>Ga0189291_100048_pt1 | contig 209169 bp, 203 predicted proteins | sample UW1redminimetaG_FD_130331 | JGI IMG/M metagenome (GOLD analysis project Ga0189291, IMG submission 130331) | Marine microbial communities from the Costa Rica Dome - UW179B-red mini metaG | ecosystem: Environmental > Aquatic > Marine > Oceanic > Photic zone | place: Costa Rica: the Eastern...
CATGATCATGGCAGCGATCTGGCTCTGGCTCGGTGTTTTGTTTGTTTTCTGTGTCATCCTGTTCCTCCATCAGATGTTCTGGTTTGCGGGTCCGGATGCTGGGGTCCGGGGTGTCGGGGGAAGTCCCCCTTGATGAAGGGAACGGCGCAATGGCCCGCAATCCGGGGAAACGGGATAAAAAAGTTTTGGGAGATGGTGATGGGCGCGGTGTTTGTCAGGCCAATCCAGTCATCTGGAACATTCGCTGCTGCCGATCAGATCCGGGGGATCTGTGACAGGCGCAAACACAAGAACCCCGGACATTGCCGGGGCTCTCTCATAGATTTGGTGAGTTTGGGTGCGAAGTCAGGTAGATCTGTCTGACCTTTTCAGGATCCAGAAACCCGGACAAAGCGTGCCAAGCCTTTTTCCGCGCCCTTTGTGAACTGCCCTTCCCGCTTAAAGTTCAATTTGCGCAGAATGTCGGCAACCCGCTTGGTGTTGCCTTTGGTCTGTTCGTCCAAGCGCAGTTGGAAGACCTCTGCCAGAATGGTTTTGCAAGCAACGGCTTCTTTCCCATCGCAATAGGCGTCAATTTCAGCCGCCCAGGGATCATCATCGCCACGGGTGGCCTGTTCTTCTTGCGCCAGAACGACCGTTTCTCCTGTCAGCCACCAGATTTCACCTTGATGATAGAGATGGGCTGCCTCGGCCCAAAGTTGATCGCGATCTTGTTTGAGAGCCTCAAGATCAATCTTGCCTGAGACCACCGGCCAAAAACGGCGATTGCCGGTGGGGTCACGCAGGTAATCGCCACGATTGGTCGTGCCAGCAAAGACGCAACGCCGAGGCTCAGTCACCTCGTGGCGGCCATAGGGCGGGCGATAGCGTTCTTCCTGGCGAGAGATAAAGGCCTTGATGGCCTCAAAGCTGGTGCTGTTCAAAGATGCCAGTTCAGCTATCTCGATCACCCATTTGTCCATCACATAGCCTTGAGCATCTTTATGTTTGAGATCTGGCAACGCATCGCCAAAGAACTCATCGCTGGCTAGAATGCGGAACACCGAGCTTTTGCCGCTGCCCTGATCGCCTTCCAAAACCAGGCAGGCGTCGGCCTTGCAACCGGGCGCTAATGCTCGGGCCACCGCGGAGATCATCCAGCGGAAACCAATTTCATTGTTATAGTGGCAGTCCTCGGCGCCAACATAACGATGTAGCCAGGTTTGCAACCGTGATGTGCCATCCCAGACCAAACCATTCATCCAATCCAGCATAGGATCATAGCTGTTAGCTTTACTCACCGCCTCCAACACATCGATCACCACCGATTTGGAGGCATTGGGAAAGCCATTGCGATTGAACCACACGAGCGCTTGAGTGTGATCGCCGTCGCAAATCTCTCTTGGTTTAATGGCTTCCCCGCCAGCACCTTCGGTAATCCCGCCAAACACCATGTCGCGCTTGGTAAAAAGATTGCGTCGCAAAACTCCGCTCCATTTGGGGTGTTGCGTGAGAATGGCAAGAGCGGAGGCAGTGCACCACTGGATAAGGCCATTGGCATTCTTAACAACCCCGGTGTAATGGCTGATATCCTGGGGATCGGCCTGTGCCGCCGGATTGGCCAAGACGGTTTCTGCGGCATCAAATGCAGCGAGGACGTCTTGCCGTCCCTTTTCCGTCATCTCGCATCCTCCGTGCCAGAGGCCCCAATTTTGTCGAGGAAGTCAGTCAATTCCGAAAGACGCCAACGTGTGAGGCCGGCAACTTTTTTTGGTTTGGGTAAATCACCGTCGCGGCATTTCCGCCAAAGTGTAGTGCGTGACATGCCAAGATAACGGGCGGTGGCCTTTGCATTGAGTAGTTCAATTCCCTGGTTCATCGAGAATCTCCATCTGTTAGAGTCTCTCGGAAATTGAAGGTCTGTGCCGCGGCAGTCGTACATCGTGAACCGGGTCAAACTTCAGTCTATTATGTACTTCGCGTTGTCACGCCATGATTTAAAGGCTGATCTGACTTCTGCGCCCACCTGAGCCGCATCCAAAACAACGCGAAGAAAGTCTGCAAACGGGCTTTCTGGATTGAGGGATTTCGGGACCTTTGGTTTTTCTGAGTACTTTGACCAGAACCTCGCGGCGGCTTGCACGATAATGGCTGCGTCTAAATTGATCTTGCCCTGAACTTTGCCCTGAGCGTGCAATGTCTGGTAGTGGTTCAGAGTTGCGGTCTTCATTCTGGACAGGGACACAAGATGGCCAAGCAGCTCCAGGCCGCGATCTTGATCAGTTGAAGTCACGCTCTTTAAAAAAGCTTCACTTGCCCAAGGCGACAGGCCCTTTAGGATCTTTTGCGCATTACTGAGGGCGTCAAAAAACTTGTCAATTTCGGCAAGGTCCTTTTTGCCCGAGTGAAACGGATAGATCTTTTGACTGGGGGCTTCTACCAGAAGCAGTGCTTCAAATCTGGCATCCGCAGCCGGAAGCTTTGGAAAGCTCTTTTGCAAAGTTGCAGCTAGAGTATCGACCCGGCCCAGAGATGGCTCAAAGAGGATATTGTACCAGTCATTGGACCCGCTGAGTTCTGATTTAGGGTCACTCACTCTCGCTTCCTTCTAAATAGCTTGCCCAGTCGTTCATCATACCTCGTCGAACCTCAAACAGATCAGACCTGCGATACGCCGCTTCAACCTTGTTGCGAACAGTATGGGCCAATGCCGCCTCTTTTGCGGCATAAGGGTAGGCTGTTGCTTCTTCAGCCCAATCTCGGAAACTGGAGCGGAACCCATGAACTGTAACCGGGATATGCAGCCGCTTTAGAACGGCTGAGAGGGTCATATCCGACAGCGGACCAGCTTTTGCAGACGGGAACAGCAATCGTTGATCCATACCCTTCACATCACCGAGGAGCCGCAGAACTGTGTCAGGCAACGGTACGCGGTGCTCAGTCCCCGCTTTCATGCGGTCCGCGCTGATTGTCCAAACCGCATTTTGAAGGTCAACTTCTTCCCAAGTCGCTCCGCGAACCTCACCGCTCCGTGCCGCCGTGAGTATGGTAAACCGCAATGCCAATGCCCCCATCCCTTTAGCGTTGCAAATCCGCGGCCACAGGTCCGGCAGTTCCCGCCAGGGCGTGGCCGCAAAGTGTTTGGTGCGATCCCGTTGACGCGGAAGTCCTTTTTCAACGCCCTCAACCGGATTGACGCCCGCAAAGTGACCCGAGGTCCGGGCCCAGTCAAAAATGGTTTTTAGACGCTGTCGAACACGGCGTGCAGTTTCCGGTTTGTTGGTCCATATCGGTTGCAGTACATTCAATATGTCGCGTTGATCTATGCCCGTAATGGGACGCGAGCCAATCTTTGGCAATGCGTAGGTCTCAATTGTCGAAATCCATTGTGCAATGTGTTTGCGGTTTCGATTATTGGGCACAATCTGCTCAAGATGCACTTGCCTTGCGGCCTCCTCAAAGGAAAAACCAAGCCGTTTGTCTTTGTCCCGCTCGGCAATCGGATCGCCACCGGATCTGGCAACGGCCCGCAAATGTCGTGCCTGTTCTCGTGCTTCTGCCAAAGACACATAAGATGTACCACCCAAGCCAATGTCCCGGCGTTTGCCTTGAACCATGGTTCTAAGGAGCCAGCGCCGTGCGCCCGATCGATCCACTTCTAAATACAAGCCACCCCCATCCGCATGCCGGCCTGGCCCCAGCCGCCGTACCGCTAACGCAGTCAACTTATGGTGTGGATGGGCCCTGGGTTCCTGTGTTGCCGCCAAACTATTACCCCACAAAACACCCACCAAAAGTGATGAGATTGTGAGAAACACCACTAAACATGCTGAAACAACACGTCCAGTTAAATTATTGAAAATTCGGCATTTATGAAGCGACTTCGGCTTGTCTGAAACATGAGCCCGGGGGACTGTCTCTCCGCCACTATTTTCCCGATGGCCTTCGTAGATTCGCCGCGCAGTATGACTGCGGCGGGATCAGGGGCGGTCCAGAATGAAATCCGGCTGAATGCCCGAGGTCGCAATTGGCCCATCCACATCATGGCCACCAAAAAAACCATAGCCCGATATCAAAGCGGTTTTGATCCCTGCCGCCTGCCCGCCCAGAATATCTGTGTGCAGGCTATCGCCGACCATAACAGTGCGGTTCGGATCAATCCCGCCAAGCAGGTCAAACGCCATGTCAAAGATATTGCCGAACGGCTTGCCAAAGAACTGCGGCGCGATGCCGGTTGCGTCAGCGAGATTATGGGCAAAGTGCCCCGGTTCGGTGGAAAAGCCGGTCTCACGCGGCGCGACGATGTCGGGGTTGCCCACGTAAACGGGCCTTGGATTGGCCCGCAAAGAGCTGATCAACAGGTCTTGCCGCGCCGCGGTCCAGATCGCGCTGCCAAGCAGCAAAAAGGCCTCAGCGCGGTCGTAGGGCTGCGGATCATCCATTAGATAGGTGACATCAAGCTCGTCCAGATCCGCCCGTCCAAGCGCCTTGTTCGCCATCAAGCCCCAGCGCCGCGCAGTTTCTGAGCGCAGGCCATGCAGGATGGTCTTGCGGCTGGTGATCACGTCTTCGGGCGCAAAATCATAGCCAAGGCGGGCGTATTTCGCCATCAGATCCGCATGGGGGTAGCCTGCCGCATTGGAGACAACGATCACCCGTTTGCCTGCCTTTTGAAGTCTTGCCACGCGCGCGGGCACGCCTTCGATGGCGGTCTCGCCGATGTTCAACACCCCGAACGCATCCAGAAGGAAAACATCAATCTGGTCGGCAATCGCTTCGAGATGCGCCATTCTTTGACAGGCGCCACCACGGGTCACTGTGGGCAAGCGGTGGCGCACGTTTTCGTACGCCGCAAATGCTTCGTTCATGTTCAAGGCTTGGGCTCCCTAGATGATCGCGCCGCGCACCTTGGCCGACACCCATTCAGAGATCACAACCGCCGCCAGGATCACCAGCAGGATCAGCGACACCTGGGGCCATGCCAGCACATTGAGTGAGGAGGACAGTTGCAAACCAATGCCGCCCGCGCCGACCAGGCCCAGAACCGTGCTTTCGCGGATGTTGATGTCCCAGCGAAACACCGCGATGCCGGCAAAGGCCGGCAGGATCTGCGGCACAATGCCATAGGCCATCACCTGCCAACGCGAAGCGCCGGTGGCGGTGATGGCCTCGACCTGGGTTTCGTCAATTTCTTCAATGGCTTCATAGAGAAGCTTGGCGCAAAATCCGATGGACCGGATTGCGATGGCGATGACGCCCGCAAAGACCCCCGGCCCAATGATCGCGATCAAAAGCAGCGCCCAGATCAGTGAGTTGATCGACCGGGTGGACACGATGATCAACAAGGCAATGGGCCGCACGGCAAAGCGTGACGGGGTTGTGTTGCGCGCCGCCAAAAACGCGACTGGCACCGCAAGGATCAATGCAAACAGGGTGCCCAATGTGGCAATGTTGATTGTGTCCCAGATCGGCTTGCCCAATTGCGCAATATAGTCCCATTTCGGCGGGGTGGCGCGGGTCCAGATGTCATTGGCGATGCGCGGCGCATCCCAGACAAAGAACCAGGTTGTTGATTTGGAAATCTGTTGCCAGCAATAGGCAAAGACGGCGATCCCGATCAGCCAGAGCATCCAGTGAAACAGGCTTTCCCGGCCCGTCCGGCGTTGCCAGATCTTTTGGCCTTTGAGGTCTTGTACCGGCATTATTGCACCCGTGCCCTGATCACGCCGGAGAGGTATTCCAGCCCCATGACGATCACGATGATAATCAGCAGGATCGCCGCCGCTGTGTCGTATTCATAGCGGTCAAACGCGGTATTCAACGTCGCGCCAATGCCGCCTGCACCGACAAGTCCGAGGATCGCACTCTCCCGAAAGTTGATGTCGAGACGGTACATGGAAAGACCGATAAGCCGTGGCATGACTTGCGGTTGCACGCCGTAATTGATCCATTGCGTCCAGCGTGCGCCCGAGGCCTTGATCGCTTCGGCTTGCACCTTGTCCATGCTTTCGATGTCTTCGGCCAGCAGTTTGGACAAAAAACCGATGGTGGCAAAGCTGAGCGTGAGAAAACCTGCAAGCGGCCCAAAGCCAAAGATCGCGACCAGCAGGATGGCGACGATGATCTCTTGCAAGGCGCGGCTGATGGCGATGATGCCGCGGCAGATCAGATAGACCGGCAAAGGGGCAACATTGCGGGCGGCGCCCAAGGCAATCGGGATCGAGATTGCGATCCCCACCACAGAGGCGGCGACGGTCATTATGATGCTTTCCATCATGCCTTCGTAGATGTCAGAGGACCGGGTGGTGAAGTCGGGGTTGGCAAAGGCAAGAACGAACTTTTTACCCCGTTCTAGCCCCTCATAGACTCGCGTCCAATTTACTTCGATGGTCATATATGCGGCGATCAAATAGGCGAGCGCGGCCAGCAGCAATGTCCATCGCAGCCAGGGCCGCTGAATGAAGGGCGGTTTTTTCCACGGCTTGCCAATGCGGCCCGCGACGTCAAAGGCTGTATCGCTCATGACACCGCACCTTCGGTCTCAAGCTCGTCCTCATCGACGGCCTCAATGGTCGCTTCCCAGTCTTCTTCGCCGTAAATCTCGGTCAGTTTGTCCGGCGTCAGCCCATCGGGCGGCCCGTCATAGACCATCTCGCCAAAGCGCAGGCCAATCACCCGTTGAACAAATCTCTGGGCCAAGGCGACATCATGGATGTTGATGATCGCAGCCAGCCCGCGCTCTTTGCACAGCTCGCAAATCAGGCGCATGATCTGGCGGGAAGTTTTGGGATCAAGTGATGCGGTCGGTTCGTCGACCAGCAGAAGCGCGGGGTTTTGGATCAAGGCGCGGCAAATGCCGACCCGTTGCCGTTGCCCGCCAGACAGTTCATCCGCGCGTTTATCCGCCATATGAGCAAGGCCGACACGGTCCAGCAGGCGAAACGCTTCGTCGACATCCGTTTGGGGGAACCGGCGCAGGAAGCTGCGCCAAAATCCGACATACCCCAAACGCCCGGACAGTACATTTTCCATCACAGAAAGCCGTTCCACCAAGGCGTATTCCTGAAAGATCATGCCCATGCGCCGGCGTTCCTTGCGCAGCATCCCCGAGGACAGGCCGGTCAATTCAACATCGCCCAGATAGACATTGCCCGAGGTCGGTTCGACCAATCGGTTTATGCACCGGATCAATGTGGATTTGCCCGCCCCCGATGGGCCGATAAGCGCCAACACCTGCCCTTCCGGTATCTCCAGATCAACCGCCTTCAGCGCCTGATCCCCGGTCTTATACGTCTTCACAAGCTTCTCAAGCCGCAGCATGAAAGCCCCCCCTACCCCAAGCACATTTTTGTTGGAAAGGGCGGGCACATTGGCCCGCCCGATCAAGGATTATTCGCAAGCGTAGCTGACGCCATTTGCCGCGTCGATCTTGCGGATCACTTCCCAGAATTCCTGATAAGTCATCTCAAGGAACTGGCCCTCGTTCGATTTTTCGAATTCGGCCTCAAGTGATGTGCCTTCCCACTCAAAGTTAAAGAACGCATTGCGGATCTTTTCTTTCAGTTCGGGCGTAAGGTTGTGCGCCGTGCCGTAACCGGTTGTGGGGAAAGTCTGTGATTTGTAAATGACTTTGATCTGATCCTCGGTGATCACATCACGGCTGAGCATCCGCGCCTTGACGGAGTTCGCGATAGAGGCCGCCATGTAGTCCTTGTTGGCAACACCCAGGATCGAGTTGTCATGCTTGCCCGAATAGACCGGTTCAAAATCGCGCTCTGGCAGCAGATCAAAGTCACTTTTCAAAATCGCGCTTGGCGCTTTGAAACCTGAGTTTGACGTGGGCGAGGTAAAGGCCAGTTGCTTGCCCTTGATGTCCTCAACCTTTTCGATGCCCGAACCGGGATAGGTGATGATTTCCATCTCATAGCCGAAGCTGCCGTCTTTGGAGGCCATGATGGTAAAGGGATTGAACCCCGCGCAGTTCACAGCCAACGGATTGGACCCGGTGTTGAAGCCCGCAATATGCAGACGCCCTGACCGCATCGCCTCGATCTGGGCGGCATTGTTCTGGACAGGAAAGAAGACAACGGACTTCCCGGTTTCTTTCTCCAGATGGGTCAGGAAATCGGACCAGGCGGATTTGTAAACGGCGGGATCTTCAACAGGTGTGAAGGCAAAAATAAGCGTATCCGGATCGACCTGATCGGCGGGATCTGTGGGTGTATCCGCAAGCAGATCTCCGTCCACATCGCAAAACCGCTTGTCCAGATCACCGCGCGGGCAATCCTCAGCGGCGGCGGGTCCGGCGATGGCCAAAGTCAGCGAAAAAGCCGCACCAGACAAAAGAGCGTTCATTAATTTCATGTAATATCCTCCCAAGCTTAGGAGGCTAGCGGTAACATTGACCTAGGAAAAGCTATTTTTGAGGATATTTTTTGCCCTGCTGCGCCCAACAGGTTAGCGCAACCAGCATTTGTTAGAGCGCAAACAACTTTTGCACCTCACATTGTTATTGTCCTGCGCGGCTGTTTTGCCATTTCAACACCTTTTGCGTAAATCAACGCAGGCGGGTCCAGTCGACGTTCACACAGGTTCCGCTGTCGCAGTTCTGGAACCGCATGATGTTTCCGCTCACCTGCATTCGCGAGGCCAGGACACGGTTGCCTTGCGGCTCCCATATCTTGCCTTGGTAGCTGCCATCTGGCTGGATCTGCATATCCAGCAGCATCCGGCGGCCGACAAAACTGGACGGTGTGTCATAGCCGAACCTGTCTTTTGTCCGCTCAATCTGGCCACAGATCGACCGGCCGCAAGGCTTGGTGCGCACATGCACGACAAGACCGGATGTGTCAGGCGGTGATTGCCACAAGCCCACAGGCCAATCTGCCGCTGCCGGACCGGCAGAGAACATGCAAAATACAAGCGGAAACAACAGTTTAGAAAACTTCATTGCATCACTCCCCAAAGCGACACGCACCGCCTTGCCCCATGCCGAATCCGGGTCATGATCAAGGCGCAGATGAGTCATTACGCCTGCACCTGAGATCAGTCAATTGTTATTGTGAAGCCCAAAAACAACGCCCTTTTCACTCAAGTTAAGGTCAATAAACCGCAGGCCAATAATCCAGGCCGGGACGCTGCCCCGTCGCTTTGACCGCATCTTGGTTGCCAGCATCCTGCAACAGCCTAAACTGCCCTTGAAACGCCGCGCCAACTGGTCGGCGTAGATCCGGTTTTGCGGACAAAAGGAGAGCTGACATGACCCAGGTTTGGCAATGGACCGCCGCCCAGACGGCCACTGCGGTCCGCAACAAGGACATTTCGGCCACCGAAGTGACGCAAGCGCATCTGGACCGGATCGCGGAGGTGAACCCCAAGATCAACGCCGTGGTGCAGCAGTTCCCCGACGAGGCATTGAGCGCGGCAAAAAAGGTTGATCAGGCCATCGCGCGCGGCGTTGATCCCGGCCCGCTGTGCGGTGTGCCTGTCACCATCAAGGTCAATGTCGATCAGGCCGGGCATGCCACGACAAACGGCCTCCAGTTGCAGGAAAACCTGATCGCCGAGGCCGACAGCCCGGTGGTGTCCAACATGCGCAAGGCCGGCGCGGTCATCATCGGACGCACCAACACACCCGCCTTTTCGATGCGCTGGTTCACCAAGAACAATCTGCATGGGCTGACGTTGAATCCCCGCAACAAGGCCGTTACCCCCGGCGGGTCTTCCGGCGGTGCGGCAGCGGCGGTTGCGGCGGGCATTGGCGCGATCGGACATGGCACGGATATTGCCGGCTCCATCCGCTATCCGGCCTATGCCTGCGGATTGCAGGGGTTGCGGCCCACCCTAGGCCGGGTTCCGGCCTATAATGCATCGGCCCCCGATCGTTTGATCGGTGCGCAATTGATGGCGGTGTCCGGACCTATTGCCCGCAGTGTTGCGGATATCGAGCTGTCCTTGATGGCCATGTCAGCCCCCGATCTGCGCGATCCGTGGCATGTAGCGGCACCTTTGACAGGTGGTGAGTTTCCAAAACGTGCCGCCCTCGTCACCGCGCCGGACGGCATGCCCGTTGATGATGAGGTCAAAGCGGCACTGAGACTGGCCGCCGATCAGCTCAAAGACGCAGGTTGGACGGTGGATGAGGTCCGCGGCCCGCCCATGCGCCGTGCCGCCGAGACAAACGCCTGCCTGTGGATGGCCGACACGCAAATGGCCGCAACCGCAATGATCGAAAAGGAAGGTGACGCCGAGGCGCAGTTCGTATTTGAACAGATGTCAAAAGATGCAGGTGACGTGGGCCAGGCAGAGCTGATGAGTGCCCTGCAAACCCGCGTAAGCCTGATGCGGGAATGGGACATGTTCTTGCAAGATTACCCGGTTTTGATCTGTCCGGTGTCCGGCACCCTGCCCTTTGATCAGCAACAGGATGTGCAATCTCCCGAAAGTTTCGCCGCCCTTTATGAGGCGCAGCTCACCCAAAGGGCAGTTCCGACGATAGGCGTGCCGTCCCTTGCCGTGGCGATGGGGGAAACCGCAGGGCGGCCCAATGGTGTCCAACTGGTCGGCCCGCGGTACCGCGAGGATATCCTGCTGGCCGCAGGTGCAGTGATCGAGGCGGCAAGTGGCCAGCCAAAAGCGGTGGATCCAAATTGGGGCTAGGCTGGCCTATTGGGGTCGCCTCAGACTGCGCAATCCTCAGCGGGAAAGGTCTCTGCTACGTGTAACAAATACAGGGGCGGAAAAATGGCGGACCATAGAGGATTCGAACCTCTGGCCTCTGCCTTCGGAGGGCAGCGCTCTATCCAGCTGAGCTAATGGTCCCGCAAGGGGCGGTATAGCCAGCCTGCCCCGCCCCTGCAATCGAAAATCAAACCTTAGGCAAAGAGATCATGCGCAAGTTCGAGCGCGTCCACCAATGCGTCCACTTCACCGGTGGTGTTGTACATACCAAAGGATGCGCGGCAGGTGGCGGTGACCCCCAGATGTTCCATCAACGGACCGGCGCAATGGTGGCCTGCCCGCACCGCCACGCCCTTTTTGTCGAGAATGGTTGAGATGTCATGGGCATGCGCCGCGCCGTCCAGCGTGAAGCTGAAGATCGCGCCTTTGTCCGCCGTGGTGCCCTGCACCTGCAGCCAGTTCAGTCCGCCAAGCCGCGAGACAGCATAATCGCGCAGGGCGTCTTCATGCGCGGCGATACGATCCATGCCGATCTGCATCATATAGTCCAGTGCCGCGCCAAAGCCGATGGTCTGGACAATGCCCGGTGTGCCGGCTTCAAACATCATTGGGGGGTCGTTGTAGGTGACGCTGTCTTTGTGCACTTCTTTGATCATATCGCCGCCGCCGATAAACGGGCGCATCTCGGCCATGCGTTCGGATTTGATGTAAATCGCGCCCGAGCCGGACGGGCCATAAAGCTTGTGACCGGTGATCGCATAGAAATCGCAGCCGATGTCCTGCACATCCACAGGCATATGCACCGCGCCTTGCGATCCATCCACCAGAACCGCGACACCCTTGGCATGGGCCGCTTCGGTGATCGCTTTGACATCGACCTTGGTGCCCAAGACATTGGACAATTGGGTGATTGCAACCAGCTTGGTCTTGGGGCCGATGGCATCAATCACCGCCTGCGGATCAAGCGCGCCGGTGCTGTCGGTATCGACCCATTTGAGGACAACGCCCTGCCGTTCGCGCAGGAAATGCCAAGGCACGATATTGGCATGGTGTTCCATGACACTCAGCACGATCTCGTCACCGGCTTTCATGCGCGGCATGGCCCAGCCATAGGCAACCGTATTGATCCCCTCGGTTGTGCCGGAGTTCAGCACGATCTCGTTTTCCGTCTTGGCGTTGAGGAATTTTGCAATGGTGCCGCGCACCGCCTCATATTTGTCGGTCGCCAGATTGGACAGGAAATGCAGACCGCGATGCACATTGGCATATTCCATCGAATAGGCCTGCGTGATGGCGTCGATCACCACCTGTGGTTTCTGGGCCGAGGCGCCATTGTCGAGGTAAACCAAGGGCTTGCCGTTGACCTCCCGCGACAGAATCGGGAAATCGCGGCGGATCTGCGCAACATCATACATCAGTTCAAAACTCCTTGGGCGGTCAGCCCGATCAATGCAAGAAGGATCCCAAGACCCACAACCAGCCCGATACCGGACAGGATCAAAACAAGAAACGCCTTGCCCATCGAGGGCAGATGCAGGGCGGCGACCAAAAAATGCAGCATGACCCAAAGGCTCCACCCGGTCAGCACTATGGAGGCCAGTGTGGCCATCGCGGGCATCACAAAGGAGAGCACGATCAAGCCCAGCTCCGCCACGGCCCGCATCACCTGAAGCCAAACCATAACGGCCAAAAGCCCGTCGAGCGTGCCACTGCCGCCCATCGCTAGCCCCGTCCAATAGGCGGCGTGCACATAGACAACCATGATCCCCGCCACCAGAACAAACAACGCCAGGGGCGAATTTGCATAGCCGGGCAGGCTCATGGCGTTTGGCGTCAGTGCAATGAGCAGTGACAGAACAAAGGTATAGAGCGCGGCAACAAGCGCCATCGCGGTCCAAAGGGTTTCGCGGCTAAGCTGCCAGCTCAGGATTGTTTCAGCGGCACGCCGTGGCTCGCGCAGGGTGGTCCGCGCCAGCGGGATCAGAACATCGGGGGTCATGACGCACCTTTGGCCGCGCCGCGCAATCCGCCCAGCCAGAACCACAAGAACACCGCAACCCAGATCACGCCCACAGAGGTCATTTCAATGCCGGGGCCGACAAATCCGGCAGTTAGCCCCCACAGCAGCAGGATGGGAGAGGCCGCAAGCAGCGCCCAGAAAAGTGCGACCCGCGCCCCGAACCCGCTCAGCGATGCGCCAAACGCCCGCGCCACCAAATGGCTGAGCGAGGCAATCAGATACAGCAGCAGAGGCGCGATAAAGAGCCACGCCATTAAGGTGCCGCCCATTGATATGCCAAGATCAGCACCTGTCTCATGGGCCTCCCGCGCCAAGCGCGGGGTCTGGGCGACAAACACCATCAGACATCCCAGCATCAGGTAGATCAACGCACGGTCCTCGCGCGGCCCCTGCCCGGTCAGCCGGCGCACAACCTGCCCCGGCCCCCGATAGGTGGCCACGATATCGCGGGTTGCCGACATCAGGCGCTGCGGCGTTGCAACCAGGACGACAAACGCCCAATCAATTCTTCGCGCAGCTCTTCTTGCTCGATTTCTTCAACCGCTTCGGCCAGGAATGCCAGCGTCAGCAAATCAGTGGCCTCGGCATGGGAGATCCCACGGGCCCGCAGGTAGAACAGAGCGTCCTCATCAATCGCACCGGAGGTGGAGCCATGTGAACAGGCCACATCATCGGCATAGATCTCAAGCTCCGGCTTTGCGAGGAACTGGCTGTCTTCGTCCAGCAGCAGGGATTGGCTGATTTGATAACCGTCTGTTTTCTGGGCATCTTTCTTGACCAAAATCTTGCCCTGAAACACGCCGGTTGCCCCGTTGCGCAGCACTTTCTTGAACACCTGGCGGCTTTCGCAATTCACCGCATCATGGGTGATGAACACCGTGTCATCGTGATGGAATTCCCCATCGCCAACACAGGCGCCCGCCACATGGGCGCTGGCATCGTCACCGGTCAATTCGATCACGCAATCATTGTGGGTCAACACGCCATTGACGGTCAGCGTAAAGGATTTGAACAGGGATTCCGCCCCAAGTCGTGCAAAGATATGGGTGGCAGCGCGGCGTTCATGATCGCGCCCCTGCGCGCGCACATGATGGAACTTGGCGCCATCCGCCACATCGACTTCCATGACCTTGTTCAACCGCGCAGCGGCCGGTCCGTTTTCCAGAACTGTAAGCTCCGCCCCGGCATCAAGCTTGATGCAATGGTGTAGGATCGCATCAGAAGTCTCTGACACATGGCGGTAAATCAGGCTGACTGGCTTGGATGGCTTGCCGGTCACATGGATCAAAACACCGTCTGTGGCAAAAGCGGTGTTAAGGCTGGCCAAGGGGCGTTCCACCGGATTTTGGCCGTTCAACTCAAGTGCGCCATAAAGATCACGCGCCCAATGCAGATCGCTTGTGGCTGTCGCCAGCCGCTCGATCGTGATCCCTTCAAGGCTCAGATCATCCGAGGCATCCGCATCAAAAACGCCGTCTACAAACACCACCTTGAGGCGGTCCATGTCGTCGAACAACGGCGCTTCGTCATTGCTAAGAACCGCGGCGGGAAGTGGGCTTGGCTGGATCAGCGTGTCCGGGCGGGTAAACTTCCAATATTCATCGCGCCGTTCCGGCAGACCCATAGCCCGCAACCGTGCCAAAGCCTCTTCGCGGGCCGTTTTGGACCAACCTGCGCCGGGCATTTCCAACCCGGCAATCATCGCCTCGGTGGGCGAGAGTTTTTCTGCTGCATCTGCCATGTTCAGGCCACCTCGGCGAGAATGTCAGCATAGCCGTTGTTCTCGACTTCCAGGGCCAGTTCAGGACCACCGGTTTTCACGATCCGGCCATCGGCCATGATATGCACAACGTCCGGTTTGATGTGATCCAGCAGACGCTGATAATGGGTGATCACCAGAAATCCGCGTCCTTCGCTGCGCAGGGCATTCACCCCTTCGGCAACCAGTTTCATCGCGTCTACATCAAGCCCGGAATCGGTTTCATCCAGAATGCACATCTTTGGCTCAAGCATGGCCATCTGCAGTATTTCGTTGCGCTTTTTCTCACCGCCGGAAAAGCCCATGTTGACGGGCCGTTTGAGCATATCCGCGTCGATCTTCAGGTCTTTGGCCTTGGCACGCACCACCTTGAGGAATTCGGCCGCCGACATTTCCTCTTCGCCCCGCGCCTTGCGCTGTGCATTCACTGCGGTGCGCAGAAAGGTCATGTTGCCCACACCGGGAATCTCAACCGGATATTGGAACGCCAGGAACAAGCCAGCCGCGGCGCGTTCTTCCGGCTCCAGATCCAGCAGATCTTCGCCTTCCAGCGTAGCGGAGCCTTCGGTCACTTCATAGCCGTCCTTGCCGGACAGGACATAAGACAGCGTCGATTTGCCAGAGCCGTTGGGCCCCATGATCGCATGGACCTTGCCCGCCTCAACTTCAAGGTTCACACCTTTGAGGATCTGCTTGTCTTCTTCTTCGAGCTTTACGTTCAGGTTCTTGATGCTCAGCATGTTATTCTTCCTATTCCGTGCCTTACGGCTAATTCTTCATGTATCAGCTTAGGCTGACAGCTGTTCCCGAGACGGACACCATCATCATGCTGTCCGAAATAATCTCATAATCGATGTCAATGCCCACAACCGCATCTGCGCCTTTGGATCTGGCTTCGTCTTCCAGCTCTGACATCGCGGTTTCGCGCGCATCACGCAGTTTGGTTTCATACTGGCCGGAGCGGCCACCCACGATGTCCGTGACCCGCGCAAACATGTCGCGCACGATATTCGCCCCCATGATAGCCTCGCCCACGACAATGCCGCGATAGGCTGCGATACTACGGCCTTCGATCGAATTTGTTGTAGTTAGGATCATGACTGTCTCACTATTCGAAATCACACTTTGGTTGGGGTAGCCTCTGACTTACCCCACAGACCCTTCCAGAGAGATCGCCACAAGCGCCTGCGCTTCCATGGCAAATTCCATCGGCAAGGCCTGCAACACGTCCTTGCAGAACCCGTTCACGACCAGAGCAACCGCCTCTTCCTCGTCCATCCCGCGCGAGCGGCAATAGAACATCTGGTCATCATCCACCTTGGAGGTCGTCGCCTCATGCTCAACCCGGCTGCTGTTGTTCTTGACCTCGATATAGGGCACCGTATGCGCCCCGCATTGATCGCCAATCAGCAAGCTGTCGCACTGGGTGTAGTTGCGCGAATCCTTGGCCTTGGGGTGCATGGACACAAGCCCGCGATAGGTGTTCTGCGCCTTGCCGGCGCTGATCCCCTTGGACACGATCCGCGATTTGGTGCGCTTGCCCAAATGGATCATCTTCGTGCCGGTGTCGGCCTGCTGCATGTTGTTGGCGATGGCGATGGAATAAAACTCACCCTGGCTGTCGTCGCCGCGCAGAATGCAGCTTGGATACTTCCACGTCACCGCAGAGCCGGTTTCAACCTGCGTCCACATCACCTTGGCCCGATCACCCCGGCAATCGGCACGTTTGGTGACAAAGTTATAGATGCCGCCCTTGCCGTTTTCATCACCGGGATACCAGTTCTGAACGGTGGAATATTTCACCTCGGCGTCTTCTTCGATGATGATCTCGACCACGGCAGCGTGCAGCTGGCTTTCATCGCGCTGCGGCGCGGTGCAACCTTCAAGGTAGGACACATAGGATCCCTTGTCGGCGATGATCAGCGTGCGTTCGAACTGGCCGGTGTTTTCGGCATTGATACGGAAGTAAGTCGATAGTTCCATCGGGCAGCGCACACCGGGCGGCACATAGACGAAAGATCCGTCCGAGAACACGGCAGAGTTCAGCGTCGCATAAAAATTGTCAGAAACCGGAACCACTGTGCCGAGGTATTTTTTCACCAGTTCGGGATGTTCGCGAATGGCCTCAGAGATCGAGCAAAAGATCACGCCCGCTTTCTTCAGTTCTTCCTGAAAGGTGGTGCCAACGGACACGGAATCAAACACCGCATCTACAGCAACTTTGCGGCCCTCCGCAGGCGCCTCCTCGGCGCCTTCGACACCGGCAAGGATCATCTGTTCCTTCAGCGGAATGCCAAGTTTCTTGTATGTTTCCAAAAGCTTGGGATCCACATCATCCAAAGACTTCGGCTTTTCGGCCATGCTTTTGGGACGGGCGTAATAATACTGATCCTGAAAATCGATCTCGGGGTAATCCACCATCGCCCAGTCCGGCTCGGTTTTGGTCAACCAGCGCTCATAGGCCTCTAACCGCCAGTTGGTCATCCACTCCGGCTCTTCGTTTTTCTCGGAGATCAGGCGCACGATGTCGGGGGTCAGACCCTTGGGCGCATATTCCATCTCGATGTCCGTGGACCAGCCGTATTTATACTTGCCGCCCACTTCGCGCACGGCATCCACGGTCTCCTGATCGACGCCCTCTTTGACGCCATCGTTCTCGTTCAGGGTCACAGTATCCAAGGTCTTGTTCCTTTCCGAAGGCGCGTTCAGGCGGCCCGTTGCTCGTGTTTTTTCAGTTTCGCCGTCCAGCTGTCCGCAAACCGCAGCACGTCATCTTGTGTCGTCTCCAGACCCAGCGAAACGCGGATCGCGCTCGCGGCCTGAGTGTCATCAAAGCCCATCGCCCGCAAGACAGCACTTGCACGCACCTTGCCGCTGGAACAGGCCGAGCCGGCAGAGATCGCAAATCCTGACAGATCCATCTGCATGACCTGTGTTTCGCCTTTCCAGCCGGGGGTTAGCATGCATAGCGTATTGGGAAGTCGCGCCGCGTCTTTCCCGACAAAAATAGTCTTGTTTTCGCCAGCCTCAAGAGCCTGCTGTAGAATATCGCTCAATTGGGCAATTTCTTCCCAGCGACCATTGGCCACATCCCGCGCTGCGGCCTCGGCTGCTGCGCCAAATCCGGCCATGCCGATGATGTTCTCGGTGCCCGACCGCCGGCCCATTTCCTGCCCGCCGCCCTTGATCTGTGCCGGCACCTCTTGGCCGCGCCGCAACACCAAGGCGCCGATGCCCTTTGGTCCGCCGAGTTTATGCGCCGAAATCAAAGCCATGCGCACAGCGGAGCCGATAAAGTCCACCGGTATCTTGCCAAAGGCCTGTGTCATGTCGCTCAGAGCAAGCCCAGCAGGCAGATCCTGTAGCACACCGGTTTCGGAATTGGCCAATTGCAGGGTCGAATGCGCGGGATCGGCGATCTGGACATGCCCATCACCGTTCACCGGCAGATCCCCGCCAAGCCAAGCCCGCACCGCGTCATGCTCAATCGCTGCGCCAGCCAATTCACGCCCGTTCATCGCCAATGCCGCCGCCTCGGTTGCACTGGAGGTAAAGACGATATCCGCCCCCTCTGCCCCCATCGCCGCAGCCACCTGCGCCCGCGCCTTTTCCACCAGTGCCTTCGCCGCGCGGCCCTCGGCATGCACCGATGATGGATTGCCCACCACATCCATTGCCGCAATCATCGCCGCACGGGCCTCTGCCCGCACTGGGGTGGTGGCATTATGATCCAGATAGACCCTCATGTTTTCTTTTTGGCCTTCAATATCTCTAGGGAGTTTGAGGGACAGCGTCCCTCATGCCCTTTAAAATCACGTCGCGCTTGCGCGGCCTTTTGATAACGGCTCATGGCTCGTCCACCACGGCAAACAGGTTCGGTACGGCCGGACAGGGGACCAATTCGTTGGAGATCACATCCGACAGGCGGGTTTGATGCAAGAAGACGTAAACATGGGCGCTCAAACCTTCCCAAAGACGGTTGGTCAAGGATTGTGCGCGGCTGCCTGACGACCCGCCCGATGCGCCTGCACCTTTGTGCATCGCGTCAACGGTTTCATCCACTGCGGCCAGAATATCCACCACCCGGATCTCCGATGTGGGCCGCGCCAGCCGGTAGCCACCCCCCGGTCCGCGCACCGACGTGACCAGTTCGGCACGGCGCAGCTTCACAAACAATTGCTCAAGGTAGGGCAGCGAGACCGACTGGCGCTCGGAAATATCGCCCAGCGACACCAAAGCCCCCTCCGGCTGAAGGGCAATATCGGCAAGGGCGACCATCGCATAGCGGCCTTTTGTTGACAGCTTCATCGCTGACCCCCCAATTTGCACCCGCTTTGATTGACGCGGGCGCATGAAAATGCATAAACGCTTAGACTGGCCCGCGTGAATAGCGCTCGGGCACAAGATTAGAACCGTTCTAAGGAGCCTTAGCGAATTTGTCAACTATTCGCGGGCCGCTTTGAACCATCCAGACAGGGACGCTCATGCCAGAGGTCATTTTCCCCGGACCAGAAGGCCGCCTCGAAGGCCGCTACCACCCCCAAAAAGAACGTGACGCACCCATTGCGATCGTCCTGCATCCGCATCCGCAGTTTGGCGGAACCATGAACCACAAAGTGGTCTACAACCTGCATTATGCCTTCTACAACATGGGTTTCACCGTGTTGCGGTTTAACTTCCGCGGTGTCGGGCGCAGCCAGGGTGAATATGACCAGGGCATTGGCGAGCTGTCGGATGCGGCCTCGGCGTTGGATTACCTTCAGTCGATGAACAACAATTCCAAGCATTGCTGGGTTGCCGGTTTCTCCTTTGGGGCCTGGATCGGTATGCAACTTTTGATGCGCCGGCCCGAGATCACCGGGTTTATCTCGGTCGCGCCGCCTGCGAATATGTATGACTTCAGCTTTCTGGCGCCCTGCCCGTCTTCGGGTCTGATCATCAACGGCACCGCCGACCGCGTGGCGCCGCCACCTGATACGGTCAATCTGGTGAACAAGCTGCATGAGCAGAAGGGCATCACCATCACCCACCAGGAGGTCGAGGGCGCTGGCCACTTCTTTGAAGAGCCGCATATGGATACGTTGATCACCTCGACCACGGATTACGTCAAACGCCGCCTGACCGAGACCACACGCTGATGGCAGATCCCGTCGTCATCGAAATGGCCAACAAACTGGCCGAAGAATGCCTCGCGGTTCAAAACGAGATCGGTGAAGACCGGTTGTTTATGGAGGTGGGCACCGTGCTTGGTGCCTCCTCCCAGACCCTTGAAGAGGCATTTTTGACCGCGATCCGAACCCGGATGGCAAATGATAAAGGCCGGTCGTTTCTGGCGCAGAAACTCAAGGCGCATCGCGCCTCGGGCGGTTCGTGAAAGACGGCGGTGGCCTTTCCCGGCTGGACCGGCAGATTGCCTTCCTCAACGAGGCGGATAAGCTCAAGAACACGATCCGCGCGACCGAGCTTTGTGACAACTCGCGCTACGAAAATTCGGCGGAACATTCGTGGCATCTGACCCTTTACGCGTTGGTGCTGGCAGATCAGGCCGGCCCGGATGTTGATTTAAACTTGGTCATCAAGATGTTGATTTTGCATGATTTGGTTGAGATTGACGCAGGCGACAATCCAATTTTTGGCGATCACGACATTGCACAGATGGAAGCCTTGGAACAGGCTGCGGCTGACCGGATTTTTGGGCTGTTGCCGGACGATTTGCGCGATGAGTTGCGCGCCATCTGGGAAGAGTTCGAAGCGGCGCAAAGCCCATCTGCGCAATTTGCCAAATCTCTCGACCGGTTTCAGCCGCCTATGCAAAACCTGCAATCGGGTGGCGGTAGCTGGACCGAGTTCAACGTCACCCAAGACCAAATCGCCGAGCGCGTCGGCAGCAAGATTGCCATAGGTGCCCCGCGCTTGTGGGACTATGCCAAGCAGCGCATCGCGGTGTTTTTTGCGGCGTTGGAGAGATAACATCTGTCCCTGATCTTTTGCCGAATGATAAACAAGATCGGTTGGATTGCGCGGTATACAAAGGTATACAGACTTCCCCTGCACGGCATTCTGGGCTATGGCCTGCCTCAAAGATACCCAATACCAAAGGAACCGATCCATGACGAAGATTAAGGTAGAAAACCCCATCGTCGAGCTTGATGGTGACGAAATGACCCGGATCATTTGGGATTTCATCAAGAAAAAGCTGATCACGCCTTATCTGGATGTGGATCTGAAGTATTACGATCTTGGCATTCAGGCCCGCGACGAGACCGAAGACCAGATCACCATTGATGCTGCCGAGGCGATCAAGAAGTATGGTGTCGGTGTCAAATGCGCGACCATCACACCCGATGAGGCTCGGGTAGAGGAATTTGGCCTCAAGAAGATGTGGCGTTCGCCCAATGGCACAATTCGCAACATTCTTGGCGGTGTGGTGTTCCGCCAGCCGATCATCTGCAAGAACGTGCCGCGCCTTGTGCCCGGTTGGACCAAGCCGATTGTCATCGGGCGCCATGCCTTTGGCGATCAATACCGCGCCTCCGACATGAAATTCCCCGGCCCCGGAAAGCTGACGATGAAATTTGTCGGTGAGGACGGTACGGTGATGGAGCAGGAGGTCTATGACGCCCCTTCTTCCGGTGTTTACATGGGGATGTACAACCTCGACAGTTCGATCATTGATTTTGCGCGGGCCTCATTGAACTATGGTTTGAATATTGGGTGGCCGGTCTATCTATCCACCAAAAATACCATTTTGAAACAATACGATGGCCGCTTTCTTGAGTTGTTCCAGAAGGTCTATGAAGAAGAGTTCGAAGCCCAGTTCAAGGAAAAAGGCATCACCTATGAACATCGCCTGATCGACGACATGGTCGCCTGCGCGATGAAATGGAACGGCGGCTTTGTCTGGGCCTGCAAGAACTACGATGGCGATGTGCAATCCGACACCGTTGCCCAGGGCTTTGGCTCGCTTGGGTTGATGGCTTCGCAGTTGATGACCCCCGATGGAAAAATCGTTGAAGCCGAGGCGGCGCATGGCACAGTGACGCGCCATTATCGCCAGCACCAAAAGGGCGAAGAAACCTCCACCAATTCCATCGCGTCGATCTACGCCTGGACCGGCGGCCTCAAGCATCGCGGCAAGCTGGACGACAACGCGGCTCTGACCAACTTTGCCGAAACGCTCGAGCGGGTTGTGGTGGACACCGTGGAAAGCGGGCAGATGACGAAGGATCTGGCCCTGCTCGTTGGCCCGGATCAGGGGTGGCTGACCACCATGGGGTTCCTAGAGAAAATCGACGAAAACCTGAGCAAGGCGTTGGCAGGGTAAGAAACAATGGGCCGCAGAGTTGTGGCCCTTATCGTTCAGACGGCACGCAGTTCCGGCGTTTGGGCCTGCGCGTAGATGGGCGCAAAAGGCTCAATCTTGACCTCTGTGGCGGTGAACCGGCAAAAGCTGCCCTTGGGCACTTCGATCCAATTGCCGAAGGCTGTGTCGTAGGGTTCTGAGACCACCGACCAGCCCTGCCAGTCATCATTCCACTGATAAAACATCGACGGGGCAAGATCGTCGGAGGCATAGCGCAGTGCGTAAAGCGTTACCCCGTCCGAGAACCCTGCCGCCATGCGCATATGTGGCCCCTGCCCTGATCGCAGGGAACGGTCCTCAAACGCGCCAACGGCGGCTTGCATGGCGGCTTTTGGGTCGTTGTCCAACCCCATGCCGCAGGCCACCAGAAACAACGCTTCGCTGTCGGTGGCGCCCTTGCGATTGGCATAAAGCGCATCAGGGATCATCATGTCGGCGTCCTTGCGAAAGCTGTCAAAGCCGCCCACTTGCCCGTTGTGCATGAAAGACCACTTGCCCTGCACAAAGGGATGGCAGTTGTTGCGGCTGGTCGCGGTTCCGGTCGACGCGCGAACATGGGCCAGAAACAGACGCGCGCGCACTTGTTCGGCCAATGATTTCAGGTTTGCATCCGACCAGGCCGGATAGACATCCCGGTAAAGGCCGGGATTGGGATGTTGGTCATACCAGGCCAGCCCGAAACCATCCGCGTTGATCGCGGTTTTACATTTGCTGGCCTCGCGGGACTGCTGGATCAAGGAATGATCCGGGGCGGTCAGGATTTCGCTTAGAAACAGGGGTTTGCCCTGCCACGCCGCCCATCTGCACATAGAGATCAGCCCCGGTTGCAGGTGCGCTCATAGAGCGTCTTGATGATCCCGCTGGCGGTCTTTTCACACAAGGCAGGCACAAAGGCGTGGATCAGCGCCGCACCCGCCGCAGCGAACAGCAGGCCAGAGAATTTCAGTGCGAAGAGCATATGCTCAAGGAAAGTTTCATCCACTTTGGCCGGATGGTCGAGGAAAAGACGTGCGATCATGAGGGGGCTCCACGTTGAATTTGCGTTTGCCCAATGTAACCGCAGTGGCCTGTGCATTTTTCCCAAAGTCTGCGCCAATTTTCTTGATCACGTGAAATTTTCCCGTGATACTCGGATTTATGGGATCAATTGACGACATAGACCGGAGAATACTTGCCGAATTGCAACGCGATGCGGGCAAATCACTGGAATCACTGGGTGAGGTCGTTGGCCTGTCGCGCAATGCCTGCTGGCGCCGGATCAAGGCCATGGAAGACAGCGGGCTGATCCGGTCGCGGGTGACGCTGCTCGATCCGGTGCAACTCAACCTTGGTCTGACGGTATTCATGCAGATCCGCACCAACGCCCATGCGCCCGATTGGCTGGATACCTTTTCCAAGGCCACCCTTGGCATGCCGGAGATCCTGGGTGTGTACCGGATGACCGGGGATCTGGACTATCTGATACGGGCCCGCGTGGCGGATATGGCGGATTACGATCGTCTTTATCAGGCGTTGATCCGCAAGGTGCCATTGTCCGATGTCTCGGCCAGTTTTGTGATGGAAGAGATCAAGGAAACCACGCAACTGCCTGTGCTCAGAAGGATTTGACATGCCCGTTCACTATATATGGCTGATTGTTGCCATCGTTACCGAAACCCTTGGCACCACCGCGCTGCAAGCCTCTCAACAATTTTCGCGGTTCTGGCCGTCGGTGGCGGTCGTGCTGTTTTACGGGCTGTCGTTCTATTTCATGGCGCTGGCGCTCAAGGTGATGCCAGTGGGCATTGTCTATGCGATCTGGTCTGGCCTCGGGATTGTCCTGATCGCGGGGATCGGCTTTGTCCTGTTTGGTCAGAAGCTGGATCTGCCCGCGATCTTGGGGCTGGGCCTGATCATCTCTGGCATCGTTGTGATCCATCTGTTTTCCGGCAGTCAAACCCACTGAACCGCGCAGGACCGTCGGGCCGCCGGGCCGCGTTGTGAAAGGCCCGTTGCGCTATGACGCTGCGGCAAGTGGATGACAGCGGGCAACAGCCCGCCGAGTGATCCGCTTTTGGGCTGGCCTTTGTCCCGCCTGCACGTTAGGGGGCAGCAACTTTGACACAAAGGCTGATCCCATGGACCTGCGCAATATCGCAATCATCGCTCACGTTGACCACGGCAAAACCACGCTGGTGGACGAGCTTCTGAAACAATCCGGTACCTACCGCGAAAACCAGGCCACCACCGAACGGGCCATGGACAGCAACGATCTGGAGCGCGAACGCGGCATCACGATCTTTGCCAAGCCGACTTCGGTCGAGTGGAAAGGCACACGTATCAACATCGTGGACACCCCCGGCCACGCCGACTTTGGCGGCGAGGTTGAGCGGATCCTGTCGATGGTGGACGGTGTTGTCCTGCTGGTGGATGCGGCTGAAGGCCCGATGCCCCAAACCAAATTTGTGACCTCCAAGGCGCTCAAGCTGGGTCTGCGGCCGATCGTTGTGATCAACAAGGTCGACAAGCCGGATGGCGAACCGGACCGGGCGCTGGACGAATGCTTTGACCTTTTTGCCAGCCTTGATGCGACAGACGAACAGCTGGATTTCCCGACGATGTACGCCTCCGGTCGCGCCGGTTGGGCCGATCACGAACTTGACGGCAAACGCGAGGGTCTGGACGATCTGTTCCAGTTGATCCTTGACCACGTCCCTGCCCCCAAGCAGATCAGCGAAACCGACAAGCCGTTTACCATGCTCGCAACAACTCTGGGCGGTGATCCATTCTTGGGGCGGTTGCTGACGGGGCGTGTTGAATCAGGCACGTTGAAAGCCGGCCAAACAATCAAGGCGATGTCACGTGATGGCTCCTTGATCGAAAACTTCCGTTGCACCAAGATTCTGGCGTTCCGGGGTCTGGATCAAACCGCAATCGATGTGGCCGAAGCGGGCGATATTGTCTCCATTGCGGGGATGACCAAAGCCACCGTGGCCGACACATTGGCCGACCAGTCGGTCAGTGAGGCGATCCCGGCGCAGCCGATTGACCCGCCCACCATCACCGTGACCTTTGGCATCAACGACAGCCCGCTGGCGGGCCGTGACGGCAAGAAAGTGCAATCCCGCGTGATCCGTGAACGTCTGTTGAAGGAAGCGGAATCAAACGTCGCGATCAAGATCAGCGACACGCCGGGCGGCGATGCTTTTGAGGTTGCAGGCCGCGGCGAATTGCAGATGGGCGTTCTGATCGAAAACATGCGCCGCGAAGGCTTTGAGCTGTCGATCTCGCGTCCACAGGTTCTGTTCCGCGAAATTGATGGGGTTCGCCATGAGCCGATTGAAGAGGCCACCATCGACGTGGATGACGAATATTCCGGCGCCGTGATCGAAAAGATCACCGGCGTGCGCAAGGGTGAGCTGGTCGAGATGAAACCAGCCGGCGCCGGCAAGACCCGCATCGTGGCCCATGTGCCATCGCGTGGCTTGATCGGTTATCACGGTGAGTTTCTGACCGACACGCGCGGCACGGGCGTGATCAACCGGGTGTTCCACGAATGGGCACCGCACAAGGGGCCAATTCCGGGCCGCCGTGCAGGTGTTCTGATCTCCATGGAAAACGGCACATCGGTGGCCTTTGCCCTTTGGAACCTCGAAGAGCGCGGCAAGATGATGATCGGTGCACAGGCCGATGTGTACACCGGCATGATCATTGGCGAGCATTCGCGCGAGAACGATCTGGAAGTGAACCCGCTGAAGGGTAAAAAGCTGACCAACGTGCGGGCCTCTGGCACCGATGAAGCGGTGCGCCTGACCACGCCAAAGATCCTGTCGCTGGAAGAGGCGATTGCCTATATCGACGATGATGAGCTGGTGGAAGTGACGCCAAATGCGATCCGTCTGCGGAAGCGTTACCTGGATCCCCATGAGCGCAAGCGCATGGCAAAAGCGGGCTAAATCAGGTTCCGGTGGCTTGATGCGACCGGACCGCAGCGGGGGGCCAGCCCCCCGCACCCCCCGGAGTATTTAAGGCCAAAAAGGTTGGAGTCAGGCGTTATTCGTTGGTCTCGATGATCATCAGCTCGCGCTCCGATGCGCCGCGGGCATGGTTCAGTGCCGCCTGGTAAGCCTCTGAGTGGTAACATTTTTCTGCGGTTTCCACGTCGGGGAACCGGGCCACGACATTGCGTGGCCGTTCCTTGCCTTCAAGCTGAACGAAACGGCCGCCACGGGCAATAAACTCGCCCCCGTGTTCGGCAATCGCGACGGTCGCGCCTGCGGCGTATTTCTTGTATGCCTCTTCGTCGGTGACGGTGACATGTGCAATCCAAAGTGCGCCCATGGGACTTATCCTTTTATTGTGTTTTCGGCAGCGGCGATGGCCGCTTGCGCGTTGTCGGCGCTTTTGCCGCCGCCTTGTGCCATATCGGGGCGGCCACCGCCGCCCTTGCCGCCCAATTCGGCCACTGCCGCCTTGACCAGATCAACGGCAGACAGTTCGCCCTTGAGATCATCGGTAACGCCTGCGGCCACAGCCGCCTTGCCGCCCGCGTCGGCAATCAGCAGCACTGCGCCGGAGCCCAGCTGAGCCTTGTGTTCATCAACCAGCGCAGGAAGATCCTTGCCGGTAACACCGCTGAGCACCTGGGCGATGAATTTGACGCCATTGACCTCGCGCACGTCTGGTGCTGCGCTGCCGCCGCCGGACATCGCCAATTCGCGGCGCAGTTGCGCCACCTCGTTGGACAGCGCCTTGCGTTCATCCATCAGGGCGCGGACGCGGTCTGGCGCATCTGTTGTGGCTGTTTTGAGGGTTTCCGCGACGCGGGAAAGCGCGGCCTGTTGATCGCGCAGCCAGTTCAACGCCTCGGCCCCGGTCAGGGCTTCGATGCGGCGCACGCCGGCGCTGCTGGCGCTGTCGCCCAAGAGGACAAAGGCGCCGATGTCACCGGTCTGGCGCACATGGGTGCCGCCGCAAAGCTCCAGTGAATAGGTGGATTTGTCCGTGCCTTTGCCAGAGCCGTCTTGCCGCCCCATGGAGACCACGCGCACCTCGTCGCCGTACTTCTCACCAAAGAGCGCCTGCGCGCCGAGAGCGCGGGCATCGTCCGGTGTCATGATGCGGGTTTCCACCGGTGTGTTCTGGCGGATGTACTCATTCACCTCGCGTTCCACGCCCGACAGCTCTTCCGGGCTGAGTGCCTTGGCATGGGAGAAGTCAAAGCGCAGCCGGTCAGCAGCATTGAGCGAGCCGCGCTGCGAGACGTGATCGCCCAATGCGCCGCGCAGGGCTTCATGCAGCAGGTGCGTGGCGGAGTGATTGGCGCGGATGGCGGTCCGGCGGCTGTGATCCACCTCGAGAACGGCGGCTTGACCTACTTCAACTTCGCCTTCTAACACCTTGCCTATATGGGAGAAAACGCCAGCGGTCTTTCGGGTATCGGTGATCTCTACCCGGCCCGTTTCGGTGCGGATTGTGCCGCTGTCACCCACCTGACCACCGGATTCTGCATAGAACGGGGTCTGGTTCAGGGCGATTTGCACTGTGTCGCCTTTGCCTGCCTTCTCGGTCAGATCGCTGCCTTGCACAATCGCAGCGATCTGGCCCTCGGCGGTTTCGGTGTCATAGCCGAGAAAATCTGTGGTGCCGTGTTTGTCCGCCACATCGAACCAAATCGTGGCATCTGCCGCTTCGCCCGAACCGGACCATGCTGCGCGCGCCTTGGCTTTCTGCTCGGCCATTGCGGTGTCAAACCCGTCTGTGTCCACAGCGCGGCCCTGTTCGCGCAGGGCATCTTGGGTCAGATCCAGCGGGAAGCCGTAGGTGTCATACAGTTTGAACGCTGCCGCGCCCGGCAAGGCGGCGCCCTCTTCCAAGGTGCTTACCTCGTCTTCGAGCAGTTTCAAACCGCGCTCAAGGGTTTGTTTGAAGCGGGTTTCTTCGAGCATCAGGGTCTCGGTGATCAGTGCCTGCGCCTGTCCAAGCTCTGGATAGGCCGAGCCCATCTGGCTTACCAATGCGGGGACCAGTTGATACATCAGCGGGTCTTTTGCGCCGAGCAGATGCGCATGACGCATGGCGCGGCGCATGATCCGGCGGAGGACATAGCCGCGTCCGTCGTTGGAGGGCATCACGCCATCGGCAATCAGGAAGGAGGTGGATCGCAGGTGATCAGCGATCACACGGTGATGCACGTTGCCGCTGGTGAACGGATCCATGTGCAGCGCATTGCCGCTGGCCTCAATGAGGGCGCGCATGGTGTCGGTCTCGTAATTGTCGTGTTGGCCCTGTAACAATGCGCCAATCCGTTCCAGCCCCATGCCGGTGTCGATCGACTGAATCGCGAGCGGCTTCATGGAGCCGTCTTCGAATTGTTCGTTCTGCATGAAAACGATGTTCCAGATCTCGATGAACCGGTCGCCGTCTTCCTCTGGTGTGCCGGGAGGGCCGCCGGGGATGTGATCGCCGTGGTCATAGAAAATCTCGGTGCAGGGGCCGCAAGGGCCGGTTGGTCCCATACGCCAGAAGTTGTCGTCGGTGGCGATGCGGATGATCCGGTCATCGGGCAGGCCGGCGACCTTCTTCCAGATCTCGGCGGCCTCATCGTCGGTGTGGTACACCGTGACCAACAGGCGCGAGGCGTCGATGCCAAAGTCCTTGGTCAACAATTCCCAGGCAAAGGCGATGGCCTCGGCCTTGAAATAGTCGCCAAAGCTGAAGTTGCCGAGCATTTCAAAGAAGGTGTGGTGGCGGGCGGTGTAGCCGACATTGTCCAGATCGTTGTGCTTGCCCCCTGCCCGCACACATTTTTGCGCGGTGGTGGCACGGACATAGTCGCGCGTTTCAACCCCGGTAAAGAGGTTCTTGAACTGCACCATGCCGGAGTTTGCAAACATCAATGTCGGGTCGTTGCGCGGCACCAATGGGCCGGATGGCTCAATCGCGTGGCCCTGTTTGCCGAAATAGGACAAAAAGGTGGAGCGGATCTCGTTCAACGTCTTCATGGGTCAGGCCTTCCGGGGCAAAAATCTTCCTTTTCAAATAGCCGCGCAAGGGAGGGCTGTCCACAGGGCCGCCCATGAAAAAAGGGCGCAACTCAATGCTGCGCCCTTCTTGCAAAATATGATGCACGGTCCGGCCCGCGCTTTGCCTCAGGCTTCGAGTATATCGTCGTTTTCGGAGCCCTCGAAATCCAGCCCATGGGCGGCGCGGATTTTATCCTCGATCTCGCGTGCCATTGCCTCATTTTCCTTGAGGAAGGTCTTGGCGTTTTCGCGGCCCTGCCCGATCCGTTCATCCCCGTAAGAGAACCACGAGCCGGATTTATCGACCACGCCTGCCTTAACGCCCAGATCCAGCAGTTCACCCATCTTGGAGATGCCTTCGCCATACATGATGTCAAATTCGACCTGTTTGAACGGCGGTGCAACCTTGTTTTTCACGACCTTGACGCGGGTGGCGTTGCCGACAACCTCGTCGCGGTCTTTCAATGCGCCAATGCGGCGGATGTCCAGACGGACGGAGGAATAGAACTTCAGCGCGTTGCCACCTGTCGTGGTTTCGGGGGAGCCGAACATCACGCCGATCTTCATCCGGATCTGGTTGATGAAGATCACCATGCAGTTGGAGCGCGAGATAGAACCGGTCAATTTACGCATTGCCTGGCTCATCAAGCGAGCCTGCACACCAACAGAGCTGTCGCCCATGTCACCCTCGAGTTCGGATTTTGGGGTCAGGGCGGCCACGGAATCCACCACAACCATGTTCACCGCACCGGAGCGCACAAGCGTATCAGTGATCTCAAGCGCCTGTTCACCGGTGTCGGGCTGCGAAATCAACAGCTCGTCAATATCGACGCCCAGCTTGCGGGCGTATTGCGGATCCAGCGCGTGTTCCGCATCCACAAAAGCACAGACGCCGCCGTTCTTTTGCTGCTCTGCCACGCAGTGCAGGGTCAATGTCGTTTTACCGGAGCTTTCCGGCCCGTAAATTTCAATGATCCGCCCCATCGGCAGACCGCCAATGCCGAGCGCGATGTCGAGACCAAGCGAGCCGGTGGAGCTGGCTGTGATGTCCTGAACGGCGCCCTCAGCGCCCAATTTCATGATTGAGCCTTTGCCAAATTGCCGCTCAATCTGTGCCAGGGCGCTGTCCAGCGCCTTTTGCTTTTCCGCTGATTTTTTATTGTCCATTGTCAAAAGATCTGCCGTTGCCATTTGCCTAGCCCCTTAGTGTCATAGTGGCCTGCCTGCCGCAATCGCTGACCGGCCACCCTGTTTTGTTCTGCTAATGTTCCATATGGGACCAAAAAGAGAACATTTCAATCAATTTCTTTACTTTGCTATCTTTTTCCGACTTTGGTTAAGGAGTAGTTTACATCTGATTGAATGATCTGATTTGCGAAGTGGAGAGCTGAAAGTGCTTGTTTTTGTTAAAGAACGTCTGGCGTTTTTGTCTGTTCCCAAAACCGGGACAACGGCCTATCAGGCGGCTTTGGCGGATCGGGCGGATATGGTGGTCTCGGATCCGCCGATGCTGAAGCATGCGCCGGTTTATCGCTACAACCGGTTCTTTCGGCCGATGTTTGACAAGGTGTGCGGGGTCGAGCTTGAATTGATGGCGGTCATGCGGGAGCCGGTGTCGTGGCTGGGCAGTTGGTACCGTTATCGCCAGCGTCCCTTTATGGCGGGCAAGCCCAACAGCACGGCGGGAATCAGTTTTGATGACTTCGTTCTGGGCTATCTCAAGGGCAAAAAGCCGGGGTTTGCCGATGTTGGAAGTCAAGCTAACTTTTTGAAATCACAGCCGAATGGCACCGGGATCAGCCATCTGTTCCGCTATGAGGATCAAGACCGGTTGCAGGCCTTTCTGCAAGATCGGCTTGAGGTGCGTTTTGATCTGCAGCAGCTCAATGTCTCTCCTCCGATGCAGTTACATCTGTCCACATCGGTCGAAGACCGGCTGCGCCGCAAATGTGCGGAGGAATTTCTGCTTTACGATTCGATATCGTGATTTCTGGCCCTTGGCGTCAGTGCAGTTGCTGCCCCACCGTGTCTGTCAGCTCGCTCAGTGAAAAGGGTTTGGGGAGGAACACGGAGTTGGGGATTTTTGTCTGCGCCTCCGCTAGGCTGTCCTCGGCATAGCCTGACACAAAGACCACCCGCACGTCTGGCCGCACTTTCAGCGCTTCGCGCACCCAGCTTGGCCCGTCCATGCCCGGCATCACCACGTCTGTCACAAAGACATCAATGCTCAGGCTCGCATCTTCGAGGGTTTTAAGCGCGGCCTCGGCACAATCGGCCTCAAGCACGGTATAGCCACGCAAACGCAAGGCGCGGCTGGCAAAGGCCCGCACCGGCGCCTCGTCTTCGACCAGCAAGATAACGCCATCTTCGGTCTGGGCCCGCGGAGGCAGAGATTTGGCTGCCGCTGCGGGCTGCACCGTGGCGGGCAGATCCAGAACCGGGAAATAGAGCGCAAAGGTTGTGCCATTGCCGACAATGGAATCGACAAAGATGAAGCCGCCCGATTGTTTGACGATGCCGTAAGCCGTGGACAGGCCAAGGCCCGTTCCCTCGCCCGTGCGTTTGGTTGTGAAGAACGGTTGAAACACCTTGTCACGTTTGTCGGGCGCAATGCCTGACCCCTCGTCGATGACTTTGACGGTGACATATTGGCCCGGCGGCACGGAAACCTGATCGCGGAGCAGCGGATCTTTGAGGGTGATGGATTCGGTAACAATCCGAATTTCTCCGCCCTCGGGCATGGCATCACGGGCATTGACCACAAGGTTCATAAGCACCTGTTCCAACTGCCTTTTGTCCGCCCGAATGGGTTGCAGAACCGGATCATGGCTGAGCGTGAGCGTGACCTTTTCGCCCACCAGTCGGTTCAACAGATGGGTCAGATCGGCCAAAGTATCGCGCATATCCAACGTTTCGGGCCGCAGGGTCTGTTTGCGCGAGAAGGCCAGCAATTGCCCGACCAATGCGGCGGCACGATTGGCGTTCTGGCTGATCTGGACAAGATCACCATAATCACTGTCGCCCTGATCATGGCGCAACAGCAGCAGGTCACAATGGCCAGAGATCGCGGTCAGAAGGTTATTGAAGTCATGCGCAACGCCGCCCGCAAGTTGTCCGATCGCTTGCATTTTCTGACTTTGTACAAACTTCGCCTCCAATGATTTCAGCTCTGTCGCGTCATGCATGACCGCGATCAATGCGGGGTTGCCGTCTTCATTGATCGGGTTCAGCACGACTTGCACAAAAACCTCCTTGTCCTCGCGCCGAAGCCGCAAAAATTCGGACTTTTGCACCTTGCGACCGGCCAAAGTGTCGTTCAGCCAATCGGTGATGGAGCGCCCTAACCCTTCCATCAGATCAGACAGATGCGCGGTTTCGGACAGATTCACACCGACCAGTGTCTTGGCCATTTTGTTGAAAGATTGGACGGCCCCGTCCGGGGCGACCTTGATCATCGGAACGGGCAGATCGTGGAAAGCCTGCCATCCCTGTTCGCCGGTTTGCAGCACATCGGGCGGCGGCAAAAGATAGATCGCCCGTCGGCCTGCCCCGGCCTGGATCTCAGCAACAAGCGCCTTTTGCGGACCGTCTGCGGTGGTAATCTCGGTCTGTGTGCCGGGCAGCAAAGGCAGCCGCGTGAACACCCGGTCAAGCGATTTGACACGCCCACCCACCAGCCGCCGCGCGGCATCGTTCATGAACAGGATTGCATCGGTGCGCCCCACCATAACCATCGGCAATTGCTGGCCTTCTTGGGGTTGGCGTGGCGGTGTGCGGTCCGGTATCTGATCAATGCGCCAGACCAGACCGCCCTGCCCGATATCATGGACGCCGATGCGCATATGGCCGGTTTTGGTTACGATATCCTCATGGGCGGTTCCAGTGACGGTTGCACGCGATTGCAGGCGGTACAAAATGGCCTGCGGGCTGGCAAAAGTGCCGGACAAGATATTGGCAAGCGTGACATTATCGTCGTTCTTGAACATGCGCGTTGCGGCAGCGTTTTGGAGCGTGACAGTTCCATCCCGTGTGGTGACAAGACTGGCCACCGTGTCATTGGCGATAAAATCAGCCACGATATTGACCTTGCCAACGTCCTTTTTCATCCGGCGGGCATCCCGATAGGCACGCAGGCAGGCAAAGGCCAATATCGTCGTTGCAGCCGTGAGCAAACACAATGTCGCGATGCGGTGCGGCGCGATCACGGCCAATACAGCCAGCAACACGGACAGCACAACAAACATCCTGATCCGGCCCGCCGTGGGCGGCGGTTCCGTTGGATCCAATTGCGGTTTAGCGGTATTCAAGCCAGTCCCCCCAAACGAGTTCCGCTCGCATTAGGGGCACGAAGAGTTAATCGACGATTAACTATCGCTCATTATGCACCCCTGAGTTGCATACCGCGTCAATTAATCTTGCGTCAAGTGTGCTGTGTAGAACCCATCGCCGTCTGGACCAAGGTCAAACCGGCGGGAATAGGTCATGGACCAGCGCGGATGCCGCGCCAAAAACGCCTCGACCCGGTCTTCGTTTTCGGCCCGCAAGACCGAACAGGTGGCATAGGCCAACAGGCCGCCGGAGGACGTCAATGCCGCCGCCTTGTCCAGAATATCGTCCTGGGTTTGGTTGAGCCTCGCCAGTTGGTCCGCCGAAAGGGTCCATTTGCCTTCTGCCGCCCGCCGCCATGCGCCGGAGCCCGAGCAAGGCGCGTCGCACAGGACCACGTCGAACTTTTCGGATTGAACAGTTTGTTCGGTGGTTAAAGTCTTGATTTCAGCGCCCGCACGTTCCGCCCGCCCCGGCAAATCGGCCATACGGCGCGGGTCAATATCATGGGCAAAAATCTTGCGATCCGGGTCTGCTGCCATCGCCAGGGCCTTGCCGCCGCCCCCTGCGCAATAATCGAGAACGCGGCCAGCTGCGGGAAGTGCTGCCACAACCGCCTGACTGGCGGCGTCTTGCAGTTCGACATGTCCTTGCAGGTAGGCATTGGAATTGCGGATCTTGCGCGCGCCGTCGATGACAGTCAGGGCCGTGTCGCACAGGGGGTTATCAGCGGTGTCAACACCTTCAGCGGCCAATGATGCCCGTGCCTGCTCACGGCTGGTCCTGAGGCTGTTCACTCGAAGAAAAACCGGTGCACGGTCTTGCAGGGCAATGGCCACCTGATCTGCCATTTCGCCAAGCGAGGATACAAAAGCAGGTATCAGCCAATCGGGCAGGTTCCATGCCACAGCCTGATCCGTCGGGGGATCCGGGAACATCCGTTCGTGGTCCGACAGCGGCGCAGCCGCATGGCCATCGCCGGTAAAAAGATCATCCAGTTTTGCACCCTGTTGATGCAGGACGCCGATCATCAAGGCCCGAGGGGTATCGCCTTGGCCGTAGTGCGCCGCAGTGCGTCGGCAGCGCAGCACATCAAACACGTGATCGCGGATCGCGGCACGGTCTTTTGACCCGGCAAAGCGGCTGCGCCGCGCCCAGCGGGTCAGCGCCTGTTCGGCCGCCAGCCCATCGGCCATATCCCCCAGTATTTCGATCGCAGCAGCAACCCGTGCACCCGGTGTCATGGCGCAATCACTACCTTAAATTTGCGTGATAAGTTGCTGTTCATAAGTGTTTATCCAATCCGGTAGTTCGGACTCTCTCGGGTGATCTGAACGTCATGGACATGGCTTTCTTTCAGGCCCGCGCCGGTGATCCGAACAAAGCTGCAATCCTTGCGCATCTCCGCCACGGTCGCACAACCTGTGTAACCCATCGCCGCGCGAAGGCCGCCAACCAACTGGTGCACAACCGCGCCCGCGCTGCCCTTGTAAGGCACCTGCCCTTCGATGCCTTCGGGCACCAGTTTGTCGCTGGCGGCGTCTTTCTGGAAATAGCGATCCGCAGATCCACGCGCCATCGCGCCAAGTGATCCCATGCCGCGATAGCTTTTGAAGCTGCGGCCCTGGTAAAGGATCACCTCTCCGGGGCTTTCATCGGTGCCCGCGATCATCGAACCGACCATGGCACAGGACGCGCCCGCCGCAATCGCCTTGGCAAAATCGCCGGAGAACTTGATGCCGCCATCGGCGATCACCGGAATGTCGCCAGCCGCCGCGGCGCAATCCATGATCGCGGTCAACTGGGGCACACCCACACCGGCCACCATACGGGTGGTACAGATCGAGCCGGGCCCGATGCCGACCTTGATCGCATCCGCGCCCGCATCAATCAGCGCCCGTGTTGCGGCACCCGTGGCCACATTGCCCGCCACCACCTGCACCTCATTGCTGAGCGCCTTGGCGCGGGTCACGGCATGGGCCACCCCTTCGGAATGGCCATGTGCGGTGTCGATCACGATCATATCCACACCCGCCTCGACCAGCGCCTGCGAGCGTTCAAAGCCTGCATCGCCAACAGTGGTCGCCGCCGCCACGCGCAGACGGCCCAGATTGTCCTTGCACGCTGTTGGGTTCAAGACCGCCTGTTCGGTGTCTTTCAAGGTCAGCAAACCCGTAAGCTTGCCATCTTTGTCCGTCACCAGCAGTTTTTCGATGCGGCGCGATTTCATCAGGCTGATGGCCTCTTCACGGTCCGCAGGTTCGTGCAAAATGGCAAGGTTGTCCGTGGACATCATGACGCTGACCGGGGTCTTGTCATCGGAGGCAAAGCGCATGTCACGGTTGGTCACGATCCCGACAACCCGGCCAGAGCCATCCACCACCGGAAAACCGGTGACGTTGTAGCGTTCCTGCAAGGCTTTGGCGTCGGCCAATGTCTGATCGGGGGTCAAGGTAATCGGGTTGTAGACGATCCCGCTTTCGAAACGTTTGACACGGCGCACCTCGCGTGCCTGCTGTTCGATATCGAGATTGCGGTGCAACACGCCCATGCCCCCGGCCTGCGCCATGGCAATGGCCATCCGGCTTTCGGTCACGGTGTCCATCGCGGAGCTGAGCAGCGGGATGTTCAGCGCAATGGATTTGGTCACAAATGTGCGTGTATCCGCCGTGGAAGGCAGAACGGAGGACGCCCCCGGAACAAGCAGCACATCATCAAAGGTCAGGGCCTCACGAATCTCCATCATACACCTCGGGTCATGGGTTCATTTGGCGGTTTGCTATTTCACGGATGGCCACAATTGGAAAGGGGCAATTGCGCCCTTGATCACGTGCAAGGTGCTTGCGTGGTTGGGCGTGCTGGTCAATGATCCGGGCAAAGGGGGCAATATGGCAGAACACGGATATGATGCGGGCAGGTTGAACCTGCCATTTGTGGGCATTTCGACCTTTGGCAAGCGCCCATATGAGCCTGATTGGGACGCGCTGGATGCGGATGTGGCCGTGCTGGGTGCGCCGTTTGATGCGGGCACGCAGTGGCGTTCAGGGGCGCGGTTTGGTCCGCGCGGGGTGCGTGAGGCTTCGACCCTGTTCAGCTTTGGCCATGCCGGCGCCTATGACCATGAGGACGACGTGACCTATCTGCCCGGCGATGTGAACATCGTCGATATCGGTGATGCAGATATCGTGCACACCGACACCGAGGCCAGCCATCGGAACATCGAAATTGGCGTGCGGGCGATATTGGCGGCGGGCGCCCTGCCCGTGGTCATCGGCGGTGATCATTCGGTGAACATCCCCTGTATCCGTGCCTTTGACGATCAGGGCGACATCCACATCCTGCAAATCGATGCGCATCTGGATTTTGTCGATGTGCGCCACGGGGTGCGGCATGGACACGGCAACCCGATGCGGCGGGCAGCGGAAAAGGATTATGTGACGGGTTTGACGCAGGTGGGCATTCGCAATGTCAGTTCCACCTCGAAAGAAGGCTATGACGACGCCCGCGCCATGGGGTCCGATATCATCTCGGTGCGGCAGGCCCGCGAGTTGGGGCCGCGCGGGGTGCTTGGACATGTGCCCGCAGGGGCGCGGCTTTATGTGACCATCGATATTGACGCCTTCTGCCCCTCTATCGCGCCGGGCACGGGCACGCCATCCCACGGTGGGTTTCTATACTATGAGGTACTTGAGCTGCTGCAGGCGGCAGCTCAAAGGCATGAGATTGTCGGCATTGATCTGGTCGAGGTGGCGCCGGATTACGACCAATCGGGCAGCACCACGATCCTCGCGGCGCAGATTTTGCTGAATTTTCTGGGCTTTATCTTTCATGAGCGGAGCCAGTTTTAGAGCGGGAGACCAGGATCGGGACGAACAAGAAAGCCAGGTTGGTATGCTCTTGATCGGCCGGTCACTTCATCCTGTTCTGAGCAAGTAATGAGATTGCCTTCTGAAGCTCATTTTCATTCCAGAATTTGTTTACGCCGTCTGGGTCAAATGGCTTACCGCGCCAGTCTTCCGAGACCCTAACCATGTGCCCACGCTTTTTGTTCAGCCAGATCATCGAGACCTGCCCAAGGTTTTCACCTTTGAGCTTCCCGCACTGAATAACATAGAGCCAAGCGCCACGGGGTCTTTTGAAGTCAGCGTAAGAGACTTTTCCCGAACAGTTTTTCCCAATCCGTTTGACAAAGCTGGCCATCTTCGCCTGCACCGAGCGCGGGCTGTCTTCGATGATCACGATCCAATGGCGTTTTCGCCAGTTTGGGCCTGAGTTTCCCTTTGGCATAAGCTCATGAATGGTGAGCCTACGGCCTTTGTTCAAAGTGGTTTGCCTGTCATAGACGCTCTCCACCAAGGGATCATTGACCGTTTGCCAACTTGGCATGGTGAGAGATCCGAGCTTGGACCAGTCTCTGCCAATTGGGTCAGCCCACGTGGCTGTGCAGGGAAGCAAGTAAAGGAACAGAAACAACGCCTTGTATCTTGCAATCATCAAACATGTCCTTCTTTCTCGCCAAAGGTTGGCAGAATAGTGATAAAAACCTCCTTGTATAGCTGAGAGCGGCGCAATCAATCGCGAAAAGGGTTGCAGACCGCTATGGGTGTGAAGACACGCTCAAGCGGGCCTGTTTAGATGCCCTACTTCCAAGCCAATGTAGCAGCGGTCAGGGCCTAGTATCTGCCGCCCTTGGCCAGGGGTCACCAGCAACATAAACCTCGGCAGCGGCGTGCGCATCACCCCGGCCATAAGGGTCAGCGGATCGCCCACAATCGGCAGCCAACTGCCCAGCAGCGACCAGCGGCCAAATCTGGCATACCAGCGCTGTACCCGGATCATTTGCCGATGGGAAAAGGGAAACCAGCGCTGCCACGGATTGCATTGGCAGCAGGGTCGCGGCAATCAGCGCGGCGCTGAAATAGGCCAATAAGGGCGATCAGGACGGCTCCGGGTGGCTGGGGCGTGGATAGCGCGCGGGCGGGCTTATGCCAAGGGCGGGCTGCCCCACCCATTTGAGATCAGCTTTGATCGGCGCCTATGTCCTGATGCACCACGACCTCAAACCCTTCCTCTGGCCGGGGCGGTTCAAAGAACTTGGCAAACTGATGAAACTGCGCCTCGGTCGCGGCAAAGGCATGATCGCCTTGCGCATTGCGTTTGCGCAGCCTTTTGAGGCACACCGCATCGGGCGGGTCCAACAGGTGTATAACATGGGCTGCGCCAGAGGTCCGGATAATTTCGCGCATCCACGCGCGGGTGCGCACCATATTGGCCGGATAATCCAGCACCACGGACACCCCCGCACTCAGCAGCCCGGTCACATGCGGCCCCATGATGGTTCGCAGATGGCGGCTATGGGCGATGTAATCATCCAACGTGTTGAGCTGACCGGGAAATAACGCCGCCAGCCATTCATCCTCCGAGATCAGAACGGTGCGGGGCGCTTGGCCCAACTGGTTGGCCAGTGTCGATTTGCCAGCGGCGATCTTGCCGCAAAGCATGTGCAGCGTTGGCATATGTGTCATGGTGAGAAAACCTTGTGGAAGCGCAGCTTGCGCGTTGAAACATCAAAATCAGGAACCGACCCGGCCCGGCAGATCAGGCCGGGATGGTAATTCGCGCTGCACAGCGGGCGCATGGTTTTTGATGCAAGGTTTTCATAGGGCGTGTGATGGCGCATTGGTGGTGAAATGTCCAGATCAGGATCAATCGGAGCAAAACCCAAGCTGACTTGCCACCACACGCCAAACATGTTTTTTGCTAGATAATTCGCGTTTTTAGAGAGGGCCTGCCATGGGGTTTCGCATTTGTTTTCTGGGAGCGAAGGCCAGCCCTGCGCAGGTCTTGAATGCCTTCGGACTATCGGCTGAACAGCTGTGCAGCGAAATGCCACAGGAAGAATGGTGGGTGGCTCAGATCAAGTCCTCTGGCTGGACGGTTTTGTGGAGCGAAGAGGAAACATTCGGTCAAACCAAACTTGCAGAGATTGAGGCTTTTTCCGAAGATCACGACATCTGTCTGTGCGAGATCAACGAGACAACGATGTGGAGTTCGGCCACTTTCTGGAGGGGTGGGACAGAACTTTGGCGGGTCACGCATGCCGGCGACGGGGACGACATTTTCCAGATCGAAGCGACCGGCGATCTACCTGATACATATGAAATGAGAAGATCTGCTTTGTTCAACGAACAACGCGGAGAAACAGGTGTCGATTTTGTTTTTGAGATTCCTGTTGAATTGATCGAAGAGCTAATCGGCTTCCGCTATGATAGTTACTTGGAGGCGAGCGAAGTCGATCAGTTCCATTGCTTGAATGTACCGGTCAAACAAAGTTTGTTGAGAAGACTCTTTTGTTGAAAACATGATGATGGCCGCGGTGCTGCGGAATGCACCCTTGGTTTCGGATTTCTTGGATGACATGTGATGGCGGCCCAAAGATTGTTCTGCATAGTCCGGTATCAGATTTCCTTGTTCTTTCGCGCATGGTAGAGCAGTGGCTTTCGCAGCGGGCCAGCCTCATCGCGATATTTGGCGAAGGATGTGAAGCGCTTGAAGACCATGTGGATGCGTTGATCCTTGGGAGTGGGACCACGCAAGATCGATTTATTGTGACGTCAAGTCACAAAGACGAAGCCCTTATCGACGTTCTGGAATTCGTGGCGTGTTTCAACGGGCGCGATCAGGGCGAGATCATTCAAGTAAAGATCTAAAATCCCTCTCTAAATGACGGGTCTGGCCTGCTTTTTGCCGCAGGCTGGCTTTCCCTTCCGGTCTGCCTCGCTATGCTGCCCGCAAAGGCAGTCAAAGGTGCAGGCAATGAGCAGTGATCCTCTGGTGATTTTCACCCCATCCGGCAAGCGCGGGCATTTTCCGGTTGGCACTCCCATTCTGACCGCCGCGCGGCAGTTGGGGGTTGATCTCGATTCCGTCTGCGGCGGGCGCGGGATTTGTTCCAAATGCCAGATCACGCCAAGCTATGGCGAGTTTTCCAAACATAAAGTCACCGTGCGCGATGATGCCCTGTCCGAATGGAATGCCGTCGAACAGCGCTACAAGGACAAGCGCGGGCTGATTGACGGGCGGCGTCTGGGTTGTCAGGCGGCGGTTCAGGGCGATGTGGTGATCGATGTGCCACCAGAAAGCCAGGTGCACAAACAGGTGGTGCGCAAACGCGCCGAGGCGCGCGATATCGTCATCAACCCCACCACCAAGCTTTATTATGTCGAGGTGCAGGAGCCTGACATGCACGACCCTTCCGGCGATCTGGAGCGGCTGCGGGCCGCGCTGAAAGATCAATGGCAGCTGGAGGATGTGACCGCCGATCTGCATATCCTGCAGGTGATGCAACCGGTGCTGCGCAAGGGCAACTGGAAAGTGACCGTTGCCGTGCATCTTGGGGATGCCGAAAACGCCCCACGCATCATGGCGATCTGGCCGGGTTACTATGAGGGTACGGTTTACGGTCTTGCGGTCGATCTTGGCTCCACCACCATTGCGGCACATCTGTGCGATCTGGCCACGGGCGAGGTGATTGCCTCCTCCGGTGTGATGAACCCGCAGATCCGCTTTGGTGAAGATCTGATGAGCCGGGTCAGCTATTCGATGATGAATGCCTCTGGCGCGGATGAAATGACCCGCGCAGTGCGCGAGGGTATGAATGGTCTGTTTAGCCAGATCGCCACCGAAGGCGGGATCGACAAGGAATTGATCGTCGATGCGGTGTTCGTCTGCAATCCGGTCATGCATCACCTGTTCCTTGGGATTGATCCGTTTGAACTGGGTCAGGCCCCCTTTGCCCTGGCCACCTCTGATGCGATCCGGTTGCGGGCGGCGGATCTGGGGCTGAACATTCACCGATCTGCGCGGGTGTACCTGCTGCCTTGCATTGCAGGCCATGTGGGCGCCGATGCCGCCGCTGTGGCGTTGAGCGAGGCGCCGGATAAATCTGAAGATCTGGTGTTGGTGGTGGACGTGGGCACCAACGCCGAAATCCTGCTGGGCAACAAGGAAAAGGTGCTTGCCTGTTCCTCGCCCACTGGCCCTGCATTTGAGGGGGCGCAGATCTCATCCGGTCAGCGGGCCGCACCCGGCGCGATTGAACGGGTTGAGATTGACCCCGCCACCAAGGTTGCGCGGTTCAAGGTCATCGGCTGCGATCTATGGTCCGACGAAGCGGGCTTTGACGCGGCCATTGCCACCACGGGTGTCACCGGCATCTGCGGCTCCGGAATCATTGAAATGGTGGCCGAAATGCGCATCCATGGTATCGTCGATGCGCCCGGTCTGATTGGCACGGCTGAACAGACGGGATCCCCGATGGTTTTCGCCGACGGGCGCACCAATTCCTACCTTGTTTATGACGGCACGGCCCAGGGCGGCCCCAAGATCACCGTGACCAACCGCGACATCCGCGAGATCCAGATGGCCAAGGCGGCGCTTTACTCCGGTGCGCGGTTGCTGATGGACAAATTTGGCGTTCAGAACGTGGATCGCATTGTGCTGGCCGGGGCCTTTGGCGCCCATATCAGCACCAAACATGCGATGGTTCTGGGCATGATCCCTGATGCGCCACTGGACAAGGTGACATCGGCGGGCAACGCGGCGGGCACCGGTGCACGGATTGCCCTGCTGAATCGCGAGGCACGGGCCGAGATCGAACAAACCGTGCGGGCCATCCACAAGATCGAAACCGCAATTGAACCCCGCTTTCAGGAGCATTTTGTGAATGCCTCCGCCATCCCCAATGCGGTGGAGCCTTTCCCGATCCTGAACAGCATCGTCACTCTGCCAAGCGAGACCTTTAACACCGGCGGCGGCGATGGCGGAGAGGCTGGCGGCGGCCGCAGACGGCGGCGGCGGGGGTGAGGAACGTACAATCCCTAGTTGATTTAAAGAGGCCAGGTCTGCAAACTGGTATGGTCGGAAGAGCAGTAGGGAAATATCATTGAAGATTGTATGTGCAAACTGCGAGGTGCAGAGCGACTATAATGTCTCGGAGGAAGGCTGTTATTCCTTTACTTGCCCAGACTGTGAAATGGAGTTTGATGCAACGATTGGAACGACACGATCCAAACGTTCACGTGGTCACAAACCGAGCTTAAGCCGGGAATATTCCATAAGATTTTTTCAGAATGAGCTAGAGAACTTTCTTCAGTTTGAGTCCAACGTTTATGAGGATGTGGAACTCAGATCCAAGGATATCTTCGTCATCTCTTCACTTGATGGTGTGCCTCGAATTCTGGCGAATTTGAATATCCAAAAGTATTGGGTGATAAATACCAAACGGTCAGAGACGAACGATGCTGCGGTTATGACAACTGTCCTAATTCTTGTCTTTGCTGGTTTGATAATCGCGGCATTGATTTCTTCCTCATAGAGAGTCCGCCCTTGACGCCCCTGCCCGCCACGCATATTTCAAACCTGAGCGCGGGTATGGTGAAAAGGTATCACGGCAGCTTCCCAAGCTTTAGTTACGAGTTCGATTCTCGTTACCCGCTCCAAACCTTTCTTAAATTGCGCGATCTGTTCCAGTTGCGATGGCGCAACCGGTTTGTCACGTTCCTGATCATCGATAACACTTGGCGGGCTCAGCCGATTTGCTGAACCACCCACCTGTGGAAAACCACGGCTTTTGACCAGACAGCTTGGCTCCGTCAAAAATATTTATATATTTTAGTATCTTATCCCAATGCCTGACCTTAGTCAGACAGGCCGTGCAGGATGTGCTATGCTCTTGAGATACGAGGCAGCCATACATCCAAGAGCCGTGCAACAAGGAGGACGGATGGATGATCATGCGCATATTTCAGGTACTGACCAAACCTGGCAAGGAGGAGGAGTTCGGACGCTTCTTCCACGAAACGGCAATCCCTTTGATGAAAGGCACCAAGGGGATCGTGCAGGTGCTCCCCGGTGCGCCCCGGCCTGACTCCCCCAGAGAGTTCAGTTTCGTCATGGTGTGGGAAAGTCTGGACGCCTTGAAGGCATTTGTGGGCGATGATTACCAAAGCCCTCACATCGATCCGGCAGAGGCCGAATTGGTCCAAACACGAACGATCAAGCATTACGATCTGGTGGAAGGCTGATGGGCCGTTCTCTCAAGTATCCCGATGCCCTTGTCACGACCGGATGGCTCGCGGATCATTTGCATGATCCCGATCTCAGAATATTTGACTGCTCGACTGTTTTGCAGTTCGAGGAAGGCGGAAAACGGCCCTATCGCGTGCTCAATTGCGCGGATGAGCATCGCGCCGGTCACATCCCCGGCGCACATTATTTCGACCTTCAGCGGGACTTTTCCGAGGATGACAGTCCGTTTGGGATGACCTTGGCTGCCCCCGAAACCGTGGCCGCTGCATTCGAGAGCGCCGGCATAGGCGATGGCACGCGCGTTATTCTTTACAGTCGCAGAAGCCCATCATGGGCAACCCGTTTCTGGTGGATGTTAAGGTGGTTGGGATTTGATAATGCGTCCGTGCTTGATGGCGGCTTTGAAAAGTGGGTGGCGGAGGATCGCCCGCAATCCACTGACGCCAGCACTTACCCAAGAGGCAATCTTTCCGTCCGGCTAAGACCGGAGGTTTTTGTCGGCAAAGATGAGGTGCGTGCCGCTATCGGGAACCCTGCGACATGCCTGGTGAACGCGCTTGGGCGCGATGTCTTTTCAGGGGAAAATCCACGTTATGGTAGACCGGGGCGCATTCCGGGAAGCATAAATGTCCCGCAGGCCGAGTTGGTGGACCCGAAGACCCATGCCTTTTTGCCCCCCGAGAAAATATCGCATGCTTTCGAACGCGCAGCCGGTCATGGGGCGGATCGGTATATCACCTATTGCGGCGGCGGTATTTTCGCCACTGTCGATGCGTTCTGGCTTCATCAATTTGGATATGACGATGTTGCGGTCTATGAAAATTCAATGAGCGAATGGGGCCCGGACGAAAGCCTGCCCATAGAGGCGGATCAAGCGACGGTCTAGCAACCTGAAAAACAGTCTTTCGCGATCAACACTGCCTTTTTGCCGGGGGCGACCCACGCTATGATCGCCTCACCCTAGGACCGCCAATAGAAAGCCCGTGATGCAAGACCTTACAACAGCACCCGTGTTGACCACGGCGCGGCTGATCCTGCGTGGACCGGACCGGGCGGATTTGCCAGCATTCACCCGCTTCATGACCAGCGCCCCATCTATGGTCGCGCAGGGCGAAACCGGCACTCCGCAGCAGGCTTGGTTCGGTTTCCTGGCCGGTGTTGGCCACTGGCATTGGCACGGCTTTGGCTTTTTCATGGTGGTCGAACAGAAAACAGGGCAGCCCGTTGGCCGCGTGGGATTGATCAAGCATTCCGATTGGCCCGAGATTGAGCTGGCCTGGCATCTTTTTGAAGGTGCTGAGGGCAAAGGTTACGCCACCGAAGCTGCTGTGGCCGTCAAATCATGGGCCCGCGAAAATCTGGGATTAACGCAGCTTTTCAGCTATATAGACTGCGACAATACAAAGTCGCAGGCGGTGGCGGAAAGACTGGGCGCGCAGACGGACGGAACGCGGGCGCCCCATGAACCAGAGGCCGAGATCTGGGTTCACGCGATGGAATGACCCTGCTGGCCGGCATGGCATCTCAGCCGGTCTTGTCCTATCCTGCGGCAGCAAGTTTCAATGGATCTCGGCAGATGAAACAGATTACCGGCGGATGTGCCTGCGCAAAGGTCAGGTTTGAGGCGGCGGGTCCGCCAGTGCGCGTGGGTCTGTGTCACTGTGTGGATTGCCGCAAGCATCACGGAGCGCTGTTTTATGCGGCAGCGGTATTTCCTGTGACCTCTGTTCAGATCGAGGGGGAGACCCGCGACTACAACGGACGGCATTTTTGTCCTGTGTGCGGCTCGTCCGTTTTTGCCCGCAGCGGTGATGAGGTTGAGCTGCACCTGGGCGCGATGGATGCACCGGATCAGTTCACGCCAACCTATGAGTTATGGTGCACGCGCCGCGCGGCGTGGTTGCCGCCCTTTGAACAGATGCAGCAGTTTGCCACGGGCCGTGAAGACGCAGGTTCTTGATCACTCCTTGGCGCGGCCTGTCATTTCATCCAGACCATCTTGCGGCGCGCGGTCCAGTGCGGCTTTGGTCTGTTCGAGCATTTGCAAGAACCGTGCTCCCGCCTCTTGCCGGCTTCGCACTTCGGCAATCTTGGTCTCCAGAAACCCCTGCCCGGCCTCGGTCTCCGGGGCTTGGGCCAGAAACTGCGCCAGAAACATGCTGATGTCGGCAATACTCAACCCTGCGGCCTGGGCATCGCGGATGACATCCAAGGTCAGCACCGCGTCTTCGGGGTATATCCGGTAGCTGTTGCCAGCCTCCGGGTCAACGTCTGAGCGGATCAAACCGTGGCGTTCATAAAACCGGATCGTATCTCGAGACACTTTTGCCCGTTTGGCCAGTTCACCGATGCGCATTTTTCCCTCAAAACCATTGACAGTGGTCCATGGTTTATAGAATGGTCCCAGCAGTGACGCAAGAGAGGAAGGGAGAAAACCATGTCCGGAAGTTGTCAAAGCTGCGGAATGCCGCTGTCCAAGGATCCGCAGGGCGGCGGATTGGAGGCCGACGGCAGCAAAAGCCAGACATATTGTTCCATTTGCTATGATCAGGGCGCCTTTCGGCACCCCGATGCAACAGTAAAGGAATTTCAGCAGCACTGCGTTGAAGCGCTGATGCGGTCCGGCATGCCGAAAGTGATGGCGTGGATGTTCACGCGCGGCATTCCCCGTCTGGAGCGCTGGAAAGCCTGATCAACCCAGCAGGATCTTGCCAAATTCATCGCGCAGGTTGCGTTTGAGCACCTTGCCCGTGGCGTTGCGCGGCAGAACATCGGTAAAGACGACACGATCCGGCACCTGCCATTTGGCAATCTTGCCATCAAAGAACGCCAGTACATCGGCCTCTGCCGGGTCGGCCCCTTCGGCCTTGACCGCGATCAGGATCGGGCGTTCGTCCCATTTTTCATGGGTCGCGCCAATCACTGCCGCATCGGCCAGATCAGGATGGGCAATTGCGATGTTTTCCAGCTCGACCGAGCTGATCCATTCACCGCCCGATTTGATGATGTCCTTGGACCGGTCGCGGATCGTCAGATAGCCGTCTGCATCCATCGTCGCCACATCGCCGGTGTGAAACCAGCCGTTCTCAAGGGTTTCTTCGGTGCTGGAGCGGAAGTAGCTGTCCACAATCCAATACCCGCGCGTGACCAGATCGCCTTGGGTGACGCCATCATGAGGCAGCGGCGCACCGTTCTCGTCGAGGATCTCCAGCTCCACCCCGTACACAGGACGGCCCTGATTTTCGCGCAGCTTGTGCTGCTCTTCCATTGGCAGATCGCCGTGTTTGGCCAGCGGGCGGTTCACCGACCCGACGGGTGACATCTCTGTCATGCCCCAAGCGTGAATGGTGTCGACATTGTATTCCTCGCGGAAGGCGGTGATCAGCGATGGCGGACAGGCCGACCCCCCCACAACAGTGCGTTGCAAACTGGCCATCTTGGCGCCGGATTTCTTGGCCTCCGCATAAAGGCCCAGCCAGATCGTCGGCACGCCCAAAGCCACGGTCACTTTGAGATTTTCAATTAGCCCCAAAAGCGAGGGCCCATCCAAACCCGGCCCCGGCATCACCATCCGCGCGCCAACCTGCGCACAGGCATAGGGTGCGCCCCATGCGTTGACATGGAACATCGGCACCACAGGAAGTACGATGTCAGCGGCAGAGAAGGAAATGCTGTCGGCGAAGTTCACCGCAAAACTGTGCAAGACGGTGGAGCGGTGGGAATAAAGAACGCCCTTGGGATTTCCCGTTGTTCCCGAAGTATAACAAAGGCTTGAGGCGATGTTTTCATCCAGTTCCGGCCAGGAAAACTCCGGATCGCCAGAGGCCACGAGATCATCATAGAACTTCAGCCCCGGAAGCGTCTTTTCGGCTTCGGCGTCATGGCCTTCCATCAGAACGATGTGATCCAGATGCTCCAGCTTGTCACGGATCGCGGCCACCAGCGGCACAAAGGTCTTGTCGATGAACAGCACCTTGTCTTCAGCGTGATTGAGGATGTAGACCAATTGTTCGGGGAACAGCCGCGGATTGATCGTGTGGCAGACAAAGCCGCCGCCCGAGACACCAAAATACAGCTCGAGATGGCGGCGGTTGTTCCATGCGATGGTGCCGCAACGGGCCTGGGGTTCCAGCCCCAAAGCGGTCAGAGCCGATGCCAATGCGCGGGCATTGCGGGCCACCTGCCCCCAGCTGGTTTCCTCGATGCCGCCACCGGTGTTGACCGAATGGATTTCCGCTTCGCCGTGATAACGTTCGGCGTGTTCGATCAGGCTGGAAATCAGCAGGGGTTTGGACATCATTTGACCAAGCATTCGGGTTCTCCTCCGTGAACATTCGCGTCAGATTGAACAATCTGCCCCGGTCTTGCAAGCGCGGTCACTCTGCCGGGGGGGAAATGACGTTATGTCGTAAGGCGTTATCGGCTGGCGATCTGCGGGGCATCGGGGGGCAGGTGATGTTGCCCTGAACGTGCATCTGTGTAGAGGTAGCGCAAACCCCTGCCCCCACTGCAACCAAAGGAAATGCCATGAGTGTAACCATTCGCCCCGTAACCGCCCAAGACCGCGCTGATTGGGATCGCCTTTATGCCGGATATGCGAAATTTTATAAGGTGGAGCAAACCGCAGAGATGCGCGATCGCGTGTTCGGCTGGCTGATGGATGATGCCCATGAGGTGAACGGGCTGCTGGCGGTGGATCAGCAGGGCGCGGCCATCGGACTGACCCATTATCGCCCCTTCGCCAGCCCTTTGAGCGCCGCTGTGAAGTGTTTTCTGGATGATTTGTTCGTGGATCCGGCCGCACGCGGCAGCGGTGCGGCGCAGGCCTTGATCAAAGGCGTAGGCGAGATCGCGCAGCAAAACGGCTGGACCGTGGTGCGCTGGATCACCGCAGATGACAATTACCGCGGGCGCGGCGTTTATGATCAACTGGCGACGCGCACCATGTGGATCACATATGACATGGCCACGGGCGCATGAATGTCCTGCAAGTCACCTCGTTGTTGATTGTTCTGGCGGGGTGTTTCGGGGCGATCAATTACCTCTATCTCAAACTGCCTGCGGCGATCGGGATTTTGGTGGTCTCTCTTTTGGCGTCCTTTGGGTTGCTGGGCCTTGATCTGATCTGGCCCGCCCTTGGCATCGCGGACACTGTGCGCGGCTTTGTCACCGGCATCGACTTTTCCGAAGCGCTGCTGGAGGGGATGCTGGGTCTGCTGCTGTTTGCCGGAGCGCTGCATGTGAAGCTGAGCGATCTGCGCCGCGAATGGGTGACGGTGTTTTTGATGGCGACACTGGGTGTGGCGCTGTCCACGTTGGTGGTGGGCTTTGCCTTTTCATGGCTGACCGGCATGCCGATCCTGATTGCGCTGGTCTTTGGCTCACTGATCTCTCCCACTGATCCTGTGGCGGTCCTTGGGGTGCTGCGTGAGGCGGATCTGCCCAAGACGCTGGAGACCAAGATCGCCGGAGAAAGCCTTTTTAATGATGGGGTTGGCTATGTTGTGTTCCTGGTGCTGGTGGGGCTGGCCTTTCCATCAGGCGCACACCACGGCAGTGACGGCAGCCCCCTGAACGCGGCGGTCTTGCTGTTTGTGCAGGAGGCCTTTGGCGGCGCGGTGCTGGGGCTTGTGCTCGGCTGGATCACCTTTCGGGTGATGCGGCGGATTGATGATTACTCGCTTGAGGTGCTGCTGACGCTTGGGCTGGCCTTTGGCGGCTATGAGCTGGCTGTGGCGCTGCATGTCTCGGCGCCGATTATGGCAGTCTGTGCCGGTTTGCTGATCGGTGATGTCGGCGCGGCACGGGGCATGTCCGAGGAAACCCGTCGGTATGTTGATGCCTTCTGGAAGCTGATCGACGAGATCTTGAACGCGGTTCTGTTCCTTTTGATCGGCTTCGAGGTTTTTGCCATCGCTTTTTCCGGCGATATGTTGCTGACCGGCGTGGCCACGATCTTTATCGCGCTTTTGGCGCGACTGGCTGCTGTGGCCGTGCCGATCAGTATGTTGAAGCCGTTTCGCACGTTCAGTCAGGGCGTGACCCCGATCATGACCTGGGGTGGCCTGAAAGGCGGGATATCAGTGGCGCTGGCCCTGTCCCTGCCGGATGGGGAATGGAAGCCGCTGATCCTGACCTGCACCTATATCGTGGTGGTGTTTTCCATTATTGTGCAGGGGCTTTCGGTGGGCAAGCTGGCCAACCGCGTCGGCCGCGCCCCGGATCTGATGTAGCCAAAGGCGCGGCTGCGCCGCATTTGATCTGTTCGGGAATGAGGGGCGCTGCCCCTCAAACACCCCGGAGGTTTTTCCGGCCAAATGAAGAAGGTTAACTGCGCCGGTTGAGGATATAATCCAGCAGCGCGGCGGTTGATCCGTCTTTGCCGGTCGCGGGCGCGCTGCCTTCGACAAGCGGTTGCAGCGAGGTGGCCAGTTCCTTGCCCAGTTCAACGCCCCATTGGTCAAAGGAGTTGATGCCGAGGATCACCCCCTCGACAAAGACGCGGTGTTCATAAAGCGCGATAATCTGGCCAAGGATGAAGGGGTCAAGCCGGTCATAGACCAGCGTTGTGGAGGGGCGATTGCCCGGAAAGACGCGGTGGCGGGCCTGGCGCTCCAGCTCAGCCCCTTCATGGCCCTTGGCCTGCATCAATTTGCGCGCCTCCGTCAGGGACCGGCCGCGCATCAGCGCTTCGGATTGGGCAAGGCAATTGGCGATCAGCAGTTGATGGTGGTGGGCCAGATCCGGCTCATGCCCATTGGCGGCGACCATGAATTCGCAAGGAATGACGCGGGTGCCCTGGTGGATAAGCTGGTAAAAGGCGTGTTGGCCATTGGTGCCTGCCGCGCCCCAAACCACCGGGCCACTGTGGCGCAGGGGATCCGAGCCGTCGAGCAAGGTAGATTTGCCGTTTGATTCCATCTCAAGCTGTTGCAGGTAGCTGGGCAGCAATGCCAGTCGTTGATCATAAGGCAGCACGGCGCGGGTTGCATAGCCGCAGATCTGGTTGTGCCAAATGCCGACCAGCGCCAGCATGATCGGCATGTTTTCCAACGTTTCTGCCGCCCGGAAGTGCCTGTCCATCGCCTGTGCACCGCGCAGGAAACTGTCAAACCCTTTGGGACCAATGGCGATCATCAGTGAAAGCCCGATCGGCCCCCAGACGGAATAACGCCCGCCGACCCAGTCCTCAAAACCGAAGACCTGTTTGGGGTCGATACCAAAAGCGCTGGTTTTTTCTTCTGCCGTGCTGAGCGCGGCGAATTGGGTTTTGGGATTGCCGCCATGATCCTGCATCCAGGCCCGTGCGGTGCGGGCGTTGGTCATGGTTTCAATCGTGGTGAAGGTTTTGGAGGCGACAATCACCAGCGTGGTTTTGGCGTCGAGCCCCGCCAGCGTATCGGCGATATGGGCGGCATCGACGTTTGAAACAAAGTGGCAGCGCGGCCCATCGTGATAGGGTTTGAGCGCGGCCGTGGCCATCGCGGGACCAAGATCAGAACCGCCAATGCCGATATTGACAACATCGGTGATGTCGCTGCTGCGGATCTCATCTGCGAAGGCGCGCATCCGGGCCAATGTGGCATGGATGCCCGGCATCACATCCTGCCCCTCCACATAGACCGGCCCACCATCCAGATTGCGCAGGGCGGTGTGCAATACGGCACGGTTTTCGGTGCTGTTGATCGCCGCGCCGCTAAACATTGCGTCCCGTTTGCCCGGCACATCCGCGGCCTCGGTCAGGGCGATCAGATCGGCGCGGGTGTCCGCATCGATGTTGGTTTTTGCATAATCAAACCGCATGTGTTCGGTTTGCACGGCGTAATGTGCGGCGCGGCCTTCCTCTTCGAAGAGCGCCAGAAGCGGGCGATCCCTGGTGGCGTCAAAGCGGCTTTTCAGGCGGGTCCAATTGTCCATCATGCGGCCCAATGTACAGTTGCATTGCCCAGAACTGCGGCAATGGGCGCGTCTTTCGGGGCGAGATGCTGTGCCTTTTCCAGTGCGTTGCGCTTGAGGGCGCCGAAGATCACCACATGCGTGGACAAGGCCCCTTTGAGCGCATGGGCCGGCAGGGTCACGCGCTCAATGTCCTGATCGGGCGGCGATATCGGGCAGAGCAAGGGGGCGTGGCCATCCAAAGCGGCCTCAAGCCCCGGTGCGCCGGGAAACAGCGATGCGGTGTGCATGTCATCGCCCATCCCCAGCACCAGAACCGAAAGTGGCATATGAGGCGTCAGCGTCTCCGCCACTTCCGGACAGGCGTCTGCCGCCGTCTGACCCGCGCGGTAGAACGGCAGGAAGGTCGCGGCAGCGGCAGGACCGGTCAACAGCCGGTCGCGCACCAGCCGTGTGTTGGACAGATCGTGATCTTCGGGCACCCAGCGTTCATCAGTGAGCATCACGTTGACCTTGTCCCACCCCAGATCGGTGCCGCTGAGCATGTCAAAGATCGGCCCCGGTGTGGTGCCGCCGGGCACGGCAAAAGACACGCTGTCATGGGTGAAAAGCGCATTTTCTATTTCGCCTGCCAGTTCGTCAGCAACCCGCATGGTCAAAAGCTCACGGTCTGGATATTCGATAAATTTCATGGTGTTACCTTTCGCCATTCACGTCCGTCGCGGCGCATCATCTCGGTTGAATCGGTGGGTCCGTCGGACCCGATGTCATAGGGTTTCGGAACGTCGTTGCGGCCCTCCCAGCCTTCGATGATCGGATCGGTCCAGGCCCAGGCGGCCTCGACCTCATCGCCGCGCATGAACAAGGTCTGGTTGCCCCGGATCACATCCGTAATCAGCCGTTCATAGGCATCTACGTGGTCAGAGCCATCGACGCCCAGGGTTTCGGCAAAGGTCATGTCCAGCGGCACGTCGATCAAACGCATGCCGCCCGGCCCCGGTTCCTTGATTGTCACGCCCAGCGTGATGCCTTCGTTCGGTTGCAGGCGGATGGACAAAACATTGCGGTGGCGTCCGGCGTCTTCGGCAAAGATCGAATGCGGGGTGTCCTTGAAAATCACTGTGATCTCGGAGGATCGTGCCGCCATGCGTTTGCCGGTACGCAGATAGAACGGCGTGCCAGCCCACCGCCAATTGCTGATGTGGGTTTTCAGCGCGATAAAGCTTTCGGTGCGGCTGCGCGGATGATCGACCGCCTCGCGATAGCTGGGCATCTCGGCCTCATTGCCGGGCATGGCATCATATTGGCCCCGCGCAATGTGGTGCGGCAGCACCGGATCGAGGGAACGGATCACCTTGAGCTTTTCGTCACGCACCGCGTCCGGGTCAAACCGCGCGGGCGGTTCCATCGCGATCAGGCAGAGCAGTTGCATCAGGTGGTTTTGCACCATATCGCGCATCGCACCGGCCTTGTCGTAATATTCGCCGCGCCCACCAACGCCGACGGTTTCGGCCACGGTGATTTGCACATGATCGACGTATTGCGCGTTCCACAAAGGTTCAAACAGCATGTTGCCAAAGCGCACAGCCATCAGGTTTTGCACGGTCTCTTTGCCCAGATAGTGATCAATCCGGTAGATCTGCTTTTCGTCAAAATAACGGGCCAGCGTCGCATTCAATGCCTTGGCAGAGGCCAGATCGTGCCCGAAGGGTTTTTCAACCACAATCCGGCTGTCCTCATCGGCCATCCCCCAGTGTTGCAGCCGTTCGGCCAGATCGCCAAACAAGGCCGGAGAAACTGAGAAATAGAAGGCTTCCACCCTGCCCTTGCCGACCATCAGTTCGGCCAGCTCGGCCCATCCGGTCTCGCCGCGGGCATCGATGGCAAGGTATCGGATCATATCAAGAAAACCACTTAGCGTGCCTTCGTCGCAAGCAATGTCACGGCCAAATTCTGCAAGCGCTTCGCGGACCATCTGGCGATAGCCGTCACTGTCCAGTTCGGTACGGGCGGCGCCGACAATACGGGCATCGCCGGGGACCTGACCGGCACAGAAACGGCGGAACAGTCCCGGCAAGATTTTGCGCCGCGCCAGATCACCGGTGCCGCCAAAAATCACGAGATCAAAGGGATCCACGGGAATCACTCTCGAAACCATCGCTGTGACCTTTCTTGTTCCAAACGTACCTGCACCAGGAATGTTATCGCTAACATGCATATTCTACGCGGCATCACAAGGTTGTGCATCACCTCATGCTAGGACTTTCGCGCACTGCCGCTATACCTTAGCAGATAATGGACATCACAACCCATCGCACAAGGACCAAACATGAAAGATCTTGCCGGGGCAAATCTCGACAAATTCAAAGATCCCGCTGTCACGGCCAAGGGCGAGGCGCGTGCGCGGGTGGCGCTGACCCATCCTGAGACGCTTTGGTTCAACACCGGCACCCTGTGCAATATCGAATGTGTGAACTGTTATATTGCCTCCAGCCCCAGTAATGATGCGTTGGTCTATATCTCGGCGGACGAGGTGCGTGACTATCTGGACCAGATCAAAGCCCGCGACTGGCCGGTGCGCGAAATCGCCTTTACCGGTGGTGAGCCGTTTATGAACCCCCAAATGATCGAGATGACCGAGGCCGCGCTGGCGGCGGGTTATGAGGTTTTGATCCTGACCAATGCGATGCGTCCGATGATGCGCAAGACCATGCAGGCGGGTTTGTTGCGGCTGAACAAGACCTATCCGGGCAAGCTGACCTTGCGAATCTCCGTCGATCACTACCGCGCGGATCTGCATGACGCAGAACGCGGTGAAGGGGCGTTTGACAAGACGTTGACCGGCATGAAATGGCTGCGCAACAACGGGTTCCAGATGGCGGTTGCGGGCCGTTCGGTCTTTGCCGACAGCGATGAAGACAGCCGCGCGGGCTATGGCCGGTTCTTTGCCGAGCATGGATTTAAGATCGACGCGCAAGACCCTGCCAAAACAGTACTTTTCCCCGAGATGGACGAAAGCGTGGAAGTGCCTGAAATCACCACCGCCTGCTGGGGCATTTTGGACAAATCGCCCGACGCGGTGATGTGTTCGTCCTCGCGCATGGTGGTCAAACGCAAGGGTGCTGCGGCCCCGGCAGTTCTGGCCTGTACCCTGTTGCCCTATGATCCCGAATTCGAGCTGGGCACGACCTTGCAAGAGGCAGAGCGCGACGTGGCGCTGAACCATCCGCATTGTGCAAAGTTCTGCGTGTTGGGCGGGGCAAGCTGTTCGGCCTGAGGGCATTGCGCCCTGCCCGCCCCTGAGATCACAGCCGGATGATATGGCCATCGCGGGGATTGGCACTGCCATCCGCGAGCGATTTGTAAACCGGATCTGAGGCGGCGATGCCGTCATGCACCACCACGTTCAGCCAGCCCGATGCATCCGCTGCAATACGTTTCCAAGCCTGGGTGATCTGCTGTTCAATCTTGCCTGGCCCCCAATCCTCACGGCGTTTGGCGACTTGCGCGGGGGCGAAGAAAAACACCGGCTTTGGCCCGGCAAGTTCTTGCTTTTGCTCAAACTTGTCCCAATGGCTGAGGCCCACGGCGGCGGAATGGCGCAGTTGCTCGGCCAGATGGCTGTGCAGCGCTGCTTTGACCTCAGTGTTGCCCGCCATATCCACATAAACCGAAGGCACCTGCGCCAGATCGCCCACTTCATCATAGCTGAGCACTTGATCACAGGCGCCCAAACCTTCGACAAAGGCGCGATTGCGCTCTGACGTGAGGCCGACAATCTTGTAAGGGCGCTGTTCCGGCTCAGCGAGGTATTTGCACAGGCCCAGCCCGGTCTTTGAGGACGCGCTGCCGATGATGATCTGTTCCGCGCCAAACCAATCGTTGTCCAGCAGCCAGTCAAACAGCAGATAGGAGGTTGCCAAAAGCGGCTGTAGAATCGCCCGCAGGTGATCTTGTTCGGCCGTGCCGCCATGGACAGGCACATATTGGTTGTAGATCAGCGGCAAATCCTTGCGGTGCGGCGCGGCGTCCAGGATGCTGCCATGGGCGTCGGCCTTGGGGGTGATCACCAGTTCCTCCGCCATGGGGTAATAGCCATAGAGCCGGGTGCCGACCGCCAGATCCTCGCTGGTGCTTTCGGTCACTTCGGCCACGCCCCAAACCGGCACCAAACCCTGTCCGTCCTCGCCCGTCGGGAAGAACTTCCAATATCCGATGGCAAAGCCGGAGGCGGCATAGGTGACATTGTTGGCCGTCAGGGCAAAGCTTTCCAGCTTGAGCCGGGCCTGACCATCAGACAGTGGCGCAGGGTCCACGGCTTCCAGCTTGGTCTGCGTGATATTACGGTGGTCCACCAGAAGTCTGTGCATGTCGGCCCTCAAGTTGCTGTTTGTCACAGCCTAGGGCAGCCGCTTTCGCTGTCGCCAGCGATTTTTCCGCGACGTTGCGTGAGAAAATCAATGCAGGGTGAATTCACCCACCTGATTCTGCCATTCACCGGGGCCGATCAGCTTGCGATGGGTAAAGCGCAAGGAATGCAGTTTGCCCTCGATCTCCGATTGCCAAAACTCGACAAACCCAAACAGTTTCTCGTGATCCGGCGCCAGATCGTAATCCTGCCAGATGTAACTGTTCAGCACATGGGTGTAATCGGGCATCCGGTAAAAGATCTCAGCAGTGGTTAATCCATAGCCCTTGAGCATCAATTCGGTTTCGCTCGGGGTCATTTTTCCCTCCTTTTTGGCCTGTTGCCGGACCAGTTTGACCGGAACGAATTACTTTTCAATGAAAACAGTGTGTTGGCACTCAAAGTGGGATGCTGCCAGTGCGTTTGGGCCACAGGCATTGCACCTGATCTTCCGCTTCTGCTATAAATCACCGCAAGATATAGAGCGCCCCAACAGCTGAGCAGTGAACGTGAGCGATACGCCAGAAACCCCTGAAAACGAAGACGAAAATACGCCACAGCGCCCCGTTTATGACGGCCCGTCTGTGACCATCGAAGAAGAGATGCGCAATTCGTATCTCGACTATGCGATGAGCGTGATCGTCAGCCGTGCGATTCCCGACCTGCGGGATGGTCTGAAACCTGTGCACCGGCGCATCCTTTATGCCATGCACGAGACCAACAACACCCACGACAAACCCTACCGCAAGTCCTCGCGGCCGGTGGCCGAGGCGATGGGTAAATACCACCCGCACGGCGACAGCGCGATCTACGATGCGCTGGTCCGGATGGCGCAGGATTTCTCGATGTCACTGGTGCTTCTGGATGGTCAGGGCAACTTTGGCTCCATGGACGGGGACAAGGCAGCCGCCTACCGTTATACCGAAGTGCGGATGGAAAAAGCCGCGCAATATCTGTTGGAGGATATCGATCGCGACACTGTCGATTTCCAGGACAACTATGACGGCAAGGATAAGGAACCCACGGTTCTACCCGCCCGCTTCCCCAATATGCTGGTCAATGGCGCTGGCGGAATTGCGGTTGGTATGGCCACCAATATTCCACCCCACAACCTTGGTGAAGTGATCGATGCCACGCTGGCCCTGATTGAAGAGCCTGACCTGACCTCCGAGCAATTGATCGATTACGTGCCCGGACCCGACTTTCCCACGGGCGGCATCCTCTTGGGCCGCTCCGGTGCGCGCAAAGCCTATCTTGAAGGGCGCGGCAGTGTCATCATCCGGGCCAAAACCCGTGTGGAAGAGATCCGCAAGGACCGCTGGGCCATTATCATCGAAGAGATCCCCTATCAGGTGAACAAATCGGTGATGATCGAGAAAATCGCCGAGCAGGTACGCGAGAAAAAGATCGAAGGCATCGCCCATGTGCAGGACGAATCCGACCGCAACGGCGTGCGGGTTGTGGTGGAGCTAAAGCGTGACGCCACCGCCGAAGTGGTGATGAACCAACTGTACCGCTTTACCCCGATGCAGACCTATTTCGGTTGCAATATGCTGGCACTCAATGGCGGCCGGCCAGAGACCCTGACACTGCGCAAGTTCCTGACATCCTTTATTGATTTCCGCGAAGATGTTGTCGCGCGGCGCACCGCCTATCTGCTGCGCAAGGCCCGTGAGCGATCTCATGTGTTGTGTGGTCTGGCCGTAGCTGTGACCAACATTGACGAGGTGGTACAGACCATCCGGTCTTCTGCCGATGCCGCAGAGGCGCGTGAAAAACTGATGACGCGCCGTTGGCCTGCCGCCAGCATTCTGGACTATATCAAGCTGATCGATGATCCGACCCATACGGCCAACGAGGACGGCACCTATAACCTGTCCGAAACCCAGGCCCGCGCCATTCTGGAGCTGCGGTTGCAGCGTTTGACCCAGATCGGCGTCAAGGAAGTCACCGACGAGTTGGAAGAGCTGGCCGCCAAGATCAAGGAATACCTTGAGATTCTCGGTAGCCGCGAGCGGATCATGGGCATCATCGCCGATGAGCTGCGCGAAGTGCGTGATCTCTTTGCCGTGCCGCGCCGCACCGAGATTGTCGATTGGTCCGGCGATATGGACGACGAAGACCTGATTGCGCGTGAGGACATGGTCGTGACCGTTACATCGGGCGGCTATATCAAACGTACCCCTCTGATCGATTTCCGCAGCCAACGGCGCGGCGGAAAAGGTGTATCGGGGATGCAAACCAAAGAAGAGGATGTCGTGACGACCCTCTTTGTGGCCAACACCCATACGCAGCTGTTGTTCTTCACCACCGATGGCATGGTTTACAAGCTCAAGACATGGCGTTTGCCGCAGGGCGGACGTACCTCCAAGGGCAAGGCGATTGTGAATATCCTGCCGATCCCGGTGGGCGTTTCCATTGCCGCGATCATGCCGGTCGACCGCGATGAGAAGGAATGGGACGATCTGCAGGTGGTCTTTGCGACCTCCGCAGGCACAGTCCGCCGCAACAAGTTGTCTGATTTCACATATGTGAAGTCGAACGGCAAGATCGCAATGAAATTCGAGGATGAACACGCCGAGACCACGCTGATCAACGCGCGGATTGCCTCCAATGATGACGATGTGATGCTGACCACCAATTCAGGCCGGGCCATCCGGTTCCCGGCCACGGATGTGCGGGTGTTCAACAGCCGCGCCTCGGTCGGGGTGCGCGGGATCAAGCTCAGCGGATCTGACAAAGTGGTCTCGATGTCGATCATCCGTCACTTTGATGCGGGCGCAGATGAACGTGCCGCCTATCTGAAAATGCGCCGTGCTGTTGCAGGGTTGGCGGATGATGTTGATGTGTCCGATGAAGACGCGGTTGATGCCAATGCCACCATTGATCAGGATCGCTATGCGGAAATGTCCGCTCATGAAAACCTGATCCTGACCATCACCGCCAAAGGGTCTGGCAAGCTCAGCTCAAGCCATGATTACCCGGTGCGCGGGCGCGGCGGTATGGGTGTGACTGCCATGGACAAGGCGATGCGCGGCGGTGACATTGTTGCCTCCTTCCCGGTTGAAATGGACGATCAGATCATGCTGGCCACCTCCAAGGGGCAGTCAATCCGCGTGCCTGTTGAGGGCATTTCTTTCCGGTCGCGCTCTGCGGGCGGGGTCAAAGTCTTTGACACCGGCAAGGGCGAGGAAGTTGTCAGTGTCGCATGGATTGCCGATCAGGGCGACGAAGACGCCGAAGACGGCTCTGGCGGTGAAGAGGCGTAATTCTAAGACCGATCAGATTTCTTGGACTGATCCATCAAAGCGGCCATTTCTCCATCGGGGATGGCCGCTTTTGCGTAGGTAAAGGTGCCCTTGGTCATCACTTCCTCGGCGGCGAGGCGCAATGCGCCCAAAGCGGCACGGGCAAATGACCCACCCACCGAGATCCGGCTGACACCGGCAGCGGAAAGCTGCTCAACGGTATAGGCCGGTCCTGATAGCCCCATCACCACGTTCACCGGCTTATCCACCTCGGCACAAACTGTTTTTATTGCGTCTAGATCGGGCAATCCGGGCGCGTAAAGCACATCTGCACCTGCCTCCGAATAGGCCTGTAAACGCTTGATCGTGTCAGCCAGATCCGGGCGTCCTGAGATAAAGTTTTCGGCCCGTCCGGTCAGCAGGAAACCCCGGTCCTTTGCCGTTTCCGCCGCCGCCCTGATCCGGTCTGCGGCAAGGTCCATGGGCAAAACAGGCGCGTCCGGATCGCCCGTTGCATCCTCGATCGAGCCGCCCACCAGCCCGATGTCTATGGCCAATGCGATGGTTTCGGCGCAAGTCGCAGGATCTCGGCCAAACCCATCCTCCAGATCGGCTGAAACCGGCAGGTCCGTGGCGTCCACTATGGCCTTCGCATTGATCAGGATTTCATCGCGGGTCAGACTTGAGAAGCTGTCCCGCTTGCCAGCGGCAAAGGCATAGCCCGCGCTGGTGGTGGCAAGCGCGTCGAACCCCGCATGGGTCAGCAGGCGCGCCGTGCCTGCGTCCCATGGGTTTGGCATGACAAAGGCCCGCCCCTGATGGTGCAGGCCTTTGAACCGTTTGTATTTTTCCGCTCTGTTGTCCATCTGATCTCTCCCGTTTTGTGAAGATTATCAGATTTGGAACAAAATGCGAACAAATGTTCGCGCTTCCCCGTCGGGTCTTAGCCCAACCCGTAAAGGTCCGAGAATTTGGCGTTGAGGTAGCTGACCAAAGGTGCCTCGCTTGGCGCTTTTCCGCAGGCCCGTGTGATGACTTCTTTGGGCTCAAAAAGCCCGCCATGCACCTGCACATTGTCCCTGAGCCAGCTTGTCGCTGCGCTGGTATCCCCGTTGGCCAATTGATCGTCCAGATCCGGCATGGCACTGCGCATCGCTTCGTTCAAACAGCCGGCATAGACATTGCCAAGGCTGTAGGTGGGGAAATATCCGATGAGGCCAACCGACCAATGCACATCCTGCAAAACCCCGTTTGAGGCCTTGTCGACGGCAAAGCCAAAGTCGGCCTCAAAACGGTCATTCCAGGCCGCTTCAAGGTCCGGCACCTGCAGATCATGGCTCACCAGCGCCCGTTCCATGTCAAAGCGCATCAGCACATGCAGATTATATTGCAGCTCGTCCGCTTCGGTGCGGATGAAGCCGTCAGAAACCCTGTTCACGATCTTGTAGAATGTCTCTTCATCCGCCACGCCAAAATCGCCAAAGGCGTCTTTCATCTGGCCGAAGAGATACCCGGCAAATGCGCGGCTCCGGCCCAGCTGGTTTTCATAGATCCGGCTTTGGCTTTCATGCACCCCCATCGACACGCCGCGCCCCAGTGGGGTCAACAGGTAATCGCGGTTGATGTTTTGCTCATAGGCGCCATGACCAGTCTCGTGAATTGTTGAGTAAAAACAATTAAACGGATCGGTGTCATTGGTCCGCGTTGTGATCCGCACATCAAGGCCAGAGCCGGAGGCAAAGGGATGCACCGCCTTGTCAACGCGCCCATGGCTCATGTCGTAGCCAAAGCAGCGCGCAAGGTGGCGGGTCAGTTTCATCTGCGCGCCCTCGTCGAATGTGCCTTCCAGTTTCGGCGGCGCCTTGGCATCGCGTACTGCGCTGCGCAATTCGGTCAGTTCGGGGCGAAGTGCGCCAAACATCGCCTCAAGTTCCGCGCCTGTGGTACCTTGTTCATAATCGGCCAGCATCGCGTCATAGACATCGGCATTGCCGCCAGAGGCCAGCGCCTGCCCTTCCTCGCGTTTCAGGGCGACGACCTCGGTCAGGGTTGGCACGAAAGCTTTGAAATCGTCGTTGGCGCGGGCTTCTGCCCAAGTGCCCTGCGCCTCCGATGTGACGCGGGCGATGCGGGCGGCCAATGCGGCGGGCACCTTGCTGGCTCGCTCATAACTCCGGCGGATGTGGCGCAGATTGGCGCGGCCGACATCGTCCAGTCTGGTCTCGTCAATGGAGTCCAGCCAGTCCGCCATGCGCGGATCGGTGCGGCGGGCGTGCAGCACCCCTTCCATGGCTGCCATTTCCTCGCCCCTTTGGGGCGCTGCGCCGCGCGGCATCATGGTTTCCTGATCCCAGCCAAGGCGGCCTGCCACTTGCGACAGTGCCTCTGTGTCGCGCTGGAACGCCATCAATTCATCATAGGCAGACATGCTCAATTTCCTCTCAGGGATGTTGCAACGGGATAGGCGGCCAGAAAACGGGCGCGCAGGATCAAGACCCAGAGGATCACGGCAAGTGCCTGATGGACAAGGGCAATATGCACAGGCGCGGCATAAAGAACCGTGGTGATGCCAACTGCGATTTGCAGCGCCAGGGCCGCCATCACCGCGTTAAAGGCAAAGCGGGTGTTGGGATGGGCCGATTGCCGCCCGCGCAGCCAGACCACAATCCCGAAAACCAACAGCAGATACCCCGCAATCCGGTGCATAAACTGCACCAAACCGGGGTTCTCAAAGAAATTCCGCCATGCGGGTGCGATGTCAAAGGCATCGGGGGGAAAAAACTGGCCCTGCATGAGTGGCCAATCAACAAAATAGCGACCCGCATCAATGCCCGCGACCAAGGCACCAAGCAGCATTTGCAGGAATGCAAAATGCAGCAGACCCGTGGCCAGCCCAAATTGTTTGCCCTCCTTGGCGCGGCGGGCCTGCATCAGGTCGCGTTCGCTGCGCCCGAGCAACAGCACATACCAGGTGATGAACCCAAGAATCACAAAGGCCAGCCCCAGATGCGTGGCAAGGCGGTAGCTGGCCACATCCGTGATGCCCTCGCCGCTGGTCACGCCGGAGGCAACCATCCACCAGCCGATCGCGCCCTGCACACCACCAAGCGCACCGATGAACACCAATCGTCCGGTCCAGCCGGTTGGAATTTGCCGCCGCACAAGGAACCAGAGAAAGCCGATGGCCCAGACAAGGCCAATCACCCGGCCCAATTGGCGATGCCCCCATTCCCACCAGTATATTGTTTTGAAATCAGATAGTTGCATCCAGGCGTTCTGGACCTTGAATTCGTCGATCTCTTGATACTTGGCAAATTCGCTTTGCCAGTCTGCCTCGCTCAGCGGTGGGATTGCGCCGGTCAGGGGGCGCCATTCGGTGATCGACAATCCGCTGTCGGTCAAACGGGTCAGACCGCCCACAGCGATCATCACAAAAACCAGTGCAAAGAGGATCATGAGCCAGATGCGGATGGCGCCGCGTGCGCCGCCCCTGCCCCGGTCAATCACTCCGGTTTGTGCCACGGGGCGTTCGGCTTCTGCCGCTCCCACCTCTTCGAACAACTTGCGTTTTTCCGCCATGCTGCGCCTCACTTTTTATCTTGCACAGATAGGTAGGGCAGCGGGCGCGAAAGGTCTAGTCGCGCTCTTTCCAGCGTACCATTTGACGCATCATACCATGTAGCATTTGCACATCCGCCCGCGTCAGCGGCATGCGCGACCACATGTTGCGCAGGTTGATCTTCATCGATTGGGCCTTGTGTTCGGGGAAAAAGAACCCGGCCTCCTCCAGACGGTCCTCAAAATGGCCCGCCAGATGTTCGATGTCCTGACCCTTGGCCCAGTCGGTGCCGGCCATTTCGACGGTCAGATCCGTCACCTCGGCGCTGGCACGCATCCATTCATAGCCCATCAGCAACACACATTGCGCGAGGTTGAGCGAGGCAAATTCCGGGTTCACCGGCACGGTTACGATGGCATTTGCGCGGGCCACGTCATCGTTTTCCAAGCCCGCCCGTTCCGGACCGAACAGAACCGCAACACGTTGTCCTTCCCCGATCCGGGCGGCGGCGTCGCGCATCGCGGCTTCGGGGCTGAACACCGGTTTGGTCAGATCACGGCCCCGCGCCGTGGTGGCATAGACATAGTCACAATCGGACAGGGCATCGGGCAGATCATGGCAAAGCTGCGCGGTATCAAGCACCCGCCCTGCGCCAGAGGCCATCGCAACAGCGGCCGGATTGGGCCAGCCGTCACGGGGCGCAACAATGCGCATGTGATCAAGGGTGAAATTCAACATCGCCCGCGCCGCCGCGCCGATGTTTTCACCCATTTGCGGGCGCACCAGCACCACGGCTGGCATCTTCAACTTACCAATTTCATCGCTCATGCCCGCCTCTTACGCGCCGCCGCAGAGCACCGCAAGACGGCGGATGCACGGGTGAAAACGTCCATGGCCCCAGATAGGGTTTTGCATTTGCCGCCCCATCCGATAATCAGGCGCTCAAGACTATGAAAAGGACGCGACATGGACCAGCCAGAACAGCCGCAGATCTATCTGATCACGCCGCCAGAAATTGAACTGAGCAGCTTTCCCGATGTTTTGGCCGGTGTTCTGGATGCCCATCCCATCGCCTGTGTGCGCCTTGCCCTGTCCACCCGTGACGAGGACCGCCTGTCGCGCGCCGCAGATGCTCTGCGCGAAGTGACCCATGCCCGTGATGTAGCCTTGGTGATTTCCGATCACTTGTTGCTGGTTGAACGTCTGGGGCTGGATGGTGTGCATCTGTCAGATGCGGCGCGGTCGGTGCGATACACCCGTAAGGAGCTGGGCGAGGATGCAATCGTCGGCAGTTTCTGCGGCATCTCGCGCCATGATGGTATGGCGGCTGGTGAGGCGGGCGCCGATTACATCAGCTTTGGGCCGGTGCAGGCCTCGCCTTTGGACGACGGCAGCTTTGCCGAGTTGGACGTGTTTCAATGGTGGTCCGAGATGATCGAAGTGCCGGTTGTTGCCGAAGGCGCGTTGGACGCGGCGATGGTCCGCACGTTGACGCCCTATACCGATTTCTTTGGGGTGGGTGATGAGGTCTGGCAGCAGGAAAATCCCGCTGCCGCGCTTGGTGAATTGATCAAGGCAATGGGCTAACCAACGGCCCCTATTACAAAAATACCCGTTCTACGAACCAATAGGCCCCGACGGCTGCGATCACGCAGGAGGCAGGCACCGCTATGCGGCTGCGGTACCATGCGTGATTAGCCGCCCATCCCACGGCGGCAAAGGCCAGTGCGATCACTGTCAACTGTCCCAATTCAACGCCAACGTTAAAGCCGATCAATGCGGGAATAAACTGCGCTTCCGGCAAGCCAAATTCGCCCAGCACGGAGGCAAAGCCAAGCCCGTGTAGCAAACCAAATCCAAAGATCACCAATGGACGCCAGGCATTCAGCTTGGAGGCAAAGACGTTCTCAATCGCCACATAGACAATCGAGGCAGCGATCAGCGGCTCGACAATTTCACCTGGAACGGACACCCATCCCAGCGCCCCAAGTGCCAGGGTCACTGTATGTGCCAGCGTGAAGGCCGAGACCTGCCAGATCAGCGGGCGCAGACGGGTGGAGAGGAAAAACAGCCCCAGAACGAACAGGATATGATCCAGACCCTTGGGCAGAATATGGTCAAAACCAACGGGAATATAGCTCATGAAGGCCTGCATCGGGGTTTGCGCCCCGCCGCCCGCCAGCGCAATTGTGCCAGAGCTTTCGCCGCCACTGAGATATCCCGTAAAGGGCGCCTCGACCCCTTGTTGGCGCAGCACCATCGCGCCAGCGCCGTCAGGCCAGTTCACTATAATACTGCGGGCATCGGCGGGCAGATCGGCGGTGAAAGTCCAAGTGGACAATCGCGGCAGTTCCAAGTCGACACCTTCAGGCACCTGCAAATCGCGTGTTTCAAGCGGCAGTGCCTGGTCCCCCGACATCAGGACCGGCAAAGCGTTCCAACCGGGCAGCAAGACAGGCGCGCGTTCGGCAACCTCAGCCGCGCTCAGCCCGCGCCATGTGTCATAGTCGGCCGCGTTCGGCGCATTGTTGGTATCGTCCAGCTCATCCAGATCAATCCCGGCCAGAAAGGCCTCAAGATTGATCTGCAGGGTCAATTCCAACTGGCCGCCCGTCACCGTGAAATCACCGATGGTCGGCTGCACCTCATGGGCGCGGGCGGTGTCTGCGATCCACAGAAGCAGACTTGACATTAACGCCACCAGCGTCAGCTTGAGTTTGGTCCCATCAAAGGTATGCCACATGTTTCTGTCTCGCCTTCTGCCCTTGCCGTTTCTTGTTGCGCTTGCTGCGCCGGTTGCGTCCCATGAATTCTGGATCGAACCGGATCAATATCAAGTGCCAATTGGCGGCACGCTACAGGCGGATTTTAAGAACGGCCAGAATTTTCGTGGCACAACGCTGGGGTTTTTTGATCGGCGCTCTGAAACCTATGCCTTGATCGCAAATGACAAGCGCACTGAGTTGATGCCGCGTTCCGGGGATCGGCCTGCGCTCAATGTGCCGGCCCCTCTGGCGGATACCTTGGCGGTGGTGATCCACGAAACCGCTCCGTCAACTCTGACCTACAAGGAATGGGCCAAGTTCCTGAAATTTGCAGAGCACAAGGATTTTCAGTCTGCAGCGACGGACCATGCGGCGGCAGGTTGGCCCATGGAAGGTTTCAAGGAACGCTACACCCGGCACGCCAAGTCCTTGATCGCGGTTGGGTCCGGTGCGGGTGCGGACGCAAGCACCGGAATGCAAACGGAATTTGTCGCGCTCAGCAATCCTTACGCGCCGGACTTTGATGGCCAGATGCGGGTCCGGGTTCTTTATCAGGGCGCCGTACGTCCAGATGCGCAGGTCGAGGTGTTCGACCGCGCGCGCAGCGGTGATGTGACTGTCACCCTGTACCGGACCAATGCGCAGGGCGAGGCGGTGATCCCTGTTAGTTCGGGTCACAGCTATATCTTTGATGCGGTGGTTCTGCGCCCGGCAGCTGACATGGTGGACCCCAAGACCGATCCGGTCTGGGAAACCCTTTGGGCAGCACTGACCTTTGCGGTGCCGTAGGGACAACGGCATTTTGCGGTCAAAGCTGCCTTGCCCTTAAGTGGCAACAGCGGCTACATCCGGCCCATGTCTGACACAAATTCCAAAACCCCCGATATTCTGTGCATCGGTTCCGTTCTATGGGACGTGATTGGCCGGTCAGAGACCGCGATGCGCCAGGGCTCCGATATGCCGGGGCGGATCACCCGACTGCCCGGCGGTGTGGCGCTGAACATCGGGATGGCGCTGGCGCGGTTCGGCCTGAAGCCGGCCTTGCTGAGCGCCGTGGGCCGCGACATTGAAGGCGATGAACTGATCCGCGCCTGCGCCCTGCGCGGGCTGAACACAGAGCACATCTACCGCTCGGATGATCTGCCAACAGATCAATATATGGCTGTCGAAGGATCAAACGGTCTGATTGCCGCGATTGCCGATGCCCATTCGCTTGAGGCGGCAGGAGACAAGATCTTGCGCCCGTTGTCGGACGGCAGTCTCGTTGCGCCCTATTGCGGGGCGGTGGCGCTGGATGGCAATCTGACGCTGGATTTGCTGGCGCAGGTGGCGCAAAGCCCGTTGTTGGCGCAGGCCGATCTGCGGGTTGCACCCGCCTCCCCCGGCAAGGCGTTGCGGCTCAGCCCGTTTGTGCAATCGGGGCGCGGCACACTTTATGTAAACCTCGAAGAGGCCGGGCTGTTGTGTGAAGCGCCGTTTGAAAACTCTGCCGATGCGGCTGCTGGCCTGCTGGCACGTGGCGCGGCGCGGGCGGTTGTGACCGACGGCGGCAATCCTGCGACCGTAGGGCAATCGGATGCCCTGATCACCATGACACCGCCGCAGGTGCATGTGGCCCGTGTGACCGGTGCTGGCGATACCTTTATGGCGGCCCATGTCGCTGCAGAATTACGCGGCCGCGATCCGCAATCGGCTTTGTCCGATGCGCTTGAAGCCGCCGCCCTTTATGTGTCCGGAGAGACCAAGATATGACCACCCTGCCCCTGACCTACAGCGCCGAAGTGGCCAAGGCCCGCACATCTGGTGCTCCGATTGTTGCGCTGGAAAGCACGATCATCACCCACGGCATGCCCTATCCGCAAAACCTTGAGGTGGCGCGGCAGGTTGAGGACGACATTCGCGCCGCCGGTGCGGTGCCTGCCACGATTGCGGTGATAGAAGGAACCCTCCACATCGGGCTGGATCCTGAGCAATTGACCAGCTTGGCGCAGGCCAAGGGCGTGGCCAAGCTCAGCCGCGCGGACATGGCCGTTTGCATCGCCACGGGCGGCACGGGTGCCACGACGGTGGCCGCCACGATGATCGCGGCGCATCTCGCGGGGATCGCGGTTTTTGCCACGGGCGGCATTGGCGGTGTACACAAAGGCGCCGAAGACAGCTTTGACATCTCGGCGGACCTGATGGAGCTGGCCCAAACACCCGTGACCGTGGTGGCCGCCGGGGCCAAGGCGATTTTGGACGTGCCAAAAACCCTTGAAGTGCTGGAAACCCAGGGTGTGCCGGTCATTGCCGTCGGCCAGGACAGCTTTCCTGCGTTCTGGAGCGCGACGTCGCCCCTGCCCGCGCCCCTGCGGATGGATGAGGCCGCACAGATCGCCCGCGCCCACCGGATGCGCGGCGCGATGGGCCTGCCCGGCGGGCAATTGATCGCCAACCCCATCCCCGCCGCAGATGAAATCCCTGCCGCCGAACTGGCCCCGGTGATCGCGCAGGCCCAAGCGGATGCAGATGCCCACGGGATCGCTGGCAAAGGGGTCACGCCCTATCTGCTTCAACGGATTTTCGAGCTGACCGAGGGGCGGTCTTTGATCGCCAATATCGCGCTGGTGCGCAACAATGCCCGTCTGGCGGCAGATATTGCCCGTGAATTGACCGAACTGCCCGTTTGACCTCATAAAAATCAGGTGATCCTCCGCCATTTTCAGGTGCAGCCATTGTCGGACCCCGGCAAAGGAACTAGCTATAGCCAGATCGATTTTGGAACCCTTGAGACATGAACACGCCATTTGACATTGAACCCACGCCCAAGCGCGGCGTGTTGGCCCGTTTGCGGGCCTCGTTCCTGACCGGATTGGTGGTGATCGCGCCCGTTGGGCTGACGATGTGGCTGATCTGGACGGTTGTGGGCTGGATCGACGGATTTGTTCTGCCGCTGGTGCCGGAGGTCTATCACCCCGACCGGATGTTGCAGGACTACCTTGGCCTCGATCCGTCGGTGCAGATCAACGTGCGCGGCCTTGGTGTGGTTATTTTCCTGCTGTTCACGATCATTGTCGGTTGGATGGCCAAGGGGATCATGGGCCGGTCCCTGATCCGCTTTGCCGAAGGTCTGGTGGAACGCACACCGGTTGTGCGGTCGATCTATTCGGGGATCAAACAGATTTCCGAAACCATCTTTGCCCAGTCCGAGCGCAGCTTTGAAACGGCCTGTCTGATCGAATATCCGCGCCGGGGCATCTGGGCCCTGGGCTTTATCTCGACCATGGCCAAGGGCGAGGTCGCCGCCAAGACCGATCCATCGGATGACATGGTCTCGGTCTTTCTGCCGACAACGCCGAACCCGACCTCGGGTTTCCTGCTGTTTTTCCCGCGGAAAGACGTGATTGAGCTGGATATGAGCGTCGAGGACGCTGCCAAACTGGTGATCTCGGCAGGGCTGGTTTACCCCTCCGACCGCTCCGAGGGGCAGACAGGCACGGGCGGATTGACGGATCTATTGGACAAGATCCCGGCCAAGGACTGATTTCAGCCAAACATCGCTGGCAGATCGACCGAACTGCGTTGGCCCAGATCATCCTTATGATTGGCCAGAAATTGATCGGCGGCGTTGTACCCCGCATCGTGCAGGGTTTTGATCACGGCTGCATTGGGCACCAGTTTGGTGGCCACGGACAGTTGCGCCATCAATTCATCATCAGCAATCATATGCACCCGTACACGGCTCATATGCCCTTCGGACACCGCCCCGTCATCCAGCAAACGTTGTACAAATTCGATGGCGCGCAACTCGCGAAACAGACTAGAATTAAAGCTGATCTCGTTGATCCGGTTCTGGATCTGTTTGGGAGTGACCGGCAGCTCGTCCCGCTCCAACGGGTTGATGTTGATGATCACGATGTCATCAGGCAGATCCCGTTGAAACAGCGGGAACAGCGCCGGATTGCCGGTATAGCCGCCATCCCAAAACGCCTCATTCCGGCCGGTTTCGGGATCGAAAAGCTCCACCGCCTTGAAAATCGTCGGCAGACAGGCCGAGGCCATCAAAGCGTCAGGGCCGATCTCGTCGCCTTCAAAAATCTTGATCTTGCCGTTGCGCACCCGTGTGGCGCAGATGAACAACAGCGGCGCGACGTGATTGCAGACCCTGTCATAGTCGAACCGCTGCACAATATCGGACAGTGGATTGCGATAGAACGGGCCATAGGCGTAGGGCGAGATTTGGCCAGAAACGGCATCTGACAGCGTCACAGGCCAGCTGTATTCAATCGCTTGGCTGAGCGCCCCTATGCCGAAAGGGGCCATCCAATGGGCCAGACGCATGTCGGTGACACCCGCGACCTGTCCCCAAAGCCATGTCAGATTGTCCCGTGCGCCCGCCTTGCCGCCCTGCACCATCCCAGCCTTAAGCGCAGCGCCGTTGAGCGCCCCTGCTGAGGTGCCGGAGATGCCGCAAATCTCGACTTCGTCGTCCTTGAGCAAACGGTCAAGGGCACCCCAGGTGAAGGCGCCATGCGCCCCGCCGCCCTGAAGCGCCAGATTGATGCGTTTCTTTGCCATGAATTACAGCGCGGTCCAGCCGCCATCGACGCTGATGGTGGTGCCGGTGATCTGTGCCGCCGCAGAGGAACACAGAAACGTCGCCGTGCCGCCCATCTGTTCAACAGTGGCAAATTCCTTGCTGGGCTGGCGGGTGAGCATGACGTTCTCGATGACCTCTTCGCGGGTCATGTCATATTCTTTCATGGTGTCGGGGATCTGCTTTTCCACAATCGGGGTCAGCACGTAACCGGGGCAAATGGCGTTGCAGGTGATGTCTTCCTTGGCGGTTTCCAGCGCGGTGGTCTTGGTCAGGCCGACCACCCCGTGCTTGGCCGCGATATAGGCCGCCTTGTAGGGCGACGCCGTCAACCCATGTGCCGAGGCGATGTTGATCACCCGGCCCCAACCTGCCTTGCGCATCATCGGCAGGGCCACGGCGGTGGTGTGAAAGGCAGATGACATGTTGATCGCGATGATCGCATCCCATTTCTCGACCGGAAAATCGGGAATTGCGGCGACATGTTGAATACCGGCATTGTTAACCAGAATATCGCAGCGTCCTGCCTTGGTGATCAGATCACGGCATTGATCGCCCTTGGACATATCGGCCTGAATGTAGCGTGCGCTTACTCCGGCCTCGTCCGCGATGCTTTGCGCCAGCGCGTGATCTTCGTCATTGTCGGTAAAGGAATTGAGGACAATATCCGCCCCCGCGCGGGCCAGTTCCCAAGCAATCCCCAGGCCAATGCCCGAGTTCGAGCCGGTGATGACGGCGGTTTTGCCGGACAGGTCAATCGTGAATGCCATGGGATATCTCCTTGAGTATGCTGCGCACGCATCTTGCCGTGCTGCGGCTGCAAAGGAAACGCCCTATTTTTGATTTGGTTCCGCCCTGCTTTGTGCAGGGTCCAAACCAGTTTCTGCCAAAAAAAACGCCCGCACGAAGCGGGCGTTAAGTTATTGAGGCAGGTTTCATACAGGCAAGAAACCTATCGAGCAGTGACACCTTTATAAGCAATTCGATGCCTCAGGCCAAGCTAAAAGTTGCAACTCCCCGTTAACCCCCGCTATTCATGGCCTCAATAAAACAAGGGCAGAGCGGGATTGTTGCAGAAATGGCAATGGATTTTTTCCAAAAATTGCGGGGCGTTGCGGGGGCTTCTTCACTGATTCTCTTCGCGGCGATGGCACAGGCTGCGCCAAAACACGGGATATCTATGTATGGAGAACCCGCGCTGCCACCTGATTTTGTGTCGCTGCCTTATGTGAACGCAGATGCGCCCAAGGGCGGGCAGATCACTCTGGGCGACAACGGCGGTTTCGACAGTCTCAATCCGTTTGTCCGAAAGGGCAACAAACCCTGGCAGCTGCCATTTTTGACCCACGAAAGTCTGATGGGGCGCTCTTGGGATGAGCCATTTACGCTTTATGGGCTGCTCGCCGAATCGATTGAAACCCCGGATGACCGCTCTTGGGTCGAGTTTACCCTGCGGCCAGAGGCGCGATTCTCCGATGGCTCGCCTGTCACTGTCGAGGATGTGATCTTCTCCTATGACCTGCTCGGGACCGAAGGGCATCCCAAATATCACGGGCTGCGCAGCCAGATCGAAACGATTAAGGCCACCGGCCCGCGCAAAGTCCGGATGACTTTCAACACCGACAACCGGGAACTGGCCCTGTTGGCCGGGATGCGCCCGATCCTGTCCAAGGCGCAGTGGGAAGGCAAAGACTTTGCCAATGCCCCTTTGCAGGACATCCCGCTGGGCAGCGGTCCCTATGTGGTCACTGATTACAAGGCCGGCGCGCAGGTGGTTCTGACACGCAACCCCGATTACTGGGGTGCGGATGTTCCCGTGGTGCGCGGCACCAACAACTTTGACCAGATCAAGATCGACTTTTACGGCGATGCCAATGTGTTGTTCGAGGCGTTCAAAGGCGGTGAAATTTCCGCGGTGCGTGAGTTCAACGCCGAAACCTGGGCCACACAATACGATTTCCCCGCCATCGATCGGGGTGAGGTGCTAAAATCCACCTTTGCCCATCAAAAACCATCGGGCATGACGGGATTTGTGATGAACACCCGCCGTCCGCCGTTTGACGATTGGCGTCTGCGCGAGGCGATGATCGCGGCGTTTAACTTTGAATATATAAATGATGCCTTAACGGGCGGATCGTTGCCGCGGATTTCCTCCTATTTCTCCAACTCCGAACTGGCGATGCAGCCCGGTCCCGCCAAGGGCGCGGTTCTGGCGGCATTGGCACCCTACTCCGATCACCTGCTGCCCGGCACATTGGAAGGCTATACCCTGCCCGTTGCCGATGGCACGGCCCGCAACCGCAAGGGCATTCGCGCCGCGATGAAACTGTTTGAGGCCGCCGGTTACAGCCCGCAGGATGGCCAGATGCGTGATGCCAACGGCAAACCGCTCAGCTTTCGCATTCTGCTGTCCAAGAACAACGCCGAGCACACCAAGATTGCCGAGCTCTACATTCAGGCGCTCAAGCGTTTGGGCGTGGAGGCCTCAGTCGAGGTTGTCGACAATGCCCAACTGGTGGCGCGAACCTCCGAATTCGATTTCGATATGGCCCATTTCCGTCGTGCCCTGTCGCTGAGCCCCGGCAACGAACAGCGATATTACTGGGGAAGTGCAGCGGCAGATCAGCCGGGATCGCGCAACCTGATGGGGGCCAAGAACCCGGCGATTGACGGGTTGATTGACCAGATGCTGTCAGCCCGCGACCGCGAAGGGTTTACCGCAGCCACCCGCGCACTGGACCGGGTGTTAACCGCAGGGCGCTATGTCATCCCGTTCTGGCAATTCAACGAGGGTTTGATCGCCCATGATGCGCGGATGGTCTATCCCGAAACACTGCCGCTTTATGGGGATGGGTCGTATTACATGCCGCAGGTCTGGTGGTGGCAGGACGCGGGCAACTGACCTGTCTTTGTCATAAAACCGAAACATCGCTCTTGTAGGCGAGGCTCATGAATATACTTGTTTTATGCACCGGCAACTCCGCCCGCTCGATCTTGCTGGAATCGATCCTCAACAATCTGGGCAAAGGCCGCGTGCGGGCCTATTCCGCCGGAAGCCAGCCTGCCGGTCAGGTGCACCCGCAATCCATTGTCCTGCTTGGCGAAAAAGGCATGGATGTTTCTGATGCCCGTTCCAAAAGCTGGGATGAATTTGCCCTGCCTGACGCGCCGGTTATGGATGCAGTGATCACGGTCTGCGGATCAGCGGCAGGCGAGACCTGCCCCATGTGGCCGGGTGCACCCATCCGCGCCCATTGGGGTGTCGAGGATCCAGCCGCCGCGCAGGGAACGGCCGTTCCCGGCGCTTTTTCCCAGGCCTATGACATTTTGTACAGGCGCGCCGCTGCCTTCCTTGCCGAACCCGTGGAAAAGATGGACGCCGCAGCGTTGCGGACGCATTTGAACGCCTGCGCCCTGATCCTTTGACCTCAGGCCAGCGACGTCACCCATAGGATCATCGCGTCATCCGCGCTGGTGGAAATGACGTTATGGCCCATGGTCGCGTCATAATAGGCGCTGTCACCCCGGCGCAGTTCAACAGGTTCATAAAATTCTGTGTAAAGCTGCACAACACCGGTCAGCACATAGAGAAACTCTTCGCCGTCATGGCGCACCCAACCGTCAAATTCATCCATGCTGCGGGCGCGGATACGGGCGCGGTAAGGCAGCATTTGTTTCTTGCGCAAGGTATCGCCCAGCAGCTCATGCTCATAGGTGGTGGTCGCCTTGGCCGCCCCCTCGCCCGATTTGGTCACCGCCATACGGCCATTGATCTTGTCCGCAGCGGGCGGCGTGAACAATTGCGGGACCGAAATTTCCAACCCCACGGCCAGCTTTTTCAACGCGTCATAGGTCGGAGACATCTGCCCGTTTTCGATCTTGGACAGGGTCGATCGGGCCAGCCCGGCCTGCTTGGCCGCCTGCTCCAATGTCCAACTGCGCCCCTTGCGCAGCTCGCGCACCCGCGCCCCCAGATCGACAGGCGGGGTTTCATCGCTTTCGCCGCTGGCGCGGGCGATCTGGATCAGGCTGACAGGGGCATCTTTGGTCATGGCCATGCTATATCGGCAGGCTGGCCACCTTGCAACGGCGGCGCGGACGCGGTAGCGCGGATATATGGACCTTACAGCCGAAAACGACCGTTTCCCACCCTGCCCCGCGCCCTTTAACATGGCCGAATATGTGCTGACCTCCGGCGGAGCAGCGGCAGATAAATCCGCCCTGATGATTGTCTCCGGCACGGACGTGGAGGAATGGAGCTATGGCCGGTTGCGCAGCGCTGTGCGCGGCACGGCGACAGGATTGCTGCAACTGGGGTTGGTGCCCGGGGATCGCGTTCTGATGCGTCTTGGCAATACGCCGGATTTCCCGCTGGCCTATCTGGGCGCACTGGCCGCAGGTCTGGTGCCGGTGCCAACCGCGGCGGCATTGACCGAGGCAGAGGTGGCGAAGATGTTGCCGATGCTCAAGCCCGCCGCGGTTCTGCGCGACCCGGATGTGGCCAGCGCCCCGGCCCCTCTTGAGGTCTCGTTGGAACGCTTGCGGGCCATGCGCGACCTGCCGCCTGCCGCATGGCATCGGGGCGATCCCAACCGGCTGGGATATATCATCTATACCTCTGGCACCTCCGGCAAACCTTCAGCGGTGATGCATGCACACCGGGCGATCTGGGCGCGGCGGATGATGTTCGATGGCTGGTACGGTCTGCGGGCGCAGGACCGGCTGCTGCACGCGGGCGCGTTCAACTGGACCTATACCCTTGGCACCGGGTTGATGGACCCATGGACCTGCGGCGCAACCGCATTGATCCCGGAGGCCGGAACTGCGCCATCCGCGCTGTGGCAGTTATTGCAAGGCCACGATGCTACAATTTTTGCAGCCGCTCCGGGGGTTTATCGGCAGATGCTCAAGTCGGACCATGCGCCCGTCCTTCCCCATCTCCGCCATGGTCTCAGCGCCGGTGAAAAGATGGCCGATGGGGTGCGTGGGCATTGGAACGCCGCCACCGGCACAGCGATTTATGAGGCCTTTGGCATGTCGGAATGTTCCACATTCATTTCGGGCTGTCCGGACCATCCGGCAAGCCCCGGCGCTTTGGGCGGGGCGCAACCGGGGCGGCGCGTCTGCCTGATGGGCGATGACGGACCCGTCGAAGCTGGTCAGTCCGGCATTATCGCCATTCACAACACGGACCCCGGATTGATGCTGGGATACCTAGATGCGCCGGACCAAACAGCCTCGCGCTATCGCGGCGATTGGTTCCTGACTGGTGATCAGGCGCAAATGGATGCGGACGGGCAGATCACCTATCTGGGGCGCAATGACGATATGATGAACGCGGGCGGCTTTCGTGTCTCGCCACTTGAGGTTGAGGCCGCGCTGGCCGCTGCGCCGGGGATCACCGGTATTGGTGTGGTCGAGGTAACCATAAAGGAGGGCGTTTCCGTAATCGCCGCCTTCTACACCGCGCCTGCACCACTGGACCATCAGGCGCTGGACCAGTATGCCAAGGACAATCTGGCGCGGTACAAACAGCCGCGTCTTTATCAACATGTGCCGGAGCTGCCGATGGGCGCGAATGGCAAACTGCTGCGCCGGGCGTTGCGGGCCGATTATGAGGGCAAGAACAATGCGTGATCCGATCAAGCTGGACATTATGTCAGACCCGATTTGCCCGTGGTGCTATATCGGCAAGGCGCATCTGGACAAGGCGCTGGCACAGCGGCCAGATCATCCCTTCCTGATCGAATGGCATCCGTTCCAGCTCAACCCCGACATGCCTGCAGGCGGAATGGACCGGCGCGACTATCTTGAGGGCAAGTTCGGCGGCAAGGAAGCGGCGGTGCGGGCCTATGCCCCGGTGGTGGAACATGCTGAAAAAGCGGGCCTGAACATCAATTTCGAGGCGATGCAGCGCACGCCCAATACGCTCAATGCCCATCGGCTGATCCATTGGTCGGGCATCGAGGGGCGGCAGACTGCGGCGGTTACGGCCCTGTTCAAAGCCTATTTTGTCGATGCGCGGGACATTGGCGATGCCGAAGTTCTGGCAGATATTGCTGACAGCATCGAAATGGACGCCGCGGTGGTCGCCAAACTGCTGCTGACCGACGAAGACACACAAGCCATCCGTGACCGCGATGCGCACAGCCGCCAGATGGGGATCAGCTCCGTTCCGACGTTCATTGTTGGCAACAAGCATGCCGTGCCGGGCGCACAGCCACCTGCGCTTTGGCTCAAGGTGATTGACGAGTTGACCGGCGCTGATCCGTCCTGACTGTGGCGTTTGGGGTACAGTTGCACAGCCCAGCGGCCCGCGCCCTTTTGCCTATCTGCACAAGCTGACGTAGAGTTCTGTTCATAAGGGGCGTTAGACCCCATCGAGAGAGCGGGTAAAATGGCAGACAAACAGGCAAATGTGCCTGCCCCGAACACAGTGCAAGTGTTTGGCAGAGCAGGGCTAATATTCACATCACTGACCACGGTCGATACCAGCGGCATCAAGGCGATCTGGCGCAATGAAAGCGTTGCAGCCTCCGCCCCGCAACTGGAGCGGCCAGCATGATGAAACTGCGCCCTGCCCGCTATCGCTCTGTGCTGACCTATGGCGCATTTGACCTATTTGGCCCCGATCAGATCCGGTTTTTGCAGGAATTAACCCGATTGGGCAGTGATGTGATTGTCGGCTGCCGCACCGATGGGTTCAGCGCTCTATGCGGCCAGCCTTGCAACAACAGCTTTGGACAACGGCGCAACATGTTGGAGAGCTGCCGGTTTGTGTCAAAGGTGATCACCCAGGACAGCTTTGCCCAAATACGAACCGACATCGTGAACCATGACATCTGCGCCCTTATCGCGGCGCCAAACTGCGCCGGCCCCTTCGATGGGGTGCAGGATATTGCACAAATACTGCACCATGAGGGTGCGGAGATGTCGTATTCCGACAATTCTATGTCGCTGATAGCTTAAACCCCCACCGACCCTTGCACAATCCGGAATACCGATTGCCGCTATTGCAACCTTGAGTTATGCCTTGTGCACATTGAGGGAGCATTTCGTGACAGAGCAATCAGACCGGTTTGCCATGGGCCGCGCCGAATTTGTTGCGCTCATTGCGATGATGTTCGCAACGATCGCCTTTTCGATCGATGCAATGCTGCCCGCCCTGCCGGTTATGGGGGCCGAACTTGCCCCGGATGCCCCTCAAAACGCCGCCCTGATCCTGACCAGTTTTGTGCTCGGCATGGGGCTTGGCACCTTTATAAGCGGTCCGCTGTCTGATGCCTTTGGACGGCGGCGGATTATCTTTATCGGTGCGGGTCTCTATATTGCCTCGGCGGCGGTGGCCTGGGCCAGTTCCACACTTGAGGTGATGCTGGTCGCGCGGCTGTTTCAAGGGCTTGGTGCGTCAGGTCCGCGGATTGTTGCGGTGGCCGTTGTGCGTGATCTTTATGCGGGCCGTGAAATGGCGCGTATCGTGTCAATCGTCATGCTGATTTTCACCCTGATCCCTGCCTTTGCCCCGGCCATGGGCGCTGTGATTATCGCCGGTGTCGGATGGCGCGGTATCTTTGTCGCCTTTATTCTTTTCTCAATCATATCCGTGGTTTGGATGGGCCTGCGCCTGCCGGAAACGCTGCCTGTGGAAAACCGCAGGCCGCTCAAATTTCATCTGATGCGCAGCGCGGTTAGGGAAATGTTCGCCCACCCCGGCGTGCGGATCTCGATCTTTGTGCAATCGCTTGCCATGGGGATCTTGTTCCTGACCTTGATGCGCGTGCAGTCAATCTATGACGTGACCTATGGCCGGGCCGAAAGCTTTCCCTATTGGTTTGGTGCGATTGCCCTTGTCGCGGGCAGTTCCAGCCTGCTGAATGCCAAGCTTGTGATGCGCTTTGGGATGCGGCGGATGGTGACGATGACCCTTGGCGCACAGATCATCATCTCGGCCGCGCTGCTGCTCAGCGGGGTTGCGGATATGGCCGAACCTTACGGGTTTGCCGCCTTCCTTTTTTGGCAGACCTGTTGTTTCTTTCAGGCCGGGCTGACCTTGGGCAATCTCAATGCCATCGCGATGGAGCCGATGGGCCATATCGCGGGCATGGCCGCCTCTGTTATCGGGTCATTTTCGACCGTGATCGCTGCTGTCGTGGCCTCGCTGATCGACATCTACTTTGATGGCGGGGTGCAGCTTTTGTTTGCGGCCGTGATGGCCATGGCGGTGATCGGCTTTGCCCTGATGCTGCAATTGGGGCGCATAGAGACACAGATGCAGGCGGCGGAGTAAGCCGCCCGCAGCTCAGGCCTTGACCTTTTTGCGCTGTTTTTCCTTGGCAATCACATGTTCGGCCAGATCGCGGGCGATGGCAAAGGCGCCTTTGATCTTGTCGCTGTCCTTATTCCAGTCGCGGCGCACAACGATCTTGTTGTCGCGCACCTTGGCCAACCCACGCTGATCCTCGATGAATTTCACCAGACCTTCGGGCGATGCGTATTTGTCGTTGTGGAACTGGATCGTGGCCCCCTTTGGCCCGCCGTCCAGCTTGGCAATGCCCGCCCGTTTGCACATGGCCTTGATCCGCACAACAAGCATCAGCGTGTTCACCTCACGTGGCAATTTGCCAAAGCGGTCAATGAGTTCGGCGGCAAACCCTTCCAACTCCACCTTGGTGCTAAGGCCCGACAGGCGCCGATAGAGGCCCAGACGCACGTCCAGATCTGGCACATAAGCCTCGGGAATCAGGACAGGCACGCCCAGATTGATTTGGGGCGCCCATTGATCATCGGCCTCTGAGAGCCCTTCCATCTCACCTGCTTTGATCTTGGCAATCGCCTCTTCCAGCATGGATTGGTAAAGCTCAAAGCCGACATCTCGCATCTGTCCCGATTGTTCCTCGCCCAGCAGGTTCCCTGCCCCGCGAATGTCCAGATCCTGAGAGGCCAGCGTAAAGCCCGCCCCAAGGGTGTCGAGGGATCCAAGCACGCGCAGACGCTTCTCTGCCGTGGCGGTCAGCCGCGCACGCGGTTTGGTGGTCAGATAGGCATAGGCGCGGGTTTTGGACCGGCCCACCCGGCCGCGGATCTGGTAAAGCTGTGCCAGACCAAACATATCGGCGCGGTGCACGATCATGGTGTTTGCGGTTGGGATATCAAGACCGGATTCCACGATTGTCGTGGCCAGCAGAATGTCAAATTTGCCATCGTAAAAGGCATTCATCCGGTCATCGAGTTCCCCCGCTGCCATTTGCCCGTGTGCAATCACATAGGTCAGCTCAGGCAGCTGGTTTTTGAGGAATTCTTCGATTTCAGGCAGATCGCTGATGCGCGGCACCACGTAAAAGCTTTGTCCGCCACGATAATGTTCGCGCAGCAGCGCCTCGCGCAGGGTCACGGCATCAAATTCGCTGACGTAGGTGCGGATCGCCAGACGATCCACCGGCGGCGTGCCGATGATGCTCAGATCGCGCACGCCAGTGAGGGACAATTGCAGGGTGCGCGGGATGGGTGTCGCGGTCAGGGTCAGAACATGTATGTCAGAGCGCAGCTGCTTGAGCCGCTCTTTGTGACCAACGCCAAAATGCTGCTCTTCGTCAATTACGAGCAGGCCAAGATTTTGAAATCTGATGTTTTTCGCCAAAAGCGCATGGGTGCCGATCACAATGTCGACGGTGCCTTTGGTCATCCCGTCACGGGTCAAGGCGGCGTCTTTTGCGGTGACAAAACGGCTGAGTTGTCGGACATTGATTGGAAAGCCGCGAAACCGTTCGGCAAAGCTTTTGTAGTGTTGGCGGGCCAGCAAGGTGGTGGGCGCAATCACCGCCACCTGCGCACCTGACATCGCCGCAACAAAGGCCGCGCGCATCGCCACTTCGGTTTTGCCAAAGCCGACATCGCCGCAGACCAAACGGTCCATCGGGTTGCCAGAGGTCAGATCGTCGATCACATCGCCGATGGCCCGCAATTGATCATCGGTTTCGGTATAGGGAAAACGGGCCGAGAATGCGTCCCACATGCCCGCGGGCGGCTCCAGCACCGGCGCTTTGCGCAGGGCGCGTTCGGCGGCAATCCGGATCAGCTTGTCCGCCATCTCGCGGATGCGTTCCTTGAGCTTAGCCTTCTTGGACTGCCACGCGCCGCCGCCCAGACGGTCCAGCAGCCCTTCTTCATGGCCGTAGCGCGACAGCAGTTCGATGTTCTCGACAGGCAGGTACAGCTTTGCCTGTTCGGCGTATTCCAGCACCAGACATTCATGGGCGGCCCCGGCGGCGGTGACCACCTCCATGCCCAGATAACGCCCTATGCCGTGATCAACATGCACCACCAGATCACCGGGGCTGAGGCTTTGGGCTTCGGTCAGGAAGTTCTCGGCGCGGCGCTTGCGCTTGGGCGCGCGGATCAACCGGTCCCCCAGCACGTCTTGCTCTGAAATCACCGTGAGGCCGGGGGCTTCGAAACCGTGTTCCAGCGCCCAAACGGCCAGATGCAACCCGCGTTTACCGATCCGCGTGGCATTGGGCACCGGGATCGCCTCGGCCAGACCTTCGTCTTCGATCAGACCGGTGAGCCGCTCGCGTGCGCCTTCGGAATAGCTGGCAATCAACACCGGCCCGTCTTGAAGTTTTGCTTTCACATGGGACGCCAAAGCACCGAAAAGGCTGATAGATTCCTGTTGGCGTTCGGGTGCAAAGTTGCGGCCAATCCGTGCGCCTGCGTCCAGAACATTTGGGCCTGTCGGCTGCGGCAACGGATTGAACTGGATCATCCGGTGATCCTGCGTGGCCAAGAGCCAAGCCTCATCCGTCAGGTAAAGCCCCTCTGGCGGGCTGGGCTTATAGACGCTGTCCATGCGGCTGCGGTTGGCCATGGCCAGACGGCGGGTTTCATATTGATCCGCAATGCTGTCCCAACGGGCGATGCGTGTGGGCGTGACCTGATCATCCAGCGTGATCGTGGCCTGCGGCAGATAGTCGAACAGGGTCTCCAAGCCATCGTGAAAGAACGGCAGCCAATGTTCCGCCCCTTGATGCTTGCGGCCCGCACTGATCGCTTCATACAGCGGATCGTCGGTCCCGGCGGCACCAAATTCGATCCGGTAGTTTTGGCGAAACCGGGTGATGGCAGGTTCATCGAGAATGACCTCGCTGACCGGGGCAAGTTCCACCAGATCAAGCTTTTCGGTGGTCCGCTGGGTGGCCGCGTCAAACCGGCGCGCGCCGTCCAGCACATCCCCAAAAAGATCAAGCCGCACCGGCCCCAGATCACCGGGCGGGAAGATGTCGATGATCCCGCCGCGCACCGCGTAATCGCCCGGCTCCATCACCGTGGGACTTTGGACAAAACCCATGCGCACCAGAAAATTGCGCAGCGCGGCCTCGTCGATCCGGTCCCCCACACGGGCAGTGAACGCTGCATCGCGCAGGATGGCGCGGGCCGGCACCCGCTGTGTCGCGGCGTTCAGGGTGGTCAGCAGGATAAATTTCTCCGGCATGCCATGCACCAAGGCGGCCAAAGTCGCCATCCGCTGCGCCGAGATATCGGCATTGGGCGACACCCGATCATAGGGCAGGCAATCCCAGCCGGGAAAAGTGACGACGGGCATGTCAGGTGCAAAAAAACTGAGCGCGGCCTTGATCGCGGCCATGCGTTTGTCGTCCCGCGCGACGTGCAATACCGGTGCATCGCTTTTGCCGATTTCGGTCAGGATCGCCTGGGCGTCAAATCCTTCGGGAACCCCGGACAGGGTGAGTTTGCTCTTTTGTGCCATACCGTCTCACTTGGCGCGGGCGGGCGCGCAGTCAACCGCCAAGTGCGCCAATGGTCATGTTCTGATACATGCCCCAAAGCGCGGTCACGAAAATCGAGATCATGCCGATAATTTGTGTGTAAAGCCGGTGCCGCATCAGCCGCTTGTGCAACAGATCGCCAGCGGCCTCTTCCATCTGGATCAAACGGGCTGTCGACAGGCTCAACATCCCGATCAAGGACAGCGGAAAGCCCAGCAGAAACACCGCTTGTGCAAATTCCATGCCGTAGACAAACCCCATCAGAACCAGCATCGTCAAAAAGAAACAGCCAAAGCCGAGCAGCCAAAGTCCGGACACCCGTCCGATATAGAGCAACCGATTGACGTTGATCCGCACCATATCTTCGAGGTCCACCTCGGCCTGTCCGGCATGGCGCCTCGCCCGCAGAACCATGTCATAAGGCACGCCCAGCACCCAATGGCTGGCCGTGGACCAGACCACTGCAAGCACTATCCAGAACCACAGGTTCGAGAAAGAGCGCATGTCGATCAATTCAAAAAGAGTTTGATACCAGTCCAAGGTCGTCATCCACTTTGGCAGAATGCGCAGGACATACCCAAGCCGCCCGGCAATTCCTAGCCTTGAGGAGGCAGATTTTTCGTGGCAAGCCTTGGGGAAGACAAATTGAGGTATTTTTGCATGCACCCTGTCCACGCCCCCTTCCCCGCCACACGCCTGCGCCGGAGCCGTGTTTCCCCTGCCATGCGGGCCTTGGTGCGGGAGAATGCGCTTGAGGTCGGTGATCTGATTTGGCCGATTTTTGTGCGTGCCGGAAATGACATTGTGGAACCTGTGCCCTCCATGCCCGGTGTGATGCGCCGCAGTGTGGACAAGGTGGTGGAGGCCGCAGCCGAGGCCGATGCACTGGGGATCGGTGCGATTTGCGTGTTTCCCTATACCGGACTTGAGGACCGGACCGAGGATTGCGCCGGTGCCTGGGATCCGCAAAACCCGGCCAACCGCGCCATCGCGGCCATCAAGCAAGCCTATCCCCATATCGCCGTGATGAGCGATGTGGCGCTTGATACCTATAACATCAACGGCCACGACGGGTTTGTGGAGGATGGTATCATCGTCAACGATCGCACCGTTGAGGCTTTGGTCAAGATGGCCCTGAGCCAGGCCGAAGCCGGCGCGGATATCATTGGCCCTTCGGATATGATGGATGGCCGGATTGGCGCGATCCGGTCCGCGCTTGAGGGCGCGGGGCATTCCTCCGTTGCGATCCTTAGCTATGCAGCCAAATATGCCTCTGCCTTTTACGGTCCCTTCCGCGATGCGGTTGGCGCTTCGGGTGCGCTCACGGGCGACAAAAAGACCTATCAGATGGACCCTGCCAATTCGGACGAGGCGCTGCGTCTGGTGGCGCGGGATCTGGCTGAGGGTGCGGATATGGTCATGGTCAAGCCGGGCCAGCCCTATTTGGACATTTGCCGCCGGGTCAAAGACCAGTTTGGCGCACCCACATTCGCCTATCAGGTGTCTGGCGAATACAGCATGATCAAGGCTGCCGCCCATAACGGATGGATCGATGAGGAACGGGTGATGATGGAAGGCCTGATGGCGTTCAAGCGGGCCGGATGTGACGGGGTTTTGACCTATTTCGCCCCTGCAGCGGCACGGATCCTGAACGGAGGGTGAGCGGGCCGCAGGGGGAAAGCGTAGAGATGGCGACCCTCTTCGCCGCGATTTGATCGGTCGCCCAGCGGCACCATTTCGCCCATGGGTCTAAAGCGCATGACAAGGGGCGAAAACCCGCCTATGATTGCGCTCAAGTCGGAAAAACCGGCATCAGGCAACAAACAGGCAAATCAAATGAGCAATCCGATTTATTCACGGCGTGCGTTTACCCTCGGCGCAATGGCGTCTGTCGGGGCCGTCGCGGCCTGCGGCAACGGTATTGGCGGGCGCGGACCGCAGACCATTGACGCGCGGGTCGATGCGACGATCAACGAAATGTACCGCAGCTTCCCCAACACACAGCAACTGGCGGCCAAGGCCAACGGGATGCTGGTGATGCCGCTGGTCACGGAGGCCGGTTTGGGCCTTGGCGGTGCCTACGGGCGCGGCGCCTTGCGCGTCAATGACATCACCGTGGACTATTATTCGGTCGCCAAAGCCTCTGGCGGGTTGCAGATCGGCGCACAGCAATATGCGCATGTTCTGTTCTTCATGACCGAAGAAGCGCTTGGCGATTTCCGCCGTGCGCCCGGTTGGGCGGCGGGGGCCGATCTGGAATACGTGATCTCTGACAAGGGTGACAGCGTCGCGGCAGAGACCACAACCGCACTTGCGCCGGTTTTGGCGGCGGTCTTTGGCCGCGCCGGTCTGCGGATCGGTGCCACCCTTGAGGGCACGAAATACACGCGCATTATCCCCTGATAACAGATCACCGGCGGAAGGCGCTATGCGGCCTTCTGCCGGGATTGCGTCAACCGTTCCGCCGCCTCAAGTATCTGCTGCACAGCACCGTCCATCTTGCTCAGCAGGTCATCGAGATCGGTCTGCGCCTTGCCCAACTGCTGGACGATTTCATCAAGCCCATCGACCCGTTCCGCGATGCGCGAGCGTTCGATCTTGCACATCACCCGGGTCATTTCCAAACCCGCTTTCAAGCGTCTGACATCATTGCAAATCTTTGAAAACGCGCAGACCCTGTCGGACACTTCCACCACCGCCTTATGCGCCTTGCAGATGAAATCCGACTGCTGGCCCGACAACAAGGCCATTTCGTGGGGTTTGTCCTGCCCTTCGATCACAGGCTCAACAGCAAAGTGTTGCAGCAGATCATGTTGCACCCGCGAGACCCCGTGCAAAAATTCGGCCTGCAACAGATAGTCATTTCCGAGCAATGATTTCTCACTGAATGTCGCAACCGCATCGGCCAAGGATTGCGTCATTTGGCGGTGGTTGTTTGAAATCACACTGATCGGCCCGTCTGTTCCCTCCAGCCGGCCCGCCTGAAGGCGCATATTATAGGGGATCTGGTTGGTCTGCTTGAAGATCCGCACAACGTCACCGGCATGACCTTCGATTTCCTTCACGCCTTCCTTGATGGAGAGAATTGACCTGAGCCGCCAGTCCACTGGCCGTTGCAAGGCGATGTCGCGCTGTCTGGTTTCCTCGGTCAAGGCTTGGGTCATGAAACTGTCGTAATCGCCGTGACCTGCCATTTGGACAGCGGTCAAGAAAGCGGCACTGCTGGCCTCGGGCGAAAGACCCTCGTTGCGCTCACGATGGCACAGATCGATGTACATCTGCTGTGCCTGACGAAACATCTGGCTGCCTGGTTTGATCCGAACAGAGACAAACCCCTCCTCCAACGGACAAGCCACGGCAAGCACCCAATAGTGACTGCCGTCTTCGGCCTTGTTCTTGATATAGCCGCAGAACGGTTTCCCATCTGCCAACATCGACCACATGAGATGGAAGACACCGCGTGGCATATCGGGGTGGCGGATCACATTGTGAGGTGCGCCGATCAGATCGGCCCAATCGTAGACCGACACCCGCTGAAACACCGCATTTGCCGCCAGAATGATCCCCCGGCGATCGGTCCGCGAATAAAAGATATCGTCGATGCCGAAATGCCGGGATTCAAACCCGCTTGGGTCTTGGGCAGCGTGAGAGGGGGCAGCGGTCATGGAAAATCTCCCGAAACTGCCCCCCTGATGTCAAAGAAACCTTTGCAAAGGGTTAAGTGTCTTGGGTTCCGTCCAGGGCCCGCAACCGCTGGATCAGGCTGGAGGTGTCCCAGCGCCCGCCGCCGATTTTCTGCACGTCTTTGTAGAACTGATCCACCAGCGCGGTGATCGGCAGGCTGGCTCCGGTTTCATCGGCTGTGTCCAGACAAATCCCCAGATCCTTACGCATCCAATCCACCGCAAAGCCGTGGTCAAATTCGTTGTCCAGCATGGTCTCATAGCGATTGGCCATCTGCCATGATCCAGCCGCGCCCTGGCTGATCACTTCGACAACGGCACGTCCGTCCAGCCCGGCCTTCTCGGCAAAATGCAGCGCCTCGGACAGGCCTTGCACCACACCGGCGATGGCAATCTGGTTACACATCTTGGTCATCTGGCCCGCGCCGCTATCCCCGATGCGGCGGCAAATCTTGGAATAAACCTCCATCACCGGCAACGTGCGATCAAAGGCGCCCTGATCACCGCCGCACATGATGGACAGCTGGGCATTTTCCGCACCCGCCTGCCCGCCGGAAATCGGTGCATCCACAAATGAGATTTGCGCCGCATCCGCCGCTGCATAAAGCTCTCGTGTGACAGCGGCCGAAACGGTGGTGTGGTCGACAAAGATGGCCCCCGCGTCCATTCCGGAAAACGCCCCATCGTCGCCGATGCAGACGGACCGCAGATCATCATCATTGCCCACACAGGCCATCACACATTCGGCGCCTTGCGCAGCCTCGCGCGGGGTCGCCGCTGCCTGCCCGCCATAGGTCTTGGCCCAATCCTCGGCCTTGGACGCGGTGCGGTTGTAAACCGTGACCTCATGCCCGGCCTTTTGCAGATGCCCTGCCATGGGCGCGCCCATTACTCCAAGTCCCAAAAATGCGAGCTTTGCCATCTGCTTTTCCTTGTCTGCCAGTTGCGCTATTGCGATTAGATACCTAACACCTCGTGCGCCTTGGTCAATCGGTGCCGCCTTATCGGAGCGTTCAATGGCCCTCATCTTTCGCTGGCTGGTCCGGCTTGCTGTCTTGTTGATCGTGTTGAGCGTGCTGAGCGTGACCTTGATCTATTGGATCGCTTCCCGATCCTTGCCCGATTACGATGACAAGGTGGCGGTGCGCGGGCTGGGCGCGGAGGTCGAAATCGTCCGCGACAACGCCAATGTGCCGCATATCTTTGGCCAGTCAGATGCGGATGTTTTCTTTGGTCTCGGATTTGCCCATGCGCAGGACCGCATGTGGCAGATGATCAATCTGCGCCGCACCGCGCAAGGACGGCTGAGCGAGGTCTACGGCAGTGCCACGCTGAACATTGACAAGCTGCTGCGACGCTTTGATATCTATACGCTTTCCGTGCAATCGGTTGAGGCTCTGGCGCCCGAAACCCGCTCCGCGCTTGAGGCCTATTCCGCAGGCGTAAACGCCCGCCTGACACAGATCAACACCGAAGCCCTGGGGCGCGGTGCGCCTGAAATGCTGCTGTTCAACGCGCCCATGGCGCCTTGGCGGCCGGCAGATTCCGTGGCCATCGGTAAGCTGATGGGCTTGCAGCTTTCGGGCCATCTGGAGGCCGAGGTGATCCGCGCGCGTAGCTCTCTGGCCCTGCCGGATGCGGACCGGCTGTCCGATATCCTGCCCGATGCGCCCGGCACCGGCGTGGCAGCCCTGCCGGAATACGCCGCCCTTGTGCCCGGCACCAGACAATTTTCAGCCAACATCCCGCTGGATCCGCACCCGTTGTCGCCTTTCAAACATATGGCTTTTGCGGGTGCATCAAACGCCTGGGCGGCAGCCCCCTCGCGCTCGGCCTCCGGCGGCACCTTGCTGGCCAATGATCCGCATCTTGGTTTCACCGCACCGGCCATCTGGTATCTGGCCCGGCTTGAGCTGCAATCGGGCGGCGTGATCGGCGGCACAATCCCCGGCATGCCCGCCGTGATGACCGGGCGCAGCGCCGATTTGGGCTGGGGGCTGACCTCGGCCTATGTCGATGATCAGGACGTCTATATCGAAGAGCTGAACCCCGAAAACCCGCAGGAGTACCGCACGCCAACAGGGTTCAAACAATTCCGCACACGCTCTTCCATCATCACGGTCAAGGATGCAGATCCCGTTACCCTGACCCTGCGCTGGACCGACAATGGCCCACTGCTGCCGGGCAGTCACTACAATCTGGCCGCGGTCACCCCGCCGGGCCACGTGGCCTCGGTCAACTGGACGGTGCTGAGCGGGCGGGACACCACGCTGGACGCCGCGATGGGTGTGATGGAGGCCAAAACCGTTGAGCAAGCGATTGAAGCCGCCCAAAGCTATATCGCACCGGCGCAGAACCTGACGCTGGTGGACCGAAGCAAGATTGCGATGAAAACCATCGGCGCGATGCCACGCCGCGATGCGGATCATCAAAGCCAGGGGCGCATGCCCTCACCGGGCTGGATCGCGGCAAACCGTTGGCAAGGCATGCTGCCCTATACCGCCAACCCCGAATTTGTCGCGCCCGCAGGGGGCATTCTGGGCAATACCAATAACAAGACCGTGGACCGTCCGTTCCCCAACCATGTTTCCTTTGTCTGGGGTGATACGCAGCGGGTGCAACGCTGGAACCGGCTGATGCAAACCCGGCAGGTCCACACCCGCGACAGCTTTATCGAGGCGCAGCTGGACACGGTCAGCTTCACCGCGCGGTCCCTGCTGCCCCTGATCGGCGCAGAGCTGTGGTTCACCGGTGAGGCCGCAGCAGAAGGCACAGCCGAACGCCAGCGCCAGCGGGCGCTGATCCTGCTTGCGGCATGGTCCGGCGAGATGAACGAACACCTGCCGGAACCGCTGATCTACATGGCATGGCTGCGGGCGCTTCAGGACCGGCTCATCCAAGACGAACTGGGCCCATTGGCAGCGGAGTTTGACCACGTTGAGCCGCTCTTTATCGAAAGGGTGTTCCGCGATGTGAACGGCGCGGCGGCATGGTGCGACGTGCTGCAATCGGCTCAGACCGAAAGCTGCCCGGAAATGGCCCGCCTCGCCCTCGATGACGCCCTGTTGTGGATCAGCGAAACCTGGGGCGGAGAGCTGGAGAGCCTGCGCTGGGGCGATGCGCATCAGGCCACCCACGACCATCAGGTGCTGGGCGATGTGCCGGTGCTGCGCTATTTCATGAACATCCGCCAGTCCACTTCAGGCGGCGATAACACGCTGCTGCGCGGCCGTACCAAAGGCAGCGATCCAGACCCGTTTCACAATGTACATGGCGCGGGCTATCGCGGGGTTTATGACTTTGCCGACCCAGACAGCTCGGTGTTTGTCACTTCCACCGGGCAATCGGGGCATTTCCTGTCGCGCCACTATGACGATCTGGCACAGCTTTGGCGGCGCGGTGAATATATCCCGATGTCGCTGGACGCTGATCTGGCCCGGGCTGCCTCGGTTGGCATCACGATCCTGACGCCGGAGACCCCATGAATCGCGTGATCCTTTTCAACAAACCTTATGGCGTGCTGTCGCAATTCACCGACAAAGGCACCGAGGGCAGTGCACGTCCCACCCTTTCGGGGTTCATTGACGAGCCGGGCTTCTACCCTGCTGGACGCCTCGACAAGGACAGCGAAGGTCTGCTGGTGCTCACCGACAACGGCGCTCTGCAGGCCCGCATCGCCCATCCAAAATACAAACGCCCAAAAACCTATCTGGTCCAGGTCGAAGGCACACCGGACGCGGCCGCCTTGGACGCTCTGCGCAAAGGCGTGACGCTCAAGGATGGCAAGACCGCCCCGGCCACCATCACCCAGATCGATCCGCCCGCAGACCTGTGGGAGCGCGACCCACCCGTGCGCTTTCGTAAATCCGTGCCGGACGCCTGGCTGGAAATCACCATCCGCGAGGGCCGTAACAGACAGGTGCGCCGCATGACCGCCCATGTCGGCCTGCCGACATTGCGGCTGATCCGCAGCCAGATCGGCGCTTGGCACCTGAATGCACTGCGCCCCGGCACATGGCGTTGGGCCAGCGAAACCGGCGCCTGACCTCCGTTCCCTTTTTGGCCCAAAATATTCCGGGGGAGTCCGCAGGACGGGGGCTGGCCCCCTAGCCCGCTCTCACAAAAAAATGACAGAAAATCTCAAGGGGCCGGAAAATTTCAATTTTTCCGAACAAGAATTTTCAAAATTCTTGGCTCACAAACGCTGAAACTGCGCCTCTTGTTGGGCCGACCAGCGCACGGTCATCTCGAACCCGTCCTCGGTCTGGCGCTCTTCTTGCACCACGTCCTGCGCAAAGAGCCACGCACGTTTCTTGCCTTCAGAAAAACCCAGCGTCAGGTCTGCATCGCGCACGGCCCCTTGCAATGCCTCGGCGATCACGGCCTGCAACGCGCCCAGCCCCTCGCCGGTGATGGCAGAGATCGCCAGAACGTTCTCATCCCGCTCGGCCCGCTGGCGCATGGCGTCGGCGGCCTCTGGCGTCAGTTGATCAATTTTGTTCCAGATCTCGAAGGTCCGCGTCTCCTCCGGCACCCCAAGAGAGGTCAGGATTTCAAGTACGTCGCGGGCCTGTTCCTCGGTCTCATCATGGGAAATATCGCGCACATGACAGATGATATCTGCGGCAAGCACCTCTTCAAGCGTCGCGCGGAAGGCCGCGACCAATTCGGTCGGCAGATCGCTGATGAAACCAACCGTGTCGCTGAGGATAATTTCCGGCCCGTCCGGCAGCACCAGAGACCGCATCGTGGGGTCCAGCGTGGCAAACAGCATGTCTTTCGCCATCACATCTGCGCCGGTCAACCGGTTGAAAAGCGTCGACTTTCCTGCGTTGGTATAGCCGACCAGCGCCACGATCGGATAAGGCACCTTGGCCCGTGCTGCGCGATGCAGCGCGCGGGTTTTCACGACCTTTTCCAGCTGGCGGCGCAGACGCACCAGTTGTTCATCGATGGCCCGGCGGTCTGCCTCGATCTGGGTCTCACCGGGACCGCCCACAAAGCCCAGCCCGCCACGTTGGCGTTCCAGGTGGGTCCAGGCCCGCACAAGCCGCGTGCGCTGATAGTTCAGCGCGGCCATTTCGACCTGCAATACACCCTCGCGGGTCGCGGCGCGGTCGCTGAAAATCTCCAGAATGAGGCCGGTCCGGTCCAGCAGTTTCACACCCCAGGCCTTTTCCAGATTGCGCTGTTGCACCGGGCTGACCGGGCCGTCCACCAGCACCAGTTCAACCTCAGCAGCCTCAAGCTGGTCATGGACCTCCTTGATTTTGCCCGACCCAAACAGCATGCCAGCGCTGACCGTACGCAGCGGCACCACGTCGGCGCCCACCACCTCAAGTTGCGGCAAGGCACGCGCCAACGACACCGCCTCTTCCAAGGCGGGTTTGGGATCACGGCGATCGGGATTGGACCGGATGTCCGGGTGCAGCACCCAAGCGCGGGTCACCCGCGGGCCATCCGTGTCGTCAATTTGAAATTGTGCGCGGCTCAAGACGCGTCTTCGCCCTCATAAAGGCTGATCGGCTGGCTCGGCATGATGGTCGAAATCGCATGTTTGTAGACAAGCTGGGACTGGCCATCGCGGCGCAGCAACACACAGAAATTGTCAAACCATGTGATGACGCCTTGCAGTTTCACACCGTTGATCAGGAAAATTGTAACCGGTACTTTGGTCTTGCGTACGTGGTTCAGGAACGCGTCCTGAAGGTTCTGTCTGTCTGACGCCATGGTTATTCTCGCTTTTTTTCTTGCTGGCGTCCACGCATGGACCCCCCCATTCGGAGCAGTATGAAGTGCGCCATGCGGAGATTCCAGCCCCATATCAGGGATTTTTGCCTATCTCGCGCCCTGCCGTGTCACGTGCGCCACAGGTGCAACGTCAGGTGCGCCACAAATCCGGTGTCAGAAGTGCAATAATCGCAAGGGTTTCCAGCCGCCCCAGAACCATCGCACCGCAGAGTACGGCCTTGGCTGTCAGGCTGAGTTCAATCAGGTGGATGGGCGTGTCCGTGGCATATTGCACCAGCGGGCCCGTGGTCGAAAGGCTGGCCACGGACAGCACCAAAGCGGCTTCAAACTTTGTGCCTGCCAAGGTCAAAAGCAGCGTGACCGCGGCCAGCGACAGGGCAAAGAGCATGAAAAAGATCCAGGCAATGAATGCCCCGTTGCTTTGCAGCCTGCGGCCTGACAGGCCTGCCCCGCTGACCGATGAGGGGTGCACAAGACGCTCCATCTCGCGGGTGCCGTTGCGGTACAGAGCAAAGACCCGCAGCAGCTTGACGCCGCCTGCGGTCGTCGCCACGCCGCCGCCAATCAGGGCAAGCCCCATCAGGATCAGCCCCGGGGTGGCCAGCCCGGACCAGCTTTTGGCCTCCCCCCAATGTTCAGACACAAAGCCCGTGGTGGTCAGGAAGGACATCACCGTAAAGACCGCACCCCAAAGCGCGTAGCCGGCTTGGGTCAGGTTTTCCATCGCGGCCACATCAAAGGCCCCCAGAAAATGTCGCCCGAACAGGATCAATGGCACTGCGATCACCACAAAGATGCCGATGCGGAATTCCGGATCGGTCAGCAATCCGCCCTGGGTTGCCGTCACCGTGTCTTTGGAGAAGGTCAGCCGCGACAGGGCAAACAGCATGAACAGCACCATAACCACCTCGCCCGTGAGGCCGGTCTGGGCCTGCTCCACACCGCCCACCGGCGAAATGCCCGAGGTCGCCATCACCGACATCGCATGGCAAAGCGCTGTCAACGGGGCGGCGCCTCCGGCCAGAAGCAGCAACCACAGCAGCAGCGTCAGACCGGCATAGATCGGCAGCAACGCCCGCGAGACCCTGAGCAGCCGCTCGCGCGGGTCAATCGGGGCCATGCGGCCGCTGGCTTCGGGGTCAATATGGCCCGGCTCGGCCTGTGCCGTGACCTCAAAACCGCCCAAATGCAACGGCGCCAAAATCGCAGATGCGGCCACCCACATCAGCAAACCGCCCATCCAGCCAACCTGCGCCCGCCAAAGATGCAACGTCCCGCTGAGGCGGCCCGGATCGTCAAACATCGTCGCCCCGGTGGTGGTGATGGCGCTGACCATCTCAAAATAAGCATGCAGAAACCGCGTGGTGGGCAAGGCTTCGATAAAGGGCACGGCAAGCACCAGCGGTAGAAACACAAAGGCCGAGAACAGCGAGATCAGCGGCCCCAAGGCCGTGGAGCGCGCAGGCCGCCCGGACAAGGCCACTGCCAGCAGAACAAAGACCACCGTGCCCAGCAGCCCTGCGTAAAAGAATGCCCGAGAGGCTGCGTGATCATTGACCACCAGCCCATGCAGGGCCGGCACAATCATCGAAACCGAGGCCGCCCCGAACAACAACAGGAACAGCGGCAGTTTCACGAGTTCAGCACGGATGTAGCTTTGACGGCGCAAGGGCGTTCTGTCCTTTTGCGGTTAGAAAAAGTCGATGGAAACCTGCATCAGCTGCTCGACCTGTGGCACGTCCTTGGCCAATGTAAACAGGACAATCACATCCCCCTCGTCGATGCGGGTGCTGCCTTTGGGGCGGATCACCTCGTCGCCCTTGCGGACCATGCCCATCAGAACACCTTCGGGAAAATCAATCTCACTGACCAGCTGGCCCGCCATGGGCGATGTGGACAACACTTCGGCCTCGATCACCTCGGCTTCGGCATCGCCAATGGAATAGACCGCCCGCACCCGGCCATGTCGGATGTGGCGCAGGATCGAACTGACCGTCGTGGCGCGGGGGTTGATATAGGCGTCAATACCCAGCGGCGTCATCAGCGGCACCAGCGTCGGATCGTTGATCAGGGCAATCACGTAATGGCACCCCTCCGCCTTGGCCCGCACACAGGCCAGCATGTTGGTTTTGTCGTCATCTGTGACCGCCAGCATGGCATCGGCACGGGCAATCCCCGCCTCGGCCAACAGGGCCGCATCCAAACCATCACCGTTCAGAACAATGGTGCGCTCCAAAGCTTCGGCGGCCTTTTCAGCGCAGCGGCGGCTTTTCTCGATGATCTTGGTGCGAATGCGCCGCGCGTCGGATTCCAGGTGCTGTGCCACGGTCAGGCCCACGTTGCCGCCGCCCACCAGAACCACCCGTTCCTGCTTGGAGGTTTTTTTACCAAAGATTTCCATCGTGCGCGGAATGTCGTCGCGGTGGCAGAAAAGATAACAATCGTCCCCGACAAAAAGCTGGTCCTTGGATTCAGGGGCAAAGAGCGTGCCATCGCGGCGCACACCCACCACAACGGCCCGCAGGGTTGAAAAGAGGTCCGTCAACTGACGCAGAGGCGTGTTCACCACCGGGCAATCGGCATCCAGAGTGATACCCAGCAGATGTGCCTTGCCGTCCATGAACACCTCTGTGTCAAAGGCAGCCGGGGCCGAAAGGCGCAACAGCGCGGCATTGGCAACTTCTTTTTCGGGGCTGATCACCACGTCGATGGGCATATGATCGCGGCGGTAGAGATCGGAATAGATCGCATCCAGATAGGATTGGCTGCGCAGGCGGGCAATCTTGCGGTTGATCCCAAAAACCGAGTGGGCCACCTGACAGGTCACCATGTTGACCTCATCGGAATGGGTGGCGGCGATGATCATCTCGGCGTCGCGGGCGCCGGCCCGGTCAAGCACATCGGGATAGCTTGCAAAGCCTGCAATGCCCTGCACATCGAGCGTATCCGTGGCGCGGCGCACCAGATCGGCGTTATTGTCGACAACGGTCACATCATTGCGCTCGCCGCTCAGATGGCGGGCGATTTGCCAGCCCACCTGCCCTGCACCACAAATGATCACTTTCATGATGGCGTCCTCACGCTGTTTGTGCGGCCCAAAGGCTGCACGGTCTGATGTCGGTTAGAGGGCATGACAGCGCCCAAAGCAAGGGTCAAGCGATTGTCATGACGCGCGGTCCGGTGCAAACTGATGCCATGCAACAGAAAATCACCCTTCTTGTGATCGCGCTGGGGGCCGTGACCGCCTGTGCGCCGCTGAACACCTATTACCGCGCCGGCGTCAGCGTTGACCGGCTCAACCGCGACACCACGGCCTGTGAGGTAAAGGCGCTGCGCGATGTGCCGGCATCGGTTCAGGTGCGGCGCACCCCCCCGGAGTTTGTACCAGCCTACAAACGCTGCGATTCTGCGGGGAATTGCACCATTGTGCCCGGGTATGTGATTCCCGGTGAAACCATCACATTTGATCCCAATGACGGGCTGCGCAAGCGGGTGGAGGGGCAATGTATGGCCGACAAGGGCTATGCGCCCGTGTCTATCCCGCCCTGTCCGGACCATGTGGCCAAGGCCGCGACTGTGGGCAAAACGCGGACCTTGCCGACGCTGACGCCAAAGTCCTGTGTGATCCGCAACCGCGATGGAAGTTTTCAGATTGTTGCACGCGGGTAAGCGACCAGAAACCTAAGCGCTTGGGGCGGATCGGCGGGGGGCCAGCCCCCCGCACCCCCGGAGTATTTAGGGCCAAAAAGGGAGAAGAATCAGCCCTCTGCCTCGCTTTCCTCATCCACATGGGCCACGCGCACGCCGGATTTGGCGGAGGTGACCACCCCGAGCGATTTGAGTTTGCGGTGCAAGGCGGAGCGTTCCATGCCGACAAAATTGGCCGTCCGCGAAATATTGCCACCAAACCGGTTGATCTGTGTCAGAAGATATTCGCGTTCGAACGCCTCGCGGGCCTCGCGCAGCGGCAGGGTTGCCAGAGCGCCGGAGAGCACAACACGGCCGTCATCCTCGCCCTTGTCCTCTTCTCCGGGCAGTTCGCGGGCCTCGATCGGCCCGGTGCCGTCGCCAAGGATCAACACCCGTTCCACAAGGTTTTTCAACTGGCGCACGTTGCCCGGCCAGACCATCGTTTGCATCAGGGCAATGGCGTCATCGGACAGACTGCGCAAGGGAAGACCTTGGGTGGCGTTGCATTCGGCAATAAAATGATCTGCCAGAAGCGGGATGTCCTCGCGGCGCTCTTCGAGGGATGGCACGGCAATCGGCACCACGTTGAGGCGGTGATAAAGCTCCTCGCGGAAGGTTTCATCGCGGATGGCGGCGGTCAGATCGCGGTTGGTGCTGGAGATCACCCGCAGATCCACCCGCAGTTTGTCATTCCCGCCGACGCGGGTAAATTGCTGGTCCACCAGGACCCGCAGAATTTTCGATTGGGTGCCCAGCGGCATATCCGCGACCTCGTCAAAATAGATCACGCCGCCATGGGCCTGTTCGAGCAACCCCGGCTCGATCCCGCGATCACCGCCTTCTCGGCCGAAAAGCATTTCTTCCATCCGGTCAGGCTCGACGCCCGCGCAATTGACAGTGACAAAAGGTGCGGAGGCGCGGTTGGAATGGGCATGGATATAGCGCGCGGCAATCTCCTTGCCCGACCCGGCGGGGCCGGTCAGCATGACCCGGCCGTTGGATTTGGTCACTTTATCAAGCTGACCGATCAACGCGCGATAAGCCGCTGAGTTGCCAAGCATTTCCGCGCTGGAGACATCGCGCTTCTTGAGCGTGAGATTCTCGCGGCGCAGGCGTGAGGTTTCCATGGCACGGCGGATCACGACCAGTAATTGATCGATATTGAACGGCTTTTCGATAAAGTCATAAGCGCCCTGTTTGATCGCCGCGACCGCGATCTCGATATTGCCATGGCCGGAGATGATCACCACCGGCACATCGGGGTAATCCCGTTTCACCGCCTTGAGGATGTCAATGCCGTCCATCTGGCTGTCCTTGAGCCAGATATCGAGGATCATCAGCGCCGGAGGCTCTGATGTGATCTCCTTCATCGCATCGTCGGAATTCCCGGCCAGGCGGGTGGCAAACCCTTCGTCAATCAGGATGTCCGAGATCAATTCGCGGATATCGCGTTCGTCGTCTACAATCAGAATGTCACTCATGCGTTGTCTCCATTCTATTCTCATTACTGTCACTTGATGGCGCGATGGGCAGGGAAATCACCGCCATTGCGCCAAAATGGGTTTGCCCGTCAAATACTGGCGCGTTTTCGAGGGTTAATGTGCCGCCGTGTTCTTCAATAATTTTTTTAACGATGGGCAGGCCAAGGCCGGTGCCTTCACTGCGGGTGGTCACATAGGGTTCAAACAGGCGGGCGCGATCTTCGGGCAGGCCGATCCCGTTGTCCGCAATGGTCAGGCGAGCGGTGTTGTTGGTGCAGGTCAAGGTCACTTCGATCCTTGGGGAAAGATCATCCTGCGTGCCTTTTTTGGATAAGGTTTCAATGGCTTCTCCGGCATTCTTAATCAGGTTGGTCAGGGCTTGTGAGATCATCGTCGCATCGATCTGCGCCACCACCGGCCTATCAGGCAGGTCTGAGACGATCTTGACTTCCGGCTGGCCAGCCTGCTGCAAGAACACCGCGTCGCGCACCAGTTGCGTCAGATCCTGATCGGAGGTTTCCGGCTCGGGCATGCGGGCGAATTTGCTGAACTCATCCACGATCCGGCGCAGATCGCCGGTCTGGCGGATGATCACCCCTGTCATCTGTTCCAATGTGTCGCTGTCCTCGCCCAGTTTGGGGGCAAACTTGCGCCGGATGCGTTCGGCGCTGAGCTGGATCGGGGTCAGCGGGTTCTTGATCTCATGGGCAATCCGCCGCGCGACATCGCCCCAAGCGGCCATCCGCTGGGCGCTGACCAGATCGGTCACATCGTCAAAGGCCACCACATAGCCCTCCAGACGGCCATCATCAGACCGTCGCGGGGCCATGCGCACCAACAGGTTTTCCTGCGTCCCCTGCCGCGAGACCTTGACCTCGCCCTGAACGGCGGTCCCGCCGCCAGAGGTAAGGGTCTCGAACAACGGGCCGAATTCAGGGACCGCAACGGCCAACGCCAGCGATTGCTGATCCTCATGCCAATCCAGAAGCCGCTTGGCGGAACGGTTCACAAAGGCCACGCGCCCTTCGGGATCAAGCCCCACGACACCGGATGTGACAGAACTGAGCACGGAATCAAACAATCGGCGGCGGCGTTCAATCTGCCGTGTGTTGTCGAGCAGGGTTTCACGCTGACCGCTGAGCTGGCGGGTCATCTGGTTAAAATACCGCCCCAGCATCGCGATTTCGTCATCGCCTTCTTCCTCGCGCACCTGAACGGACAGATCGCCAGCGCCGACCTGCTGCGCCGCCCCCGTGAGCCGCCCGACAGGTCCAGACAGACGTTCGGCAAACCACAGGCCAAGCCAGACCGCCGCCAGGATCAGAATCACCGCAAAGCCCAGATAAACAAGGGCAAACTCAAACAACAGCCGCCCGCGATCCGCTTCGAGTTGTTGATAGAGGCGGACGGTTTCCTTGGTTTCATCAAGCAGCGACAGGATCTCGCCATCAACTTCGCGGCTGACGTAGAGATAGCGATCGACAAAGCTTTCCATTGGCACGAGCGCGCGAAATTCGTTGTTCGTCCAATCCTCAATGATCAGCACACCATCGGCGCTGGCGGTCTCTATCTGGGCGAGGTCTGGTTGTTCATAATCAAACAGATAGGACCGGTTGCCACGGGCGCGAATTTGGGCAGTTCCATCAATAAGATAGGCTTCGCGCAGACCTCTTTGAATTTGCCGCTGGCCTTCGCCCAAAAGGGCGCTGTCGCTGAGGTTGATGCCTTTCTTGCGGGCGTTGTCGATGCTGCGGGCGAGCGTGCGGGCATCCGCGATCAGGTCTTCGCGTTGTTCGGTTTCATAGGCCTGCGCGGCGGCCAGCGAATTGCCAACCACACTGCGCACCCGGTCCGAAAACCATCCCTCGAGTCCCACATTCACCGTCAGACCAGCAAAGACCGCGACACTGACCGTGGGGATCAGGGCCATAAGGGCAAACACCCCGGTGAGGCGCAGGTGCAAGCGCGATCCGGCGGATTTGGCCCGCCGCGCCGCGATCAACCGGGCGACTTGTGACAGAACCAGCGCGGCGACCAGCAGGACATACACCAGATCGGTCAGCAGGATGAGGCGCAGCCCAAAGGTATTGGCGCCCTGCCCCAATGGACCCAACGCCAGATAGGTTGCCATCGCCAGAACCGGGCCCAACACAACCAAGGACAAGGTTGCAAGGTTGCGCACACGGCGCATCCGCCGGAATCGCCCCAGCCTATCCAATGTGAAACTGCGTGACCGGGTTGCCACCCGTTGCCCTCACTCATGATGTGGTGCGCATCGGCACCAACCGCCATATTTTGTGGTCCTGATCCGGCGTGATACCCGATGGCCACGGTTATGTGGCGGTTTTACATCATTTTGCGGCCCCGTGTCACCTCTATATCGAGGTCGGTGATTTTCTTGCGCAATGTATTTCGGTTGATGCCCAGCAGATCGGCGCATTTTGCCTGATTTCCGGCGGTCGCACCAAGGGCAATTTCGATCAACGGTGCTTCAACTTCGCGCAGGATCCGCGCATAGAGGCCGGGCGGCGGCAACATATTTCCGTGTTGATCGAAATAGCGGCGCAGATGCCGTTCCACGCTGGCGCCCAGTCGTTCGGTGCTGGCATGAGCCCGTAAGGGTTCGCTTGTGGGCTGGGCGCCAAGCACTTGTTCAGCCTCCGTCTGGCTGACCTCACTGGCGCGGCTGGTCAGGGCAAGCTGCCGCATCGCATGTTCCAGTTGACGCACATTGCCGGGCCAGGCGTAGTTGGACAACACCTTGGCGGCGGCATCGGACAATTGGCGCAGAACCCCCAGACCGCTGTCTTCAGCCTGTTTCAGGAAATGGTCGGCCAAGAGCGGGATGTCTTCGACGCGGTCGCGCAGGGTTGGCACGTGCAAGGTCGCACCGGACAGGCGATAATAAAGATCGCGGCGCAATTTGCCCTCTTTCATCGCGGCGGCCAGATCCGATTGGCTGGTGGCCAGAAACCGCGGGCTGTATTCGCCCGGCGCATCCATCATCCGCGAGATACGCGCCTGCACCTCGGGTGGGATATCGGCGATCTCGTCAATCAACAACGTGCCGCCGCGCACCTTGGCCAGCAGCCGTGCAGGGGCGTCAATATCCACCAGTTCGGTGCCCGTGACCGTGACAAAGGGCAGATTGCGACGATCAGAGAAGTCATGGATGGCCTTTCCGATCAAAGACTTACCCGTGCCGCTTTCCCCCCAGATCAGAACCGGCAAATCGGTGTTCATCACCCGCGCCACCAGCCGGTAAAGCGCCTGCATCACCGGGGTTCGGCCAATCAGCGGCAGATCATCGCGGTCTTCTTCCGGCGCTTTGCTGGCGGTTGCCCTTGGGGCTGCGCCGCCTTTCTCCAGCGCCCGCGCCGTGCGCTTCATCAGATCCGGCAGATCAAAGGGTTTGGGCAGGTAGTCAAACGCCTCGGCCTCTGCGGCCTTGATCGCGGTCATGATGGTGTTTTGCGCCGAGATCACGATCACCGGCAATCCGGGCCTGTCCGCCGATATTTTAGGCAGCATTTCCAAACCGTTGCCATCCGGCATCGCCACATCCGTGATCACCACATCGCCTTTGCCCTCTCCGACCCAGCGCATCAGCGTGGTCAGGCTTGAGGTGGCATGAACCTTGCAACCCGCCCGCGTCAGGGCTTGCGTCAAGACCGTGCGGATTGTGCGATCGTCATCGGCGACCAATACCGTGCCATCCATTGTTATTCCTCTTCTTTCTGTGCGGCTGCGCGGGGCAGTGAGATGCGAAATACCGTCTGCCCGGGCACCGAAGTCACCGAAATCCAACCGTCATGTTCGGAAATGATCTTGCTCACTAACGCAAGGCCCAGCCCGGTGCCGTTTTCACGGCCCGAGACAAAGGGATCAAAGACATCGCCCTTGATGTGATCCGGAAGGCCCGGACCGTCATCTATGATCTCGATTTGCAGCGGCAGCGCCTGACCGGTGCCATCGGCGCGGCGCAGACGGAATGAATGTTCGAAATAGCTGCGCAGACGGATGGTGCCGCCGCCCTCTCCGGCGGCTTCGGAGGCGTTTTTGAGAAGGTTCAGAACCACTTGCAGCAGTTGGTCCTTATCGCCAAGTGCCATGGGCAATGAAGGGTCGTAGTCTTCGATGATTTTCATCTGGGCGCCAAAGCCCAGCAAGGCAGAGCGCCGCGCGCGGTCCAGCACGTCATGCAGGTTCACCGCCTGCCGTTGCGGCGGGTTGAGGTTGCCGAACTGTTCAACCTGTTCCAGCAATTTCACGATCCGGCGGCTTTCCGCGACGATCAGATCGGTCAGCTCCAGCTCATCTGCGGGCAGGTTCATTGACAGAAGCTGCGCTGCGCCGGTGATCCCGGCCAGCGGGTTCTTGATCTCATGGGCCAGCATTTCAGCCATGCCAATCGCCGATTTGGCGGCGGATTTCACAGAGTGGTTCTGGGTCATCCGCCCGGCCAGTTCACGCGGCGAGATCATCATCAGCATATGCCCCTCCGCCCCGCTGAGCGGTGCGATCTGCAGGGCCGATTGCAAAGGCGCCCGCTGGCCGGACCCCACATCGACGTCATTGACAAAAAGCGGTGTGCCACTGGCGCGTGCGCGGTCAAAGGCGTCCTCTAGCGGGTCATTGACCGCGATAATGTCCCACACCGGTACGCCGATCACCGATTTTGCCGAAAGGTTCAAAAAACCCTCGGCGGCGGGATTGATATCTTCGATGCTGTCGTCTGGCGCAATCAGAATGGCCGGAACGGGCAATGATACCCAGATGTTGCGATCATGGCTCATGCCGCCTGTGCCCCCGCGCCAAGTTGCATGGCCTGCCGGATCAAACCTTTGGTTTGTTTCGGGTCTTTGCTGGTTAACACGTCGCGGCGCAGGGCGTTCGGCGTGGCGCAGGTGTCCATATACCAGCCCAGGTGTTTGCGGGCGACGCGCCCACCCAGATCAGCACCATAAAACCGAAGCATCTCATCGTAGTGTTCTTCTACCATCGCGGCAAAGGCAACACCCAAGGGAATGTCAGGCGCCGGCGTGCCAAAAAGCGCATGACTGATCTCGGCCAACACCCAAGGCCGCCCCTGCGCACCGCGTCCGATCATCACCCCATCCGCACCGGATTGATCCAACGCCTGTTTTGCCGCATTGGCGCTGGTGATGTCGCCATTGGCCACCACCGGAATATCAACCGCCTCGCGCACCGCGCGGATCGCCTGCCAATCGGCGCTGCCTTTGTAAAACTGGCATCGGGTGCGGCCGTGAATGGTGATCATCTTGATGCCCGCGCTCTCGGCGCGGCGGGCAATATCCGGGGCATTGAGCATCTGATCATCCCAACCCAGACGGGTTTTCAGGGTGACAGGCACATTGACGGCCTCCACCACCGCCTCAATCAGGCGCAGCGCGTGATCTGGTGTTTTCATCAGGGCCGAACCGGAGGCGCCTTGCGTTACCTTTTTCGCAGGGCATCCCATGTTGATATCGATCAGCCGCGCGCCCTGTGCTTCGATCATGCGGGCGGCCTCCGCCATCGGCGCAGCCTCGCGGCCGGCGATCTGGACAGATGTGCCTTCGACCCCCAGCCCCAGTTCCGCCTTTTCACGGGTGCCGGGGCGGCGCGACAGCAGTTCCTGGCTGGCGACCATTTCTGACACAACAAGACCCGCGCCAAAGCGTGCCACCAAGGTCCGGTAGGGCAAATCGGTGATTCCAGCCATCGGAGCGAGGAAAACCGGCGGGTTGAGATCTATGGGCCAGACCGGCGGGCGCATGTGCTTAATCCTTGTGCAGTTGCGACGGGTTTAGCGGTAACCCCGCGGTTACTCAATTAAAACAGATAGATTTTCGTTGGGTCACGCGCCTATTTGCCTAAATTTTGTGCAAGAAGGTGAATGATTGCCTGTACCGCTGCCATTGCCTAGACAGGAGCATGAAACAGCGGACATGCCTATGACCATCACTGCTCTTATCGTTGCCGCAGGTCGCGGCACCCGCGCTGGCGGGGCGCTGCCAAAGCAGTGGCAGCCGCTTGGCGCCGCGCGGGTGATCGACCACACGATCGCGGCCTTCGCCCGCCATCCGAAGATTGACCAGATTGCCGTTGTGCTGCATCCCGATGATCTGCATCTGGCGCAGAGTTTTGACGTGCCGGGGCTGATCGTGGGCGCGGGAGGCGCGGACCGGGCGGCATCGGTGCGCAATGGATTGGCGATGCTGCCCGAAACCGGTCAGGTGCTGATCCATGATGCCGCAAGACCCTGTGTTTCAGCACAGGTGATTGATGATGTGCTTTCCGCCTTGACTGAGACCCGCGCCGCCGCACCCGGTCTGGCCGTCACAGATGCCCTGTGGCGCGGCACGGATCATCATGTAACCGGCCCGCAGGACCGCGCCCGCCTCTTTGCCGCGCAGACACCACAAGGGTTTGATCTGGCGGTGATCAAACAGGCCCATGCCGCCTATCAGGGCCCTGCCGCCGATGATGTGGAGGTCGCCCGCGCCTATGGTATTCCCGTGCGGATCACACCCGGCGATCCCGACAACATCAAGATCACAACCGCAGGCGATTTTGCCCGTGCGGGGCGCATATTGGAGAACTCGATGGACATTCGTACCGGCAACGGCTTTGACGTGCATGCCTTTGGACCCGGCAATCATGTAATGCTGTGCGGGGTGAAAATACCGCATGATCATGGGCTTGTGGGGCATTCTGATGCGGATGTCGGACTGCACACAGTGACCGATGCGATCTATGGCGCCTTGGCGATGGGCGACATTGGCCAACATTTTCCGCCCTCAGATCCACAGTGGAAAGGCGCAGAAAGCCATGTGTTCCTGCGCCATGCGGCCGGATTGGCCCGCGAGATGGGCTTTGTGCTGACCCATGTGGATTGTACGCTGATTTGCGAACATCCGAAAGTCGGGCCGCACGCGGCAGAGATGCGTAAAGTCATGGCAGATATCCTTGAAATTGACGTGAGCCGCGTGTCAGTCAAAGCCACCACGTCAGAACGCCTTGGCTTTACCGGTCGGGGCGAAGGGGTCGCGTGCATGGCCACAGCAACATTGGTGAAATCATGACACTTGCAAAACTGATCGGCACATTCATGGGGGTCGGTTACATCCGCCCTGCCCCCGGCACATGGGGATCGCTGGCCGCACTGCCCTATGGTTGGCTTTTGCATGTGATTGGTGGCTTGCCCTTGCTGCTGATCGGGATCGCCGTCGGCTTTCTCAAGGGGTGGTGGGCCACGGCGCAGATGACCAAGGGCAGCGATGATCATGACCCTTCCGAGATTGTCGTGGACGAGGTCATCGGCCAATGGATCGCGCTGATCCCGCTGAGCTACGCGGCGGGCTCTTTGGGGATCAGCATTCTGAACATGTGGCCGGGCTGGATTGCTGCCTTTGCGCTGTTCCGGCTGTTTGATATCACCAAGCCTTGGATCATCGGCTGGGCGGACCGGCGCGGTGATGCCTTGGGGGTGATGCTGGATGATGTGATCGCGGGCGTTTTTGCGGCCATCGGTGTGATGGTGCTGGCAGCTCTGTTTCATGGCGTGATGTAGATGAGTATCGCCGCTGAACTCCTTGTATTATCGCTAAAAAAGCAGGTCATGCTCAGCTGCGCAGAAAGCTGTACGGGGGGCATGGTCGCGGCCGCGCTAACCGATCTGCCGGGGTCATCGGCGATGTTTGACCGGGGCTTTGTCACCTATACCAATCAAGCCAAGATGGATCTGCTGGGTGTGCCGGAACAGGTGCTGGCTGATTTTGGAGCGGTCTCCGAACCCGTGGCCGACGCGATGGCCAAAGGGGCATTGAACGGATCCGAGGCGGCGCTGGCGGTGTCAATCACCGGCATTGCCGGCCCTGGTGGATCAGAGCACAAGCCTGAAGGCCGTGTGTGTTTTGGCGTGGCGCATCAGGGTGGCACCCGGACCCAGACCGTTGAATTCGGCGCCCTTGGCCGTCATGCCGTACGGATGGCTGCACGGGATCATGCCTTGGCGCTATTTCTTGAAGAACTTCAAAAACTGCCCGAATAATGGGCAAAAGGCCAGACGGGGCGCCCAAATGCGCGTCATCTTGCAGAACTGCCCCTAAAATCGGCGGCGAACGCTGTTCTGCGCGGCAGGGCTGCGCAATCTGCGGGCAGAGCTGAAATTTCTGTTGGAGAGCCCGATGAACGCCGCTGATTCTGCGTGGATCATGACCGCCACCGCCCTCGTTTTGTTTATGACCCTGCCGGGGCTGGCCCTGTTTTATGGCGGGCTTGTCCGATCCCGCAATGTGCTAAGCGTGTTTATGCATTGTTATGCCATTGCCTGTCTGATGTCGGTGCTTTGGTTCTTTGTCGGCTATTCCATTGCCTTTGGCCCCGGTGAAAGCGGGCTTTGGGGCGGTCTGGCCAAGGTGGGTCTGGCCGGTATCACCGCAGACAGCCTTTCTGGCACCCTGCCCGAGATCCTGTTCTTTGCCTTTCAGATGACCTTTGCCATCATCACACCGGCGCTGATCGTGGGGGCCTATGTGGAACGTATCGGTTTTGGCTTTATGCTATTGTTTTCCGCGCTTTGGATGCTGATCTGCTATGCGCCTGTGGTGCATTGGGTCTGGGGCGGCGGCATGCTGGCCGATGGCGGCATCTTTGGCGAGACCGGGGTCAAGGACTTTGCTGGCGGGATTGTGGTTCATGAAACCGCAGGTCTGGCCGCACTGATCCTTGCCGTGGTGCTGGGGCCACGGAAGAACCAGACAACACCGCCGCACAATCCTGGCATGGTGATGATTGGCGCGGCGATGCTTTGGGTCGGGTGGTTCGGTTTCAACGGTGGTTCGCAACTGGCCGCAGATGGCGGCGCGGCGATGGCGATCACAGTCACGCATATCTCCGCGGCAACGGCCTCCCTGTCCTGGGCGTTGTGGGAGCGGATCAAGTTTGGCAAAGCCTCCTTGGTCGGCATTGTCACAGGCACCATCGCGGGCCTTGCCTCAATCACACCGGCGTCCGGTTTTGTCGGGCCATGGGCGGCGCTGCTGATCGGTGCAGTGGCCGGGATTCTATGCCAAGAAGCAGTTGTCCTGATCCGCAACCGCGTGAAAATTGACGACACATTGGATGTCTTTGCCGTGCACGGCGTTGGCGGGATCTTTGGGACGATCATGATTGCTGCCTTGGGGGCGGGCTCCTGGGCGGCGCAGCTGGGATCTCTGGTAATTGTCGGGGTGTTCACCACAGTTGTGACGCTGGTGCTGATCTATGTCTGCAAGGCGGTCCTGCCGATCCGCGTTGACCTGGAAACTGAAACCAATGGTCTGGATCTCAGTGTTCATGGCGAACGCGCCTACGACATCACAAGTTGATCACTGAGCGCGCGCAGGTCATCGCCCTGCGCCGCCTCCCACAAAGATGCGCCGCGGTCCTGCCCGAGCAGGTCCGCGGTTTTTCGTTGCAGCTTCGCGCTGCGGTCCTCGAAGGACATCGGCGCCATCAGATCATGACGCAGCCGCCGCATGCCGCCGCCGACCAGGCTGACGGAAATCTCTGTTTGGGTCTCGCTCAGGCGGCCTTCTTCGCTGACCTTTATTTTGGACCTTAGATCAACCACTTGCGGATCTTTGGTGATCTCGTCCGTAAAATTTGAAATAGCGCCAGTGGCATGGCCCATCAGCGCCATCGCGGCAGTCTGGGCATAGCTGAACTTGGCCGCGAGACCCGTCGTCGGTTCCGCGATGTTGCACACTGACATCCAGCGCGGATGGGTGCGGATATGCACCGATGCGATTTGATCGGGGTCAATCTCAGCGGTGCTGAGCGCCTCAAGCATCGCATGAAGCCCGTGACAGCAAGCGTGAAATTTGTGGCTTATGCTGAGCAGGTGCCAGGCGCCCTTGCCCGGTTTGATCTCTGCCGCTTCGCCGTGATGGGTGGCACCAAAACCAAGCGGTCCGGCCAATCCGTCCTGCGCGGCGGTCATACCCCCCTGCGCCCAAAGTGCGGCCTCAACCCCGCTGCGGGCCGCCAGTCCGGCGTTGAGCGGTTTGGCCATGGTGCCGAACTGCGCCTTAATCCCGGAGGCCATGCTCGCACAAAGGCCAAGCGCATGGCGCAGCTCTTCTTTGTCCAGCCCAAGCAGCCGCGCAGCCCCCATGGTGGCCCCGAAAGCACCCGCCGTTGCGGTCTGGTGGTAGCCGATCTGGTAATGGGCGCGGCCCAGCCAAATCCCTGTCAAGATAGAGCTTTCCACCCCAACTGCCGCGGCATCCACCGCCACGTCCAGCGGTGCACCAACGTCCTCGGCCAGGGCAATGACCGCAGGCAAAACCGCCACGGAGGGATGGCCGATATGGGCAAAATGTGTGTCGTCGTAATCCAGCGCATGGCTGAGCGTGCCGTTGATCAATGCAGCAGTGGCCGCAGGCGCATGACCCCCGCCAAGAACCGTACTTTGACCTGTGCCCAGCCGTTTTTGCATCTTCACAAAATCGGCGAACTCAGGCTCCCGCGCACCGGCAATCCCGCAGGCGGCCCAATCAAACAGCGACAGACGCATCATGGCCACTGCATCTTCTGGCACGGTGGCCTTGCGAAACTTCAACAGTTGATCCGTGATGGTTTTGTCCATCAGCCTTGCGCCCCGTAAAGCGCCTCTGCCCGTTGTTCAAACGCCCGCACAACCCGTTGCATTGCCTCGTTAAACACCACACCAATGATCTTTTGCAGGATCGCATTGCGAAACTCGAAATCAACGTGAAACTGCACCGCACAACCGCCCGGCACATCCTCGAATTTCCAATTGGAATGCATGTGCTTGAACGGTCCATCCAGATATTCGGTGTCAATTCTATGCTGGTCAGGCCACAGCACAACACGGCTGGTGAATCGCTCACGGAACACTTTGAAGCTGATCACCAGATCGGCGTCCATCACCCAATGATCGCCCCGATCCTCGTTGGACCGGATCCGTGCAGCGGCGGTCCAGGGCAGGAATTCGGGATATTTCGCCACATCTGCCACCAGATTGTACATCTGCTGGGCGCTGTAGGGCAATTGGCGGGTTTCAGAATGGGTTGGCATTGCTATCCGGGTCTTGTCACGTTAGCCCTATGTCTCTGCTTGAGGCTGTAAATTCAAGGGCGAAGCCATGACAGATCGTCGCTATGTGATTGATGAAATGATCTCTGCCAAATCCATCGCGGCGCGGATTGAGGATTTGTGTAAGGAAATCCAGCAAGAGTTTAAAGGCACCGACAAACTGGTGGTTGTGGGGCTGCTGCGCGGATCTTTTGTGTTTATCGCCGATTTGGTGCGCGAACTGGATCTGCCGATCGAGGTCGATTTTCTGGAAGCCTCCAGCTATGGTGACGGCATGGAAAGCAGCAGAGAAGTGCGCATTCTCAAAGACTTGCGCGGCGCAATTGAAGGGCGTGACGTGCTGGTTGTTGAAGATATCGTTGACACCGGTCATACACTTCATCACGTCACTGCCCTGCTGAAATCGCGTGAGCCGGGGCGGCTGAAATCGATTGCCCTGCTCGACAAACCCAGCCGCCGCGAGGTCGATCTCAAGGCGGATTGGACCGGCTTTGAAATTCCGGATGAATTTGTTGTCGGCTACGGCATTGATTTTGCCCAACGCAACAGGAACCTGCCGTTCATCGGCAAAGTGCGGTTCGTGTGAACCCAAATTGGCTGTTTCGCATGTCCAGGTGGGCACGCAATCCGCCCTCGGCCAAGCGGGTCAAACTGGTGTTCGGCATTATCGCCCTGGCCTTTGTGATCTGGGGCATTGAATGGCTGGGCTACTGGCCGGATTGGGCGACGGCAGAGCGTATTCCACGGAAGTTCTAGAAAAATACATCTGATCACAAAAACTTTAGACACGCCAGACGGGTGCTGTGTTAGGCTCATTGCGTATTAGGGAGGACACCATGAAATCGCTTAAGAAACAAACACTTGTTCTGACTTTGAGCGGCGCATTGATCGCCACCGCAGGATATGCTGCCAGCCATGCGGCCACATCCAGCAACAAGGCGGTTGCCGCACGGCACGCCCAGATGCAGATGATCGGCTATCACACTGGCGTTCTGGGCGCGATTGCCAAGGGTGAGGCCGAATTTGATGCTGCCACGGTTAAGGCCGCCGCCGGTAATCTTCATGCCTTGGCCAAGATGGATGGCTCCACGCTTTGGCTGGAAGGTACCGCGCAGGGCGAAGTGGACGGCTCGCGCGCGAAGGCGGAAATCTGGACAGATGCGGCAGGGTTTGCGGCGAAGTTTGCCGATCTAGAAAAGGCCAGCATGGACATGATGAACGCAGGTGATGCCGCTGCGGTTGGCGCTGGCATGGGGGCAATTGGCGGCGCATGCAAGGCGTGCCACGAGACCTATCGCGGCCCGAAAAACTGATCCTTGGGCGCTTTGGTCAAAATCCTAGGGGCCTGCGCCGTGATCGGCGCGGGTCTGGGCTGGTTCCTCACCGCACCTGATCCGCTTGACCCCGCGTTTGGCGCAGGTTTGACGGCCGATCCCGAGGCCGGTGCCTTGGTGTTTGCAGCAGGCGGTTGTGTCTCTTGCCATGCGGCGCCGGGCGCAGAAGGTGATGAGAAACAAGTGCTTGCTGGCGGTTTGCCCTTTGCCAGCGATTTTGGCACCTTCTATGCCCCCAATATTTCGCCCGATCCGAATGCCGGCATTGGCGCGTGGTCCCTGCCCGGCTTTGCCCGTGCCGTGACCCGCGGCGTTTCCCCCGAGGGACAGCATTATTACCCTGCCTTTCCCTACGCGGCCTACCAGCACATGCAGGATCAGGACGTTGTGAACCTTTTTGCCTATATGCAAACGCTGCCTGCCGATCCGACGCCCAGCAAGGCGCATGATGTGGGCTTTCCATTCAACATCCGGCGGTCTTTGGGCGGATGGAAGCTGTTGTTTATGAAAGAGGATTTCGTGCTATCTGGGAATCACTCACCAGAGGTCATGCGCGGGCGTTACCTGGCAGAAGGCTTGGCCCATTGCGCCGAATGCCACACGCCACGCAACGCCTTGGGCGGTTTGGACCGGTCACAATGGCTGGCAGGCGCGCCCAATCCCTCGGGCAAGGGTCGCATTCCCAACATCACCCCGGGCAAGCTTGACTGGTCCGAAAGTGATCTGGTCGCCTATTTCACAACCGGTTTCACCCCGGATTATGACAGCGCGGGCGGCGAGATGGCCGAAGTGGTCAGCAATCTGGCGCAATTGCCGCAGAGCGACCGCGAAGCGATCGCGGCCTATCTCAAAGCCGTACCAGCGATCCCTTAAGCTTTGGCCAGCTTTGCATTCCGGGCATCGCGCAGCTTCGCAAAATCGTCACCTGCGTGATAGCTTGACCGTGTGAGCGGCGTGGCTGACACCATCAGGAAACCCTTGCCATAGGCCGCTTTTTCATAGGCGGCAAATTCATCGGGATGCACAAAACGATCCACGCGGTGATGTTTGGGGGTCGGCTGCAAATATTGACCGATGGTCAGAAAATCAATGTCGGCGGCGCGCATGTCTTCCATCACCTGAATGACTGACTGGCGGTCTTCACCAAGGCCCACCATGATGCCCGATTTGGTGAACATCGAAGGGTCCATTTCCTTGACCCGCTGCAATAGGCGCAGCGAATGGAAGTACCGTGCGCCGGGGCGCACTTCGGGATAGAGGCCCGGCACGGTTTCAAGGTTGTGATTGAACACGTCGGGGCGTGCCTCGACCACCTGTTCCAGCACTTTGGGATCGCAGCGGATAAAATCCGGTGTGAGGATCTCGATTGTGGTGCCGGGGCTGCGATGGCGCACCGCGCGGATGGTCTGGGCGAAGTGTTCGGCGCCGCCATCCTCGATATCGTCGCGGTCCACGGAGGTGATCACCACGTGATTGAGGCCCAGTTTCGCCACGGCATCGGCCACCCGTCCGGGCTCAAAGCTATCCAGCGCCTCGGGCGGCTTACCGGTTGCGATGTTGCAGAAGGTACAGGCGCGTGTGCACACTTCGCCCATGATCATCATCGTGGCGTGACCTTGCGACCAGCATTCACCTACGTTCGGGCAACCAGCCTCTTCGCAGACCGTGACCAACTTGTTGTCGCGCATGATCTTTGCGGTGTCGGCATATCCCTTGCCGCCCGGTGCCTTGACCCTGATCCAGGCCGGCTTCTTGGGCTGGGCATTGTCAGGCTTGCGCGCTTTTTCGGGGTGGCGCTGTTCAGGTATCTTCAGATCACGCATGATGTCCTCCGGGCATTTTGCTTTATGTATCAGAAAATCTGGCGTGCAAAACCCCACCCGCTGCAAGGCAGCCATGCATCCGGCGCGTCATCATCGCGCAGCTATTGCCACCAACGCGGCCCCATCCGGCGGCGCAGCCAGCCGCCAACAGACCAATGATCGCGGGCAATCATCAGCAAAAGCGCAATGAACGCGCCCATCACAGCCAGGTCAATCACCTGATTGCGGTGGATCGGAAATCCCTTGTCGTTGAGGGCAAAAGGATCAAAGAACCCCTCCCAACGGCGGGTGATGGTGTAGAAATGCATCACGGCCAATGCACCATAGCTGGCAAAACGAAAGATACCGAGCGCTGCAAGAAGGCACAGAAGAATTTGCACTGATCCGGCCAGATAGATCTGGCTGATCTCCACCGTCACGCCGTCAAAATGTTTGGCAAGCTGTTGATATTGCTTGGGGGTGATCAGTTTATGCGCGGCCCAAAGAAACATGAACCACGCCAGCCCAAGGCGCAGAACCAACAGTGCGGCGGCGTCGCGCCGGTCTTGAGATGTCATGATCGTTGCCCCGCCCGATTATGGTTGCGGCCCCTACCCTACAAAGCTGCACAGATTTGGGAAATCACAATAGGTAATGTCGCGCCATATAGGCCCGATTTCACGGTGCCATGGCCGATCCTGAGGGGTGGGCCGGGAACAGTCTTTTGGCCCTGAACCGCCGCGCCCTATCCGATCATCGGCCCTCGCGCGCCAATCGTTTCATCGTAGTGACGCCGCAGCCGGATAAGGGCGATCCGCAACACCACTTTGCCAGATCGCGCCGACCAACCCAAGCGTTTCTCGGTGGTCTCCAACCCCTCAAGATAACAACAGCAGCGCAAGACCACGTCGGACAGTCCCGGCCCCAGGTGAGCAAGCGCCGCCGCCACACGGGCCCGGGCCGCCTGCGGTGCACTGTCACCGGTTTGGGCTCCGTTCCGGCCGGTGGATGTCCCCGCGGTCAGAAAGCCTTCCCAGTTCTGCGTGACCTTGCTGTCCATCTGTGCCAGTTCAAAATCCTCGCGAAGCCGTTCACCGGCCTGCACCAATGGCTCGCTCAAGAACGGTTTGCCGTCCTTGTCCTTACGCCGCGACAGCGCGGAAAGCGGGCTTTCGGCAAGACAATACCGCATACGCTGGCGCCGTGGCGCATCTGTTTCAGGATCGTGGCTGTCTTGCCATGCGGTGCCGGTGTTCTCGAACCCGCTTTGCGCTTCGGCAAAACCATTGGCTGCGCGTGGCGGATGTTTGAGCATCGCCGTCAATTTGGCCCGCCCGGCACGGGTGATCTGATACCGTGTCACACGGCCGGTGCTGATCGATGTGATCCAGTTCTTGAGTGCCATAGCCTGTGCCACACCGCTGTCCACCACAGCCGTGCGGGTGCTGCCGCCGCCCGCGATATCACGCACAACAACAGCCTTTTCCATTTCCGGTGCGACCGCCAGCACGGCCCCCGTTTCCGCCAATCGCCGCAAGACCCGCAGGGCCTCGCGCTGCAATGTTGATTGATCGGGAATTGCGGTCATCTCCGGTTGCGCCATTGCGGTTGTATCCTTTTGTCTGGGTCTGGTCGTCGGGCGCTTGGCACGCACCGCACCAAGCCTGCAAAGAGCGGCATCAATCAGGGGGTCATCACGGCACATCTCGATCTTGCGGATGCGCCGCAGAATGGTCGAAGCATGGCAGCCCGCCTCCCGCGCCAGAACACGGATCGGCGCACCTTCTTCGGTATGGGCCAGATAATTGCGTGCGCCGATTGGCACCCATTCCGGCAGTTTTTGTGAAACCCGCAGATTGCCCATCTCGTTTGATGCACTCATGCCATCCCCTCCATGATGTCTGGCAGCAGATATCCACAGCGTTATCCACACAACTTAGAAGTGCATTGGTTACACGATCGTTAAAATCTGCTGGTTTGTTAAGGATTGTCTCCAAATCGTAAACAATTGGAAACGCCCCGTCCGGCGCTGGTCAAACCCGCGCAACACATGGGTTTTGCGATCAATATGCGCCCCGCGGAGGGCCGATTGTCGGCTCTGCCCCATTTGGAGGACATGCAGAATGAGAGATCCCCTTTCCATATTGGCCAGGTTGCACCGCCCGGCCCTATTGATGCGGGCGGCACGGATCGGCGCACAAGAGTACAAACGCCAGATCCACCTGCCGCGCCTTCTGGGCTACGGGGCGTTGCCGCGCCATGGGGCGGCTCTTTTCAAACTGATTGAGCTGGAAGCGGACTTGGATGATCAACGCAAGACATCCGACGCGGCCTATCATTTGCTACGCCATATCGACGTGCTGATTGCCGTGGTGGGTGAGGCGCAAATCTTGCGCGCCTCACTCGATCGTTCAGCGGCCCAAAAGCCGGGTGCGGATCACATAAAGCTGTCAGGCTCCGCCGCTTTCTTTTCCGCGACATAGGCCTCAAGGGATTCGCGGATCGCAGGGTCAAGCGCTGGCTGCTGGTAATCTGCCAGCATCTTTTCAACCCGCAGGCTGGCAAGGGCTTGCGTGTCCCGCGCACCTTCGTCTTCCCATGTTTCAAACGGCTTGTAATCCAGCAGATCGGATTTCCAGAACGCGCTTTTGAAGTTGTTCTGGGTGTGGTCACAGCCAAGGTAATGCCCGCCCGGTCCCACTTCGCGAATGGCGTCCATGGCTTGTGCATTCTCGTCCACCGACACACCCTTGGCCAAATGGTGCAGAGTGCCAAGCTGATCGGCATCCATGACAAACTTCTCGAAGGAGCTGACAAGCCCGCCTTCGAGCCAGCCACATGAGTGCAGCATGAAGTTCACGCCCGACAGCAGCCCCATATTCAGACTGTTCGCGGTTTCATATGCCGCCTGCGCATCCGGCAGTTTGGAGCCGCAGAACGACCCCGCAGAACGGTAAGGCAGCCCCATACGCCGCGCCAACTGGCCCGCGCCATAGGTGATATGCGCGGCTTCCGGTGTGCCAAAGGTCGGTGCACCTGAGTTCATATCAATCGAGGTCACAAAGGCCCCCATGATCACTGGCGCGCCGGGGCGGATCAGCTGGCTATAGGCGATACCGGCCAATGTTTCGGCCAGAACCTGCGTGAGGGTGCCCGCCACAGAGACAGGTGCCATCGCGCCGCCCACGATAAAGGGCGAAATGATGCAGGCCTGATTGTTCTGCGCATAAACCTCCAGCGCACCCATCATCACATCATCGAACGTCATCGGAGAGTTGATGTTGATGAGCGAGGTCATCACTGTGTTGTCTTGGACAAAATCCTTGCCAAACAGCAGCCCGGCCATATCGACCGAATCCTGTGCGCGGCTTGGCTCTGTTACCGAACCCATGAACGGCTTGTCGCTCAGCGTCATATGAGCGAGCAGCATATCAAGATGGCGCTTGTTCACCGGCACATCCGTTGGCTCACACACCGTGCCGCCAGAATGGTGCAGCCATTTGGACATATAGGCCAGTTTTACGAACTTGTTGAAATCCGCCATCGTGGCATAACGGCGACCGCCAGCGGCATCACGCACGAATGGCGGGCCATAGACCGGGGCCAGCACCAGGTTGCGCCCGCCGACGACCACGGAACGTTCCGGGTTCCGGGCATGCTGGGTATACTGCGCCGGCGCTGTCGCGCAGAGTTTCCGGGCCAGGCCGCGCGGGATGCGCACGCGCTCCCCGTCGACATCCGCACCCGCATCACGCCAGCGCTGCAAGGCCGCCGGATTGTCGAGAAAGTTCACGCCGACTTCTTCCAGAATGGTATCGGCATTCTGTTCGATGATCTCAAGCGCCTCTTCGGTCAGCACCTCGAAATTGGGGATGTTGCGCTCAATATAGCGTGCAGTCTCAAAAGAAACCGCGCTGCGCTCTGCCCGCCGTGCTGCGCCGCCGCCCCCGCGTGTCCGTCCGCGCCGTGCTTGTTCCGCCATTGATTTTATCCTTCACAACGATTGTTGAAACAGTGCCTACCGGATTCCCGACTGGACCCTCACGCGGATTACGTCCCGCTAGGGCAAAAAACGACATCTGCCTGTCTCCCTGCGCCCCTTTTTGGCTTAAAATATTCCGGGGGTTTGGGGACTGGCCCCCATCCGCCCTTGCCACGCAGATCAACCGCGCCTAATCAGACGCTATGACAGAGATCGTATCCCCCACCGACCATGACCGCCTGCTGATCATTGATTTTGGCAGCCAGGTGACCCAGCTGATCGCCCGCCGCCTGCGCGAGCTGAACGTGTTTTGCGAAATTCACCCGTTCAACAGCGTTGATGACGCCTTTCTGGCGGAGTTCGACCCCAAGGCCGTGATCCTTTCGGGAGGACCGTCTTCGGTGATTGACGCCGGATCGCCCCGCCCTCCGGCAAAGGTGTTTGAACTGGATGTTCCGATCCTTGGCATTTGTTACGGCCAGCAGGTGATGATGGAGGTTCTGGGCGGCAAGGTGGAACGCGGTCATGGCACCGCCGAATTTGGCCGGGCCTATGTGACACCGGGCGCCGAAAAACTGGCGCTGCTTGACGGTTGGTTCGAAAATGACCGCGAACAGGTCTGGATGAGCCATGGCGACCACGTCAGCAAGATCGCGCCAGGATTTGAGGTCTTTGGCACCTCGCCCAACGCGCCTTTTGCAATCACGGCCGACACCAGCCGCAATTTCTATGCGGTGCAATTCCATCCCGAGGTGCATCACACCCCCAATGGCGCGAAACTTTACGAAAACTTCGTGAAGTTGGCCGGATTTGAGGGCGACTGGACCATGCGTGCCTACCGCGAAGAAGCCGTGGCTGCGATCCGCGAACAGGTGGGCGACAAAAAGGTGATCTGCGGCCTGTCTGGCGGCGTTGATTCTTCCGTGGCCGCTGCGCTGCTGCATGAGGCTATCGGCGATCAGCTCACCTGTGTGTTTGTCGATCACGGGCTCTTGCGCAAGAACGAGGCCCAAGAGGTCGTCACCATGTTCCGCGATCACATGAACCTGCATGTGATTCACGCCGATGAGGTCGAGCTGTTTCTGGGCGAATTGGAAGGCCAGTCCGATCCGGAAACCAAGCGCAAGATCATTGGCCGTCTGTTCATTGATGTGTTCCAGAAATACGCCAACGACATCGAAGGGGCGGAGTTCCTTGCCCAAGGCACGCTTTACCCCGATGTTATTGAATCGGTGTCCTTTTCCGGCGGTCCGTCGGTCACAATCAAAAGCCACCACAATGTTGGCGGCCTGCCAGAAAAGATGGGTCTGAAACTGGTCGAGCCCCTGCGCGAGCTGTTCAAGGACGAGGTCCGTGCATTGGGCCGCGAACTGGGCCTGCCCGACAGCTTTATTGGCCGGCATCCTTTCCCCGGTCCGGGCCTGGCAATCCGTTGCCCCGGTGAGATCACCCGCGAAAAGCTTGAGATCCTGCGCGAGGCGGATGCGGTCTATATCGACCAGATTCGCAAGCACGGTCTTTATGACGAGATATGGCAGGCGTTTGTGGCAATCCTGCCCGTGCGCACCGTCGGTGTGATGGGCGATGGGCGTACCTATGATTTTGCCTGCGCGCTGCGTGCCGTGACATCGGTTGATGGGATGACGGCGGATTATTACCCCTTCAGTCACGAATTCCTGGGCGAAACCGCAACCCGTATCATCAACGAAGTGCCGGGCATCAACCGCGTCACCTATGATATCACGTCCAAACCTCCGGGCACCATCGAATGGGAATAACCGCCCCGTGACCACTGCTGCATCTGCCAATCCAACCCGCGTTTTGGGGGCGGCTTTGTGGATGCTGGGCGCTATTGGATCGTTCTCCGCAATGGCGGTTGCGGGCCGCGAATTGGGTCCGATCCTCGATACCTTTGAAATCATGATGTATCGCTCGTTTTTCGGGGTGATTATCGTGGTGGCGCTCGCCTTTGGCAGCGGCACATGGCGCGAGATCAAGACGGACGCGCTTGGCCTGCATTTCATCCGGAATATCGCGCATTTTGCGGGGCAAAATCTGTGGTTCTACGCGGTCACAGTAATCCCCATGGCACAGCTTTTTGCGCTCGAATTTACCAGCCCGCTCTGGGTGATTGTTCTGGCGCCCTTCATCTTGGGTGAGCGGATGACGCGGGTGCGTGTGACCGCCGCCGTTATGGGCTTTGTCGGGATCTTGATCGTCGCGCGGCCTGATATGGGCGGGCTGAACAGCGGGATGATCGCCGCCGCCAGTTGCGCCATTTTCTTTGCCCTTGTGGCAATGTTCACCAAACGTCTGACCCGCAGCCAGTCCATCACCTGCATCCTGTTCTATCTTACTGTTATGCAATTGGTTTTTGGAATCATCTGCGCGGGTTACGACGGCGATATCGCCCTGCCCGGCTGGTCCAACATGCCGCTTTTGGTGTTGATCGGGATCTGCGGTCTGGTCGCGCATTTCTGTATCACCAAGGCGCTGACCATCGCACCTGCGACCGTCGTGGTGCCAATTGATTTTGCCCGCCTGCCGATCATCGCGATTGTCGCGATGCTGTTTTACGGCGAGGCCTTGGATATCTGGGTCTTTGTCGGCGCGGTGATCATTTTTGCAGGCAATTATTTCAACATCTGGCACGAGACCCGCAAAACCGCCTGACAATGCGCAGGTTTCGGGTCGATGGCAGGGAAACGGGCGGGCTAGATGACGGTCATGAGTGAACAAAAAACAGTCTCTTCCCGCGCATGGGTGGAAATGCTTTTGCTGGCCGCCATCTGGGGTGCGTCCTTTGTCTCTATCCGCATCGCGCTGGATGAAGTTGGGCCGCTGACATCAGTTGCGCACCGTGTGGGCTGGGCCGCATTGGCCCTTTGGGGGGCCGTGCTCGTGATGGGGCTGAAGATCCCCCGTGATCCGCGGGTCTGGGGTGCGTTTCTGGTGATGGGGCTTTTGAACAATGTGATTCCCTTTGGCCTGATGGCCTGGGGGCAGTTGCACATCGAAAGCGGGCTGACCTCGATCCTGAATGCAGCCACAGCGATCTTTGGGGTTCTGGCAGCGGCAATGTTTTTTGCCGATGAACGGCTCAGCCTGCGCAAGGTGATCGGCGTCGGTCTTGGCTTTGCCGGTGTGGCCACGGCCATCGGTCTGGACAATCTGCGCAGTTTTGATCTGCGCTCATTGGGGCAGCTGGCGGTGATTGGCGGCACGATTTCCTATGCGCTGGCCAGTGTTTGGGCCCGCAAACGACTTGCCGGGCATCCGCCGCAGGTGGCGGCGGCGGGGATGGTCACGGGCAGCACCTTGATCATCCTGCCCGTAGCGTGGTGCGTTGAGGGGCCAATCACCCTCGCGCTTGAGCCGCGCACCATGGCGGCGATCGGCTATTACGCCCTGATCGCGACGGCACTTGCCTATCTGCTGTATTACCGGGTTCTTGCCATGGCGGGCAGCGGCAATCTGATGCTGGTGACACTGCTGATCCCGCCCTTCGCCATTGTTCTTGGGGCGGTTTTGCTGGGCGAATCCCTGCGCCCTGCGGCCTATGGCGGATTTGCCCTTTTGGCGTTTGGTTTGCTGGTATTGGACGGGCGCATCTGGCGTTATTTAAAAGGCTCCGCTAGGTAAAGAAAAACACTGAACCACGGACCCGAATTTATGCTGTACCCCACCGCCCAAGCATGGCGTGATGCCCCCCACCGAAAGGTGCTTATCTTTGGCATGTCCGGTCTGGGCAAAACCCATCTGTCCGGCTTGCTGCGCGGCTCTGGAGATTGGTTCCACTATTCCATCGATTACCGTATCGGCACTCGCTATTTGGGGGAGCTGATTGCCGACAACGCCAAAGCCGAAGCGATGAAAGTGCCTTTTCTGCGCGATCTGCTGCTGAGTGACAGCATTTTTATCGGCTCCAACATCACATTCGAAAACCTCAGCCCGGTTGCAACATGGCTGGGCAAACCCGGTGATCCCGACAAGGGCGGGCTGCCCATGGCCGACTATGCCAAACGCCAGGAAGCGTTCCGTCAGGCCGAGATTGCGGCCCTCGAAGACACCGCGCATTTCGCCGCCAGGGCGCAGGAACTTTACGGGTATGACCATTTTATCTGCGACACGGGCGGATCGATCTGTGAATGGGTCGATCCCGAAGATCCGAACGATCCGCTGCTGACCAAACTGTCGGAGGAATGTCTGCTGGTTTGGATCAAAGGCGATGAGGCACATACTCAGGAATTGATCCGGCGCTTTGACCGGGCGCCCAAACCAATGGCCTATCAGCCGGAATTTCTGGCAGAGGCATGGGCGCGTTATCTGAAAGAAAACAACATTGTAGAAGGCGACGTTGATCCGGATGCCTTCATCCGCTGGACCTATGCACAGGCTCTCTCACACCGCCAGCCACGCTATGAGGCGATGTCAAACTGGGGTGTGACCATCACGGCGGATGATATCGGGCAACTGCGCATGCAGGATGATTTTGTTGACCTGATCGCGGGCCGCCTGCCGGCCTAGCCTTGGCCTCCGATCACGGCCCCGCGACCGCCCCCTTGGCACTCTGCCTTGGGCGGTCTATCTAATCGTCTCTGACCTACGGAAGTTGAGCCATGCCTATCAAGATCCCCGCCACCCTGCCCGCCTATGACGTGCTGACGCGCGAAGGTGTTATGGTGTTGGATGAGGAACTGGCCGCGCGGCAGGACATTCGCCCGCTGAAAATTGCGCTGCTCAACCTGATGCCGAAAAAGATCCAGACGGAGAACCAGTTTGCCCGTCTGATCGGTGCAACCCCCCTGCAGATTGAATTTAGCCTGCTGCGCATGTCCGAACACCGGACCCGCAACACCGCCGCAGAACATATGGAGAGCTTCTACCGCCCCTTCGAAGAGGTCGGCGACGAAAAGTTTGACGGATTGATCATCACCGGCGCCCCTATCGAACATATGCCCTTTGAAGAGGTCACATATTGGGAAGAGCTGGAGCGGGTCATGAACTGGACCCAAACCAATGTGCATTCCACCTTTGGTGTCTGCTGGGGCGGTATGGCGATGATCAAACATTTCCATGGCGTGAATAAGCATATGCTGGAGCACAAGGCTTTTGGCTGTTTCCGGCACAAGAACATGGCGCCCGCATCGCCCTATCTGCGCGGGTTTTCCGATGAATGTGTGGTGCCTGTGTCCCGCTGGACCGAAGTGAAACAGGATGAGGTCGATGCGGTGCCTGCGCTCAACACCTTGTTGGTCAGTGACGAGGTTGGCCCCTGTCTGATCGAAGACCCCGATCACCGTGCGCTTTATGTGTTCAACCATTTTGAATACGACAGCGACACCCTGAAGCAGGAATATGATCGCGATGTGGCTGCCGGAACGCCGATCAATGTGCCATGCAATTACTACCCTCAAGATGATCCCAATGTGATGCCCACCAACCGCTGGCGCAGCCATGCCCATCTCCTTTATGGCAATTGGATCAACGAGATATATCAAACGACACATTTCGATATGGACCAAATTGGCCGGTAAAATTGCCCTCCTCCTGATCCTGATCGCAGGGATCGTAGCGCTGACCCAGTGGCGGGCTGGGGTGCAGGAACGTCGTGCTGTGGTTGCACATCCGCCAACCGGCCAGATTGCCGATGTGAATGGCGTAGCCGTGCATTACCAGATCATGGGCACTGGCCCTGATCTGGTGATGATCCACGGGGCCAGCGGCAATCTGCGTGACTTCACCCTCGGTTTTGCAGACCGCCTGTCGGACAGATACCGCGTGATTCTCTTTGACCGCCCCGGTCTGGGTTGGACTGGCCGTTTGCCGGACGCAAAAGGCGCCTGGAACACCCGCGCCGAAAGCCCGCAGGAACAGGCCGCGCTGTTGCAGGGCGCCGCAGATCAGATCGGTGTCACCAAGCCCATTGTATTGGGCCATTCCTTTGGTGGCGCTGTGGCTCTGGCCTGGGGGCTGTCACGCCCGGACGAAACGGCGGCGCTGGTGCTGGTCTCGGCGGTGTCCGAACCCTGGCCCGGTGATCTGGGCTGGACCTACAAGGTCACCGGATCGTCGATCGGAGGCGGATTGGCTGTGCCCCTGATCACGGCCTTTGTGCCGGAACCCTATATCGCCAGCAGCATCGAAAGCATTTTTGCACCACAATCGCCCCCACCGGGCTATGCCAGCCATCTGGGTGTGGACCTCAGCCTGCGCCGCAGCACCCTGCGCGCCAATGCCCAACAGGTCATGTCGCTGCGCCCCCATGTTGTTGAAATGCAAAAAGAATATCACACCCTGACCATGCCGATCGAGATCATCCATGGCAATGCCGATACAATCGTTCCCGCGGTGGTACATGCCAAGGTGCTGATCAATGATGTCCCAAACGGCAACCTGACCATTCTGCCGGGCGAAGGGCATATGCCACAACACACACGGCCGGAGGCCGTGATCGCCGCAATTGACCGCGCGGCAGCCTCTGCGGGTTTGCGTTAAGCCTGTTAACATCCCATATTAAGATCAACAGTGATCAGGAGGCCCCATGGACCTGCCCTTTGACGGCGCGATCAGCGCCTATTTCGAGAATGATGCGCCCGAGGCCATCCGCAACGCGATCCGGCGCGCCGACAAAGACGACATTATCACCGCCAGCTATCCGCACCCTGAACGCATGGCCCGCAAGGTCTATGACCGGCAGATGGAGCGGTTACAGATCGAGCTGGTGAAACTGCAAGCCTGGACAAGGTCCAGCGGCACCCGCATCGCCTGTCTCTTTGAAGGGCGCGATGCGGCTGGCAAGGGCGGCACAATTGGCCGCTTTCGCCAGCATCTCAACCCGCGTTCAGCCCATGTTATCGCGCTGTCAAAACCCACCGAAACCGAACAGGGTGAGTGGTATTTCCAGCGCTATATCAAACATTTGCCTACAACTGGCGAAATGGTGTTCTTTGACCGGTCCTGGTACAACCGCGGCGTGGTCGAACCGGTCTTTGGCTTTTGCACCCCCGCGCAAAACGCGCATTTTTTCCGGCAGGTGAATCCCTTTGAAGCACAGCTTGTGGACGACGGAATCCATCTGTTCAAATTCTGGCTGAACGTTGGACGCGGCGAACAGTTGCGCCGCATGTTGTCACGCGAATCTGACCCGCTGAAGCAATGGAAGCTCAGCATGATTGACGTCAAAGGTTTGGCGAAATGGGACGACTATACCAGTGCCATCGAAGATACCCTCGCCCGCAGCCACACCGACAACGCCCCCTGGACCATCGTGCGCTCTGATGACAAACGCCGGGCGCGGTTGAATGCAATCCGCACCGTGCTGCATGCCTTTGAGTATGACCGCAAGGACAGCAAGGCCATCGGCAAGATCGACGATGCGATCTGCGGCGGTCCGGACCTTTGGGATGCCTAAAAAGGGCTATCATCACGGCAATCTGCGTCAGGCACTGATAGACGCCGCGCTCAAGCTGATTGAGCTGCGCGGACCTATGGGATTCACCCTGTCAGAGGCCGCCAAACAGGCCGGCGTGACCCCTGCGGCGGTCTATCGGCATTTCGACGGGCGCGAAGATCTGATCGCCGAAGCTGCACGCCAAGGGTATGAAATCTTTGCCGATTTGATGGATTTTGCCTATCAGTCCGGGCAACCTTCGGCGCTCAAGGCGTTTGAGGCCACGGGCCGGGCCTATCTGGCTTTTGCCCGCAAGCATCCCGGCCATTACATCGCCATGTTCGAAAGCGGCATATCGGTGAACCGCACGCCCGAACTGGCCAGTGCCGCCAACCGCGCCAACGCTGTGCTGGAAAAGGCCGCCGAAGATCTCAGCCAGCACATCCCAGCAGACAAACGCCCGCCTGCCACGATGTTTTCTGCCCATATCTGGGCGATGAGCCACGGCGTGGTCGAATTGTTTGCCCGAAATTCGCCGGGCCGCGCCTCACCGTTTCCGCCAGATGACCTGTTGGAAACCGGAATCGGCATCTACCTGCGCGGCCTCGGACTGGTGGATGGCGACATCTAGGCCAAACTGTCCAGCGCCTCCGCCGCCATGGCAAAGCTTTTCACCCGCGCGGCGTGATCATGGATCTGCCCGGTCAGGATCACTTCGTCCGGCCCATAGCGTTCGATCCACTCCGCCAATTGCCGCTTGATCGTATCAGCAGACCCAACCGCCGACACCCGCAAGGCCTGGTCCACGGCCCGGCGCATACCCGCCCCGATCACCGCGTCAACATCTTCAACCGGACGCGGCAACTTGCCCCTCTGCCCTGTGCGCAGCCGCGCAAAAGCCTGCTGCATGGTGCTGCGAAGATAAGCGCCTTCCGCATCGCTATCCGCCCCGAACACATTGATCGCCAACATGAATCTTGGCGCGTCCAAGTGTACCGATGGCTTGAAATACCGACGGTACATCTCCGCTGCCTGATCCAGCGCATCAGGAGCGAAATGCGAGGCAAAGGCGTAAGGCAACCCCATCTGCGCCGCCAATTGCGCCCCGTAAAGCGAAGACCCAAGGATCCAGACCGGTACATGGGTGCCTTCACCGGGCAAGGCCCGCACTGGCGCATCGGGGCGCGGATCGCCAAGGTAGCCGATCAACTCCGCCACATCTCCGGCAAAATCGTCGCTGCCCACACGCCGCAACGCATGATAGACCGCCGGATCGCCGCCCGGCGCCCGGCCCAGTCCCAGATCAATCCGGTCCCCGTAAAGGCTGGCCAGGGTGCCAAATTGCTCCGCCACCGTCAAAGGCGCGTGATTGGGCAACATGATCCCACCGGCCCCGACCCTAATGTGCTTGGTTTGCCCCGCCACATGACCGATCAGAACCGCAGTCGCGGCTGAGGCAATCCCGGGCATGTTGTGATGCTCCGCCATCCAATAGCGGTGATAGCCCAATGCCTCGGCCCTTTGCGCCAAATCGCCCGTGTTCTTCATCGCCTGAACGGCATCCGTTCCTTCCGGCACCGGTGCTAAATCCAAAACCGAATATTCCATCACATGCTCCTGCTTTGCCTCAATCTAAGCACCATGGCGGAGAGGTGAAACCGCCGCTCCCCTTTTTGGCTCAAAATACTCCGGTGGGGGTCCGGGGGAGGCTGGCCTCCCCCGGCGGGTCGCGGCGCAAATGCGCCGGGAAAAATGAAAAAGGCCGCACCCTGCGGCACGGCCTTTCCCAAAATCGTTGCGATAAACTTAACGCTTGGAGAACTGGAAGCTCTTACGCGCTTTGGCTTTACCGTATTTCTTACGCTCAACCACACGGCTGTCGCGGGTCAGGAAGCCTGCCGCTTTCAATGCGCCGCGCAGGGAGGGATCATAAAGCTGCAGCGCTTTGGAAATTCCGTGCTTGACCGCACCGGCCTGACCAGACAGACCGCCACCTTTCACGGTGGCATATACGTCAAACTGACCTTCGGTGTTGGTGATGCCAAACGGCTGCGCCAGGATCATCTGCAAAACGGGACGTGCAAAATATGTGTTCTGCTCTTTGCCGTTCACCATGACCTTGCCAGAGCCAGGCTTGATCCAAACGCGGGCAACCGCATCTTTACGTTTGCCAGTGGCATATGACCGGCCCAGCTCATCGCGGACGGGCTCACGTGGGGTCATCTCAACTTCTGGCGCCGCTTCGATACCGGCAACCTGTGCGAGATCTTCGAGTGTGTTGATTTCGTCAGCCATGCTCATGCACTCCGCGTGTTTTTGCTGTTCATGGACTTCACGTCCAGAACTTCGGGGCTTTGCGCCTCGTGTGGATGTTCAGAACCGGCATAGACGCGCAGGTTGGTCATGATCTGACGGCTCAGACGGTTGCCAGGCAGCATACGCTTGACCGCGAGGGTCAGAACACGCTCTGGGTGCGCGCCTTCAAGGATCTGTTCCTTGGTCCGCTCCTTGATGCCGCCGGGGTGACCGGTGTGCCAATAGAACTTTTCTTCGCGCTTCTTGCCAGTCATCTGGATCTTTTCAGCATTGATGATGATGACATTGTCACCACAATCCATGTGAGGCGTGTAAGAAGGCTTGTGCTTGCCGCGCAGGCGCATGGCAACGATCGAAGCAAGACGGCCCAAAACAACGCCTTCAGCGTCGATGATGATCCATTTCTTGTCGATGTCTGCCGGTGTTGCAGAGAAGGTTTTCATCGGAAATTCCCGTTTGGTGGTGATCGGTCCCGCGCAAATGCACGACACCTGTCAGTGATGGGCGGGTTATAAACATCCCCAATGGCACGTCAAGCGGCGCAAGTCATATATATTTGTTCAAAAACAATGGCTTGCCAATTAGGTATTATATTACCCCAGTTTCAGACGCCAATTTGCTCCGGCGGATTGTCAAGCAGCCCGACCAGGCGCACCATTGCCGCCTCGAATGTTTCAAGATCAATGCCTGCATTGATTGAAATCCGTACGGCATGGGGGCTGTGGGCGTCTCGGCAGGCAAATTCCTCTGCCGCTCTGATCTGCACCCCCTGTTTCTCTGCCGCCTGGCAAAAGGCCGTTGCGCGCCAGCCCTGCGGCAGGGCCAGCCATAAAAATGGTACATCTTCGCGCCATTGCAGATCATAACCGCCAAGAACATTCACGGCGGTCTGCACATAATGGCCCAAAACCTTCAAAACCGCATCGGTAATGGGCGGCAAGGCAGGATGTACCAATAATTTGGCCACCAGATCGGTAATTGGCGTCGCCAGGCCAAAATAGCTGTGCTCTGCTGTCCGGTGCAGCGCGTTTTCCATGCCGCGCGGCGCAACCGCACAGCCAACCCTCAGCGCCGGTGTGATGGATTTGGACAGCGAGCTGAGATACCAGCCCCGCTCAGGCGCCAATTGCCGATACCCTGCCCCCTCGGCCCGGCCCATGCGATAACAGTCATCTTCCATGATCTGCAAATCATGGGCCCGGCACACCTCCACCAGCGCGCGCCTGCGCGACATCGGGGTAAAGCTGCAGGTTGGGCTGTGCACTTCGGGTGATGTGCAAAACACCTGCCCCTCCGGATGGCGTGTTGCAGCGGCTGAAAGGGCTTCGGGGATCACCCCGTCTTTGTCCATGGCGATCGGCACGACCTCGGCCCGCAACAACTCCGCGGTGCGCCGGAAGCCCGGATAGGCGAGTTCCTCGATAAAGACGACTGGACGGCGACCGCGCAGAATGGTTTGCAAAATCAGCATGATGGCGCTTTGCCCGCCATGGGACAGCACCACATCGCGGGCATCCACCGGCCCGATAGGCGTGCCTTTAAGCCACTCCGCCATCGCCGCGCGGGCCGGTTCGGAACTGTTACGGGTTGGGTAATGCATCACGCCCGATGGCGGGTCAGCGGCAATTTCTCCCATCAGTTTCCGGATCAATCCTGCCTGCCCCACGGTTGGCAAATGCGGCGAATACAGGTTCACATATCCGCTTGTGTCAGGGGTGTTGTGGCGCACCACATCCACTTCGATCGGCCCGAGCGGCGCTTCCCCCTGACGGGGGGCTGCGACAAACGTCCCGCGGCCCACCTCGGCCCGCAATGTGCCGTCATCGGTCAGGATCGTATAGGCCCGCGCCACGGTGCCCGGGGTGATCTTGAGCTGCCAGGCCAGATCCCGCACCGGGGGCAGTTTGGCCCCCTCCGGCATTGTACCTGATACAATTTGCGCCCGAATGGCATCCACGACTGCTTTGTACTTAGGCCCGGGGCCTTGCAGTACCTCGGGAGACCAAATTGTACCCATTACAATAAACCTCTGGCAGCTTTGTATCATTATTTGTATCACATCAATTGTAGCAATTGGCTGCATTGTGTCAATACAATTTTTGAAGGAGATTCCCATGGCACACGCATTGACCCACACTCACGAAGTGATGAAGCACCTGAACCAGCGCGGCATGCCGATTGTCGCAATTCTGGCGGTGAAATTTGCGGTCTGCGTGACGGATTGGGCCACTCGCTATCGCACACGACAAGCGCTCAAACAGCTTGAACCGTGGCAGCTGCGCGATGTGGGACTGACACCGGACCAGGCTTTGAGCGAGGCCTCCCGCGTGTTCTGGAAGCTGTAACTTCCCCGTGACAGGTTCCAGACCTCTTCACTTGGGCCGGGTCACCCCGGCCCCTTTTTGCTTTTATCCCATCGCCTTGGGTGGAATGGCGTAGGTCAACGTGGCCCGTGCCACCGGCTTGTCCATACCTTCAGAATATATCATCACGTCACTGACCGACAGTTGTTTGCCCAGTTTGAGCAGCTTTGCATGGGCGACAAGCGGCACATCGGCCACCGGTTTGCGCATGAAATCAATCGAACAATTTGTCGTCACCGCCAGCGCCTTCGGTCCGATCATCGACAGTGTGACCACATAGGCCGCCACATCCGCCAGCGTGAACATTGACGGGCCGGACACTGTTCCGCCGGGGCGCAGATGTTTATTCTGCGTCAAAAGCCGCATGGTGACTTCGCCGTCACCCACGTGATCTACTGAAAAATCATCCGCGACCTGTTCAAACACAAGGCGCAGAAATTCAGTAAGTTCCTGTGCGGTCATGACAGCGGCCATACTTGTTCTCTCCTTAACGCTTGGCCTAGAGTTGGCGTGGAAAGCGGCGGAGGGCAAGATGACAATTTTGACAGTGGAACAAAGGGGCGCCGTTGCACATCTGACGATGAATGCGCCAGAACGGCTCAATGCCCTGTCGGATGAGATGTTGGCAGCTTTGCAAACGACTCTGGACGATTTTGCAAATGACCCGAAAACCCGTGTCATCACGCTCGCCGGGACAGGCAAGGCGTTTTGTGCCGGTCACGATCTGCGCCAGATGACCGCGATGCGCCAAGCCCCCGATGGTGGCGCGGCAGCGTTCAAGGGTCTGTTTGATCGCTGCACGGCCCTGATGACCCGCATCCAATCCCTGCCCCAGCCGGTGATCGCGCAGGTGCATGGGCTGGCCACTGCCGCAGGGTGCCAGTTGGTTGCGACATGCGATCTGGCGGTGGCAACCGACACCTGCCGGTTTGGGGTGAATGGCGTCAACATCGGGCTGTTTTGTTCCACACCCATGGTGGCATTGACCCGGAATATCCCCAGAAAACAAGCATTTGAGATGCTGACCACTGGTGAATTTATCAGCGCAGACCGCGCCATTGATTTGGGCCTGATCAACAAAGCCGTGCCAGAGGCAGAGCTTGAGGATACCACTGCCGCCCTTGCCGAACGGATCGCAGCGAAACTTGGCCCCGCTGTGAGAATCGGGAAAGAGGCGTTTTATCAACAGCTTGAGATGAGTACTGCACAAGCCTACGCCTTTGCCGGCGATGTCATGGTGCAAAATATGCTGCGCGGTGACACAAAGGAAGGCATCGATGCCTTTCTCGAAAAACGCCCGCCTGACTGGTCGCAGGACTGAGTCTGCCTCTGAATTTCGATTGTTTCCAATTTGAAACAGAGTGTTGAATTTTTAGCGCTTTCAAATGGGGCACGATTAGGGCATGTTTGGGGCAAGACGAACACGTCTATGATGATTTTGGGTCGCCGCCGGCGGAAGGTCCCTCCAGGTCAGCCTCTCACTGACCGACCATTCCCGCAGCGGCGCCCCCAAAACACAACACTCCTCAAAATCAGATGAGATCCCCAGGGCAAAGGTCCAGCGTGTATTGCCTCTTGCCGCGCCCTCCCCTACATCGCAGGCATGACAGAGACACTTCATATCATTGGCGGCGGCATGGCCGGATCAGAGGCCGCCTGGCAGGCTGCCAATGCGGGCGTTCCCGTGGTTTTGCACGAAATGCGGCCCAAAGTGGGTACATTTGCGCATCAAACCGGGCTTTTGGGGGAAATGGTCTGTTCCAATTCCTTCCGTTCCGACGACAGCGAGCAAAACGCCGTCGGGCTGCTTCATTGGGAAATGCGCGCCGCAAATGGGTTGATCATGGCCAGCGCGGACAAGCACAAACTGCCCGCAGGTGGCGCATTGGCCGTGGACCGTGATCCCTTTGCCCAATCGGTGACAGATGCGCTTTTGGCGCATCCCAATGTCACCGTCGAATATGGAGAGATCACAGAGCTGCCGACAGAAGGACAGTGGATCATTGCCACCGGGCCGCTGACCTCAGGGGCATTGGCAGAGGCGATTGCAACTGAAACAGGTGCCGAGGCTTTGGCGTTTTTTGATGCCATCGCGCCGATTGTCTATGCCGAGAGCATCGACATGGACAAGGCGTGGATGCAGTCACGTTATGACAAGGGCGAGACAGAGGAAGAGCGCACAGCCTACCTCAATTGCCCGATGGACAAAGACCAGTACGAGGCGTTCATTGACGCGCTTTTGGCGGCCGACAAGACCGAGTTTCGCGAAGGTGAAACCGCGGGATATTTTGATGGATGTCTGCCCATTGAAGTGATGGCTGAGCGCGGGCGCGAGACCCTGCGCTTTGGCCCGATGAAACCTGTCGGGCTGACCAACCCGCATCAGCCGGATGTCAAAGCCTATGCGGTTGTGCAGCTCCGGCGCGACAACAAGCTTGGTACACTTTACAACATTGTCGGGTTCCAGACCAAGATGAAGTACGGTGCGCAAACCGATGTTTTCAAAATGATTCCCGGATTGGAGAATGCCAGCTTTGCCCGTTTGGGCGGTATCCACCGCAACTCGTTTATCAATTCTCCGACCCTTCTGGACGATCAGATGCGCCTGAAATCGCGCCCCAATGTGCGCTTTGCCGGTCAGATCACAGGTGTGGAAGGCTACGTCGAAAGTGCCGCGATGGGTCTGCTGGCCGGGCGTTTGGCCAGTGCAGAGATCCTCGGCCGATCCGCCAGCGCTCCGCCTGACACCACGGCCACGGGGGCCCTGATCACCCACATCACGGGCGGGGCCGAGGCCAAGACATTCCAACCGATGAACGTCAATTTCGGGTTGTTCCCGCCTGTAGACGGTCTGAAATCGGGTCGACGTGGCCGCAAAGACAGGTACAAGGCCTACACCGATCGCGCCAAGGTTGACTGGCAAGGCTGGCTGGCCGGTTAGCGTTGACCCGCTGGCACGGGGAACCTACGCTTGTGTCATGAGTGAAAGATTTCTGGACAAGGCATATGGCGCGCGGGATGCCGACGAAACCCGCAAATTATACGATGATTGGGCGGCAAGCTATGAGGCCGAATTGGGCGAACATGGCTATGCCACGCCGGGTCGCTGTTCGGCGGCATTGGCGCAATACGCGGCTGACAAATCCCGTCCGGTCCTCGATTTTGGGTGCGGTACGGGCCTGTCCGGTCTGGCGTTGCGGTTGGCCGGGTTCGAGACCATTGATGGCCTTGATGTTTCTGCGGATATGTTGGCGCAGGCGAAGGGCAAATCGGTCTACCGCGACCTGAGACAGATCGAACCCGGTCAGGATCTGGGCCATAAGCCTGGTGACTATGCAGCGATTGCCGCGATTGGTGTTATTGGTGCCGGAGCTGCGCCAATTTCGGTGTTTGACACCATAATGCGGGGGTTGGCAAAATCGGGGCTGTTTGTGTTTTCCTTCAATGATCATGCGCTGCAAGAGCCGCAATACGAGGCCCGTGTGATGGAATGGACAGATTGCGGCGCGGCGCGGCTCTTGTTTGTGAAACACGGCGATCATATTCCCGGCATTGGCCTTAAGGCCAAGGTATATGTACTTGAAAAGAATTGATGTTTCGCACCAGATTTGCGCCGTCACCAACCGGCCCGCTGCACCTTGGACATGCTTTTTCTGCTCTGCTCGCCCATGACATGGCGGTGCAGCATGAGGGGGAATTCCTGCTGCGGATCGAGGATATTGATCGGTCCCGCGCAAGGCCGAAATGGGAAAACCAGATCTATGAAGATCTGACCTGGTTGGGGCTAAGCTGGTCAAAACCGGTCATGCGGCAATCGGAACGTTTGCAAATTTACAAACACACTTTGCAAACTCTTTGGGATCGCAAACTTATCTATGCGTGTCATTGCAGCCGCAAAGACATCGCTGCGGCGGTTGCGGCACCGCAAGAAGGTGCCGACCCTTTGATCGGGCCGGACGGCCTTGTCTATCCGGGCACCTGCCGCCCGGACAATTCGGAAGACCGGCCCGATACGATACCTACAGATGCGGCGCTGCGTCTTGATATGGCCCGCGCTGTTGCGGGCCAAGAGGCCTTTATGTTTGAGGAAACCGGCAATGGTCCGTCGGGAGCGCATGGGCGCATCACCTTCACCGCCGATCAAATGATCCACGAAATTGGCGATATCGTCTTGGCGCGGCGCGATATGGGGACCTCTTATCACCTGTCCGTCGTGCTTGATGATGCGGCGCAAGAGATCACTCACGTTGTGCGCGGGCAGGATCTGTTCGATGCCACCAAGATCCATGTGGTCCTGCAACATCTTTTGAACCTGCCACAGCCAATCTATCATCATCATGATCTCGTCAGGGATGAACACGGCAAGCGGTTGGCAAAACGGGATGATGCGCGGGCAATTTCGCTGTATCGGTCAGAAGGGCTTTCCCGTCAGGAAATTCGTTCTTTGGCAATGCCTTAAAAGACGAAATTGACCTTGCAGATCGCTTTACAGCGGCTTTGACAACTCCACCTCTGCACCATCACGGACAGCCGTGTAGAAACAGCTGCGCCGTCCGGTGTGACAGGCCGGGCCGGTTTGCCGGACGAGAACCAGGATGCAGTCACGGTCACAATCATAACGCAGATCGATCAATTCCTGATGATGGCCACTGGTCGCGCCCTTGACCCAATATTCCTGCCGCGACCGGCTCCAATAGGTGACGTTTCCACTGTCCAGAGTGCGCTGAATGCTCTGCGCGTTCATCCAGGCCAGCATCAGGACCTCAAGGCTGTCGGCGTCCTGCGCAATCACCGGCAGCAATCCAGCCTCGTTGAATTTCAAAGTCTCGGGATCAAAGGTCATTTGCGGCCTCTTCAAAAGTTTTGCATCTTTGTCTCAAGAGCTTATGTAGGCAATAAGTGACAAAGGAAACAGCCATGTCCGGCGAGACCGATCTGATCAAATTGTACTCTGCGCGTATTCTGGCGCTGGCCGCAGAGATCCCGCATCTGGGCCGATTGGAGGATGCCGATGCGACGGTCAAACGCCGCTCGCCCTTGTGCGGATCGACGGTAACGGTGGATGTTGCGGTGAAGGACGGCGTGCTCACATCCCTCGGACAGGATGTGAAGGCCTGTGCACTGGGTCAGGCAGCCGCTGCTGTGACGGGGGCGGCTGCGCCCGGTCAAACGCTTGGTGTGATCGAAAAGGGCCGTGACCAGCTGCATGCGATGCTCAAAGGGTCCGGTCGTGTACCGGATGCGCCCTTTGACGGGTTTGAGGTGCTGATCCCCGCTGTGGATTACAAGAACCGCCATGCCTCGATCATGTTGGCGATTGAAGCCATCGCCGAGGCCATGCGCAAAGCCGATGGCGTGGAAAAAATTAGCAAATTGTAAGTCAATTCCTGCGAAGCCTTGCCTGATGGAAGATCAGGAGGGCATATGACCGCGCAAATCCCCATTGATGCCACCGGGCGGATGGACAAGCTGGCCAAGGCCGCGGCGGCGCTTGGCTTTGAGATTGTCGATATCGCGGGATTTCTGGATCTTGCGGACAATCATGCCAAACACCAACGGTCGGCCCTTGATGCCCTGGGGGCCAGCGCCAAAGAAGTGACCAGCGTCAATGACGAAATGGGCACCTTGGTGGACGCGCTGACTGTCACATCGGATCAGGCGTTGAGCGACGTAAAGACCTCCGTCACCTTGGTACGCGATGTCGGGGACCGCACCCGCAACGTCGCCGGTTGGGTCAAATCCGTGCGGGATCGCACCGGGTCTGTGGGCGACACCCTGAACGCGGTCAAGGCCAATAACAGCGAGATTGCCGTGATTGCCGCGCAGGTCAACACATTGGCGATCAACGCAAAGATCGAGGCAGCGCGGGCCGGCGACGCCGGGCGCGGATTTGCCGTGGTGGCCGATGCGATCAACGATCTGTCACAAAAAACCAGCGTCGCCGCGACCCAGATTTCGCAAAACATCGAGAATCTGACAAGCTGGATCTCAGACCTTGGCAGGGAAGCCAAAAATGCCGCGGACAATGCCACCGATGTGCTGGGCAAATCCGAAGAAACCGACACTGCGCTCCGCCGGATGGAAGCCACCATCGAAAGCGAACATGCCCAGACCCAGAAGATTTCGTCGCGCACACAGAGGGTCAAGGACGCCATGCAACGGCTCAGCCCGGCGGTGCGCGAAATTGACAGCACCGTGCGCGAGGCGACCACCGGCATTGCCAAGACCAACACCCGTATGCTGAACCTGATTGAAACGTCAGAGCAGATTGTCCAGCATTCTGCCGCGCTTGGCGGTGCGTCGATTGATGCGCCCTTCATCAGCTTTGTTCAAAAAACCGCCCGCGAGGTGTCGCAGGCCTTTGATCAAGCCTTGTCCGACGGCACAATCGCCATGGAACAGTTGTTTGACCGGAACTACAGGCCCATCCCCAATACAAATCCCGAACAGGTCTTAACCCAGGCCAATGATTTTCTGGATCAATTGCTGCCGGATTTTCAGGAGCCCGCTTTCAAATTCGATCGTAGGGTCGTGTTTTGCGCCGCCGTTGACACCAACGGCTATCTACCCACGCACAACCTGAAATTCTCGCACCCGCAGGGCGACGATCCGGTGTGGAATACCGCCAATTGCCGGAACCGGCGGATCTTTGATGATCGTGTGGGCCTAAAGGCCGGCCGCAACACCGAGAATTTCCTGTTGCAGGTGTACCGCCGTGACATGGGCGGCGGGGAATTCAAATTGATGAAAGACCTGTCCGCGCCGATCTATGCCGCGGGGCGTCATTGGGGCGGTCTGCGATTGGCCTATGGCTATTGATCCGACCCGCAGACCAAAAAAACGCCGCACATCCCGGCAGGGGATGGCGGCGCAAGGAAAGCGTTTCTCATGTGGGACCCGCTGCACTGTATGGAAAACCAGATCCAACAAGACAGGCAGTGACCGTTGGTGCATCAAATTGGGACGGATGCGACAGCAACAGCGGCAAGAGACCGCAGGCAGAAATCAAACAAAAGCAGGCAGATGCAGGCCAACCACAAACATGACAATCAAAGCAGCGGCGCCAATGGAATCCTGCAACAATGTTGCATGAGACCGTGATGCGATCATCTTGAGTGTTTTGAGTGTGATCATGTGAACCTCCTGTTCTGTTGCCTCTTTGTTCTCATTTTCTTAAGCCTCTGTAAAGAACTTTATGAGAACATTTGAGAACAAAATGGAACGTCAGAGGTTAACCAACTGAAATCAAACGAATAGCTTCATCCTGCCGCATGAGCCATAAAAGCATCCGGGCCGCTTTGCCACGTTCCGTTTCCAGTGCGGGATCATCGTTCAGCAATTTTCGGGCATCTGATTGCGCGGTTGCCATCAAGCCCGCCTGCCTTTCAAGGTCTGCGACCTTGAACCGTGGCACCCCGGATTGCGCCGTCCCGATCAAATCGCCTGTGCCGCGCATTTGCAGATCAGTCTCGGCGATCACAAAGCCGTCTTCAGTATCACGCAGCACTTCAAGCCGGCGCTGACCGGTCTCGGACAGGGGGTGTTGATACATCAAAAGGCAGGTCGATGCCGCCTGCCCGCGCCCCACCCGACCGCGCAACTGATGCAATTGCGCAAGGCCAAATATTTCGGCCCGTTCCACCACCATGATGGTCGCGTTTGGCACATCGACCCCCACCTCGATGACGGTGGTGGCCACCAGAACCTTGGTCTTTCCCTCTTGAAAAGCCCGCATCGCCGCGTCTTTCTCGGCGGCGGGCATTTGACCATGGACCAAACCCACCACCCCTTCACCCAAGGCCGCACGCAGGCGTTTGAAACGCTCTTCAGCGGCGATGAGATCGCTGGCCTCGCTCTCTTCAACCAATGGACAAACCCAATAGCATTGTCGCCCGTCCGCAATCGCGGCACGCAGGCGGTCAATCACCTGATCCAGCTTTTCCGTGCTGATCAAAGCGGTCTTGATCGGCTGGCGGCCCGGCGGTTTTTCGTCCAGCACCGAAACATCCATATCGCCATATTGCGCCAGCGCCAGACTGCGGGGGATCGGCGTCGCCGTCATCACCAGAATATCCGCCCTGTCCCCCTTCTGGCCAAGCTCCAACCGCTGCCGAACGCCAAACCGGTGCTGTTCGTCCACCACGGCCAAACGCAGATCGCGAAAATGCACATCGGCCTGAAACACCGCATGGGTGCCAACCAAAACCTGAATATCCCCGCGCTGCAGCGCGTCGATTTTGGCTTTTCTTTCCGCTCCCTTGTCGCGCCCAGTGAGAATTTCGAGAACCACACCGGCCTCTTCGGCCATAGGCCGCAGCCCTTGCAAATGTTGGCGGGCCAGAATCTCGGTTGGCGCCATCAAAACGCCCTGCCCGCCTGCCTCAACCGCGCGTAACAAAGCCAAGAACGCAACCAGCGTTTTGCCCGCACCCACATCCCCTTGCAACAACCGGTTCATCCGTTGGGCACTGGCCATGTCGGTTGTGATTTCCTCGACGGCACGGCTTTGCGCCCCCGTCGGCTTGTAGGGCAGTGACGCCAGAACCCGCGCTTGCAACTGGCCATCCCCATGGGTTTCGCGCCCCGATTTGCGCCGCTCCCGTTGGCGTGCGAGGGCCAGCGTAATCTGGTGGGCGAAAAGCTCATCATAGGCCAGCCGTTCACGCGGGGGCGCGGTTGCGGCCAGATCAGACAGTTTTTCCGGATCATGCGCCGCACGGACAGCATCCGCGAACCCCGGCCAACCTGCCGCCTTTTTCTGTTCTGAATCAACCCACTCCGCCATTTCCGGTATCCGGCTGATCGCGGCGCGGGTGGCCTTGTACATCAGTTTTTGCGTGATCCCGCTGGTCAGCGGATAGACCGGCTCAAACGCTGGAATGTCGCTTAGGTCATCTTCCGGCACAGCAAAATCCGGATGGACCATTTGGGCGACACCGTCGAACAGTTCCACCCGGCCTGACACGATCCGCCGAGACCCCTCCGGCAGTTGCCGTGCCAAATAATCACCCCGCGCATGAAAATACACCAATTGGAAACTGGTTTGTGCATCCTCTACGTGAATCCGGTAAGCACCATTGCGATTGCGTGACGGACGATGGGCCCCAACGGTGATCGCAACCGTCAGAGTTGCCGGCAAAAGGGCATCTTTGACGGTGACGGAAAGGGCGCGATCGATGCCTGAATAGGGCAATGTAAACAACAGGTCACGGGGTGCAGCGACACCAAGTTGTGCAAAATGCTGCGCGGTCTTCGGCCCGACCCCGTCAAGGGTTTCAAGGCCGGCAAAAAGCGGGAAAAGTGGCTCCGGCCGAGTGCTCATGCGCCCTCGATCAGGGACAGCCAGCCGTCCTCGTCCAAGGTTTCTATCCCAAGTTCCGCCGCCTTTTTGGCTTTGGATCCTGCGCCCGGGCCCGCGACAAGGATATCTGTCTTGGCACTGACGGATCCGGACACCTTGGCACCAAGCCGTTCGGCACGGGCTTTGGCCTCAGCGCGGGTCATTTTTTCCAGTGTACCGGTGAAAACCACAGTTTTTCCGGCAACCGGGCTGCCGCTGGTGTCGGCCCGCTGCGATGGTTTGACCGAAAGATGCGCCACAAGCCGATCAATGGACGCGCGTTCGGCCTCTTGGGCAAAGGCGCTGACCAACGATCCGGCCATGACGGTGCCCACGCCATCCACGCCGATGAGGTCGGCCCAGGCGTTGCTGTCCGGATCCGCCGCAGCCACCACAGCGCTTTCGAAGGCCTCCCAGGTGCCGTAATGCAGCGCGAAGAGGTTCGAGGCTGCCTCTCCGACATGGCGAATGCCAAGGGCAAAGATTAACCGTCCCAACGGGATATTTCGTTTGTCGTCAATCGCGTCAAAGAGGTTGGCGGCGGATTTTTCTCCCCAACCTTCACGGTTTTTGAGCTGTTGCAGCCCCTCGCCGAAGCGCTTTCTCAGTGTGAAAATATCCGCAGGTTCCGCGATCCAGCCATCAACGTAGAATTGTTCGATCTGTTTTGCACCAAGACCGTCGATGTCGAAGGCACCGCGTGATACAAAATGTTTCAATTTTTCGACAGCTTGCGCCGGGCAAATCAATCCACCTGTACAGCGGCGCACAGCATCTCCCGGCTCCCTGAGGGCTTCTGATCCACATTCGGGGCAGATGTGCGGGAACGCATAGGGTGCGGCGTCCGCCTCCCGTTTGCTCAGATCTACATCGGCAACTTTCGGGATCACATCGCCCGCACGGTAAACCTGTACCCAATCGCCTACCCGGATGTCCTTGCCCTGGCGAATTTCTGCGCCCTTGCTGTCAAACCCTTTGATGTAGTCCTCGTTGTGCAGGGTCGCGTTTGACACAACAACGCCGCCCACTGTCACCGGATGCAGGCGCGCGACGGGCGACAATGCACCTGTGCGGCCAACTTGAATATCGATACCGTCCAGGCGAGTCCAGGCCAGCTCTGCCGGGAATTTATGCGCGATGGCCCAACGCGGCGTGGTAGAGCGAAATCCAAGCCTGCCCTGAAGCGCCAGATCGTTCACTTTATAAACGACGCCATCAATGTCATAGCCAAGCGTTGCACGCTGGGTCTCGATCTTGGCATAATGGTCCAGCATCTGTTGCGGCCCATCGCACAACGTGGTGAGCGGGTTTGTCGAAAACCCAAATCCACTCAACCGTTCAATCGCCCCCATTTGCGTATCGGCCAGAGGATCAGACAAAGCGCCCCAAGCATAGGCAAAAAACCTCAATGGGCGCGATCTGGTGATTTCAGTGTCCAATTGCCGCAGCGATCCGGCCGCGGCGTTTCGGGGGTTGGCAAAGGTCTTGTCGCCTTTGTCTTGTTGTCTGTGGTTGAGGGCATCAAAATCGGCATGGCTCATATAAACCTCGCCGCGCACCTCAAGAACCGACAGATCGGTCTCGATCTGGTGTGGCACATCGGCAATGGTTTTTGCGTTTGCAGTGACGTTTTCACCCGTTTCGCCATCACCGCGGGTGGCCGCCTGCACCAAAACGCCGTTCTCATAGCGCAAGGAAAGGGACAGACCATCAATTTTGGGCTCTGCCGTGTAACGCAAAGGCGCATCCGCCGCCAGGCCGAGGTACTTGCGAATACGTCCATCAAATTCGCGCACGTCTTCCGCATCAAAAGCGTTGGACAAGGACAGCATCGCCACTTCATGGGCAACTTTGGAAAACCCTGCGGCGGGCGCGGCCCCCACTTGTTCGGTTGGGCTGTCATCCCGTTTCAACTCGGGGAAACGAAGCTCAATTGCAGAGTTACGGCGCTTGAGCCTGTCATATTCTGCATCCGAAATGTCAGGGTCATCTGCGCCGTGGTAGGCATTATTCGCAGCCAGCAGGATCTGCGCCAGACGGGCCAGCTCCGCCTCAGCCTGGGTTTTGCTTAGCGCATCAACCGCTATTTCGGATGTCACGGCCCTGCCCCTTTTTGCCTGTTCCAGTCACCCCTTAGATAGGTGGCAGGGCACAGCAGGTCTAGCAGTTTCCGCCTCGGTCTTGGCCGGTTATCCGGTGGCAGCAATGTCCATGCTTGCCGGTTCCGGATCGCGCAGGACATAGCCGCGCCCCCAAACCGTTTCGATGTAATTTTCGCCACCCGTCGCCAAGCTGAGCTTTTTGCGCAGTTTGCAGATGAAAACATCAATGATCTTCAGCTCAGGCTCATCCATCCCGCCATAAAGGTGGTTCAGGAACATCTCTTTGGTCAGCGTCGTGCCTTTGCGCAAGGATAACAGTTCGAGCATTTGATATTCTTTTCCGGTCAGGTGCACCGTGGCGTCATCCACGCTCACCGTCTTGGCATCCAGATTGACGGCAATCTGCCCGGTTTTGATCACCGATTGCGAATGCCCTTTGGACCGGCGAATGATCGCATGGATACGGGCAACAAGTTCTTCGCGGTGGAAGGGTTTTGTCAGATAATCGTCTGCCCCAAAACCGAAACCCTTGATCTTGCTTTCCGTATCGTCGGACCCTGACAGAATCAGAATGGGCGTCTCAATCCGGCTGAGCCGAAGCTGGCGCAGCACCTCATGGCCGTTCATATCCGGCAAATCGAGATCCAGTAAGATCAAATCATAATCATACAGCTTGGCCAGACCGATGCCTTCCTCCCCCAGATCGGTCGCATAGACATTCAGGTTTGCATGGGTCAGCATCAATTCAATGCTTCGAGAGGTCGTTGGATCATCTTCAACAAGCAATACGCGCATTTGGTTCCTCCGCACGGTCATTACGACATTGGACTGGATCGTGAACAAAAAAGGTTAACCACCCGTTACCCATGTGGATAACATTACGTTAACAACTTAAAGTTGTCTATATTTTTGTACCGTAGTTGCCTTGAGCGCCGCCTCACCATGATCTGTAACCGCGCGCACCCATTCAACAAATTCCTCTTCACTGATCTGATAACGGCGCAACGCTTCGGCTTGCGTGATCAAACCATACAAAACCCCGCGCACCACCGCCGCCTTGCGTGATGCCACCCAGCGCCGGGTCTGCGCCGGCGGAAGATCCGCCTGGCTCATCACCGTGCCATCCGCAAGGGTCACGGATCTGGGCCCATCCACTTTCTTGAGAAACATCAGCCACTCCAAATTGCCGCGGCTTAGGGATGCACCCAGCCTCCTTAACGGCAGGTGAAGCCCCCCCCTTGTGAGTGCATAGGATTTTCCTATATTCCCCACTAACGCCTCCCGGAGACTTGCAATGCCCCTTGACCAGACCCCGCCGCTCAATTCCTTGGGCTTTGCCAAAGCGCCCGCCGACACGCGGGTGGTCGTCGCAATGTCCGGCGGTGTGGACAGCTCCGTTGTGGCGGCGATGCTGGCCGAAGAAGGCTATGACGTGGTTGGCGTGACCCTGCAGCTTTATGACCACGGCGCGGCATTGGCCAAGAAAGGCGCCTGTTGCGCCGGGATCGACATTCACGACGCCCGCCGCGTCGCCGAAGACATGGGTTTTCCCCATTACGTGCTGGATTACGAAAACATCTTTCAGGATGCCGTGATCGACGAATTTGCCGACAGCTATCTTGCCGGGGCAACCCCTGTCCCCTGCATCCGTTGCAACGAGCGGGTCAAATTCAAAGATCTGCTGGAAACAGCCAAAGACCTCGAAGCGGACTGTATGGCGACGGGCCACTACATCCAGCGCAAGATGGGCCCGGACGGACCAGAGCTGCACAGCGCTGCTGATGCCAGCCGCGATCAAAGCTATTTTCTGTTCTCCACCACCCCAGAACAGCTCGACTTCCTGCGCTTCCCGCTGGGCCATCTGCCGTCCAAGGACGACACCCGCGCTCTGGCCGCCAAATACGGGCTCAGCGTGGCGATGAAACCGGACAGCCAGGACATCTGCTTTGTGCCCAATGGCGATTACGCTTCGGTGATCCGCAAACTGCGCCCCGAAGCGGCCGATCCGGGCAATATCGTTGATCTGGACGGCAATGTGCTGGCAAAGCACGAGGGTGTGATCCACTACACAATCGGCCAGCGCCGCGGGCTTGGCATCGGCGGACTGGCCGATCCGCTTTATGTGGTCAAACTGGACGCCGACCGCAAGGAAGTGGTGGTTGGCCCAAAATCCATGCTCGCCACCCGCCGCGTGCCGGTGCGCGAGATCAACTGGCTGGGCGACATGCCACTGACCTCCCAGAAAGAATGGCCCATCGCGGTCCGGGTGCGATCAACCCGCCCGCCACGCGACGCAATCCTGCGCCCGATCACAGACACCACCGCGGAGGTGGAACTGCTCAGCGCCGAGGAAGGCATCTCTCCCGGTCAGGCTTGTGTGTTCTATGACCCGAACAGCAGCCGCATCTTTGGTGGGGGCTGGATCCACAAAGGCTAGCCCAGGCCGCACCTGCGCCCTTTTTGGCCCCAAATACTCCAGGGGGTCTGGGGGACAGCGTCCCCCATCCATCAAACAGATAGAATCGCGCCGACAGGCGCGGCCATTAGGGCAACCGGTCCAATACGGCCTGCGCCGCGCGCAGTCCTGGCGCTGCACCGCCCTGCCCCAAACGCTGCATCGTCAGGGCCATCGCATCCAGTTGCATTTGCGGGTCATCCAAAACCTTCAACGCTGCCTCGGCAATGGGTCCGGGTCGGCAATTTGCGCCAATAAACTCCGGCACCGCACGGGTTTCCGACACCAGATTGACCAGTGTCACCGTGTCGATCTTGACCATCCGGCCAATGATCTGGCGGCTGAGCCAATTCATGTCATAGGCGATCACCATGGGTGTGGTCGCCGCCGCCAGTTCCAGCGAGACGGTGCCAGAGGCCGCGACCGCCACATCGGCGGCGGCAAAGGCGGCCCGTTTTTGCGCCTGCGCTGCGCTGAGTTCCATCTCCGTGGGGTCCAGAACGATCGGTCGCCCTTCCCAGGTGCGCATGGCCCGGCGCACATCTGCAGCAACCGGCCCGGCTGCGGGCACCACGATGCGCAGATCCGGCCGCGCCCGCACCAATCGGGCGGCAACCTGTTGGAAGATCGGCAGCAAACGGCTCACCTCGCTGCGCCGCGATCCGGGCAGGATCAGTGCAAGCGGCGCATCCGCCAGATCCATCGATGCCCGAAACGCAGCAATTTCATCGGACTGGGCCACAGGTTCCGCAACCACCGGATGTCCGACAAAATCACAGGCCATGCCTGCCGCTTCCATGAAGGGGGGCTCAAAGGGCAAAAGCGCCAGAACATGATCGACCCAACGGGCCATTTTCTCTGCCCGTCCCGGACGCCACGCCCAGACGGAAGGCGCCACGTAATGCACTGTTCTGATGCTGCTTTTGGCCTTAACCCGACGCGCCACGCGCAGCGAGAAATCGGGGCTGTCGATGGTGATCAAAACATCGGGTGCGGTGTCGATCACCGCCTGCGCGGTCTCGTTTATCCGCACCATCAAAGCCCGGTACTTCGGCAGGATCTCTGCCAGCCCCATGACGCTCAATTCGGTCATATCGAAACGACTGACCATCCCCTGGGCCATCATCTCCGGCCCGCCGATCCCGTCGAACTGCACGTCCGGGCGCAGCTCCTTTAACCCTGCCATCAAGGCACCGCCCAGCTTGTCGCCAGACGGCTCCCCGGCAAGGATAAAGACCTTCACCCTTCGCCCCCGCGCCGCACCCATAGCACGAGACCCAGCTCATCGGCCAAGGCGGCGCAACGGTCCTGATCGAGGATGATCACATCGCCTGCATCCACCACCACACCGGCCAGACCGGCGGCATGGGCAGCGGTCAGGGTGTTTGGCCCGATGGTGGGCATGTCGATCTCACGTATCTGGCCCTCTTTGGGCCCTTTGCACAGGATCGCATCGGCGCCTTCCGCCTCGGGCGGCAATGTGGACAGCAGATGATCTGTGCCGCCAATGGTTTCGACGCCCAGCACCTGTTCGCGGCCAATCACGCAGGCTTGCCCGATGTCGAGCGGGGCCAAACCGGCCAGAACCGCCTCACCCTTGGCAGCATCCTTGCGCATTTGCGCATTGGGCCATTTTTCAGACAAGACCCCTTGCTGCGCGACCAGGTCGGGCAGCAATTCGTCCGCGCCAACCACGTCAAACCCGGTTTGTTCAAAGATTTCCATCAGGATCTGCAACGCGCCATTGTCGCCTGCGGCCAGAGCCTTTTGAAACAGCGGCACCAGCGGTAGCGTTTCTGCGTCCAGCTTGGACGGGTCCAGCGCGGGCCGGTCGATTGCTCCGCAAAAACAGACCCTTGTGATGCCGCGCTCGCCCAGTTGCACCAGCAATGTGCCAAGGGTTTCAAGACGGAAAGTCAGATCAGCGGACACGCTGTCGGGCAACATGCCTTCATAGCCGCAGATCAATGGCGCCTGATCCTGCGCGGCGGCGACTTTGGCGGGCAGATCGCCGCGCCCTGCGATCAAGGCCAGCGTCATTTCGGGGTCAGGAAATTGCGGCTGCTGTCGGCGGCCACAAAATCAACAAGCTGGCGCACGTAGTCGCTTTCGGTTTCTTCACCAAGACGGCGGGCGCGGTCATGAAATGTGCCTTCGCCCTGGGCGAGCATCTGAAAGGCGGCGCGCAAGGCAGTGATATCACTGCGGGCCACGCCGCGGCGTTTAAGCCCGACAAGGTTGAGCCCATCCAGATCGCCGCGCGGGGCCTGCACCAGCCCATAGGGGATCACATCGTTGGTTACCATGGTCACGGCGCCCACGATGGCACCCTGCCCGATGCGGACAAACTGGTGAATGCCCGACAGGCCACCGATGATTACGTCATCCTCCAGCACGCAATGGCCGGCCACCGCGGCGCTGTTCACAACAATCACCCGGTCGCCGATGATCGCGTCATGGGCAATATGACAGCCAGCCATGAACAAGCCGTCGTCGCCAACCTTGGTCAAACCGCCGCCACCCTCAGTGCCGCAGTTCATGGTGACATGTTCGCGGATGCGGTTGCGCTTGCCGATCACAAGGCGGCTGGCCTCGCCCTTGAACTTCAGATCCTGGGGGATTTCGCCTATCACCGCGAATGAAAATATTTCGGTGCCTTCGCCAACTTCGGTCTGGCCGGTGACCACTACATGGCTTTTCAGTACCACGCCTGCATGCAAGACGACCTGGGCACCAACCACGCAAAATGGCCCCACCAGGGCGGAGGGGTCAATCTGCGCCCCGTCTTCGATCACCGCTGAGGGGTGGATGTTGCTCATGCGTCCTCTTTCGGCAGATCCAGCATCGCCATAAACTCCGCCTCGGCGGCCATTTCGCCCTCCACGGTGGCCACACCGGCAAATCGCCAGACCTTGCCGCCCGGTTTGCCCCGCACAGTCTTCAGGTCCATGCGCAACACATCACCCGGCACAACCTTGCGGCGGAATTTGCATTTGTCGATGGACATGAAATAGATCAACATTTCCTTGTCCATCTGTTCCAGCGCCACACCAACCATCACGCCTGCGGTCTGCGCCATCGCCTCGACAATGGTGACGCCCGGCATGATCGGTGTGCCGGGGAAATGGCCCTGAAAATGCGGCTCGTTCATGGTGACGTTCTTGTAGCCCACTGCGGAGGATGTGCCGTCGATCTCTTCGACTTTATCGACCAGCAAAAACGGATAACGGTGCGGCAGGATGCGCTGAATCATTTGAATGTCGGCGCGCAATTTCTCTTGGCTCATGGAATGTCCTTTGATTGCAAGGGCGTATAACAGGGCTATCAACTCAGGCCCATTGGGGCAAGCATCAGATCGGCGCTACTTCGGCTCGATCCCGCTGCCCAATGTTTCATCCAGTAACGCGATGGCGGCGTCCGTGATGTCGATCGCGTTGGCACTGTAGAAAACCGACCGTCGCTCAAGGATCACCACGGCGCCGCTCCGGCGCATCAGTTGTTCCATGACCGGTGCCGCGGCCCCCAAAAACACTTCCCGTTCTTTGTCGAGCAGTTGGTTCAGATCGCGTTCCTTGGCAGCCTGTTCCTGCCGGATGGTTTGCACCTTCTGATCAAACTGGTCCGCCAACGCGCGAAATTCTTCTGCCGGCAAGGTCGGGCGCAGATCGGTCAATTCACGCTCTTCTGCCTCGAGCTCTGCCTCGATCTGGCGAAAATCAGCGGCCAATTCTGCCGCCTTGCTTTCCACCTCGCCCGCCACGCGGCGGCCAAAGGCACTTTCGAGAAAGACCCGGTCCGAATCCAAAGTCAGCAAAGGGCTTGAGATGGACCCGAGATTGAGACTGCTGCCACCTTGTTGCTGTGCATATGTGGGTGTGGCCCCAAGCAGGGCCAGCACCGCAATGACGCAGGCAAAAGGCAATTTCATCGCCTTAGAATTCGGTGCGCAACGTGACCTCAAAGCTTTGTTCCTTGTCAAAGGTCTCGCTTTTCAGGGCCTTGGAGACATTGAACTGCAGCGGACCGACAGGGGTTTGCCAGAACACAGACAGGCCGACCACATGGCGGAAGGAACCGCTTTCGCCAACGACGGTTCCGCCGTTGTAGTTCACATCGCTGAGATCCCACAGGTTGCCAACGTCGTAGAATACGCCGCCGGTGATCCCGTATTCTTCGGGCAGACCAAGCGGGAATTCCGCCTCGAACCGCGCCGCGACGTAAAGGTTGCCGCCCAATGGATCATTGGCTGTGCCGCTCACGTCGCGCGGGCCAATGCCGCCCGGCTCAAAACCGCGAATGATCGACGGGGTCAGGATAAAGCGGTCCACGATGCGGTTGGTGCCTTCGGACCACGCCAATGCGCCGCCCTCAAGGGTCGCCCGCAAAGTGACCTCTTCGTTAAAGATCTTCTTTTCCCCAACGACCTTCGCCGTGGTGCGAATGAATTTGCTGTCGCCGCCAAGTCCGGCGAAATCCTGGCTGAATTTGAACAACACGCCCGAGGTTGGGTCGAGACCGGTGCGCCGGGTGTCAAAGGTGTATTCATAGCCGATGGAAGACGACAGTTGCGCGCCGGCTGCGATGTCGCCCGCCGCCGTAAGGCCATGAACCGGCACCTCACGTGCCACTGTTTCGATCTCTTCTGCGGTGTAGCGCAGTTGCAGACGGCCATTTTCACTGACCGGGAAGGTCAGGCTGGGTCTGAACACGAAATTGTTGGTGTCGTAAGAGAAATATTGCGAATCTGTTTCGGCATAATCCAGCTCAAGACCAAACGCCAAATCACGCCCCAACAGGCGTGGTTCGGTGAATTTAATCCCGTACCGCTTTGCATCTGACGCTGTGGAAAGCGACAGGCCAAGCCGTTGTCCGCGCCCGAGGAAGTTGTTCTCGGCAAAGCTGATCACAACACCAAAGCCGTCGTTGTTGGAGAATGTCCCGCCAAAGTTCAAAGACCCCGTTGGTTTTTCCTCGACATCCACATCCACAACAACCTGTTCGCCACTGCTGCCTTCGCGGGCGTTCACCTGAGCGGTTTCAAAGAACCCAAGTGCGCGAATGCGTTCGGCGGCCTGCCGGATTTCACGCGGGTTGAAGGGATCGCCTTCAACGCTGTCAAATTCACGGCGGATGACGCGGTCAAGCGTGGTGGTGTTGCCCTCGATATCGATCCGTTCCACGAACACGCGCGGGCCACGGCTGAGGACATAGGTCACATTCAGCGTCAGATCGCGGTCATTGCGCTCGATCCGTGGCTCAACGCGCATGAAGTCCACACCATCGCGGATCGCCTGACGTTCCAGACGGGCGATGTCCGCCTCAACCACGGTGGGTGAATAGATCTTGCCCGACCGTACCTTGATGATCTTGCGATAGACGTCGGCATCCACATTCGGCATCTCGGAGACAACATTCACTTCGCCAAAGCTGAACTGCTGGCCCTCGGTGATGTTGTAGGACACAAAGAACCCGTCGCGCTCTTCGGTCAATTCGCCGTTCACCGCGGTGGTGCGCATATCGACGTAGCCGCGAGACAGGTAGAAATCGCGCAGCATCTGTTTGTCAGCCTCAACACGGCTTTCAACAAAGGTATCCCGGCGCACCAGACGGCGGAACAGGCCAGCCTGTTTGGTGCCAAGCACCCGGCGCAGACGGCGGTCCGAATAGACACGGTTGCCGGAGAAGCTGAGCCGTTCAATCTCGACATTGTCGCCTTCGAAAATTTCAAACACCAGATCCACACGGTTCTGGCTGCGGCGGATGATGCGGGGCTGCACACGTGCGGCGATCCGGCCATCGTTGGCATAGGCCTCGACAATTGCGGCTGCGTCCGCCTCGGCCTGTGCCGGGTTAAACACCCGCCGCTCGGTCGAGGAGATCACCCCTTGCAGGTTGTCATCCTTGATCCGCTTGTTGCCCTCAAAGCGCACGCGGTTCAGGGTCGGCAGTTCGGTAACCGTGATCACCAATGTGCCGCCACGCGGCTCAATCGCGACCGTTTCGAACAATCCGGAGTTTTGCAGGTTCTGGTAGGCGTCATTCAGCTGACCGCCTGACACCACCGCCCCGCGCCTGATTCCGGCCCGCGACAGGATCGCGCTGTCGCCGATCCGTTCGTTTCCGTTGATCACAACCGAGTTAAACCGGTACTCCTGCGCCACCGCCTCGGCGGCTGGAACCAGCCAAGCCACTGACAACAAAGCGCAAACAGAAGCGCCCCGAATTGCGTTAGCGAAATCTTTCTTTCGCGCCTGTTTCACAGGCACACCGCCCCAGGTATTCAGCCTCATGGTTCAAACCCAATTTTGCGACATCCATTGCCAACCTGAGTACGCAGGTTAACGCGGATTGTCAAAACCCGGACAAGCAAAAAAGCACTACATTATGCAGTGCTTTTCAAAGTCGAAACATCATGAAGTGGTCTGGCAAAAGGATCAGAGCGAACCGATGAACGCCCCGGCCGCCAAAGCGGCACCAATTGCACCAATGTAGAGCAGACGATCCATGTTGATATCCGCCAACAGGCTAAGGCCGCGATAGGATTGCTGAAGTGTGTGCATGGGTCTGCTCCGATTTACCTGAATCGGTTGTATCCGGGCAATGCGGCATGATTTTGATCAATTGTGGCGTTTTTGGGGCAATGCGGTGAATACTTACTTTCTTTAGGTTGCTTTGCGATCAAGGCCGGGGTGCGGAGAATATGCTGAATATCGGGTTTTCGGGCTTTGCTGCCGTTCGCTGCGTTGGTTGCCAATGTCTGCTGTTGTGAGTATCGAAGTGTGCACATCGCAGGAAAGATAAATGAACAAATACGGATTAGCGGTTACTATAGCCGTCTTTGGTGCCCTTTCTATCGCCGTACTTATTGGTTTAAAATACTCACAGGCAACTCTACTGTTTGGTTTGATCGCAGCCTTGTCTGCTCCTGTCGTAATTCACAAAATTTCCAATGTTAGTTGGGCATTGGGAATGCTGATGGGGTTGTCCATCTTCGCCAGCTTTCCACTGAAAAGGCTCTTTCAAATCGACGGTTTCATAAATGAAATGCCGGTGACGCTGGCATACGTCAGCTTGCTCTGGGTGATTGGTTTCGGTTGGAGTAGGAGTTGGCGCTAAGCCGACTTCCGTAAGTCTTGCGGCAAAATGCAAAAAGGGCTCATAGCTGACATCTGACAGTTTCGGTCGCCCTTGCCAACTGCTAGGTTAGGGCACGACACAAAGGAGGCCGCAAGTTGCTTCGAAAGTACCTGGCTGCCAGAAGTATTGATTTTAAGATCATTGTTGGTTTCTGGCTTGTATTCTTATGCCTTCACCTATCGTTCCCAGAGGGTTTTGGCGCCCGAAGTGTGGATCGGGCCATTGTTGGAGGGCTTTATTTTGGCGGACCGGTAGCTTTGCTTCTTGATGTGGTTACCTTCTGCATCCGTCGCAGGTAGATGGTAGCTGGGAAGCAACAAAAAGGAGCCGATGTCGGCTTTGTGGACAAAGCGACCATCTACCACACGCCTGAAAGACAGCACGGACAGTGTTACTGGGCTAGTGGTGTCCTTGGAAATGAACCTGCATAGTTTCCTATTCTTCAAAATAGTGGGGGCTATTCGGTGCATCCAAAGCACTTCCTTCAATCAGCGCCTCCATGTCACTGGGGAGCATGCGGCTCATTATGTCGTGGTGAGCTAACGTCATAAGCTTGTAAGCGCCATTAGTCTCGAGCGTCCCCAAATATTCTTCAACGTCTTCAAGTGTCTGCATATGGAGGGGTTGATGGAAGAACTGTATTAGTTCTGCAAGAGTTGCATGAACCTTCATCAGGTCTCTTAAGTATACGACGGTCGTTCGATCAGCGGGGATGTTTTCGTCGATCCCGAAAAATGCGTGTTCGACAATATTATCAGTGTATTTGTTTTCCATTCTACCCTCGACACAATGAACTGATAGTTCTTATTGCCATTCGGGCTACAACAACAGGTCAGAAAGGGCTCTGAGCCAACATCTGACAATGTCGCGCAAATTCCTGTAGGCTAGCGGCCTCAGGATGGCGATCAGGCGGGACTTTGCTGCGCAACAATTTCCACCGCGCCCGAACCGAGGGGCAGGAAGCAAAGCGCCCGCCCCGTGGGGGCGGTTCGGGCGCTGCCAAATCGGTGATTTGGCAATTCGGCTTCACTTCCTAGGGTATCAATGGCCTCATACCCGACATCTGACTGTTCCGCATTGCCTGACCTATTGATACCCTAAAACCCTCAAAAAGGATCCTTCCATGCCGAAACGCGCCATCATCCCTGCCGCCGTGTCCAACGCCGCAGAGGCGCTCAATATGTCGCCCGGCATTGTCTCGGGCGATCATCTGTTTCTGACCGGGACAACCGGATCAGGGCCGGATGGCGCAATGCCCGGCGATCCCACCGCCCAGTTTGAGCAGGCCTTTGCCAAGATCGGGATGGTTCTGGCCGAGGCGGCACTGGACATGGATGCTATAGTCGAGATGACAAGCTATCACGTGGGTCTGCGGGATCATTTTGATGATTTCGACGCGGTGCGCCTGTCAGTCTTTAACCCGCCCTACCCGGCCTGGACCGCCGTTGAGGTGGCCGGTATCCGCCGGGAAGGGGCCGTGGTTGAAATCAGGGTGATCGCGTCCATGCGCCCCTAGGGGCAGAACAGATCATTGCCAAGCGCGAAGATCATCAGGGATAGCACCAGCGTCAGACCGATCGTCATCAGCACCCGCAGTGCCTTGTCGCTCGGCGGTTTTCCCGCAACGGCCTCATAGGCGTAGAACACCAGATGCCCGCCATCCAGCGCCGGGATCGGAAAGAGGTTAAGCAATCCTACAGCCGTGCTGAGCACTGCGATAAAATAGATGAAGGATTGCGCCCCCTGGCTGGCCATGGCGCCGGAGGTCTGGGCGATGCCGACCGGCCCGGACAGGTTGCAGGTGCTGATATTGCCGATAATCATTTGCTTGAGCCCCGAGATGGAGCCGGTGATGATCCGCCAGGTGTTTGCCACGCCGGTTGTTGCCGCCGCGCCCAATCCGGGCGTTTCGGTGGCCGTTTCAAAGGCCATGCCGCCCGCGATCCCGATCCGCACAGAGCGTTTGAAGGTGCCATCTTCCTGCGGTTCATCCACCACCTTGGGTGTCATGGTGAACGGCAGGTTTTGGCCCTCGCGCCAGACGGTCAGCTCCAGCGCCGCCCCTTCGGAGGCTTCGACCACCTCTTTGAGCTGGGCAAAGGCAAAGATCTCTCGACCATTGATCGCCGTGATCACATCCCCCGGTTCCAGGCCGGCGGCATAGGCGGCCGATTGTGGCAGGACCTGCAACACGAGCGGCGGCATGACATAGGGACCGGTTACCGCTTGTTTCCGGCCGTTGCGCTCCACCTCATAGGTCAGCACAGGTTCTTGGGGGACTGTGCCAAGGAAGGATCCATAGGCCGGATCTTCGATGGATGGCACCGTGAGACCGTTGATCGCAAGGATCTCGTCACCTGCTTGCAACTCGATGCCCTGCTGGGGCAGATCGCGCAATTCACCTACTGTCAGAGGGTCTTTTGTCACGCCAGCGGTATAAGCGATCGCCCCGAAAATCAGGATCGACATCACAAAGTTGAAGACAGGGCCGGCCGCCACCGTGGCCGCACGGGCCCAAAGCGGGGCGCCATGCATTGTGTGGCGCAGTTTGTCTGGATCGTCTGCCACAGCGGCCATCGCCGCCTCGTCCTTGCCTGACGCGGCATTGGCATCGCCCGCGAATTTCACATAACCGCCCAAAGGCAGCGCAGCGATCTGCCAGCGGGTGCCGCGTTTGTCATGACCGGACCAGAGGATCGGACCAAAGCCAAGGCTGAACACATCGGCATGAATGCCGGACCAGCGGCCCACGATGTAATGGCCGTATTCATGCACCGCAACAATCACCGACAGTGCAACAACAAAGGCCACGATGGTCCAGATCAAGCTGCCAAATTGCGGAAGAAGTCCAAGAATGTCCAAAACGCTACCCTGCTCTTTTGTTGATCGCGGCTTGGGCCGCCTTACGTGCCAAATGGTCTACTTGGAGGACGTTATCAAGTGTCATGGTGTCATGAATGAGGCTGCTGTGCCCTTCCATCTGGTCCAAAGTCTGATCGACAACCTCGGCCATCTGCACAAAATTGATCTGGCCGGCAATAAATCCGTCCAGCGCCGTTTCCTTGGCCGCGTTGAACACGGCGCCCGTCATGCCGCCTGCGGCCATGGTTTGCCGTGCCAGTGACAAGGCCGGCCAACGGCGGTCGTCGGGGTTGCGAAATTCGAATTGGCCGATAGCGGCAAGGTCCAGCCGCTGCACCGGCAATTTCGCCCGATTGGGGTGGTGTAGCGCAAAGCCGATGGCATGGCGCATATCGGGCGGGCCAACATGGGCCATCAAGGCCCCATCCACAAAACCGACCAGTGCGTGGATCATGGATTGCGGATGCACCAGGACTTCGATCTGGTCGGCGCGAACGTCAAAAAATTCTTTTGTCTCAATGACTTCCATCGCCTTATTAAACATAGAGGCGCTGTCGATTGTGATCCTTTGGCCCATATCCCAATTGGGATGGCTTGAGGCCTGATCAAGCGTTGCCTCCGCCAGTTTTTCAATCGGCCAATCCCGGAACGCGCCGCCACTGGCAGTGATGATCACCCGCTCCACAGCGGCAATGTCTTCGCCAATCAGCGCTTGGAAAATTGCGGAGTGTTCACTATCGACGGGCAGAATTTGCGCACCGCTGTCCGCTACGGTTCGCAGCATCAGCGCACCTGCACAGACCAGCGATTCCTTGTTGGCCAGCGCCAATGTGCCGCCCTGTTCCGCCGCTGCAAGCCCTGGTGCGAGACCCGCCGCGCCGACGATGGCAGACATGGTCCAATCCGCAGGACGGGAAGCGCAGTCGGTGATTGCCTGCGCCCCTGCCGCCGCGGCAACTTGCGTTCCGGCCAAAGCATCGCGCAGATCATGCAAAAGATGATCATGGGCCGTGACCGCAATGTCTGCATTCAGAGCAATCGCATCTGCCGCCAATTGCGCGATATTGCCCGCGCCGGTCAGGGCAACAACATCATAGGCGTCCAGATCACGGCGGATCAGATCAATCGTGTTCTGCCCGATGGAGCCGGTCGCCCCCAGGATCGAAACCTTGCGCGGCATGCGGGCCTACCCAAGCCCCGGAGGGAAACCAATAAACTGGCCAATGATCAGCAGGAACACCGATGCGCCCAACATGCCATCAAACCGGTCCAGCAATCCGCCATGACCGGGGATCAGGTTTGAGCTGTCCTTGACGCCCATGCGCCGTTTCATCCCGGATTCGGCGATGTCGCCCATCTGCGATGCCATTGAAACCGCGATGGAAATCCCGATCAGTTGCAGGCTCACCTCGGTGTTGATCGAAAACAACAGGCCCACAACCGCAGCGCCAATCCAGCCAGCGCCGGTGCCTGACCATGTTTTCTTGGGGCTGACCTTTGGCCAGAACTTCGGACCGCCAAAGGTTCGTCCGGCAAAATAACCAACCACATCCGTGACCACCACAACCAGCACCAGCCACAGCATCCAGCCAAAGCCAAGATCGTCGCGCACCTGCATCATGCCATAACCGGACAGCAGGATCATGACCGAAAAAGCCATATAAATCGTGCGGTTATGACTGAGTTGACCAAAACCGATCAGGGCCGGTGCCAGCAACACCGGCAGGGCAAAGCCAACCGGCAGATAAATCGCCAGAAACACCGCCGCGCCGGTTAATGCACCCATTTGCAATTGCACGTGCCGCGCACCGGGGCGCAGCATGCCAACCAGTTCCCAGACCATCAGCCCGCAAATGATCGCGACCAGCACGTGAAAGACATGGCCGCCAAACCAGATGCCAAGCAGGCCAACCACCACCATTGCCGCGCCGGAAAACATCCGCGCAGAGAGATCAGACCATTGTTCAGGGTTTTTGGCCATTGTCTTTTCCTCAGGTTTTCACTGCGCCAAAACGCCGATCCCGTCCGCCGAATGAGGCGCAAAGACTGCCAAATTCCTCGCGGGTGAAATCGGGCCAAAGCGTGTCAATAAATTCATATTCCGCATAGGCCGATTGCCATAGCAGAAAGTTAGATATCCGCGCCTCGCCGCTGGTGCGGATCACCAGGTCTGGGTCCGGTAAAACGTAAGTATCCAAATACCTTGGCAGCGTTTCTTCATCCACCGACTCTGGGTCTAGCCGCCCTGCCGCAACATCCTGCGCCAGCCGTTTGGTGGCGCGGGCCACCTCGTCACGGCCACCATAGTTGATCGCGATGGTGAGATTGACCTTGTCGTTATGGGCGGTCGCAGCCTCAAGGTCGTTCATCAGCTTGATCAGCTTGTCATCAAGGCGCAGCCGGTCGCCGATGAAACGGACGCGCACACCATCTTCGCTGAGGGCGCGGGTTTCCTTGGTGATGTAGCGTCGGAACAGGCTCATCAGACCGGCCACTTCGACCTGCGTGCGCTTCCAGTTCTCTGTCGAAAAGGCAAATATTGTCAGATACTTAACGCCAAAATCCGGGCAAGATTGGACGATCTCCCGCACCCGGCGCGCACCTGCATGGTGGCCAAACAGGCGCGGGCGACCACGCTGTGTGGCCCAACGGCCGTTGCCATCCATGATGATCGCAACATGGCGTGGACCGCCCGGTGTGATATCGGGCTCCGGGGTCTGGTCCGCCTCTTGGGGGATGTTCATGGCGTGCGGTGCTCCGCTTGAGGGGGCGTGGGCGCAGTGCCACGGCTGTTGTCCCAGAAAAAAGGCCGCCCTTGGGACGGCCCTGTAGCAGGGTCAGACCTGCATGATCTCGGCTTGTTTGGATTCGAGTTGTTCGTCGATCATCGCGATGAACTTATCCGTCAAATCCTGCATTTCGGTTTCCCAGAACTTCTGATCGTCCTCGGACATGCCATCGGCCTTGGCCTTTTTGATCTGGTCCATTCCGTCACGGCGCAGGTTGCGGATCGAAACGCGGGCATGTTCGGCATATTGCCCCGCCACTTTGGTCAGATCGCGGCGGCGTTCTTCGTTCAGCTCGGGAATGGGCAGCATGATGATAGTGCCGTTGAGCTGTGGATTGATGCCAAGGCCGCTTTCGCGGATCGCCTTTTCGACCTTTCCAACCAGACCTTTGTCCCAAACATTGATGGTGACCATGCGCGGCTCTGGCACGTTGACGGTGCCGACCTGATTGATCGGGGTCATGGACCCGTAAGCATCAACCATCACGGGCTCAAGCATCGACGCAGACGCGCGGCCCGTGCGCAGGGACGAAAATTCAGTGCGCAATGCGCTGATCGCCCCGTTCATGCGGCGCTCAAGGTCGTCGGTGTCCAGAATAAATTCATCTGCCATGGGGTTTTCTTATCCTCAATTCGGGCTCAATTCAGGCGCGGACCGGCCATTTGGCCCTCGGAACACGCGTTGGTACAAGTATAAATCAACAGTTGGGACAATGACCAGTGGGCATTCGCCCGGCCCTAGCCGTGCACGCGGGTGTAGGTGCCCTCGCCCGCCAGAATGCCGCGGAAGCCGCCCGGCTCATCCAGCGAAAAGACAATAATCGGCAGGTTGTTGTCGCGGGCCAGTGCGATGGCCGATGCGTCCATAACGCCCAGCCGTTTGGCCAGCACATCATCATAAGACACATTGTCATAGCGCTTGGCATCGTCGAATTTGTTCGGATCCTTGTCGTAGACGCCGTCAACCTTGGTGCCCTTGAAAATCGCCTCGCAGGACATCTCGTTGGCCCGCAGGGTCGCGGCGGTATCGGTGGTGAAATAGGGGTTGCCGGTACCGGCGGCAAAGATGCAAACCCGTTTCTTTTCAAGGTGCCGCACGGCGCGGCGGCGGATATAGGGCTCGGCCACTTCGTTCATGGTAATCGCCGAAATGACCCGCGTGTGAATGCCCAGACCTTCCAGCGCCGATTGCATCGCCAGCGCGTTCATCACCGTGGCCAGCATGCCCATGTAATCCGCCGTTGTCCGCTCCATCCCCTGCGCGCTGCCTTGCAAGCCGCGAAAGATATTGCCGCCGCCGATGACCATGCAGATCTCGACGCCCATCTCATGCACGCTTTGCACTTCGCGGGCGATGCGTTCAACAGTGGGCGGGTGCAAGCCAAAGCCCAGATCCCCCATCAGCGCCTCCCCTGAAATCTTCAGCATCACGCGGTTGAAACTGGTCTGCGGGGTGTCTTGGGGCATGGTGGCACCTTTCGGAGGGCTCTGGGGTTTTCATTTGGGCGCAAAATGTCGCAAATGGCGGCAAGGTTCAATGTAAAGCATCAGGTCTGCCCAAAGAAATGCCGCATCAGACGTCTTCTCAATTCGAAACCCTGCTGGATCGGCTGTCACCGGAGCAACCTGTTCTGATTGCGGGGCCGACGGCATCTGGCAAATCGGCGCTGGCGCTTGAAATCGCGGCGGCGCAGGGCGGCGTGGTTGTGAATGCGGATGCCAGTCAGGTTTACGACTGTTGGCGGGTGATCACCGCGCGGCCCTCAAAGGAAGAAGAGGCGCAGGCGCCACATCTGCTTTACGGACATATACCGGCCTCGGCACCTTATTCGACAGGGCATTGGCTGCGCGAGGTGGTGCCCTTGCTGGCGCAGGGGCCACGCCCGATCATTGTAGGCGGCACCGGATTGTATTTTTCTGCGCTGACGCAAGGCCTTGCCGAGATCCCCGCCACCCCGCCGGAGGTGCGTGCACAGGCCGATGACCTGCCGCTTGAGGTGCTTTTGCAAGGGGTGGATGCTGCGACACTGGGCAAGATCGATGTCCAGAACCGGGCGCGTGTGCAACGCGCATGGGAGGTGCAGCAAACCACAGGCAAACCCTTGGTAGAGTGGCAAAAACAGACCGGTCCGGCCCCGTTACCCTTGGATCACTGCGTTCCTGTAGTCTTTGACGTGGACAAGGATTGGCTCAACGACCGGATCGCGCGGCGCTTTGACTTGATGATCGAGCAAGGCGCATTGGAAGAGGCAGAGGCCGTGCGCTGTGTCTATGATCCTGCCCTGCCCGCCCACCGCGCCATCGGTGTACCCGAGCTGATGCAATATCTGAACGGAGATCTGACGCTGGATCAGGCCAAACGAAACGCGGTGATCGCGACCCGCCAGTTTGCCAAACGGCAGCGGACCTGGATGCGCTCGAAAATGGCCAACTGGCACAAGATCACCCGAGGGTAGCGGCTTTGCCTGCAGCATTAACTTGCATTTTACACACAATTGCTCCTTTATTCCTTCAAGAAATTCCATTCGAATTTCAATAAAGCGATAATTGCATGATCCCGATGACAACCGACATCCAGGTTCTGACCCTTGCCCAGCTCAGCGGCGGGCAGGATTGGCAGGTGCAACTGGCCCATGACCGGAGCCATCATCTGTTGGTCTGGATCACCCGTGGTCAGGGGCGTGCGCTCTTGGATGGGCTGCGGCGCGGTATCGGGGCGCATAATGCGCTTTGGGTGCCTGCGGGGGCATTGTTTTCTTTGGATATGGGGCGGCAAAGCATGGGACAGGCGGTGCTGATCCCGCAAGGCACCCCGCTGCGGCTGCCGGAAATGCCCCGGCATCTGCGTATTCGGGATGTCACGACCCAATCGGAACTGACCGCATTGATCGAGGCCGCACATCGCGAGCAATCGCAACAACGGCCGCTGCGCCAGGATGCGCTTGAGGCCCACGCCGCGCTGATCTCGGTCTGGTTGCGGCGGCAGATCATGCAGGATGAACATGTCCCTGACCGGCGCAATGCTGCCGGACGGCTGAGCCAACGCTATTGCAACCTGTTGTCTGCGGGTTATCAAACCGGGGCAAGCATGGCAGCCTATGCGGATGAATTGGGTGTGACCTCGACCCATCTGACCCGCGCCGTGAAATCGGTGACCGGAAAAACCGCGGCGGATCTGTTGACCGAACGGGTGCTGCATGCCGGACGCAGCCTCTTGGGTGAGACCACAGAGCCGGCCAAAGACATCGCACGACATCTCGGATTTGGCTCAGCCGCGTATTTTACTCGCTTTATTCAGCATCATACAGGAATGCCGCCCAGCAAGCTGCGGCAAGGCTCCCAATAAATCTGCGGTAAATGTCACATTTTCAAAAACCGAAAATGTCGTTTTCAGAATGATGTGATGTCGTAAAATTCTAATTTTTTGCCGGAACCTGACATTGACCTGACGCAAGCGATGGTGCCTCATGGGCCCGATGGGAGAGCTACGAGGCGCGGTCTGCGCCTCGTGGAAGCGGTATTGTACGCACGATACCGCAGATCAAAATGGCCACAGGCCAATCAATTCCAGCGGGACGAACCCGCTGCGCCACCAACAGGGGCACGACATGGGACTATTTATTCTGCGCCGCCTGGGCGTGATGATACTGACGGCGCTTTGCCTGACGTTCATCGTGTTCTGGCTTACAAATCTTTATCCAAACCTCGAAAAACTGGCCAAGACACAAGGCAACTTCCGGATGTCGGACGAAGCTGTGTCGTCTTATCTGGGTGACCGCGGCTATCTACAGCCGATGCCGGTCAAATTTGGTCAATGGCTGGGCGTGATGCCCGGCTGGGTGACTGAGAAGGACGAAGGCAAAACCTTCGGGCGCTGCTTTTCAGAAGGCACACCAGAGGCCGAGCGGCCCACCCGCTGCGGAATTCTGCAAGGCGACTGGGGGTTTTCTACCGTTTTCAAAGATGAGGTCGGATCGACCCTGATGACCCGGCTGGCGTTGACGGGCAAATTGATGTTCTGGGTTTTGATGTTGATGGTGCCATCGGCGCTGATTGTCGGGGTTCTGGCAGGGATGCGCGAGGGATCCAAGCTGGACCGCTCGCTTTCAACCTTCTCGATCGCGACGACGGCCACGCCTGAATATGTATCCGGCGTTATCTTTATCGCGGTTCTGGCGTCATCGAAATTCGGCGTGTCGCCGATCCTGGCCGAATGGGGCTGGATCGACGGCAAGACGCTGTTCTTTGGCTCTGCCACCAAGGCGATGGACGATGCCAATTTCTGGAACTTTTTCCTGCCGGTGCTGACCATTTCGCTTTACGGGATGGGCTATATCGCGCGGATGACGCGGGCTTCGATGACCGAGGTGATGACAGCGCAATATATCCGGACCGCGCGCCTAAAGGGTGTGAAGTTCTCCGATATCGTACTCAAACACGCGCTGCGCAACGCGCTGATCGCCCCGTTCACGGTGATCATGTTGCAAATCCCGTGGCTGCTGAACGGTGTGGTCATCGTTGAGACCCTGTTCAACTACAAGGGTTTTGGCTGGCTTCTGGTGCAGGCGGCATCGAACAACGACATTGAATTGCTTTTGGCGGTCTCTGTTGTTTCTGTTGTGGTGGTTCTGGTGACCCAGCTGATTTCCGATATCGGCTATGTTTACCTCAACCCACGCATTCGCATTTCTTAAGGGAGCAAGGACATGGAACCTTTGACATGGACGGGCTCTCTGAGTGGGCTGAATATTATCTTTACTGCGGTGCTGGTCCTGCTGGTGCTGGGAATCGTGGGGCAAATCCTGATTTCCTTTGTGCCGCAATCTGACACCCGCGCCGTGGCCGGTGACGGCACTTTGGCCAGCAATCAGGGCGCCAGCGGCTTTATCAACATGGTCGTGAACTACCTGTTCTATGCCACCGTGGGGCTGGCGTTGATCTATCTGGTGCTAGGCATCGTGATGGGCACCGGCGCAGGTATCATCGGCGGCATGGCCCGGCAGCTTCTGCCGGTCTGGACCGCCCTGATCGTAACCTTCGTGTTGTCGATCACCTTCAAACGGAACCTCGGCCTTTATGGCAAGCTGTTTGACAGCACCGTAGGCATGATCGGGTTTGCGATCGTGATGTTCTGGGTGTTCACCGGCATTATGGGCGGTGTGTTTGACCTTCTGGTGACGCATGACAGCCTGAGCCAGGTGTCGGGCATGAAGAACAAATTGCCCGGAACGCCCCTGCGCGGCGCAGAAGAGGGTGACTACCAGTGGTTCCTGCTGGGCGGTGACAACCTTGCACGGGATGTCTTTAGCCGCCTGATCAAGGGCTCGTGGGTGGTTGTGAAAATCGCGCCCTTTGCGACGCTCTTTGCCTTTATGGTCGGGATCACACTGGGCCTGCCTGCCGGATACTATGGCGGCCGACTGGACACGATCCTGAGCTTTCTGGCCAACCTGATCCTCGCCTTCCCGGTGATCTTGCTGTTCTACCTGCTGGTGACACCCGAGATCGTGCTGACCGGTATCCCGAACTATATGGCGCTGTTCCTGTTCATCTTCCCACTGGTGTTCCTGGCGATCTTGCTGAACTCGCGGTTCTACACGCAGCCAAGTTTCCGCACACCGCTTCTGATTGTGGTGTTGGGGGTTGGCGCGTGGCTCTACCTGTCGATGGTGTCCAGCAATGGCACGATTGTGGAGACACCCAACTATTCCATCCCCGGTATTCCGGCGGCGCTGGACTTGTTTGACATCGGATCTGGCATCCTCGTGGTGTTTGTGTCGGTGGTGTTTGTGAACTCGCCCACTGTGTTTCGTATCGTGCGCGGTCTCGCGCTGGATATCAAAACCCGTGACTATGTGGCGGCTGCGCAAACCCGTGGTGAAGGACCGTGGTATATCATGCTGTGGGAGATCCTGCCCAACGCACGTGGGCCGCTGATCGTCGATTTCTGTCTGCGGATTGGCTATACCACCATCCTGCTTGGCACCTTGGGCTTCTTTGGTCTCGGTCTGGAATCGGAAAGCCCGGACTGGGGCAGCACGATCAACTCAGGCCGGCGTCTGTTGTCGCTGTATCCGCACGCGGCCATCGCGCCCGCGCTTTCGCTGCTCAGCCTCGTACTGGGTCTGAACCTGTTGGCGGATGGTCTGCGCGAAGAAAGCCTGCGCGACTGATTGAAAGAGTTGGACCGGGGGCCAGCCCCCGGACCCCCGGAATATTTACGGCCAAAAAGGCAAAGGGGATATTCCCCGCAGATTTTGGCCCCTCCCGAAGGAGAGTAGAATGGTAAAAGATGCATATGACGGTCCAATTCTGGAGATCGACAAGCTTTCGATTTCGTTTTTCACAAGGCTGCGGGAAATCCCTGCGGTGATGGATTTTTCCGCGACGGTTCAGCCCGGTGAGGCGCTGGGCCTTGTGGGCGAATCCGGCTGCGGCAAATCCACAGTGGCGCTGGGCGTGATGCAGGATCTGGGCAAGAACGGCCGCATTGTCGGCGGTTCGATCAAGTTCAAGGGCCGCGATCTGGGAGAGATGAGCGATGACGAGTTGCGGGACATTCGCGGCTCCGAGATCGCGATGATCTATCAAGAACCGATGGCGAGCCTCAATCCGGCAATGAAGATCGGCAAGCAGTTGATGGAAGTGCCGATGATCCACGCCGGCATGAACGAGAAGGACGCCTATGACCGCGCCTTGCAGGTGGTTACGGATGTGAAACTGCCCGATCCCAAACGGATCCTGAATGCCTATCCGCACCAGTTGTCGGGTGGCCAGCAGCAGCGGATCGTGATCGCGATGGCGTTGATGTCAGAACCGTCCCTATTGATCCTGGACGAGCCGACGACGGCGCTTGACGTGACGGTTGAGGCAGCTGTCGTGGAGCTGGTCAAGGAACTGGGCACAAAGTACGGCACATCGATGCTGTTTATCAGTCACAACCTTGGTCTGGTGCTTGAGACCTGTGACCGGATCTGCGTGATGTATTCCGGCGAAGCGGTCGAACGGGGCTCTATCGAGGATGTGTTCGATGAGATGCAGCACCCCTATACGCAGGCGCTGTTCCGGTCGATTCCGCTGCCCGGTGCTGACAAGAATGCCCGTCCCCTTGTGGCCATTCCCGGCAACTTTCCCCTGCCCCATGAACGCCCGCCAGGATGTAACTTTGGCCCGCGCTGCGATTATTTCGAGGCGGGGCGTTGTGATCAGGGCTACATCCCGATGCAGAATGTCGCGGGCAATGACCGTCATTCCACGCGCTGTTTGAAATTCGAGGAGATCGACTGGAAAGCGCCATTGGAACTGGCAGAGGTCAAAACCAAGGGTGATGTCGGCAAGGTTGTCCTGAAGATGGACAAGCTGAAAAAATACTACCAGGTGGCAGCCAATGCGATGTTCGGCGGCGGTGACACCAAGGTGGTCAAGGCCAACGAAGAGTTGAGTTTTGAGGCGCGCGAATCCGAAACGCTGGCGATTGTGGGCGAATCCGGTTGCGGCAAGTCCACCTTTGCCAAGGTTCTGATGGGTCTTGAGACCGCCACCGAGGGCCAGATCCTGCTGGATGGCGTGAATATTGGCGATGTGCCTATCGAGGACCGCACCACCAAGAATGTCGCCGATGTCCAGATGGTGTTCCAGAACCCGTTTGACACGCTCAACCCGTCGATGACCGTGGGCCGGCAGATCATCCGCGCGCTGGAGATCTTCAAGGTTGGCAAGAACGAAGCCGAGCGGCGCCAGCGGATGCTGGAACTGCTCGATCTGGTGAAACTGCCGCGCGAGTTTGCCGATCGGATGCCACGGCAGCTGTCCGGTGGTCAAAAGCAACGTGTGGGCATCGCCCGCGCCTTTGCCGGGGATGCGCGGATTGTTGTGGCGGATGAGCCGGTGTCGGCGCTTGACGTGTCCGTGCAGGCCGCGGTGACAGATCTGTTGATGGAGATCCAGCGCGAGCAGAAGACCACCTTGCTGTTCATCAGCCACGACTTGTCGATTGTGCGCTATCTCAGCGACCGGGTCATGGTGATGTATTTGGGCCATGTGGTTGAGCTGGGCAGCACCGATCAGGTGTTCTCGCCGCCCTATCACCCCTATACCGAGGCTTTGCTGTCTGCGGTGCCGATTGCCGATACCTCAGTCAAGAAAAAGCACATCGTGCTTGAGGGCGACATTCCATCCGCAATGAACCCGCCACCGGGTTGCCCGTTCCAGACGCGGTGCCGCTGGAAATCGGAGGTGCCGGACGGGCTTTGTGAACGCGAGGTTCCGCCCATTCGAGAGATGGCCGACGGGCATCAGGTCAAGTGCCACCTGAGCGATCAAAAGTTCTCAGAGATGGAGCCGGTGATCGAAGTGGGAGTCGCGGCAGAATAAAGCAAAGCGCGGATGGTTTCCCATCCGCGCTTTTTCTTGGTTTACATAAAAAGTATTTAGCGGGTGATTGCGTCACCGGATGTGTTCACCCGAGCCAGCTCTTCCGCCACGGTCTTGGCAAAACCATAGACCATCGCCGTGTAGAAATCTTCGGTTGATGGCGGCACCAGGAAGTAGCCCTCAGGCGCAACAGTGTCGGCGGTCGCGGCCACGATATTGACCGGGAATGTCACATCGCCAACGCTGCCATCACGGCCTTCGATGGCAACCACACCTTCGATCTGGTTGAATTCCGCGCTGTCCGGCAGATATGTATCACCGTCCAAGGCGATTTTGCGGATGTCGATCCGGATTGTCGGGTCGGCCGCATCGTCGCTGGTCGGCACCATCTCGGCCACCGCTTTGTTGATGTCGGTCTGCAGCTCCGGGTAGAGCGCCGCTGCGTTGCTGTCTTGCGCGGCGTCATAAGAGGCGTCGACGCTGATCTGCGAGATTTTAGGCAGCTCGGCCGCAGTTGCAGATGTGAGGGCCAACAGGCTGACGCCAGCGGCGAATGTAAAACTTTTGATCGTTGTGAACATGATATGCTCCTTACTCTTTCTGGCGCCAAGATCCGGAGAATTCCGGTTGCGGCGCTCTGGGTAAAGAACGGGCGGAATGTGAATTGGTTCCGGCTGGTGTTCAGGGAACGGGCGAAAACACGCCGACCCATGCAGTAAGGCGTTGTTCTAAAACGAAAACAGGAAGGGGTCAGCTCCCCGCAATAATCCGGACATAGTTGCGCGTTTCCTTGTAGGGCGGCACGCCGCCATACTTTTTCACCGCGCCCGGACCGGCGTTATAGGCTGCCAGTGCTAGCCGCCATGTGCCAAACCGTTTGAATTGTTGTTTGAGGTAACGTGCCCCACCTTCGAGGTTCTGGGCCGGATCCGTGGGATCGACCCGCAGCTTGCGGGCTGTGCCGGGCATCAACTGTGCCAGTCCCATCGCGCCTTTGTGGGACTTAGCGTTGGGGTTCCAACCGCTTTCTTGCTGCACCAATCGCAGAAACAGATCCACCGGCACGCCGTGGCGGGCTGCGGCGTCTTTTGCGACCTGCAAGTAAACGCCTTTGTATTTGCCTTTGTATTTCGGCGTGTTGCCCCATTTCGTCGGGGTGATGACAGTTGGCGGCTTGAGCCGCACAGAGGCCGAATACTGCTTGGACGCCCGATTATCGAGGATCTTTTTCTGGGACTTGAACAATCCGCTGCGGCTTTTGCTTGAGAAAATATCCGCGCTGGCCGGTGCCCCAGCCAAAGCCATGGCAACAGCCACTGCCCAGGTCAGTGATTTTTTTGAATTGCGCATCCTGCCCGACGCCCCCAACGTTGATTGGGCGAACTATATCAAAACCTGACCTTCGTGCCAGCCCAAGTTTCCCTGCGGTGGCAGAGAATTGCCATGAAACCGTTTGTTAACCATGGTTCAGCCAAGCTCACCCCGATATAACGGCTTAAACCGGGGCGGCGCGGATTCGCAGCACGGGAGTGAATTGATAGATCAGGGGGCAATATGGCCGGTTCAGTTAACAAAGTGATCCTTATCGGCAATCTGGGGCGTGATCCCGAGGTACGGTCGTTTCAAAATGGCGGCAAGGTTTGCAATCTGCGCATCGCCACCTCCGAGACTTGGAAAGACCGCAACACCGGTGAACGCAAAGAGAAAACGGAATGGCATTCGGTGGCCATCTTTCAAGAAGGTCTTGTGCGGATTGCCGAACAATACCTCAAGAAAGGCTCCAAAGTTTACATTGAGGGACAGCTGCAAACCCGAAAATGGCAGGATCAGTCAGGCAATGACCGGTATAGCACCGAAGTTGTGCTGCAAGGCTATGGTGGCACGCTGACCATGCTGGATGGCCGCGATGGTGGTTCCGGCGGCGGTGGTGGCGGCTATGGCGGCGGTTCCGGTGGCGGCGATTACGGCGGCGGCGGTTATGACAGCGGCAATGGCGGCGGCGGCTACGACAGTGGCCCGTCGGGTGGCGGCGGCGGCGGTTCCCGCGATCTGGACGACGAAATCCCGTTCTGATCAGCGAAAGACAAACGCAGAAACGGTCCGATTTTCGGGCCGTTTTTTTTGGCGAGGCTTAAGGGAAACTTCAGGAAGCGCTCGGATACTCCGCCCCATTATTCCATCGAGGGGCCAGATTTGTTTTCCCAATTCAAGAATATGCCGATCCGGCTGAAGCTACCTGTCATAACCGCCCTGATGATCGTGCTCGCCGTTCTGGCGATGGGCGCGGTGTCCTTTCAAATGGCGCGGGCCGCAGCCATAAAACAGGCCGAACATACGCTTCATGCAGTCGCTCAGGGGATGAACAGGTCCGTCACCGGATATCTAAACGCCATCGCCACCCATATTACGCTGGAGGCTGGAAATCCGCATGTCCATGATGCCTTAAAAGCACTTTCTGAGGGTTACGAGGCTTTGAACAATGCCGGACCGGCCCTGAGCAAAGCCTATATCAAAGATAATCCTCACCCTGAGGGCAAAAAGGACCAGCTTTATAACAGCGGCCAAAACACCGCCTATGATCAGGCGCATGAACGATATCATCCGTTCTTTCACGCCCTCCAGAAGAAGCTTGGATATTACGATATTTTTCTGTTCGATACCAAGGGAACATTGGTCTATTCGGTTTTCAAGGAAAGCGATTTTGCCACCAATCTGCTAAGCGGCAAATGGAAAGACAGCGGCCTGGGACAGGCCTACCGCGCGGCGACAAAACTTGCGCCGGATGCCGCGCCAGCTTTTGTTGATTTCAGCCCCTATGGACCCAGCGCCGATGCACCTGCCGCCTTTCTTGCGCGTCCGATTTTTTCCCGTGATGGCAAACGGTTGGGGGTTCTGGCCTTTCAGATGCCGGTGGACCGGATTAACGAAGTGACCCGCGGCGTTGTCGGACTGGGCAGGTCCGGTGATGTGTTCATTGTCGGAGAGGACAACGTTCTGCGCAGCGATTCCATCCAGACGGAGCAGAACGACATTTTGACCACCTCCTTTCGTACCAGTCCCGGCGAAGGGTCACATCACAGCACAGCCGAAGTTGGCCTGACCGGTGATCCGGCCGCGATCCATCGGGTACCCCTGCCCTTTCTGGGCACGAATTGGACTTTGGCAGTTACGCAATCCATGGAGGAGATCCTCGCGCCAACCGTGCGTTTGCGGAACATCTTTGCCTTGATCGGCGCTTTGATCATTGGGGTGGGATTACTCTTTGCCGCAATCTTTGCGCGCTCAATCTCAAACCCGCTCCGTGCGGTTGATCGTGCCATGCGTGAGGTCGCCGCGGCGCATTATGATCTGGAGGTGCCGCACATCACGCGCAAAGATGAAATTGGCGGCATTGCCAATGCTTTGGAAGGGTTTCGGAAGTCCCTGATCGCCGCCGGCCGGCTGCAAGAAGAAGCTGCCTATAAGGGTGCCGGATTTGCCGCGTCATCTTCGGCCATGATGCTGATCGGGACAGATGGCCAGGTGGTCTGGACCAACCATGCATTGGATCGCTTGTTTTCAGATGCGGCGGCAGAGCTTCGCCAGATCAGCGCAATGTTCGACCCAAGGGCCGTCACCGGCACGGATTTTCATCAATTGCATCCGCTTTCTGATCTGAAACCTGCGATGTCTGGCTCGGCGATGGACGCGCCGATCCAACGCTATTTCCGCGCCGGGCGGCTGATCCTGGGTCTGGCCATTGCTGCCGTCCACAACAAGGACGGTGATCCGATTGGTCATGTGGTTGAATGGAAGGATCAAACAGGCGATCTGCGCAATGCCGTCATCATGGCGTCTCTGGATCAGGCCAACGCGCAGCTGGAGATTTCGGCGACAGGCATCATCGTGTCCGCAAATGATACCTTCGCTGAGTTGCTGCAGACCAACGGCGCATCTCTCGAAGGGACACAGGCAGATCAGATCATCACCCTGCCCGGTTCCTCAAGCGCATTTGACCAGATCCTCGAAGCAGAAGAGCCGCTGTTCGGTGTTTTCGAGATTTCGACTGCCGGTGGCCCGAAATATCTGGATGGCAGCCTCACGCCGATGGCCGATCACACCGGCTTGTCCAAGGGCATGATCCTGATCGGGCGCGACATCACAGAAACGCATCTGTCTCAACAGGCCCACAAAGCCCAACATCGTGCCATGACGCAGGCACAGGAGCAGGTCGTGGACGCGCTGCGTGTCGCCTTGCACCGGGTCTCTCAAAAAGATCTGACCACTCAAATCGACAAGGCATTTCCTAAGGAATACAGCGCCTTGCGCGATGATTTTAACCTTGCAATCTCAACCCTGCTCACTGTCATAGAAACCGTTGGCGCCAATGCCAGCAACATCGACAGCGAGACCAGCGAAATCACCAGCGCTGCCGACGATCTGGCGCAGCGCACTGAAACCCAGGCCGCAACGCTGGAAGAAACCGCCGCCGCATTGGATGAGATCACCGGCTCCGTCAGAACCGCAGCAGACAGCACCCGGCGTGCCGCACAATTGGTTGAAAACGCGCATCAAATGGCGATGCAAAGCGAAGGAGTGGTCGATGATACCGAAACGGCCATGCACGGGATCGCCAAATCCTCCTCCGAGATTACAAATATCATCAGCGTCATTGACAATATTGCCTTCCAAACCAACCTATTGGCCCTGAACGCAGGCGTGGAAGCCGCCCGCGCAGGTGAAGCAGGACGGGGCTTCGCCGTGGTTGCATCGGAAGTGCGAGCGCTGGCATTGCAATCGGCCAATGCGGCGCAGGAGATTACATCGCTGATTTCGGCAAGCCGGTCACAGGTCGACAACGGCGTTGCTTTGGTGGGGCGTACAGGAACGTCCCTAAAGGCCATCGTCGCAGCGGTGGCCGAAGTTGCAGAGCTTGTTGCCACCCTGTCCACCTCATCGGCGGATCAAGCCGCGGTTCTGCAAGAGATCAACGCATCTGTCGCCAAGCTGGATGCTGTGACACAGCGAAACGCCGCAATGTTCGAGGAAACCACCGCGGCCAGCCATGCATTGCGTGGTCAAGCCCATGGATTGTTTCAGAAAATATCAGAATTCAACATTGGCCAGCGCCCCGTCAGTCCACCGCAATCGCAGCAGATTGCGTCGTGATCAAGCAGCTTAGCGCCGCGCCGCCAAAGCGTCAGACAAGGTTTCTGATACAGCATGTAAAGGCACGTCAGAGGTGACAAAAGCCGCACCGATGCTGTGCGCGAGGATAAAGTTCAGCTGGCCTTTGACCACCTTTTTGTCCTGACCCATCAGATCTATCAACCCTTGCGCATCCGGCAATTCACCCTCGATGTCAGACAAATCTGTTTTCATTCCCATCGCCTTGAGATGGGCGCGCACGCGGCTGGGGTCTTCTTGAGCGCAAAGGCCAATGCGGGCCGACAGCTCAAACGCCAAAGCGCAACCAATAGACACGCCTTCGCCATGCAATAACCGATCCGAATACCCCGTTGCCGCTTCCAAAGCGTGACCAAAGGTGTGGCCCAGGTTCAACAAGGCCCGGTCGCCCTGTTCGGTCTCATCGCGGATCACAATGTCAGCCTTCATCTGAACGGACCTGCGCACCGCCTCCACGCGAGCGGTCATATCACCTGCGGCCAATGCTGGCCCTTGCACTTCCAACCAGTCAAAAAAATCAGCGGCACCCAAGAGCCCGTATTTGACCACCTCGCCATAACCGGCGAGAAAGTCCCGCGCGTTCATCGTCCCCAGAACCGCGGTATCGGCCAGCACCAGGGACGGTTGATGAAACGCGCCGATCAGGTTCTTGCCCTGCGGTGCGTTGATGCCGGTTTTGCCGCCGACGGAGCTGTCGACTTGCGCCAGCAGCGAGGTAGGGATTTGGACAAACCGCACGCCGCGCCGCAGGATCGCGGCGGCAAAGCCAACCAAATCGCCGATAACGCCGCCACCAAACGCGATCACGATGTCGCCGCGTTCCACTTTCTGGTCGAGAAGCCATTCGACGGTTTGGGTCAAATAGGGCCAGGATTTGGTCGCCTCTCCCGGTGGCAGCTCCAGCACCGCCATATCGATGTCTGCCGCACTCAAACCATTGCGCAAGGTTTCAAGGTGCAGCGCCGCAACGTTGCGGTCAGTGACAACACAAACCTTCTTGCGGCCGCCAAAGGGCGCAATCCGCGTGCCGGCTTCTTGCAGCAAACCGGGCCCGATATGCACATCATAGGCACGTCCAGGCAGGTCCACATGAACGGTTTCAAGCATCTGTTTTCTCCAGCACATCTGGCCGCGTCAGCAAGACATCAATCACCCGCTCCGCCATTTGCTCTACGGTGAGGTTCGGCATGCAAGCCACTGACAAATCGGCCTTTTGATAGATCGGAACCCGCGCGTTAAACAGCGAAGTGAGCGTGGCTCTGGGATCGGCCGTGCGGAGCAAGGGCCGCGTGTCCTTGTGCCGTACCCTGTTCCACAACAACTCGATGTCCGCATTCAACCAAACCGAAACGCCCCGCGCCGAAATGTTGGACCGGTTCTGCTCGGCCAGGAACGCGCCGCCACCCGTGGAGAGGATGCCGCGTTCACTGTCGAGCAAACGGGAAATCACTTCGGCCTCGCGTTTGCGGAAAAACGCCTCGCCGTCACGTTCAAATATTTCGGGTACGGTCAGATTGGCCGCGCGTTCGATCTCTGCGTCGCTGTCCAGAAAAGGCACATCCAGTTTGGACGCCAGGGCCCGCCCCACCGCCGTCTTGCCCGCACCCATCATACCCACCATCACAGCGGTCTTTTTCAGGTGGTAACGCGGGGCTGACGCGTGGTCATCGGCCATGGTTTGCTCAATTTTGCTCATTTTCATCTGAATGACGTGATCTTGGCCAAAAGGCCATATATAGATTGAGGAACAAAGCAAAAAACAAACGGGCAAATCATGGGCAAATTGATCAAACTGCTGATATATCTCCTGATCATCGGGTGTATTGGGTTGATCGGCTATGCCTATATCGGGCCGTTTTTTGGTGCTGATTTCAACCCCGCGCAGGTCGAGACCCATGTTCCGGTCACTTTGATCGCGGAATGATCTGATGCCGCCTCGCAGCCAATTTTTAATCTTGCGCCTCACCGCAGCGGCCATTGGTGTTTTGGCCGCCCTGCCCTTGGCGTCACAAGAGACGGTGCCCGCCGCGCCGCTTTCAGTCATTGACTGGCTTGGCACACAATCGGCCACTGTCCCCGGATCACAGCCACGCAGCCTGATCATCGACGAGGTTCCAGTGGCCAAAACCGGCAGCGTGCCGGAGGTGTCGGTTGTCCCGCTTGGCGATGGGGCACCCCGCGAAATTGGTCTGGTGCCGTCCGCAATCACCGGACTGCCGCCTGGCCTTTGGGCGGGCAGTGACGTGACCCGATTGAAAACATTGATCGAAACATTGCCTGACTTGCGCCTGCCGGCGGCGCAATCGCTGCTTTTCACCGTCCTCTTGGCAGAGGCGCAAGCCCCCAAAGGCGGCAGCGCAGCGGGGGATGCCTTGGCGCTTTTGCGGGTTGAAAAACTTCTGAAAGAGGGCGCCCTGGACCCGGCGCTTTCCTTGATCGAACAGGCCAATGTGACAACCAGTGCGGCGCATTTTGATCTGTGGATGCAGATCAGCTTGCTCAGCGGCACCGAAGATCGCGCGTGCAACATGCTGTCGCGGTCGGCGCATTTGACCCGAGACTATGGCACCCGCATTTTCTGCGCAGCACGAGAACAGAAATGGGACAATGCATCGCTGACCTTTGGGTCGGCGCAGGCCTTGGGATTGATGAGCGCCGAGAAGCTGGAACTTGCTGACAGGTTTTTGCATCCCGACGCTTTTGAAGAGGCGGCCGCCCTGCCCGCGCCGCGCCAGATGGATCCGCTGAGCTTCCGGCTTTTCGAAGCGATCGGGGAGCCGCAACCAACGCGAAACCTGCCCCGCGCCTTTGCCGTTGCTGATCTGCGTGATCTGGCCGGATGGAAGGCCCAGTTGGAAGCGGCGGAGCGGCTGACCCGCGCAGGCGCATTGCCGGACAACCGTCTGCTGGGCCTCTATACGGATCGCTCCCCCGCTGCGTCGGGCGGCATCTGGGATCGTGTGGCGGCCTTGCAGCGGTTCGAAACAGCCCTGTCCACTGGCAGTGCCGAAGCGGTCGCCAAAACCCTTCCTGCGGTCTGGTCGGCCATGGGCAGCGCGGGATTAGAAGTGACATTTGCAAGCCTGTTTCACGAAAAACTGGCGGAATTTGATCTGGATGGGACCGCAGGCAGCATCGCAAAGAAAATCATGTTGCTGTCGCCCAAGTATGAAAGCGCCGCCGCGCCGGATGGCGGTTTTGTTGATCTGATCGCCAAGGGCGAAGTGCCAGACCGGCGGCCCGATGCGCCGCTTGCAGGTGCCATTTATGATGCCTTTTCAGAGGCCACCCCCCGCTCCGACCTGATTGCGAACGTGGCACAGGATCGGTTGGGGGAAAGCATTCTTGTACTGCTGGGCCTGCTGCAACAGGGCGCAAACGGCGATGCCGCAGCTTTGCGCGATGCGCTGGCAACACTACGGGCGCTTGGCCTCGAAGACACGGCACGCCGTTCGGCCTTGCAAGTGCTGTTGCTGGAGCCCTGATGCATGCAAACCGCCACGTTTCATTGGATTTCATCGTTTCTTGAGGCACAGGCCGCCGAACTGGGCGCCGCGACCAACACGCAATTGGCCTATGGCCGTGATCTGAAGGATTTTGATCTGTTTCTGGCCCGCCGCAGCCGCGATTTTCAGGATGCGGCCCGTGCGGATGTGGAGGACTATCTGGTGCATTGCGACGCGCAGGGGTTGGCCAAATCCACCCGTGCACGCCGCTTGTCCGCGATCAAACAACTTTACCGCTTTGCCTTTGAAGAAGGGCTGCGCAGTGACAACCCCGCGATCCAGATCGCCGGTCCGGGCCAGGACAAACGCCTGCCCAAGATCCTGAGCGAGACCGAAGTGGATGCCCTCTTGGACGCCGCCCGCAATTCCGGGCGCAGCAAATCCGACCAGATCCGCAACACCTGCCTGATGGAACTGCTTTATGCCACCGGCATGCGGGTAAGCGAGCTGGTCAGCCTGCCTGTGAGCGCCACGCGCGGTGATCCGCGGCTGCTGCTGATCATGGGCAAAGGAGGCAAGGAACGTATGGTTCCGTTGTCACCTCCGTCGCGTGAGGCGTTGTCCGAATGGCTGATCGAGCGTGACGCGCAGGATGCAGCGGCTGAAAAATTGCGCAAGCCCGTGTCGCGATTCTTGTTCCCTTCGCGCGGTGCATCGGGCCATCTGACGCGCCATCGGTTCTATCTGTTGATAAAGGAATTTGCCGTTGCGGGCGGCGTCGATCCATCCAAGGTCACGCCCCATACCCTGCGCCACGCCTTTGCCACGCATCTGTTGGCCCATGGCGCCGATCTGCGGGCAATCCAGACGATGCTTGGCCATGCCGATGTGGCCACAACCGAGATTTACACCCATGTTTTGCAAGAACGGTTGTCAGAGCTGGTGCTGGATCATCACCCCCTGGCCGATGCACCAAAGCGTAAACCGGCAGGCAAGACATCCTCGGACGGCCAATAACCGGTGCGCAGTGCGGTCTTGTAGTCCTCTGGCAGCCCTGCGGCTGTCATATCGGCCTGTGCAGCTTCCACATCATAGCTGAGCCGGTGAAACTGCACCTCGCCGCCATCGAGCAGGGCAAACCGCGTTTGTTGCCGCCCGTCATGGGGCGGCATGCCGATCACACCGGCGTTGATCCACCGGCCCCTTGGCGTGGTTTTCAGAAACGGCAGTCCGCAATGGCCCGCGATGATGTGATCCACCGGCCCGATCCGGCGTTCCAATGCGTCCCATTCCTCTGCGAAAACACTCTCTGGCGAGGTCTCCCAGATAAAGCGTGCCACATCCTGAACACCGCCGTGAATCACCCCGTAACGGCTGCCTTGATGGTGAAAGCTGATCGCAACTGGCCGCGCCGCCATCCACATTTTGTCCCCTTCGCTCAGCGCTTGGGCGGCAAATCCGTACCACCGGGCGCTCAACACGTCACAGACGGTGCCATCGTCAAAGCCGCAACCGCAATCTGCCGCGTCGCTGCCCAACTGGATCTCGCAGTTGCCCGCCACCACGGCACATCCCATCGCCCGGATCATCGCTGTGGTCCGCTGCGGCGCGCCGCAATAGGCCGCAACGTCACCGGTACAGATCATCTGATGCGGGGCAATCCCGCGATCTTGAGCCGCAGCAAAGAGCGCGCCCAAGGCCTGTGCATTTGAATAGGGGCCGCCAAACAACAGGACCGGACCATCCAAAACACCCAAATCAACATGCCGCATTGCGTCTGTCCTTCCTGCACACCCTTGAATGACATGCCCATGATGCCCATAACCACTGCTACAATGAAACAAACGGATAACAACACCCATGGAACCCAGCGCACCTATTCTTGATGGCGCTTTTTGGATCAGCAGCAGCATCATCTTGTTTCTGCTTGTCCTCTCCGGCTTCTTCTCCGGCTCCGAGACGGCCCTGACCGCGGCCTCGCGGGGGAAATTGCGTGCGCAGGCTGACAAGGGCTCGCGCGGGGCAACGCGGGCGCTCAAGATCACCGAAGACAACGAACGTCTGATCGGCTCGGTCCTGCTGGGCAACAACCTTGTGAACATCCTTGCCGCCTCACTTGCAACGGCGATGTTCACCCGGCTTTTTGGCGAATCCGGTGTGGCACTGGCGACGCTGGTTATGACCCTTTTGGTGCTGATCTTTGCGGAGGTGCTGCCAAAAACCTATGCAATTACCAATGCCGAACGCGCCGCCGCGCTGGTCTCGCGCCCGATCGCGCTGGTGGTGCTGGTCTTTGCCCCGGTGGTCAGCGCCGTACGCCTGTTTGTCCGTGCCATTCTCCGGATTTTTGGCGTGACCATTGATCCCGACAGCAACATCCTCGCGGTGCGAGAAGAAATCGCTGGCGCATTGCAGCTGGGCCATTCCGAAGGGGTGGTGGAAAAAGAGGACCGCGACCGGATTTTGGGCGCCCTTGATCTGCGTGAACGGGTGGTTGAGGAAATCATGCTGCACCGTTCCGGCATTGAGATGATCGATGCCCAGGCAGAGCCCTCTGATATTCTTGAACAATGTCTGCAGTCCAACCACACCCGCCTGCCGGTCTATCGCGATGACCCTGAAAACATCATCGGCGTGGTGCATGCCAAAGATCTGCTGAGGGCGATGTACAAGCTGATCGGTGGCCCCGATGGCGAAGCGGCGGAACTGAAGAACTTCAACGTGGTCAGCGTGGCCATGAAACCCTATTTCGTGCCCGAGACCTCGACCCTTGATGAACAGATGCGCCAGTTCCTGCGCCGCCGCACCCATTTTGCACTGGTGGTGGATGAATATGGCTCGCTGCAAGGTCTGATCACGCTGGAAGACATCCTTGAGGAAATCGTAGGCGAGATTACCGATGAATTTGACCCCGATGCCGATCATCACGTGACCCCGGCGGAGGACGGTCATCATTACGTCGATGGCGCGATGACGATCCGCGATCTGAACCGCGCCACCGATTGGTCCCTGCCCGATGATGAGGCCAACACCGTTGCCGGTCTGGTGATCCACGAGGCGCAGATGATCCCGACCCCCGGTCAGGTTTTCAGCTTCCATGGCTTCCGGTTCGAAGTGATGGCCAAGGACGGCAACCGCATCGCGCAGTTGAAGATCCGCCCTCTCTAGCGGAAACCCTGCCCTTTTTGGCCCAAAATACTCTGCGGGGGTCCGGGGGTGCAAAACCCCCGGCGCTTTCGTCCAGACACTGCGCCCCGTCAGGCGCGCAGCTTTTCTCCCTTGGGATCAAACGGCGGTTCGGCCAGGATCACCGCCTTGTGCGGCTGGCCCAGAACCATCACTTCGACCTCATCCCCCGGCCCTGCGTCTTTGACAAAACCCAAGGCCAGTGATTGACCAACGGTATAGCCATAGGCGCCCGAGGTGACGCGCCCGATGCCTTTGCCATCCTTGAAAATCGGCTCGCCCCCTGTGGCATCCGCGTTTGAAGCCGTTGTCGCATCGGTATCCAAGGCGAGAATGACCAGATGCTCGCGCGGGGATTTGGCCAAGGTCTCCGCCACGGCCGCCTTGTTCAGGAACACCTTGTCCATCTTGCAAAGCCGGTCCAGCCCGACCTCTTGCGGCCAGTATTCGGGTGAATATTCGCGGCTCCAGGACCCGTAGCCTTTCTCGACCCGCAGCGACATCAATGCGCGGCTGCCCACTGGCCCTGCGCCAAAATCTGCGCCCGCTTCGATCAGTGCTGCAAAAAGCTGTGCCTGATCCTCAACGGCGCAATGCAGCTCCCAGCCGAGATCGCCGGTGAAGGATACCCGCAAGGCCAGAACGCGAATGCCGGCCAATTCGATCCATTTGGACCGCATAAACGGGAAATCTGCGGTGGCAAGCGAGGTATTGGTCAACCGCCCCAGCAATTCGCGTGATTTTGGACCCGCGACGTTGAAGCCGCAAACCGCCTCGGTCCGGCTTTCGAACGTGGTGCCTTCGGGCAGCGGCACCTCTTTGAAGAACCGCGCGTGATAGCGTTCGGCCATGCCAGACCCGATGATCCAGAATTCCTCTTCTGCGATGCGGGTCACTGTGAAATCTCCCGCGATGCCGCCGCGCATGCCAATCAACGGCGTCAGACAGGACCGGCCCACCGCCCGTGGCATGTTGTTGGCAAAGACGGCATTCAGCCAGTCCTCCGCCCCCGGTCCCTTGCAGACGTATTTGGCAAAGTTGGAGATGTCGATGATCCCGGCCTTGTCCCGCAGCATCTTGCATTCGCGGCCAACCTGATCCCACCAACCCTGACGGGTAAAGCCTTCGGTCTCGTCCTCCGCGCCAACGGGAAATCCGTAATACAGCGGATGTTCCCAGCCATAGTTGAGGCCAAAGACCGCCCCCATTTCGCGCTGCGCGTCATAAGCGGGGCGTTTGCGCATCGGGCGTCCGGCGCTGCGTTCCTCATTCGGGAAGTGAATTTTGAAGCGGTTGGCGTATTGATCGCCCACCCGCGCCTTGGTAAAGGCCGCATCTGCCCAATCGCCAAACCGCGCCACATCCCATGCGAACATGTCATAGCGGCTTTCGCCGGTGACAATCCAATCGGCGGCCAGCAAACCCATGCCGCCCGATTGGGAAAAGCCGGGAATGATGCCGTTGCAGCAGAAGTAATTTGACAGTTCCGGCACCGGACCAAACAGCACATTGCTGTCCGGCGACCAGATCATCGGCCCGTTGATCACCCGTTTGATGCCCGCCTCGCCCACGGCAGGCACACGGTCGATCGCCCGCATCATGTTGTCCTCGATCCGCTCCAGATCGTCGGCAAACAATTCATGACCAAAGCCTTGCGGCGTGCCATCCTCGGCCCAGAACCGCATGTCTTTTTCGTAAGCCCCGACCAGCAGCCCCTTGCCCTCCTGGCGCAGATAATATTCGCCATCGCGGTCCGCAACAGAAGGCAAGCGCCGGTCGAGCGCGTCAATCTCGGCAATGGTTTCGGTGACGAAATATTGGTGCTCTGTGGGTTGCAGCGGCAGTTTGATCCCCGCCAACGCCGCAACCTCGCGCCCCCAAAGGCCAGCGGCATTCACCACCCATTGGGTTTTGATATCGCCCTTTTCCGTGCGCACGATCCATGTGCCGTCGGGCTGTTGCTCGGTCCCGGTGACAGGGCAAAAGCGGATGATCTCAGCCCCGTTTTGCCGTGCACCCACCGCATAGGCGTTGGTCACGCCTGACGGGTCCACATTGCCGCCCGAGGGTTCAAACATGATGCAGCGGATGCCGTCGTAATTGACCAGCGGATGCAGCGCTTCGGCTTCGGCGCGGCTGACCTCGTGAAAGTTCAACCCGTAGTATTTGGCCTTGGCCGCTTGCAATCGCAACTGATGCTCGCGGGCTTCGGTCTGGGCCAGATACAGCGATCCGGGCTGGAACACACCGCAGCTTTGACCGGTTTCGGCTTCAAGCGCATTGTACAGGTCCATCGTATAGTTCTGGATACGGGTGATGTTGTTGTTGTCATGCAATCCGTGAATATTGGCCGCCGCGTGCCAGGTGGATCCTGAGGTCAATTCGTCCCGCTCCAGCAGGACAACATCTGTCCACCCCAATTTGGTCAGGTGGTACAGAATAGAACAGCCGATAACGCCGCCTCCGATAACGACAGCTTGGGCCTGGGTGCGCATGATTTTGCTTTCCAATTGGTTTCACTGCCTCAGAACTTGACCCTTGCACATTCGCTCAGATTGCCGGAACCCGACATGGCCTGTCGCCAAATGGAAAGTTTCCGGCATTGTTTGGGGGTCTTTGGTCTGCAGGCCGGGTAACCGACAGCAGTCGATCCCGGCAACAACACATATCAACGCCTCAATTCATGCGGCAAAATCGACATAATCTGTCGGGAACCCACATGAATCGGTCGGTCGCCCTGTGCAACCTCCGACCAAATTGAATGGAGAATTATATGAAGACCTCAACCCGTGTCGTAATTATTGGTGGCGGCGTCGTCGGCGCATCGGTTTTGTATCACCTGACAAAACTCGGCTGGTCCGATGTGATGCTGCTGGAGCGTTCCGAGCTGACCTCGGGTTCGACCTGGCATGCCGCGGGCGGCTTTCACACCTTGAACGGCGATACCAATATGGCCGCGCTGCAAGGCTATACGATTCGCCTTTACAAGGAGCTGGAAGAGCTTACCGGCATGTCCTGCGGGTTGCACCATGTGGGCGGCGTGACACTGGCCGACAATCAGGACCGGTTTGACATGCTTTTGGCGGAGCGGGCCAAACACCGCTTCATGGGCCTGGAGACAGAGATTGTCACACCCGAAGAGATCAAGAAAATCGCACCTGTGACCTCTGTCGAGGGGATTATTGGCGGGCTTTACGATCCTCTTGACGGGCACCTCGACCCCTCCGGCACCACCCACGCCTATGCCAAGGCAGCCCGGATGGGCGGCGCGACGATTGAGACTCATTGCATGGTCCAAGAGACCAACCAGCGCCCCGATGGCACCTGGGATGTAGTCACTGACAAAGGCACCATTCACGCCGAACATGTGGTCAACGCCGGTGGCCTTTGGGCGCGTGAGGTTGGCGCGATGGCCGGGGTCTATTTCCCGCTGCATCCGATGGAGCACCAATACCTTGTCACAGAAGAAGTGCCTCTGATCGCCGAAATGATGGCCGACGGCAAAGAGCATCCGCATGTGATGGACCCGGCTGGCGAAAGCTATCTGCGGCAAGAGGGCAAAGGTCTGTGTATCGGATTTTACGAGCAAACCTGCCGCCCATGGGCCGTTGATGGCACTTCCTGGAGCTTTGGTCAGGATCTCTTGCCAGACGATTTCGACAAGATCGAAGACAGCATCGCCTTCGCCTACAAACGCTTCCCCGATCTGGAGAAAGCGGGCGTCAAGAACGTTATTCACGGGCCGTTCACCTTTGCCCCGGATGGCAACCCGCTGGTGGGTCCGGTGCCGGGCATGCGCAACTATTGGTCTGCTTGCGGCGTTATGGCCGGGTTCAGCCAAGGCGGCGGCGTTGGCCTGATGCTGGCGCAATGGATGGTCGAAGGCGAGCCGGAGCGCGACGTTATGGCGATGGACGTGGCGCGGTTTGGCGATTGGATCACGCCCGGCTACACCCTGCCCAAGGTCATCGAGAACTATCAAAAACGCTTTTCTGTTGCCTATCCAAACGAAGAACTGCCCGCCGCGCGGCCACACCGGACCACGCCGATGTATGACATCTTTACGGAAATGGGCGCGGTCTGGGGCCAACAGTTTGGCCTTGAAGTGCCAAACTACTTCGCCCAAGTCGACGAGCCAACCTATGAAACCCCCAGCTTCCGCCGCTCGGACGCCTTTGACGCAACCGCCCGTGAAGTGGCTGGCGTGCGCAACGCAGTTGGCATCAACGAGGTGCAGAACTTTGGTAAGTTCCTGATCAAAGGACCAAAGGCGCGTGCATGGCTGGACCGGATCATGGCGGGCCGCGTTCCGCAAAAGGGCCGTTTGTCCCTGACGCCAATGCTGTCAGAAAAGGGCAGGTTGTTTGGTGATTTCACCATTTCCTGTCTGGCAGAAGACCTGTTCCAGCTTACGGCCTCCTATGGCTCGCAGGCCTATCACCACCGCTGGTTCCTGAGCCATCTTGAGGATGGCGTTGAGGTCGAAAAGATCTCTGATCGCCGCAACGGCTTCCAGATTGCTGGCCCCAAGGCCCGCGATGTGCTGCAGGCCTGCACGCGCACTGATGTCTCGACGATGAAGTTCCTCGATGTGTGGGAAATGACCATTGGTCAGGTCGCCTGTATCGTGCAGCGGGTCAGCTACACAGGTGATCTGGGCTTTGAGATCTACTGTGATCCGATGGACCAACGTGCGTTGTGGAACGCGCTTTGGGGCGCGGGTCAGGATCACGGCATGGTGCCCTTTGGTATGCGTGCGATGATGTCCCTGCGTCTGGACAAGTTCTTTGGCTCGTGGTTGTCGGAGTTCTCGCCCGATTACACTGCTGCCGAAACCGGGCTGGACCGCTTTATCAGCTTCAAAAAGAACACCGATTTCATTGGCCGCGCAGCCGCCGAAGCAGAACGGGCCACGCCCCCTGCCCGCAAGTTGATGGCCTTTGAGGTCGATGCGGATGACGCGGATGTGCATGGCTATGAGCCGATCTGGCTGGACGGCGCTGTGGTTGGGTTCTGCACCTCGGGCGGTTATTCGCACCATGCGCAGAAATCCATCGCCATGGGCTTTGTGCCAACAGAACGCGCGGAGGAAGGCCTGGCAGTCGAGATCGAAATTCTGGGCAAGATGCGTCCGGCCAAGTTGATCACAACACCGCTGTTTGATCCCGAAGGGGCGCGGATGCGCGGCTGACAACCCTGTTGTCCGGGCCTAGACTGCCCGGATGACCGCTGTGTTCGACTTTCCCATAATCGTGCTTGCGGCGGGGCAATCCCGCCGCATGCAGGGCCGTGACAAGCTGCTGGAGGATGTGGACGGTGCGCCGCTGATCCGAAGGCAGGTCAAGACGGCCCGATCCGCCACGACCGGCGCTGTCATGGTTGCGCTGCCCCCGCGTCCGCATCCACGTTATCAGGCGCTTGATGGTCTGGATGTGACCCTGTTGTCAGTGCCCGACGCCGACACCGGAATGAACGCCAGCCTGCGCCACAGCTTTGCCGCGCTGCCCAGGAATGCCCCCTGCGCCATGGTGTTGCTCGGCGATTTGCCAGATCTGGAAGTATCGGACCTTTGCCAGGTCGCCGCGGCGGTGGATTTGACCAGCGGCACCCAGATCTGGCGCGGCGCAACGGCTCAAGGTGAAGCAGGCCATCCCATCATTTTTCACAACAGTTTGTTTAATGCATTTGCCACGCTCCATGGCGACAGTGGCGGGCGCGAGGTGGTGGCAAAAGCCGAAGGCCGGGTTGAGCTGGTTCCGCTGAAAGGCGCTCGTGCCCGTGCCGATCTCGACACGCCCGAAGACTGGGCCGCATGGCGACGGGCGCGTGGCTAGCGCCCGAAAACAAGTCCCCGGAGCCAGCCTTGAGGATCACAGGAGCTGCGCCTCGTGTTTGCGCAACGACCGCCGTGCCGCGCCATAGGCCATGACACCTTCCTGGGTCGCCAATTCGGGGAACAGCCTAAATATTTCATTGCGTTGTTCCTGTTCGACACCGGCAAGGGAATTGTCACCGGGTTGAAAGCTCTCGCTCCAGGCGCCATCAGACAGGATCACCTCATGATGGTCGAACATCAGATGGACATAGGTCAGATCACTGGTCTCAACTGTATCAATCCCCGCCCGGCAGGTCAGATGCTTGGCCGCGACCAACACTTCGCGGTCCTCGAAATAAAACGCGCTTTGATCGCTGACGATCAGAATCCTGTGGTTCGGTGAAACGAGCAAATCGCGTTCCGGCATGCGCTTGCCAAGCGCCCCTTGCCGGATCAGAACCGGCCTCAGATCGGTATCGCGGGCCAGCTCGGCCCCCGAAAGTCGCCGCTGCCCGACCCAGCGGATCGGCTGCAAGCCGTTGTCGCGGGTGATCACGAAATCGCCCACCTGCAATGTCTCGACCCGCCGCTGGCCCTGCGGCGTTGCGATCAATGTGCCGGGGGTGAAACAGGGCACCACCGCTTCGATCTCGTCGAACCGCAATGATCCCGTTGCCATCCCATCGGCGTCAAAATACTGGACCTCGCCTGATTGCTGATCCTCGGTCAGATAGTTGATCTCAAACCGGCCGCCCTCAACCGTTGATCCACGGAGATCCAACGTGTCGAAATCCACCGGCCCGCTGCCTCCGTCGATCACATCACCAACGGTTACGCCGGAGAAGAGATCCATGCCTTCGCCGCCCGACATCGTATCATTGCCCGCGCCGCCGATAAGGATGTCATCCCCCATAGCACCAAGCAAAAGATCATCGCCATCGCCGCCCGCCAACATGTCGTCGTCGCCGCCGCCATCCAGCAGGTCATCGCCGCTGCCGCCGTCCAGTATGTCGCTGTCTTCATTACCAAAAAGGCTGTCTTGGCCCTGCCCCCCAAACAAGGTGTCGGCGCCTGTTCCGCCGCTGAGGTGATCGTCGTCAATCTGCCCGTCCAACAGATCGTCCCCTGCACCGCCAAGCAGCAGATCATCATCATCTGCGCCATAGATTACGTCATTGCCGTCGCCGCCGCTGACCGTATCGCGGCCATTGAAAGGGTTTCGGTCCGGGGCATAGGGGGGCTCATCGTCGGGGTCATCCGGGATGCTCAGCACGTCGAGACCAAGTGCCGGATCAAGCCCGGCATAGATCGTGTCATCGCCGCTGCCGCCAAAGATATTGTCATTGCCTTCGCCGCCGATGATCAGGTCTGCCTCGCTGTCGCCGCTGATCACATCGTCGTCGATACCGCCGTCGATCAAGTCCGCGCCCGCGCCGCCGGTGATGGTGTCCCGATCGTCACCCGTGCGGATCACATCGTCGCCTGCCCCTCCATCAACAGCGTCGCGGTCGTCTTCGGGATCGGTGTCCGGCGCAAAGGTCAGATCATCGCTCACATCGGCGGGATAACCCAGATCGGGCGCTGCCACCCCTTCGCGAGAGGTGTCGATGACATCATTGCCTGCACCGCCTGTCACGGTCTCCCGACCTGCGCCATCGGTGATCAGATCATCGCCTGCGCCGCCTTCGATTACGTCGTCGCCCGCACCGGCCAGAATTGTGTCGTCACCCGCGCCCGCGCGAATGAAGTCGTCATCCGGTCCACTGCCATAAAGCAGGGCATCCCCGCCATCGACAAGATCTCCATCCGGATCACCGACGTAATTATCATCAATGAGTTCAGAGCCTTCCCCCCCATCGACAAAGCCATCACTGGCGCTCGGAGGGGCCACCGTGATCGTCAGCATCCCCTGATCTGTCGCCGCCTCTGGATCATCCGCGGGGCGGTCGCTCACGGTATAGAGAACGGTGGCCGCGCCGCTGAACCCCGGATTGGGCGTGAAGTTGACCGTATTGTCCGGGTTGATTTCAACCGTGCCTTCCTCGCTATGGGCGGTTGTGAGGGTCAATGTGTCCTCCGCATCCGGATCCGTGTCATTGGTCAAGACCGGGTGGCCAAGGATCGGCGTTTCGTAAGGGGTTTCTGCGCTGTCCTCCTCGGCGCTGGGCGCGTCATTGACAGGCAGGACGTCCAGCTTGACCGTGCTGCTTGCGGTGCCGCCTTTGCCGTCCGAAATGCTGTAGCTCACCGTGGTTTCGCCGTGGAAATGCGCCGCTGGGGTGAACAGCACCTGCCCGTCTTGCAGTGTGACACCGCCGTCGGGGCTGCTTGCCTCAATCAAGGTCAGGGGATCGCCATCGGGGTCACTGTCATTGGCCAGAACGTCGATCACAACCGCCGTGTCCTCGTCGGTCTCGATGCTGTCTTCCTCGGCCACCGGGGGTGCATTGCCGTCGCCCACTGCGACCACCGCCTCGCCCGTGTCCTTTGCCCCGTCGGGATCGACAACCGCATAGGTGATCAGCGCCTCACCGGTGAATCCGTCATCGGGGGTGAAAGTGACCGTGCCATCGCCGTTGTCCGTCACGCTGCCGCCTTCGCTGGTCAAATCGGTTATGCCAAGCGATTCTGGTGCGTTATCGACATCCGTGTCGTTCGCCAGAAGGTCGATAACCACTGCTTCGCCGTAGGGCGTGCTGGCCATATCATCCTGCGCCACCGGTGCATCGTTGACCGGATTTACCGTCAGCGCGACCAACCCATCATCTGTGCCGCCATGCCCGTCTTCGATGGTATAGCTGACTTGTGCATCGCCGGAAAAATCGGGGTCCGGTGTGAAGGTCACCGTGCCGTCGTCGTTGATGATGACCTCACCCTGTTCACTGTTTGCCGCGGTCAGGGTGAGTGCATCACCGTCAACATCCAGATCATTGTCCAAAACCTGCAGGACAATGCTGCCGTCTTCGTCCAGTTCTGCGGTGTCATCTTTGGCATTGGGGTCATGATTAACGGGATGCGGGTTTTTATCTTCGAACACCAGATTGTCGACCGCCCCTCCTTTGGGCAGAACCACCTCAACACGGGCGGTGCCCGGCACGGAAAGTTCGACACGCCGCTCGCCTCCATCTTCGGTTGGATCGACCCAATGGTTTTCCATGACCTCCCCATCCGCATCATAAAAAATCAGCCGGGTCGCGCTGCCGGGTACCGCTTCGATGTCTTTGAAGGTCAGGGATTTGATCCGCACCGGCCCTTCGAAATCAAAGAACAGGCTGCCAGCGGCATCGCTGCCGGTCTCGTCCTCTGGATCATCGGGTGCGGCAATGATCAACGCGCCGCCAAGCTTTGCAGAGGCAAGATCGGCATCTTGTCCAGTGGCTGCCGCGGTGTCGATCACACGCGCCTGCCCTGCGCCGCCTGTTGCCGAGATGTGAACCCCTTGCGCCGCATAGGCATCTGCAACCGCCGTTCCTGCGGCCAAAGCATTGAAATCAATCGTTTTGATCATAGCGGATTCTCCTAAGCAATGATGCATCCGGCGCGTTTTGCACCGTTGATGACCGGCAAGCATGTCGCGATGGCCCGAAACGATCCTTTTCGAAACCAGACGCTTTGCGCGGCAGGCGGACCCTGCCCAACAAATCTCAACAGAGGGTGGAGAGCGGCCCGCTGGACAGGCGAATAATGCGGTGCATTTTATTCAAGATGTTTTGGGCGACGAGGGCAGATCGCAATACCTGATTGGCCCACCGCCCTGCGCACGACCATGCCGAAAAAACGACACAGCCCCCGAAGCCGCGCTTGACACTGACGTTAGTGTCATACCGCTAAGGCTGCCTCCTCATCATGGATGATGACATTATTTCAGACAGGAGAACACAAGAAATGACACAGACGCGAGATTGGCACGGTAAGGTTGCCATCGTGACCGGCGGCAGTTCTGGCATTGGCAAGGCGACAGCGCTGGCGCTTGTTGCACGCGGGGCGCATGTTCTGATCACAGGGCGCAATGCAGATCGTCTGGCGCAGGTGACGTCCGCGCAGCCCGCGATCAGGTCGCTGCAGGCAGACAGCGCAGATGCGGGCAGCGGCAAACAAATCGTTGAGGCGGCGCTGGACAATTGGGGGCGGATTGACCTGATCGTAAACAATTCCGGTGCCGGCCAGCCCCTGCCGATGGAGGGCTATGACGCGGGCATTGTCGCGACAATGGCCACGGTGAACATCACCGCGCCGTCCCAGCTTGTCGCCGCAGCCCATGCCTCCCTGAAAGACAGCAAGGGGGCCATCGTCAACATCAGCACCGCCGTGACCCGAAATGCCGTACCGATGCTGGCACATTACGCTGCAACCAAAGCGGCGCTGGAGCATTTGACCAAATCATGGGCGATGGAGCTTGCCGGGGATGGGATCCGCGTCAATGCCATTGCCCCCGGTCCGGTTAAGAGCGGTGCGTTGACGGGGATGATGGGGTTGCCCGATGAGATGGCGCAGCAGATCGAAGCGCAAGAAGCGGCGCAGGTCCCATTGGGACGGCGGGGCGTGCCCGGTGACATCGTGCCTTGGATCCTGCGACTGGGCGGTTCGGATAATGAATGGCTCACCGGTCAGATCTTGACCATCGATGGCGGATGGACCTTGCGAACCTGAACCAGGATTTCGGATGGGCAGGTGACATCATCTGCCCATTGCGACTTGATCCACCAATGCAACCCTACCACATCTGTCAGGGCTGCCGACAAGGAGACAGAAATGCAGGCGAAAGAAGCGGCCGAAAGGCTAGAGATCACACCCCGCATGTTGCGCCATTACGAAAAAGAAGGGCTGCTGACGGTGGATCGTACCCTCAACGGTTATCGCCACTACAACGCGGCCGATCTGCGCCGCGCCGGGCGAATCCGTGATCTCATCGCATCGGGGTTTTCCACGCGCGAGATCAGAGGGATGAGCGCATGTCTGTCCGACGATGGTTCTGGTCCCTGCGAAGGTGGTGTCGAGATGTTGAAGCAAAAACTTGCGAATATTGATCGGCTTCGGGATGATTTGACCCGGCGTCGGGCTACGGTTCTGGACCGCCTTGAGGTCTTGGAACAGAACCTTGCAAGAAAGGCGGCATTGGCGGAGCGGATAACAGAAGACAGCCTGGTTTGAGCCAACCACCGCATCCAGAACCGAAGTCCCGAAAAGGGCAACACCCCCGGCAATCAGATTGCCGGGGGTGTTTTATCGTCCGGTTCGGGCCTTTTCGATTACAGGCCGCCATCCGCTTCAAACGGGTTTTCGGCCACGCCGACCAGTTGCAAAAGCATCTCGCCGCTGTCTGCCGCCATGGCTTCGGCAAAATCCACATCGACACGGTCCACCGCGGCCTGTTTGGATGCCGTATCATCGCGCAAATACAGGGCCATTGCGGCACTGGCATCTGCGGTATCTGACATGCCTTTGATCACCGCGAAATAGGTGCCGATATCGGTCTTATCCAGCAAGAACGCCTGATCGCCGCGTTGCAGGTCTATAAAATCCTGCGTTGCATCTACTGGCGGATCGCTTTTGGCACCTTCCAACACGCGCAGAATGAAAGTGCCGCGCGTCACGTTGCCCTGATCCAGCTGCCCCACCCAGAAGTCCAGGCCCGCCTGGTCCGGTGTCCGGCCCAGCACGTTGGAATAGACCTGCGTGGCAAAGTCCAGATTGGTCGCATCTTCGGGATATGTGGCGCGGGTTTCATCCTGATCCAGAAACAGCGCCGCCATTTCATCCAAAGACGTGCCATTGGCAAAGGCCGAGCCCCAGAAGTAAAGGCCAAGCGCATCTGGCGCACGGTTGAAATATGCGATGTAGAGCTCAATAAAGATATTGATCTGCGCCTGGTCCAGACCGGTGATGCCCTGTACGATCGACAGATCAAAACTGCCCTGATCGAAGATGGACCAACCGCTGGAAAAGGACAGCGTTTCGATCCCGGTCAGTGTGTCGGTGCCATCCCCGTCTGCCTGCCGGTCTTCGATGACAATCCCGCCATCTGCGGACATCTGCAGGGTATAGCGCCCCATCGCGCCGCTGAACCCGGCGGTATCTTCGCCATCACCGCCATTGATGCCGTCATTGGCCGCGCCGCCCGTCAGATGATCGTCATCCGCGCCGCCAAACAAGACGTCCTCGTCCGCGCCGCCGGTCAGCGTGTCGTTGCCTTCCATCCCGAACAGAACATCGGTGCCCAGTCCGCCATCAAAGCTGTCGGCGTTCTTGGACAGATAGAACCAATCGCCATGTTCCGACCCCTCCACGTTGCCATCCAGACTGACGACAAAGCTTGGATCGGAATTGCGCGAGCCGAGAATCAGAGTGTTGAGCGAGGCCGAAATCCCCGGCAACGCATTGACCAGCGCATCGATCAGGGCCTGCACCTGACCTGCGGCCTGTTCTTGCAATTGTTCCGCATCACCGCCAGCCTGTTCGGTCAGCAAAGCGCCGATGCCCTGCAGTGCCTCAAAGGCCTGCGCTGTGGCAATTTCGGCCGCGTTGGTGGCGGCGTTGAATGCCGCGTTGTTCGCGCCCTGCCCCAGCAGTTCGCCGATCACACTGTCGTTGGAGCCGATGAAGGCCATGATCGCATTGCCGGCGGCCTCGCCCAGCAGGCTGTAGAATTCGCCCAGCGTGCTGCCGCCATAGCCGTTGGCCGGATCGCCAAAGACCGACCAGATGCCGGTGGCGGGGTCAATGTCAAAGATGGGCGAATTGAAGATCCCGTCCTGTTGGCCCCAAAGCAGCTCTGCCGCGCGCGCTTGCGCGGCATTGAACAATTGCTCAATCTCATCGGTTGTGCCGCCCGACGGGTCCAGATTGTCGATGGCATCGCGCAAGGACATCTCCCGCGGGAAATCGGCCATTGCGGCGCGAACCTGATCCAGCGGACCGGTGATGCCAGAATAATCGCCCTGCGCCCAAGCTTCGATAAATGCGCGGGCCTCTGGGGGAAGTTGCACATTGGGATTGTTCAGCAGTTGCTGAAAGATGAACGGGCTGATCGATTCCAGCGCCGTTTGCGCGGCATCAAGCAGGTCCAGATATTGCCCGACGCTCATCCCCAGAATATCATCCACCGAACCCGGCGGGGAAAAACCGCCGCCGTAGGCGCCGATGGTGCCAAATGAGTCAAAGGATTGGTTAAATGCGTTTGTAAACGCTTCGTAATCTATGTCCATGGAACAGCCCACTCGTTGAATCAAAATATGGCGATACTAAACACGGTATTTTGCGTTCTGAAAACTGGGATTTTGGGTGAATTTAATGGTTTTTCAGGGCCGCCCCCCCACGTTTCGGGGGGATTAAGGTGGAAAAGCAGCAATTTGCGGGTAGCGCCGCGGGCTGGCATATCCTGTTAGTTGTATGGGCTGTGACATGCCAGGGCGCGGCGACTTTCAGATCTCGGCACCCGTGCGATGCCCGTAATCAGACCCACGCCAGCGTGAGCGCCGCCAAAACCAGATATCGCGTGCCTTTCGCAATGGTCACAAGCACCAGAAATGGTCCAAGCGGCTCCCGCATCAGCCCCGCCGCCACGGTCAGCGGATCCCCGACGATCGGCAGCCAACTGCCCAACAGCGACCAACGTCCATAGCGCCTGTACCAGCTTTGCGCACGGGCCAGTTGGGCCTCTGTACATGGAAACCAGCGCCGGTCCCGAAACCGCAGCAGGTATCGCCCCAGACACCAGTTGATCACCGCACCCAACACGTTGCCGACGGTCGCCACCACCAGCAAGGTCATCGCCGGATGAGCCTCACCAAGGAGCAACCCAACCAGAACCGCCTCTGACTGCATCGGCAGGATCGTCGCGGCGATCAACGCGGACAGGAATAGACCAATATAGGCGATCATGGGCGGGCATAGTCCAGTTGGTCGGAAAAAGATGCGGTCTGCGTAGGCTGGACAGATCATCATTGCCGGTAGCTATCCCAGCGCTGCGGCCCCTGCAATCTTGCGCATTTGTGTTTCACATCAGAAAAGTCCAGCCAGCCGCGCAAACCGCTGCGCTTCCGCTTCTTCGACGCTCCTGGGGCCGCCTCTCTCAACTATTCCTGATAGTAATCCAGGATTGAGGACTCATTCCTGTCAACGACAAAGGTTGATTTCCATCCTACGATCACCACGTCTTCATTCTGTATTGGAGAAAAAACCACCCGGAAACTCTGGTTACAATTCAAGAAATGCATATCGTAACTATCCAAATGCTTTGCCAGATCATAGTCAGGATCGCTGGACGCCTCTATTCGTTTGGCTTTTGGCCACACAAGCGATATCAGGCGGTTTTTTTGGTCTACAGTGACGTTCTCGCTGCATTGATCACTGGCTTTCTGCGCTTGGCAGGCCGCCAGAACGAACAAAACCGGGCAGATCGGCGCCCACAGTCTCATGCGTCATACTCCTTTTGCGCTCTCAGATCTTTACCAGTCGGGAAGATCTACTGAATTGGTCAAATGTCGGCTGTGAGCCCTTGTTTACATCAATCGCCAGTCACAACATATTTGATACACACCTAACCCGCCTTGTAATGACCGTATTCAAAAGGAAAGTCAGTGTCTGTTTCGACATATTCATACTTGCTCGGTGATACGGTGACATTGTTGAATGAAGATGAGTGGGAGGTTATCGAGCCTTTTGCGATGAACCGTCTTGAGCGCATTAAAAAATATCGGGAGGAGCATGGTTGTGGTCTCAAGGAAGCCCTTGAGAAAGAAGACGTTGGACAAGAGGCGCTTGATAAGTATGAGCAGTTAACCGGTGTCCGGTTAAGCCATCCAGATCAAATTTGGCATGTTCGGATGGCTTTGTACGGCTCGCTTTGTCCAAAGTGCAAACACCCTTTCAGATCACCAAAGGCCAAGCTATGTGCCAGTTGTGGCCATCAGCTCCCTGACGGTAAATTCGCGGGTCCATTAACGGCACAAACGACTTGATGGAACAGTCGCTTTGTCCACACATCCGACGCTAGAACTGAAAATGAAGTCTGACCGGTCCGTCACCTCGGAACATTATTGGAAACCGCAATTCGGACGATGGTCATCGGCCCTTCGGGTTCGGCACACCACTGTCAGATCGACCTTTTCAGTCTATTTTGCGGAGCCATCTCCCCGCAAGTTCAACACTTGCAAGAGAATGTGGTACCCAAGGCCGGACTCGAACCGGCACGCCTCGCGGCGGGGGATTTTGAATCCCCTGCGTCTACCATTCCGCCACTTGGGCACAGCGCCGATTTAGCCTGCATCATCGGTGCGGGCAAGGGTAATTCTTGGGATATTTTGCCCAGCCCTTGACCGCGCCCGTCTGCCGTGGTGTTGCAGGGGCAACGAAGGGATGCACAACCGATGATCAAACGTCTTTATCAATGGACCCTGAGCCTTGCGGAACATCCTCATGCGCTTTGGGCGTTGTTTGTGGTCGCCTTTGTCGAAAGTTCGTTTTTCCCCATTCCGCCGGACATTCTGATGATCCCGATGATCATCGCGCGGCCGCGGCGGGCCTGGCTGATTGCTTCGGTGGCGCTGTTTGCCTCTGTCTTGGGCGGTTTGCTGGGCTATGCGATCGGGGCTTTGGCGTTTGAGACATTGGGCCAGCCGATCCTGAGTGCGCTGGGCAAGGCCGACGCGATGGCCGAATTCTCCGAGCGGTTCAACGATCTTGGTTTCTGGGCGGTGCTCACGGCGGGTGTGACGCCCTTCCCTTACAAGGTCATCACCATCATGTCCGGTTGGACCGGAATGCCGCTGGCGACCTTTATCGTCACCTCGATCCTGGCACGGGGCCTGCGGTTTTTCATAGTCGCCGGATTGCTGTGGCAGTTTGGCGCACCGATCCGTGATTTCATTGAACGTCGGCTGGGTCTGATGTTCACTCTGGCCGTGGCCCTGCTGTTGGCCGGTTTCTTTGCGGTGCGATATCTATGACACGTAATGGTTTGATTTTGCTGGCGACAATGGGCTCCGCCGGCCTGCTTCTCGGGGCCTTTGGCTTTCAACATATTGGCGGGTTGGCGCCCTGTAAACTGTGCCTGTGGCAGCGTTGGCCCCATGCGGCGGCGGTGCTGATTGGTGCGGTTTTGTTGCTTGGCGGACCACGCCTTCTGGCTTGGCTTGGTGCCTTGGCGGCGCTGACCACCGGCCTGATCGGGGCCTATCACGCGGGTGTCGAATGGGGCTTCTGGCCTGGACCATCCAGCTGCACGGGCGGCGGCATGGACATGGGCGGCATGGACGGATCGGCGCTGCTGTCGCTGGACGCGCCTTTGGGCATGGTGATGTGCGATGAGGTGGTTTGGTCGCTGTTTGGTTTGTCGATGGCGGGCTGGAACGCTTTGATTGCCTTTGCCCTGACCGCGATCTGGGTCAAGGCCGCCCGCAGCGCCTGACCGTCAACCGGATTTTTTGGTCTTGAGCAGCAGGCTGGTTTCGCTGGCCACAACGCCATCAAGTTTGCGAATCCGCGACAGCACACCGTCGAACCCTTCCAGCGTTTCGGTGCCAATCTCGACGATCACATCCCAGCGGCCATTGGTGGAATGCACCGCCCGCAGCTCTGGCATGGAGGACAGCTGACGGGTGATCCGTTCGGCGCCGCGCCCTTCGATTTCGATCATCATCAGGCCGCGCACAGGGTCATGCATCACATCGGCCCGCGTCACCACGGAAAAGCCGACAATCTCGCCGCGTTCCTTGAGCCGTGCAATGCGGGCCCGCACCGTGGCCCGCGACAGATCCAGAATCGCCGCCAGATCAGACAATGATCTGCGGGCGTCATGCCGCAACGCGGCGATCAGGCGATGATCCACTTCGTCCATACTTACCTTCCAAATCGAACAATCACCCCTCAATACGGCCAGTTTGATCAATTGTCGATGCATCCTTTTGGTAGATATGAATAGACAAACACAGATTGAGGATCTTCCCATGACACAACAGCATTGCATTTTGGTTGGCGCGCCGATGGACAGCGGCAAGCGGCGTAAGGGGTGCCTGATGGGACCGGACGCCTACCGCACGGCTGGTCTGGCCGAAGCGCTGCGTGATCTGGGTCACGAGGTCAGCGACCGGGGCAACGTGGCCCCTGCCCCCTTCACCGCAAAAGAACACCCCAAGCTGGTGGCATTGGAAGAGACAATCGCTTGGACCGAAGCCCTGGCCGATGCTGCCGAAGCCACGATGAAGGACGGTTTGCCGATCTTCATGGGCGGTGATCATGCGCTGGCACTCGGCACTGTCCTGGGCGTGATGCGCCATGCGCAGGCAGTAGAGCGTCCGCAATTTGTGCTGTGGCTGGATGCGCATAGCGATTTTCACACGCCCCACACCACCGACAGCGGCAATTTGCACGGAACGCCACTGGGCTATGTCACCGGGCGCGAAGGGTTTGATGGCTTTCCCGTGATCGACATCCCGCTGCCACAGGAAAACGTGGCCATCATCGGGTTGCGGTCTGTGGATGCGGCGGAACGGGCTGCCCTGCAAGATACGTCGATTGTCCATGTCGACATGCGTGAGATTGACGAAAGCGGGATCGCGCGCCCTCTGGCCGCGTTTCTGGACAAGGTTGCCGCGGCCAATGGGCTGCTGCATGTCTCGCTGGACGTGGATTTTCTTGACCCTTCCGTGGCACCGGCGGTTGGCACCACGGTTCCGGGCGGCGCAACCGTCCGTGAGGGGCATCTGGTCATGGAAATGCTGCATGACAGCGGCTTGATGACCTCGCTTGACCTGGTGGAATTGAACCCGTTTCTGGATGAACGCGGGCGCACCGCGTCCCTGATGGTGGATCTGGCCGCATCGGCTCTTGGGCGCCGTGTCTTTGATCGTCCGACACGCGCGTTCTGAGATGTTTGTCCAAGCCCCCAAGTCGGTGGTGATGATCCGCCCGCATCATTTCCGGTCCAACCCGGAAACGCGGGGGGATAACGCCTATCAAAGTGACAGTGCGGGCGTTGTGGCCGCATTGGCCCGCGATGAATTTGACCATGTGGTCGGCACTCTACGGGGGCACGGCATCGCTGTGCATGATTTCGACGACACCAGCACAGATACGCCGGACAGCGTTTTTCCGAACAACTGGTTCTCGACCCATGCAGGCGGCCATGTCGCGGTTTATCCGATGTATGCGGCTAACCGCCGCCGCGAGCGGCGCTGGGACGTGATCGAAATGCTCAAATCCGAATACCGGGTGCAGGACATCATCGATTATTCGGGTCTTGAGCATGACAATCTGGCGCTTGAAGGCACCGGTGCGATGGTTCTGGATCACATCGGGCGTGTGGCTTACGTCGCCCGGTCCAAACGCGCCGATCCGGTGCTGCTGGAACGGTTCTGCACCAACTTCAACTTTGAGCCGATCGCCTTTGACGCCGCTGATGCGAAAGGCACGGCGGTCTATCATACCAATGTGCTGATGGCAGTGGGAACGCGCGTGGCGCTTGTCGGCCTTGAGATGATCACCGATCCGCACCGCCGCGCCATGGTGAAAGACAGGCTGACCGAGACCGGACGTGACGTGATTGCCCTGAGCGAGGCGCAGATCGCCGCCTTTGCCGGCAATGCGATCGAGCTGGAAGGCAAGGACGGTTTGATCCTTGCCCTTTCGGCGCGCGCCTTTGCCGCGCTGGAGCCAGATCAGGTCGCCCGTATCACAGAATCCGCGCGGATTGTGCCCTTGAACATACCTACAATTGAAACCGCAGGCGGGTCCGTGCGGTGCATGATCGCCGGTCTGCACCTGTCCCGCCGCACACAATAAAATAAGAGGTTTACCCATGACAACGCTAGAACCCTCCGAAAAGGCCCTGGTGCCTTTCGTATCTGTCGATCACATGATGAAACTGATCCACCACATCGGTGTCGAGCAGATGATGACCGGCATTTCCGACTATATTGAATCCGATTTCAAACGGTGGGAGTTGTTCGACAAAACCCCGCGCGTGGCCAGCCATTCTGAAAAGGGTGTGATTGAGCTGATGCCGACCTCCGATGGCGATGTCTATGGCTTCAAATACGTGAACGGGCATCCGTCCAACACCAAGGACGGGTTGCAGACCGTGACGGCCTTTGGCCTCCTGGCGGATGTGGCGACCGGCTATCCTGTGTTGCTCACCGAGATGACCATTTTGACAGCGCTTCGCACGGCGGCGACGTCGGCGCTGGTGGCGCGGTTATTGGCACCCAAGGGTGCGCATGTGATGGCGATGATCGGCAATGGCGCGCAATCGGAGTTTCAAAGCCTTGCCATGAAGGCCATCGCTGGCATAGACGAAGTGCGCCTTTATGACATCGACAAGGCCGCGACCGCCAAATGCGCCGCCAACCTTGCCGGTTCCGGCCTCAAGGTTGTGGCATGCGAGACCGCCGAAGAGGCGATGCTGGGCGCACAGATCATCACCACCTGCACCGCGGACAAGCAATATGCGACCATCCTGACCGATAACATGATCGGCAGCGGTGTGCATATCAACGCCATCGGCGGCGATTGCCCCGGCAAGACAGAACTGGCACCGGCGATCCTGCATCGGTCTGAAATCTTTGTGGAATATCCCGAACAGACCCGGATTGAAGGCGAGATCCAGCAGCTTGAACCTGATCACGCCGTCACGGAGATCTGGCAGGTTCTGACCGGTCAGGCCAAGGGCCGCAGCGACGACAAGCAGATCACCCTCTTTGACAGCGTCGGCTTTGCCATCGAGGACTTTTCGGCGTTGCGCTATGTGCGCGACCAGATTGAAGAAACCGGGCTGTTCCACCCCCTGGATCTTCTTGCAGACCCGGATGATCCGCGCGACCTGTTCGGGATGTTGCAGCGGGCAAAATAAGCCTGCCGCCGCCCCTTCAGGCGTCTTTGGTCACGTCATAGCCGTAGAGCCAATCATAGGCCCCGATCATCCGTGACGGGGCCAATTTGCTGCCCAGTTGCAGCCCAAGATGGGCCAAACCGCGCATTGGGCCGGGCTTGAGGTGATAGCGCCATGCGTTGCTGTTGGCCGCCTCGATCACCTTTCTCACCCGCGCCATCCGGCGATTTTGATAGCCCGCCATCCAGTTGCCGCCCTTGATTGCCGCATCGGTCAGCACCCATGCATCTTCCAGCGCCATATTGGCCCCTTGCGCCAAGAACGGCAGGGTGGGATGCGCCGCATCACCCAACATCGCAACGTTCTGTGCGTACCATTTCTGCGCCACCGGGTGTCTGTGCAAGCCCCACAAATTAACTTGCGTGACCGCCGCCAGCATCTCAGGCACGCGGCCCGCAAAGCCATCAAAGGCGCGGCGCAGGTTGGCCGGATCGTCAGGATGGTGCCAGCCCTCTTCGGCCCAATCGTCGCGCTCTTCGACCGCAACCAGATTGATCAATCTGCCATCGCGCATCGGATAGCTGACCAGATGCCGCCCCTCGCCCATATGCACATGCGCCTCATCGGGGTGATTGCAGTGGTTTGGCACAACCGCGCGCCAGGCCACCTGCCCGGTGAAAAACGCCTGATCCTCACCATTCAGCAGGGGCCGTGCTACGGAATGGATGCCGTCCGCGGCCACCAATGTACCGGCCCGCCGGGTGCTGCCATCGACCATCTGCACGGTCGGGGTCTCGCCGGGGCGGATCGAGGCGACCTGAGCGCCCAATTCGAACGTCACATTGGCGCGTTTGGCAGCTTCGGCCAGCACATCCACCAGATCGGCGCGGTGCAGGAACATATACTCCTGCCCCTTTTTCAAGCGGGTCAGGTCCAGCCGCGCCACCTGTGCGCCGGCCTCGTTGTACAACACCACCGCCCGGCCTTTGACCGCACCGCGGCGGCGCAAGCCGGGTTCAAGCCCCAGGGCGCGCAGAACGGCCATGCCATTGGGGCTGATCTGCAGTCCTGCGCCCACTTCGGTAATCTGCGGGGCCTGTTCGAGCAGCGTCACCGCCACCCCGCGCCGGGCAAAACCCGCAGCCGCGGCAAGCCCACCAATGCCGCCGCCGATCACAATCGCATTTGTGTGCTTCACATCGTTCTCCAAAACAAAACGCCGAAGCGTTCCCGCCCCGGCGCTTGCTATTTCAGACCCTGATTAGGGGATCAATCGTATCAATCGTCGCGGTGCACTTTTTCGCGGCGCTCGTGTTTTTCCTGCGCTTCAAGGCTCATCGTCGCGATGGGCCGTGCGTCCAGACGCTTGAGCGAGATTTGATCGCCCGTCACAGAGCAATAGCCAAATTCACCCTCATCAATGCGGCGCAAAGCAGCGTCGATCTTGCCGACCAGTTTGCGTGCGCGGTCCCGTGTGCGCAATTCCAGCGCCCGGTCTGTTTCTTCCGATGCACGATCTGCCACATCTGGAATGTTGCGTGTGCCGTCCTGAAGCCCTTCGATGGTGTCGCGGCTGCCAGCCAGCAGCTCCGATTTCCAGGTCAGCAGCTTGCGCCGAAAATACTCAAGCTGCCTGTCATTCATGAACGGTTCGTCCTCAGCCGGAGAATAGTCATCCGGCAGGAAAACTTCCTGCTTCATCGTATGTCCCTCAACAGTTTTTAGTCCTGGCATATAAGACTCTCTCTCCCCGAGATCTCGTCCTGCCGCAGCGTCTACCTGAGCAACCAGCGATTGTCACTACACAATCCCTTGGAATTTTGGTTAAAGGCATGGGCAGTTTTTGCGCAAGACAGAGGGTTGAAAAGCAATATGAAATTTCAGGGCACCGCCGATTACGTCGCGACAGATGACCTCAAGATTGCCGTGAACGCGGCCGTGACGCTTGAGCGTCCCCTCTTGGTCAAGGGCGAGCCGGGCACCGGCAAAACCGAACTGGCGCGGCAGGTCTCTTCTGCCTTGGGCCTGCGGATGATCGAATGGAACGTCAAATCCACCACACGCGCCCAGCAGGGTCTTTATGAATATGACGCCGTCTCGCGCCTGCGCGACAGCCAGTTGGGCGATGAGCGTGTGCATGACGTCAAGAATTACATCCGTAAGGGCAAGCTTTGGGAGGCCTTCGAGGCGGGCGAAAAAGTGGTGCTTTTGATCGACGAGATCGACAAGGCCGACATCGAATTTCCCAATGATCTGTTGCAGGAACTCGATAAGATGGAGTTCTTTGTTTATGAAACGGGCGAAACCATCAAGGCGGTCAACCGGCCGATTGTGATCATCACGTCAAACAACGAAAAAGAGCTGCCCGATGCGTTCCTGCGGCGCTGTTTCTTCCACTACATCCAGTTTCCTGACGTCGAGACCCTCAAGAAGATTGTCGAAGTGCATCATCCGGGCATCAAGGAAAGCCTGCTGACCACCGCGCTCACCCAGTTCTATGAAGTGCGCGATCAGCAAGGCCTTAAGAAAAAGCCGTCTACCTCCGAAGTGCTGGATTGGCTCAAGCTGTTGTTGGCCGAGGATATGGATGCCGAGGATTTGAAATCTGACGGCAAAAGCGCCCTGCCCAAGCTGCATGGGGCCTTGCTCAAGAACGAACAGGATGTGCATCTGTTTGAACGGCTGGCCTTTATGGCGCGGGCGCAACGGTAATTTCCACGCTTTCCCGGACCCAAATGGCAGGCTCCTTCGGGAGCCTGTTTCTGTTTCTGCCCCAATTGCCCAAGATTTGCCTTATTTGCCTTCTACCAAGGAGGAAAGATCAGGCACAGACCTGACACTCAAGGCTCAGCATAGGGCAGCAGGCAGAGATGACAGTCCCATTCGCAGCACCCAACTGCGCGTTCTTTTCCCGTTTTCTGCGGCCCGTTTGGCTGTTGCCCATCGCGGCTGCGGGGCATCGCCTGTGACCTCGCGTTTTGCCCTTCCATTGGTGATGTTGCTGAGCGCCTGCGTGCCCGCAGCGCAGAGCGACATGCCAACACGGGCGCAATTTGCCCAAAGCACCCTGCCCCCGATGAAGACCTTCGCCGCCACCCGTCCGGCCGCGCCGATACGGTCAAACCGCGATCTGGCAATTGATTTCATTGAGCTGTCCTTCCAGATGGAAAGTGGACGGCAACTGCCGGTTCTGACCCGTTTCGAAACCCCGATCACCCTGCGCGTCACCGGCAAGCCGCCTGCAACCCTTGGCCCTGATCTCAAGCGATTGATGGCGCGGCTGCGCAATGAGGCGGGGATCGACATTTCTTATACCACACGCAGCGATGCCAATATCACCATCGAGGCCGTGAGCCGCGCCGATATTCACCGGATCTTGCCGCAAGCGGCCTGTTTCGTGGCGCCCAACGTGCGATCTCTCAGTGAATACCGCGGCGCCCGCCGCAAGGCCAAAACCGATTGGACCGCGCTGCAAAGTCGCGAAAAGCTTGCAATTTTCTTGCCCAATGACGTCAGCCCGCAAGAGGTGCGCGATTGCCTGCACGAGGAACTGGCGCAGGCGCTTGGCCCGCTGAATGATCTTTATCGTCTGCCCGACAGCGTTTTCAACGATGACAATGTGCATACGGTTCTGACCGGTTTTGATATGCTGATCCTGCGGACCTATTATGATCCGGTATTGCGGTCTGGCATGACACGCGGGCAAGTGGCCCGCGCCCTGCCCGCCATTCTGGCCCGCAACAACCCACAGGGCGCGGCCCTGCCGGCCCGTTATGCCACACGCACACCGCAAGGCTGGAGCAAGGCGATCCAAACGGCATTGGGGCGCGGCACCCCAGCGGCCCGCCGCAATGCGGCCGCCCGTGAGGCCGTGCGCATCGCCACGGCGATGGGGTGGCAGGATCATCGCCGCGCTTTTGCGCATTATGCCATGGGCCGGGTGTTACAATCCACAGAACCGGATCGGGCGCACCATCAATACCTGATCGCAGACGGATATTATGCCGTCACCCCCGGCACCACGCTGCACCGCGCCTATGTCGCAACCCAGCTGGCCGCCTATGCCATCGCACAGGGGCGCGGCACCGAGGCTTTGCGGATCATCGCACCACACATCGAGGTCGCCCGCCAAAGTGAAAATGCCGCACTGCTGGCCACCTGCCTGTTGCTCAAGGCCGAAGCGCTTGAACTGGAGGGCCGCCCTGGCGAAGCGCGCAGCGTCAGGCTGGACAGCATCGGCTGGGCGCGATACGGCTTTGGCCCAGATTGGGCAGTGCGGGCCAAGCTGCGCGAGATTGCATCGCTGAGCCCGCTCAAAGGTTAAACGCGGGGCGCAAGCAGTTATGATCTTTTTGGTTTTTGGCATCCTGGGTGCCATCTATGGTGGTTTGACGGCCAAGAAACGCGGCGGAAACCGCAAGGATATCGCGCAATATGCCGCCAGTGCGGGCATCGCCTTTGCTTTGATCGGATTGGTTCTGACGGTCCTGGTAGACCGTTGGATCTTCTGAGGCAAACCCGATGTTCTTGCCCTTTTTCGACCAATTGCGCCGCCACAAAGTGCCGGTGTCCATGCGCGAGTTTCTAGCGTTTCTGGATGGGATGTCTGCGGGGTTGGCAACCTATGATGTTGAGGCGTTCTACTACCTCGCACGCATTTCCATGGTCAAAGACGAACGCAACATAGACAAATTTGATCAGGCCTTCGCCGCCGCGTTCAAAGGGCTGGAGAACATCAGTTTCGACGATGTACTGGAGGCCGTTGATATCCCACGCGAGTGGCTTGAAAAGATGGCGGAAAAGCATCTGAGCCCCGAGGAAATGGCCGAAATTGAAGCCATGGGGGGCTTTGACAAATTGATGGAGACCCTCAAACAGCGGCTGGAAGAGCAAAAGGGCCGTCATCAGGGCGGCAACAAATGGGTTGGCACTGCTGGCACCTCGCCGTTTGGTGCCTATGGCTACAATCCCGAGGGGGTGCGGATCGGACAGAAGGAATCCCGCCACCAAAAAGCGGTCAAGGTTTGGGACAAACGCGAGTTTCGCAATCTCGATGACACGGTTGAACTGGGCACCCGCAACATCAAAGTGGCCCTGAAACGCCTGCGCCGCTGGGCAAGGGACGGCGCGGATGAGGAACTTGATCTGAACGGGACGATCCGCTCTACCGCCGAACACGGCTATCTCGACGTGAAAACCCGCCCGGAACGGCGCAATGCGGTCAAGGTATTACTGTTTCTCGATGTGGGCGGCTCCATGGATCCGCATATCCGGGTGGTGGAAGAGTTGTTCTCGGCGGCCAAGGCCGAGTTCAAACATCTTGAACATTTCTATTTTCACAATTGCCTTTACGAAGGTGTGTGGCGCGACAACCGCCGCCGCTGGGATGCCCAGGAAAGCACGATGGACATCCTCCACACTTACGGGCCTGATTATAAATGTATATTTGTCGGTGACGCATCGATGTCGCCCTATGAAATCGCCTATCCCGGCGGCGCCAATGAGCATTGGAATGCCGAGGCAGGCTCGGTCTGGCTCAACCGCGTGCGCGAGCAGTGGAAAAGCAGCCTTTGGATCAATCCGGTGCCCGAAAAATACTGGCAATACACCCAGTCGATCATGATGATCCAAGAGATTTTCGGACCTGACGCTATGGTGCCCATGACCCTTGAGGGGCTGTCACGCGGGATCAAGGAATTGACCCGCTAGGGGCTTTTTAAGCGTATACTGCCCCTTGGCCCCCCTGCTGTTGCACACTAGGCTTGGCCCATGTCCAATGCCCCCGTCACCCATATCGACCCCGCCGCGTTTACCGCTGATCCCTATCCGGTGCTGACCCAGATGCGGGCCAAAACGCCGATCACCTTTGTACCCGAACTGGGCGCGACCCTGCTGACCCGGCGCGACGACATTCACCGCGAGGAAAAGCGGATCGAGGTGTTTTCATCGGTTCAACCGGGCGGGTTGATGGAACAGATCATGGGCCTGAACATGATGCGCCGTGATGGTGAGCCGCATGGGCAGGAACGCCGTGCGTTGTTTCCCGCGCTCAGTCCGCGCACCGTGGCCGATCACTGGGCGCCACAGTTTGAACAGATCGTGACTGCGCGGCTGGACCAATTGGCCCCTCTGGGCGGCTGCGATCTGGTTCGCGATTTTGCCATGCCGGTGTCCGGTGCCGCGCTGTGCGCCATGACGGGGCTGACCTGCATGACCCCGGAGGAGATGGACAGCGCCAGCCAGCAAATGATTGATGCCATTGCCAATTATGCAGCCAACCCGCAAATCGAGGCGACCGGTCTTGCTGCCTCAACCCGTGTGGATGACGCGATTGCGGAATGTTTGCCGCAGGTCCGCGCTGTGCCTGATCCCTCGATCCTGAGTGTACTCGACCGGGCTGAAATGCCCCTGCCCTCCATCGCGGCCAATATCAAGGTGATCATTGGCGGCGGCCAGAATGAGCCGCGTGATGCCATAGCGGGCCTGCTATGGGCTTTGCTTGCCCATCCGGATCAACGCGCCCTGATCACATCCGGCGATGCCACAATGTCGGATGCGTTTTCCGAATATGCGCGGCTTGTTGCGCCCATCCAGATGGCCCCGCGCATGGTGGCGCGGCGCGACACTGTTGCTGGCGTGACGTTTGAGCCAGGTGACCGGGTGTTCTTGATGTTTGGCTCGGCTTGCCGGGACGAAGACCATTTTGCCAATGCGGATCAATTTGATCTGTCCCGAGATACCTCTGCCGCTATCCCGTTCGGCGCTGGCCCGCATTTCTGCGCCGGTGCTGCGGCCTCGCGCAGCTTGGTGGCTCATTACGCCGTGCCAATGATCCTTGAGCGGTTTCCACAATTGCAGCTTGCCGGACCCGTACCCTTTGCAGGCTGGGCGTTTCGCGGGCCAACCTCGGTGCCGGTAACGTGGTAGCGGCCCAGACACCCTTGTCCGTCGCGCCGCGCACCCCATATTGATGCTATGATCCGCGTTTTACCTATCCTTCTGGCCGTGGCCTATGCCCTTGCGATGTATCGCTTTTCCGCTTGGCGCACCGCGCGGGAACTCGACGCACGCTCCACCCCTTTGGTTGATCCTGCGCTCAAGGACATGTCGGACCGGATGGCAAAAGCGCTCGATCTGCCGCGGATCAAGGTGCACATCTACGAGATTGATCCGGTGAACGGTCTGGCCGCGCCGGATGGCCGGATTTTCATTACGCGCGGTTTCTACAACAGGTTCCGTGCAGGAGAGGTGACAGCCGAAGAACTGGCCAGTGTGATCGCTCACGAGCTGGGGCATGTGGCACTTGGCCATTCGCGCCGCCGCATGATTGATTTTTCCGGGCAAAACGCCATGCGCACGGTTTTGGCGATGGTTCTGGGCCGGTTTATCCCGTTTGCAGGGGTTTGGATTGCCAATATGTTAACCACGCTTCTGGCGGCGCGGTTATCGCGCGGCGACGAATACGAGGCGGACGCCTATGCCGCCGCGCTTTTGACGAAGGCGGGGATCGGTGTAGGTCCGCAGATTTCCCTGTTTGAAAAGCTGGAAGGGTTGACCCAATCCAATCACGGCACGGCGCCGGCCTGGCTTTTGAGCCATCCCAAAACCGCCGAGCGTATCGCCGCCCTGCGCAAGCTTGAAGCACGCTGGGACAAGGCGGATCGGTAATTCACATACGGTCTCTAAGTGGTCAGTGCCTTGGCCAATCGCGGCAGCCTGGCTTTTTTCATCAGCCCGCGCATATCCCAGTCCTGGCCAGACATATGCTGCGCGGCTTGCAGTATGCGCTCTGAAACCACGCGGATGGCGGCATCATGTTCGGGCCAGAGCTGCATCAGGTAGCTGTCGGGATCGACCCGTTCAATGCCCTCTTCGGCCAAGGTGCCGCGCGGAAAATCCTTGGCGTTCAAAGTCATGATCATATCGGCACCGGCATCCACCGCGACTGCCAAGACATGAATGTCGTCCGCATCCGGCAACCATAACCGGGCTACAAGGCCGGGGGCTGCGGGGCGTTCGGCCTTTGGCCAGGCGGCGCGGATCAGGGCAATCTCTGCGCGGGCCTGTGCCTCACCTTCGGGGCCGAGCTTGATCGCGGCGCGGGCCCATTCTTCCAGGATACGCGCTGACCAGATCGGTTCAAACGCGCCTGATGCTGCCACCCCAAGCACCACCTCGCGCATCACCGTGGGGTAAAGCACGCAGGTGTCGATCAGGATGCGCGGGGCGCTCACAGGCGGAAGAACAACGATTTCAGATAGCCGCTTTCGGCCAGTTGCGGCAGCTGCGGATGATCCGGTCCGGCAAAGCCGGTGTGCAGCATGATCGCCCGCCGTCCGGCCCGCCCAATGCCCCGCACAGAGGCGTTGCGGAATTGCGCCAGATCAGCCGCATGCGAACAGGAACACAGCGCCAGAATACCGTTCTCCGCGACCAATGGCGCAGCCAGACGCGCGATCTTTTCATAGGCCCGCAATCCGGCCTCAAGCGCATTGCGCGATGGGGCAAAGGCGGGCGGATCACAGATCACCACATCAAACTGTGCCCCTTCGCTGCGCAGGGCGGCCAGGGTGTCAAAGGCATCGCCCTGGCGGATGCTGAATTTGTCCTGCACGCCCATCGCTTTGGCACCAGCCTCGGCCAGCGCAAGCGCGGGCGCGGATCCATCTACCGCCAGTGCAGAAGCCGCACCATTGGCCAAAGCGGCCAGAGAAAATCCTCCAACATGGGAAAAAGCGTCCAGAACCCGCGCGTCTTTGCTGAGGTTGGCGGCAAAAGCATGGTTGGGCCGCTGGTCGTAAAACAAGCCGGTTTTCTGCCCGCCGGTCAGGTCCGCCATATAGGTCGCGCCGTTCATCGGCACGGGCAGCGCCGCCTCGGGTGCTGCGCCAGTCAAAACCGCAGAGACATCGTCCAGCCCCTCAAGGGTGCGCGTGCGCCCGCCTGCGTTTTTCAGGATGTTGGTGATGCCGGTTACGGATGTCAGCGCCGCACAAAGCGGTTCCAGCAGGGCATCGGCCCATGCGGCGTTGGGCTGCACCACACATGTGTCGCCAAACCGGTCGATGATCACACCGGGCAACCCGTCAGCCTCGGCATGGATCAAGCGATAATACGGGGCATCAAAGAGTTGCGAACGCAGGGCCAGCGCACGGGCGATATGCGCCTCAAACCATGGCTGATCAATCACCGCATCCGGATTTTGGTCCAGCATCCGCGCAATGATTTTTGACGTCGGATTGACCGAAACCAGCCCCATAGGCTGGCGGGCGTCATCTTCGAGACGGGCCAGTGTGCCGGGGTCAAGTTTCTTGGTCCGGCGGTCCAACACCATTTCATTGGCATAGACCCAAGGGAAGCCGTGGCGGATGGCACGGGCGTTGGCCTTTGGCAAAAGGCGGACGACCGGCAGTGAGGCGGATGAAGAAAGGGGCGCTGTCATAGCGCCCCCTCTAGTGGGTTCTGGCCTTTAACGAAAGCGCCGATTTTGTTGTGGTCCCGCATTGCCCCCAATGCGCAGCCAATCAGACGCTTGGTTTGGCCAGCTCCTCCTGGATCACCTGGGCAAGATAGCCGGTGACCCGAACCTTTTGTGTGTGCCCTGCCCGGTCCGCCTCAATCGCGGCCTGCCCGCCAAATGCATGCAGGTTCGCTGAGACCTTGCGCGGCGGCGCCAGTGCGATGCCTGTATCGGCGCTGCGCACAGTCAGGATAAACTCCATATTGTGCACGCCGCTGGCGAAATAGCGGGTCTTCTCGCTGACGGAATGGAACCGTGCGATTTCCACGTCCAGCACCACCGGAACAGCGCCGTTCATGTTTGCCGTGCCTCTGGCAAAAGCCTCTTCAAAGATGGCTTCGATCTGCTCATAGCGGTCGCCAATCGGATCACCGCGCCAAACGATGTCACCGCGTGGATAATAGACATTGGCCTCGGAGACTTTGAGGTTGCGCGGGGCGCGGACGTTGATCTCTGTCACATTCATCGAATAGGGCAACTGCTTTTGCGCCACCGATTCTGCTACAAGGGGCGATGATCCCAGCAAGGGTTCGGTTGCCTCAAACGGTGCGTTCCGGCTGGTTACATCCGGCAGTTGGGCGCAGGCGGCGGTCATCGCGCCCAGGGCCAGTGCCCCGATCAGTTTCAGTGTTTTCATGTCATCCTCGCTTGGGCGCATCGCCGCAGGCTGTTTCACTTCACATTGAAACAAATGCCCGGCAATGAGGGCGAGAATTGGGCGTAATCTGTGAAAGAGCGGGGCGTTCCGATGTCCGCCGGGTGGCCCGCTGCCTCAATGGTGCTTGTTCGGCACGACCCACAGGAACGCAGGCGAAGGATCAGTTCCGTGTCCGGCTGCGCCAACCGCCGCGGCGGCGCGGGGCGGTCATGGTGGTGCGCCCATCCGTCAGGATCTGCGTCATTGGGTGATCGGGAAAGTCATCCCCATAGCGGCCCAAAAGCACCCCGAGACTGTTCAGCGTATCCTGCCCTGATGGCAAGGACAGCGCCCAGTCAAGAAAGATCGTCCGGCATTCCGCCGCCGAGATGCCATCCATCCGGTACGCTTCGAAAATCAGTCCTTTCGGATCCATTTCATCACCTTTTTTCATGTCGCCTCGTTGGCTTGGGTTGTCGGCGGCGCTGGCAGGGCCGCGTCGATCATTTCGGCCGCGCGGGCATAGGTCTGGGTCATTTGCGCCTCAAGATCGGCGAAAGTGTCGCATCCCAACGTTCTGGCGAGGAATTTTTCGCCCGCCTGCCCCAATTTGTCCGATCGTACCGGATTTGCGGACAAGAGCCGGCCGGCACATTGCAAGGTCCAACATTGGTCATAGGCCTGTTGCAGCGCGGTACGTTGGCTTTCCGAGATCACCTGTGATGCCTCTGCCGCGCTAAGACCGTCGGAAATATCGTGGGCCGCGCGACCCGCCATCAAGGCTCCGGCTTGGGCAAACAATTCGATGTCCTGCAAGCGCCCTGCCCCGATCTTGGCGTCAAAGGGGCCATCGGGGGCTTTGGCCGCGGCGATGCGCAGGCGCATCTGGGCGACCTCGGGCAAGATCTGATCGCTTGGACGTCCGGTCTTGAGAATATCCGCGCAGAGGGCAGCAACATCTGCGGCCAATCCCGGCGGTCCGGCCACCACATCGGCCCGTGTCAGCGCCAGATGTTCCCAGACCCACGCCTCCTCCTTTTGATAGCTTTCAAAACTGGACAGGCTGGTGGCCACCGGCCCTTGATTGCCCGACGGTCGCAGCCGCATATCAACTTCGTACAAGCGCCCCTGCGCCATCGGGGCGGTCATGGCGGTGATCATCGCCTGGGTCAGCCGCGCATAATAGAGCCTTGAGGCCAGCGGGCGCTTACCTTCAGAGCTGTCCTGCCCGTCCGGATCATAGATCACCAACATGTCCAGATCGGAGGTCGCGGTCAGCCGCCCGGCCCCAAGCGAGCCCATGCCCAGCAGCACCGCACCGCGCCCCGGCGGCGGACCATGGCGCAGGGCAAATTGTGCCGTGACCACAGGCCAAAGCGCGGTGAGAACCGCGCGGGCAAGTTCCGCATATTGCCGGCCTGCGGTCGCTGCATCAATGAGACCACGCAACAGATGGACCCCGATCCGAAAATGCCATTCACGGGCCCAACGGCGGGTGCCGTCCAGCTGCGCCTCATAGTCCGGCTCTGCCGCCAGTGTTTCAGCGAGCATCTCGGTCAGTCCCGCCTGCCCCGGCCAATCGCTGAAGAAATCGCCGCCAATGACCGCATCAAACACGCCGGCGTTGCGCGACAGGTGGACCGCCAGGGCCGGTGAGGTGCTGACGATGTCAATCAACAGATCGGCCAATTGCGGGTTTGCCTTGAGCAGTGAGAACAATTGCACCCCAGCGGGCAATCCGGCGAGAAAGCCATCAAAGGCCAGCAACGCCTCGTCCGGTTTTGCCGCCCGTGCCAACCGCGCCAGAAGATCCGGTTTCAGACGCTCAAAGATCTCCAGCCCGCGTTCAGAGCGGAGCGCCGGATAGCTTTGCCAGCGATCCAACACCTGATGATCAAACACATGATCGGCGGCGGCCTCCTTGGCCGCATCGGGCGCAGGGGCGCGGGAGGCGGCAAAGAACCCTTCGGTCAGCTCATGTACCGCACTGAGCCGCGCGTGCAGTTCTGCCTCAAGCTCCGGCACGTCTTTGTCCATCATCGCGGCAAGCCGCGCAAAACCTTCGGGCGATTGCGGCAGATTGTGGGTCTGGGCATCGCGCACCATCTGAACCCGGTGTTCCACCGTGCGGTGATAGCGATAGTGATCGGCCAGAACCTGCGCAACATCCGGCGGCACCCAGCCCTTGTCCGCCAAGACAGACAAGCCCTCACAGGTGCCGCGCAACCTCAGATCCGGATCGCGCCCGCCTGCGATCAACTGGCGGGTCTGAGTGAAAAACTCGATCTCGCGAATGCCGCCGCGCCCCAGCTTCATATTGTGCCCCGGCAAGGTGATCGGCCCGCCCAGCCCCTTGTGTTCACGGATCGCCAGCCGCATGTCATGGGCGTCCTGAATGGCCGCAAAATCCAGATGCCGCCGCCAGACAAAAGGCCGCAGAGCCTTGAGGAATCTGTCACCCGCCACCAGGTCGCCTGCCGCTGGCCGCGCCTTGATATAGGCTGCGCGTTCCCATGTCCGGCCCAGCGACTCATAATAACGTTCCGCCGCCTCCATCGCCATACAGACCGGGGTGACCGCGGGATCGGGGCGCAGGCGCAAATCGGTGCGAAACACATATCCTTCGCTGGTCAGATCACTCAGCGTCCCGCTCATCGCGCGGGTTGCGCGGACAAACCCGGTGCGGGCCTCGTGGAAATCACCCGGATCAAAGCGGGTCTCATCAAAGAGGCAGATCAGGTCGATGTCAGACGAGTAATTCAGCTCATGTGCGCCCATCTTGCCCATGGCCAGCACCACCATGCCGCCCGCGTCAGGCAGATCGTCTTCGGTCAGCCCCGGCATCTTGCCGCGCCGGATCTGCGCCGCCAAACCGCCGCGCAGGGCCGCACCGCAGGCCGCATCGGCATAATCGGTCAAGGCGCCGGTCACCTGTTCGAGCGACCAAGCGCCGCCCAGATCCGCCAGCGCCGCCATCAGGGCCACCCGCCGTTTCCCCCGGCGCAGCCCATCGGCCAGATCAGACGCCGCAAGCTCCGCCACGCCTGCAATTACCTGATCCACCGCAGTGTCAGGATCTTCCACCGCGCCGCGCAACCATTCGGCCTCCCGTTCCAGCAGGCCCATGAGATAGGGCGCGGTCGAAACAGCCCCTTTGATCAGCGCCGCAACCGAAGGGTCAAACCCGTCAATCAGAGGGCCGGCATCGGCGGCGCGGCCCTCATCAAAAATGCGGGGTGTACGGGTGATCTGGCTGGAAAGATGGGATGTTGTCATGCCACTAGCTTTGCGTCAGTGTCGCGCCATGAGCAAGAGCCTGAAACGCGTTCGCGCCGCATTGGATGCGGCAAATGTCACCGCAGATGTCCGTGAAACCGCACTGGCACGGACCGCAGCAGACGCCGCTGCGGCACTCGGCTGCACAGTGGATCAAATCGCCAAATCCATCGTGCTGCGCGGCGAGACCAGCGGCGAGGCTGTTCTATTTGTTACCGCGGGCGGGCAACAGGTGGATCTGACCGCCGCCGCCGCCCTCGCCGGAGAGCCGCTGGGCAAGGCCGACGCCGCCCTGATCCGCGCGCAAACCGGCTTTGCCATCGGCGGGGTTTCCCCTGTTGGCCACATCAATCCGGCGCGGTCCTGGTTTGACCGGACTTTGCTGGAGTTTGACATGATCTGGGCCGCCGCCGGCACCCCGCATCATGTGTTCGGCTTGGCGCCAAAGGAGATGCTGCGCATTTCGGGTGCGCAACTGGCTGATTTTAAGGTGATCTAGAAGACATACCCTTTCCCGCACAGAAAAGGAAAACACGCGGATTATTTGGGTGGACGGCCAAGCGAAGCCCTCGGATGCCGGGTATGAGTTCAAAGATACCCTAGGAGATGAAGCCGAATTGCCAAATCACCGATTTGGCAGCGCCCGAACCGCCCCGTTTTGCCAAAGGCAAACCTACGGTTTGACGGGGCGGGCGCTTTGCTTCCTGCCCCTCGGGGCGGGCGCGGTGGTTCTTTAAGGGCAGCTTTGTCCGCATAGCCGACATTCGCTTGCCGCTCCTTTATGTCGTGCCCCACCCTACCAGGTGGCAAAGCCTGCCGAAACTGTCAGATGTAGGCTATGAGCCCATAGCAGATCCATCGCTGTCCTAAAAAGCCAACGCCTCTCAAACTTAATGTTTCTCAGGTGCAGAATAGCGAGAAAGAAATGTAACTGCATCAGTTAGACTTCACCAAATCAATGAGCTGGTGTTTTTGCGATTTGAGCCCCAATCAGGCTAGAAACTGTCACCACAAGCAGGCCTACACCAGCGATCTCAAATGTAAGGCTTTCGATCTCTGACGATGAAATTGCTAAGAAAAAGAAGGCGTGGGCGGTGTATGCGATCATCATCATCTTTACGTGCTCAAAAGCATCAGGCCGCCTCCTCACTAAACCAAAATACACGCAGGAAAAAATGTAACCAGACATCACGTAAAATAGAGCAGGAAAGAGAGCGAACTTGCTCGATGTTTCCACGATTTCGAACAGCTCAAATCTGGTTGGCTCGTAAAACTTTGCATGAATGAACGCAGTTACAAGCACAACTTCAAGGGAACGCTCGACTACCCAACTTAGAAAAACACGCATGTCACAGCCTTTTCAGAGCGCGCAGACAAATTTACATCTTTGATCCTCTGCCACAAATGAAACTATCAGCGGTTTGACCGTTAAGATTTGGAGGTAATGATTGCAAGGTGGTCAACAGTGTCACTTTGTCTGCAGGGCCAACATTGGCTCCTTTTTGTTGCTTCCCAGCTACCATCTACCTGCGACGGATGCAGAAGGTTACCACATCAAGAAGCAAAGCTACCGGTCCGCCAAAATAAAGCCCTCCAACAATGGCCCGATCCACACTTCGGACGCCAAAACCCTCTGGGAACGATAGGTGAAGGCATAAGAACACAAGCCAGAAACCAACAATGATCTTAAAATCAATACTTCTGGCAGTCAGGTACTTTCGAAGCAACTTGCGGCCTCCCTTTTGTCGTGCCCACAGCCTACCAGTTGGCAAGTCAGACCGAAACTGTCAGATTTCGGCTATGAGCCCCTTTGCATGTCTGGCCTGTCCGAACTAACGTCCGCATACGAATTTTCCGGAGATATTTCAGTGAGTGGTGTTTGGCGACCAGAGCGACGCAATCGCAATATCGGAACTTCATGGTCGGGATATTCGAAGTCGAACGACATGCGCATTCCAGAAAGCTGGCAAGACAAGCATGGAAACTATTCGATGTTCTATGAACGCCTCGAAGCTGCGAAGGAGCAAGAGGCGACAATAGGCGACTTCAAGCTAAAAGTTCTCTACGAAGAGCCACGCGAAGGCTTCACATATGGATGTACGCCTGCTGACGTGATCAAGATTTTAAGGGCAGTTGCAAGTCTATCTCCGGAATTGCCAGACATAATTGCATTCCGGCAACCAACCCGAAAACAGCGACAACAAAAGCCCGTTTGGGGCCGCTTTCTATATTTTGCAGAATTTGGAAAGCATGAGGGAACTGCAATCATACTTGAGGCCCAAGAGCTAGGTACCGTGTTGAAGTGGTCAAAGCGCATGACGATTGAGGATAGAGCCGAATACGAACGCCTCGCTGCAGACGGTCATCCATTCGTGGAGACGAAACGGCACTTTGAGGCCAAGCTGGTTGAAGATGCGGTGCGAAATACCACGCTCTATCGAACATTGCTTCATGAGATTGGACATTTGGCGCACTATCACCGTGATGTTCTCGATGATCGAACAGCCCTTGATGAAGATTTTGATGTTGCTCGTGACCTATATTTTTCGAAGCCGAGCTCGGAACGAGAAATCTTTGCACATTCTTTTGCCGAAAGTCTTTCGCAGTCTTTAAGGCTGACTGGAGAAATACCTTTCGATCCTCTGGGGTTGAGGTAAGCAGACGTTCGCGGATAGCAACTGCTGGTCTCTTTGTCCGCAAAGCCGACATCCTGTGGCTGCTAACGCCCAGAAGTCTGACAAGTTTTGTCAGATGACCGAAAAGAGCCCAAAGCTACTATCGAGTGCGGGTCTGCAGTTCAGCCGCTAAACACTCAACGGCGCTCATATCTGTACTGTTCAACTTTGGATCAACGGCTTCAATTGCAGCGACGCAGGCTGCAAGAA
>Ga0189291_100049_pt1 | contig 208644 bp, 186 predicted proteins | sample UW1redminimetaG_FD_130331 | JGI IMG/M metagenome (GOLD analysis project Ga0189291, IMG submission 130331) | Marine microbial communities from the Costa Rica Dome - UW179B-red mini metaG | ecosystem: Environmental > Aquatic > Marine > Oceanic > Photic zone | place: Costa Rica: the Eastern...
CGGCCTCAAAAAGCACTCCGTGCACAAGGCCAACAAAAGTGTCGCGGGATGGAGCAGCCCGGTAGCTCGTCAGGCTCATAACCTGAAGGTCGTAGGTTCAAATCCTACTCCCGCAACCAATATCAGAACAATAAAAACAGAAACAACGCCCCTTGGGGCGTAAAACGCGTTTCAAGCAGACCTGCGAGTGCCGGCAACGACTCTTCTATCTGTGATTGTAACCCCTTAAATTCACAGCGGGATTCTTGACAATTATGTTGCTTATGAAGGGCGCGTGGGTCAGCATGGTGGCCGACTGCACAAGAAATCAAGACTTCTTGCGCAACGTCATTCCGGAAAATCGATCTAGAGTTTGATCGTCGGGTGCTCCAACAGCGTTCGACGGAAATTTTTTCTAGCCGTTGAACCCTCTTATTGTGGTGGGGATACAATGGAAGACGATGATACTCTGCAAGAGTCAGCCGCTGTAAAGCTACGGGACGCTGCCAGTATTTCATGGTCCGTCGCGGACGCCGCGGGGACGGCCAAGAAGGTCGTCAAACTGGCATCCAAGCCATTCAAATCCGTTGAAAAACTCAAAGACAAGGTCAAGAAGCTCGAAAAGGCCGCCAAGGTCATTGAGGATATTTCTGACTCCCTCAAGTCGGTGTCCTTTACACGCCCCGCGGCCAAGGTGACCGATAAGGTTGCAGAGAAGGTGATCGACTACACCAAGAAGGTGGAAACCAAGATTGAAGCCCTCGAAGGGACATCGACCAAAATCGGCGATTTCCTCTTTAATGTTCAAAAACAGCTTGGGAACATCAACAAAGCCACAAATGCTCTTGGCGTCGCAGCAGAGGCCTATTCACGTAAACTGGCCAGCGCCGAACAGAACCTGGCGCCCGCAGCGTCACAGTTTTCCACTGGGGTCGAGTTTCTGGACAAGGAGTCCGCCGATGCGCGGGCGATCGCGGTGCAGTTGGCAGAGGCGCGCATTTCCCAGGCGGATAGCATCAATGGCCCTTTGCTCCTGCTCGTCACGCAATTGTCCGAAATCGACCAGGCCATGGAAGAGTTGTCGTCCAAGCTGGACAATGACCTGTTGGATATCGTTGTCGATCTCGCGGAATCCCTTGGCGCCATCACTGATGTGGTCAGCAAGATTACCGATCCACTAGAGACCGTTCTGGATTACCTCGGACCGGTGCTGGATCTGATGGGGTCATTCTTTAGCTTCCTTCTGGCTCCGGTTGAGGCGGCGCTGGAATGGATTATCGATAAAATTGGGATCACGGCCTTGCTGGAAAAGGCCGCTGACGAAATCACATCGCTTTTGCCAAATATCGATCTGTTGGACGGTCTGGCCGAAAAGCTGGAAAAACTGTTCCTTGAGGAAATTCAGGACTTTTATGAGACTGAAATCGTCGCGAAATACGCCAGTATCCTCGCAACGATCAACAATCCGAACTTCCCCGAAACACTGTCCATCGGGACAGATGGGGACAATACGCTCAACGGGTCCATGAATGCCACAGGCAGCCTGACCCTTGATGGGCTCGGCGGCAACGATAACATCTTTGGCGGTGATTTTGACGATACACTGAACGGCGGCACGGGCCGGGACATTCTGTCCGGCGGCGGTGGCAATGATATTATTGACGGCGGCACGGACAACCCGAACGGCGATGAAGATGACGAGAGCCCCGACAGCGTGATTTATGCGGGCAACCGCGAAGACTATAATTACACCGCCGTTATCAGTGACGGCGTGGCGACCGGGGATTGGATCGTCGTCGACACCCGCGAAACGATCACCGTGGACGGCGTGGTCACGCAACGCAACGACGGCAAAGACATTCTCAAGAATATTGAGTTGATCATTTTTGCCGATGACGGTTTGGACCTGCGGCTGTTTGATCAACTGATCGAGACCCGCAGTAAAGATGGCGAGATTGCCTATGTGTCCCCCTATGCCACCAATCTGGAGCCGATTGGCGGGCAATTGCCGCTCACGCTTGATGGCCAACGTGATTGGGTCTACGGCGCCTACGGGCTCGATATTCTCATCACGGGCGGCGGCAATGACCAACTGAGCAGTGGCGGCAACGGGCGCATCACACGCCGGAAATATGATGGCGACGCCTTGTTCGGTGGCGAAGGCGATGATGTCTATGTGGTCAGCCCAGATGGCTATGACCGTGATCTGATCATCGATTCCGGCGGCGTCGACACGGTGGATTACAATCTGGCGAGCGGGGGGGTGAAGGTCTATCTCGGCTCGACAAACCCAAACGACAGAGAAGCCTTCTACATCCCGCCTTCGGTCGAATTTCATGCGGATTTCGATGGCAATGACATCAACGATCCGGTCACGATTATCACCGAGCACCCAGATGGCAGCACCACCTCAGAGACCGTCACCTACAACGCCGGTGTGATCCAGGGCATCGAAAATGTCGTTGGGTCGGACAACCATGACATCATCATCGGCAATGACGATGTGAACCGGCTTGATGGTGGCGCTGGCAACGACATGATCCGCGGCCTTGATGGCAATGACGAGATCTATGGCGGCTCTGGCAACGACATCCTGATTGGGGATTGGGGGGATGACTATCTCGAAGGAGGCACTGGCGGAAACGTTTATATCGGTGGTCTCGGTGACGATGATATCAACGACACTGCGGGCGGCTATGGCACAGTCAAATATTCTACGATTGCGATATCATCCCTCTACGATCAAAGTGTAGAGTTCCCGGATTTCGCCATAACCGGCTTTGACGCCTTCAATGTCAATGACATGCCCGGCGGGATCGTTGTCGTGCAAACATCGGAGCCGGGCCAGCAGCAGGTCGCAAAATATCAGACAAGCGTAAACGTTGGTGACCGCTATGGCGTGGATTACCTCGAAGACATCGAATACATCGTCGGCAGCACGGGCGGCGATTATATTTTCTCGCTCCGCGGCAAGAGCCAGCACATTTACGGCAATGGCGGAGACGACCAGCTTTTTGCCGATGAAGTCGATATCGGCAATGTGTTCTACGGCGGCGCCGGCTCTGACCTCTTTGTCTCACACGCCTTTTCGCCGGACCTATTCTATGGCGGCAGCGAAAGCGATACCGTGCGTGTCTGGAACGACAACACGGTCGATGGTGACGAGCTGTACGGCGATGAGGCAGCGACGGGGCTTCAAATGCCTTTGGACGGTGTTGATATACTGGATCTGCGCAACAGCAATTTTGCCTGGCATGTACATATCGACCCGCTGAGCCCCCTTGGCAGCCTGGTCGGCAAAGAGACCATTCTGCGCACCGATGTCGAGGATCCGCTGTTCATTCAGCAAACCATCGGCGTGAATGGTGTCGAAGAGGGCGACATCGTTCCTACAGATTTCGGCAAGGTACCGGGCGCGTTCCAGGCCAATTCGAACACGCCGGACGAGGGCGGCCTCGCAACGGCGTTTTCCGGTTTTGAGCACATTATCGGATCAGATCAGCGGGACATAATCACCGGCGGCTATATCCTGTCTCCGGTCATCTTTGAGGGCAATGGCGGCGACGATGTCCTTTATGTCAGCCAGTTTACCACAGGTGAACTTTATGGTGGCGATGGCGATGACGTTTTGGGCACATATAACCCTACCAACGGTGATGTTGCGTTTGTACGTCTTTACGAAAAGGACAAGATCACCACACTGTCCGGTGGCGCGGGTAACGATGTATTTGTCGCGGGCGACTTTCGGGAAAGTTATGAAGGCGGTGAGGGGCTGGACAGGCTCACTTTTGAGACCAGCCGCGCAAGTGTTATTGTCAATCTCAGCACCAATCAGGTCGATGGTGGCTATGCCGAGGGCGACATCCTGCTGGGCGGCATCGAAGATGTCACCGGCACGCAATTCGAAGACACCATCACCGGCGACGAAGAGCTGAACGAAATTGTCGGCTGGGACGGCATCGATGTGTTGCTGGGATTGGGCGGCGCGGACAATCTCTTTGGTGGTGACGGCAATGATTTCGTCTATGGCGGTGCGGGCAATGATTACTTGCATGGCGGCAATGGCGGCGATCTGTTGGATGGCGGTGCAGGGATTGATACGGCATCGTGGAATTTCTATCAGGTTCATCCAAAGGGCGGCGTAGAACGTCTGACCAACGACACCTCCGACATCGTTGCGGATCTCGAAACCGGGCAAGCGGGCACGGACATCCTGATCAGTATCGAAAACCTTACCGGCGGTGTGGGCCACGATACGCTGCGTGGGGACGCAGGTGACAACCTTTTGGCCGGCTCAATCGGTGATGACCTGTTGCAGGGTCGCGACGGCGCGGACCTGCTGATTGGCGGCGTTGGCGATGACACGGTCGAAGGCGGCGCTGGCGATGATGCGCTCTTCGGCGGGGCGGGTGTCAACGTCCTCGATGGCGGCGCGGATTTCGACACGATTGACTACGGCGTTCTGGAACTTGGCGTTCAGATCATCATGTCGGGCGTGGGCGAACGTGCAGGCGACACGTCCGGGATCGTCCGGTCTTACACGCCCGTTGATCTGTTCATCTGGAGCGACAGCGAAACAGAAACCACCTTTGACGGCTATGTAGAGCAAACCACGATCACCACTGGCACCACCGAGGCGCGCAGCACCTATGAGGTCTTTGATCAAGGCAATGACGACCCGGACGATGACGTTTATGTCCCACGCGGGTCCATCACCCCCGAACGGGTCTGGAAGTTCCTGAACCTAAGCTATGCAACGCAGACCAGTGACGCGGATGACATTCCCTTCTTGCCCGGTCTGCTGCTGCCAGAGCAAGAAGTCGAAGTCGTCGAGCGGTTTGAAGAAGCCGTCGATATATTTTCAAATATTGAACGTATTGCCGGATCGCAGGGCGCAGATTTCATTCTCGGCAACGCCGAGAATACCGTGTTCTATGGCGGCCTTGGCGGCGATGTCATTGATGGCGGCGGTGGCATTGACACCATGAGCTATGCCTTCTCCGAAATCGGCGTATCGGTCGATCTGAAGATGATGACCTTTTCGGGGGGCGAGGCGGAAGGTGACCAGATCATCAATATGGAGAACCTGATCGGCTCGGGCCAGTCGGATGCCCTGAGCGGGAATGATCTGGACAACACCATTGTTTTGGGCACAGGCAACGACAGCGCCCGCGGTTATGACGGGGTCGATACGGTTGTTTTTGGCTTCGATTTTAGAGATATCGCCCAAATTCAAGGGTTTGCCGATGGCGTCAACATCATGCGCTTTGAAGGTGACATGCCGATCTCGGTTGATTTTATCGCGGATGATATCGAAATCCTGTCTTTTGAGGATGGCGACAAGACATTTGCCGAGATCAAAGCGCTCGCCAATGATGGCACCGAAGGGTCCGACGTCCTGATCGGTACGCCTGTCCCGGATACCCTTGACGGGCGCGGCGGCAATGACATTGTGCAAGGTCTGGACAGTGCGGATCTGCTGCTTGGCAGTGCGGGCAACGATCTGCTGCAAGGTCAGGGCGGCGATGATCGTCTGATCGGCGGCTTGGGGCGCGACCGTTTTATGGGCGGCATGGGCGATGACACCTTCATCATCGACGACAGCACCGAGATCATCACCGAGGCAGATGGCGAGGGCGAAGATACCGCAGAAAGCTCGGTCGATTTTGCGCTGCCCGATCACGTGGAAACGCTGGTCTTGACCGGAACAGACGGGACCACAGGCACAGGCAATGATGCGGCCAACACGATCATCGGCTCGGACGCTGCAAACGTACTGGTCGGCAAGGCCGGGCGCGATACGCTGGATGGCGGCTTGGGCGCCGATACGCTTTTGGGCGGCGCGGATGGCGACGTCTATCTGATCAACGAAACCATCGACCTGATCTTTGGAGAGGCCGAAGATGGCGGCTTTGATGCGGTCTATGCGACCGTTGATTATATTTTGCCGGACAATGTCGAACTGCTGGCCGTTGCGAACGGAGCCAGCGTTCATGCCATCGGCAATGACGGTGTAAACGAGTTCTACACCGGGCTGCGGCTTCTGGATGGCAACAGCAACCCGACCGACGGCACCGGCGGCAGCACCTTTGATGGCAAGGCGGGCGCGGATATCCTGGTCCTTGGCCACGACTTCGAAGGCAGCACCTTTGATTTTGACGATGAAGGCTATCTGACCATCACTTTCGATGAGATCACAAACCGTGCGACCAACATCGAGAAATTCGATTTTACCGACCAATTCCTAACCTGGGATGATCTGATCACCACGGTTTTTGCTCCAACGGGCAGCGTGATTGTGCCGGGCGTCGAGGGTGATATCATCCACGGCATCGACATGTCGGATGCGTCAAACGGCGCGCAATTTGTGCATGTGGCCAGTGCGCCCGGCGCCAACGATGTCATCTACAACTTCTCAACCGCCTTTGGTGAAAATGGCGCGGGCACCTTCCTTGGCTCCGGTTTCTCGGATCCGGCCACGAGCCAAGTAGACGTTCTGGCGGTGGTGCCGGGCGATGCGCCGTCAGACGTACAGTTTTATCTGTCGGGCCTTTTCCGACCTCTAGATGCGATGACCGAGGCCAATTGGACCTACTACCAGGTCGCTGTGTTTGGCGGCGAAGATAATCTGAGCGGCACGCATTTGGGCGATACCCTCAGAGGGTTTGAAGGCGACGACACCCTCTTTGGAGATGACGGCAACGACCTGATCAAAGGCGATGGCGGCGACGACAGTATCTCGGGCGGGCAGGGGGATGACACTCTATTTGGCGGCGCGGGCGAAGACACCCTTGTTGGCGGCAACGGCGTTTTCAACGATTTTTACAATGGCGGCGAGGGTAACGATACGCATTTTGGCGGCAACGGCGTTAACACGATCTTTGTGCATGCAAACATGGGCGCGGATGTTGCCTATGACTTCGATGCGGCCAAAGATTTTATCGATACGTCTCTGCTGACCGAAGCCGAGCGCGATCTGATGACTGTCACCATTGATAACGCGGATACGCTGATCGGATTGTCCGATGGCGGTTCCCTTCGTTTGATTGGCACGCAGATCAACGATTTGCCGATTGTGCCCTTTGACACTGGCGAAACCGACCCAGTTGAGTTTGACCTTGGCCTTGGCACCAACGGCTTTGAATTCCCCGAAGCCATTGCTGTCTCGGCGGCGGGTGACATCAACAATGACGGCATCGACGATTTCATGGTGGGTTGGACAGACCGGACTTTCTTTGCCACGATCACGCCGATTGCCTATGTGATCTACGGCAAGGATGACGCGGATTTTGATCCGCTGACCCAGCCATTCCTGCTGGATCTTGATGAAGGTTTCTCTGTTCTGGCAGAAACGGGGGATGCCAACATTTCCCTCGCCGCGGCCGGTGACGTCAACAATGACGGAATTGATGATTTTATGGTGGGCACCTCAGAGTCGACCCACGTCATATTTGGCCGAGATGGTGATTTTGCAGATCACGTCGATCTTGGTGGTTTGGGCGCTACAGAAGGTGTGAAGCTGGCGATGGAGGGTGCGAACGGCCAGCAGTTCATTGAAGGCGGTTTTGACATCAACGGGGACGGCATTGACGATATGATCGTCAGTGACGGCGCATACTACGGCAGTTCCACGCATGTTGTGTTCGGCTCTGACGCGGCTGATCCCTTGCCTGCGACGATCTCGGGTGCGGATCTGGACGGCACCAACGGCTTTACCCTGCTTGGGCCGAGCTATTTCACCAATCCCGGCGATTCACTGGCGTCTGCGGGTGACGTCAACGGCGATGGTTTTGACGATCTCATTATCGGATCGCGTTACCACAGCGTCGAATCCCCGGATGGCTCCAGCTACACATGGACCGGCGGCGCATTCATCCTGTTTGGCAGTGATCAAGCCTTTGCAAGCAGCATCGAACTGGAACAGATGACCGCCGATCAGGGCTTCTTGATCGACGGCGACATCGACGGAGGCCAAAGCCGTACGGGCGGCGTGGTCCAAGGCGGCGGTGACGTCAACGGCGACGGATTTGATGATGTGGTCATCATGATTTCACGTGCGATCCACAAAGGCCCCTTCAGCACTGCGGTAGAAGGTGATCTGATTGAACGGGCTTATGTGTTGTTCGGGTCGGGCGATCCCATGGGCGAAAGCTTTGATCTGGACGATGGCGGTACGGGCCGGCGGGTCAGTCTGGCAGACCTGGACGGGACAGATGGCACAGTGTTCACGCTGGCGATCCCCGAAGGATATAATTCGCCAAACCCCAATACACAGAGTGATTTCAAATCCTTCATCGGCGGCGGTGCAATCGAGATCGTGGATGATCTGAACAATGACCGAATTGCGGACATTGTGATCGGGACAACCACGTTTTCCCGCGAGGTCGTTTACGATCAGGACACGGGCGAGAGCACCGATACTAACCTCAACTCCGGCCAAACTTTTGTCCTTTACGGGCGCACCGAAGGATTTGGCGGTGTTTTTGAGCTTGAAGACCTCACCGATCTGGACGGGTTTGTTGTCGACGGATTTGAGGGCGATGGATCGGGCCGCATCGTGCGTTATGCGGGCGATGTGAACAACGATGGCGGCGCGGATTTCCTTATCGGGGCAAGCAGTTCGCCCAGCAAGCTGATCTTCGGCACGCCGTTTTCTGACCTGCCAACGCTCGGCACGATTGAGATCACGGGGCTGGCGCAAGAAGACGAAACGCTTACCGCAAATATGGAGAACCTGTCAGACGGAGACGGCTTTGCGACACAGGATTTCCAGTGGTATCGCAACGGCACACCGGTGCAGGGGGCGACAGAGGCGACCTATCTGTTGACGCAGGCCGATGTGGACGGTGAGTTTTATGTGACACTGAGCTATGTCGATAACTTCGGCAATGCGGGCATCGCACAGAGCGATCTGCTTGGCCCGATTGTGAATGTGAACGATGCGCCAACGGCAGAAGCGGACAGCTATACCGCCTTTGAGGACAAGCCGCTGCGGATGGATCTGCAAGCCAATGATTTTGATGCCGATGGCGATGATCTGACCTACAGTTTTTTCAACGCGACCATTGGCGGTGCGGGGACACTCACTGTCAATGACGACAAGACAGTGACATTCACCGCAACCGATCAGTTCCTTGGGCCTGTGTTCTTTACCTATCAGCTGATCGACGAGGATGGCGTGGCATCTGTCGCCACGGCCGTAAATATCGAAGTGGTCGAGGTAAATGATGCACCTGAGATCACCGATCTGGCGGTTACAATTGTCGAAGAAAACTCTGTGACGCTGTCGCCCTTGCTGGGTGTCACGGACGAAGAGGGCGACGCATTTTCGATTGTCGATGCCTATCTCGGCGACAAGACCGAGATCAGCTTTACCGACAATACGATTACCATCACAGGCGATCTGAACGCAACCGGCGATGACATCGTGGCCTATACCGTTCGCGATGCCAGAGGCGCCGAGGCAACGGCTTATATCGCGGTGACAATATCGCCGGTCAATGATGCGCCGATGCCCGTGGATGACTTTGCGCGAGGACCGGAAAACCTTGTTCAGATTGTGGATGTTCTGGCCAATGACACGGACCCTGATGAGGGCGATGTCTTGACGGTCGTAAGCGTTACAGACGGCACATTCAGTACCTCAAAGATCAACGCAGACGGCACCATTTCCGTAACCCCGATTGCAGAAGAGTTCGGCACAGAGGTTCTCACCTACACGATGCGCGATGCTGACGGGGTTGAGCGGCAAGCAACGCTGACATTGACTTTTGATCAGGTGAACGACCCGCCGGTTGCTTTTGATGACCATGTGACCGTGAACGAAGATGCCTCCATCGAGATCGACGTGCGCGCCAATGATGAGGATTTTGGCGAAGAAGATATCTTTGTGGTCAGTTTTACGGCGCCCAGCTCTGGCGAGGTTGCGCTGCTGGAAAACGGCAACCTGCTTTACACGCCGGACCCGGATTTTGATGGGGAAGACAGCTTCAAGTACCTGCTGTCCGACCATGATGCCAAAGTCAGCGGTGCGTCGGTCTTTGTGGAGGTCACGCCCCAGCCGGACGATCCGGTTGCCAAGAATTTCACCGTTGAACTTCAGCAGGGCAGCACCGTGATGTTTGACCCGCGCCTGTCTGCGACGGGCAACCCGGCGGATGCAGACAGTGACCCCGACCGCGATCCGCTGGGCATCAGCAGCTTTGCCGAGGCTGAGGATGGCACCGTTGAATTTGCGGCAAACGGATTGGGCCTGATCTACACGCCGGATGCCGATTTCTTTGGCACGGATACCTTTGACTATGTCATCGAAGACGGCACAGGCCGCACAGACACGGCCAACATCACAGTCACCGTCAGCCGCAACGATGTGCCAATCGCCCGGCCCGACAGCTTTGAACTGGTCGAAGATACCAACATCATCATTGATGTTTTTGAAGCTTACCCCGGCGGCATTTTGGAGAATGATGATGACGCCGAAGGTGATTTTTTTGCATTTCAGAGCATCGGCACAGCGGTCAATGGCGCGATTGCCTTTAATGCGATCGAAGGCACAATCACCTATACGCCCGACGCCAATCTCTTTGGCACTGGCCTCGATACGGTCAATTACTTTCTTTCAGACAGTTTCGGGCGCGTTGTAAGTTCCACCATCACCTTTAACGTGATCGGCCAGGACGACGCGCCGGTGGCCTTCGACGATGTGACGACCACGGGGGAAGACACGCCTTTTGCCATTGATGTCCTCGCCAATGACGAGGATTTCGGCGAAGGCGATCTGTCGTTCAACGGGTTCTCGCAAGGTGCCTTTGGCGGTGTGGTTTTGTTGTCCGATGATACGCTGCATTATTCGCCCAACGCCAATTTCAATGGCCAGGACAGCTTTACCTACGGGATCAGGGACACAGCCGGAAACACCAGCACGGCCACGGTCACGGTGAACGTAACAGACGAGCCCGATACACCGACAGCCAATGACGACACGGCCCAAGGCAGTGAGGATGTGGCACTGGTGATCGACGTGCTTGGCAATGACACGCATCCGGATACTGGCGCCGTTTTGACCGTTGTTGATGTCACCAACGGCACCTTCAGTACATCCGTGATCAATCCGGATGGAACAATCACCGTGACGCCCGAGGCAGAGGCGTTTGGCACAGAGATCCTGACCTATACAGTGCGCGACAGCGCCGGTGCGGAAAGCCAGGCGCAGATCACTGTCAGCTTTGCCGCCGTGGACGATGCGCCTGTGGCGCTCAATGACATTGCCACGACGGACGAAGACACCCCCATCGAGATTGACGTGCTGGCCAATGATCTGGACTTTGGCGAGAATGACATTTCGATCCTCGGTTTCTCAGAAGGCAATTCGGGCGGTGTGATTGAACTGGCCAATGGCAATCTGCTTTATACGCCGGATCAGGATTTCAACGGTCCGGACAGCTTTACCTATGTGATCACCGACAACGCAGGGCAGGAAAGCACAGCAACCGTTTCCATCGATGTTGCGGCGCTGCCGGATGATCCGGATGCCAAGGACAAATCTATTTTTGTCCAGCAAGACAGCAGCTTAACCTTTGATCCTCTGCAATCGACCACTGGCAATCCTGCGGATGGCGACAGTGACCCCGATGGCGATGCGGTTTTCTTGGATACCTTTGCGACCGCCCAAAACGGCACGCTCGCGCTCTCCGACGATCTGACCCAGCTTATCTACACCCCCGATGCGGGCTTTATCGGCGAGGACACATTTCTGTATCGGATCGGTGATGGCACCGGACGGTTTGATGAGGCCAGTCTGACCGTCACCGTGGGCCGCAACGACGCCCCCGTCGCACGACAAGACAGCTATGAGCTGAAAGAAGACACCACTCTCACCATCGATCTTGCAGGCGGCGACAGCCCGCTTGCCAATGACGATGACACAGAGGGCGATCCGTTTTCTTTGACCAATGTGGGCGCTGCGGCCAATGGGGTGGTCCAGTTTGATGCAAATCAGAACACGATCACCTACACACCAAACGCAAACCTGTTTGGTGATGCCTTGGACGTCGTGGAATACACCATCGTTGACAGTTTTGGCCGGTCGGTGACCTCGACCATGAGCTTTAACGTTACTCCCCAGGACGACCCGATCACCGGGGATTTGCTGATCCAGACCAGCTTTGACGTTTTTGGAAACCCCGAGTTCATGCTTGATGCATCGCAACTGGAAGATGCTGACGGATTACCGGCCCTGTCCTTGGACGACCTTCTAGATGGCGCAACGCCCACGGATGATGAATTTGGCTATTTCGACAACTGGGTGTGGCGGATCGATGGGGGCGTTGTCGAAGGCTTTGATGCGCAATATTTCCCCGCGCCGGACGACGGGCAGAAACAGCTCACGGTAGAAGCAACCCTGACGGATGAGCAGGGCAACATCAGCTTGATCCATAGCGCGGCCGTTTCTGTGCCTGATGTGCGGGTCGTTATCTCTTATAACCTGCAACCCGGCGTGGATGACTTGCTTGATCCCTTCGACGGTTCGGGAGGTCCAAATGGGGCAATCCCCGGTTTTGTAAATCTGAAAGGGTTTGAACTGGGCAGAGACCGGATTGATCTGCGTGACGTTGCCTTGCTTGATGCGCTGAGCGCCGTGAACGATGCCACCGAAGGCAGCGCGGTTTTGATCTTTGACAATGGCAGCGTCCTGCGGATCGAAGGGGAGGGCGTGAGTCCGGGCACTTTGACCTTTGACGATTTCCTGTTTGCCGACGGCAACATTGAACCCACCGGCACACCGGATGTGAACGGCGAGACCGAACAGGGGGCCGTGCTTCAGGCGGATCCGTCTACGGTCGAGGACGTCGAGAAAATCAACCCGGACAGCGTTACGTATCAATGGCAGCGTGACGGCGTGGATATTCCGGGTGGAACACAAATTACCTACACGCTCACCGAAGAGGATGTCGGCAAGACAATCACCGTGATCTACATGTTCGAAGACAGCTTCGGCACGCCGGAAACCGTCACCAGCGAAGGTGTCGGACCGATCATTGCCACCGGCGAGGAGATCACAGGCGGCACTGGCTCCGAGGCTCTTGACGGCACGGCAGGATCAGACGTCATTCGCGCCCTTGATGGCGATGACGTGATCAATCCGGGCAAGGGCAATGACACGGTCGACGGCGGCGCAGGCATAGATCGCGCCATCTATTCCGGCGACCAGCTGGGCTATACCCTGACCTTCACCCCTGACGGCACTCGGATCACCGATCGCCGCGCCGGCGGCGATGGCACGGATGAGCTTATCGACGTTGAGTTTCTGGATTTCGAAACTGAGTTGCCGATCTTTGGTGGTCAGCCTATGCCACTGAACATCTTTGGCGGTCCGGCCTCGCTGAGCGCAGAAGAGTTTGCGCCGATTATTGAGCTTTATATCGCGTATTTCAACCGCGCCCCGGATGCGCTGGGCCTCTACTTCTGGGCGACATCCTTTACCACTGGCACCTCGCTGGAAGAGATGGCAACCCTGTTTGTCGGGCAACCGGAAACGCAGCTTGAATATCCCGAAGGCACGGCCAACGACGTCTTTGCGCAGACCGTCTATAACAACGTGCTTGGCCGGACACCCGATGCTGCCGGTTTCAACTTCTGGGTTGGGTTGTTGGACAACGGTTTTGTCGCACGTGATGCCTTTATCCTTGAAGTCCTGCGGGGCGCCAAAGCCGACCCAGCGCCCGGGTCAACGCAAGAGTTTATTGACCAGCAACAGCTCGACCAGGCCTATTTGCAGACCAAGACAGACATCGGCGCCTACTATTCCGTTCTCAAAGGCATGTCCGAGGTCAACAATGCCAAGACCGCGATGGCGCTTTATGATGGATCAGCGCAAAGCGTCGCTGACACACTCTTTGCCATCGACGCCTATTTCGAAGATGCGCTTGATCCCAATACGGGAGAGTTCTTGATGCAGCTGATCGGCGTCATCGATGACCCGTTTGCGATTGCCTAAACGGCCGGGGACGGGGCAGGACGTGCAAATGATCTGTTTGCGGTTGGTCATGGCGGCCTGTGATATTAGGCTAGCTCCAGCCCCTTCGGGGAGGGAGAGATCATGACAGATACCCCACTGTTTTCACTGACCGGATCAGAGTCTTTCGCTGCGTGGTTGGCAGGGCAGGATCTGTCGATTGCGTTTACGACTTATCAAATCGGCAAGTTGTTTTTGGTTGGCGCCCTGTCGAACGGGAAGCTGGCGGTCTTTGAACGCACCTTTGATCACTGCATGGGCTTGGGGGTGGGGCAACGCCGGTTCTGGATGTCCTCTCTCTATCAGCTTTGGCAGTTCGAGAACTTCCATGATCAAGGCGTCATTCAGGATGGCTTTGATGCGACCTACGTCCCGATTGCAGGCCATACCACAGGCGACATTGACGTGCATGATATCCACGTACAGCCCGATGGCACACCGCTTTTTGTGGCCACCCGTTTCAATTGCCTGGCGACGCTCAGCCATACGGGCAGCTTTGCCGAAGTTTGGCGGCCCCCTTTTATTGATCGGCTGACAGCCGAAGACCGTTGCCACCTTAATGGCATGGCCGCGGATGACATGGGGCCACGCTATGTCAGCCTTGTTGGCCAAACCAACGTCGCCGATGGCTGGCGTGACCATCGCCGGGACGGGGGCATGGTTTTGGATGTGGCAAGCGGGGCGCCCGTTGCGGCCGGGCTGTCCATGCCGCACTCTCCGCGTTTGCATCAGGGGCGGCTATGGATTTTGCAAACCGGCACTGGCGAATTTGGCGAGATGGATCTTGCAACCGGCCGGTTCAACCCGATTTGTTTTTTGCCCGGCTTTGCGCGTGGATTGTCCTTTGTCGGCGATTATGCGGTCATCGGCCTGTCGCGCCCGCGCGAGAACCGCACGTTTGAAGGGCTCATGCTTGATGCCCGCTTGGCGCAACAGGGGCTGAGCCCAAAATGCGGCCTGTGTGTGGTGAACCTCAAAACGGGCGAGTTGGAGCACATGTTGCAGATCGAAGGCGTGGTGCAGGAACTTTATGACGTGGCAGTGCTGCCTGATGTCAAACGGCCAAGGGTGCTGGGTTTTCGAAGCAATGAAATCCGGTTTTTCCTCCGCCCTGAAAGCCAGCTTGGTCGGTGATGCGCTAGTAAAGGCGTTGTTCTTGTTTCAACCATGAATAGAGAGAAATTCCGGCTGGGTTAATCTTGGGTTAATTTTGACGGGCGAAAATGCTGCAGTTTACTGCTCTTGTCTGTTCTCACCGGAAAATTGATTGATTGGTTGAAAAAACCTACTTATCAACTGAGGATAGAAAAGAACAATTGACTTGATTTGGTGCGGGGCCGTGATCGAAGCAGAAGCTTTGCACCGCTCGGCAGTCACAAAAAACAAGGTGCGATCAATTGCGCAAACTTGAAATTCTGCTGGGATGTGTGTGTGTTCTGGTCATCCTCGGCCTTTTTGCAAACAGCGTTCGCACGAACGCCAAGGTTGCGAACGCTGAATTCCGGCGCTTGACGGATGACAGTATTGATAGCCTGCAAGTCCGGATGAGCACCTATCTGAGCAGCCTCAATGCAACGGCCGCGTTCCTGGAATCCTCTAGCGAAGTGACACGCGCCGAATTCGATCGGTTTGTTTCTCAGCTGGAAATCGAGAGATATCTGCCGGGGATCAACGGCATTGGCTATATAACCCCCATTCAGTCGGGTCAGGAACAGCAACTGGTTGATGAGATGGCCGCTCTGGGTGAGCCGGATTTGAACATTCATCCGCTGACTGACAACGCGCAAAAGTACATCATCAACCGGATTTCCCCGATTGGCCCCAATGTAGAGGCGCTCGGCCTTGATATCTCGTTTGAAGAAGGTCGCAGAAATTCGGCCAATGCGGCGCGGGAAACCGGATTGCCGCAACTGACGCCGCGCATTTTGTTGGTCCAGGAACACAGCAGCCAACCGGGCTTTCTGTTGCTTCGGCCTGTTTATTATAACGACACAGGCGAAGTGCGGCCCGATCCGGCGGTGTCGCGTTTCAAAGGGTTTGTCTATGCCCCGTTTGTGGGCCGCAATCTGCTGACCAACCTGACCGCCAATCAAGGGGTTGTTTACCAATTTTCTGTGTTTGATGGCACCACGACAGACATGGACCAGTTGATTTACGCCAGCGAAACCGACAGCGAAGCGCCAAGCGGAAAATATACAGCGACCTATACATTTGAAAACTACGGTCGCAAGTGGACGGTGCTGTATGAAAGCACGTTGCCGTTCGAGGCAACGTTCCGCAACACCATGGCTTGGACGTTTTTGATCGGCGGTTTGGTGTTGTCGGCGATGCTGGTGTTTTCGGTGCGCAGCCTGCGCATACGGGGCGATGCAACCCATGAGCTGGCTCAATTGCGCGAGCGTCAGATCAGTGCCCGCGAGGAAGAGAACCGCGCCGTTGTCGAAAACGCTGTGACGGCTGTCTTTATCCTTGATGGGCAGCGAAAGATCCTTTTCGCAAACCAGGCTGCACAAGAGAGCTTTGGGTATTCTCCTCGGCAGATCAAGGGGTTGCTCTTTGACGATCTGGTGTCGGCGGCGCACGATCAGGATGAGACATCCGGCGTTAATGCCACAGGCACCACCCGCGAAGGGGCGGAACTGGTCCTGGATCTGCACTACAATGAATGGACCACCTTTGAAGGGGCTCCCCGCGTCACCGCGATTGTGCGCGATCTGACCCGCGAAACCGAAGCCCGCGAGGAGATACGGATCACCAAGATCCGCTATGATCAGGCCTTGCAGGGGGCGGGGATCGGCGTTTTTGACGTGAACCTTGAGACCGGTCATTCCGATGTCACGGACACATGGCGCGAGATCATGGGAGTTGATCCATCAGAAACCGACATTGATGCACAGGACAACTTTCTAAGCCGTGTGCATCCGGAAGACCTACCTGTGTTGCTGGCCAACGACGCCGCCTGTATCGAGGGCAAAACGGCCCGCTCCATTTCAGAATACCGGATCAAGTTTTCGGACAACGAATGGCGCTGGATGCGATCAGAGGCGGTCGTGGTGAACCGCAACAAAGAGGGCAAAGCCCTCAGGATGATCGGCACGCAAGCCGATATTACTGAACTGCACAATTCCAGACATGCGCTTGAGGCCAGCGAAAAACGTTTCCGACAGGTGCTGTCGGCCGCGCCGATTGGCATGGTGCTGATGGACAATAACGGTAGATTTCTTGGGGTGAATGACGCGTTCTGCGCCCTTGCCGGCTACAGTGAAGAAGATTTGCTGGCCAATGTGCGCATGCCGGACATGATGTCCAAGGACGAACGCAAGAAGCTTTATTCAGCGATCAGCGATTTGATGAACAGCGATGGCAGCCATGTTTACACCGGGGAACATCGCATCGTGAACAGCAATGGAACCGAGCGCTGGGGCTTGTTTCACACGACTTGGGCCTATGACAAAAACAAAGACGAACACTATTTTATCTCGCAGATCATCGACATCACCGACCAGAAAAAGATCGAGCAGATCAAGAATGAATTTGTCTCAACCGTCAGCCACGAGTTGCGCACACCTTTGACCTCGATCAAGGGCGCATTGGGGCTGGTTCTTGCCACTGGGTCGGATCAGCTGGAAGATGCCAAGAAACGCCTGATCGACATCGCGCTGTCCAACACCGAACGCCTGACGACCATTGTGAACGACATTCTGGATCTTGAGAAGATTTCATCCGGCGAGGTGGATTTTGTCTTTCAGGATCTCGACATGACAGCATTGATCAACGAGGCAGTGCGGGAGAATTCGCCATTCGCAACCACCCACAAGAACACCTTGCGATTTGAGCACCCGGACGAGCCCTTGAACGTCAGTGCCGATTTCAACCGAAGCAAACAGGTGCTGGCCAACCTCATCTCGAATGCCTGCAAATATTCAGACCCCGAAACCGAGGTGTTGATAAAGGCCGAGCAATTGGAAGGCAAAGTCATTGTCTACATTCAAAACCGCGGTCCAGGCATTCCTGATAACTTTAAGCCACTGATGTTCCAAGCCTTTTCTCAAGCCGATAGCTCTGACACACGTGCGAAGGGTGGCACCGGACTTGGCTTGAATATCACCAAACAGATCGTGACGCGCCACCAGGGCGAAATAGGCTTTGAAAGCACGCCCGATGGCATCACGGTCTTTTGGTTCACCTACCCGTCAACCGCCGAAGATACGCTGGATGATCCCGTTGCGGCACCCAACGTCAAGCGTCTTCCGAGGCGCGGAAAAGCCCGCGTGCTGCATATCGAAGACGATTACGACTTTGCCGAAGTGGTCAAATCCGGCCTGTCAAAGGTGGCGGATGTCACCCATGCCGGCAGTCTGGAAGAAGCCCGAAAATGTATCAAGAACGGCAATCTGGATCTGCTCATCGTGGATTGGTCTCTGCCTGACGGGGATGCCTCTGAACTGTTTGATGACATTGACCAAATCCTCCCGAATGTCACGGTTCTGGGCTTGTCTTCAGACGGCAACAGGCGCCGCGACAGCCGCGTGACGGTCAATTTGGAGAAATCCCGAACAGAATTGTCGACAATTGCGGAATATGTCTCTTCTCGGATGGCAAAAGTGTCTTAAAGACCGGATTGAGGGTCTTTTTCATTAAAAATGTTGCCGCTGCCACATTCTTGCCAGTTTGCTTGTGCAAGGTTTCAAAAATGTTGAGTTGCGTCCCGGTCATTTAAGCGGGCGAAAGCGATACAGATTTGAGTATGAGGGCAGGATTGTGGCAGACATTATTTCTAGCAAGACCTCCGCAAGGGCCTTCGCCGTCGGGACATTGGCGGCGACAGGTTGGTATGCGATTACCAGCGCCCTTATGGCGTCCCCTTCGAGTTTCCTGCTGGACATGTTCATCCCCATTGGCGGCGCAATCGCGCTGGCGGGTATGATTCCGGTTTTCCTGAACCGCCATGCGGTCAAACAACAAGCAAATATCGACAATGTCGCCCTGACCCAACGCCTGGGCGTTCTGGACCGGCATGTAATGGTCAATGTGGTCGACACAAATCATTGTGTGAGCGAAGCAAACGACCAATTTCTTGATGTGACCGGCTATGCACGTGACGAATTGATCGGTCAGCCTGTTAAAATTCTCTATTGTGAAAGCAATGGACAATCCAAAGCGGATGAGATCCGCAAAACTTTGCTGCGCGGCGAGACATGGCAGGGTGAGACCCCGTTGCGCCGCAAGAACGGCACTGTGATGCACACGCATACAACTGTGATTCCGTTGTTCGATGCATTGGGAGAATGGACCGGGTCCATTGCCGCGCGCACGGACATCACGCGCACGAAAAAACTGCTGGCCGAGCAGGAAACAATGGAAACATTGGAAGAGCTCCGCGATGACATCTGGATTGTCGATGCCGACAGCGAGCGCTTTACTTATATGAACAGGGCGGCAATGCGCCGCACCGACTGGACCAAGAGTAATTACAAGGAAAAATCACTGGGTGATATCGCCCAGGACCGCGGCGCGAAGGCTATTGTCAGCGCCTGCCGGGAGCTGAAAGAAAATGGCGAGGGCATGACCCATTTCGAAACGGTTCTGAAGGGCAGACCGTTTTACGTCAGCATCAAGCTGCTGCGGGTTAAAAATGCCGAAGACCGGTTCCTGATCTTGCTGAACGATATCTCTGACCGCGTTGCTGAAGAACGTAAGAAATCCGATTTCATCGCGATGGTGAGCCACGAATTGCGTTCGCCTTTGACCTCGATCAAGGGGTCCATGGGACTGCTGTTGTCCAATGCCACCGGCGAGCTGCCGGACAAGGCGCTGGCACTGCTTGGCATTGCACACCGCAATGCGGACCGTTTGGTATTGATTATCAACGATATTCTGGACCTTGAGAAAATCTCTGCCGGTCGCATGGACTTTGATCTGCAAGATTGTGACATGTCCGACCTTGTGCGCGAAACCAACCATGCCACCGAAATGCTGCAACAACGCTTTGCGCTTCAGGTTGAAACCAAGGGCATCGACAAGCCAATTCCGGTCAAGACAGATTCCACCCGGATCATTCAGGTGTTGACCAATTTCATGTCCAACGCCTGCAAATTTTCCAAGCCGAACGGCAAGATCGTCATCGAAGTTCAGCAGCTTGATGAAAGCCTGCGGGTGTCCGTCACGGACGAGGGTCCGGGCATCCCAAGCAGCGATCATCACAAGATTTTTGAACGCTTTGCAGATCTGGAAAATTCGGATAGATCTTCTAAAGGTGGTACAGGCTTGGGTTTGAGTATTTGCAAAGCCATCGTGGAAAGTCTAGGAGGCACTATAGGCTTTGAAACGGAAGAGAATGTCGGAACGACGTTCTATTTTGTTCTCCCGCAGACGCAGTGCGCAGAAGATGGCGACAGGGCAGAAGAAGAGTTCCGCGAAGCCTCGTAGAAGGGAACGCAGATGATCAACTTACTTCATGTCGAAGACGATGCTGATATCCGGGAAATTGCGATGATGGCGCTGGGCATCTCGGGAGAGTTTGCCATTATTCAATGCGAATCCGGGGATGAGGCATTGTCCGAAGTTGAAAACTCAACGCCGGATGTCATCCTGTTGGACATGATGATGCCGGGCATGACCGGTCTTCAGACACTGCAACACATGCGCAAGATGCCCCATCTGGCCGAGGTTCCGGCGATCTTTATGACAGCCCGCACCCAACAATCGGACATGGACGAACTGCGGGCGATAGGCAATGTCGAGGTAATCACCAAGCCGTTTGACCCGATGACCCTGTCCGATCAGATCAAAGAGGCGATGGCCAAGATCGATGCCTGACACTGCGATCACTTTCAGAACAACCTGAGAAATGCAAAAGGGCCCGCGCGGGCCCTTTGTCGTTCTACCTCAATTTTGATCAATCAATTCGGGTGGGACACAGCCCGGCATTGCACGACGAATTCATCCAGTTCCACAATCAGATCACCAGGGCAGGTCAGCGATCTGCCATCGTTGTCTTCGAGGTGTTTGATGATGCGGATTTCGCAGGCGCGGGCGGTGTCGCCCAAAGGACCAAAGCCCAGCGATCCGGCTGTGCCGGCAATCTGGTGCAATGTGGCTTGTGCCGCGGCGAGGTTGGTCTTGATGTCGTCGGGGTTCTTTGCGTCCCAGGCTGCAACAGTATGAGACGCGATTTGCTCGCGCCGTTCGGCCAGAAGGTCGATAAATCGAGTCCGAATTTCGGACATGCCGGGTAATTCGTAATTGAACCGTTTCACGCTGTTTGCCCCATCTGCCAAAAGTCATGTTTGGATTGCTCAAAAGCCAAGCTGGCATTTTCGGCACTGGCATGGGCCTGCGCCATCGCATCCATCAGGGAGGCGCCAGATTTCCAGATCAAACGCACGGCTTCGCCAGCGCTCACGCGGGCCTGCAAACGTTCGCCTTTGTTGTTGTAGAGCTCGGTCTGCGCAAGCGACAGATTCACCGCATCCATCAACCGGCCCATGTCAGGACGCCAGCCGCTTTCAGTGATGCACACAAAGGTGCCATTTCCGGCGTAGGACATCAGGTATTGATGGCCCTCAAGCGTGTCGGAAATAATCTCCGCCACATCTGAGATCAGGCTATAGAACTCGAAAGAGCTGAGGCTTTGATGGAATTGGAGCACTTCACGGATGGTAAAGGCAAAGGTCGTCGAGCCGAACAAGGCGCTGCGCGACAGTTGTTCAACGTAGTTTTCCATCGCCATATAATCGATGACGTTTTCCACGTCATAAATCGAAATCGGCTCATAAAGCTCCACATGGGCTTCTGGTTCTGCCAGGCCCTGCGTTGCGAAAATCTTGCGATTGCGTTCCCGGCGAGACTCGACAAGCCCTTCAACCATCGTGACACGTGCGGTCAGCTCTGCAATGTCGAACGGCTTGGTAACGTAGTCAGTGGCGCCGGCTGCAAAGGCCGCGTCCACGTAACGTTTGTCCGCCATCGCGGTCAGCATCAGAACAGGCGTGTCCGCATAAGTGGACATGCTGCGCACAGACCGGGTCAGGCTGATCCCGTCCATTGCGGGCATTTGAACGTCAAAAAGGAAACAATCGAATTCGGGGGTGTTGGGATTTTCGAGAACAACCAGCGCTTCTGTTGCGCTGTCCGCTGTGGTCAGATCATGATCGCCGATTGCCATCACGAACTGCGTGAGCAATTCGAGAATGATCGGATCATCGTCTACCGCCAGGATTCTCATTTCAAACTCCAAAAACCATTTATATGCGCCAAAAGCTTTGACTGCGATGTTACCAATCTGAACGGGAAACATGGCCTAATTTGGGCGGAGATCAGAAAATTCTGAATTCTAGGTCAAATTATCTGCAATTATTTACATCGCTTTAACCCACCCCCCTCTAAACGGGGGGGGGCAGGCGTGTAGGAAATGGTACGTTCGGCCTCATTTATTACCAAACTACATGGTTTTCTTGTCATTCACGATTTTCATCTGTGCGATCCCGCTCTGCCCCAAATCAACTTTGGCAAAAGGTCCGCCCTGCAACATTTCGGCAGGATCGGTCAAATCGGGGGCAGGGGTTTCAGCCAGCACTTTTTCGGCAAATTGTTCGGCGTTGTCCTTGGGCCGATAGCCGAGGAACGATGCCTTGGTGTTGTCGACCGGGGCGCGGTCATTGTTGGACACACCGTAAATGATGCTGAATCCGACCGATGGTGTATCGACCGCCCGCGTGACCAGATGGATCAGATCATCATAAGACAGCCAAGACCCCAAAGCCCGGGCGTTGTTGACCTGTGCCGCGCTCAGGATGCGCAGATGCACGGATTCCAGCCCGCGTTTGTCCCAGTACATGCTGCCCAGGTCTTCGGTGAAGCATTTGGCGAGGCCGTAGAATGTGTCCGGGCGGTGCGGCGCGTCAACGCCAATGAAGTCGGACTTCTTGTGCATCCCGACGGCGTGGATAGACGACGCATAGACAATCCGGCGTACGCCCTGTTGATACCCGGCCTCCCAGATGTTGTAGGAGCCGACAAAGTTCGGGCCAAGCAACTCCTCAAAAGGTTTTTCGTCCACGATGGCACCAAAATGTACAACCATTTCAGCGCCTTTCAGAACCGGAAACACCGCGTCATAGCTGGCCAGATCAGCTTGCTCATAGGTTTCATTTGGGTGGAGCTTGCCAATATCATCGGCGATATCGGTGCTGACCAAGGTGTCGCACATCTGGCTCAGTGGCTCGCGCAGATAAGAGCCAAGCCGCCCCGCGGCACCGGTGAGAACGATTTTCTTGAGTTTCATGAGATGTCCTTTCGAATGGTGTGAACCCGTGGCGATCAGGGCCTAGGCGGCAAAGGGTTTGTCCAATGCCCGCGCCACCATGTCCAGCCGGTCCTGACCATAAAACATGTCCCCGCCGACGAAATAGGTGGGCGAGCCAAAGACGTTTCGGGCAATGGCCTCTTGGGTGTTGGCATCATGCTGGGCCTGCACTGCATCCGTTTCGGCGGCCAGCAACAGGGCGTTTCCGTCCAATCCAATATGCTCGGCAAGTGTGATCAAGGTGGCCCGATCGGCAATATCCGCATCATCCCGCCAATGGGCTTGCAAGATTGCCTTGCTCAGCGCGGGCGCATGATCGTCCGATGCGATGATCATTCCATTGGCCAAATGCAGTGTATTGTCATGAAACGTAGGACGATGGCGGATCATCGGAAGACCGCGCCATTCGGCCCAACGCACCATCTCGCGCCCGAAGAAGTAATCAACATGCGCCTGCGTCCGGTCCTTGAACCGCCTGCCGCCTGCCGCATCCATCACCGGCATAAAGTCAAACGGCCGGTGCTGAACCTGCGCCCCTGCGGCCTTTGCAATACGGTCAAGCTCCCATGCGCCAAGATAGGCATAGGCGGAATGGGCAGAATAGAAATACTCGATAATCGGCGTCGCTGGCATGGCGGGTCTTTCTGTTGCAGATGGCAGATGCGGCAACCTAATCAGGTCTGGCGCAGTGAGGAAAGCCAAAGACATGTGGCAGGGGGAAAAGTGTGGATTTGACTTCTGCGCCGCGCAGGTCATTTTTGGTCAACACCCTAGGAAATAGGCAACACCGGCATGGATCGCCGCGAAATTGAAAACCTGATTGCCCGCGTCGCGCTCAAAGACCGCGCGGCCTTTGACATGCTTTATGATCAAGTGAGCGCGAAACTCTTTGGGGTTTGCCTGCGTGTCTTGTCCAAACGGGCCGCGGCTGAGGATGCGATGCAGGACACTTTTGTCAAAATCTGGAACAATGCGGATAGATACCAATCAAATGGTCTGTCTCCGATGACTTGGCTGATCACCATTGCCCGCAATACCTCGATCGACCGTTTGCGCGCGCGGAAAAGCGGGCATCAGGACATTGACACCCCGGGGCTTGAGCTGTCTGCGCCCGGTCCGTCGCCGGAACAGGCCGCCGTTGCCGGATCAGAGGCCAAGCGGTTGATTGGCTGTCTTGATGCGCTTGAGCCGGATCGCGCCTTGGCGGTGCGCGGAGCCTATCTGGACGGGCAAAGCTATGCCGATCTGGCGGATCGTTTCAACGTACCGCTCAACACGATGCGTACATGGCTACGCCGCGGCTTGATTGCCCTGCGGGAGTGTATGAGCCAATGACCGCACCACAGGAAATCCCGCCCGAAGATGATGCGTTTCTGGCGGCAGAATATGCGCTCGGCCTTTCCGAAGGCGAAGATCTGGCCAATGCTCGGTTCAAGCTGGCCAATGACCGCCAGTTCGCGATCAAAGTGGCCGCATGGCAAGAAAGCTTTGCGCGGCTGACGGACGATATCGCCCCGGTAAAACCGCCGCGCAAGATCAAGAAAAAACTGCTCAAGGATCTCTTCCCGAAACAGCAGGTTCCATTGCTGGAACGGCTCTGGGTGTGGAAGGGTATCAGCTTTGCTGCGATCGGATTGCTTGCCTATCTCGCCATTCCGATGCTGCGCCCCGCGCCGCCAGAAGTGCAAGTGCCGATACTGGCGGCACAACTCAAAGGGCAAGCCGGCCCGCTTGAACTTCTGGCCATTGTTGAGGCAGGCAGCAACGAGGTTGGATTGCGCCGCGTCGCAGGCGCTGCGCCCAAGGGGCGTGTGCTAGAGCTTTGGGCGATTTTGCCAGAGCAACCACCGTTGTCTCTCGGCGTGCTGCCGCAGGCGGAGGTCATGCGCATTGCATTGCCTGATGTGCTGTCTGGTCAGTTGGGACAAGTCACCCTCGCCATCACGGATGAGCCCATTGGCGGCGCGCCAGGCGGCAGCCCGACGGGCGAAATTCGCGCTCTTGGTGCTTTGGAAGAAATTTAAAAGGCCTGAACTCAAGGTGTTGCTGAAATTCGCGAGAGAATTTCAACTATTTTGAAACTCTCCGCCACCCCGCTCCGTATCTTCATTACAAGCCGCCGAAGGGGCGGCGTTTTTGGAGGTAACGACCACAATGTTTCGCAAATTTGCAATAACCGCAGCAGCAGCCCTGATGGCAACCGCATCTTTCGCAGCCAACCCCGATGTGGGCGGCGCGGCGATGTTCGAGAAAAAGACCATCGTTGAAAACGCGGTCAACTCTGCCGATCACACAACACTTGTAGCCGCGGTCAAGGCCGCAGGTCTGGTGGACACTTTGAATTCCGAAGGGCCATTCACGGTCTTTGCACCCGTCAACTCCGCCTTCGAAGCGCTGCCAGAGGGCACCGTTGAAACGCTCCTGAAGCCAGAAAACAAGGATATGCTCGTCAAGGTTCTGACAGCCCACGTGGTGCCGGGCGATTGGTCCGCGGCGACCATCGCGGCCAAGGCAAAGGCATCCAATGACGGGTTCTATCACTTCAACGCAGCCTCAGGCGATGCGCTGTCCGCACAGGTGCGGGGCGGCAATGTCTATATCTACGACGAAAGCGGCAATGCCGCCAAAGTCACCATCGCTGACGTCAAACAATCCAATGGCGTGATCCATGTCGTCGATCATGTCCTCGTACCGAAGTAACCAGTGCCGCAAGTGACCACCCCACTTGCTTAAATGGTGCCACCGGACCGATGTGCCTGCATGTCGGTCCGGTTTGTATTTCGCGCCGCAAACGCAACGCCACTTGATCAGGAGCGACGCTGCATTTTGACCTACAGGTCGTTTTCTGTGTTGAGAAAATGCTGCGCCGGACGCATGCTGACGTTATGAAAACCCCCCTGATTGACAATCTGCAATATGCCAATTTCTCTCCCGCGATCTTCGAACAGATGCGGCAGGGCGGTGTGGATGCAGTGCATGTGACCATCGCCTATCACGAGACTTTTCGCGAAATGGTGCTGAACCTCGAACGCTGGAACCGCTGGTTTGAGGACCACCCCGATCTGATTTTCAAGGGCACAAGCGCCGTTGATGTGGAGCTGGCCCAAGAAACCGGACGCACCGCGATCTTCTTCGGCTTCCAAAATCCCAGCCCAATCGAAGACGACATCGGCCTTGTCGAGATTTGTCATCAACTTGGCATCCGGTTCATGCAGCTGACCTATAACAACCAATCCTTACTGGCCACGGGCTGTTATGAGGAGGACGACACCGGACTGACCCGCATGGGCCGCGAGGTGGTGGCTGAGATGAACCGCGTCGGCATGGTGGTGGACATGTCCCATTCGGCAGACCGCTCCACGTTGGAGGCGATTGACCATTCGACCCGCCCCATTGCCATCACCCATGCCAATCCGCATTGGTGGCATGCCGCGCTGCGCAACAAATCAGACGAGGTGCTCAAAGCCTTGACCAAGGCAGGGGGGATGCTTGGCTTTTCGGTTTATCCACACCACCTCGCGGGCGGCTCTGATTGTACGATTGAGAGCTTCTGCACCATGATCGCAGAGGCGGCTGACCGATACGGGGCGCAGAACCTCGGTATTGGCACAGATCTTTGCCAGAACCAGCCCGACAGCATCGTCACATGGATGCGTGTGGGCCGCTGGACCAAGGGCATCGACTATGGCGAAGGATCCGCCAGCAACGCGGGCTTTCCCCCGATGCCAAACTGGTTCAATGACAACCGCGATTTTGGCAACATTCGCAATGGCTTGACCAATGCGGGGCTGAGCGTTGCCGAAGTTGACGGCATCATGGGCGGCAACTGGGCGCGGTTCTACAGCGAAAGTTTTGGCCCGGCATGAAGGACGATGTGATCCCACCACAAATGCCCCTGCGCCCTCCCGATGAGGTGATGCGCCTGGCGCGGATGGGATCGATGTTTCCCACCCGGCTGTCGTTTCTGCGCAGTATGATCCGGCGGCTGGCACAGGAAAACGCCCATGTCGCCCGCCCGGTCTGGAACATGGACGCAGACGGTTTTGGTCATGCTGTTTATTCGCTGCGATTTGGCGGTCATGTATATTCTCTGGTGGCCATCTCCACCGATCTGCCACCTGAGTTGCGCACGGATCGGGTGATCGCCACCGCGTGGGACAGTGCCTATGTCCTTTATGACGGGGTGCCGGATGAAGCAGAAATCGCCCGGATCGCTGCTGCCGCCCCCAAACAGGAGGCGGCCCGGTTCACCGAACGTGATCTGGTTCTCAGCCGTGCCAACAAATCCGTGCGGCTCTTTGCCCATGTGGTGCAGGCCTTGCAGGATGGTCAGCAACCGGATGAAAAGATGATCCGCGACGTAGGCTATCTGATGCGCACCACGGCGGTCTATGGCAACGGCAAATTTGGCATCGCGGATCGGGCGTTGATCGCGGATCGCCCCGGTCTGGAAGGGCCGTTCGCTGCTGAAATGCTGACGGTCTGGCTGATCCGGCATTTCACTCATGATCTGGTCGAACATGTTGGCGGGGCCAAGCTGGATCCCCGGATCAAGCGCCATCTGGGCATCGGCAATTCCACCGGCCTTGGCATGGCGCCGTTTCTGGTGACCCATCCGGTGCTGCTCAACAATTGGATGATGGCGCGTGAGACTGCATTGGCACGGGTCCGCGCCATTGAAACGCTCAGCCAAGCCCAGCAGGACCGCCTGATGCAACTGGCCATCCGCGCCGCACGGCATCTGGCGGAATGGGATGTACCGGACCCCGAACATCAGGCCCGCATCGTGACCTTGCGGGCGGATTGGCAGTCGGTCCTGTCAGATCTGAAATTTGATGGCACGCATCCGCTGGACAAAGCGATGGAACAGGCCGCCCGCTTCAGCTTTGATGTGCAGGAATTGACGGCGGCACTGATGATCGAACCCTTTGGTGATCTGGTCGACGGCCTGTGCGGTTGCATGGCCGACCCGCAAGGCCCGTTTTGCCCGCCGCTGACGGGCACCGCCGCCCTGCAAGACAGCATCCGCAGCCACTTCAATTGGGCGCTTGTGCCGGATTACGATGCAGACACCGGCTGCGGCCAGTTCTGGTATGTGTCTGAAGCGAAACAGGAACCCCGCCTTGGCCTGCGCTTTTCCGAGCCCGGCGCAGAACTGGAAAGTCCGCTGGACATCGGACGTCAGATCAAAGCGCTCCAGATGGCGCTGCCGGATGAGGATCAACCCATTTCAACCTTCCTGTCGGACCACCCGCAGCACGCCATGGCGGTGGAGCGTGTGCAACTGGGCGCGGTGCACCCCTATGCCGAGATCCGCGATAATCTGATCGCGACCTCCTGCCTGCCCATAGACATGCTGCGCTGCAAACTGTCGTTCTTTGGCGCGTCGAAATTTGACCCCAAATCGGATCGCTGGACCCGGATCACCCTGTGTCAGGGCGCGCCGCTTGCGGATGAATTGAACGCATCAGCAGATGACTGGTGGCTGCCGGTGTTTGCCCCATGATCGGTTCCGCAAATGAAGTGATGAACCTTGCCGCAAAGGCCGCGCGCGGTGGTGGCGCCCCCGTTGCACAGGCCTATGCCTTTGGCCGGGCTGCGGCCTGCCACCTCATTGCGGGCCGCCCCGCCGCGGATCTGGGTGCGGCGCTTGACGCTCTGCCAAACGGCCCGATCCTCGGTCTGCCGGTGCTGCTGATGGCCTGCGCCGAAGCCCGGCAGCATGAGGCAACGATTCCCGCCGGTCCACTGCCCGAACTCACGCTGAGCTATGCCCAAACCCAATCCTTCGCCTGCACCGCAACGCTCTGCGGCACGCACATCACCCTGTCGCAAACCTTTGACCAACCCGCCGCGCCATGGCCCGCCAAACGCGTCACATTGCCCGATACACTGGCGGCCAAAATGCAAACTCTCGCGGCCCGCCTTTTGGTTCCCGAAACCGAAGCCTCCCGCCTTGCAGGCGCAGGGGCCGGTCTGACCGACAACGACTGATCCCCCCTTTTTGGCCCTAAATATTCTTGGGGGGCTTGGGGGGCAAACAGTCCCCCATCACCAAAATAGAATGCGGCGCAGCCGCACAACTTTTCACGTCCCGCGCGGCTTGGCCCGCAGGGTCGGATCGGCCACGGTGGGGTCTTCGGGCCATGGATGGCGCGGATAACGCCCGCGCATGTCCTTGCGCACATCCAGATAAGAGCTGACCCAGAACCCCGGCAAATCCGTTGTCACCTGTACCGGGCGCTGGGCGGGGGACAGCAGGGTGATCTGCAAGGGTTGTCCTGCGATTTGCGGATGCCGTGTGACGCCAAACACCTCCTGCAACCGCAGCGATATCTGCGGCTGCGCGCCGGAATAATCTATTGGAACCTTGCGGCCCAGCGGCGTTTCGAAATGCGCGGGGGCGGCGCGGTCAAGCGCCTGGGTCTGATCCCAATCCAGTCGCCCGCGCAGGGCCGGCAAAAGATCAAACCCCTTCCAGTCCCCCGCGCTGCGCACCCCTGTCAGATGCGGCAAAAGCCATTCCTCCAGTGTCGCCATCAAATGCGCATCGGAAAAGTCGGGAAACCCTTCGCCCATCAAGGCTGCCCGCGACAAAAACCGCTGCGCTGCGGCGGAGGGCAAGAGCCCCAACTGCCGAACGCCGTCCAGCATCGCCAGCGCCACAGCCTCTGGCGGTGCGTCTGGCCAGTTGCGATCTTCCAGAACCAATGCGCCAAAACGCTGCTGCTGGCGGGTCAACACACGGTTTTCGCGTCGCGACCAGGTGCAGACATCCTGCCACAGGATCTGATCTTCAAACACCTCGCGCAGATCGGCCTCGCTGATCCGGGCGGCTTGCCGAACCTTGGCCTCGCGCGGATCACCATCGAGATCGGTGGCCACGATCAAACGTTCCCCCGCCATCGCATCGCCCTGCGGCATCACTGCCCCTTTGCCGCCAGACAGCACATAGCGCGGCGCGTCCCCCTTGCGGCGCAGGCCGACCCGGTCCGGATAGGCCAGGGCCGCCAAAACCCCGATATCGTCAGAACCGGGGCCGTTCTGGCCCTTCGTCAGCCGCTTGGCCTCCTGCCGGATGCGGGCCAGCGTTGGCGCATGGGCTTGCACCGCGCCGCCTTGGCCGCGAATGGCCGCCATGCGCAAGGACAGATCGACACCCGCGCCGCGCAGCGGATCACGTTCCGCCAGCAGCGCCGCCAATGTCGGGGCCAGCGGGCCGCCTTTGGCCACCATATGCGCCAGCCGGGGATGCAGCGGCAGCCGCGCCAAGGCCCGCCCATGTGCGGTGATCCGGCCCTGAGCGTCCAACGCTTCCAACATCCGCAGCACATTCTGCGCCTCGGCCAGACGCCCCTCATGGGGCGGCGTAACAAAGGCCAGATCGTTTGGCTGCGCCCCCCAAAGCGCCAGTTCAAGCGCAAATCCTGTCAGGTCCCCCGCCTCGATCTCGGCGGGCGGGTAGGCGGCCAATGCCCCTTCTTCGCCCTTGGTCCACAGCTTGTAGGCCACCCCTTCGGACATCCGCCCCGCGCGGCCCGCCCGTTGTGTGGCCTCGGCGCGGGTGACCTTTTCCGTGACCAGTCGGGACATGCCGGAGGCCGCGTCAAACCGCGCCCGACGTGCCCGCCCGCCATCCACGACGATCGTGATGCCTTCGATCGTGAGGGATGTTTCTGCAATCGAGGTGGCCAAGACCACCTTGCGCCCCGTTTGTGCAGGGCGGATCGCGGTCCGTTGCGCTTTGAAATCCATCGCCCCGAACAGCGGCGCGATGGTGCAGTCTTTCGGCACCTGCGCGGCCAGCAGGCTTTCAACCCGCCGGATTTCGCCTTCCCCCGGCAGAAACACCAGCGCCGATCCCTTCGCCTCCGCCAGCGCGGTCAGAACCAGATCAGAGACCGCATTCTCAAAGCGCTCGTTGCCAATTGGGCGAGGCAACCAGCGCGACTCAACAGGAAAAGACCGCCCCTCGGATGTCACAATCGGCGCCTGCATCAGCTCGGCCACCGGGGCGGCGTCCAGTGTCGCAGACATCGCCACCAGCATCAGATCATCGCGCAGCGCCCCGGCCACCTCAAGACAGAGCGCCAGCCCCAGATCGGCATTGAGGGACCGTTCATGAAATTCGTCGAAAATTACCGCGCCGACACCGGGCAGATCCGGATCACCTTGCAACATGCGGGTCAAGATACCCTCGGTCACCACTTCGATGCGGGTCTCTTTGCTGATTGCCGAGGCACCGCGCACACGGTAGCCGACGGTCTGTCCGACCTCTTGCCCCAAAGTGGCCGCCATCCGCTCCGCCGCTGCGCGCGCGGCAAGGCGGCGCGGCTCCAGCATCAGGATGCGCCCCTCGGTCAAACCTGCCTCCAGCATGGCCAGCGGCACACGGGTGGTTTTACCCGCACCAGGCGGCGCTTGCAGCACCACGCGGCCTGTGCTGCGCAGGGCGGCAAGGACCTGCGGCAATACGTCGTCGATGGGCAAAGCAAATGACATAGGGCTTTATCAGGGAAACAGAGGGCCGCGCCAAGGGCAGGGGATGGACATTTCACCGCTGTCCCGCGAAAAAGCGGCATGGATATTCAAGACCTTGCCCAACGGGTCACCGCCGGAGAGCGCCGTGCCCTTGCCCGCGCGATCACATTGGTTGAATCGGCCCGCGACGATCATCGCGCGGCGGCAACTGATCTGCTCGCCGCATTGCCGCAGGACCGTCAGGCGCTGCGCATTGGCCTGTCCGGCACGCCGGGGGTGGGCAAATCCACCTTCATCGAGAGCTTCGGCATGATGCTGACAGCGAAGGGCAAACGCGTGGCGGTGCTTGCGGTCGATCCGTCATCATCCCGCTCTGGCGGGTCGATCTTGGGCGACAAAACCCGGATGGATCATCTCAGCCGTGATCCAAATGCCTTTATCCGCCCGTCCCCCAGCCAGACCCACCTGGGCGGCGTGGCCCGCCGCACCCGCGAGGCCGTGCGCCTTTGTGAGGCGGCCGGCTTTGATGTGGTGTTGATCGAAACCGTGGGCGTCGGCCAATCCGAAACCGTTGTGGCGGAAATGTCTGATCTGTTCTTGTTGCTGCTGGCCCCGGCAGGCGGGGATGAATTGCAGGGCGTCAAGCGCGGCATCATGGAAATGGCCGATGTGATCTTGGTCAACAAGGCGGATGGCGATTTGAAAGCCGCCGCCACGCGCACCTGCGCCGATTATGCCGGCGCCCTGCGTCTGCTGCGCAAACGGCCGCAAGATCCCGATGGCTACCCCAAGGCGATGACCGTTTCGGCACTGCAGGAAAACGGACTGGGCGAGGCTTGGGAGGCGCTGGAAACCCTCACGGACTGGCGCCGCGCCAATGGGTTTTGGGACAGCACCCGTGCCGCCCAGGCGCGGTATTGGTTCAACGAAGATGTAAAACAGCGGCTCTTGGCACGATTGCAGGCGCCCGACGCGCAGGCCGCATTGGCCGATTTGGGGGATAAGGTTGCCGAAGGCGCGGTTGATCCGGCAGCAGCGGCGCAAGATTTTGTGGATCAGCTTGGCAGGGCGTAACCCGCTTTCGGTGCCTAACCCGCCTTGGGATGCGCCTTGTTGTAGACTTCCATCAAACGTGCGGTATCAACCGCCGTATAGGCCTGGGTTGTCGATAGGGACGCATGGCCCAACAATTCCTGAATGGCCCGCAAATCGCCGCCCGCATCCAGCAGATGCGTGGCAAAGCTGTGGCGCATCGCATGCGGCGTTGCGGTGGCGGGCAGACCAAGCTGCATCCGCGCATCTGCCATCACCTGCGCAATTGCACGCGCCCCAAGTGCACCGCCTCGAATGCCCCGAAACAGCGGCGCATCGTCTGACTGCATATGCGGGCAGAGCCGCAAATACTCGGCCACCGCCGCCTGCGCGGCAGGCAACACCGGAACCACACGTTCTTTGCCGCCCTTGCCAACGATCCGCAGCACATCGGGCAGGGGCGCATCGGCACCGCGCAAGCCCAAGGCCTCGGATATGCGCAAGCCGCAGCCCCATAGCAGGGTCAACACTGCCACATCCCGCGCCGAGACCCATGGCCGGTCTGACTGGATTTCGACGCAGTCGAGCAATGCCTTGGCCGCATCTACCGCCAAGGGGCGCGGCAGCTTTTTGGTGAACTTGGGCGAACGGGTGGACAAGACTGCCGTTGGCTCAAACCCTTCGCGTTCGGACAGCCAGCGATAGAAGGCTTTGACCGAGGACAGCTTGCGGGCCATCGACCTCGGGCCAACATCGCCTGCACGTGTCTGCGCCATCCAGCTGCGCATGTCGGATATTGTGATCTTGGACAAAGCCCCCAAACCTTGGGCGTCACCCTTGTGGACGGTCATGAAGGCGAGAAATTCGGCAACATCACCTTGATAGGCAGTCAGCGTGTTTTCCGCCGCGCCTTTGAGCGCCCTTTGCTGGGACAGCCAGTTTTGCAGGGCATCGCGTGCCGCTGGGCTGATCAGCCCGGGATGTTCGGATTTGGCAGGGCCGCTCAAGACAGCCAGCGGCGCATCGCACGCTCAAACACGCCGGTAAAGAAAGCCAAAAGATCGGTGCCCTGCTGCGGGCCGAACATATGTGGATCTTCTGCCCCAAAGACCAGCAAACCGGGCAGGCGGCCCTCGCCGAAGTCCAGTTTCAGGCAGGCCTCTGAGCGAATCCAGTCGGCCTTTTCGCCAAAGATCTCTTCTGATCCGTCCTGAACACCGCGCAAAGTCACCTGACGGGGCGGTGTGCTGCGCCCGCGTGTCAGGTAATCGTCGATGAACCCCGGCTCGGCCACGCTGAGAACCTCGCCCAGCCGTTTGACCGCCGGGTCATTGTCATTCTGAACCGATTCCAGCACCAGTTTGACCGTATCCACCCGCAGGATTTCTGCAACTTCGCCGCCCAGATCGCGCAGGAAGGTCTCAAACTCGACCGGATCAAGCATCCGCAGGATCGCACGGTGGATCTGGTTGGTGCCCGCCAGATTTTCATAAGCGGCGGCAATCACACTGCGGTGGGTGTCTTCAAGCCGGTCCAGACGGCTTTCCAATCGTTCCATTGCGATGCCGCGCAGATCGACGATATTGCCGCCCATCGCCTTTTCATTGGCCGCGATCAGGGCCTGCATCACATCGCTGTCATCCAAAATAACATCGGGCTGTGTGATGATCGCCTCGCGCAGGGCGTCATCAATCTTGGGATTGCTGCTCATGGTCGTCTCTTTTTTATTTGCGCCCGTATAGCATGGTTGCAGAACAAAATCTGCCCCCGTCGCGTTCTTTTTTGCCTGCGCCTTGGCCCTGTGTCCAAAGGGAGTCATTTCGTCTCAAAACAAACCCGCCGCAGCGGCATGCGCAACGGCGGGTCAGCTCACCAAAGGCGGGCGTTTCTCAAAGGATGTTCTGGCCGGTCTTGGCCCAGTCTTTCATGAACTGGTCAAGGCCCTTGTCAGTCAGCATGTGGTTGGCCAGCTTCTTGATCACCTCTGGCGGCGCGGTCATCACATCAGCCCCGATCAAGGCGCAATCCTGCACGTGGTTCACCGACCGGATCGAAGCAGCAAGGATCTGGGTGTCAAAACCGTAGTTGTCATAGATCGTGCGAATGTCCTGGATCAGTTCCAGACCATCAAGATGGATGTCGTCCAGACGGCCAATGAAAGGGCTGATAAAGGTCGCGCCGGCCTTGGCCGCGAGCAGCGCCTGATTGGCCGAGAAGCACAGGGTGACGTTGACCATCTTGCCTTCGCCGGACAGCACTTTACAGGCTTTCAACCCGTCCCATGTCAGGGGCAATTTGACGGTGATGTTCTCCGCGATTTCGGCCAGTTTGCGGCCCTCGGCGATCATTGCGTCCGCTTCCAGTGCGACCACTTCGGCGCTGACGGGGCCATCCACCAGATCACAGATCTCTTTGGTGACTTCCAGAATGTCGCGGCCTGATTTCAGGATCAGCGACGGGTTGGTGGTGACGCCATCCACCATGCCCAGATCGTTCAGTTCGGCAATGGCGTCGATTTCGGCGGTATCTACGAAAAATTTCATCTCAGTGTCCTTGCGCTTGAGGAAGGGAGCCTTGATCCTGCCTTTACCGCATGATCTGACCTGCTTAAACCCTGAAAACCCCTTTGTCTGATCGGAGCCCTTGGTGAGCACACCGGAATTTTACGACCATGGCGCCCTGGTCGCGGTGTTGACCACGCAGCCGTTGGGCAAAGCGCTGGATTATAAGGCGCCGGAGGGTGGCTGTTTTCTGGGTGCCTTTGTCGAGGTGCCGCTGGGTCCGCGCAAGGTTCTTGGTGTGGTTTGGGGGCCGGGGCAGGGTGATTATGATATCGCAAAGGTACGCCATGTGATCCGGGTGCTTGATGCGGCACCGATGCGCAGCGAGATGCGCGCGTTTCTGACCCGTGCTGCAGCCTATACCCTGACCCCGATGCCCGCGATGCTGCGCCTTGCGACCCGTGCGCCGGGGCTGGGCGATCCACCCTCGATGCGCAAGATCTACCGGCGCGGCAGCGGCACGCCGCCGCGCATGACAGATGCCCGCAGCCGTGTTCTGGAGACGCTGGAAGAATACGGCGATCTGGCCTTCACCCTCAAGGAACTGGCCGAAATGGCCGGGGTCACGCCTTCGGTGGTCAAGGGATTGGCGCAATCCGGCGCGGTGTTTGAAGAAGACAGCCCGCGCGATCTGCCTTTTCCGCGCCTTGACCCCGCTTTGCCGGGCAAGGAACTGACCGAAGATCAGGCTAAGGGCGCGGAGATGCTGGCCGAGGCCGTCCGATCAGAGACCTATGGCACAACATTGCTGCGCGGGGTGACAGGGTCAGGCAAGACCGAAGTTTATCTCGAAGCGGTGGCCGCCGCATTGCGGGCCGGACGGCAGGCGCTGGTTCTGCTGCCGGAGATTGCCCTGACCGAACAATTCCTGCACCGTGTCGAGGAACGCTTTGGCGCAAAACCTGCCGAATGGCACTCCGGCGCGACCATGACCGAGCGGCGGCGGATCTGGCGGATGGTCGGGCAGGGGCAAGCGCAATTGGTGATCGGGGCACGCTCGGCACTGTTCCTGCCCTATCAGAACCTTGGCCTGATCGTCGTGGATGAAGAACACGACAGTTCCTACAAACAAGAGGAGGGTGTCCTTTACAATGCCCGCGATATGGCCGTGCTGCGGGCCGCGATCTGCGGGGCGCAGGTGGTGCTGGCATCGGCCACACCCAGCCTTGAGACATGGGCCAATGTCGAGGCGGGCAAATACCGGCGGCTTGATCTGACTTCTCGTTTTGGTCCGGCGGTGATGCCGACCATGGGCGCAATCGACATGCGCGGCGAAGCCTTGCCAAGCGACAAATGGGTGTCACCGAGCCTGCAAGCCGAAGTCAACAAACGGCTGGAGAAAGGTGAACAAGCGATGCTGTTCATCAACCGCCGCGGCTATGCGCCGATCACGCTCTGCCGGGCCTGCGGGCATCAGATCGGCTGCGATCATTGTGATGCGCGGATGGTGGAACACCGGTTTCTCAAGCGGCTGGTGTGTCACCAGTGCGGCGAAAGCAAACCCATGCCAGAGGCCTGCCCGTCCTGCGAAGCGGTGGACAAGCTGGCGCCGGTGGGGCCGGGGGTGGAACGGCTGGGCGAAGAGGCACTGGCGCTCTGGCCCGATGCCAGGGTGGCCACGCTCAGCTCTGACATGTACGGATCGGCGCGGGCGCTCAAGGCCGAGATTGCAGGCATCGCGGCGGGCGCGGCGGATATCATCATCGGCACGCAACTGGTGGCCAAGGGGCATAATTTTCCCAATCTCACGCTTGTCGGTGTGATCGACGCGGATCTGGGGCTCATGGGCTCTGACCTGCGCGCGGCAGAGCGGACCTTCCAACTGATGCGGCAGGTGGCGGGCCGTGCGGGCCGGGCCGAAGCGCCGGGCACGGCCCTTTTACAGACCTATCAACCCGAACATCCGGTGATCCGTGCCATTCTGGCCGGCGACGAAGAAGCCTTCTGGAGCGCCGAAGCAGGAGAGCGCAAACAAGCAGGGGTGCCGCCCTATGGCCGGATGGCCGGTATCATTCTCAGCGGGCCGGATGTGGCGCAGGTGTTTGATGCAGGCAATCTGTTGGCCCGCCAGGACGGCCCGCTCAGGGCCATTGGGGCGCAGGTCTTTGGCCCGGCCGCCGCCCCGATTGCGCGGGTGCGAGGGCGGCATCGGGTGCGATTGCTGGTCAAGGCGGACAAAACCGCACCTTTGCAAGAGGCCTTGGCGCGCTGGGTTGCGCAGGTCCGGTTGAAGGGGGATTTGCGGCTGGCTGTGGATATTGATCCGCAAAGTTTCTACTAGATTCCAATGCCGGATGAGTTTTTTGGCAAATCAAGCAGGGAGGCTGTGCGTCCTTGCACGGATGTGCCCGTGTTTTGGGTCTCGTCAATTCTTGGCGGTGGGCGTATTGAACCCCTATGGCACAGTATATCACCCTTCAAGACGCCAAGGCGCTCCCGTTCTGGCGGCGGCCCGTGGCGCTGCTCTTCCTGATGGCTTTGGCGATGCCCATCGCCTTCAACACCTGGTCGGCGCTGCTGAACAACTTTGTGATCGAGGTCGCGGATTTTGACGGCTCGGATATCGGGCTGTTGCACACGGTTCGGGAAATTCCGGGGTTTCTGGCCGTTGGCGTGATCGCCATTATCGTTTTTGTACGTGAACAGGTGCTGGGGCTGGTGTCCCTGATCCTGCTGGGCGTGGCGACCGCCGTGACGGCGTGGTTTCCCTCGATGGGCGGCATTCTGACGATCACCATGCTCAGCTCTATCGGGTTTCACTATTACGAGACCGTCAACCAGTCGTTGCAGTTGCAATGGCTCAAGATCGAAGACGCCCCGCGCATGTTGGGATGGCTGATGGCGGCGGGATCTCTGGCCACTTTGGTTGCCTATCTGGCGATCATGGCGCTCTGGGAGACGCTGAATCTGACCTACAATATCGTCTATCTGATCGGCGGCGGTGTCACCGTTTTGATCGCGGTGTTTGCAATGCTCGCCTATCCACAGTTCGAAGCCCCGACCGTGCAGATCAAGAAAATGGTCCTGCGCCGCCGGTACTGGCTCTACTACGCGCTGCAGTTCATGTCGGGCGCGCGGCGGCAGATCTTTGTGGTTTTTGCCGGCTTCATGATGGTCGAACGCTTTGGGTTCGAAGTGCATGAGATCACCACGCTTTACCTGATCAACCTGATTGCCAATATGATCTTTGCCCCGCTGATGGGCCGCGCCGTGGGTTACTTTGGCGAACGCAAGGCGCTGGGCTTTGAATACATCGGGCTGATTTTGGTGTTTCTGAGCTATGGAGGTGTCTATTATCTCGGCTGGGGCGTGGTGGTGGCTGCGACGCTATATGTGCTGGACCACATGTTCTTTGCCCTCGCGCTGGCGCTGAAAACCTATTTTCAGAAAATCGCCGATCCGGCAGATATTGCCCCCACGGCGGCAGTGGCCTTTACTATCAATCACATCGCGGCGGTGTTTCTGCCCGTGGGGCTGGGTCTTTTGTGGCTGCTTTCACCCGCTTTGGTCTTTTTGTTGGCGGCAGCCATGGCGGCGGTTTCGTTGATGCTGGCGATGTTGATCCCGCGCCATCCCGAACCGGGGCATGAGACGATATTCTCGCGCCCGCTGGCGCAGGCGGCGGAGTAATCCATGTCCGAAGGGCGCTTCCTGACCGGCGGCACGATGGGCCATGTGGTGAGGATGACGGCCACCGGTGCGATGGGCATCACCTTTGTCTTTTTGGTGGATGCTGCGAACCTGTTGTGGATTTCGCAACTGGGTGATCCGCAACTGGTCGCTGCCATTGGATTTGCCTATGCGGTGCAGTTCTTTTCGGTCTCGATCATTGTCGGCCTGATGATTGCGGCCACCGCCGTGATTTCGCGGTCTATCGGTGAGGGGCGGCGCGATCAGGCGCGGCGGCAGGCCGGGGCTGGTATCGCGATTGCCGTTGCCGTGATGGCACTGGTCGTGGCGGTGATTGTTGGGTTTCGGCATCACCTTGTGGCCCTCGCGGGGGCCGAAGGAGAAACGGCGCGACTGGCGGCGCGTTATCTGGCCATGACGGTGCCATCCCTGCTGCCCATGGCGGTCTCGCTGATCTGCTCGGGGGCGCTGCGGGCCGAAGGGTTCGGCGCCAAGGCGATGTATATCACCCTGTATTCGGGACTGGTGCTGCTGGTGCTTGATCCGATTTTGATATTCTGGCTGGAGTGGGGGCTGGATGGCGCGGCCGTCGGATTGGTGCTGTTCCGGTTCAGCCTGATGGGACTTGGCCTTTTCTACGCGGTGCATCAATGCGGGTTGGTGGACCGGCCACGCCTGCGGACGCTGCGCAATATATCGGCGCCGTTCATCGCGGTGGCAATTCCGGCTGTGGCGACGCAGATGTCGACACCTGTGGGAAATTATATCCTGACCATCGTTATGGCGCAGTTCGGCGATGATGCAGTGGCGGCCTGGGCCGTGGTGGGCCGCCTGACGGTGGTGGTCTTTGGCGGCATTTTTGCGCTGTCCGGCGCCATTGGCGGTATCTTTGGACAGAACTATGGCGCAGGCCAGATGGACCGGGTGCGCCGCACCTATCGGGACGCGCTGCTGTTTTGCCTCGGCTATACATTGGTGGCCTGGGCCTTGCTTTATACCGCGACGCCGCTGGTCTTGCGGATCTTTGCTCTGGACGGGCAGGGTGCAGAGGTGCTGCGCGCCTTTACCCTTGTCGGGGTGGGCGGGTTTGTCTTTATCGGGGCGCTGTTTGTGTCCAACGCGGCGTTCAACAATCTGGGCAAGCCGGGGCGGTCGACCTTTTTGAACTGGGTAAAGGACGGCGCGCTGAGCTGGCCAGCGGCGGCGGGGCTTGCTGCGCTTTTTGGTGCGCCAGGCGTGATCTATGGTCAGGCACTGGCGGGAGGCGTTATGGGGCTGGTCGCGGCCATCTGGGGCTGGATCTATGTGGCGAGGCTGGACCGGGCCGCACCTCTGGCCCTTGACCCCGCGCATCCACGGCCCTACCCGAACCCCGACAGACATCGGAGAAGATAATGACCACATTCACTGCGCTCACCACATTGACAGGCCGCGATCAGGCCTATGCCCTTGGCGATGCGATGGAGCGGCTGGAGCCCGAGCCAACAGGCGTCGGCGTCTTCGAGATGGAAGACGGATCGGGCCTGTGGGAAGTGGGCGGTTATTTCGAAGAGGCACCAGATGAAACGGCGCTGACGCTGCTGGCCACGGCGATGGGCGCAAAGCCCTTTGTCGTGTCGGAACTGCCCGAAACCGATTGGGTGGCCCATGTGCGCCGCGAACTGGCCCCTGTCGAGGCAGGCCGGTTTTTTGTTTATGGCAGCCATGACGCCGATAAGGTGCCTGAGGGCAGCGAGCCACTGTTGATCGAGGCCGCGATGGCCTTTGGCACCGGCCACCATGGCACGACGCTGGGTTGCCTGCGGGCGCTGGACCGTCTGGCCAACGAGGGCTTTCATGGACAAAACGTGGCCGACATCGGCTGCGGCACGGCGGTTCTGGCGATGGCAGCGGCGCGGATCTGGCCGGAACCGGTGCTGGCCAGCGATATCGACGAGGTCGCGGTGGATGTCGCTCGGGCCAATGTGGTGGCCAATGGCCTTGAGGGGCGGGTGACCTGTGTTGAGGCGGCTGGTTTTGATCATCCTGATCTGGCAGCGGCAGCACCGTTTGACCTGGTCTTTGCCAATATCCTCAAAGGGCCGCTTGTCGCATTGGCCCCGGACATGGCGCAGGCGCTGCAACCGGGCGGCTATGCGATTCTCTCGGGGATTCTGAATGAACAGGCGGATGAGGTGATCGAGGTTTATGCACGATCCGGCATCAATCTGGTCCATCGCGAGAGCATTGTTGACTGGACGACACTAACCTTGCGGATTGGCCATTAACTTTCGGCTATTTTAGGTCTTATTCTCGCGATTTGCCCTGTTTTCGCCACATTTCATGACTAATACTTTCTTAACAGCGGTGGGGGCCGACTGTTGAGAGAGACTGTCATGGTAGAAACGCATGATCACTTCGTGAACCGGCTGGAAATGCTGGGTGAGAAACACGCTAAAATGACGCGTGGGTATGGCACTAAGATCAGTACCAGCGGTTTGATTGTAATTGAGCCGAAAGAGGAACGCCGCAATTGGGCGTTTCCGGTCAAGCTGGTGATGATGGCTTTGCTTGGCTTTTTGGGCTTCAAGGTATTTATGCTGGCGGCTGTCGGTCCTGAGACCTACAACGCGCGTCTTGCCACGCTGGAAAACGGCACCATCATCGAAAAAGCAGGCGCATTTGCCCTGTCCGTTGATCCGGTGACTGCAACACTGGCAGAAAAAGCTGTGACCAAGCTGAAGTAATCTGGAACGGCCCCTGCGATGGGGCCGCAACCCTCCACACGAAAAAGCCGCGCTTCTGTCGATCAGAAGCGCGGCTTTTCGTTCTAGGACGTGGTGCGGCGCTGGGCAGCGCCGCGTCCCGCCTTAGCGGATGATGTTGGACTGTGCGACGTAGTCGATGTCCCCGCGAACCAGACCGATGTCTTCCAGCTCACGGTTGGACAGAGATGCCAGTGCAGCGCGTGTCACGCGTGCGTCGTTCCATGCAACAACGGAGGCGACGATGCCTGCGAAGAATGCGGCGATTGAGGAAACGGCTGTCGCGGAGCCGTATGCGGTGCGGGATGTGTCGAAAGATGCCATGTTAGCCGTCCTTTATGTCTAATCGTTGGGCCGGTTTCCCCGGCGGTGTGAGGGGCAGATAGGCCTAAGTCCGGGATTGCACAACAGATGGAAACGCATGTGTGACCTGCGTTTTTTGCATAGGTCAGGATTGTGGTTAAGCTACCGTTAAGTAAGGCAAAATCATGGCTTGGTATTGTCGTTTTTGACCTCGAATTTGGCGATAACGACCGATGCGGCCCGAAAGCGACAATCGGGGTGTCGCAATCGGATGATTTGTCGAAATGCTTGGCGGATGTTCGCGTTTCGTGCTAGTGCATCAAAAAAGCAACAAAATTGAACGAGGCGGGCAGATGATCAGGGTTATTGGCATTGATCCGGGGTTGCGAAACACCGGCTGGGGCGTGATCGACGTGGCGGGCAGCCGCATTTCGCATGTCGCGAACGGAATCTGTTGCTCCGAAGGGGACGATCTGGCGACACGGTTGCTGTCGCTGCACGGGCAATTGACCCGTGTTCTGGCCACCTACCGCCCTGCGGCAGCAGCGGTCGAGCAAACATTTGTCAACAAGGACGGGGCGGGTACGCTCAAGCTGGGACAGGCGCGGGGCATTGCGATGCTGGTTCCGGCGCAGGCCGGTTTGGTTGTGGGCGAATATGCCCCGAACAAGGTCAAGAAAACCGTTGTGGGTGTTGGTCATGCCGACAAGGGCCAGATCGCGCATATGGTGCGAATGCAATTGCCGGGGGTTGAAATCGCCGGACCGGATGCCGCCGATGCCCTTGCCATCGCCATCTGCCATGCCCATCACGGCGCCGCGAGCACGCTGGCCGCCGCAATCGCAAAGGCAAGCGCATGATTGGCAAAATCTCGGGCCGCATCGAATACCGTACCACGGATCATGTTCTGATCGACGTGCGCGGTGTTGGCTATCTGGTATATTGTTCCGAACGCACTTTGGCCGCTTTGCCCGGCGCGGGGCAGGTCGCCGCGCTTTATACCGATTTGCTGGTGCGCGAAGACGTGCTGCAACTCTTTGGATTTCAGACCCTGGTGGAAAAGGAATGGCACCGACTGTTGACCTCTGTGCAAGGGGTCGGGGCAAAGGCATCGCTGGCGATCCTGGGCACGCTTGGCCCGGATGGGGTCAGCCGGGCCATTGCGCTTGGGGATTGGAACGCGGTTAAGGCGGCAAAGGGTGTTGGCCCCAAGATTGCGCAGCGCGTCGTGCTGGATCTCAAAGACAAGGCGCCCAGCGTGATGGCGATGGGCGGCACCATGGCGCAGGCCCAAGGCGAAAGCGCGGCAGACTTTGACGTGATTGAAACGGTATTGCCGGCCTCCGCACCAATGACACCGCCGAATGCCTCTGCGCAGGCCGAGGCCTTGTCGGCGCTGGCCAACCTTGGGTATGCCCCCGGCGATGCAGCAGGGGCCGTGGCCCAGGCCGCCGGAGAACAAGAGGGCGCGGACACCCCCACATTGATCCGTGCGGCGTTGAAACTTCTGGCCCCCAAAGGGTAGAGTGCAGACAACGGCCCCGGCGCCGGTCCTGCTTGGATAAATGATGACAGAAATAGACCCCACTGTTCGCCCCGAGGCGCTGCCGGAAGACTTTGACCGGGCTTTGCGTCCACAAATGCTGGACGAATTTGTCGGGCAGGCAGAGGCACGGGCAAACCTCAAGGTGTTTATCCAATCCGCCCGCCAACGCGGCGAGGCGATGGACCACACCCTGTTTCACGGCCCGCCCGGCCTTGGCAAAACAACGCTGGCACAGATCATGGCGCGTGAATTGGGTGTTGGCTTTCGCATGACCTCTGGCCCTGTGCTGGCCAAGGCCGGGGATCTGGCCGCGATCCTGACCAACCTTGAGGCCCGCGACGTTTTGTTCATCGACGAAATTCACCGGCTCAACCCGGCCGTCGAAGAGGTGCTTTACCCCGCGCTTGAAGATTTTGAGCTGGATCTGGTGATCGGCGAAGGGCCCGCCGCCCGCACGGTGCGGATCGAACTGCAGCCCTTCACGCTGGTGGGGGCAACCACCCGTATGGGGCTTTTGACCACGCCGCTGCGTGACCGTTTCGGCATTCCCACCCGGCTCCAGTTCTACACCGAGGACGAGCTGTTCGTCATCGTGGACCGCAACGCCCGCAAGCTGGGTGCCCCCGCTGATGAGGGCGGCGCCCGCGAGATCGCCAAACGCGCCCGCGGCACCCCGCGCATCGCGGGGCGTCTGCTGCGCCGGGTGGTCGATTTTGCCGTGGTCGAAGGGGACGGACGCGTGACCCGCGCATTGGCTGATATGGCCCTGACGCGGCTGGGGGTGGATCACCTGGGCCTTGATGGCGCGGACCGGCGCTATTTGCGCTTGATTGCCGAGAATTACCAAGGCGGACCAGTGGGTATTGAGACCATGTCAGCCGCCTTGTCCGAAAGCCGCGATGCCCTGGAAGAGGTGATCGAACCCTTCTTGTTGCAACAAGGGTTGATCCAGCGCACCCCGCGCGGACGGATGCTGGCGCAAAAAGCCTGGACCCATCTGGGGATGACACCGCCAAAATCGCAAAGCGATCTGTTTGGATGACAGGACAGAATTGAGTTTTTTGAAGGCCAAATGAAGATGGATGCAGCGCAGATCGAAACCCTGTTCACCCGCAGTGATGGCAGCTTTGCCTTTGCCCGCTGGGGGCGGCCGGTGTGCCCGATTGTATTTGGAGTTGATGACGCCACGCTGGCGGTTGTGAAGGGTGCGATTGAGGCGACCTGCCAATTGGCGGGCCACGACATGGGAGAGATGGACGCCGAATTAGGCAGCAATCTGATGATGTTCTTTTTCTCGGACTGGGCCGAATTGATCGAGGTGCCGGGCATGGACCGTCTGGTGCCGGATCTGGATCAGATGGTTGGGCGGCTGCAGGCCGCAGATGCCAATCAATACCGGTTTTTCCGCTTTGATGAGGCGGGCGCGATCAAGGCCTGTTTCGTGTTTCTGCGCATGGACGACCATCTGGCCGATGTACCGGCGCAGACCCTCGCGCTCAGCCAGATCGTGCAATCCATGCTGCTATGGTCGGATGAGGCGTTTCAGGACCAAAGTCCGCTGGCCATCGCGGCGGACACCACGGTGCTGCGCCCCGATGTGGCGGCACTGATCCGCGCCGCTTATGATCCGGTTTTGCCCCATGCGGCGCAAGACCCCTCACATGCGCTGCGGCTGGCCGCGCGGGTTGGAGCGGTGCAATGAGCCACAGTTTTCCTGTGCGGGTGTTCTACGAGGACACCGATATGGCAGGCATCGTCTATTACGCCAACTACCTGCGTTATATTGAGCGGGCCCGATCCGACATTGTCGAGCAGATGGGCGTCGACCAACGCAGCATGCGCGATGAGGATCTTGTGTTCGTGATCACACGGGTTGAGGCGGACTATCTTGGCTCTGGCCGCTTTGGCGACCGGCTTGAGGTGCGCACCAGCCATCACGGCAAAGGCGCGACGCGCTGGATCTTTGATCAGGAGGTGCTGCGGGGGGACGAGGTGATTTTTCGCGCCAAGGTTACGGCGGTCTGCATGACCACCGCTGGAAAACCGACCCGTTTGCCAGCAAAACTCCGCTCAATGCTGGCCGATCCGGCGGAATAAGGCCGTTGCACTAGCTTTCACTCTTGCACTTCGCTAGATTCAGGCGAAATGGAGCCTTGAAAACAGGGCCCTTGAGGCAGCACGCCGTGTAAACGGCACAAATATGAGCGGGAAAAATGGAAGCAGAAACGCTGGCATTGGCGCAGGAGATTGATTTCTCCATGTGGGGTCTGTTTGCGCGGGCCACGCTGACGGTGAAACTTGTGATGATCATGCTGATCATCGCTTCGTTCTGGTCTTGGTCGATCATCATCCAGAAATTGATTCAATATCGCAGCGCTCGAAGCGAGGCCGCGCGGTTTGATCGGGCGTTCTGGTCGGGGGAGCCGCTGGATGGATTGTTTGACACCATTGGCGCAGATCCCGATGGCCCGTCGGAGAAGATTTTTGCGGCAGGCATGTCGGAATGGCGCCGTTCGCACCGCGATGATGGCGGGCTGATCCCCGGAGCCACGGCCCGCATTGACCGCAGCATGGATGTGGCCATCGCCAAGGAGGCCGAGCGCCTGCAAAAAGGGCTGACGGTTTTGGCGACGGTTGGCTCGTCTGCGCCGTTCATCGGCCTTTTCGGCACGGTGATCGGCATCATGAACGCCTTTATCGAAATCGCGGAACAACAAAACACCAACCTCGCCGTGGTGGCACCGGGCATTGCCGAGGCGCTTTTGGCGACGGGTCTTGGTCTGCTTGCCGCGATTCCGGCGGTTATTTTCTACAACAAGCTTTCGGCTGACAGTGACCGGGTGCTGGGCACACATGAGGCCTTTGCCGATGAATTTGCCACGATCCTGTCACGCCAGTTGGACAGCTGACCGATGGGCGCAGGTGTAGTCAAAAAGCAAGGCGGGGGCGGACGCGGCCGCAGGCGTGGCCGGGTTCAGCCGATGTCAGAGATCAACGTGACGCCTTTTGTGGATGTCATGCTGGTGCTTTTGATCATCTTCATGGTTGCTGCCCCCTTGCTGACGGTGGGGGTGCCGGTTGAACTGCCCAAGACAGCCGCAGGCGCATTGCCTGCCGATCAGGAAGAGCCGCTGACCGTGACCATCACCGCCGAGGGCGCCGTTCAGATCCAGACCACACAGGTGGAACGGGCCGCGCTTGTCACGCGACTGCGGGCCATCGCGGCAGAGCGCACCAGCGACCGCGTGTTCCTGCGGGCGGATGGCAAGGTGCCTTACAGCGCCGTGATGGAGATCATGGGCGCACTGAATGCAGGCGGGTTTTCCAACATCGGTTTGGTGACGGATATTGGCGGTCCGGCGCTGGACGGCGACGTTGCATCGGGGAACTAGGCGGTGCATGCCGGGCATTATATCTCTGGCGCGGGCCACATTGGCCTGATTGGCTGGTTGCTTTTGGGTGGTGTGTTCCAGTCAGAGCCTTTGCCGTTTGAAATGACTGAGGTCTCGGTGATCACCGGCGCGGAATTTGAGGCAATGCTGGCCGCCCGGCAAGCGCCGGATGCGCCAACAGAGGTGGCCCAACCTGCCGCACCCGAGGTGACACCAGACGCGCCCGAGATTGCGGCAACGCCGGATCAGGCGATCGAGCAGCCCAAACCCATTCCAACGGAAACGCCGCCCGCCGATCCGGCCCCCGAGGTGACAGAGCAAGCCGCCCTTCCACCCGAGGCCGAAGTCGCAGACACCCCGCCGGAACTGGATCAACCCAGCGGCGATGTGGCCGTGATCATCCCGGATTTGGCGCCGCGTTCCGTGCCGCGCCCTGTGCCACGTGTCGCGCCCGAACCGGTGGCCCAGCCCGCACCGGAGGCGGCGCCTGATCCGGTTGCGCAAGAGGCCGGGACGCCAGAACCAGCCGCCGAAGCGCCGCCCGAGGAGCCGCAAGAGGCCACCGCGCCGGAAGAGGCGACAACGGAAATTGTAACCGAAGCGACCCAGGCGCCCAAAGCCTCGCCGCGCCCGCCGGGCAGACGGCCTGCTGCGCCCAAGCCGCAGGTGGCGGCCGCCAAGCCCGAGCCGGAAAGCGGCAGCAGCGAAGACGCCGACGCCGCCGCGATTGCAGCAGCGGTTGCCGCTGCGCAAGCACCGGCAGAAACCCCTAAACCCGCCGCGCCCAGCGGTCCGCCCTTGACCGCAGGTGAAAAGGAAGACCTGCGCGTTGCGGTCAGCAGCTGTTGGAACGTGGGTTCACTGTCTACCGCCGCCTTGCAGACGACGGTGGTCGTCAGTGTTGAAATGGCGCAGAACGGCAAACCGATTGTCGGTTCGATCCGTATGGAGGGCAGCTCCGGCGGGACGGCGGCCTCGGCCAAGCAGGCCTTTGAGGCAGCCCGCCGCGCGATCATCCGCTGCGGGTCGAAAGGATATGATCTGCCAGCAGACAAATACGGCCAGTGGCAAAGCATTGAGATGACCTTCAATCCCGAAAAGATGCGGGTCAAATGATGGGAAATTTGTATCTCGTTGCAGCGGCGTTCCGCCATGGTGTCATTGCGGGCAAACTTCCCCTCGAAAACCGCCGCAATTGGCGGAATAGTAAGATCACGTTCAATCCCGAAAGGATGCGTATCAGATGAGTGTCAGGTTTACGTTGAAATGTCTTGCCGCGGCTGTGGCGATCTTTGGATTTCAGGCCGGCGGGGCATTGGCCCAGCAGGGGCCGTTGCGTATTGAAATCACCGAGGGTGTGATTGAACCCTTGCCCTTTGCAGTGCCCAGCTTTCAACCAGAAAGCGCCGAGGCCGGACAGATGGCCAATGACCTGGCGCGCGTGGTCTCAGATGACCTGACCGGCACAGGGTTGTTCCGGGAAATTCCCGCCTCTGCGTTTATCTCGACAGTCAGCGATTTTAACGCGCCGGTGCAATATGCCGATTGGAAGGCAATCAACGCGCAGGCCTTGGTCACAGGCGCGGTGAACGTGCAAGGCAACAGTCTGACCGTCAAGTTCCGCCTTTATGATGTGTTCTCAGGCGCCGAGTTGGGCAGCGGATTGCAGTTTTCCGGCACAACCGAGGGCTGGCGGCGCATGGCACATAAGGTGGCCGATGCGGTTTATAGCCGGATCACCGGCGAAGGCGGCTATTTTGACAGCCGCGTGGTCTTTGTATCCGAGACCGGCCCGAAAGATGCCCGCAAGAAACGCCTCGCGGTGATGGATTATGACGGCGCGAATGTGCAGTACCTCACGGACAGCGGTTCCATCGTGCTGGCACCGCGGTTCTCACCCACGGGCGACCGGGTGCTTTATACATCTTACGAAACCGGCTTTCCGCGGATCTATGTGCTGGATGTCGGCTCGGTGCAGCGGCGCGTTCTGGAAAGTGCCGACGGCACCATGAGCTTTGCGCCCCGGTTTTCCCCATCGGGGCAAACGGTGGTGTTTTCGATCTCGCAGGGTGGCAACACTGACATCTACAGCATGGACATTGCCAGTGGCCAATCCGTGCGCCTGACCAACACACCGGCCATTGAGACCGCGCCCAGCTATTCGCCAGACGGCGGGCGCATCGTGTTCGAAAGCGACCGGTCCGGCACGCAGCAGCTTTATATCATGCCCGCGACCGGCGGCGAGGCGACGCGCATTTCTTTTGGCGAGGGGCGTTATGGTACGCCGGTCTGGTCACCGCGTGGTGACCTGATCGCCTTTACCAAACAGAACAAAGGCCGTTTCCATATCGGCGTCATGCGCACCGATGGCTCCGAAGAGCGGCTTTTGACGGCATCTTTCCTCGATGAGGGGCCGACATGGGCACCCAACGGTCGGGTGTTGATGTTTGCCCGCGAGACTCAAGGGGCAAGCGGTTCATCGACGCTCTATTCGGTGGATGTTTCTGGCCGCAACCTGCGTCCGGTGCGCACACCCGAAGGCGGGTCCGACCCATCGTGGTCTCCCCTGCAAAAGTGATCGGCCCGGTGCGGGAAAAAATTTCAATGCCCGCGCGGCCTGTGTTAAACATCAATCAAACAACAAAAACGCCACCCATGAGAGGCAGACCATGAAACGCATTACGACAAGCACGATCCTGATCGCAACCTTGGCCGTGTCGGCCTGTACCAATCCGGGCCGTTTTGGCGGTGAGGATGGCACCTATGTCGGCTCCGCCGCGCCTGTGAATACCGGCATTGTGCCGGGCAGTGCCAATGATCCGGCTTCAACGGCCTATTTCCAGCAGGCCATCGGCGACCGGGTGCTGTTCGAGGTGGACCAGTCCAACCTGACGGCCACGGGCCGCGCCACATTGGACGGCCAAGCCACGTGGCTTTTGACCAACAGCGACTATCAGGCGGTGATCGAAGGCCATGCCGATGAACAAGGCACGCGGGAGTATAACCTCGCGCTTGGCGAACGCCGCGCCAATGCGGCCCGCGAATATCTGGTGTCCAAGGGCGTGCCAGCATCGCGTCTGCGGGTTGTCAGTTACGGCAAAGAACGGCCGATCGAAGTGTGTTCGAACGAGGCCTGCTATGCCAAGAACCGCCGTGCGGTTACAGTGCTTGCTGGTGGTTTGACCAGCTAACCGAAGGGAAGAACATGACAGTGGCAATTCTACGCGGTGCGATCTTCGGGCTTTTGCTCTGCCCTGCTGTGGCAATGGCCCAGGATGATCAGACACTGGCCGATGTGCGCCAGGAACTGAACGTGCTGTTTGTCGAGGTGCAAAAGCTCAAGCGGGAGCTGTCAACAACGGGCGGCGCGTCGGTCAATGCTGCCGGCGTGAGCGTGCTGGAACGTGTCGGCGCGATGGAAAGCGAATTGCAGCGCCTGACTTCCAAAACCGAAGAGCTGGAAAACCGCATCAACCGCATTGTTGCCGATGGCACCAACCGGATCGGCGATCTGGAATTCCGCTTGGTTGAGCTTGAAGGGGGCGATCTGTCCGCATTGGGTGAGACAACCACCTTGGGCGGCGACACGCAAACCTCTGTATCGGCGCCGATCACCGCGCCCTCAACGCCCACAGATCAGGCATCGCTTGCCATTGGCGAAGCGGATGATTTCAAGCGGGCGCAGGAGGTGCTCGCCTCCGGTGACTTTCGCACCGCCGCAGACCTCTTTGCGACCTTCAATCAGACCTATCCGGGCGGACCACTAGCCGCAGAGGCCGAACTGCGCCGCGGCGAGGCACTGACCGCGCTGGGCGACACCCGAGAGGCCGCCCGCGCATTCCTCGCCAGTTTTAGCACCGAACCCGAAGGGCCAATGGCCCCGCATTCCCTTTTTGAGCTTGGCAGTGCCCTCGCGGATCTTGGCCAAACCCAGGAGGCCTGCGTGACACTCAGTGAAATTGGTGTGCGTTTCCCCAACAGCCCCATGGTGGCCCAAGCCGAACAGCGTCGGCAGACCATCGGCTGTTCCTGAGCGGATGTTCACACGCCTGACACAGCAGGTTTCGGATGCGTTCCTTCCACATCCCCCTGCGGTGACAGGCGTTGCAGTGTCAGGCGGCGGCGATTCCGTTGCGCTTTTGCACCTGATGCATGGATTTTCCACGTTGCACGGTACCAAAGTGCGTGCCGTTACGGTCAATCACGGCCTGCGCCCCGAGGCCGAAACCGAGGCAAAATCAGTCGCCGATTTTTGTGAGCGCCACGGCATTGCCCATGACACCCTGTATTGGAAGGGTTGGGACGGCACCGGCAATCTGCAAAACGAAGCCCGCAAGGCGCGGTATGAGCTTATTGCGGGTTGGACAAAACAACATGAGATTTCGACAGTTGCGCTGGGCCATACCGCGGATGATCAGGCGGAAACGCTGCTCATGCGGCTGGCGCGGCGGGCCGGGGTGGATGGCCTTTCGGGTATGGCGCCGCGGATCACCCGCCACAGCGTCATTTGGGTGCGGCCGCTTTTGCGGGCCAGCCGGACGGATCTGCGTGACTACCTGCTGCACCAAAATATCAAATGGATCGAAGACCCAAGCAACGAAGATGCCACATTTGAACGGGTTCGCATGCGCGAGGCGCTCAAGCTATTGGAACCTTTGGGCATTGACGCCCAAGGGCTATCGCAAGTGGCTGGTCAGATGGCCGAGGCGCGTAAGGCGCTGAACTGGCAAAGCTTTCTCGTGGCGCGGGATATCGTGACGATTGATGCAGGGGCGGTGGTCATCGAGGAACGACAGCTGCGGGTGCAACCTGATGAGATCCAGCGCCGCCTGATTGTTCAAGCGCTCAACTGGATCAGCGGAGAGGATTACCCGGCGCGGCGCGGCGCGGTCAGCGCGTTGATGAGCGCAATGCGCAAAGGGCAGGCGGGAACGGCGGATGGATGCCAGTTGCGCCGTGTGGGCGGCGAGATCTGGATCTTCAGAGAATACAAGCCCGCCAGTGCCATCACCACCCCGGTTCAAGATCTTTGGGACGGTCGTTGGACGCTGACAAATGACGATGTCGCACAAAATACCAACGGTCTTCACATCGGGGTGCTGGGCGATCACGGGCTGGCCCAATGCCCCAATTGGCGCGAAACGGGCCGCCCGCACCCGGTCCTGTTGTCAACGCCTGCGGTCTGGCGCGGCAATGAACTTGTCGCGGCCCCTCTTGCTGGCTACGGCCAAAACTGGCATGCGGAGGTCGACGGCGGCGCAGAGTCCTTCTACGGCGCATTATTATCGCATTGAACATGAGCGCATCATCTCTATCTTAGTATGGTGTCCGCGCCATTTCGGTGTGACCTGGGGGTTCGCGCATCCGCGCAACCCGAAGAAATTGGGAGAATGTCCTTGGGCAACGTGCGTAATCTCGCCTTCTGGGTTGTTTTGCTTTTGCTGGTTTTGGCGCTGTTCAATCTGTTCAGCGGATCCAGCGGAAATTTGCAAAGCAATGAGATCACTTATTCAGAGTTTGTAAAATCCGTTCAAAACGGTGAGGTGCGTCAGGTGACGCTGGATGGCGAGCAGGTCCGCTTCCGCAAGTCGGACGGTGCAGAATACGTCGCGATTAAACCGGAAGATGCTGAAATCACAACGCTTTTGATTGACAACGAGGTGCCGGTCAAAGCCACGCCTCAGGAACAATCAGGCTTCCAGACCTTCTTGATGTCGCTCTTGCCGATTGTGCTGCTGATTGGTGTGTGGATTTATTTCATGAACCGGATGCAGGGCGGTGGAAAAGGCGGGGCCATGGGCTTTGGCAAATCCAAGGCCAAGATGCTGACCGAAAAGCATGGGCGCGTCACGTTTGACGATGTCGCTGGCATTGATGAAGCCAAGGAAGAGCTTGAAGAGATTGTGGAATTCCTGCGCAACCCGCAGAAATTCTCTCGCCTCGGTGGCAAGATCCCCAAGGGCGCTTTGCTTGAAGGCCCTCCCGGTACTGGTAAGACTTTGCTGGCCCGCGCCATTGCGGGTGAGGCGGGTGTGCCATTCTTCACCATCTCGGGGTCCGATTTCGTCGAGATGTTCGTCGGCGTTGGCGCGTCGCGTGTGCGCGATATGTTTGAACAGGCGAAAAAGAACGCGCCTTGTATTGTGTTCATCGACGAAATTGACGCCGTAGGTCGCCATCGTGGTGCCGGTTATGGCGGCGGCAATGACGAACGCGAACAGACCTTGAACCAGCTCTTGGTAGAGATGGACGGTTTTGAAGCGAACGAAGGTGTGATCATCATCGCCGCGACCAACCGTAAGGATGTTCTGGACCCTGCATTGCTGCGTCCGGGTCGGTTTGACCGTCAGGTGACGGTGGGCAATCCAGACATCAAAGGCCGCGAAAAGATCCTTGGCGTGCACGCCCGCAAAACACCGCTTGGCCCTGATGTGGATCTGCGCATCATTGCCCGTGGCACGCCCGGCTTTTCCGGTGCCGATCTGGCCAACCTTGTGAACGAGGCGGCACTGACCGCCGCGCGACTGGGGCGCCGGTTTGTCGCAATGATGGATTTTGAATCCGCGAAAGACAAAATCATGATGGGTGCGGAACGCCGGTCGATGGTGCTGACGCAGGATCAAAAGGAAAAAACCGCGTATCACGAGGCAGGCCATGCCATCGTCGGCATCAAGCTGCCGAAATGTGATCCGGTGTATAAGGCCACGATCATTCCGCGCGGTGGCGCTTTGGGCATGGTGATGAGCCTGCCAGAAATGGACAAGCTGCAGATGTTCAAGGATGAAGCCGAAGAACGCATTGCCATGACCATGGCGGGCAAGGCGGCTGAAATCTTCAAATACGGAGCTGACTCTGTATCGTCCGGCCCTGTGGGCGACATCATGCAAGCCAGCCAGCTGGCCCGTGCAATGGTCATGCGTTACGGCATGTCCGACAAGGTCGGCAACATCGATTACCAGGAAGCTGCGGCTGGATATCAGGCCAACGGAGGCGCGGGCGGGTTCTCTGTCTCGGCGGCGACGAAGGAACTGATCGAAAGCGAAGTGAAGCGGATCATCGATGAGGGCTATGAACTGGCTTACAAGCTGATCAGTGAAAACAGCGAAGAATTTGAGCGTCTTGCGCAAGGTTTGCTGGAATATGAAACCCTGACCGGCGAAGAGATCAAGCGGGTGATGGCTGGACAGCCGCCCGCCGAAGATCCCGATGACGACAATTCGGACGAAGGCAACGCACCCAGCGTGACGGCCATTCCAAAAGCCAAGGGCAAAGGCAAGAAATCACCGCCTTCCGGCGGGATGGAGCCAGAACCCTCGGTCTGATCTGGCCAGGCCATCACGAGGCCCGATCATTCTGAAACAAGAAATTATAGACCCTGCTTCGGTGGGGTCTTTTCTTTTGGCGAGGGTTTCAGCAAGGTGCGCCGCATGAATTGACCCTGCGGCAGTTCGCCGCCGTCCACGGGGCCGGTTTGAAAATTTCGAGGAACACCATGCCAGAATTAATACCAACTGATCATTACGCCCGCATCACCTGGATGGGCACAGTGCCTAAGGATCGGCCGAATATCCGGTCACAACCGATTGACACCGCTTTTGCCAGCTATGCCGGCATTGCAGGGGACTACCACGAAGGGCTGACCCGCGCCTCCTGTGTGCGTGTCACGTCGCAGCACCCCAAAGGCACCGAGATCCGCAATGTGCGGCAGCTTTCCATTCTGTCCGCGGAAGAGCTGGATATCATCGCCAAGGAAATTGGTCTTGAGGCGATCAACCCGATCCATCTGGGCGCCTCGCTCGTGGTTGAGGGGATTGATGATTTCACCCACCTGCCGCCCAACTCCCGCCTGCAAGCCGAGAATGGCGCGACCATCGTGGTGGATATGCAAAACGGCCCCTGCAACTATCCCGCCCGAGAGATTGAGAACGATCACCCCGGTCACGGCAAAGGATTCTTGCCCGCCGCACGGGGCCGCCGGGGCGTCTGCGCCTGGATCGAACGGGAAGGGCAGTTATCGATTGGGGACGTTTTGCGTTTGCACATCCCCGGACAGCGGGCATGGGCCCATAAATAAGCGCGGGGCGTTTCCAAAAAGAAACGCCTGATCGGCTCATCGCCGCAACGAGAGGCGGATATGTCGGAAATGCGACCTCCGACACCGCCCGCATCCCTGTAAGACAGGGCAAAGAAAACGCCAGTTTGGCAAAAGGGGATTCCTAATGGCTTTCAAGACCGACATTCAAATTGCACGAGAAGCGTCCAAACGCCCGATTCAGGAAATCGGCGCGAAGCTGGGCATCTCCTCTGACGATCTGCTGCCCTATGGCCACGACAAAGCCAAAGTCAGCCAGCAGTTCATCAACTCTGTACAAGACCGCAAAGATGGCAAGTTGATCCTTGTCACCGCGATCAACCCGACACCAGCGGGCGAAGGTAAAACCACAACGACCGTCGGTCTGGGCGATGGCCTGAACCGCATCGGCAAAAAAGCCGCCGTTTGTATCCGCGAAGCATCGCTTGGACCAAACTTCGGCATGAAGGGTGGCGCCGCAGGCGGCGGCTACGCGCAGATCGTTCCAATGGAAGAAATGAACCTGCACTTCACAGGCGACTTCCACGCGATCACATCCGCGCACTCCCTGTTGTCCGCGATGATCGACAACCACATCTACTGGGGCAACGACCTTGAAATCGACACCCGCCGCGTTGTGTGGCGCCGCGTAGTGGACATGAACGACCGCGCCCTGCGCCAGATCACCACGTCCTTGGGCGGTGTTGCCAACGGCTTCCCCCGTGAGGCGGGCTTTGACATCACTGTAGCGTCCGAGGTTATGGCGATCCTTTGCCTGGCGAAAAACCTCGAAGATCTGCAGAAACGTCTGGGCGACATGATCGTGGCCTATCGCCGCGACAAATCCCCCGTCTTTGCGCGCGATATCAAGGCGCACGGCGCGATGACTGTTTTGCTGAAAGATGCAATGCAGCCGAACATCGTACAAACCCTTGAGAACAACCCAGCATTTGTCCACGGCGGCCCGTTCGCCAACATCGCACACGGCTGTAACTCTGTCATCGCGACAACCACGGCGCTGAAACTGGCCGATTATGTTGTGACCGAGGCAGGCTTTGGGGCCGATCTGGGTGCAGAAAAGTTCCTGAACATCAAATGCCGCAAGGCCGGCCTCGCGCCATCCGCTGTTGTTGTCGTCGCCACCGTGCGCGCGATGAAAATGAACGGCGGCGTGGCCAAGGCCGACTTGGGCAGCGAAAACGTTGATGCGGTCAAGAACGGCTGTGCCAACCTGGGCCGTCACATCGAGAACATGAAATCCTTTGGCGTGCCTGTGGTTGTTGCGATCAACCACTTTGTCACCGACACCGACGCCGAAGTGCAGGCGGTAAAGGATTACGTGGCTTCCCAAGGGTCCGAAGCGGTTCTGTCCCGCCACTGGGAACTGGGCTCTGAAGGCTCTGCCGATCTGGCGACCAAAGTTGTCGAGACCATCGAAGCCAACGAAAGCAACTTTGCCCCGATCTATCCTGATGACATGTCTCTGGCGGACAAGATCAACACGATTGCGACCAAGATCTACCGTGCCGACAGCGCCCAGATGGACCAGAAGATCCTCAACCAGCTGAAGGAATGGGAAGATCAGGGTTATGGCAACCTGCCGGTTTGTATGGCGAAAACGCAGTACAGCTTTACCACGGATCCGAACGAGCGCGGTGCGCCAACAGGGTTCGACATTCCTGTGCGTGAAGTGCGTCTGAGCGCCGGTGCCGGCTTTGTCGTCGCCATCTGCGGTGAGATCATGACCATGCCGGGCCTGCCCCGGGTGCCCTCCGCCGAAAGCATCGGTCTGAACGATGCAGGCGAAGTCGAAGGCCTGTTCTAAACCACACAAGGGGGGCAAATTGCCCCCCTTATCCATTCCACCCTGCTTGGCCGTATTTTCGCGCCAGCAAAGGACCAATTTACATGAGTGCAACGATCATCGACGGCAAAGCCATTGCAGCAACGATGCGCAAGGGCGTTGCAGCGCGTGCTGGAGAGCTGGCCGATAAGGGCTGGCAGCCCAAACTGGTGTCCCTGTCTGTGGGCGATGTCGCCGCCGCCGAACTTTATGTACGCAACCAGCAAAAGTCGGCCCACAGCGCCGGCGTGGATTTCGAGGCGCGCAATTATGACGCCGATACCTCGCTGGAACAGCTGACCGGTATCATCCAAGGTTTGAACGCTGACCCGCGCGTAAACGGGATCATCATCCAGCGCCCCTTGCCGGATCACATCCCGGTCAAGACCCTGCAAAAGCTGGTGCATCCGCTCAAAGACGTCGAAGGTATGCACCCCGCGTCCATCGGCAATATTGTCTACAACGATCTGGCGCTTGGCCCCTGTACGGCCGTGGCCGCAGTCGAGATTCTCAAAACGCTGCCGCTGGATATCGAAGGTCTCAACGTCGCGGTGATCGGTCACTCCGAAATTGTCGGCAAGCCCATTGCATTCCTGCTGATGGGGCTTGGCGCCACAGTCACGGTTTGCCACCACATGACCCGATCAGTTGCGATGCACAGCCGCGCCGCCGATGCGGTATTTGTTGCGGTGGGCAAGCCGGGGTTGGTGACGGGCGAGATGCTCAAGCCCGGATGCGTTGTGATTGACATTGGCATCAACCGGGTCGATGGAAAGACCGTTGGCGACGCCGATTACGAAAGCTGCAAGGATGTCGCGGGCTGGATCACACCGGTACCGGGCGGGGTTGGCCCCGTGACGGTTGCGACGCTGATGTCCAACGCGGTCCATGCCACAGAAATGCAAATGAACCACTACCGGGACGCCTATGCCCGGACAGATTTTTAAAGGGAGAGCCTGATGACAGCTCAGATCATTGACGGAAAAGCCTTTGCAGCCACCGTGCGCGAGAAAGTCGCGGGGCATGTGCAGCGCCTGAAAGCCGATCACGGCATCACGCCCGGTCTGGCCGTTGTGCTGGTCGGCGAAGACCCGGCCAGCCAGGTCTACGTCCGCTCCAAGGGCAAACAGACCGTCGAGGTTGGTATGAAATCGGTCGAACACAAGCTGGACGCCGGCACCTCCGAAGCGGATCTGCTCAAGCTGATTGATGATCTGAACAACGATCCTGAAATCCACGGCATTCTGGTACAGCTGCCGCTGCCCGGCCATCTGGACGAAGATCTGGTGATCAACTCCATCTCGCCTGCCAAGGACGTGGACGGCTTTCACATCTCCAACGTGGGCCTTTTGGGCACGGGTCAAAAATCCATGGTGCCTTGCACGCCGCTGGGCTGTTTGATGATGCTGCGCGATCATCATGGGTCGATCTCTGGCATGGATGCGGTTGTCATCGGGCGTTCCAACATCGTGGGCAAACCCATGGCGCAGCTTTTGCTGAACGACAGCTGCACCGTGACCATCGCGCATAGTCGCACCAAGGATTTGGCCGACGTGGTGCGCCGTGCCGATATCGTTGTGGCCGCCGTGGGCCGCCCAGAAATGGTGCCGGGTGACTGGATCAAGGAAGGCGCAACCGTGATCGACGTTGGCATCAACCGTCTGGATGCGCCGGAAAAGGGCGAAGGCAAGACCAAGCTGGTCGGCGACGTTCATTTCGAAAGCTGCGCCGCACGTGCTGGCGCGATCACGCCTGTTCCCGGCGGTGTTGGTCCGATGACCATCGCTTGCCTTCTGGCAAATACAGTGACTGCCTGCTGCCGCGCAAATGGCCTGGAAGAGCCTGAAGGGTTGACGGCCTAACCGCCGCTCACCACGGAAAACATGATCCGGCCGGGGATAAAGGTAAACGCCCCGGCCACGATCAGCCCCCAGAAAACGATGCTTTTCATGATCGCCTGATGTTCGGCGATCCGGCCCTGCCGCGCCGCCCGGACCGCACCGATGAGGCCATAAAGCACATAGGCCGACAGCAGGTGAATGGGGCTGAACGGGCCAATCAGGCGAAACCCCCAGATCCCGAAACTGCTTATTGCGGTCACCGCCATGGAGGCCACCCAAACGCGGCCCATCCGCTTGTGCAGTGGCGTGCCGCGGGGCAGGGCAAACATCATAACGGCGATCCCCAAGGCCAGCATTGCGGCAATGGCGTGTAGTTGAATGATTGGGTCTGCACGCAGCAGCGGTGCAAGGGTCATGTCGGGCTCCATTGAACATCTGGGGACGGATGTGACAGAAACCGCTCAGGGATTGCGATCCCCTTTGCGCGGCTGACATGAGGGACACGCGAATGACAAGCAAACCGAGTCTTTTGCATCTGGCGCTTCGTGAACGGCGCGGGTTGGTACTGGGCACGGCAGTCTGGATCTTGGTGACAGTGGTCTGCGCCCTCTCCGGGCCATTTGGTACAATCGACCACCTGTCGCTGGCGGGGCGATTTGCCTATTGGTTTGTGGTGGTCGGGGCTTCGGTCTGGGGCAGTTTCTTGCCGGATCTGGCCCATGCGCGTGATCAATGGCGGCGCGCCGCGCTCTGGCTGGCATACGCGCTTGGGCTCAGCGGGTTCGTCGTGATGCTGAACCTCTGGGTGTTCGGTATTGATCCGGCCTGGGGCTTTTTCTTATACCTTCTGGGGCTGATTATCATTGTTGTCCTGTTGGTGATTGGGTTCATTTGGCTGATTCAGCAGGTCCATCCCGCCGATGCGCATCTTGAAGATCCACCGGACAGCACAGCACGGTTTCTAAAGCGCGTTCCATATGCACAGCGCGGCCCGCTGGTCCGGATTGAGGCGCAGGATCACTATCTCAACGTGGTGACCACCAAAGGCGATAGCCTGATCCTAATGCGGTTCAGCGATGCGGCGGCAGAGCTGGAAAAGGCGCATGGGCTTGTGGTGCACCGGTCCCATTGGATTGCGCTGGATGCGGTCACCGGTCACCGGCGCAGCAACGGGCGGGACTTGCTGGTGATGTCCGACGGGAGCGAAGTGCCCGTCAGCCGCAGCAACCGGCCAGCGGCCAAGGCGGCGGGATTGCTTTAAGAGGTCTGCCCCTAGACCCTAGCCCGCAACCGGCACCATGGTGCCTTGTAAAATCGCGATCAATTTGCGGGTGCCGTCCGTTTCGGCAAACACTTCCGAAGTAACCACGCATAGGCGCTTGCCGGGTTTCACCACTTTGCCCACGGCGATCAGCCGATCCCCCATGGCGGGCGCCAGCAGGTTGATCTTGATCTCGGCCGTGACCACTTCGCTGTCGAGCGGAAGGGTGGTCAGGGCCGCATAGCCAGCGGCAGAATCGCCGATTGAAAAGGTCAGCCCTGCGTGGCCAAATCCCTGTTGCTGCATCGCGCCGGGCAGGATTGGCGCGGTGATCGTGACACTGCCTCGCGCCACATCCCCAAGCGCCGCACCAAGGGTCGCCATCATGCTTTGCGCGCCAAAGCTGCTGTGTATGCGGCAATTTCCTCTGGGGTCATGATCGTCCTATCGCGGCATCGGGATTGCAGTGGGGGTTTTGCCTGTCAGGATTGCCTTTGCCTCCGGGCGCATGAGTTCTGCCAAAGGTTCGGCGCGGCTGCGCAACCCGCCGGTATAGGTGCCATATGCGGGCAAGATCAGCCGGTCACTGTCAAAAAGGAACGCAGGCCGCGAGATGCTGCGCCCGCGCAGGCTGACGCTGGCCTTGGGATGGTAATGCCCCGAAACCTCACCGCTGGCCCCAGGCAGGGCAATGTGGCGAAAGGTCAGCGGCGCGATGGGCAGTTCAAACAGATGGCTGCCACCCAGATTCACCGGTCCGGGATCATGGTTGCCCTCAATCCAGACCCAGCGCCGTCCCGCTTGTAGGCGCGTGATCCAAAGCCGCTCTTCCTCGGGCAGGGCAAGGGCCGCACCCAGATCATCGAAACTGTCCCCCAGACAGACCACGCTGCGGGCGTTGGTCAACGTCAGATCTGCCGCCAGCCGGGTCAGCGTATCACGGGTGTCATAGGGGGGCAGGGCCGCGCCGCCGCGCCGTGCGATCCGTTCGGATTTGCCCAAATGCAGATCACTGACACAAAGCAGGCTTTGCTCGGCCCACCAAAGCGCGCCGGACCCAAGCGCCATCAATTGCGCGCCGGCCAAAGTGAAATCAAATCCGTTCATCCTATTTTCATGTTGGAATTCTGCAGGTTTGGCAAGCGCCGCGGCGGGCGGCCCCCTCATAACGCAACGGCCCGCCGGACCAAAGGTCGGCGGGCCGCGCAACTGCTCGATCTTGTTTTAATGACTTTCGGATGTTTCCGGATCAAAGGTGGTGGTCACGCCAACCGCCTCGCGGCGGCCATCATTGTAGATCGCTTTGATCAATGCGATCCACATCAACACCATCACCAATGAGAACGGCAATGCCCCGATCACCATTGCCGTCTGGATCGCGGTCAAGCCGCCCACCAGCAACAGCGCCGCAACCACAGCCGCCAGTGCCGCACCCCAGAACAGGATATGCGGGCGCGCCTTTGGCCCTTCGTCGCCCGCGGCATTGATGGTGTTTACGATCAAAACCGCCGAGTCTGCCGAGGTTACAAGATAGGTCATCAGCAAGATAACGATGATCACCGCCATGCCCCAGCCCAGCACTTCACCCAGCATCAAGCCGGTCATGGCAAAGATCTTGTCGCCATCACTGGCCCCGAAGATCGCACCCTTCGCCGCGCCGTTCAGCTCCATGTCAATTGCCGTGCCGCCCGCAAAAGAGAACCAGACAAAGCACATGATCGCAGGCACAATCAACGCGCCCAGCACAAACTCACGAATGGTGCGCCCCCGCGAAATCCGCGCAAGGAACAGACCAACGAAGGGGGCAAAAGCCACCCACCAAGCCCAATAGAATACGGACCAAGCGCCCTGCCAGCCTTCAAGCTTGTCCGCAACGCCGCCTGTGCCATCGCCGGAATAGACGGTAAACATCATCGACGGCAGGTTAATGATGTATTCCCACATGCCCACGAACAACGCCTGAACGCCAAACCAGGTGGAGCCAAACAGCATCAGGAACCCAAGCAAGAAGATCGACAGACCCATGTTGATATTGGACAGCCATTTGATGCCCTTACCCACGCCGGACAGCGCCGACAGGGTTGATGCGCCCATGATGATCACAATGGCCACAATGATGCCCAGCGAGGACGCTGTGCCTTCGTCATTCATCAGCCACTCGCCAATGCCGATCCGGCTCATCCCGGCAACAAACTGTTCGACACCGAAGCCCAGCGTCTGCGCAACCCCAAGGATTGTTGCAATCACCGCCACAATGTCGATCACAGTGCCCAGCGGACCAGACAGCGCCCTGCCAAACAGCGGTGTGAGCGAGGACCGGATGGTGAGCGGCAAACCGCGGCGATAGGCGAAATAGGCCAATGACAGGCCAGCGATGGCATAGGAGGCCCATGCCGAAAAACCCCAGTGCAGGTAGGACCATTGGTAGGCATTGATGAAATTCTCTGCCGTGCCGCCCTCAACCGCGCCCTGAATAACCTCAGGATTGTTGTGGAAATGGTAAATCGGTTCGGCAACGGCCCAGGTCAACATACCGACCCCGATGCCCGCGCCAAACATCATCGAGAACCACGAAAAATTGGAAAATTCCGGCACATCGTCCGGCAGACCGAGCTTGAGCCGTCCGGCGGCGGGCCAGAGGGCCAGCGCGATGCAAACCAGAACAAACGAGGCCATCACATAGATGTACCAAAGACCAAAGTTGGCCAGAATAAAACTGTTGAACCCGGACAGGACCGAACCGGCCTGTTCGGGAAAGGCGACGGCCCAAATGACCAGCGCGCCAACGACCAGTTTTGACGTCACGGTGACATCGACGTTGAAGCCTGAATAAAATCCCTTGTCCGCCGTCTTGATCGGCAGATCGGTTAATGGTGGTTGCATCTTGGTTATTCCCCCCTGTGCCGCCCTGCCTGCGCACCACCTGCGACCTACGCAGATATGAACGGCAAAGCTTTTTCCTATGAGGGAAATGTGTAGAGTATGGTTTTTTGCCGTTGAAGTGAGAGAATTGAATGGCTCCCATAACCAATAGCTATCGCCACCTGCTGTGGAGCGTGGCCGACCTTTGTGCATTTGTCGTGGTTTGCCGCAATGGCAGCATCACCCGCGCGGCCAAGGAGCTGGGCGTGTCACAACCCAGTTTGAGCAAGCGCATCAAGAATCTCGAAGAGACTTTGCAAACCGAATTGTTCTTTCGCCGCTCGACCGGGATCGAACTGACAGGCAGTGGCGCGGCCCTGTTTCAGATGGCGGCAGAGCCGCTCGACACGGTTGCACATCAGTTCGACCAGAGCCGCCGCCGCACGGCGCCCAACCGCGTATTGATCGCTGTGGACTATGCCTTTGCCTCTTTCTGGTTGCTGCCGCGCCTGCCGATGTTGCGCGAACATCTGGGCGAGATTGATCTGCGGGTTCTGGCCTCGCAAGACCCGTTGCAGGAAAGCGATGTGCAGCCGGATATCTCAATCTTTATGGCGGCCAAACCCGATGTCGGCCCCGAGGCGCATTTGCTGTTCCCCGAAGCTGTGTCCGCCATCGCAAGCCCTCGATTTTTGGAAACGATAGGACCTCTGTCCGATGCGAATGACCTATGGGACTATCAATCCAAACTGTTGCATCTGGGCGCGGGAAACACCGCTGCCCCCTGGTTTGATTGGCCTGAATGGCTGTCCCACGCAGGCGGGCGCAACGGGGTCTTGCAAAAGGGTGCGACGTTCAACACCTATGAAATGATCATCCGCGCGGCGGTGTCGGGGCAGGGGATCGCACTGGGCTGGCACAGCCTGATCGACGATCATATCGCCAACGGAGAGTTGGTCGAAGTGTTGCCGCATGTCGTGACCTCAGGACGGGGCTATTTCGTCAAGATCAATCACCCCGCGCCGCGCAAGGGGTCCATTACGACACGGGTTCAAGACTGGATCGTCAGCGAAAGCGGGGCAAAATGATCGGGCTATGGTACAGGTCAAAAACCCGCCCGCCAGCGCGGCTTGTCCGAGGGCGGCGGTGTGATCTGCGCAAGGCCCGAGGTTTCCATCAAACGGGTCGCCTCTTCGGCCAGCAGACGTTCCTCGGCCGCGCCTTTGACCGGCACACGGCCCATTTCCAGAAACAGCGGCGCGGACAGCGGGGTCACGCGGGACAACCGTTTGTGGTCAATCCGGCCATCCACACGGGCGATCATCTCTTCAATACGGCCAAAATCGACCAAGCCGCGCAGCGCCTCTTCACGGGTGATCTGCATCATCAGATGATCAGGGTCATAGCGCAGCAAAGTGTCATACAGGATATCTGACGAAAAGGTTGCCTGCCGCCCCGATTTTCGGGCCGAGGGTGTGTTGCGTTCGATCAATCCCGCAATGGTCGCGGAGGCACGAAAGGTGCGTTTCATCACCGCGTTACCGGCCAGCCAGGTCTCAAGCCCGTCCTGCAACGCGCCCAGATCGAACAGCGGCGCAGGGTCATCCACCGCATCCAGCCCCCAAATCAGCGTGGCATAATCCGTGGCAACAAAGCCCATCGGATGCAGTCCCAGTTCCTCCATCCGTTTGGTGAGGAGCAATCCCAACGTCTGCATCCCGTTGCGCCCGGCAAAGCCGTAAATCACCGTCTGCTCCCGCCCGTCATGGGGAAAACTCTCAATCAGCAGGCGCCCCGGCTGCGGCAATTGGCTGACCTCCCGTTGTAGGGTCAACCACTCCGCCGTGTGGCGCGGCAGTTCTGGCCAGCTGTCTTGCGTGAACATCTGCTGGACCCGCGCAGAAAGCTGGGTGGAGGTGGCAAATTTGGTGCCCATGAAGGTAGCGATCTTCGGCTTTTTGGCGGCGTCACGGCTGACCTCGACAGTCATCTCGCGCAGGCCCTCGTATTTGACGATCTGTCCGCCGATCAAAAAGGTATCGCCCGGCGTCAGGGTCGCGGCAAAGCCTTCCTCAACCTCGCCCAGCGGTTTGCCACCGCGATTGCGCCGCATCCGAACCTTGAGCGTATCGGTGTCCTGAATGGTGCCGATGTTCATGCGGATGCGCTGTGCGGCGCGGGGATCGCGCAATTGCCATTGGCCATCGGGCCGCTGCAACAGCCTTTGCCAACGGTCATAGGCCTGCAAGGCGTAACCGCCTGTGGCGCAAAATTCGAGACAGGCGTCAAATTCTGCGCGGGGCAGGGCGGCATAGGCTCCCGCGCTGGTCATTTCGGCAAAAAGATCATCGGCGTTAAAGGGGCCGGCGCAGGCCGCAATCAGGATGTGTTGGCACAGAACATCCCGTGGGCCGGGGCCGCGCGGATCACCGTCCAGATCACCGGCCAGCACCGCATCCAACGCCGCCACACATTCCACCACCTCAAAGCGGTTTGCGGGCACCAGCAGAGCCTTGGATGGCGCATTGTATCGGTGGTTGGCGCGGCCGATCCGCTGCACCAGACGTTTGACGTTCTTGGGCGCACCGATCTGTATCACCAGATCTACATCGCCCCAGTCGATCCCCAGATCCAGACTGCCGGTGCAGACAATCGCCCGCAAATCCCCGCGCACCATTGCCGCCTCGACACGGGCGCGTTGTTCGCGGTCCAACGATCCGTGGTGGATGCCGATTGGCAGGCTCTCATCATTGGCAAGCCATAGATTGTGAAAGAAAATTTCCGCCTGCGCACGGGTGTTGTGAAAGATCAAGGTGGTTTGGTGTTTCTTGATTTCCTCCAGCACAGCGGGGATGGCATAGGCCGCGCCGCCGCCCGACCATGGCGGCGCTTCATCGGTGCGGAGCATTCGAATATCGGGTGCCGGTCCGGGGTCCGCCTGCAAAATCTCGCAGGGATCCGGATGGCGGGCCATGAAATGCGCAATGGCTTGTGGATCTTCGACGGTGGCTGACAGACCCACCCGTTTCAGATCAGGGCAGATCGTCTGCAACCGCGCCATGGCCAGCATCATCTGGTCGCCCCGTTTGCTTTCGGCCAGCGCGTGAATTTCGTCAATCACAACCCGCTTCAACCCTTTGAACATGCGCGGCGCATCTTCATAACTGACCAGCAGGGTAAGGCTTTCCGGTGTGGTCAAAAAGATATGCGGCGGGTCGGCCCTTTGCCGTTTGCGGCGGGTCGCGGTGGTGTCGCCGGTGCGCTCATCAATGGTGATCGGCAGGCCCATTTCCGTGACCGGTGTGGTCAGATTGCGTTTGATATCCGCTGCCAGCGCCTTGAGCGGCGAGATGTAAAGCGTATGCATTCCCTGATGATCGCCCTCCGCCAGATCAACCAAGGTTGGCAGAAAGCCAGAGAGAGTTTTCCCGCCCCCGGTGGGTGCAATCAGCAACAGCGCGGGTACATCGGCGCGGTCCAGCATCTGTTGTTGATGCGGGTGGATCGACCAGCCTTTGCTGGCGAACCATTGGTCAAATTTGGGGGGCAGGGCGTTCATGCCGGTTAAGATAGCACCGCTGGCATGGTGGACCAGCGAGATCGGCGCAAGGCTGTGATTTTCACTTGCGCGGCGTCAATCGCCCGATCTGGGTTTGCACCATTTGTGGCAATGACAGATCAGCCCCTTCCGGCGCGGCGTCGAGCGCACTTTGCACGTCCTTGACCAGAATGCCGATGGTGTTGTCCGCCGCCAGGCCGTCGCGGGCAAATTCGATACTGTCAAAGCCGGAGGCAAACCAGTTTTGCCCTGATGATGTGTGAATGAGATTCAAAAGCTTGCGTTCGTCGAGGCCCGCAGCATCCGCCCAATCCAAGACCAGACGGGTCATCGCGGTGTTGGAAGCGGCCAACAGGTTGTTCAGCACTTTGGCCTGCATCCCGCTGCCAAAATTCCCCATCCTGTGGAAATGCGCACCCATCGCATCAAACAGCGGTTGCGCGGCATCCAGATCGGCTTCCGCCCCGCCCAACATAAAGCTGAGACGCGCCTCCTGGGCGGCGATCTGTGCGCCGGACATAGGTGCGTCAATCAACGTGATGTGAGGGGGCACCCTGTCCCGCAAGGCCCGCACATAGCGCGGTGACAATGTGGAGCTGATGATGATCGTCTTGAGGCACGGGGCGGAGGCAAAGCACTGATCGTCAAATAGAACAGCATCGGTTTCCGTGATGTCACGCACAACTGTGATCAGAATTTCCGTTTCATCGTAAAGGCTTGCCAGATCATCTGTGACGCCTGCGTGATCCACAGGGCGCACATCAAACCCGTTGGCATCAAACCCAGCAACGCGCAGCGCAGCGAGCATTGGCCCGCCCATGCGCCCGCAACCCGCAACCGTGATCATTTGACGATATGCTCGTCCTTGACGAACATATTGGCCCATGCGCGATCAATCAGGTCGGGGGACATCTGGTAGGGGATGCCCTCAAATTCGCAGATCGAAATCATCTGGTCGATCAGGAAAATCGGCTGATAGTTGGCATAAAGATTGTCGATGGTCGGGTATTTGACCTTCAGCAAATGCACCAGCGTCGCCTCATCCAGCGGCATGCCGCGCTTCTTGGCGACCATGGCAAAAATCTTGAGAAAGTTCTGCTGGTTCGGTCCGTCAATCTTGATCTTGAAAAAGATCCGGCGCAGGGCCGCTTGGTCAAAGATCTCATTCGGGTGGAAGTTGGTGGAGAAGATCACCAGCGTGTCAAAGGGCACCTCGAACTTTTCGCCCGATTGCAGCGCCAGAATGTCCTTGCTTTCTTCCAGTGGAACAATCCAGCGGTTGACGATGCTTTGCGGTGGCTCTTTCTGGCGGCCAAGGTCATCCACGATAAAGATACCGCCGGTCGATTTGAGTTGCAGCGGCGCCTGGTAGGTCCGCGCGGTGGGGTTATAGACCAGATCCAGCATATCGAGCGAAAGTTCACCACCCGTGATCACCGTGGGCCGTTCACAGCAGACATAGCGCGTGTCGAACCGTGTCACCCGGCGCAGCGAGGTCGGATCTTGCACGTCCGCTTCGGCTTGGGAATGCACGATTGGGTCATAGACCGTGATCACCTGACCTGCATATTCGATGGCATAGGGCACATAAACCTTGTCGCCCAATGCATCCCGTATCCCGTTGGAAATGGAGGATTTACCGTTGCCCGGAGGGCCATACATCAAGATTGAGCGCCCGGCCGAGACCGCAGGCCCAAGGTGGTCAAGCAAGCTGTCGGGCAGGACAAGATGCCCCATCGCGCCGGTCAATTGTTCGCGGGTGATCTGCAGATTGCGCACCGATTGGCGTTTGACCTGTTCACGATAAACATCTAGCGGCACCGGCATCGGGCCGAAATATTCGGATTGGGCCAATGCATCCAGCGCTCGCGCCTTGCCCGCATCGGTCAGCTGATAACCCATCTCATTGCCATTGTTGGCATTCAATGTGCCGGTTGCCTCGATCAGGCGTTGATCGCGCCCCATGTCGATCAGTTCTTGCGTCACCGGTATCGGTAGGCAAACCGCTTTTGCCAGTTCACTGACCATATCGATGCTCTTGCGGAACATCGTTTTCAGCAGGATATCCCGCATCATCGTGGTGGGCAGCAGCATTTCCTCAATCCGCTTGGGCGGAGGAGGGGCCATAACATTGGTGGCTTGCATGTTCATGACATGGTTCCTTGCGTGATCAGACCGGTCTTTCTCACCATGCAGGCTAAGACCTGAATATGGCGTTTATCAGGCACCGTAGATGGCCCCGAGAATGAGATAGATGGCCAAAGCCGGGCCAAGCGCGAGGCCCATGGGGAATTTCTTGTTCTGGGCCCAGCTTTCCCAATGGGGGGCCAGCCGGCGTAAAGGTGTGTACTTGGCGCTGCGATGGGTCACTGCCGCCGCCAGAAGGGTGGTCATAAAGATCATCGTCAACATACCGAGATCACCCAAGGCTACGTAAGGTGCTGCGGCGGCTGCAAATTTTGCGTCGCCCGCCCCCAAGGCACCTGCGGCGTTCAGCACCATGCCAACCACCAGAACGATACCCAATGCCGCGAGCCGCCAGAGGTAGGCGTCAAAGGGCATCAGGAAAAAACCGAGCACCACAAAAACCAGCGCCAAAAGCAGCACGGATGGGTTGGTGATGCGCATTTCGGCCATATCCGTAAATGCCACATAAAGGCAGATCGGCAGAACAAACGGTAAGAACCACCAGGCATGTGCGGCGACGATGGCCATCCGCTTAGCCGTTTTCTAGGGCACGCAAGGACCGCACAGCCGCTTCGAAGTGCTGTGGATGTGTGTCAATCGCTTCGCGCAGCAGGTTCTTGCCAATTTCGACGTCGCCGCGTTTGATCGCCGAAAGAGCCATCGTATGCAGCAGTTGCGCACGTTCTGTCTGGTCCATCGGAATAACGGGCAGGGTGTAATCGCGCTGCGCCGCACGGGCAATCACGAGGTTGTTCTTGGCGGTGAACAGCGTGTCATCCTGACGGATTGCATCCGAGAACAGGCGCTCAGCCTTGGCATATTCGCCACGGGTCAGCTTGGAATAGCCCCAGTTGTTCATGACGGACGCAGGGGTGGTGGTCAGGCCCACAGCAATTTCATAAAAGCTGTCGGCTTTTTTCCATTCTTTCTGGCTGTCTGCCACCAGGGCCTCAAGCCGGTACCGCTTGAAGGTTTCATGGGTAGGCGGCACGTCGTCCAGCACCTTTTCCGCTTTGGTCCAGTTGCCGGCGCGGATCAAGGCATCGGCCAGGTTCACGCCGTCTTCGGATGTGGCCCCTTCCATCTTGGTGACTTTCTCCCATGCGATCACACCTTCAGTGATGCGCTTGGCCCGGACCAAGGATGAGGCAAGCCCGCGCTGGTGGTCAATGCGGGTGGGGTCTTCTTTGATGGAGCGGGCAAAGTAATTCACGGCCTCATTCGGGTCCGCAACTGTCAGCATCACATCGGAAAGGTTGCTTTCATCGACAACGTTCACGTCCTTAAAGGCCCGTTCAACGGTGGCGTTCGCGTCTTTTTCACCGCAGCCTGCAACAGCGGTAACGCCTGCAAGGCAGGCGGCCAAAACGATAGGGTGGCGCATTTTGTGCGTCCTTTTACTGCTCAATTCAGACGTTTGGCGTCATCACAGCGAAGAACTGATCAAGTAGTCCCCTCCGCCCCGACGCACCAACTTATAATTATTGTCGTCAAGCTCAGATATACCAGAATTTTCGGATTTTGCGAGTGCTAAGCGCAGATTGTCACGGATTGCGTCACTTTCGCCATTGTCGAGCGCATAGGCCTTGCGAAAGATCTGTTCCGCCTCGGTGGTTTTGCCCCGTTCCATCAACACAACGCCGAGATTGTTCCATGCCTCAGGCAATGCATCGGAGCGTTTGACCGCCCGTCGCAGCAGGGTTTCGGCCTGTCCCAAACGCCCCAATCCAAGGTTCGCCGTGCCCAGACCAGAAAGGATTTCACTATCAACCCCCTGTTCCAGTGCGGCGCGGTTGAATGATTTGATCGCCAGTTCGTATTGTCCGGCGGCAATCAAGCGGTGGCCAACTTCGATGCCGTCCACAGCATCGGCGCGTTTGTCCACGCCGGGGGCAAAGGGGCTGTCGCCCTGCGCAGAAAAGCCGCCCGTTGAACAGGCGGCCAATCCGAATGAAGCTGTAAGAAGCAGGGCGTGGAGAGATCCGCGCCGAAATGCTTTTGTCATTATTGCCCAGGTCCGCTGATCTTGCCCAATTCAGTGATGCCATGGACCGAAGGACCAACCAGAATGATCAGCAACGGCGGCACCGTCAGCATCATTGTGGCAAGGGTCATCTTTGTTGGCAACTTGTTTGCGGCCTCTTCGGCGCGCATCACCCGTTTATCTCGCATCTCGCCAGCATAAACCCGCAGGGCGTCTGCGATGGACGTACCGAAAGCGGCAGATTGCACCAGAACCGTTACGAAAGACGACACGTCCTGCACACCGCAACGTTCGCCCATGTCGTTCAGCACGGTGATCTTGTCTTTACCGGCCTTCATTTCATAGGCCACCACTTCAAACTCTTCGGACAAAGCCTGATAGGATGCCCGCAATTCCTTGGCCACACGAACGATACATTGATCCAGCGATTGACCGGCCTCAACACAGACAAGCATCATATCAAGCGCATCTGGAAAACCACGTGTGATTTCCTCTTTGCGGGCCTCGACCCGGCGGGTGACCCAGTATTTCGGCAGGTAATACCCGATCGCACCGGGGCCGATGGTCCACATCATGGTCTTTTGCGTGCTCAGTCCTTCGCCGCCACCCAGAAAGTTTGTGTAAACCACGCCGCCGAGCAGGCCGATGAGACCAAGCGCCATCTGTGCAAAATAGAACATCCGCACCGCATCACGCGACTGGTAGCCAGCCTGACGCAGCATCAATTGTTTGGCGCTCAGTTCGGCCACATCTTCAGGCTCAAGAAACTTGGCAAACTTCTGCAATTGCTCATTGCCCTCGGACTGACGCAGGCGTTTGCCCTTGTCCTGTCCTGAGGGGCTTGCCGAGGTCCGCTTGAGCTTGTTCAGTGGATCTTCGGGTTGCCGCAGGATCATGACCACCATGGTCACGATCATCAGGAACCCGATCACACCGGCGCCAATCACAAGGCCAAGTCCGCCCAGTTGCGCATCTAATTCTTGAAGAAATTCCATCTCAAGGGTCCTTAAACTTTAATGTCGGTCAGCACGCGCATCACGAACAGATTGACCGAAAGGAAAATGCCAACGAGGAAACATGCGGGAATAAACATCGCGTGGTCCTTCACATCGTCATAATAATGCGGGTCGCTTACGTTGATGACGATCAGTGCCACAATCGGGAAGGCAGACAGGAATTTGCCAGACCATTTGGCCTCCGCCGTGATCGCCTTGACCCGGCGGAACAGACGGAAACGGGCGCGGATTACTTTGGCCAGACCGGCCAGGATCTCGGCGAGGTTACCACCCGACTGCTGCTGGATGGTCACGGCGACGGCAAGGAACCGCAAATCCTGCATGTCCAGACGTTCTGCCATGTCTTTGAGCGCCTCGCCCACGTCACGGCCATAGGCGCTTTCGTCTGCGATCACGCCAAATTCAGAGGCCAAGGGATCTTGGATTTCTTTGGATACGATGGAGATTGCGTTGGAGAACGGATGGCCCACCCGCAAGGATCGCACCATAAGTTCGATGGCGTCAGGCAGCTGTTCCTCGATCATCCCCATGCGTTTGCCAGCCTTGGACGACACCCAGAAGTAGATTGCACCGATGCCAATGCCGACAGAGATCAGTGCACGCACAGGCGGTTCTGTTTCGGTGCCGACCGTCAGGCCGAGAAATGCGAGCACGGCAACGCCGCCCATCAGCATGATCAGCTGCTTGGGGGTAAAGGCAATCGCGGCCTTTTGCGCCTTTTCCGACAACAATGAATACAGCGGAATGGTCTTGCTATCCATGTGCTGCTGCATTTCCTTGCGCAGCTGGTCCAGCACCTCTTCACGGCGTGACCCTTTCTCCAGCATCTCAAGGCGGCGGTTCACGCGGCTGTTGAGACTGATGGATTTACCAAAAGCCACCAGATAAATGCCTTCGACCAGCACCAGCACGCCGATGAAGATCAGGCCATAGATAATTGGTTCGGCACTCATGACATCAATCCTTACTGAGCTGCGACAGGTTCGTAGATGGAAGACGGCAGATCATAACCCCACATGCGGAAGCGTTCAGCAAAGTGGCTGCGCACGCCGGTGGCCGTGAAATGGCCGATAATCTTGTTGTCCGGTGTCAGGCCAACCCGCTGATAGCGGAAGATTTCCTGCATCGAGATCACGTCCCCTTCCATCCCGGTAATTTCGGTGATGGAGGTCATGCGGCGCGAGCCATCTTGCAGGCGCGAGGCCTGCACGATCAGGTTCACAGCCGAGGAAATTTGGCTCCGCACCGCTTTGAGCGGCATTTCGATACCGGCCATAGCGATCATATTTTCCAAACGGGACACGCCATCACGGGCAGAGTTGGCGTGGATCGTGGTCATGGAACCGTCGTGGCCGGTGTTCATGGCCTGCAACATGTCGATAACCTCTTCGCCGCGGGTCTCGCCCACGATGATCCGATCCGGACGCATACGCAGAGCGTTTTTCAGACAATCGCGCGGGGATACTTCACCTTTGCCCTCAACGTTCGGCGGGCGGCTTTCCATCCGGCCAACGTGGGTCTGCTGAAGCTGAAGTTCCGCGGTATCCTCAATCGTCAGGATACGTTCGGCGTTGTCGATAAAGGATGACAAGGCGTTCAGGGTTGTTGTCTTACCGGAACCTGTACCGCCAGAGACGATCACATTGAGGCGCGTGGCAACAGCAGCCTGCAAATAAGCAGCCATCTCTTCGGTAAAGGCACCAAAGTTCACCAGGTCATCAATGCCCAGCTTGTCCTTTTTAAACTTACGAATGGAAACAAGGCTGCCATCAACAGCAACCGGTGGCACCATTGCGTTGAAACGCGATCCGTCTTTCAAACGGGCATCCACATATGGGTTGCTCTCGTCCACACGGCGGCCCACGGCGGAAACGATCTTGTCGATAATCCGCAGCAGGTGACGTTCGTCTTTGAATGTAACGTCGGTCAGTTCCAGTTTGCCGGCGCGTTCTACAAAAATCTGTTGCGGGCCGTTCACCAGAATATCGTTGACCGTTTCATCCTTGAGCAGGGTCTCAAGCGGGCCAAGGCCCGTGACCTCATCAAAGAGCTCCGAATTGAGCGTCATTCGGTCTTCGCGGTTCAGAACGATGCTTTTCTCAGCGAGAATCTCGGAGGAAATCGCGTTGATTTCCTGGCGAAGCTCTTGCTCGGTCGCGTGTTCAAGAGCGGCGAGATTGAGGTTGTCCAGCAATGACCGGTGCAGCTCCAGCTTGATGTCACTCATCCGTTGCTTGCGCTTGACGTCCCGATCAACAGGGGCCGCAGCGGCGGGCTGGGCCGCTTTGCGCGTCACTGTCGCGATTGGAGCTGGCGCCTTTGCGGCGTCCTTGATCGGTGTGACGGTGGCCGGAGCTTTTGCCTTTTCCGGTGCGGAGGCCGCGGATGGTTTTTTATACTTCGAAAACATCGGAGTGCCTTTCGGTCAGGGTTCAGGCGGCTTGGGCCTGATCGCCCTTGAGGTCATGAATGGAATTCGCCAGCTTTGCGATTTCGCGGCGCAGCGGGCTTTTGGGTGCGGAATTGGCCAGTGGCAAACCGTGGTCATTGGCTTGGGTCACCGGCTTGCCGCCATCAGGCATTTGCAAATCAATGGAAATATCCAGCGATTCTGCCATCCGTTTGACCCGGCTCTTGGCGTTTAGATCCGTAAACTTGGGCGCGCGGTTCAGAACATAGCGCAACTTTTCCACGGGCAGCTCTTCGGATTGAAGGGCCCGTTTAAAGCGCAGTGCGTTCTGTGCGCAGCGCATATCCAGTTCGATCATCGTAAAGTACACATGGGCATTGGACAGCACGGTTTCCGACCATTGCACCAGCGTCGAAGGCATATCGACCACAACATAGTCAAACTGGTTGCGGGCCATGTCCAGAATGCGTCCCACGTCTTCGGAAGTGATCAGATCCAGCGGCAGCATCTCAGCCGGGGCTGTCAGAACTTGAAGCCGATCCTCGAATGTAACCAGGGATTGGCCAAAGATTTCCTCGTCCATGTTCTCGGTATCGGACAACATCTCGTAAACGGCCTCACGGCGCGGCAGATCCAGGAATGTCGCAACCGAGCCATACTGCAGATCGAGATCCAGCAGACAGACCGATGGTGGATTTTTCTTGTCGACGTTGGCCAGTTCCCACGCGAGGTTCACCGCCATCGTGGTAGATCCGGTGCCGCCGGCCAAACCGTGGACAACCAACAAGGCGCCGTCCTTTTTTGTACCGGCCTTAAGTTGCGGTGCAGCGGGTTCGGGCCCTGCCTCGACGGTTTCACCTGCGCGAACCCGTGATATGGCCTGGATCAACTCCCCTTCGGGAAGCGGGTAGGGGACAAACTCATCCGCGCCTTGACGCAAAAGCGAATGCAAGGCGGCAGGGGTCACATCCTCAGCGATCAGGATCACCTTGATGTCCCGCGCTTTGGCCTGCGTAATAATCTCTGTCATCAGAACGAGGTTCTCCTCATCTGATTCGTCCAAGGCCAACGCGATGAACTCCATCGCTTCGGCCTCCGGTTGGCTAAAGAAGGCAAGGGCCTCGGCAAATCCGAGATCCCCCCAGCTTTCACCAAGCGCATCTTCCATATCCTCGATCAACAGATCGAAGTTCTGCACGTCGCGGCTGACGGTGCAGGCGACGATTGCTGCTGTTTCGGGTTGCGGCATACTGCTGCTCATAGCCATATTCCTTTACTCGCAAGGGCTGGGCAAAGGGTTAAGCTGCGCCAATTAGGCTTGCCTGTCTTTGCACTGACCCATGTCTGGCATTTTGCGCAGACACATTTGTTCTCACACAGTGGTATCGCAGCCAAGTTGGGCGAGATTGGGGCCAAAAAACCTCCATTGTTGGGTATGTTGAAACGATCACCCGTCAAAGTGGTGATTGATCAAAAGCAAAAAGCCGGCGAAAGCGCCGGCTTTTCTTGGTGAAATCAATCCAACTATCTGATTGTTATCGCTATTCTGCGACATTCCCAAGCGCGGTTCCGGTCAATTCAGTCGGAGGCACGGCGCTGGCAATGTAATCGCGGTAAATGATCTGTGCATATTTCCCATCCAGCACGGTTGGGTGCCGTTTCACAAAGCCGCTGACCTCGGTCACGGTGCGCCGGTTCTTGCGTTCGCGGCCCTGTGTGACGATCAATGGCTGTGTCTCGCCAAAGGAGGCAACCGCTTCGAGTCTGCGGCGGCTGATGCCTTGCGCTGTCAAATAAGCCACGGCCGCATTGGCACGGCGCAGGCCCAGGCTACGGTTATAGCGGTTGGACCCTACCGCATCGGTATGTCCATAGACACGGAAGCGGATCTCAGGGAACTGCCGGATCCAGCTGGCCTGCTGGCGCAGGATGGCCTGTGCCTGTGCGTCCAATTTCGATGAATTGAATGCAAAATTCACCGTTGAATCGACTTCGGCGGCAAAACGGTTGGCCAAATCGATGGTGTATTGCCGTTCACCTGTCATCACCAAGCGGTTGTTGAGGTTCGCGTCACCAAAAGAACCCGTGTCGGCAAGGGCACCTGCCTCACGGTAGAACTGCGTGTAAACCGGATCCGAGCTAGGCGCACAGCCCAGCAAGGCCGCGGCACTTACGGCCAGACCTGTTATCTTGAGTCGTTTGGTCATCACGCTTTTCATCGGTTCAATCCAATACATAGCCGTATGAGCCGCCAAAATCCTGCTTGGCAACTTCGCCTGCGGCACCTTTCTTGGGTGCGCGGGTGCCATCAGCAGTACGGCCATAAAGGAACAGGTCTTTCTCGGTTGGCGGTCTGATCCGGTCTGTCGGCAGGGCCAAAGCTTCGCCGCGTGTCGGCGTGACCAGATGAGCGGTGACAATAATCACCAGTTCCGTTTGATTCCGCTGGTAGTCCGCAGATCGGAAGAGGGCGCCCAGAACCGGAACATCACCCAGCCACGGCAATTGTGTTGCATTGTCTGTGAAATCATCTTTCAGCAGACCGGCGATAGCAAAGCTTTCACCATCGCGCAGTTCAACGGTGGTGGAGGTCTCGCGCCGGGTAAATGCGGCGATCTCGATGCCGTTGCCCAATTGCAAGCTGGTTGTTGGATCAATTGCCGAAACCGCAGCCTTAAGCTCAAGGTTCACGAGGTCTTTGTCGACCACGCGCGGGATGAAGGACAATTCTACACCGAAGGGTTTGAATTCAACGGAAATCCGGTTCTCAGACTGGGCTACCGGGACAGGATATTCGCCGCCAGCAAGGAATTTTGCCTCCTGACCGGAGAGCGCAACAAGGTTTGGCTCGGCCAAAAAGCGAACAACGCCCTTTTGCTCAAGCGCCTCAAGCAGAATGCCAACCTGTGTGGAGCCGGCATTAAACCCGAACAGCACAGCACCAGCGTTCTGATTGAGGTTGGGTATATTGCCGCCCAATGAGGTGGCGACGCTGCTGGAGGTATTGGTTGTTCCGGTGCCGCCATTGAGGCCCGTGCCACCAATCGCTCCGTTCAATGACAAGGATGCGCCCAGCGATTTGGACACGTTGCGCTGCATCTCGGCAAAGCGCACTTTCAGCATGACCTGCTGAATGCCGCCCACGCTCATGAGATTTGAGACACGTTCCGGCGCATAGCGTTCCGCAAGATCAAGGGCACGTTGCAAACGCTGGGTCGAAGAGACCACGCCTGACAGGACAATCCCGTCATTGGCGGTGCGCACTTCGATCTTTTCACCCGGAAGGATCTGCCGCAGACGTTCTTTGAACTCCGACACCTCTGCCGCGACGCGGACATCAACGTTGGTGATCAACTGCCCGCTTGCATCAAGCAGGGTCAACGTCGTCAGACCGGGCGATTTGCCCAGAACGTAAATTGTACGGTCAGACAGCGAAGAGATATCCGCAATGTTCGGGTTGGCGATGCTCAGCTCCGCAAAGGGGATGTCACTTTCGACAACCACCGCGCGGTTCATGGGAACGTTGAGCTTGGTGTTCACGCCCTTTTTGACAACACGCAAAGTATCCGCCATCGCCGGAGAGGGCGCGAACAAAGCCAATGGCATTGCGCCAATCGTCAGCCCAACGAGGGCTGCTTTTAGAAATCTATCGATTTTCATGTGACCTGCCTTTTTGATCACGCCTCAATGATGGGTCTTTTCGCCCGTCGTTGGCGTTACTGTGCGTCAGATTATGTTTCATTGCAAGAATCATTGACTGGATAGCGTTGCCCCATGTGGGCAATTGGCAACATAGTTCAAATGCAAACAACGCCGCACAGGGATGCGGCGCTGTTTAGGATATGGGGTAAACTTGCGGATTTGGTTCAGTTTGTGCAGGGGATTGGCAGTTCGACCACCTCTGCGCCGCGGCGTGTGCGGATGGTGCAAACCTTTTCCTTTTCCACTTCGACCGCAGCTTCCTGCGCTTCAAAACCCAGCAAGGATCGCTGATCGACATTGATCGCCTCGGCGATTGTGTCGTCTTCGGCACCCACAAGCGACAGGCTCAGCTTGCCGGTTGATTGAGCCTGGGCCAAGGCTGCCACCTGTTGTGGGCTGATGGCGACCGTCACAGTGCGGGCAATGGTTGCCTCGTTCACTTCGCCACCGGCGCTTTGGTCAATCGCAATCAGCTTCACGCCTGCTTCGATCAGTTTGGTGATCTCGCCTTTGGAGTCGTTGCGACCAAAATCGGCGCGACCGGTCCAGTAAACATCCACGCGATCGCCGGGGCGCAAGAAACCGGAAACACCGCTGGAAACGTCTACTTTGATCGTAAAGGCGCGTTTGCCGCGCTCAAGACGGGAGGTCAGACCGGTGTCTTCACCCGGTTCGGTGACTTTCACAGCCATGATCGCTTCGTCTTTTTCGATGGCACGCAGAACCACGCGCAATTCGTCTGTATTTTCAGGGAACAAAACGGTTTCTTCGACAAACGCGCCTTCCGGGATGGCATTTTCTGGCCAATCAACGGCGCGCACATCCTCTTTGGTCAGTCGTTGACCATATTTCAGGGCATCCTGGGCCACATAGACTGTGACTGTCGGAACAACTTTGGCCAAGGCTTCCTGAGCGCGTGCGTTCGCTACTTGATATTGCGCGATCCGATCCTTGGCGAGATATACAGCCCCACCGGCAAGCGCGATGCCCACCAAAAGGACCAGTCCAAATACCATCCGCATTTCATTCACCTCATGTTTGTCGCAGCCAGGTTGATCCCGGTGCAATCGTCTCTGCTCTGATCTTTAGCGCATGAATGTGGCGATACTTTGGTCTGTCCAAGGTGCGAAAAGGACTATTACTTTGCTTGATCAGGGGTCATGCGCCCGATCTGAATGGTCAAAAGGGCCGCCAAAGCAGCCCTGATAGGTCTTTTATCAGAAGTTGCCAGCGTCTCTGCTGGACATGTAGTCTCCGGTGCCTTCGCCCAGGTTGTCCGAACTGCCCTGAATGGAAAGCATCGCAGCTCCGGCAAGGGCAACAACCGCGGCAGTGAGTACCACCCAGTCAACTGTGACGGCACCGTCATCAGATTTGAAAAAATTCTTGATCGCATTAACCATAGCTTCACCTGTGGATCGCTGGGAGCGGCTTCTGCCTGCTTATTCAAAGAATGGGGCCGCGTCCTGTCATGCAGAACGCGACCCCCTTGATCTGTCTAGGTCGTCGTGTCCAACTTAGTTAGGGTCGCGACCGTCCAGGTATGTGGATGTGTTACCGGTCAGTGTGGTTGCACCGGTGGAGATGGATGTGTACGCGGCAACGGCCAGGCCAACAACGGCGGCGGTCAGTACAACCCAGTCAACAGTCACAGCACCGTTTTCGTCTTTGCGGAAGTTTTTGATAAAGTTCATCATGGTATGTCCCTCCAAGGATCATCTGGTTTAAAGTTGTAACCCTGCCGTCCGTCTGTGGCGCCGTTTCTCTCAGTTGGCTGCCTGTCCGACTTGGTATGACGCTATATAGCCGGGTGAATGGGGCATGAATTTGGCGGCAAATGTGACTTTTTCATTTACTGGTTAAGAAATTTGAGAAAATTCTTTAACCTACTGTTTCTGATGGATAAATTGACCCAAAAAATTTGAAAGTTGAGTTTGGGAGCCACAAAACAGCGGCAAATGGGGCAAATTCGCCACGTTCTTCGCCACGATTGGCTGGTTTGAAGGGGCATTTCATGGGATATTTCCGCCCAATCGAGCCCATAAGCACAAAAAAGCAGGCAGGCATGTACCGATTTTTTGGATATTCTCTCCTTTTGGCGAGTCTGGCAGCCCCCTTGGCCTATGCAGACGGGCCGAAACCCTTCCCCCAGTTCGAATCCAAACGGATCAAAGCCCCCAAGGCTGGTAGAACCGGGCGCATCACCGTTCAGATCGAAGATACGCCCGCTGCGGTCGTCACACCCGAGGCCGTGGCAACCCCATCTGGCGCCATCGCGGCCAAGGCACCGGGCCGCTATGACTGGTTCTGGGACAAGATATCGCCTGATGCGGCCAGATCCGGCCCCGGACGTTTGCAGCCTGCGTTGGATACATTGGCCGGGGGCAAGGTGCCCGCGCCACGGTTGCAGCAGATGCAAGACATTGCCAGGATCAACGGAATCGAGATCCTGCGGGCCACGATCGGGACACAGGTGTCTCCGGCATTGGTTTTGGCGGTGATCACTGTCGAATCCGCGGGCAAGGCAGACGCGATCAGCGGGGCGGGGGCCGAGGGCCTGATGCAGCTCATGCCGGATACAGCCGCGCGGTTCGGGGTCTCTAACAGCTTTGATGCCGATCAGAACATTCAAGGTGGTGTGAAATACCTCGATTGGCTGATGGGAGAGTTTGAACACGACCCGATATTGGTTCTGGCCGGATATAATGCCGGTGAAGGATCAGTGCGCAAACATGCCGGCGTGCCGCCCTTTGCCGAGACCCGTGACTATGTACCCAAAGTGCTGGCTGCCTTTCAGGTGGCGCGGGGCCTATGTAAAAGCCCGCCGGAGCTGATCAGCGATGGCTGTGTGTTCGCGGCGATGAAGTAAACGCATCAACGACAGGGCGCGTTTGCATCTGCGGATGCTCTTGAGTTTTTCTTGCCAAATGAAGAGGGGCCGCGGCCGAGCCCCACAAAAAAGCACCGCCCGAAGCAGGCGGTGCTTTCGCATTCCAACAATGAATAACACGCTTAGACGATTGTCGCCTGTGTGGCGGCGCGCAACTCGTCTTCGGTGACGCCATCGGCGGTTTCAACAATACGCAACCCGCCTTCAACCACATCCAGCACACCCAGATTGGTGATGATCCGGTCTACGACCTTTTGACCGGTCAGCGGCAGGGTGCATTCTTTCAGCACCTTGCTGTCGCCGTGCTTGTTGGTGTGATCCATCACAACCACCACACGGCCCACACCGGCAACCAGATCCATCGCGCCGCCCATGCCTTTGACCAGCTTGCCGGGAATCATCCAGTTTGCCAGATCGCCGTTCTCGGCCACTTCCATTGCGCCGAGAATCGCCATGGCGATCTTGCCACCGCGGATCATGCCAAAAGACTGTGCGCTGTCGAAATAGGCGGTCTGAGGCAGTTCGGTGATGGTTTGCTTGCCCGCATTGATCAGATCTGCGTCGATCTCATCTTCGGTCGGGAAAGGGCCCATGCCCAGCATTCCGTTCTCCGATTGCAGCGTCACTTCGATCCCTTCGGGGATATAGTTGGACACCAATGTCGGAATGCCGATGCCAAGGTTCACATACCAGCCATCTTGCAGCTCTTGTGCGGCGCGTGCCGCCATTTGATCACGATCCCACATGGTTTAACCCTTCCGCACTGTACGTTGTTCAATCCGCTTTTCGTGTTCGCCCTGCACGATGCGATGCACGTAGATGCCCGGCAGATGGATCGTATCGGGGTCAAGAGACCCTGTTGGCACGATCTCTTCGACCTCGGCGATACAAACCTTGCCGCACATCGCGGCGGGCGGGTTGAAATTGCGCGCGGTCTTGCGGAACACAAGGTTGCCTGTCGCATCCGCTTTCCACGCCTTGACGATGGACAGATCGGCAAAGATGCCTTCTTCCATGATGTAGGTCTCACCGTTGAAGTCTTTGTGATCCTTACCCTCGGCGATCACGGTGCCAACACCTGTCTTGGTGTAGAACCCCGGAATGCCGCAGCCACCGGCGCGCATCCGCTCGGCCAAGGTGCCCTGCGGGTTGAATTCAAGCTCCAACTCACCGCTGAGGTACTGGCGCATGAATTCCGCGTTTTCACCCACGTAAGAGCTGATCATCTTTTTGACCTGCTTGGTCTGCAACAGGATGCCGATGCCAAAATCATCCACGCCCGCGTTGTTGGACGCAAAGGTAAGGTTCTTGGTGCCGGCCTCTTTGATGGCCTGCAACAAAAGCTCGGGAATGCCGCAAAGCCCGAAACCGCCCGAGGCGATCAGCATGCCGTCCGACAGCACACCCTCCAATGCTTCGGCCGCTGAGCCGTAGACTTTCTTCATGGCAAACACTCCCCTTTGGCTGTCCAGAATACTCTGGCATACCTTTTGACGCCGCAGCGCGGCGAAGTCAAATTATTCAGCCGGAAAAGGCGTGCCGGTCAGATGATCCGCACCTGTGTGCCGATGGGCGCAATCTGGTATAGCGCCTCGATCATGTGATTATAAAGCCCGATACAGCCGTCCGAAGACTGTCGCCCGATCTTGCGGGTGTCATGGGTGCCGTGGATCAAATAGGCGGGCCAGCTTAGATACATCGCATGGGTGCCCAGCGGATTGTCCGGGCCGGGCGGCATGTATTTCAGTTCCGGATTGCGCTCCATCATTGACGGGGTCGGGGTCCAGTCGGGGCCGACACGCTTGCGCACAATCTTGGTATATCCGCGCTTGGTCAGCTCATCACTGCGCGGCACCGAGGTAGGATAGACAATGTAGGTCTCGCCATCGCCGCTCCAGAAATGCAGGGCGCGGGAGGTCGTATCGGCGACAATCGCCGCCTTGCCAAGAGTGTCGAAGTGGTCCTGCCATTGCTGCATCGTGAAACTGGTGGCGTTGCGGCGCACCGGGGGCAGGGCGCTGGGCTCTGCCCGCAACAGGGCAGGCGTGAACAGTGCCGCGCCGCTGGCCGCGATCATTCCGCGGCGGGTAAGAATTTTGCCTGACATGTCTTTGCCTCTCTTGGGGTCTGTTTCCCCGGTGATCGGGAAACAGCCGTGGAAAGGCAAATCACATATTCATGATCTGCGATCTGTGGTCGCAGAAGTGGCGGTAAACCGCAGCGGTCAGTCCTTTGCTGCGGGCTTCTTCGCGGGCGCTTTTTTCTTGGCAGCTGGCTTTTTCGCTGCGGTTTTCTTGGCCGGAGCTTTCTTTTTGGTTGCCGCTTTGCGTTTGGCCGGGGATTTGGCGAGCTTCTCTTCGATCAACTCTACCGCGCGTTCCATGGTCAGATCTGCCGGTTCGATCTCTTTGGGGATCGTCGCGTTGACCTTTTCCCACTTCACGTAAGGCCCGTATTTGCCTTCCATGACATTGACGTCACCGCCCAGATCAGGGTGCTCGCCCATCTCGCGGATCGGTTTTGCTGCCTTGCCGCGACCACCGCGGCTGGCGACTTTCTCTGCCAGCAATTGCACCGCGCGGTTCATGCCAACGGTAAAGACCTCATCAAGGCTTTCCAGGTTGGCATTGGTGCCGCCGCGATCCGATGTGCTTTCGGCATGTTTCAAATAGGGGCCGTAGCGCCCGATGTTGGACCAAACCATGATCCCGTCTTCTGGGTGCGGTCCGATCTGGCGCGGCAGCGACAGCAGCATCAAGGCGCGATCCAATTCCAACTCTTCGGCGGGCCAGTCTTTTGGCACCGATTGCCGTAGCGGTTTTTTGTTTTCTTCCGTCACCGGACCGCGCTGTACATAGGGGCCAAAGCGGCCTTTGAACACGCGGATCTCGTCGCCATTGTCGGTGCCAAGCAGCTTGCCATCAGGCGGGATCGCCGATTTTTCTGCCTCTGGGTCTGGCGGGCCAAAGGGACGTGTGTATCGGCATTCGGGATAGTTCGAGCACCCGATGAACGCGCCGCCCGACCGGGCCGTGCGCATGCTGAGCCGGCCTGCGCCGCAATGCGGGCAGAGGCGCGGATCGCTGCCATCTTCGGTGGGCGGGAAGAGATGCGGCTCAAGAACCTCGTTGATCTTTTCCAGCACCTCGGTGATGCGCAGCTCGGATGTTTCGGCAATCGCAGCCGAGAAATCGCGCCAGAACCGGTGCAACACTTCTTTATAGTCGGCGTCGGCTGCGCTGACCTGATCGAGCTGGTTTTCCAGATCGGCGGTGAAATCATAACCGATGTAGCGCCGGAAATAGTTCTCTAGGAAGGCCGTCACCAACCGGCCCTTATCCTCGGGGATCAGACGATTGCCGTCCTTGCGGACATATTCGCGATCCTGAATCGTGGTGACGATGCTGGCGTATGTAGACGGGCGCCCAATGCCGAGCTCCTCCATACGTTTGACCAGTGTCGCCTCGGTGTAACGAGGGGGCGGTTGGGTGAAATGCTGTTCGGGCGTGACGGCGCGTTTGTCCATCTTGTCGCCTTCGGAGATCTGCGGCAGGCGCTTGTCATCCTCATCGACCACATCATCGCGGCCCTCTTCATAGACCCGCAGGAACCCGTCAAACAGAACCACCTGCCCATTGGCCCGCAGGCCGACCTGCTCATCCTTGCTGCCGATCTCAACCGTGGTGCGTTCCATCCGGGCCGAGGCCATCTGGCACGCCAGGGTCCGTTTCCAGATCAGATCATAGAGCTTGCGCTGGTCCGCTTCGAGGTTGAGCGATCCGGCGTCTTTGGTCATATCCGTCGGGCGGATACATTCGTGTGCCTCTTGGGCGTTCTTGGCCTTGTTCTTGTAAATGCGCGGCTCGCCCGGCACATAATCCGCACCATAACGATCTTTGATCGCGTCACGGGCCATTGTCACCGCCTCGGGTGCCATGTCGATACCGTCGGTCCGCATATAAGTAATATGGCCCGCTTCATACAGACGCTGCGCCGTGCTCATTGTCTGGCGCGCGCCCATGCCGAACTTGCGGCTGGCCTCCTGCTGCAGGGTGGAGGTCATGAAGGGGGCAGAGGGGTTGCGGCTGGCCGGTTTGGCTTCAACCGATACGACTGACAGATCGCGGCTGGTGATCGCCTGTACCGCCATTTCGGCCTGGGTCGCATCGCCAAGATCAAACTTGTCCAGCTTTTTGCCTGCCAGGGTGGTCAGGCGCGCTTCAAACTCCTGACCGCGCGGGGTGGCCAGCAAGGCTTTGACGCTCCAGTATTCGCGGGCGCGGAAGGCCTCGATCTCCATCTCGCGTTCCACGATCAGGCGCAGGGTCACCGATTGCACGCGCCCCGCCGATTTTGCGCCGGGCAGTTTGCGCCACAAGACAGGCGACAGGTTGAAGCCCACCAGATAGTCCAGCGCCCGGCGGGCCAGATAAGCCTCGACCAAGGGCATATCGACCTGGCGGGGGTTCTGCATTGCCTCGGTCACAGCCTTTTTGGTGATCTGGTTGAACACCACGCGGCTGACAGGCGTGTCTTTCTTGATGGATTTGCGTTTTGTGAGCGCCTCTTGCAAATGCCAGCTGATCGCCTCGCCCTCGCGGTCGGGGTCAGTCGCGAGGATCAATGCGTTGTCATCTTTGAGGGCGTCGGCAATCGCTTTGACGTGTTTCTTGCTGTCGCTGGCCACTTCCCACTTCATCTCGAAGTCGGCGTCGGTGTCGACAGAGCCATCCTTTGGCGGAAGATCGCGGACGTGCCCGTAGGAGGCCAGAACGGTGTAATTATCGCCCAGATATTTGTTGATCGTTTTGGCCTTGGCAGGAGATTCGACAACAACTACGGGCATAAAATAAGGCACCTTACATCAATTTTGGGTGGGCGGTTGCGCTGTCTCATGTGGGATGGGAGGGGGGATTGTCAATGCAGTGTTGCGCCAGCGCTCACGATTTTCTTGCAGGTGTGCAAGGCGGCTTTGACATAATGGCGCCGCTCAGGAACGCCTTTTTGCGGCGTTAAGAGTTCTCGCTATGGTGGAGGAATTGACCCGGTCGCAGCGCCGCTTCGTTCTGGTCCTTCACACCGCTTTGGCCACCAATCCGCCGGGGCGTCTGGTGATCTGTCCATCCATCTCAAGATCGACCAACGCGGGGCCGACCTGACCTGCGGGCGCCTTCAGATCCCGGATCAATTGATCTTCGGCCACGGGGGAGGGGCCAAGCCGCGACAGGATTTGCAGATGCAGGGATGCGGTTTCGCGCAAGCTGCGTTTGGCCTTGCCGGGTTGTCGGGTCGGGGCCGTTTTGCTTTGGGCGGCAGCTGCGTCAGGTGCGGGCAATGGCAGCTCCGGCGCGGCGGCCAGTGTCGGCGCCAAGGCCTCAAGCACATCGGCGGCAGAGCGGACCAACACCGCACCATCGCGGATCAACATGTTGCAACCCGATGCACGTGCGTCAAAGGGATGGCCCGGCACCGCCAGCACTTCACGGCCCTGATCCAGTGCATCGCGGGCGGTGATCAGGCTGCCGGACTTTCCCGCCGCCTCGACCACAACAGTGGCCCGCGATAGGCCAGAGATGATCCGGTTGCGGGCGGGGAAATGCCGCGCCATCGGTTGCAGGCCCATGGGTTGTTCGGACAGGCGCAGGCCGTTTTGCGGGATCAATCCGGCCAATTCTGTGTTTTCTGCCGGATACATTACATCAATACCGCCGGCCTGAACGGCAATCGTGCCGGTTTCCAGCGCGGCGTGGTGCGCAGCAGCATCAATGCCCCGCGCCAGACCTGAGACAACGACATATCCTGCCTTCGCCAGATCCTTTGCCAGCGCCTTGGCCATGCGCGTGCCCAGCGAGGAGGCATTGCGCGCCCCGACCAGCGAGATCATAGGGCGGCTCAGAACATCCGTTTGACCGATCATCCAGAGGAAAGGCGGCGCATCGTCCAGTTCCGCCAGTGCCGCAGGGTAGGGAGAAGACCCGAGGATCAGCAACCGTGCCCCAGCCGCGCGGCCCGCCCGCAATTCGGCGCGCACCACATCTTCGGGGCAGATCTCGTATCCTGAAACGCCCGCGGCACGCGCCACCTCAGGCAGCGCGGCCAACGCGTTCTGCGCCGTGCCGTGTTCAGCCAGCAGACGTTTATACGTCGAAATGCCGACCCGGCGCGAGCGCAACAGACGAAGTCGGGCAAACTGTTCGTCTTCCGGGGTGGGTGGGAGTGGGGGGTGAGTGGAAGAAGGATGTAGGTCCTTGTCAGTCATCCCGTTGTCTCCGTCCGTTGCAGAATCAGGTATAGGTTCGCACGGTTAACAACGGATGAATCAAGTAGGGCCGATTAGCGCTAAACCGGCCCCTTGAATTTAAGCTATGCCGCAGACCCGCCAACGGTCAGGCCACCGATCATCAAGGTTGGCTGGCCCACGCCCACCGGCACCCATTGGCCCTGCTTGCCGCAGTTGCCCATACCCGGATCAAGCGCGGGATCATTGCCGATGGCGCGGATCTGTTGCAGCGCGGTTGCACCGTCCCCGATCAGCGTCGCGCCTTTCACGGGTGCGCCCACTTTGCCATTTTCCACGCGGTACGCTTCGGTGCAGGAAAACACGAACTTGCCATTGGTGATATCCACCTGACCGCCGCCAAAGCCAACGGCATAGATGCCATCCTTGAGATCCGATACGATATCGCCCGGCGCAGTGTCTCCGCCCAACATATAGGTGTTGGTCATGCGCGGCATCGGGATATGGGCATAGGATTGCCGCCGCCCGTTCCCGGTAGACTGAACGCCCATCAAACGCGCGTTCTGGCGGTCCTGCATATAGCCGACCAGCTTGCCATCCTCGATCAGAACATTCTTGGCCGACGGCGTGCCCTCATCATCGACAGAGATCGATCCGCGCCGGTCCGGGATCGTGCCATCATCTAGAACTGTGACCCCCTTGGCGGCGATCCGTTGCCCCATCAACCCGGCAAAGGCGCTGGAGCCTTTGCGGTTAAAATCCCCCTCGAGGCCGTGGCCGATTGCCTCGTGCAGCAAGATACCCGGCCAGCCGGGGCCAAGAACGACATCCATCACACCCGCGGGGGCAGGCACTGCATCAAGGTTGACCACAGCAATGCGCAAGGCCTCGCGGGTTTTCGCCTGCCAGTCGGCAGGATCGAGCAAACCGTCAAGGCCAACGCGCCCGCCGCCGCCCGCGCTGCCGCTTTCGCGGCGGCCCTCTTGTTCGACAATCACCGATACATTGACCCGCGTCATCGGGCGAATATCCCGGACCGATGTGCCTTCGGGGCGCAAAATCTCGATCTCCTGAATGCTGGCGGCAATTGTTGCGCTGACTTGCACCACCCTTGCATCGAGATCGCGGGCAAAGGCATCAATTTCGCGCAAAGTCTCAACCTTGACAGGAAAAGCCGCCCCGGCGATCGGATCATCATCTGTATACAGCTTCTTGTTGGTGCCTTCGGGCGCATCCGCCCAGGTGCCGCCGCCCTCACCAACCGCAAGCCGCGCAGTTTCGCTGGCGCGTCGCAGGGCCGCTTCGCTGATTTCGGTGGAATGGGCGTATCCGGCCACCTCTCCGCGCACCGCGCGCAGGCCGAATCCCTCGGACGCATCATAGCTCGCGGTCTTGAGCCGCCCGTCATCAAACACCAATGCCTCCGACCGCCGACGTTCCAGAAACAGCTCCCCGTCATCTCCGCCTGCGACGGCACTGCGCAGGATGGAAAGGGCGGTATCGCGGTCTAAATCAGCTTCAAAAGGAAGAAAGGCACTGCTGCTCATGGAGATATATCCTGTATTCCAGCCACAAAAACGAATTTAGCGTCTGTTTGACGCAATCGAATGGCTTTATCTTGAGCTTAGAATATGATTGTAAGCATCAAGATTACAACGGGCGGCTGTCAAACGGGCTCCGCTTGGTTGAACCCGTAGAACAAATGGTCACAAGATCAGGACGACTTATGAAAAAACTTCTCTCTGCAAGCGCGCTTCTGGCCAGCTTCTCCGCCCTTCCAGCATTGGCACAGGACAATCTGCGCATCGACGGTCTGGAAGTGATCGGTACACCGGTTGATGGTGAAATGGGGTTCCAGCCCGCCGTGACCCGTCTGGCCCGTGACATTCACGATCTGGACTATCTGATTCTGGTGATCATCACCTTGATCACTGTCTTTGTGACCGCGCTGATCCTTTGGGTGATCATCCGCTACAACAAAAAGCGCAATCCGGAGCCTGCGTCGTTCACCCACCACACCCCGGTTGAAGTGGCATGGACCATCGGGCCGATTCTGATTCTGGTGCTGATCGGCGCATATTCCTTGCCGATCTTGTTCCGCCAGCAGGAAATCCCTGAGGCCGACGTGACCATCAAGGCCATCGGCAACCAGTGGTACTGGTCTTACGAATACGTCGATGATGGCTTTGGCTTTGACAGCTACATGATCGGTGCGCCGGCGACTCTGACCTCCGAAGAAGAGGCCGCGGGCGCCATCGCCAACCGTCTGGACGACGTGATGATCGCCAAACTTGAAGCGGCAGGGTATTCACGCGATGAATGGCTGCTGGCCACGGACACTGCTGTTGTGGTGCCTGTCGGCAAGACCATCGTGATGCAGGTGACGGCATCCGACGTGATCCACGCCTGGACCATTCCGGCCTTTGGCGTAAAGCAGGACGGCGTTCCGGGGCGTTTGGCTGAACTGTGGTTCAACGCCGAGAAAGAAGGCGTTTATTTTGGTCAGTGTTCAGAACTCTGCGGTCAGGCGCACGCCTATATGCCGATCACGGTCAAGGTTGTCTCCGAAGCCGCCTATCAGGAGTGGCTGGGCCGCGCGAAAGAGGAATACGCAGGTATCCCTCAGCCGCTGACTGTTGCGTCCAACTGAATCGAAACCAGGGTGCGGCGAAACCGCACCCTGTTGGTACTGAGACTTGAAAAGGGTGGGCTGCGGTCCACCCTTACGATCATCAGCAATCTGGCAGATCCCCCGCAGGGATCTCTTTTCGGCAAAGGCATGGGATGACTGACATCACCAACACTCCTGCAGCGGAACACGAGGCACAGCTGGGCGATTATTTTGCCCTCTTCAAACCCCGCGTCATGCAACTTGTCGTGTTCACCGCATTGGTGGGCATGCTGGCGGCACCTGTGTCTGTTCATCCCGTTGTCGGCTTTGCCGCGATCTTGTTTGTTGCCATCGGGGCAGGCGCCTCTGGCGCGCTGAACATGTGGTGGGACGCTGACATTGACCGGATCATGCGCCGCACCCAAAGCCGCCCGATCCCGGCTGGCAAGGTGCAACCGGGCGAGGCTTTGGCGCTGGGCGTGGCCCTGTCGGGCATGTCGGTGATGATGCTGGGGCTGGCGGCCAATCTGCTGGCGGCAGGAATGCTGCTGTTTACAATCCTGTTCTACGCAGTCTTCTACACCATGTGGCTCAAGCGCCGCACGCCGCAGAACATCGTGATCGGTGGCGCGGCGGGGGCTTTCCCGCCGGTGATCGGCTGGATCATCGCCACGGGCAGCTTTTCCATCGAGGCATGGCTGATGTTCGCGCTCATCTTCATGTGGACGCCGCCGCATTTTTGGGCCTTGGCGCTGTTCATGCGCTCTGACTATGACGATGCCGATGTGCCAATGCTGACCGTGACCCACGGCCGCCCGGCAACACGCCGTCACATTCTGGCCTATACAGTTGTTCTGGCGGTTCTGGCTGTCGGCACCGGCTTCACCGCGATCGGCGGCTGGATCTACCTGAGCTTTTCGCTGGTGCTGAACGCGCTGTTCCTGCTGGGCGCCTACCGGATCTGGCAGCGCGACGAAGACGCATCCGAGGCCGACAACTACAAGGTGGAACGCAAATTCTTCCGCCTGTCGCTGTTTTACCTCTTCCTGCACTTTGGTGCGATACTGGTCGAAGCGACGCTGCGGCCATGGGGCCTTGGGGGCTGGTGATGAACATGCGGACCGAACATGAAATCCACAACCGCCGCCGCGGGCGCAATGTGGGTGTGGGCCTGATGCTGGGCGCTTTTGTCATATTGGTGATGGTTCTGACTTTCGTCAAAATCACCCAAACCGATTTCACCAAGGCGATGGGCGCACCTGCGGCCCAAACTCAGGAGAGCAATTGATGGCGATGACAGGACCACAAAAAACCGTTGCACAAACAGTGTCGCTGGTCGTGGTCATGGGCGCATTGGCCTGGGCATCCGTGCCGTTTTACGACTGGTTCTGCCGGGTCACCGGCTTTGGCGGGGTGCCGGGGCAGGTAGAAACGGCATCCGACGAGATTCTCGACCAGACAATCAAGGTTCGCTTTGACGCTTCACTCAACAGCGGCATGGCGTGGGAGTTCACGCCGGTTGTACGCGAGATGGAGATTCGCATCGGCGAGACCGGTTTGGCCTTTTATGAGGCCTATAACCCCACATCGCAGCCCATCGCAGGGCAGGCGAGTTACAACGTGACCCCCTACACCGCGGGTGCGTTTTTTGAAAAAATCGACTGTTTCTGCTTTGAAGAACAGGTTTTGGCCCCCGGTGAACGGGTGCAAATGCCGGTCAGCTTCTTTGTGGACCCGGAAATCGTCAAAGACCGCGATGGGAAGTTTGTACATACCATCACTCTGTCTTATACATTCTATGAAATTGACCTGCCCGAAGGCTATGCCGCCTTGGACCAGGACAGCACAACAGACCTGAACTAAAGAAAAGCTGAGGGACGCCCGCGATATGGCACATGCTAAGAACCACGATTACCACATCCTAAGCCCGTCAAGCTGGCCCCTTTTGGGCGCTCTTGCTGGATTTGTGATGCTTTTTGGCGCTGTGCTTTGGATGCACGATGTCACACCGTTTCTGTTCCTCGGTGGCTTTGTCGCCGTGCTTTATGTGATGTTCGGCTGGTGGCGTGAAGTCGTCATCGAAAGCCATGTGGGCGATCACACCGGTGTTGTCCGCCTTGGCCTGCGCTATGGCTTTATCCTGTTCATCATGTCCGAAGTGATGTTCTTTGTGGCGTGGTTCTGGACCTTCTTCAAACAGGCCATGTACCCGATGAACGAATATGTCGGGTCCGAATATGTGCCGCCGGTGTTTGATCCGGTCAACGCCTTCCACCTGCCGCTGATCAACACGTTGATCCTGCTGCTTTCGGGTTGTGCCGTGACCTGGGCGCACCACGCGATTGTGCATGAAAACAACCGCAAAGACCTGATCAACGGTCTGGCAATCTCGGTCATTCTGGGCGTCGCGTTCACCGCGCTTCAGGCTTACGAATATGCCGAACTGATCCTGCACCACGACTGGGTGTTCGGCGGCGACGCGTTCTTTTCCGCGTTCTTCATGGCCACAGGCTTTCACGGGTTTCACGTTGTGATCGGCACGATCTTCCTGTTTGTCTGCTTGATCCGGGCGATGCGCGGCGACTTCACCCCCGAACAACACGTCGGGTTTGAGGCGGCCGCATGGTACTGGCACTTTGTTGATGTGGTCTGGCTGTTCCTGTTCTTCGCCGTCTACATCTGGGGCGTTCCTGCGTAAGAACGTGCAGACGGGGTTGCATCTGCGGCCTCGATCCCCGAAAACCCAAGGCGCGCGAAGGGGACTTCGCGCGCCTTGTCTTTGACGCAGAGAATGTCGCCCATGAGCCGCGTGCTTTTTCTTATTATTGTTGGACTAGGCGGCGCCGCGATCCTGCTGTCGCTGGGCGTTTGGCAGTTGCAGCGCCTCGCGTGGAAAGAGGCGCTGATTGCGGATATCAACGCCCGCATCCTTGCCGATCCCGTAACCTTGCCTGCACAGCCTGATCCGCAGACCGATGCCTTTTTGCCGGTCACGGTCACAGGCACATTTGAAGGGGACACCCTGCGTGTTCTGGTTTCCCAAAAGGAAGTGGGGGCGGGGTACCGTCTGATCACGGCACTGGAAACCGTCAATGACCGCATCCTCGTGGACCGCGGCTTTGTCTCGGTGGACGACAAGTCCGTGCCGACGCCCGAAGGATTGGTCACTGTCACCGGAAACCTGCACTGGCCGCAGGAGACCGATCGTTTCACCCCCGAGGCGGATTTTGACCTGAATATCTGGTTTGCCCGTGATGTGGATGATCTGGCAGCGGCCTTGGCAGCGGAACCGATCCTTGTGGTGGCCCGGGATCTGTCGGTGCCAGACAGCGTCGTGACGCCATTGCCCGTAGACACCAGCCGGATTCCCAACGATCACCTGAATTACGCCATTACATGGTTTTCGCTGGCTGCCATCTGGTTGGCCATGTCCATTCTATTTATGCGCCGTCGTCGCGGCGCCAAACTCGAAAGCTGACCCATGCGCTATATTTCCACCCGTGGCACGGCCCCTGTTCTGAGCTTCGAAGAAGCCATGCTGACCGGACTGGCCCGCGATGGCGGACTATATGTTCCCGAATCCATACCGACGCTGACCAAAGATCAGATCGCCGCGATGGCAGGGCAGTCCTATGAAGAGGTCGCCTTTACCGTGATGCGCCCCTTCATCGGTGACACTTTTACGGACGAGGAATTCCGCGAGCTGATCGCCAAGGCCTATGGCAGTTTTGGCCATGTCGCCCGTGCGCCGATGGTGCAGCTTGCGCCAAATCATTTCCTGCTTGAGCTGTTTCACGGCCCGACTTTGGCGTTCAAAGATTTTGCGATGCAGCTGATTGGCCAGATGTTCCAAAAGGCCTTGGGCCGCAAGGGCGAGCGTGTGACGATTGTTGGCGCGACCTCGGGCGACACAGGCTCTGCCGCGATCGAGGCCTTCCGCGGCCTCGACAATGTCGATGTGTTTATCCTTTATCCACATGGCCGCGTTTCCGAAGTGCAGCGCCGCCAGATGACCACGCCAACAGAATCCAACGTGCATGCCCTGGCGGTGGATGGTGACTTTGACGATTGTCAGGCCCGCCTGAAGGATATGTTCAACGACTTTGACTTCCGCGACAGCGTGAAACTGGCCGGTGTCAATTCGATCAACTGGGGCCGTGTGTTGGCGCAGGTGGTTTATTACTTCTCCTCCGCCGTGTCCCTGGGCGCGCCGGACCGCAAAGTGAGCTTTACCGTGCCAACCGGCAACTTTGGCGACATCTTTGCCGGCTATATTGCCCGCCAGATGGGCCTGCCCATCGAAGATCTGGTCGTTGCCACCAACCAGAACGATATTCTGGACCGGTGCCTCAAGGGCCAAGGCTATCACAAGGGCGGCGTACATGCCTCCATCAGCCCGTCGATGGATATTCAGGTCTCGTCCAACTTTGAACGGGCGCTTTTTGATGCCTATGGCCGCGATGGCGCTGCGATCAAACAATTGATGGATGAACTGGGGCAGGGCGGTTTTGATGTGTCACAAGGCGCATTGCAGGCCTTGCAAGAGATCTACCGCTCCGGCCGCGCCTCCGAAGAAGAAACATCGGCCACAATCGCAGACACGCTGAAAACCTCGGCTGAGCTGCTGTGCCCGCATTCCGCCATTGGTGTGAAAGTGGCCAATGAACAGCGCGATCCGGCAATCCCGATGATCACACTGGCCACCGCGCATCCGGCCAAGTTCCCCGATGCGGTTGAGGCCGCAACAGGCGTGCGTCCGGGCCTGCCGCCGCGCATGGCGGATCTGTTTGACCGCGACGAACGCCTGACCCGTGTGGACAATGATCTTGACGCGTTGAAAACGCTCATCAAAGGGAAACTCAACGCGTGAGCCTGAACCAGCACCGCCTGCCAAACGGATTTCGCATCGTCACCGAAAATATGCCGGGGCTTGCCTCGGCCTCAATCGGGATCTGGGTGTCGGCAGGCGGGCGCCATGAGACGCCAGATCAGAACGGCATCGCCCATTTCCTTGAGCATATGGCGTTCAAGGGCACCGAACGGCGCACGTCTTTGCAGATCGCCGAGGCGATTGAGGATGTGGGCGGTTACATCAACGCCTACACCTCGCGCGAAGTGACCGCCTATTACGTGCGGGTGCTGGAAAACGATGTGGCGCTGGGGCTGGATGTGATTGCCGATATCCTGCGCAATCCTGTACTCGACCCCAAGGAGATCGAGGTGGAGCGCGGGGTGATCCTGCAAGAGATCGGTCAGGCGCTGGACACCCCCGATGATGTGATCTTTGACTGGCTGCAAGAAGAGGCCTATCCAGATCAGCCGCTTGGCCGCACGATCCTTGGCCCGGCGGAACGGGTGTCGGCCTTTGGGCAGGCAGATTTGCGCTCCTTCATTGACGATCACTATGGCCCCGAACAGATGATCCTTGCCGCCGCTGGTGCGGTGGACCACGACGAGATTGTCAAACTGGCCGAGACGTTGTTTGGCGATATGCCGGCCAAGCCGCTGTTCCAGACGGCGCCAGCGCAGTTCAAAGGGGGCGAGACCCGCCAGCTCAAACCGCTGGAACAGGCACATTTTGCCCTAGGATTTGAATCACCCGGCTACCGCGCTGACGATATCTATGTGGCGCAGATCTATGCCTCTGCGCTGGGGGGCGGCATGTCATCGCGCTTGTTCCAGGAGATTCGAGAGAACCGCGGCCTATGCTATAGTATCTTTGCCCAAGCGGGGGCCTATGCCGATACCGGCATGATGACGGTCTATGCGGGCACCTCTGCAGAACAACTGCCGGAACTGGCAGGCATCACCATTGACGAGATGAAACGCGCCGCTGCGGATATGTCTCCCGCCGAGGTGGCCCGCGCCCGTGCGCAGATGAAGGCAGGATTGCTGATGGGGCTCGAAAGCCCGTCGAATCGCGCCGAACGTCTGGCGCGGCTGATCCAGATCTGGGACCGCATTCCGCCGCTTGAGGAAACCATCGAAAAGATCGATGCCGTGACCACCGGCGATGTGCGCGACATGGCAGAGCGGATCGCGGCGCAGGCACCCGCCGCGCTTGCGCTTTACGGTCCGGTTGATGACGCGCCAACTTTGCAGCAGCTAGAGGAGCGCCGCGCGGCCTGATGTTGCTGATCAAACGCAAGCTGAAGATCGAGACAGAGCGTTTGACGCTGCGCACCCCCGTGCATGCAGATTTCCGGCCATGGACCGCGCTGCGGGTCAAAAGCGAAAGCTACCTCAAACAATGGGAACCGGCCTGGGCCGATGATCACCTGACCCGGAAGGCTTTTTCCAATCGGGTCTATTGGGCCTCAAGATCAATCAGTTCTGGCACGGCGATGCCGCTGTTCCTGATCCGGCGCGAGGATCAAACCCTGATCGGTGCCATCACCCTCGACAATATCCGCCGTGGCCCTGCACAGGCAGGCACGCTGGGCTATTGGACAGGCGCCCCTTTTGCACGCCAAGGCTATATGCGTGAGGCGATTGAAGCGGTGGTGCATCAGGCCTTCACCCGACTGGACCTCAGCCGGATCGAGGCGGCCTGCCTGCCAGAAAACAAACCCTCGCGCGGGCTGTTGGAAAAGTCGGGCTTCAAATATGAGGGTGTCGCGCAAAGCTATCTTCAGATTGCCGGACGCTGGCGGACCCATGTGCTTTATGCGTGCCTGCGCGGCGACCGGCGCGGGCGCACCGAGGTGGGATAGGCCTGCATCCCGCCGGCGCGGTGCAATACCCTCTTGCATCCTCATTCGCCAATGCCGATTGATGGGGCATGACGTCAAAACCGCTCAACCCCGCCGATGCTTCTTTTCTGTCCTCGCTTGAGGCAGCCTTGCCCGCAGACACCCTGCGTCCGGCAGATGCCCGATACCTCGAAGAGCCGCGCGGCATTTACGCCGGTCAGCCCACCGCCGTGGCCCTGCCGCGCAGCACACAGGAGGTTGCGACCCTGATCCGTCACGCCAATGCGGCCCGCGTCGGCGTGGTGCCCTATGGCGGAGGCACAGGTCTGGTGGGCGGGCAGGTGGCACAGGACGGCGCAGTGCCATTGATCCTGTCCATGGAACGGTTGAATCAGATCCGCGCGGTTCATGCCGACGAAAACGTTCTGGTCGCTGATGGCGGCGCGATTTTGGCCGATATTCAGATCGCGGCAGATGCGCAGGACCGTGTGTTCCCGCTGTCGCTGGCCTCCGAAGGGTCGGCGCGGATCGGCGGCAATCTGGCCACGAATGCGGGCGGCACCGGCGTGCTGCGCTATGGCAATGCCCGCGATCTATGTCTGGGGCTAGAGGCCGTTCTGCCGGACGGGCAGATCTGGAACGGTCTGACCCGCCTGCGCAAAAACAACACCGGCTATGACCTGCGGCACCTGTTGATCGGGGCCGAGGGGACATTGGGGGTGATCACGGGCGTGGCGCTGAAACTCTTTCCAAAGCCTGCACAAACCGGCAGCGCGATGTTGGTCGTGCCAAGCCCCGCATCTGCGCTGAAACTGCTGTCACTGGCCCGCGACCACTTGGGCGAGATGGTCAGCGCCTTTGAACTGATCCACGGGCAGGGCATGCACTTTCTGGCCGAAGCCGACCTTGATGTGCGCCTGCCCTTTGATGACGTGCCGGAATGGACCGTGCTGATCGATGTCGGCCTCAGCGGTGGGTTGATCCCCGCCGATGCACTTGAGGCACTTTTTGTCAGTGCCTATGAGGCGGGGCTGGTATCGGACGGTGTGATTGCACAGAATCAGCAACAATCAGATGATTTCTGGCGCATCCGCGAAATGATCCCGGAGGCGAATCGCAGGATCGGCTCTGTCTCCAGCCACGATATATCTGTTCCGCTCAGCGCGATCGCTGACTTCATCGCCCAAGGCACCGCGAAAATCGCCGAAATCGGCGCGTTTCGGATCAATTGCTTTGGCCATGTGGGCGATGGAAATCTGCATTTCAACGTTTTTCCCATGCCGGGCAAATCTCGCGCCGATCACCAGAACCAGCGCGAAGAGATGAAATGCCTGATCCATGATCTGGTGGATCAGATGGGCGGATCGGTCAGCGCCGAACACGGCATCGGGCGGCTCAAGGTCGGCGATCTGGAACGTTATGGCGATCCGGCCAAACTGTCGGCGATGCGTGCCATCAAGGCGGCGCTGGACCCAAACGGGATCATGAATCCCGGTGCGGTGCTGCGTCAGACCTGATCAGAGACCGTCAAATGCGCAGAGGGCATGCACATCCATGCCCATATTCTCAAGCTTTTTGCGGCCGCCCAGCTCGGGCAGATCAATGATAAAGGCGCATGAGACAATTTCGCCGCCCAGGCGGTGGATCAGCTTGATCCCCGCCTCGGCGGTGCCGCCGGTGGCCAGCAGATCATCCACCACCAGAACCTTTTCGCCCTCTTTGATGGCGTCATCGTGGACCTCTACAATTGCCTCGCCATACTCCAGCTTGTAGTCTTGGCTGATCGTGGTGCCGGGCAGCTTGCCTTTCTTGCGGATCGGGACAAACCCAACGCTCAGCTGATGTGCGATCGCGCCGCCAAGGATAAAGCCGCGTGCCTCTAGCCCCACAACCTTGTCAATGTTGATGCCCGCATAGGGGTGCAGCATCTGGTCAATCGCCATGCGAAAGCCACGTGGATCGGCAAACAAGGTGGTCACATCGCGGAACATGATCCCCTCGTGTGGGAAATCGACGATGGTGCGGATATAATCCTGTACGTTCTTCATGGCATGCTCCGGCGCAATGTGGCGGTCAATACACCCATGGTGATCAACGCGGCACCGCCCGCCCGTGTGATCCAGGTAATGATGGATGGTCGCGCAATGATCTGGCGCAACCGGTCTGCCAAAAGCGCATACGCCAAAGCGTTGAGCGCCGCCAGTGTCACGAAGGTCGCAATGAGGATTGCAAACTGCGGCAACAAAGGCGCGGCAGGGGTCAGGAACTGCGGCACAAAGGCGATGAAAAAGGCGATGGACTTGGGGTTCAGCGCCGTCACCGCTGCGGTGTGGCCAAACACCCGGCTTGCTGTGATGTTGTCTGCTGTGGGTACCGAGAGCCTCTCACTGGGTGCGGAGCGGATCAATTTGAACCCCAGCCAGACCAGATAGGCCGCGCCCACCCATTTCAGCGCCGTGAACAGCGTGGCAGAGGCCAGAACCAGTGCGCCTAATCCCGCCAGCGAGGCGCTCATCGCGACGAGATCACCCAAGGCCACCCCAGCCGCCGAGGCCACCGCAACAGAGCGACCTTTGCTGAGTGCATAGCTCAGCACCAACAGGACCGTCGGGCCGGGGATCAACAGCAGGGCAAAGGATGCTGCCACGAAGGTCAGCCAGATTTCGAATGTCATTATGTGTTTTCCTGTCCTCAGCCCACAGGGGCCGTTGCATCATCAAATTACGCGGCCTGCCACTGCGTCCAGCTTGGCCATCACTTCGGGGTCGCGTGCCTCTGGCTGCGTCAGAATCGCAAATTCCAAAGCCCGATCACACCCATGCGGGCAGGGCGCCCGGTCAGCGCCCAGCAGTTGCGGCAAACGGGCCACCAAGGCGCGGCCTTTGTCGGCGTTGCCCATCAGCGTGGCAATGATCTCAGTCACATCCACCTCGCCATGGTCAGGGTGCCAGCTGTCATAATCGGTGATCATCGCGACAGAGGCATAACAAAGCTCCGCCTCGCGGGCGAGTTTGGCCTCGGGCATATTGGTCATCCCGATCACGTCTGCGCCCCAGCTTTCGCGGTACATCTTGGATTCCGCCAGTGTCGAAAACTGCGGGCCTTCCATGGCCAGATAAGTGCCGCCGCGATGCACGTTGATGCCGGCGTCTCTGGCCGCGGTTTCGCAAGCGTCCCCAAGGCGCGGGCATGTTGGATGCGCCACGCTGACATGGGCCACACAGCCGGAGCCAAAGAACGATTTGGGCCGCGCAAAGGTGCGGTCAATGAATTGATCTACAATGGCAAAATCGCCCGGCGCCATTTCTTCGCGGAAGGAGCCGCAAGCCGAGACAGAGATCACATCGGTGCAGCCAAGCCGCTTGAGCGCGTCGATGTTGGCACGATAAGGCACATCACTGGGCGCATGCACATGGCCGCGCCCATGGCGGGGCAGAAACACCATCTCGACACCGTCCAGACTGCCGGTCAGAAGCTGGTCGGACGGATCGCCCCAGGGGGTTTCCACCTGCACCCAGTCGGCGTTCTGAAGGCCGTCAATCTCGTAAATGCCTGATCCGCCGATCACGGCAATCTTGGTCTGTGTCATAGCGGCCCCTTCTCGCATCTTTGCCTCTGCAATGTGCAGGAAGGCAGAGCACCGGGCTGATTTCAACCCCGGAAAGGGGCGATGAGGATGACAGATGGGTGAGCATTTGGCGGCACTGAGCGGCGCTATGGCCATGGGGGGCAGCCCTGCAAGGCCGAAAGGGTTTTCATTTGGGTGGTTCTGGTCTAGGCAGCGGCCAACGCCTTGCGACGCAACAAGGCTCCCTCCGATCCCTCTCGACAAAGGATGCCCCATGGCGCGCGCCTCACTTCTGCATAGTTTTACGAAAAATCTGGAAGTCACCGACCTGCGCTGGATGCCCGAAGACGGGTTTTCCATTGGCCGGTTGCGTATCGAGCTGCTGTCGGGTTTGACGGTCGCGCTGGCGCTGGTGCCCGAAGCGGTGGCCTTTGCCTTTGTTGCCGGTGTGCACCCGCTGGTCGGGCTTTATGCGGCGTTTCTGGTCGGCCTGATCACCGCATTGATCGGCGGTCGCCCCGGAATGATCTCCGGCGCGACAGGTGCCTTGGCGGTTGTGATGGTGGCGCTGGTTGCGCAGCACGGGGTTGAATATCTCTTTGCCACTGTGGTGTTGATGGGATTGATCCAGATCTTCGCCGGCGTGATGCAATGGGGCAAGTTTATCCGTCTGGTCCCGCATCCGGTGATGCTTGGCTTCGTGAACGGGTTGGCGATTGTGATTTTCCTCGCCCAGATGAGCCAGTTCAAGGTGCCCGGCACCATGGTGGACACCGGGCATGGCATGGGCGGCGGTGAATGGCTCTCGGGCACGCCGCTTTATCTGATGCTGGCGCTTGTGGGGGCCACGATGGCGATCATCTGGGTCATGCCGCGCATCACCAAGTTTATCCCCGCACCGCTGGCTGGCATTGGCATTGTTGCAGCCGTGGTGATTTTTACCGGAATGGACGTGCCGCGCGTGGGCGATCTGGCCTCTATCGAAGGAGGGTTGCCGATGCTGCACATCCCCTTTGGTGAAGGCATTGGCCTTTATGGCACTGCCCTGGCGCCCTTCACCCTCGAAACCCTTTATATCATTGCGCCCTACGCGGTGATCCTCGCGGCGATCGGCCTGATTGAATCGCTGCTGACCCTTAATCTGGTCAGTGACATGACCGGCACCCGCGGCGGTGCGAGCCAGGAGTGTATTGCCCAGGGCGTCGCCAATACCGTGACCGGCTTTTTCGCGGGTATGGGCGGTTGCGCGATGATTGGTCAGTCGATGATCAACGTCAAATCCGGCGGCCGCACCCGCGTGGCCGGGATCGCAGCGGCGGTGTTTTTGCTGCTGTTCATCCTTGTTGGCTCTCCGCTGATTGAACAGATCCCGCTGGCCGCGCTGGTCGGTGTGATGTTCATGGTGGTGATCGGCACCTTTGCGTGGAATTCCCTTACGATCCTGCGCAAGGTGCCGCTGACAGACGCCTTTGTGATCCTGCTGGTGACGGGTGTGACGGTCTATAAAGATCTGGCGGTTGCAGTCGTGGTTGGTGTGATCGTCTCGGCGCTGGCCTATGCCTGGAACAACGCCCGGCGCATCCACGCGACGACGCGCGAATCCCATTCCGAAGAAGGCGCCAAGGTCTATGAAATCCACGGACCGTTGTTCTTTGGTTCCTCCGATGGTTTTGCGGAGCTGTTCGACGTGCCCGGCGATCCGGACCGCGTGATCATTGATTTTGCCGACAGCCGCGTTGTGGACCAATCCGCCCTGCAGGCGATCGAGGCGATTGCGGGGAAATACGAGGCCGCGGGCAAACATGTGGCCCTGCGCCACCTCAGCCGCGATTGCCACAAACTGCTGACCAAAGCGGGCCACCTGATGATCGACAGTGACGATGATCCTGATTACGAACTGGCGGTCGACTATTCCGTGCGCACAGGGGTCCTGGGCGGTCACTGAATGGCATTTTGACAGATTTTCATCCGCCCCGTGATCAGTCGTCGGGGCGGATGATCTCAAACACTTCGCGCACGCGGGTATAATCGCGATAGCCCAGCCGCGACAGCGGCTCGTACCGGGTCACGTCAAAGCGGCCATCGACCACACAATCATCGCGCAGATGCACGCCAACAACCTCGCCAAACACCACAAAGTTGGCGTCGCCCTCGATTCTGACAATCTGGGTCATACGGCATTCAAGGCTCGCCGGGGCATTGGCCACGCGGGCGCAATCAATCACATCACAATCGGCCTTTTCGACCTGTGCATGGGCAAACTCATCGGCGTCATGGGGCAGGGTGGCAGAGCTGAGGTTCATGGCCTCCCGCGCGGCATATTCCACGATGTTCACACAAAAGACGCCGGTTTCACGGATATTGGCAACCGAATCCTTGGTGCCGTCCACATCGTCTTTCACTCCGGTCGAGGCAAACATCACCTGCGGCGGCACATAGGCCACGCCGTTGAAAAACGAATAGGGTGCAAGATTGTCGCGCCCGTCCGCGTCACGGCTGGAAATCCAGCCGATAGGGCGGGGGGTGACAATGGCGTTGAACGGGTTATGCGGCAGGCCGTGGCCATTTTCCGGACGATAGAACATTGTGGCGCTCTCCTTGGTCAATTGCACCTATGGCTAACGTCATGTTAGGGGCATGGCCACCGCAATTCGGGGCAGGAACCGCACCTTGTACCAGCTCATCCCAGAAACCCCCGATGATTATTGGGAGGTCGAGGCGCTTTATGACACCTGCTTTGCGCCGGGGCGCAAGGCGCTTTCTTCATACCGCCTGCGCGACGGGGTGCCTTCGGTGGCGGGCCTCAGCCATGTGGCGCGGGACGCAGATGGCATTCTGGCAGGGGCAATCCGTTATTGGCCGGTGCATATTGGTGCGCATGACGCGCTGCTGCTGGGGCCAGTGGCGGTGCACCCAACCCGCCAGGGCGAGGGACTGGGCCGCGCGCTGATCGAGGAAAGCCTGAATGCGGCCAAGCCCTTTGGCTGGCACCGGGTGATGCTGGTGGGGGATGCGCCCTATTACAACCGCTTTGGCTTTGACCGGCTGGAGGATGTGATCATGCCGCCACCCACCAACCCCGAACGGGTGCTGGGCCGCGCCCTGTCAAAAGACGCCTGGCACGGGGTCAAAGGACATGTGCGGCGCTGGAACGATTGAAATCTGGCCGGTCCCGCCCCACATCATAGGGCAAAGAGAAGGACCAATATGGACATTTCCAGCAATCTGCCCGCCCCGATCGACGTTGATGCAAGGCTCGATGAAATCGCACTGCGTTACAAGCAGGCGGGCGGATTGGGGATCAATGTCCTGAACCTTATTGGCGGCAGCGCGGAAAACCTGCTCGACCGGTTGCCCGCAGGCGTGCGCAGCAACCTCGAAGCGGCCACCATCAAGGCGCTGAACCACGCGATGAAGGCGGCTCACAGCAGCCGGTCGGTTGTGCCGGATCAGAAAAGTTGGCTCAACCAGACCGTGACCGCCGCCATGGGCGCGGCAGGCGGAGCGGGCGGTCTGCCCACGGCGCTGGCCGAATTGCCAGTGACAACCACCCTGCTGCTGCGGGTCATCCAAGGGGTTGCCGTGGAACACGGGTTCGATCCGGAGGCGGAGAACGTCCAATTTGACTGCGTCCATGTCTTTGCTGCCGCTGGCCCCCTGTCGGGAGATGACGGCGCGGATCTGGGCTTTCTGTCGGCGCGGATGGCACTGACGGGCCGTGCGATGCAGGCCGTGATTGCCAGGATCGCGCCGAAACTGGCCGTGGTCATGGGACAGAAACTCGCGGCGCAAGCAGTGCCGGTGCTGGGCGCTGTGGCGGGGGCGGCGACAAATTACGCTTATACCAGCTACTACGAAGATATGGCCCATGTGCACTTTGGCCTGCGCAAGCTGGCGATCGACGGCGATGTGCCGCACGACGAACTGATCGCATCGTTGGCCCAAAGGATGGGGAAAATCCCTGCAAAGGTATAGTTTGACGCAGACACCCGGGGCTTTGCCCCGGACCCCAGAGGTTTAAGGGCCAAATGAAGAAGTGTGCCCTTCTCCTCCTTTGGCCGGAAAAAACTCCCTGGGAATCGCCGCGCAGCGGCGGTGGGGGCTGGGCCCCCTGGCGGTGAAGGTGGCTCAAGCGGTTTGGCCTGAGGTGTTTGGAAGATAGGCTGCGTCAGCGCCCGATGCTTCCCGGTGCCACGGTGGTGGCTTTGAGAATGGCGTAACAGTCGAGCCCCGGCGCAAGCTGCAGTTCGGCAACCGCCCGCGCTGTGACCCGCGCCAGCACCCGGTCTTTGCCGGCCCGCAGTCCAATCGCCGCGCCGGGCCCACCGCCGGGATGTACGGTTTCGACCCGAACCGGCAAGACATTCACCGAAGAAAGGCCCTCAGGGCGCGAAAGGGACAAGATTACGTCCTGCGCCAGAACCCGCAGGCGGACGCGAGCGCCCACATCGGCTTGCACGCCCGGCAATTCAAGTGTTCCGGCACTGATGCGCAGCGTCGACAATCCGTCGTCCGCATGGGCGAGAACCTCCGCCTCGAGCACCGCGCCCGCCTCGCGCACGCCAAGCAGCGGCACGGCGGCTGGGTCCGCCATCACATCATAGAGCGGTCCCTGCGCCTGAACCTTGCCGTCTTGTAACAGAACCAGCTGATCCGCCAGTCGCGCCACCTCATCCACCGCGTGGCTGACATAAAGGATCGGCAGGTTCAGTGGTCCGTCGCGCAGCCGTTCCAGATAGGGCAGGATTTCTTGCTTGCGCGGTGCGTCGAGACTGGCCAGCGGTTCATCCATCAGAAGCATCCGCGGGTGGCTGAGAAGGGCGCGGCCAATGGCGACCCGCTGCTTTTCCCCGCCCGAAAGGGTGCCGGGCCGCCGCACCATAAGCGGCGCAAGGCCCAGAAGGGCCACCACATCGTCAAGACTGGCACCGGGCGCCTCTGCCGGAGCATAGCGTGCGCCAAAGGTCAGGTTTTCCTTCACCGTGAGATGCGGAAACAGCCGCGCGTCCTGAAACACATAGCCCAGTCTGCGTTTGGCGGGCGGCACGAACCGGCGCGAAGCTGTATCCACAAACACATGCGCGCCAAGGCTGACCCGCCCTACATCGGGGCGCAGCAGTCCCGCAACGGCGTTGATCACGGTGGTTTTGCCGGTGCCGGAACGGCCGAAAATTGCGGTGATCCCGCCCGCCGCCTCAAACCCCACATCAAGGGACAGCCCACCAAGGCGGTGCTGAATGTCCACTTGCAATGTCATTTGGCCGCAATCCGTGCCGAGACCCGCCGCGCCAGAACCTCGGACAGAAGCACGGCGGCCACAGCAACAATGCTGGCCATCATGACCATTATGACCGCTTGCCCCTCACCGCCGGGGATCTGCAACGCGGCCCAGATCGCGCCGGGCAGGGTTTGGGTCTGGCCGGGAATATTGGCGACAAAGGTGATCGTCGCGCCAAATTCGCCCATGGCCTTGGCAAATCCCATGACAGCCCCGGCCAGAATGCCCGGTCCGATCAGGGGCAACGTTACGCGGGCAAAGACCGAAATACGGCCTGCGCCAAGGGTCTCGGCGGCCTCTTCCAGCTTTGGATCGACCGCCTCGATGGCCAGTCGCATGGCCCGCACCATCAGGGGAAAGCCCATCACGATGGCGGCCAGCACCGCGCCGGTCCAGTGAAACGCCAGCTGCAGACCCATCGCGCTGAGCATCCGGCCCAGCGGCGCATTGGGGCTGAAACTGATCAGCAGCAGGTATCCCGTGACCACGGGCGGCAGAACCAGAGGCAGATGCACGGCGGCATTCAGCAGAGATTTCCCCCAAAAGGATTTCCGCGCCAGAATCCAAGCCACCCAAAGCGCCAGCGGGACAGCCAGCGCCGTGGCCCAGCAAGCCACCCAAAGCGACAGGCGCAGGGCCTCCCAGGCGGCGCTGTCGGCGGTCATTCGTGCACCTCGTCAAAGCCATGTGCCGTGAAAATGCCACGGGCTGTTGGACTGGCCAGAAACGCAAGAAATGCCTGCCCACCTGTGCTGAGCGCGGCGGCAGGATAGAGGATTGGATCATGGTGGCTTGCGGGCACGTCATAGACCCTATGCACACGCGTTTCGGCCATCGCATCGGTGGCATAAACGATACCAAAGGGCGCGGCGCCGCGTGCGACAAGGGCGAGAGCGGCCCGCACGTTGTCGGTCTCGGCCAGCTGCGGCTCCAGGATGTTCCACAGATCTATCGATTGCAGCCATTGCCGCGCATAGGCGCCGGCGGGCACCGCATCGCGGTGGCCCATGGCCAGCCGGCCCGCAGCAAGTCTTTCGGGTAAGACATTGATATCATCCAAGGGATTTCCCGTCTGGTGGCTGATCACGACAAGGCGGTTGCTTGCAATCGACCGGATCGGTGCGGCAAAGGATATCTCTTGATCTGCCAGCCAATCCATCCATGCAGGGTTGGCCAGAACCACCAGATCAGCCGGGGCACCTGCGGCCACTTGCCGTGCAAGGGTGCCTGATCCGGCATAGGACACTGTGACCTGCCCGCCGTATTGTCCAGCAATCTCATCCAAGGCGCCGCGCAGGCTGGCAGCCGCAAAGACCGTCACCGGCGGCATTTGCGCAGCGGCCAAAATCGGCAGGACCAAAAGCCAGATCAAAAGGGCAAGGACGCGTTTCATCAGCCGCACTATCCGCGATGCACAAAGACGGCACAAGCGCATTGCTGATCGCTGGTCATTGCAGGCAAGAGCTTTTATATTTCGGCCAAAACGGGCAGGCGCTGAGTATGGGACATTTATGATCAAACAACTTCCCATTTCGCTGCATGGGGCGCGCAAGGGTGATGTGCGCAGCCAATTCGCCGCGCTTTGCTACCGGATCAAACGGGGCAAGGTGCAGGTGCTGTTGGTCACATCACGCAGGTCCAAGCGGTGGATCGTGCCCAAGGGCTGGCCCATGGAGGGCAAAACCCCTGCGGCCTCGGCCAAGCAGGAGGCCTGGGAAGAGGCGGGCGTCTATGGACGGTCGGTCGGCAGTTGTCTGGGCGTCTATTCCTACGCCAAGGACGTCGGGGAGCCGGATGATTTGCCTTGTCTTGCGCTGCTTTATCCCGTGGCGGTCAAGTCCTTGGCCAAGAAGTTTCCCGAACGCGGCCAACGCCGCCGCCGCTGGGTGTCGCGCAAAAAGGCGGCGCGGCTGGTGTCGGAACCGGAGCTGGCCCGGATGATACTGGATTTTGATCCCCGTCGCGGCATGGCAAAAGCTTGACCAACGCTGGATTGCGCCCCATCTCTGAAGGGTAAGATTTAAAAGGACGTCATAGCAGAATGATTCACTATGCGCTCAAATGCGAGGCCGGCCACCAGTTTGAAAGCTGGTTCCAATCGGCGTCTGCCTTTGATGCTCTGTCCAAGGCCGGGCATTTGAGTTGTTCAATCTGCGGATCGCCCGAGGTGAGCAAGGCGATCATGGCACCGCGTGTGGCAACCAAGGCCAAGCCAGAGCAGCCGGGCGCGGAAGCTTCCAGTGTTCCGGCGCTGCACAATCCGCCCTCCGAAGTTGAAAAGGCGCTGCAGGAGTTGCGTCGCAAGGTCGAGGAAAACTCCGATTATGTGGGCGAGAATTTCGCTTCGGAGGCCCGCGCCATGCATCTGGGCGACGCGCCGGAGCGGGCAATCTATGGCGAGGCGCGGCTGGATCAGGCCAAAGAGTTGATCGAGGATGGCGTGCCTTTGATGCCGCTGCCCTTCCGGCCCAAGCAAAAACTCACCTGATCTTCAGAAGGAATACCTTATGACCGTAGTGATTACAGGTGCCAGCCGCGGCATTGGCGCGGGGCTGGCGGCGCATTATCAAGCCACAGGGCAAGAGGTGTTTGGCACGGGCCGGTCCGCCGCCGCGCAATTGCAGCTGGACGTGAACCAACCCGCAAGCCACCGCGCAATGGCTCAGGCGCTGGGCGATCGGGCTGTGGATCTGTTGGTGTGCAATGCCGGGGTCTATCTGGACAAGGGTCATGATCTGGACAACGGCTATGGCGCGGATCTTTGGGCGCAAAGCTTTGCCACCAATGTGACAGGTGTTTTTCTGAGTATTCAGGCGCTTATGCCGCATCTGCGCCGGGCCAAGGCCGGTAAGATCGCAATCATTTCCTCGCAGATGGCCTCGGACAACCGTGCGCCGGGTGGCAGTTATATTTACCGGTCCTCCAAGGCGGCAGCGCTGAATCTGGGGTTGAACCTTGCAAAGGATCTGAAGCCCGAAGGCATTGCCGTTGGGATTTACCATCCCGGTTGGGTACAGACCGATATGGGCGGGGAAGCCGCAGATATCACCACGGATGAGGCGGTGAACGGTCTGGCGGCGCGGTTTGACGCGCTGAGCCTAGAGACAACGGGGTGTTTCGAGACATGGGATGGCCGCACGCATCCCTTTTGAAGAGGCGGCGGCGGGCAGGCCCGCCATGCGATGCTGGCAATTGGGCCAGCCCAATTGCGTGAATGGGGGCATTGCCCCCAAACCCCCAGAGTATTTATTGCCAAAAAGGGAGCAAAAAGGGACAGCATGCCTCCTTGCGCATGGGCGGACATGGGGCTAGACCGCGTGCGTGTTGAACGGCGGGAGGTCTGATGCCTGTTCTTGTGATGAAATTTGGTGGCACGTCGGTGGCCACGCTGGACCGGATCCGCCGCGCGGCGAAACGTGTGGGCGTTGAGGTTGCCAAGGGCTATGACGTGATTGTCATTGTCTCGGCCATGTCCGGAAAAACCAATGAACTGGTGGGCTGGGTTGGGGAAACCTCGCCGATGTATGATGCCCGTGAATATGACGCGGTGGTGTCCAGCGGCGAGAATGTCACGGCCGGGTTGATGGCCCTGACCTTGCAAGAAATGGACGTGCCCGCGCGATCCTGGCAGGGTTGGCAAGTGCCGGTGCAAACCACGTCAGCGCATTCGGCCGCGCGGATTGAAGATATTCCACCCGCCAACATTCGCGCCAAATTTGCCGAAGGTATGAAGGTGGCGGTTGTGGCCGGTTTCCAGGGGGTCAGCCCGGAGGGCCGGATCACCACCTTGGGCCGGGGTGGGTCGGACACAACGGCGGTGGCCTTTGCCGCGGCCTTTGAGGCGGAGCGGTGCGATATCTACACGGATGTGGACGGTGTATACACCACTGATCCGCGGGTCAGTGCCAAGGCTCGCAAACTCGACAAGATCGCATTCGAAGAGATGTTGGAGCTGGCGTCTTTGGGCGCCAAGGTTTTGCAGACGCGGTCCGTCGAACTGGCCATGCGCTACAAGGTCAAACTGCGCGTGCTCTCAAGTTTTGAAGAACAATCGGACGATGCCGGAACGCTCGTTTGTGATGAGGAGGAAATCATGGAAAGCAATGTTGTTGCAGGTGTGGCGTTCAGCCGTGATGAAGCCAAGATGACGCTGGTGTCGGTTGCGGACCGTCCGGGCATTGCCGCCACGATCTTTACCGCGCTCAGCGATGCGGGCGTCAACGTTGACATGATTGTTCAGAACATTTCTGAAGAGGGGCGCACGGATATGACGTGGTCCTGCCCTGTGGATCAGGTCAAACGCGCCGAAAAGGCAATGCAGGATGCCAAGGACGGCGGAATCATCAACTATCACGAGCTGATCGCGGATGTTGATGTGGCCAAGGTCTCCGTCGTTGGCATCGGCATGCGCAGCCACACCGGCGTGGCCGCCAAGATGTTTCAGGTGCTGTCCGCAGAGGGCATCAACATCAAGGTGATCACCACCTCCGAGATCAAGATCTCGGTTCTGATTGATCGCAAGTATATGGAATTGGCGGTTCAGGCGCTGCATGACGCCTTTGAACTGGACAAGGCGGCCTGATCTTAAACCATCGCTTTCAGGGCCCGGCAGATGCACGTCTGGGCCGGGCCGGTCGTGGCCTGGCCAAGGCGTAGCAGTCGCGGAACGATCCTTCCTGGCACCGGGCCTGAATGCCCATAATGCAGGCAACTGTGGCAAAATGGCCTGACGTCAGGGAATTCAGCCATTTCGCTTTGGTGCGGCCTGTGGTCTAAGCTGGAAACGGTCAAACCGGGGGACGCGCCAGTATGGCAGAGCGTTTTGAAACAGAGAGCCGCAAGTTGCTGGGCCGTTTGCGTGATGCATTGGCAAGCGATGACGCCGCACAGGCGCGGCTCAACAAGATCACGCATCTGATTGCCAATTCTATGGGCTGTGAGGTCTGTTCGATCTATCTCTTCCGCGATGAGGAGACGCTCGAGCTTTGTGCGACAGAAGGTCTGAACGCGGATGCGGTTCACCAAACGCGGATGCGTCTGGGCGAGGGGCTTGTCGGGAGGGTGGCCAAGAAACGCCATGTGATCAACACGCCGGATGCGCCGCAAGCGCCGGGCTTTAGGTTTATGCCGGAAACCGGCGAAGAGATCTATTCCAGCTTTCTGGGTGTGCCGGTGCAACGTTTGGGCGAAACTCTGGGTGTTTTGGTGGTGCAGTCGAAATCCGCCCGCGAATTCTCTGCCGATGAGATCTATGCGCTTGAAGTTGTGGCGATGGTTCTGGCGGAAATGACGGAGCTGGGCGCGTTTGTCGGTGAAGGCGCGGCAATGTCCGCCCGCCACAGCCAGCCGGTCATGATGCGCGGGATTGTCGGACAGGAAGGTGTGGCCGAGGGCCATGTCTGGCTGCATGAGCCGCGGGTCGTGGTATCCAACCCGATTGCCGATGATCCTCAGCGCGAAGAGGAACGTCTGACCGAAGCAGTTGAACAGCTGCGCATCAGCGTCGATCAGATGATGACCATGGCGGTGGGCGACAAGGACCAGCAGCAGGTGCTTGAGGCCTACCGGATGTTCGCCAATTCCAAAGGCTGGATGCGGCGGATGCTCGAAGACATTGCCAGCGGCCTGTCGGCAGAGGCGGCGGTGGAAAAGGAACAATCGCTGGCGCGTGCGCGGATGGGACAATCTACGGATGCCTACCTGCGCGAACGGCTGAGCGATCTGGACGATCTGAGCAACCGTCTGTTGCGCATTTTGACCGGGCAGGGGGCCGATACCGGCGCCGAGATGCCCGATGACCCGATCCTGGTCGCCCGCAATATCGGGCCGGCCGAACTGCTGGACTACGGGCGCAAGCTGCGCGGGATAGTGCTTGATAACGGCTCCGTCGGATCGCACGCGGCGATTATTGCGCGGGCGCTTGCAATCCCGTTGGTGGTGCGGGCAGGCCGCGTAACCGAAGACGCGCTCAACGGCGATCACATCATGGTGGACGGCGAACAGGGCATCGTGCATCTGCGCCCGGATGACACTGTGGCCACAGCATTCCGTGACAAGATCGCGATGCAGGCAGAGGCGCAGGAACGCTATGCTTCGATCCGTGATTTACCGGCGCAGACCAAATGCGGGTCAGTTGTGGCGTTGCATATGAACGCCGGATTGATGGCCGATTTGCCCTCGCTCGATGGCTCTGGTGCAGAAGGGGTTGGCCTGTTCCGGACCGAACTGCAATTTCTGGTGCGCAACCAGATGCCCAAACGCTCAGAGCTTTCGGCGCTATATGCGCGGGTTCTGGATGCGGCACATGGCAAGCGCGTGGTATTTCGGACACTTGATATCGGGTCCGACAAGGTACTGCCTTACATGAAACCCAACGACGAGCCGAACCCGGCGTTGGGCTGGCGTGCGATCCGCGTGGGTCTCGACAAACCGGGTATCATGCGGATGCAGCTTCAGGCGCTTATTCGTGCGGCAGCGGGGCGACCCTTGACGGTCATGTTCCCCTTTGTTGCCCAGTTTGAAGAATTTCGCGCGGCCCGCGCCGAGGTCGACAAAACCTTGGCAAGAGAAGAGCGTTTGGGCCACGTCCTGCCTGAAACAGTCGAAGTGGGCGCAATGTTGGAGACACCCAGCCTTGCCTTTGCCCCGCAGAAGTTCTTTGAGGAGGTTGAATTTCTGTCGATCGGCGGCAACGATCTCAAGCAGTTCTTTTTTGCGGCAGACCGTGAGAACGAACGGGTGCGGCGGCGCTATGACACGTTGAACGTCAGCTTTCTGACGTTTCTCGAAGGTATCGTCGAAAGGTGCAGGCAAACCAATACGGATCTGTCTTTCTGCGGCGAGGATGCGGGCCGCCCGGTGGAGGCGCTGTGTTTTGCGGCCATCGGATTTCGCAGCCTGTCTATGCGCCCCGCCTCTATTGGGCCGGTCAAAAGTCTGTTGCGGCGGTGCAATCTGGAAGAGGTGCGCCAGGTCATCTATGAGGCCCGCGACAGCGGCGAGATGTCAGTGCGCGCCGCCGTGATGGAATATGTGCGCGCCCAGCATCAGGGCTGATCAGATCACCAATCGCACGGCATGCCCGGGGGCATAAGCCATGCGCACAGCCGTCACCATCGCCGTTTCGCTAAAGGTTTCGCGGCGCAGCACCATCAGGGGGGCGCCGCGGGGGCATTTGAGGTGTTTGACATCAAAGGCGCTGGCCGGTTCGGCGGCATATTCCAAGGTGCCCCGGTCAAACGGTGCGTTTTGAACCAGCCATTCATTGGCGCTGATCCGATCCAGATCGACATCGGCGATCTGCGGCACTTCGGACAGGTTGACCTGCCGTTGTTCGGCGGCAAAAGGCGCCTTGTCGGCAAAATGCAGCCCCTCAAGATGCAGCAGGTCGGCTTCGATCCTGCGGCTGATGATCCGGTGGGAATAGACCTTGCCCATCCCTTCGACCTCTTGGCGGAGCACCGGCACAGACATCTGCGCCCGCCGTTGCGGCGACAGGGCCACACGGGTGCCTGCGCGGCGGCGTCGTTCCAGCCAGCCATCCTCGGCCAATGCCCGCAGGGCGCGGTTGACCGTGGCACGGGCGCAGCCCAATTCGCGGGCCAGTTCAGCCTCATTCGGGATCAACCCGCCGGGCGGCCATTCGCGGCTTTGGATGCGCCGCAGTGCCTCGGCCTGGATATCCAGCCAGCCACGTTTCACATCACGTCCTTGAGCCGGTAAAGGGTCTCGCGGTAGGCGTTGGTGATCTCTGTGCGGGCGATGTGCATACCATCTTGTACCATATGCCGGCCCGCGGCCCAAACGTCGCTGACGCGGGTGTCGGTCCCCGCAAAGATCCAGGAATCCAGTACGTTGTCCCCCTCCCGGCCAATCAGATCGGTCGCACTGCCGTCCAGCGCCATCAAATCGGCCCAAGCTCCCACTTCGATTGCGCCCGCGTTCCGTCCAGCGGCCTGCGCGCCGCCCCGGCAGGCGCCGTCAAACAACACCCGCCCGGTTGAGCGATCTTCGGTCGCCATCACGGCCCGGTTCAGGGTGCTGAGACGTTGTGAATATTCCAGCGTCCGCAGTTCTTGTGCCAATGAAATCAGGATGTTGCTGTCTGATCCGATCCCCCAGACCCCTTTTGCATCCGCCCATGTGACCCCGTTGAAAATACCATCTCCAAGCGAGCTTTCGGTCAGGGGGCACAGCCCCGCAACCGCGCCCGTGGCGGCCAACCCGCGTGTCTCTGCCTCGGTCATCTGGGTGCAATGGATCATGCACCACCGTGGATCTACTTCGACATTGGCCAGTGTCCATTCAACAGGGCGGGCGCCATATGCGGCCTCGATCTCTTCGACTTCCGCGACCTGTTCTGCCAAATGCATATGGATCGGACCGTCAAATGATTGCAGCGCGGTGATCTGCTCTGGCGTTACGGCCCGCAGGGAATGCGGAGCCACGCCGATGTTCGCATCCGCCGGCAGACTTTTCACAGCGGCTTGCGCCCCGTCCCAAAGAGTTTGGTACCCATCCAGATCATTGCCGAACCGGATTTGACCGGGGCCAAGGGCGCGACCGTCCACGCCGCCTTGGGCATAGAGCACCGGCAATAGCGTCAGGCCAACGCCGGTCTGTTCTGCCGCCGCAACGATCCGTGTGGCCAGTTCGGCGCGGTTGTCGTAGGCATGACCGCCCGGTTGATGATGCAGGTAATGAAACTCAACGCTGGCGGCATATCCGGCCTCCAGCATCTCCATCTGAACCTGTGCGGTGATGGCCTGAATATCCTCTGGCGTCAGTTGATCCAGAAACCGGAACATCAACTGCCGCCATGTCCAGAAACTGTCCGTGGGTTCTGCCCCGCGCCGTTCTGTCAGCCCGCCCATCGCCCGCTGAAACGCATGGCTGTGCAGGTTCGTGGGCGCGGGCAATAAAATATCAACCTGCATGTCTGCAGGGCCATCACCGATGGCGGCGATACGGCCGTCCTTGAGGGTCAGGGTGACGTCACTGGCCCAACCATGGGGCAGCAGCGCGGTTTTGGCGTGTATTTTTGTCATGTCTTGCCTCTTGACGACTCAGGGTGCGATCTGAATATGTCTATACATAATTCCAAATCAGCCGCGAGATAAAGGGAAATTCATGCATCAAATGCTCTGTAATGCGCGATTGGCGACAATGGTCGGGGCCAATTATGGCCTGATCGACGCTGGCTGTGTGGTCCTGAACGGTGACTTGATCTCATGGGCAGGGCCGGAAGCGGAATTGCCCGCAGAATTTTCCCGGGCGGAGCGGCATGACATGGGCGGGCGTCTGATCACCCCGGGACTGGTGGATTGTCACACCCATCTGGTGCATGGCGGCAACCGCGCCCGCGAGTTTGAGATGCGCCTGCAAGGGGCCAGCTATGAAGAGGTTGCACGGGCAGGGGGCGGGATCGTCTCGACCGTTGGGGCGACCCGTGATGCGGATCTCGACAGTCTGATCGCCAGCGCCCTGCCGCGCCTTGATGCGATGATCGCCGAAGGGGTTTGCACCGTCGAGATAAAATCCGGATATGGGCTGGACTTGGAGACAGAGCTGAGGATGCTGCGGGCAGCCAGGGCATTGGCCGACTTGCGCCCGGTGCATGTCGTGACCAGTTTTCTCGGCGCACATGCGGTTCCTAAGGATTATGCAGGCCGCGCAGACACTTATATCGATGAGATCTGTATTCCCGCCCTTCGCGCCGCCCATGCCGAAGGGCTGGTGGATGCGGTGGACGGGTTCTGTGAACGCATTGCCTTTGACACCGCACAGATCGCGCGGCTCTTTGAGGTCGCGCAGGAACTGGGACTGCCAATCAAACTACACGCCGAACAGCTTTCGCATATTGGTGGCACCAAGCTGGCCGCTGATTATGGGGCGATCTCGGCGGATCACGTGGAATATGCCAATGCCGCCGACGCCAAAGCGCTGGCCGGCGCAGGCACGGTTGCGGTCTTGTTGCCCGGCGCGTTTTATACAGTACATGAAACTCAAGCACCGCCAGTCGCGGCCTTTCGCGCCGAGGGCACGAAGATGGCCTTGGCCACAGATTGCAATCCCGGCTCCTCGCCGCTCACCTCTTTGCTGCTGACGATGAATATGGGCTGCACCCTGTTCCGCCTGACACCTGAAGAAGCGCTGCGCGGTGTAACCCTGAACGGCGCCAAGGCGCTGGGCATGACAGATCGCGGAGAGATCGCCACCGGACAACGGGCGGATCTCTGCGTTTGGAACATCGAACATCCGGCCGAACTGGCCTACCGCATCGGGTTTAACCCGCTGCATTCACGTATTTTTGGAGGACAGCTATGATCCTGACACCGGGGGCTGTAGAGCTCAAGACTTTGGAAGCGATCTGGCGGGATGGCGGGCAAATCGCGCTCGATCCGGCGTGCCAGCCCGGCGTTGAAGCGGCTGCGGCTCTGGTGGCCAAGGCGGCGGCAGGGCAGGAAGCGGTTTACGGGGTGAACACCGGCTTTGGGAAACTGGCCAGCCGGAAAATCGCGCCCGAAGACACCCAAACCCTGCAACGCAATCTGATCCTGTCCCATTGCTGCGGCGTGGGCGAGGCGTTGAGCCTTCCGCTAACCCGGTTGATGATGTCGCTCAAGCTGATGTCGCTGGGGCGCGGCGCCTCTGGCGTGCGTTGGGAGGTCTGCGCCCTGATCGAGGGAATGGTGAACGCCGATGTCATGCCGGTGATCCCAGCCCAAGGATCCGTTGGCGCATCAGGTGATCTGGCCCCGCTGGCGCATATGGCTGCGGCGATGATCGGCGAAGGCCGGGCGGTCTATCAGGGCGAAGAAATGTCTGGCAGCGAGGCCCTGAGCCGCGCGGGATTGACCCCTGTGGTGCTTGGTCCCAAGGAAGGGCTGGCCCTGATCAATGGCACCCAGTTTTCGACCGCCTGCGCCCTTGCAGGGCTGTTTGAGGCCCAAAACGCGGTGCGCAATGCAATGGTGATTGCCGCGCTCAGCACCGATGCGATCATGGGCTCCACCGCGCCTTTGGTTGCGGATATTCACAGCCTGCGTGGCCATGCCGGACAGATCGACGTGGCCGAGGCCATGCGCGATTTGATGGAAGGCTCGGAAATTCGCGAAAGCCACCGCGAGGACGACACCCGCGTACAAGACCCTTATTGCATCCGCTGCCAGCCGCAGGTTCTAGGCGCGGCATGGGACGTGATCCGTCAGGCGGCGCATACGCTTGAGGTTGAGGCCAACGCTGTCACCGACAATCCGCTGGTTCTGGTGGGCGAAGGGCACATCGTGTCAGGTGGGAACTTCCACGCCGAACCTGTAGGCTTTGCTGCCGATATGATCGCGCTGGCCATCGCCGAGATTGGCGCGATTGGTCAGCGCCGCGTGGCGCTGATGGTGGACCCGACGCTCAGCCATGATCTGCCGCCGTTCCTGACCCCTGATCCGGGGCTGAACTCTGGCTTTATGATCGCCGAAGTGACCACCGCCGCGTTGATGAGCGAGAACAAACATCTGGCCAACCCTTGCGTGACCGACAGCACGCCCACATCCGCCAACCAAGAGGACCACGTGAGCATGGCCGCGCATGGCGCTTACCGTCTGGCGCGGATGAACCGGAACCTGTCTGCGATCCAGGCGGTCGAGGCAATGTGCGCCGCCCAAGGGATCGAGGCGCGGGCGCCGCTTGCGACCTCTGCGCGATTACAGCGGGTGATCGACCGCTTGCGACAGGAGGTTCCGACCTTGGGCAAGGACCGCTATCTCGCGCCCGACATTGAAACCACCACAGCGTTGGTTCGCAGCGGTGCATTGGTGGAGGCGGCGCAATGATCGAGGTCACCCAAGGAGGCAGCCCGATTGTCCTGGGCATGCCGCACACCGGCACGGAGGTGCCGCCCGACATATGGGACAAACTCAACGAACGTGGTCAGGCGCTGGCCGATACCGATTGGCATATTGATCGCCTTTACAAAGGCTTGGGACTGGACGTTACAGTGGTGCGCACACCTGTTCATCGCTATGTCATCGACCCCAATCGCGGTCCCGATGACGCCAGCCTTTATCCGGGGCAAAACACAACAGGTCTGTGCCCGTTAACGGATTTTGAAGGATTTCCAATTTACCATGAAGGGCAAGAACCGGATGCAGATGAGATTTCGCGCCGCCGTGCGCAGTATCACGCGCCCTATCATGAGGCTTTATCCACAGAACTGGCGCGGGTGAAGGCAAAACATGGCATTGCTTTGCTGTACGATTGCCACTCAATCCGGTCGGTTATCCCCTATCTTTTTGACGATACCCTGCCTGATCTGAACATCGGCACCAATTCCTCCACAAGCTGCGGAATGTTTGTGGAGCGGGCTGTGGAAACCCGCTGCCGCGCCGCGCAGGATTATACCAGTGTCCTCAATGGCCGTTTCAAGGGTGGCTGGACAACGCGACACTATGGGCAACCTGCGGAAAACATTCACGCAATCCAGATGGAGCTGGCCCAATCCACCTATATGGACGAGACGCCGCCATGGCAGTGGCGTGCCGACAAGGCAGAACGGCTCAGACCGGTTCTTTACCGTATTCTCAATGACTTGACCGAGCTTCTTTATGAAAGGCAGCAACGATGACAAATCCCCGTCACAACACCCGAGACATCTTTCCTGCCACCGGCACCGAGCTGACAGCCAAAAGCTGGATGACCGAAGCGCCGATGCGCATGCTCATGAACAACCTGCACCCGGATGTGGCTGAAAACCCACATGAATTGGTGGTTTACGGTGGTATTGGACGCGCCGCCCGCACATGGGAAGATTTTGACCGCATCGTCGCCGCTCTGACCGATCTGGAGGGCGATGAAACGCTGCTTGTGCAATCGGGCAAGCCTGTGGGCGTATTCAAAACCCACGAAAACGCCCCCAGAGTGTTGATTGCAAACAGCAATCTGGTGCCGCACTGGGCCAACTGGGACCACTTCAACGAACTCGATAAACGCGGGCTGGCGATGTACGGCCAGATGACTGCAGGATCGTGGATTTACATTGGAACTCAAGGGATTGTGCAAGGAACTTACGAAACTTTTGTCGAGGCGGGCCGCCAGCATTACGATGGCAATCTGACCGGCAAATGGATCCTGACCGGCGGTCTGGGCGGCATGGGCGGCGCACAGCCCTTGGCGGCGGTTATGGCGGGCGCGTGCTGTCTCGCGGTTGAGTGCAACCCCGACAGCATCGACTTCCGCCTGCGCACGAGATATCTCGACGAAAAGGCCGAGACACTGGACGAAGCGCTTGAGATGATCGACCGCTGGACCAAGGCGGGCGAGGCCAAATCCGTGGGGCTGCTTGGCAATGCTGCCGACGTGTTTCCCGAACTGGTCAAACGCGGCGTGCGCCCTGATATCGTGACCGACCAGACCAGCGCCCACGACCCGCTTAATGGCTATCTGCCGCAGGGCTGGACTATGGGCGAATGGCGCGCCAAACGCGAGAGCGACCCCAAAGCCGTCGAAAAGGCTGCCCGCGCCAGCATGAAGGTGCACGTGGCCGCGATGGTGGATTTCTGGAACGCCGGTGTGCCGACGCTGGATTACGGCAACAACATCCGGCAGGTCGCCCTGGAAGAGGGGCTGGAGAACGCCTTTGCCTTCCCCGGATTTGTGCCAGCCTACATTCGCCCGCTGTTCTGCCGCGGCGTTGGCCCGTTCCGCTGGGCGGCGCTGTCGGGGGATCCCGAGGATATCTACAAGACCGATCAGAAGGTCAAAGAGCTGATCCCCGACGATCCGCATCTGCACAAATGGCTGGATATGGCGCGGGAACGCATCTCGTTTCAGGGTCTGCCGGCGCGGATTTGCTGGGTGGGATTGGGGCTGCGAGACAAGCTGGGCCTGGCGTTCAACGAGATGGTGCGCAATGGCGAGTTGAAAGCACCGATTGTGATTGGCCGCGATCATCTGGACAGTGGATCCGTGGCCAGCCCGAACCGTGAGACCGAGGCCATGAAAGACGGCTCCGACGCGGTCAGCGATTGGCCATTGTTGAACGCGCTGCTCAACACCGCTTCCGGCGCAACCTGGGTGTCGTTGCACCACGGCGGCGGCGTTGGCATGGGCTTTAGCCAGCATTCGGGCATGGTGATCTGTTGCGATGGCACCGAAGAGGCCGATGCGCGGATCGCTCGGGTGCTGTGGAACGATCCGGCCACCGGGGTCATGCGTCATGCCGATGCGGGCTATGATATTGCGCTGGACTGTGCCCGCGAGAAGGGGCTGAACCTGCCCGGTATTCTGGGGTAAACGCCTGCCTCTGAGGGCGGATTGAGGGGCCAGCCCCTCAAACTCCCCGGTGGTATTTGGGGCCAAAAAGGGGGAGGGGCGTCGGATCGATCGGCAGCCCCTTTTCTATTGGGCGGTTTGGGATTGCAGTTGGCGCACCAATTGGGGAGTTTGACGCATAAGTCATTGGTCGCACCAAGGGAGGATCAGAGATGTTTTTGAACAACGCGTGGTATGTGGCGGCGTGGGATCATGAGATCACCCGTGATCTGGCGCGGATCACGGTGCTTGAGCGGCATATCTGTGTGTTTCGGACCCAAAAAGGTGCGGTTGTGGCCCTTGATGATGCCTGCCCGCATCGCAAACTGCCTTTGTCGATGGGCCGGATAAAGGGTGATACTGTTGAATGCGGCTACCATGGGCTGACCTTTGATTGTGTCGGGCAATGCACTTGGGCGCCGGGGGGGCGCATCCCGTCCGAGGCGCGGGTGCATGCCTATCCGACCCATGAGAAATATGGGTTGGTCTGGATTTGGATGGGCAATCCCGTGCTGGCAGATCCAGAAGATATTTTCGAGATTGAAAATTGGGGTGATCCAAGTTGGGGGATCAACCGCGGTGCGGCGATGGAGCTGAACTGCAATTATTTATTGATGTGTGACAATCTGTTGGATCCGACACATGTGGCCTGGGTCCATGGTGGCAGCTTTGGTCAGGCTGCGACGCGGGACACGCCGCTGCGGGTAAAAAAGACCGAAGATGGGGTGATTGTGCATCGCTGGATGATGGATGTGGAGCCGGCACCGTTTTACAAGAAGGTCATCGGCTTTGAGGGCAATTGCGACCGGTTGCAGCATTACGAGGTCCGCTATCCCAGCCATGCCATGATCCGCGCGGTGTTCACGCCGGCGGGCACGGGTGGGCCGGAAGGGCCGCTGGATCGGGATACATTTATCATGGACAGCTATAATTTCATGACTCCAACCACGGCCGGGCAGACCCGCTATTACTGGTTCCAGCTGCGCAATATTCGCCCCGATGATGCAGAGTTGAGTGCTATGATGAGCGAGGATGTGCGCCAGGCCTTTGAAGAGGACCGCGCCGTTCTGGATGCGGTTCAGAAGGGGATGGCCGACAAGACCAGCCCACATATCGACCTGCCCATCGATGGTGGGCAGCTGCGGTTTCGCAGGCAATTGGAAGCGATGATTGCGCAGGAAGCTATGGTAGATGCGAAGATGCAGTCATAGAGGCTAGTTGCCTGCCCTCTGCATCATCATTTCGTGCACCGCATGCATGCCCCTGTCGGCCATCGCCGAAACCTCGGCCGCGTGAAGATGCAGCGCAGCTACGATTTCGGGGTTTTCCGAAGTTTGCACCACGATGACCCCCTCTGCCGTGACATCAACCTTGGATGACATCTGATCCGGGTGCTCAAAGAAGATATCCAGAGTTGGACTTTGGATCATGATTTTCGGGTCATCTCCGCGTTCTACCCTGTCGATCATCCCGACGACATGCGAAACCAGAACATCCATGACCTCGGGCTGACTGGAATGGGTCACTGTGCGGATACCATCTGGCAAAATCTCAACGGTGCGGTCAATCAGGTGGAAATTCTGGAACATGACGGCCAATTCGGCACTCTCCTGCGCTGTGGCATTGGCCCCGCGCAGGCCCGGCATGCGGGCCATGTCATGTCCATGCCCCTGGGCGCCGTGGCCGGCAGTCTGCGCGCGGCCATCGCTGGTGTTTGTAAGGATCGTGGCCAGCAGAACAAATAGCAGTGCGCGTATGGAAGGTCGGTTGGGTGGACAGGCATTTGGGCGCATCATCGTAATTCTCCGCGTTTTCGGATGGTCGGATGATCACAAAGTAGCAGGAGTTGGCAGATAATCCTAAGAAAACGGCTGCTATGGTTGGTTCTGAGTGCAGTTGATCATCAGCTAGGCTTTTGTGCCTGAGCCGGTCTTGTCGGGGGAGGAAGGTGGAGGCGAGTACCGGAATCGAACCGGTGTACACGGATTTGCAAGACCTTGAATGTATTTGAAAATATTACAGAGTTTGTTTAGACGAAGGGCCGAAAGCGGCGGAACATACGGTGAATGTTTAGACAGAGATTTAGACGTGCTAGAAGCCGACCGAATAGATACCTACCGGCTCAGAAATACACCTGTGTGATTGCGGGATCCTCGGAAAACATCTACGGTTAGCAAAGGGCCTTAGAGTTAGCGTTGAGGTTAGCAAGAGAAATCGTGTGAATGGTACATGGACTTCTAGCGGGATTAAGACACCTCATTCATAGGAGTGATCATGTTCACGAAAGTTGGCAGAGTGGTAAGTGTGATTACAATACTCTTGGGATTGGCTGCTATTGCTGCTTCATTCGTTGTAGCACCAGACATTTCTTCCTCAGAATTCAACCGTGCTTCCATTGCAAAATCTACACTCTGGCTGTCGCAAGGAGCTGCCCTGTTGTTTTTAGGGTTGGTCCTCGGAGTCCTGTGTGAAATCAGCACGAAATTGGATGGATGGGAATAGGTTGGTTTTGCTCTGTGGAGATGTTAACAGTCTTTTTCGTCCCAAAGCCAACTTTGAATAGCAAAAAGCTCGCTGCACAGCAGCTTGCCAAAAGCAGCCATTCCGGTTCAAGCTTTGCGTAATACATTTCTGCTTGATCGCTCATTTCCTAGGAGACCATTCTTGATATCGGGCAACAGTGTAATTGGTCGTGAATTGGGGCGAACGCATCCGCTAGCAGTTGACGTAAGGGGTTCCGCAAAATTCTCGAACTGTGGGAACTATCGCTTCTACTTAAGTCGCGGCTGGGGTGAAGGCCCAACCATCATGTGGCTTTGTATGAACCCATCATCAGCAACTGACATATTAGACGACGACACCTCTCGCAAATTAACACGACACTCTCGCCGTCTTGGGTTTGGCCGACTATTCCTGCTGAATGTTATGGACTATCGCGCCACCGACCCAGATCAGCTTCCAATAGGTGGCGAAGTATCTCCAGAAAACATCCCAGAAATTACGAGGTGTGCTCGCTGGGCTGACACGACTGTCCTCGCTTTTGGTCGTTTGGGAAAAAGAGCTTGGAGAGAGCATGCGAGACGAGCAACTGCTGCCTGCGCTGGCAATGCTCTAATGTGTGCTGCGGAGAATGGAGATGGCTCGCCGAGGCACCCAGTGATGTTTCCAAGAGAATTTCAGCTTGCAATGCACCAATTGAACCCACCTAGGGTTTAACGGCCCAGAACGGACCTTTATTGATGCGCTCATCACCGCAGTGCAGCTTCAACAAATCCATTACTTGACTCGCGGCGGTGCAGGTTCGCAATGCCAAAGCCGCTACCCTTCTTGAGAAGTGGATTCCTTTTGAGCATTAACCTTTCTCTTTTGATCAAAATAGAAATTCACCCGGATCACAATTCTATAGAAGGTGAACACACTTTCGAAGAGGACGAAGAAAAATACAGCAATTAGCAGGCGGTGAGCAATTTCCAAATACCCACGAACGTTTTCCAAGGTCTTACCTTGAAATGAAAGGCCGCTAGAAATGCTGTCTGCGAAAGATGAAAGACCTGTAACGTCGAATGCGAAAAGAAGCGCAAGCAAAACACTTAGAAATGTTGCTACATTATAGTAGGAAATATTGAAGAAAAGCTCGTCGGAAAGCACATTAAGTCGCTTCCGCCTGGCTTTGTCTTCAAGACCCTTAGCTTGCTCTTCCTTTTCCCTTTCGCTGCTTACCAAGAAAAAAAGCACACTGAACCCAAAGCCTACGAGTATGGATTGCACAGTGATTACTGAAGACACCACCGTATCTGATGGGGTTCCTGCCACCCAAGCGACGACAAGAGATACGGCCAAAAAAGACAGCATTCTTGGAACGACACTTTTCCTTCGACTGGAGCGATTGTCGTAGAAAGTGCTGTTATTCCGCCGGACTATCTCGACAAGGTTAGTCATCCATCACCTTGTCAATGATTTCTTCAGCAAGCTTTTTCAGCATCTTAACCTTCGCTTTCTCCAGAACTGGCCAGCCATCGTCATCAAGCTCAACGTCCAGATGAAACTTCGTTGCCCTACTTGACTGCCCGAATAGATACACGGTCTTTGTGCTGCGTGATTTCTTTTTTCGTACAGTGACAACACAGTCTCGAATGTCATCGTCATCAACTGAAAAAATCTCGTTTTTGCTTAGCATCGCAGCCACTTGCTTCTTTATCTCGGCTATAGGTTGACCCACCATAGAGAGTAGCTTCTCCCGTACTGTGAGTTCGAATGCCTCATCCTTTCCCGACTTCTTGAACGCGACCATACTGCCACTACTGAATACATTCCCGGCTGCCAAAGCCTCGCTGTTGCTAGACAAAGTGACCCTGACTTCTTGCGGAATCGTGTTCATGTAGTCCTCTGCCTCCGAGAAGTACGAGCAGGACCTAGCGTTCGGTCCAAGACCCAACATCCTCAATAGTGACCGGCTAAGTGAACTGTAATCTCCGTAGTTCCCTAGATATTGGCAGCCTAGGTAGATTCGACCGCCCTCCGAGTAGTAGAGCAGGAAGCAGAAATTCCGTAAATTAAGTGTCTCAGCAGCGATCTTCCCCTTCTCAGTATTCTCAAATGAATGCCCCCAATAGGCAGAACGGAATTGGCCAAAAAAAGTCCGATCATCAACTCTTTCCAGTTCAAGGAATGGAACGATTTTTCCGTACTTCACACCGTCAAAATCGTTTGAATCGTTAAGATTCGGTTCTGGTTGCGCTTCAATCTTAGCTACAAGATCATCGAACTCCTGCTTCAAGAATTTCGATGCATTAAACTGTCCGTTTTCTTGACGAACGCCTTTTTCGAAATAGTGAAAGCTGACAGATACGCTTTCTTTCATGCTTGTTGTTGGCAAATCAACTGTCCCTAACTGCTACACCCGAAGTTGTATAGCTAGCGGGGCCTATTGCCAAGAATGGAAAGCCGTGGCCCAATTCTCGCGTACAGTGGTCGTCGGATTTCTCTCGGCAAACTTCACACTGACGAATTTACCTGCTTTGGCGCTTCTACGGTTCTTTCCTGTCGTGTGCCGCCTCCTTTTCTTTAGAGGCCAACATAGTTGCCATCCGCGCCCAGATCAAGAACGTAAAGGGAACAAATGTCGCAGCCAGCTTGACTTAGCTGCTTTGCTGCTTGCCAATCGTCATACTCGCAATTGTAGGGAGCTTCCGCTCTTCGCCTTTCATGTGCTGATAGCGTGAGAGCTTCGAGCGCTACGCCAACCTCGCTCCCCGAAGACCCATCTATCGGAGGGAACGCGAGGCGCTTCCCCCGCCGTCGGCAGACCATACTTGACACAGCGCGTGTTCTGAATCACTTCAGTAACACGCGGTGACGCATATATCCCTCGATCCAATACTGCATCTAGTGCAGGGACCCCGAAAGCGTGTTCTCTCCGGAGGCCTACGATTTACCGTGACCGAGTTCACAAAGTGTTACGCTTTGTTTCAGCCTGCTTATACATCTAGTGCAGGGTTCCGTGATCGCCGATTTGCAGTGGCTGGCTAACTCAACCTAACTGACTCCCAGAACGGTTTGCATGGGACTTTCCCATTCGTCCCTCTGGACGCGCGAACCTGATACGAGGGTTGTGCTAGTTATGGTGATGAAGAGAGCTAACATTCTGACCAATCAACTTTACAAGTTATTGAACAGGTTCATTTCGGCAGAAACCTATCGAGCAGGCGCGAAGCCGAACCGTCAAACGGGCGGCGAAGCTAAGCCGCGTCTGCGGCGCATATCAACTCACTTCTTCCCTTCGGCATACGACTTTGGGGGTCTCGCACTAGTAGCCCCCTCCGGTGGACGCCATGTCCACTACTAGGATCGAACAACGCGCGCTCAGCCTTCTCAAAGCCTTCGAAAGCGCAGGTAAGGCGGTCAGCCGTGTCACAGTTGAAGGCAAGCGCATCGAACTTGTGCTATCCAAAGAGCGTGAGGATGACGAATACGCGGGGATAGACATGCGCCATGACCAAACGTGAGCTTCCGAAACACGTCTACCAGCAGCGCAACGGGCTGTACTTCCAGCGGCGCGGTTGGTCGTCCCAGAAGTTCGAGAATGAGTTTGGAACGCCCGCTTTCTGGAAAGAATATGCGGACATTCTCAGTCAGAAGGACAAGCCGCGCGTCGTCACCTCTCGAACCTTCCATGCGCTCATCAAGAGCTATCACAAGTCGCCCCGTTACGCGAATTTGAAGACGCGCACGGCGCTCGATTATGACAAGCATCTTGTCTTCTTCGCCTCCATCATGGGTGACCGGAACCCGGCAAAGATGCAGCGCAAGGATGTAATCCGTTTGCGCGATGCGAATGCCGACAAGGCGTACTTCGCCAATTACTCGCTGCGGGTCCTCAGGGTGCTCATGGAGCACTGTGTGGACCTCGGCTGGCGAGATAATAATCCCGCAAGGGGCGTCCCTGAACTCAAGACAGTGAAGAAAGAGCGTGAACCGTGGCCTCAGGAGCTTTTAGAGGCCTATCGGGACCGTTGCCCGATAGGGACACGGGAACGGCTTGTCATGGAGCTGTGCGTTGGCACGGGTCAGAGGATCGGCGACGTTCTAGAAATGCGGTGGTCCGACATTCAGGACGGCGCATTCTTCGTTCGGCAGAACAAGACGAAGAAAGAGCTTTGGGTTCCGATCCTCGATGAGCTGAAAGCGGCTCTCGACTCTGCAAGCCGTCACTCAGTCTTCATCCTCACCAATGAGTGGGGGACCAACCGTTGGTCTTACCGTGGGGCCTCAGCGGCGGTCAGGAAGGTCAGGGACCAAATCGGCGCTCTTGACTACGACATTCATAGCTGGCGCTACAACGCCGCCTGCGAGCTTGTCGAAGCGGGTTGCAGCGATGATCTGGTAGCGGCTGTCACCGGCCAAAGTCCGGCCATGGTGCTCCACTATACCAAGAAAGTCCGGCAACGGATTCGAGCGCAGCAGGCGCAGCAAAAGCGAACAGAGTGGAACCGTAATTAGGTCGGGCAGGTTTTCTTCCATGCTAGCCGAAACAATCGGCGGATCGGAGGAAACTTGGAAGATGCCTTTATCACACTGATCACTGTGCTGTGGGCCGCTTTGGTGCTGTACCTAGTGCTCTGGCTCTATGTCCTATTACCAGCAGGCATGGCGAAAAAGAGAGGTCGCAGCCAAGCAATCTGGGTTGTTGTCTCAGTACTCGTCACACCATTCCTAGCGATACTGCTGCTTTGGGCGTTTAGAGATGCAGAGACTTAGGTCTCTTCGGCACACATTTGTACCGCGCATCGCGACCCAAAACAGAACAGAACAAAAACAGAATGTTTAGACATTTGTTTAGACTCGCTTCCGCGAGATTCGCAAAAATCGGTTAAGTCATTGATTTTAAATGGAGGCGAGTACCGGAATCGAACCGGTGTACACGGATTTGCAATCCGCTGCGTAACCACTCCGCCAACTCGCCGCCTGTGGTCGTGGCACTGCTAACGGATCATTTAAGCGGCTGCAAGATGCGACTTGCGGGAAAGTGCATGCTAGCCGTTGCTGACAGCCCCGCGATGTGGCACATCTGTTTGAGAAGAATCTGAACGTATGAGTTTAGCTGATGAGTGATTTCACTGCCCGCCGCACAATGATGGTCGATACACAGGTCCGTCCATCCGATGTGACCAAATTTCCAATCATTGACGCCATGTTGACGGTACCGCGCGAGGACTTTGTGCCAGCGGCCCGGCGCGAGGCGGCTTACCTGGGCGAGAACCTGGATTTGGGGCAGGGTCGGGTTCTGTTGGAGCCGCGCACTTTGGCGAAGATGCTGGATGCCCTGGCGATCGGGAACAGGGAAATGGTGCTCGATCTGGGGTGCGGCATGGGATACTCGGCCGCCGTTATCGCCCACATGGCCGAGGCTGTTGTCGCCGTCGAGGAAGATGAATCAATGGCTGCCGAGGCGCAGGAAGCCCTGACCGCGGCAGGTGCGGACAATGTGATCATGCATGTCGGCCCGATTGCCGAAGGTGTGGCGCAGCATGGACCATATGATGTGATTGTGGTCGAAGGCGGCGTCGCCACCTTGCCTGATGCGATTTTGGACCAACTCAAGGATGGTGGCCGCATTGCCTGTCTTTTTATGGAGGGGCAATTGGGCGAGGTTCGGATTGGCTACAAGCGCGGCGATCAGGTGAGCTGGCGCATGGCGTTCAACGCGGCAGCTCCTGTGTTGCCTGGGTTTGAAAAAACGGCTGAATTCCAGCTTTGAATTTCGGGCACCTGTCAGGTGCCGATTGTATTGAAATAGTAAGAGGCGTTCGAAATGCGGTCTGCAAAAACATCGTTCAAATCGCGATTGCTGGGCGGGGTTCTGGCGGTTGCTGCCGGATTTGCAGTGCCGCAGGCGGTCACGGCAGAAACGCTCGCGGATGCGCTTGTCGGAGCCTACAAACACTCCGGCTTGCTGGAGCAGAACCGTGCCCTGCTGCGGGCCGCTGACGAGGATGTCGCCATCGCTGGATCGGCGCTCAAGCCGGTTGTCCGTTGGACTGCCGCCGCCACGCAGAGCTTTGGCCAGGTGCGCACTGCCGCCACGGGCGGCGCTGTTGCGAATGACGATTTGACCGCGTCGCTGAACCTGATTGCAGAATTGCTGATCTACGACGGTGGTGCACGGAAATTCCGCGTTGAGGCCACCAAGGAAACGGTTCTGGCGACCCGCGATGCGCTGGTGAATGTAGAGCAGCAGGTACTTTTGCGGGCCATCGCCGCCTATATGGGCGTGCTGGAAGCTTCTGAATTTGTGGCTCTTCGCACCAATAACGTCCGACTGCTGACCCAGGAATTGCGCGCCGCCCGCGACCGGTTTGAAGTGGGCGAAGTGACCCGCACCGATGTTGCCCTTGCCGAAGCACAGCTTGCGCAGGCCCGCAGCGGTCTGGCGGGTGCGCAGGGCGACCGGCTTCGCGCGATCGAAGAATATCGCAATGCCGTCGGCCGCAAGCCCGGCCAGTTGCGGGCCGCGCCGCCATTGCCGTCCATCAGCGAAAGCGTTGATGCAGCCAAGGCCTTGGCCGTGCGTGTGCATCCCCTGCTTTTGTCCGCACAGCATCAGGTGGCTGCCGCTGATTTGCTGACCCGCGCTGCCGAAGCGGATATGTCGCCGCAGGTGAGCCTGAACGGGCGGCTTGGCTTGAGCGAAAACCTAAGTTCCAGCGACTTCAACCACAGTGGGTCTGTCGGGATCGAGCTGGGACAGACGATCTATCAAGGTGGCCGTCTGTCCGCGGGCGTACGGCAGAACAAAGCCCGCAGCGATGCGCAGCGGGCGAACCTGCATACTGTTCGTCATGATGTGCAACAATCGGTTGGCAACGCCTATGCCAACCTCGCATCGGCCCGCGCACAATTGTCCGCCTCCGAACGCCAGATTCGCGCAGCGAGCATTGCCTTCCGTGGCATCCGCGAAGAGGCCGCCTTGGGTGCACGGACCACGCTGGATGTTCTGGACGCCGAACAATCCTTGCTGGACGCGCAGTCCCTGCAGGTCTCGGCCCGCGCCAACCTTTATGTGGCGGCCTATACATTGCTGTCCGCCACCGGTCGTTTGACGGTCAAGGATCTCAAACTGCCCGTGCAGACCTATGATCCTGCGGCCTATTATAATTTGGTCAAAGACAGCCCGGCCAAACGCTCCAAACAGGGCAAACAGTTGGATAAGGCGCTCAAAGGTATCCTTAAAAACTGACCAATTGTAACCAACCATTGTGAGAATCCGGTGTTCGCGTTAAACTGGCGAGCGAGGAAAGAGTGGTAATGATATGTCCGACCCCGTCACAAATGCCGAGGTAGAAGATGTTTTGTCTTCGATCCGGCGTCTGGTTTCAGAAGACAAACGCCCGATGCAGGCCTTCAAAGAGCCCGAGCCCAAAGAGGCAGAACCAAGCGACCGCTTGGTGCTGACGCCCGCCTTGCGGGTGGCGGATTCCCCGGCTGAGAAAGAAGCTGAACAGAGCGCCGAAGCGCCGCAGTCGGCAGATGAATTTGCGCGAAACCTCCAGCAGATAACTGCCGCAGCAGAGACCGCTCAGGCAGGGACCGAAAGCGCCGAGAAAAACCATGACAGCGCGCCAACGAATGCGGACCTGCACAAATTGTTCGAAGACGCGCCATCACACGAAGACAACACTGCGCCGGATCAGGATTACTCAGATGATCCTTACGGTTTTGCAGATGATGCAGATGATGCAGGCGCTGATGGTGTCGATGATGAACAATCCTGGCTGCGCCGCATGCCGGAAGACGACGAGGCTTCCGAGGGTGATGCTTCCGATGGTAATGACGCGCCCGTGGGCACCGCGTCCCTGACCGCAAAAATCGAGGCGCTGGAAACCGCAATTGGCAATATTTCCGACACCTGGGAACCTGACAGCCCGGGCGAGGATGAATATTCCGGTACCGATGCCCCCGGAATGGCGTGGGAAGACGAGGCGGGCGATCAACCTCAGACCGCCCAGCAGCCAGAGCCATCTCGGGACACTCAAAGTGATCTAACCGCTGTGATGGAAGAAGCTTCGGACGACGAAGAGGACGCATCACCAGGTATTTTTGCCTCAACACGCCATCACGCGGCGGATGCGCCCGATCGGCCCGAAGCTTCCATGCGTAGTCCAGACGTTCTGCTGACCCCGCCGCCGGTGGAGCAGACCGCCACTGCGGCGGTTGAGGACGATTTTGAATACGGAGCAGACGATCAGGTGATCGACGAAGAGGCACTGCGCGATCTGGTGTCTGAGATTGTCCGTTCAGAATTGCAGGGCGCTTTGGGTGAGCGGATCACCCGCAATGTCCGCAAATTGGTGCGCCGTGAAATTCACCGTGCCTTGACCGCACAGGAAATGGAATAGCGCAGCTTAACGCGCTATTTCGCCAGCCACCGATAGCATTAGATCGACGTCCATGTAACGTTCGACGTGATCGGCCAGCGCATCAAGTGCGGCTTCGACGCCGGCTTCGAACACCACAGATGACGTGCCGCCCAGCTCCTCCAAGAAAGCGGCCCGGAAGGCATCCGAGCTGAAGATCCCATGCATATAGCAGCCCCGCACGCGTCCATCGACACTGGCAGCGCCCTCGGGGCGGCCAGCGAAATCAAGCCACGCACGGCCCGTATCCGGCCCAGATGTTTCGCCGATGTGGATCTCGTAGCCGTCAAGGGAAGCGCCGCTTTGTGGATGGGTGCCGGACTTCAGCGACAAATGTTTGACCGGCGCCATCACCGTTTCGATGTCCAGATGCCCAAGGCCCGCAACCTCTGACGGTTCGCCCTCAATCCCGTGCGGATCGGCAATGCGCTGGCCCAACATCTGATAGCCGCCGCAGAGGCCAAGAACATGCCCGCCGCGCCGGATGTGTGCGGCAAGATCAATATCCCAGCCCTCGGCGCGGAAGGCGGCCAGATCGGCGATGGTTGCCTTGCTGCCCACCATCAACACCAGATCTGCATCGGCGGGCAGGGGGCTGCCCGGCATGATCATCCGAAGATCGACGCCCGGCTCTGCGGCCAGCGGATCAAGATCGTCAAAGTTTGAGATGCGCGGCAGACGCGGCACCGCGATCACGATCCCGTCGCCGTGTGATCGGGCCCGCGCGGGCAAGTCCATCACATCCTCGGCGGGCAGGCGGTGCGCCTGATCAAACCACGGGATCACACCCAGCGAGGGCCAGCCGGTGCGCCGGGCGATGTCGTCGCGCCCCGCATCAAACAAGCTGCGGTCACCACGAAACTTATTGACGGCAAAGCCCCGCACCAATGCGTCGTCCTCTGCGTCCAGCACGGCCTGCGTACCGACGATCTGCGCGATCACGCCACCCCGGTCGATATCGCCCATCAAGATCACCGGCACATGCGCCGCGCGGGCAAAGCCCATGTTGGCAATGTCACCCGCCCTCAGATTGGTCTCGGCGGGGCTCCCGGCCCCTTCAACGATGATCAAATCGCACCCCTCGGCCAGACGAAGAAAGGACTGCAACACCGCGGGCATCAGAGCGTTCTTGTTCTTGCCAAAGGCGGCGGCCTCTTGATGGCCGGCAATCTGCCCCTGCACGATCACCTGTGCCCCCGTAGCGGTCTGCGGCTTGAGCAGGATCGGGTTCATATCCGTGTGAGGCGCGACGCCCGCCGCACGGGCCTGCAAGGCCTGCGCCCGGCCAATCTCGCCGCCATCCTCGGTCACGGCAGCGTTGTTGGACATGTTCTGTGGCTTGAAGGGGCGCACAGCCATGCCGCGCCGGGTGCAGGCGCGGACCAGCCCTGCAACAATCATGGATTTGCCGACATTGCTGCCGGTGCCTTGGATCATAATGGCTTTGGTCATGGGGGGCCTTTGTCCGTTTGACCGCAAAATGGCGCAATTCGAACTGGGGCGAAAGAGCGTTGGCGACCAACAAACCGGAAAGAACGGCGCAAAGGCAAAAGGCGGCGCACAAAAACAAAAGACGCAGCCCGAAGGCTACGTCTTTTTGTCAGTCTTATGCGTGGATACCTAGGCCGCTTCGGCCTGCTGTGCGGCATTGCGACGCTCGGATTCTTCGCGCGACAGCGCAACAGAGGTCCGGACACCCTTGCCAACAAAATTCATCAGACCTTCCACAACACGTTCGTTGGGGTCGATACCTGCACAGCTCAATACTTCACGGCCGTCGCGCGAACGCGCCCAGCGTGCAATCTGCTCGGGACCATTGCCATACTTCTTGTCGTCAGCAATAGCGTCGTCCAGCGCAGCCAGTACCACAGCTGCGAAAAGTTTACGGGCACGGTTGCCTTGTTCGTTATTGAAAGCGGTGCCATCAACGAAATCTTTCATCTCGTCGTCCTTTCCATTATTCTTGCTCTTGTCATTTCGGCGTGAAGCCCCTTATGACGGATATCGCGCGATTCGGATACCAATTTTTTGCATAACTCCTATGCATTTGACGCATGCCTGTCCGATTGAGCTACGAGATATCGTTGCCTTGCAGGGGGCGCACCTCCCAGATATAGAGCTGATCATCATTCTATCAACCTTTTGCCTTGGTTTGGACACATGCCTAAAATTAACGGAAATGAGATTCGCCCCGGTAACGTGCTGGAGCATAACGGCGGCCTTTGGGCGGCTGTGAAAGTCGATCACGTCAAGCCCGGCAAGGGCGGCGCGTTTGCCCAGGTCGAGATGCGCAACCTGCGCAACGGCTCAAAACTCAACGAACGTTTCCGGTCTGCGGACAAGGTTGAGAAAGTGCGCCTTGAGCAGAAAGATCAGCAATTTCTCTATGAAGACAGTGGGATGCTGGTTCTGATGGACACCAATACCTATGAGCAAGTGCAGCTTCCTGCCGAGCTTCTGGGTGATCGCCGCCCCTTCCTTCAGGACGGGATGATGGTGGTTGTGGAGTATCACGAGGACGAGGCGTTGAACGCGTCCTTGCCGCAAAAGGTCGTGTGCAAGATCGTCGAGACAGAGCCTGTCGTCAAAGGCCAGACCGCCGCGAATTCATTTAAACCGGCGACATTGGACAACGGCGTGCGCGTCAGCGTGCCGCCGTTCGTGGGTCAGGACGAAGATATCGTCGTGAACACCGAAACGATGGAATACGTTGAACGCGCCTGATTTCACGCTGCGATGACGTGGCGTCATAGCTCGGTCAAAATGGAAAGCCCCGGCATTGCCGGGGCTTTTTCGTATCAATCTGCTGGGTTCTGGTCCCATTGGACCATCGCGTCCCCGGCCTGCATCGGTCCCTTGGCCCGATCAAAGCGCAGATAGGCGATGCCGCGTCCCCCCGACTGGGTAAAGAGTGTGCCGGCAGGCTTGTCTCCCGCCAGGATTTCACTGCCCACCGGCGCCGCACCTTCAACGGCCACTGTGGCCAAACCCTTGCGCAGCTCGGTTTTGTGCTTCATGCGCGCCGTGACCTCTTGGCCCACGTAGCACCCTTTGCGGAAATCCACGCCATTCAGCCGCTCAAACCCAGCCTCAAGGATAAATGTGTCCGGCGTCAGCTCCACCCCGGTTTCCGGCACCAGATGCTCAACGCGCAGCGCCTCCCAGTCAATGCCGCTCTCCGGCTGCGGCGCATCGCGGTAAGCCCGCCAGCCTAGGGCAGGGTGCCGCGGGTCTGCATAACCGTCCGCAGGCACATCGCCCACACCGCGATGTAGATGCAGATCGGTCTGTTCAATTGCGACCTTGGCCCGCAGTTTGTACATGTTCAGCCGCTGCACCAGCATATCGCCAAGCGGTTCTGCCACGTCGAGCAGCACAGCATCGCCATCCCGGACCAAAAAGAAATCGGCCATGTATTTGCCCTGCGGCGTCAGCAATGCGGCGTAAACACCTCCGCCCTTTAACTTGGCAATATCATTGGTGATCAGCCCCTGCAGAAAATCAGTCGTGTCATCGCCTGTCAGGCGCAGAATACGGCGCGTGGTCATAGGTGTGTCCTTTGGCATTTTGCCATGACATATAGTCTGCAACGCCACATCAAAAGAGCCAATGATGCCCGCCCCCATTACCGTGATCATCCCGACCCTGAACGCCGAAGCGGTTCTGCCCCGCTGTCTGGAAAGCCTGATGGAGGGTTTGGAGGCCGGGTTGATCCGTGAATTGGTGATCAGTGATGGCGGGTCCAGCGATGCGACAGGCGCCCTGGCACAGGCTTGGGGCGCCGAAGTGGTGCAGGGGGCCGCGTCACGCGGCGGGCAGTTGCGCCGTGGCTGCGCAGCCGCCAAGGGCGATTGGTTGCTGGTGCTGCACGCCGACAGCCGCCTGTCATCCGGATGGGCCGACGCGGCCGCAAATGCGCTTGGCGCTGCGGATCAGGCCCATTGGTTTCAATTGCGGTTCGACCACGGCGGGTTGCCCGCACGGATCGTCGCCGGATGGGCCAATCTGCGCAGCCGCATGGGGTTGCCCTACGGGGATCAAGGGTTGCTGATCTCCAAGACGCTTTATGATGCGCACGGCGGCTATCAGGATATTCCATTGATGGAAGACGTGGCGCTGGCACGGGCCTTGAAAGGGCGGCTTGCTGGATTGGAGGTGCAGGTCACGACGAGTGCCGAAAAATATCGCCGTCAAGGATGGTTGCGCCGGGGCGGGCGCAATCTTTGGACCTTGCTGCGTTACTTTTCCGGGGCAGACCCCGAAACGCTCGCCGCTGCCTATCGCAGATAGCGGCCTACCCGCTGCCGAACAGGCGTTGCCCCAATCGTTGAATGAACCCCGGTTTGCTGGGCTTGGTGGCGCGGTCCTTGGCGCTGAGCGCGCGCAACCCTTTAACATCGCTGACGGTTTTGCCATCCTGAAATTGCAGGCGATAGAGATCGGCATAGATCCCGCCGCGCGACAACAGCTCATCATGGGTGCCTTCGTCCGTCACGCGGCCCCGGTCCATCACGACAATCTTGTCAGCGCTGCGGATCGTGGCAAGGCGGTGGGCGATTACAATGGTGGTGCGCCCCTTCGACAACCGGTCCAGTGCGTCCTGCACAACCTGTTCTGATTGCGCATCCAACGCCGAGGTTGCCTCATCCAGCAACAGCACAGGTGTATCGCGCAGCAAGGCACGTGCGATCACTACCCGCTGACGTTGACCGCCCGACAGGGCCGATCCGCGCGGGCCGACCAAGGTCTCGAGGCCTTTTTCAAGCTTGGGCAGAAAATCCGCGACATGAGCAGCTTTCAAGACCTCCTGCAGCCGCGTCTCGGTGACATCGGTGCGGCCCAGCACGATATTCTCGCGCAGGGTTTCGTCAAACAGCAGCGCTTCTTGTGTTACCACGGAAAACAGCCCGCGCAGATCAGTCATCTTCATCTGGTCCACCGCAACGCCGCCGATGCTGACACTGCCGTTTTGTGGATCGATGAGCCGGGTCAACACGTTGAAAATAGTCGATTTCCCTGCGCCGGAGGCCCCGACCAAAGCCGTGGTCTGCCCGGCCTTTGCGGTCAGGGTCAGACGATCGAGCACCTTGGCCTCACCGTAAGACAGGTCCACATCCTTCAGAACGATATCGGTGTTCGTGGTCGGCGCAGCGACAGGGCTGGCCGGATCTTTCAACCGCAGGGGCGCTTCGAGCAACTCGCGAATGCGTTCCAGTGCCGCTGCTGCAACCTGCCACAAGCCGCTGATCCCGCCCAGACGGCGCAGGGGACTAAAGGTGAACCCCATGGCGGTGAAAAAGGTCATGAACTGGCCAATGGTCTTGTCCCCCGAGATGATCTCGGAACCGCCATAAAGGATCACCGCCATGAAGCCGACACCGGACATGATGTCGATCATTCCCGGAATGGCCGAATTGCCAAAGGCGGCGCGGACTTCTGTGCCGATGAATTTGTCAGTCAAATCGCGGTATTGCCGCGCCTGATAGGACTCCAGCGCGTTCAGTTTGACCTGAACAATCCCGTGGAACACCTCATCCAGACGGGTTGCCAGATTGGCACCCAGATCCTTGGCCTCGCGGGACCGGCGGCGCACAAACCGCTGCGCTGCGGCGGCCGGCAGCACCATGACCGGAATGCCAACGCAGGCCAGCAGGGCCCAGACCGGATCAATGGATATCGCAACACCCAGAAGCACCATCAACCCGATGAAATCACGCCCCGCGCCGGTGATCACCGCCCGCCAGACATCCCCGACAGAGTTCACATCCGACTGCACCCGCTGGATCAGGAAACCGGGCGGATGCGATTGATGGAACGCGCCGTCCTGTTTCATCATCCGGTCCAGCAGATCGATGCGCATGTCCGCCGCCGTGCGCTGCGCCACGCGGGTCAAAAGCACCTTTTGTGACACCCCGGCCACGGCCCGCAGAATGAAAATGCCGATCAAGACCAGCCCGACCCAAAGCAGGGCGTCCTTTTCTCCGGCGACAAAGACCTGATCGAACATCGGCTCCATCAGCCGCGCCAAAGCGCCCAGCGTACTGCCTTCGATGATCATAAAGAACGTGGCCAGCGCCATAAGGCCAATATGCTTTTTCAGGTAGTTTTTCCAAAGCCAGCGCAGCAGATCACCGGACGTGTAGGTTTGGTCATTCATCCCCGGTTGATCCTTTCGAAACCCTTTGGTCGTTGTACGTAACGCGGCCGAGCAGGGCAAGTGTCCGCCATCTGGTTGACGCCGCATCCAAGCAGCCTAATGTGCGGTTGAAACTCCATAAATTCAGGGCCGACATGACACATTCCATCTCACTGGCGCAGGGGCGTTCCTATCTGGCTATCCCCGGACCTTCGGTTCTGCCCGAAGCCGTGCTGAACGCGATGCACCGGCCGACACCCAACATCTATGCCGGTGAACTGGTCGAGATGATGCCGGGGCTGATGGAGGATCTCAAAAAGGTCGCCCGCACCAAACATCACGCGGCCATGTATATCGGCAATGGCCACGCGGGATGGGAGGCGGCGCTGTGCAACGTTATCATGCCCGGCGACAAGGTTTTGGTGCCTGCTACCGGTCATTTTGGCATCAGCTGGGGCGAGATGGCCAAAGCCCTGGGCGCAGAGGTCGAGCTGATCAGCTTTGGCCGCAAATCCCCCATGCAGATGGACCGTATTGCAAAGATACTGGAGGCAGATAAGGCTCGTGAAATCAAAGCGGTGCTTGGCGTGCATGTCGATACGTCCAGCTCTGTGCGCAATGATCTGGCCGCCCTGCGCCAGGTTATGGATGCGGCGGGACACCCGGCGATCCTGATGGCCGATTGTATTGCCTCCATGGGCTGTGACCGGTTTGAAATGGACGCTTGGGGCGTGGATGTGGCCATAACCGCCAGCCAAAAGGGGCTGATGGTGCCGCCCGGTCTGGCCTTTGTGTTCTTTAATGACCGCGCAGCAGAGGCGCGGACCCGGCTGCCCCGTGTCAGCCGCTATTGGGATTGGACCCAGCGTGCAAACGGGGTGGAGCTTTTTGAATACCATTGCGGGACCGCTCCGACCCAGCATCTTTATGGTCTGCGGGCGGCGTTGGACATGATCCACGACGAAGGGATGGAACATATCTGGCAACGCCATGCCATTCTGGCACAGGCCATTTGGGCTGCTTGCGAGGCCTGGGCGCAAAAAGGCAGTTTCGCTGTCAACATCGCTGACAGGGCGCATCGCAGCCACGCAGTGACCGCGCTGTGCCTCAAGGCGCCGCTGGCCACGGAATTGCGCAATTGGGTGGAACAGAACCTTGGCCTGACGCTTGGCATCGGGCTGGGCATGGCGGCTCCCGGTGATCCGGCCAGGGACGGGTATTTCCGGCTGGGGCATATGGGCCATGTAAACGGCCACATGATCATGGGCATGCTGGGCGGGATCGAGGCGGGTTTGTCCGCTCTGAAGATTGAGCGCGGGTCCGGCGCCCTTGAGGCCGCAGCAGCAGTGATAGGCGGGGCTGAATAGAGAGTTTGTAGATTAACCGCGGGCCGCATCAATGCGGCTGATCACCCGGTTGACCGCCCATCCGGTTACTGCCGCCGCCAGCAACCCCCAAACCACCCAGATCGCCATCAAGATCCATGTCAGATTGATACCAAACATCACCACGCAAGCGGTGGTGTAATTGGGGGCGGCAGGGCGGTCATTGGAATCGCGCATAAGGGGTCCGGTGGCTGACTGCCAAGGAGTATAGACCGCAATTCCCTCACGTCAGGTGTTTTTTGCATCCTCAATCGCGCCGGGCAAGGCGGCGGCCAGCGCGTCAAGCTGCGCATCGGTGCCACAGCTGATCCTGATACAGCGGTTTTGCGGGGGGGCGAACGGCATCCGCACAAAGATCCCGCGCGCGACCAGCCCATCCAAAACCGCCTTGGCAAATACACCATCTTTGCCGCAATCCACAGCAACAAAATTCGCAGCAGAGGGCAGGGCGGTCAGCCCGTTGTCGGCAGCAATCTGGCCAATCCTGCTGCGCGATCTGGTGATCTGATCCAGCGTTTGCGCCAGCCAATCTTGATCTTGCAATGCTGCCAATGCCCCGGCCTGTGCGGCGCGGTTCATGCCAAAATGGTTGCGCACCTTGTGAAAGGCGGTGATCAGCTCCGGCGCGGCGATGGCATATCCAACCCGTGCCCCGGCAAGGCCATAAGCCTTTGAAAACGTGCGCATCCGGATCACCCTCGGGTCATCCTTGGGCAGTGGCAGCTCTGTGCCCTTCGGTGCGCATTCCACATAGGCCTCGTCCAGAACCAAAAGCGAACCCGCCGGTAAATCCTCCATCGCGCGGGCCAGAGTGGCACCGCTGTGCCAAGTGCCCATCGGATTGTCGGGATTGGCCAGATACACCAGCTTGGCATCCACCTCTGTGGCCTTGGCAAACAGGGCAGAAGGGTCTTCGTGATCGTCCCGGTAAGGCACCTTGTGGATTGTACCGCCGAAGCCCGCCACATGGTAGTTGAAGGTGGGATAGGCGCCATCAGAGGTCACCACCGCATCGCCCTGCCCGACGAACAGGCGCACCAGATAGCCCAGCAGCCCGTCAATGCCTTCGCCCACGATAATGTGATCCATAGTGGTGTCGTGTTGTGCGGCCAAAGCGCGGCGCAGCTCATAGCTTTCTGCATCGCCGTACATCCAGTGTTCGGTCTCTGCCATGGCCTTGACCGCCTTGGGGGAGGGGCCAAATACATTCTCATTCGCGCCAATCCGCGCGACGAACGCACGGCCAACCTGCCGTTCATGGGTGTCGGGGCCAACAAACGGCACAGTGGCAGGCAGGGATTGGGCAAGCGGGGTAAGGCGATATCGGGTCATGCAAAGGTGATAGGCCCGGCCGGGGCAGGGGGCAAGGGTTGCAAATGCACCATGGGTGCTTACATGAGAATCATTCGCAAATAGGGAGCATCCATGGCAAACCTCACCAGACGCCGCTTTATCGCCGCAACCTTGGCCGCCAGCACGGTCCGCAGTGTCCCGATGCTGGCCACCAAACCCGCCGCGCGGCGGGTTCTGACGCTGGTCTATGACAAAAGCCTCGGCATGATGCGGGCGATTGACCGGCTGGTCCCTTAAAATCCCCCACTGCCGCCACGTTCTGCTTTTCACCCAGAACCGGATCGGGTGTTATGCCTCTGCCCATGCAGGAGGACACCATGGCCCGCGTTACAGTTACCTATGAAAACAACATCGCCTTTGTGCGCCTGACCCGCGCCGACAAGATGAACGCCGTTGACCAAGCTATGATCGACGGGATCATCGCCGCTGGCCAGGAAATCGCCGAAAGCAAGGCGCGGGTGGCTGTCATCTCGGGCGAGGGCAAAGCGTTCTGCGCCGGGATCGACATTTCGGGCCTGTCGGGCATGATCGGCAAAGACCCCGCAGAACTCCTGATGCCGCGCACCCACGGCGATGAAACCACCAACCAATGGCAAGAAGTCGCGATGATCTGGGCGCGGCTGGAGATTCCGGTGATCGCGGCGGTGCATGGGGTCTGCTTTGGCGCCGGCCTGCAACTGGCGCTGGGTGCGGATATCCGTATCGCTGCGCCGGATGCCAAATTTGCCGTCATGGAAATGAAATGGGGTATCGTGCCGGATATGGGCGGGATGGTCCTGTTGCCCAAACTGGTGCGCAGCGACGTGCTGCGCCTGCTGACCTATACCGCGATGCCAGTGGATGCAGCGCAAGCGCTGGCTTGGGGGCTGGTCACACAAACGGCGGATGATCCGTTGGCAACGGCAACCGAACTCGCAACTGTTATCGCTGGCAAAAGCCCCTCTGCCATCCGCGCGGCCAAACGTTTGATTGCCTTGGCCGAAACCGACGACACCAATGCGGTCCTGCTGGCGGAATCCCAAGAACAAGTGGCACTGATGGGCAAACCCGAACAAATGGAAGTCGTTGCTGCAGAATTCGGAAAACGTCCCGCCAAGTTCGACTAATTCGCCCGCGATTCGAAGCGGGGTCAAGGATCGCACCGCGACCGCGCCATTGGCGCGGCCTGTCCTTGACGCCGCTGCGACTCGCAAACACCCTTGATCAAGGTCGTTCAGGACGCAGTGCGCCCTGAACACCGTCTCAGCAAAATCAGACCCGTTAGCCTTGCCTCCAGCATCACCGTGATTGGCTCAGGCTGCGACAAGCACCGATAAAAAGCACCGCGCATCGCGCGGCCTTCGGATCACTCCATCTCGGCCAGACGGTCCAATGCCGCCTGAAGCTGGTCGGCCTCTTCCTGTCGCGCATCCAGATTGGCCTGCGCCTCGGCGACAACCTCTTCGGGGGCGGAGGCGGCGAATTTGGGGTTGTTCAGCCGCCCCTTCAGACCGCCAATCTCCTTGCCCAGCTTGTCCAAGGATTTCTGCAACCGCGCCTTTTCCTCGCCAATGTCGATCAATCCGGCCAAAGGCAGGCCAAAGCTGGCACCCGGCACCGCAATCGAAACCGTTCCTTTGGGGAAATCATCCGTCTTCTCAAGGCTGTCCACACGCGCCAAACGCTTGATCATCACCTCGTTGCGATCCCAAGCGGCCTGTCCAGCCGCGTCCAGATCGGTGACCAGCATCGGCACCTTCAACCCCGCAGGCACATGCATCTGCTGGCGTGCCGACCGGATGCTTTCGATCAGGCCAATCACCCAGTTCAATTCGCGGTCCGCATCAGCATCGAGCAAATCGGCGGTGCTGTAGGTTGGCCAATCGGCATGCACCAACATCTTGGCGCGGCTGGCGGTGGTCTGCCACAGCTCTTCGGTGATGTAAGGCATGATCGGATGCATCAGGATCAGACATTGATCCAGCACCCAGCCCATGGTCTGGCGCGTCTCAGCGGCCTCAGGTGCATCGTCCTGCAACAGCGGTTTGGACAATTCCACATACCAATCGCAAACCTTGCCCCAGACAAAGGCATAAAGCGCATTGGCCGCATCGTTGAAACGGAAATTCTCCAGCGCCTGATCCACCTCTTCGCGGATCCGGGCACATTCGCCGACAATCCATTTGTTCAAGGTGGCTTCGGGCTTGGGCATCTCGGCTTGCGTGCCGGTGAACACACCATTCATCTCGGCAAAACGATGCGCGTTCCACAGCTTGGTGCCAAAGTTGCGATAACCCGCAATCCGCGCTGTCGACAGCTTCAGATCACGCCCCATGGCAGCCATTGCCGTCACGGTAAACCGCACCGCATCCGCGCCGAATTCGTCGATCAGCTCAAGCGGGTCGAGCACATTACCAAGAGACTTCGACATCTTCTTGCCCTTCTCGTCACGGACAAGAGCGTGGACATAGACGGTGTCGAAGGGTTTTTGATCCACCACGGCATATTGCATCATCATCATCCGGGCGACCCAGAAGAAAATGATGTCAAAACCCGTGATCAGGACGGAGGTGGGGAAGTATTTGTCCAGCGCCTCGGTCTGTTCGGGCCAACCCAGCGTGCCGATGGGCCAAAGGCCGGATGAGAACCATGTGTCGAGAACATCGGGGTCGCGGGTCAAGGATTTGCCGGGCGCCATTGCCTGCGCTTCGGCCACGGTTGCGGCGCAGTATTCCTTGCCGTCCGCGTCAAACCAAACCGGGATCTGATGCCCCCACCACAGCTGGCGTGAAATACACCACGGCTCGATATTCTCGAGCCAGTGGAAATAGACCTTCTTGTCCTGCTCCGGCATGATCTGCACATCGCCATCGCGCACCGCGTCAATAGCGGGGCCGACGATCTTGGCGGTGTCCACGAACCATTGATCGGTCAGCATCGGCTCGATCACCACTTTGGACCGATCGCCAAAGGGCTGCATGATCTTCTTGGCCTCGACCAGGGGTACAGGACTGGCCTCAACTTCGGCTTCGTCCTGTTTCTTCTTTTTCTTCGGCTTGCCCAGACGCGGATCATCGGCATCGGTCATCACCGCGAGACCCTCGGCGGTGATGTCGGCCACCACGGCTTTGCGGGCCTCGAACCTGTCCATGCCGCGATAGGCGTCAGGGACAAGGTTCATTGCGGCGATCTTGGCCACGTCGAACGCTTCCTCGCCAGCCGCGATGCGTTGGGCAATCGCGGCTTCTTCGGCGTAGGGGCGGCCATCGGCCCGCATGGCGCCCTTGGTGTCCATGAGGTTGTACATCGGAATGTTGCCGCGTTTGGCGACCTCATAGTCGTTGAAATCATGGGCGCCGGTGATCTTAACCGCGCCGGAGCCAAAATCCTTGTCCGGATATTCGTCCGTGATGATCGGGATCAAACGGCGGCTTTCCTTGGGGCCAACCGGAATTTCGCAAAGCTGGCCGACGATGGGCGCATAGCGTTCATCGGACGGATGCACCGCCACAGCGCCATCGCCCAGCATGGTCTCAGGCCGCGTGGTGGCGATGGAGATGTAGTCACGTTCCTCTTCCAGCGTGACGTTGCCGTCCTCGTCTTTTTCGACATAGGTGTAAGTGGCACCACCGGCGAGCGGGTATTTGAAGTGCCACATGTGGCCGTCAACTTCGATGTTCTCGACTTCCAGATCTGAAATCGCGGTCTCGAAATGCGGATCCCAATTCACCAGACGCTTGCCGCGATAGATCAGGCCCTTGTTGTACATCTCAACAAAGACCTTGATCACCGCATCGTGGAAATTGCCCTCTTCGCCCGCAGGGGCATTCGGTGCGCCGGACATGGTAAATGCATTGCGGTCCCAGTCACAGGAGGCGCCAAGGCGCTTGAGCTGGTCAATGATTGTATTGCCGGATTCCGTCTTCCATTCCCAGACTTTTTCCAGAAATGCGTCGCGGCCCATTTCACTGCGTGAGGGTTGCTGGGTCTCGGCCAGTTTGCGCTCCACCACCATCTGCGTGGCAATGCCCGCGTGGTCCTGACCGGGCTGCCAGAGGGTGTCAAAGCCGCGCATCCGGTGCCAGCGGATCAGGATGTCCTGCAGCGTGTTGTTGAACGCATGGCCCATGTGCAGAACGCCGGTGACATTGGGCGGCGGGATCATGATGGAAAAGGTCTCATCCCGGCTGGCATTTGCGCCCGCTTTGAAGGCCCCAGCCTTCTCCCATGCCGCATAAAGCCGCTTTTCCGCTTCGGCAGCGTCGAATGTTTTGTCCAGAGCCATGATCTTGAATCCTGTGGTCGTTTGGGATGGGGGTCTACCGGAGGATTGCAGCAAGGGAAAGGGTGGCCGGTCGCCGCTCCTGCGCAAAAGCGCAGATCGCCCCGCCCCACGGCCCGTGTTCTAGCGCTGCCGCCGCAAAAGCACGGCGAAAGCGGTGAGAGCGGGAGAGTTTTTGGAGCCAAATGAAACGGCATAGGGGCATGCCCCTTGCTGCACAGACTTCGCTTGATGTCAGAGCGGTTGTATTGCTTCATTTGGCAAGAAAAACTCTACCCTGCGTTATCAGCGCGGTCTGCCGGTTCTGGCTGGACAAGCGGCCTCAGCCCTTTATCTGTTGTACCAGATATAGCGTTGGAGGTCCGCAGATGGATAAGTTTGGTAAAAGTCAGCCGGTCAAGCGGACCGAGGACATGCGGTTTCTCACCGGCGAGGGGCAGTATGTCGATGATATCGCGCCCGAGGGTGCGTTGCATGGTTTCTTCTTTCGCTCGCCGGTGGCCCATGGGGTGATCACCGAACTGGACGTCAGCGACGCCGCCGAACTTGAGGGCGTGCATCTGATTTTGACCTGCGCGGATTTTGAAGCGGCGGGCATGGATATTTCCATGGCCGGGGCCGTGGTCGACAACCGCGATGGCACCAAAGGGGCCAAGCCGCAGCGCCCGATGTTGGCCAAGGGCAAAGTGCGCTATGTGGGAGAGCCGGTGGCCTTGATCGTGGCGGACACGCTGGCGCAGGCGCGGGATGCGGCCGAGATGATCATGTTTGACGTCGATGATCTGCCGGCCAAGGTGGATATGGCCCGCGGCGGCGCAGCCGTGCACGATGAGGCGCCCGACAATTGTGCCTTTGATTGGGGCATGGGCGATGAGGCGGCAACGCAGGCCGCCTTTGATGCGGCAGCCAAAACCGTGGCGTTGCAAGTGGATGACAACCGCATCATCGTCAATTCGATTGAGCCGCGCGGCTGTTACGCCGAATGGGACAATGGCCGTGTGCATGTGTCGATCAACGGGCAGGGGGTTTGGGTGCACAAGGGGTTCTTGCAAAAGGCTTTTGGTCTTGAGGAAGAGCAGGTGCGCGTCACCAACCCTGACACCGGCGGCGGCTTTGGCATGAAGGGCATGACCTATCCCGAGTATTTCAGCGTGGCGCAGGCGGCGCGGGTCTTGGGGCGTCCGGTGCGCTGGATGTCGGAGCGGACAGAGGCGATGCTCACCGACAATGGCGGGCGTGATCTGACCTCATTGGCGGAGTTTGCCTTTGATGAAAACCACAAGATCACCGCTTATCGGGTCAGCACGCGCTGCAATCTGGGCGCCTATAACTCGCAGTTTGGCCAGCCCATTCAGACCTTGCTGTTCAGCCGCGTTTTGATGGGTGTTTACGACGTTCAGACCACCTGGTTGCAGGTAGAGGGGTATTACACCAACACCGTGCAGGTGGACGCCTATCGCGGGGCCGGACGGCCCGAGGCGATCTATGTGCTGGAGCGGTTGATGGACCGTGCCGCCCGCGAGCTGGGCATTGACCCGTGGGAGCTGCGGCGCATCAACTTTATCAAACCGGACCAGTTTCCCTATACGTCGGCCACGGGTGAGACCTATGACGTGGGTGAGTTCAACCGCCTGTTGACGCGCATGGCAGCCGAGGCCGACCGCGCCGGATTTGAGGCCCGCCGCGCTGCGGATGCCAAGCGTGGTCTGCTGCGCGGGCAGGGCCTGTGTTACTATATCGAAAGCATTCTGGGCGATCCTTCGGAAGGGGCCAAGGTGGTCTTTGAAGAGGATGGCACGGTGAAGATCTTTGTCGGCACCCAAAGCAACGGGCAGGGGCATGAAACAGTTTATGCGCAGTTCCTGTCGGATCAGACGGGCATTCCCGCGGATCTGATCACCGTGGTGCAGGGAGATTCCGATCTGATCAAACAGGGAGGCGGCACCGGCGGCTCCCGCTCGGTCACCACGCAGAACACCGCGACGCTGGCAACGGTTGCCAAGATGACCGAGGCTTTCACTGTCTTTCTGGCCGAGGAAATGGGCGTGCCAGCCAGTGCGGTTGAGTTTGACGATGAACGGTTCCGCGCCGATGGGTCCAACCTGACACCCACGATGTTGGAGGTCGCCGAGATGGCCCGCGAGAAGGGCCGCGAGGATCTGCTGGAACATCACGAACGCGCCACCCTGCCGGGGCGCAGCTACCCCAACGGGGCACATGTTGCCGAGGTCGTGATTGATCCCGAGACCGGCGTTGTCACCACCGACCGATATACAGTGGTTGACGATTTTGGCAATCTTATCAACCCGATGCTGGCCGAAGGTCAGGTGCACGGCGGGGTCGCTCAGGGCATTGGACAGGCCGTGCAGGAACGGGTTGTCTATGACGAGGATGGCCAGCTGCTCACGGCATCGTTTATGGACTATGCCTTGCCCCGTGCGGCGGATCTTCCCAATATTTCTTTCACGTCAGAGCCGGTGCCCTCAACCGCCAATGTTATGGGGATGAAGGGCTGCGGCGAGGCGGGCACCGTTGGGGCGCTCGCGGCGATATCGAATGCAGTGCAGGATGCATTGTGGGATCAGGGGGTGCGGCAGGCGGATATGCCCTTCACGCCTCACCGAGTTTGGGAGATGTTGAAAGGTGCGTCCATCGCTGCGGAATGACAGCTTTCTGAGCCGCCTGTTCGGGCGGCTTTGGCACCGCCCTGCCTCTGACTTCGGTCCGCGGCGGGGCAACGTGACCCATGTGATCATCCTTGATGGCACGATGTCCTCATTGGACCCGGACGATCAAACCAACGCCGGCCGGGCCTATACCCTGCTGCGCGAGATGGGCAGCGAAATTTCCATCTACTACGAGCCGGGTTTGCAATGGCGCGACTGGCGGTCGGCGGTTGACGTGGCGATGGGGCGGGGGATCAATCGGCAAATCAAACGCGCCTATGGCTATCTGGCCTCACGGTTTCGACCGGGTGACAAGATTTACATGCTGGGATATTCGCGCGGCGCCTATGCAGTGCGCAGCCTTGCCGGTATCATGGATCAGGTGGGCTTGCTGCGGGCCGATTGCGCGACCGAGCGGAACATCCGCGATGCCTACCGCCATTATGAGAACAACCCCGCAGGCGCCGCCGCCCGCGCCTTTGCCGATGTGCACTGCCACGAACGGGTTGAGATCGAGGCCATCGGCGTTTGGGACACCGTCAAATCACTGGGGATTAACGCGCCCGTGCTATGGCGCCTGACAGAGCCGCGCCATGCCTTTCACAACCATGATCTGGGCGGCACAATCCGCAACGGGTTTCAGGCCTTGGCGTTTCACGAATCCCGCCTTGCCTTCGCGCCGGTGCTTTGGGAAACCCATCCCGGTTTTGAGGGACATGTCGAACAGGTGTGGTTTCGCGGAACCCATGGCGATGTCGGCGGCCAGCTTGGCGGGTACGAGGCGGCGCGCCCCCTGGCCAACATCCCGTTGGTCTGGCTTTTGGCCCGGATCGAAGAGACCGGACTGCCTATGCCCGCCGGATGGAAGCTGCGATTTGAGCAAGACATTGATGCGCCGTCGGCAGGCAAATGGCGCGGCTACGGTAAAATGTTCATGAGCCGCCGCAAGCGCAAGGTTGGGGCCGACCCGTCAGAGCGGTTGCACGAAACCCTGCTGGAATACAGCCAGAGGGCCAAACCCATCCGCGCAACCCTCGTTGATGCGGTCACGCGCTAACCCAGTTTCATGACGATGCAGGTGGTCGATCCGGTGGCATAAAGCTTGCCATCCTCAATGCCGCGAATTTCGCCGTGGGCCACACCGGTTGAGCGTCCGACGTGATCTGCGATCCCGATGCAGTCGATTTCCATGCCAATCGGGATCGCCCGCAGGATGTTGATCTTGTACTCCAGCGTTGTGTAAACGCTGCCGCGTGGCACTTTGGTCATCACCGCGCAGGCCATCGCACTGTCAAGAAGCGTGCCGTACCAGCCGCCATGCACCGTGCCCATCGGATTGGTCATCATGAATGTGGGCGCACCCCGAAACACGGCGCGGCCGTCCTCAACGGAATGCAGGGCATAGCCCATGGTCTGCCCGATCGGCGGGCCGGGGTTGGTTCCGTCCACAATCCGCTGCATGAATTCGAGACCGGACAAGGCCAGTGCCTCGCTCTGGCTCAGCAGGTCTTCGGGGCGTTCGGCAACGCGGGGCATGGCTCTCTCCGATCTTGGTCCTTGCACAAATGCTAGGGTGCAAAACCGTGAAAGAGCAACCTGTTACGCCACGTCCGAAAGGGCAATCTGTGGCATGACACCCAGCGCCCGGCAAACATTGCGGGTCAGATCAGGGCGATTCAAGGTGTAGAAATGCAAGGCATCGACCCCTTCATCCACCAGTTTGCTGCACATCTCGGTGCACAGGGCCGTGGCCAGCAAATCATGCCGATCATCACGGATGGCCGCATCAAAGGCCTGATCCAGCCAATCGGGGATCGGCGTGCCGCAACGCTCGGCAAAACTGCGGGCGGATTTCCAATTCACGATGGGCAAAATACCGGGGGTCACCGGCTTGTCGATGCCTGCCTTGGCACAGGCATCGCGGAATCGCAGAAAGCTGTCTGCGTCAAAGAAAAACTGGGTGATCGCCTCATCCGCGCCTGCCTCGAACTTGCGTTTGAGCCAGTTTACATTGGCCTGCGCATCGGCGGCTTCGGGGTGCACATCGGGATAGGCGCCCACCCGAATGTTGAATGTACCGGTCTCCGCCAATGCGGTGATCAACTCGCAACTGTCTTCAAACCCGTCGGGGTGGGGGGTGAAACTGTCGGCCCCGCCTTCAGGATCGCCGCGCAGGGCAACGATGTCGGTCACACCGATCTCTGCATATCCTTTGGCAACCGCCAGCGTATCGGCGCGGCTGGCCCCGACGCAGGTCAAGTGCCCGGCCACCGGCAGCCCGGATGTGCGCGCCAGGACATGTGCGGCGTCATGAGTCAAATCACGCGTTGTGCCGCCCGCGCCATAGGTGACCGAGAAAAACCGCGGGGCCAGCGGCGCCAGCGCCTGCGCGGTGTCCCACAGCTTGAACGCGGCATCGACGTTGCGGGGAGGGAAAACCTCAAAAGAAACGGCAGGGGTTGGCATATCGGTGATCCTCATGTGCGAATTTCCCTGCTTGTCTCATGTTTGTTGATGTGAGACAAATTCATAACTTTCATCTTGAACATGAGTGATGCCTCATATGCACATCGAATTCCGCCACCTGCGTACCATTCAGGCCATCCACGAGGCTGGCGGTCTGGCCCGCGCCGCCGAACAGATGAACATCACCCAATCCGCGCTCAGCCATCAGGTGAAAGGGTTGGAGGATCAGGCCGGTGTTGAGCTTTTCGTCCGCCGCTCCAAACCGCTGAAGCTGTCGCCAGCCGGACAACGACTGCTGAAACTGGCGCAGCAGGTGTTGCCGCAGGTCCAGGCCTTGCAAGACGAATTTGCTGGTCTGCGCGAGGGCAGCACCGGACGCATGCATATCGCCATCGAATGCCACGCCTGTTTTGAATGGCTCTTTCCGGTGCTCGAACACTTTCGCCGCGCCTGGCCGGATGTCGATGTGGATATCCGTCCCGGACTGGCCTTTGACGCGTTGCCGGCGCTGCTGCGAGAAGAGGTGGATCTGGTGGTGTCTTCCGACCCCGAGGAACTGCCGGGCGTAAAATTTGTCGAACTCTTTGATTACAATCCGGTCTTTGTAGCTTCGGCCAATCATCCATTGGCGCAAAAATCCTATGTCGAGGCGGCAGATTTCCGCAGTGAAACCCTGATCACCTATCCTGTTGAACGCACAAGGCTGGATATCTTCAGCCAGTTGTTGATCCCCGCCAAGGTGGAACCCGCCGCCATTCGGCAGGTTGAACTGACGGCGGTGATCTTGTTGCTTGTTGCCTCAAATCGCGGCGTTTCGGTGTTGCCCGATTGGGTGGTGCGCGAAGTCAAGTACAGCTCTGACTACGTGACCCGCCCGCTGACAAAGGACGGCATCACCCGCCGCCTTTACGCCGCTGTGCGCGAGGATGATCTCGGCAAACCTTTCATGGATGAATTGTTGCGCCTGGCCGGTGAAGAGGCGCGCAAACTGCAGGCACAGTAGGGGGCCAGCCCCCATCGCCGCAAACGGCGATTCCCCCGAAGGTTATTCTGGCCAAATGAAGCAGGGATCTTTCTTGCTCATTTGGCCTTAGGGGCCGGGGCAAGGCACCGGATGTCAGCCGACTTTCACAATCGCTTTGCCGTGATTGCCGCCGGTCAGCAACTCCATGAAGGCTTGTGGCGCGTTCTCCAGGCCTTCGGTGATGTCCTCTTTGTATTTGACCCGGCCATCGGCGATCATTGGGGCGACCTCAGCAACAAATTCCGGGAAGCGGTCCCAGTGGTTTGAGATGATAAAGCCGTTCACGCTGAGGAAATTGACGAGGATCGTCCGCCAGAGCTTGGGCGCGGTCAGCCCCTGACCCGCGGCGTTCGCACCAAGGCCACCGGCGTTGTACCATGCGATCATCCCGCAAACCGGAATGCGGCCATGGGGGTTCATCAAGGACAGCGCCGCATCCAGAACCGGCCCGCCAACGTTTTCAAAGTAGACGTCAATGCCATCTGGCGCGGCTGCCTTCATGGCATTGCGCAGGTCTTTGACGTTGTCATAGGCGCGGTGGTCGATGCAGGCGTCAAAGCCAAAGCTGTCTTTGGCCAAGGCACATTTGTCTGCGCCGCCAGCGATACCCACCGTGCGCAGCCCCTGCGCCTTGGCAAGCTGCCCGACCATGGAACCGACCGGCCCTGTCGCGGCGGCAACGGCAAGGGTTTCACCCGCCTTGGGGCGGCCATATTCCTTAAGGCCCAGCCAGCCGGTGAAACCGGGCATGCCCAGCACGCCGAGCGAGGTGGTCACGGGCGCTTGTGACGGATCCAGCTTGCGGCACATTTTGGCATTGGCGGTGCTGTGCGTGGCCCAGCCGAACGGGCCGAACACGTGATCGCCCTCGGCAAAGCCCGGCGCGTTGGATGACAGGACCACACCAACGCTGCCGCCTTCCATCTTGCCACCGATGGGCACCGGGGCAGCGTAGGATTTGGCGTCGTCCATGCGGCCGCGCATATAGGGGTCCAGCGACATATGGCTGACCTTGACCAGGATCTCGCCCTCCCCGGGGGTGGGTATCGCGGCGGTTTCTAGGCGAAAATTCTCTTGGCTGGGCGCGCCCGTGGGGCGGCTGGCCAGCACGATCTGTTGCATCTGGTCGCTCATCTGTCTCTCCCTTTGATCTGTTGATTGGCGGTCATGGTGCCGCGTGGTGCAGCGATTGCAAGGGCAGATCAGAATCACGGTGCGTCAGTTTGGATCTGCCCCTTGGCATTCGCGGCATTGGCGCTTATACGCAGCGCCTGATCCATCGAAGGTACAGCAAATGGTTGGCAGTGCGAATCTCAACATCATGATCAAGGCTGCCCGCAAGGCGGGCCGTGCGTTGATCAAAGACTTCCGTGAAGTCGAAAACCTGCAGGTCTCTGTCAAAGGTGCCGGGGATTTTGTCAGCAAGGCCGATATCGAAGCGGAACGGACGCTGAAGAACGAGCTGATGGGCGCACGCCCGACCTATGGCTGGCTGGCCGAAGAGGGCGGCGAAGAGGCGGGGCAAGATCCCACGCGCCGCTGGATCGTGGACCCACTGGATGGCACGACCAATTTCCTGCACGGCCTGCCGCATTGGGCGATTTCTATCGCACTGGAGCACAAGGGCCAGATCGTTGCGGGCGTTGTCTTTGACCCCGCCAAGGACGAAATGTTTTTTGCCGAAAAGGGCGCGGGCGCCTGGATGAATGAAAGCCGGATGCGTGTGTCGGGCCGGAACCGGATGATCGAGAGCATCTTTGCAACCGGTCTGCCCTTTGGCGGGCGTTCTGATTTGCCTGCGACCTTGCAAGATCTGGCGCGTTTGATGCCGGTTTGTGCGGGCGTGCGGCGATGGGGCTCTGCTGCGCTGGATTTGGCTTACGTTGCCTCTGGCCGTTACGACGGTTTTTGGGAGCGTCGTTTGAATTCCTGGGATCTGGCCGCCGGCATGTTGATCGTCAAAGAGGCGGGCGGCTTGGTTGAGCCGATGAACCCTGCGGGCGACGTGCTGACCGATGGAGAGATCATTTGCGCCAATGAGGCGATCTTCTCAGGCTTTGCCAAGGTTGTGCGCGGTTAATCTATTGATCTGAGGGATGGTTCACGCCGTCGTTCCATGGGAACGGCTCTTGCTCCCATGTCTTGACCCCGTCAATACAACCCAGATTGACCCCGCATTCGTCGGGGTCTGACCGGCGTTGATGATGGGTGTAGATTCCGCAGGTTTTGCAAAAATAATGCTGCGCGGTTTTGGTGCCCCATGTGTAGAGACCAAGGTTGTCTGCCCCTTGCTGGATCTTGAGGGAGGCCGTCGTCGCAGTGACCGCAGCGGCCTGTCTGCGGGCGCAGAACGAGCAGGTGCAGCGGGCCGCATCGGACAGGCCATTGGGCAGGGTCGCCGTCAAAACCACAGCGCCGCAGTGGCAACTGGCACGGATATGCATTGGGTCGTTGTTCATTTGCGCCGCACCTTTGGGATACTGCTTTTGAGCAGGGGATATTCAGCGGGCGGATGCGGTGGGTGCCCGTCATTGCGGGCCCAAAAAGAACCCGCTCCGCGCCGCAGCCACAGGGGCAGCGCAAAGGTCAGCCCGGCCACAAAACCGCCCGCATGGGCCCAATAGGCCACGCCGCCTGTTTCGGCCTCTGCGGCGATGCCCCCCAGAAACTGCGCGCCAAACCACAGGGCCAGCATGATCCAGGCCGGGATCGGGAAGATGCGGAAGAACACCACAAAGATGATCAGGATATCGACCTTGGCCTTGGGGAACAGCAGCAGATAAGCGCCCATAACCCCGGCGATCGCGCCTGACGCGCCGACCATCGGCACGCGCGATGTTGGCTCAAACCACACCTGTGCAAGACCGGCGGCCACCCCGCAGGCGATATAGAACAACAGATAGCGAAAATGCCCCATCTCGTCTTCGATGTTGTCACCAAAGATCCATAGAAACAGCATGTTACCCAGAAGATGCATCCAGCCGCCATGCAGGAACATCGAGGTGAACAAGCCCTCGAACCCCTGGCCCATGCCGATCCGCGCGGGGATCAAGGCCCAAGCATCATAAAAGGCATAAAGCGCCCGCGGTTCGCTCAACAGCGGCACATAGCTGAGAAAAATGATGATGTTCAGCGCCATCAGCGCATAGGTGACATAGGGCGTGCGCCCTGACGGGTTGTGATCACGGATTGGAAACATATCCGCACGCTCTGCGATTGGCCCGCCGGGGTCAAGACAGGAGTGGTGCATCCGTAGAAAGGGCCGGGCGTGTTTGCCCGGCCCGGGCCGTTTATGTCACCGCGCCCAGCAAGGCCGCGTTGCCACCAGAAGCAGTGGTGTCCACGCAAACGTGGCGCTCAGCCCGCACGCGTGCAGTGTCAGGCAGCCCGCGGATCAGGGGCAGGATCGGGCCGTTGCGCCGCGCCAGCGCCTGTTCGATCTGCCGTGCGATTTCTTCATCGCCCCACCACAGAACGCCGCCGTAGGCAGGGCCGTCTGTCAACGCCGTTGGATCGATACTGCCACTGGCCTGCACGGCAACGCCGCCGAGCGCCCTGACCGCGCGGGCCTGTTCGGCAGCGACATCCGCCCCTGGCCCCATGCAAAGCAGTGCGGGGCGGGGCAGGGTGGACAGGCGATTGGATTCGCCGGTCGGCCCCGGCATCGAGAGTGTCTCAATCGGCTGGACCGGACCATGAGCTGGCAGCGGTGGGAGTGCGTCTTGGGTGCCATCCCATTTCCCATCGACGGTTTTCAGATCCGGAGCCGAGAACCGGGGCAGGTAATTTGGCCCGCCCGCCTTGGGGCCGGTGCCAGAAAGCCCCTCGCCGCCAAAGGGTTGGCTGCCGACAATCGCGCCGATCTGGTTGCGGTTGATGTAGATGTTGCCCGCCTCAATCCGTTCGGAGACATGTTGCACCCGATCATCAATGCGCGTGTGCAATCCAAAGGTCAGCCCATAGCCGGTGCCATTGATCGCGTCGATCACGTCATCCAGTTCATGCGATTTGAATGTGGCAAGATGCAGAACCGGACCAAAAATCTCACGCTCCAGATCGCCAATGCCGTTTACCCGGATGATGGTCGGTGCAACGAAGGTGCCGGCTTTCGGCGCGTCAATTTCGGCCAGAACACGGCCTGCAATGCGGGCAGATTCGATGTGGTCGGCAATGCCTTTGCGGGCCTGTTCGTCAATCACCGGGCCGACATCCGTGCGCAGCTGCCATGGATCGCCCATAGTGAGCGCCTTCATCGCGCCGATCAGCATTTTTGTGAGATCATCGGCAATGTCTTCCTGAACATAAAGACAACGCAAAGCCGAACACCGCTGCCCTGCGGATTGGAATGCGCTTTCGACAATTGCCTGCACGGCCTGTTCGGGCAGGGCAGTGCTGTCCACGATCATCGCATTCAGCCCTCCGGTCTCGGCGATCAAAGGGGTGCCGGGGGCGCAATGTTCGGCCATCGCCGCGCGGATGCGCATCGCGGTGGCGGTCGATCCGGTAAAGGCCACGCCGCCGATGCGCGGGTCTGAAGTCAACGCTGCGCCCACAGCGCCGCCGCCGGGCAGCAATTGCAAGGCATTGCGCGGCACGCCCGCCTTGTGCAGCAGCGACACGGTGACATGGGCCACCAGCGGAGTTTGCTCCGCCGGTTTGGCCAAAACCGCATTGCCCGCCGCCAAGGCCGCAGAGACCTGCCCGACAAAGATCGCCATCGGAAAGTTCCACGGTGAGATGCAGGTGAAGATGCCCGCGGGCGGCATATTGGTGGCTTGTCCGGCATAATAGCGCAAAAAATCAACGCCTTCGCGCAATTCGGCGACACAATCGGGGAGGCCTTTTCCGGCCTCTCGTGCCAGCAGCGCAAAAATCTCGCCATAGTTTTCTTCGATCAATGTGGCGGCTTTGAGCAGCACATCCCGGCGGGTCGCCAAGGGCGCATCCCAAGGCGCGGCGTGATCAAGGGCGGTCGCAACATCGGCAGCGGAAGCATTGCGAACAGTGCCCGGCGAGAGTTCGGGATCGGCGGGATTGACCACAGCGACAGCAGCATCAGGGGCCGCCTTGGCCGCCAGTAGCGGGGCAGCGTCCCACTGCTTGTCTGCAAACGGGCCCCGGGCCTCTTCGATGGCCTGCAAGGTCGGTGTATGGGCCAGATCAAACCCGATGGCATTGCCGCGCTGGGGCAAAAAGACCTCTGGACCTTTCGGGATCACCATGCTGGCCTGACCAAGCGTTTCAAACGGATCGGCCGCGACGACCTCTGGCGGGACATCCTCATCGACGATCTGGTTCACAAAACTGGAGTTCGCGCCGTTTTCCAACAAACGCCGCACCAGATAGGCCAGCAAATCGCGATGCGCACCCACGGGGGCGTAGATGCGGCAGCGCGTGCCGTTTTGGTCCAGAACCAAGTTGTGCAGCGTCTCGCCCATGCCGTGCAAGCGTTGGAATTCAAATGCTTCCTTGTCCTGTGCCATTTTGAGGACGGCGCAAACCGTATGGGCGTTGTGGGTGGCGAACTGGGGATAAATCCGGTCCGTCATGCCAAGCAGTTTGCGGGCGTTGGCGATATAGCTGACATCGGTCGCGGCCTTCTCGGTAAAGACCGGAAAACCATCAATCCCTTCAACCTGCGCCCGCTTGATCTCGGTGTCCCAATAGGCGCCCTTGACCAAACGTACCATGATCCGGCGGTCATGCCGCTCTGCCATATCATAAAGTGCGTCAATCACCCGGCCTGCACGCGGGCCAAAGGCCTGTACCACAACGCCAAATCCGTCCCAGCCCGCCAGGGCCGGTTCGGACATCACGCGGTCAATCACCTCCAGCGACAGGGCAAGGCGGTCGGCCTCTTCGGCATCGACATTCAGACCCATGCCCGCCGATTTCGCGAGCAGCGCCAGCGCCCGCAAACGCGGCACCAGATCACGCATCACCGCATCATGCTGCGCCACCTCGTACCGGGGGTGCAGGGCGCTGAGTTTGACTGAAATACCGGGGTTCTTGCGAATATCCTCGTCCGTACAGGCCGTGGCAATCGCCGAAATCGCGCGGCTGTAGCTCAGGTGATAACGTTTTGCATCCGCCTCGGTCCGGGCCGCTTCGCCCAGCATGTCATAGCTGTAGGTATAGCCCTTTTTCTCCATCCCCTTGGCGCGGGTCATGGCGGCGTTGATATCCTCACCCAGCACAAACTGGCGGCCCATTTCCTTCATCGCGCGGGACACGGCGGTGCGGATCACCGGCTCGCCCAGACGTTTGATCGCGGCGCGCAGATGGCGCACGGGTCCGGGCTGATCGTCGTCCAGCACACGGCCAGTCAACATCAGCGCCCAGGTGGAGGCATTCACCAAACTTGAGGTCGAATGCCCCATATGGCGGCCCCAGTCAGAGGGCGCGATCTTGTCTTCGATCAGCGCATCGATGGTATCGGCATCGGGCACCCGCAAAAGCGCCTCGGCCAGACACATCAGGGCGACGCCTTCATCCGTGGACAGACCATATTCGGCCAGAAACACCTCCATCATGCCGGGGGCCGTGGCCCCGCGAATACCGCGGACAAGAGCAGCGGCATCCGCGCTGATTTCTGCGCGGGTGTCTGCGGACAGATCAGCAGTGCGGATCAATTCCGGCAAGACCTGTTCAGGATCGGCATAGGTGCCTTGATCAATCATCAAGCTCAGCGGGGAAGCGACGTCATGGGCCATTGGAAACTCCAGTCAGAAGGGATTTATCGTAAGTACACTGGATCTGGCAGGCTGACTGACTTAGTTTATGCACAATCAAGGTCGAATAGACTGAAATTTTGGAGATACGCGATGCAAAGTGGAAAGGTCAGTTTGGATCGCTTCGACTCGGCGATCCTTGCCGTTTTGGGGCAGGACGGCCGGATCCCTGTTACGGAACTGGCCAAGCGCATCGGCTTGTCGAAGTCCCCGACGCAGGCGCGGCTGCGGCGGCTCGAGGAAAGCGGCGTGATCCAGGGCTACCGCGCCATGCTGGATCCGATCCGCCTGGGGCTGGATCACGTGGCCTTTGTCGAGGTGCGTCTGGATGACACCCGCGAGGCCGCGCTGCGCAAATTCAACGCCGCCGTTCTCAAGGTGCCGGAGATTGAACAGGCGCATATGATCGCCAGCCACTTTGATTATCTGCTCAAGGTACGGACCCGGGATATGTCCGCCTACCGGCAGTTTCTGGGCGAGACAATCTCGGCCCTGCCGCATGTCTCCAACACCTCGACCTATGTTGCGATGGAGGTGGTCAAGGGCACGATGCTGACGGACGGCACTTGACGGAACTGCGCCGGGCGCTCTTTATTACAGGATGATCCGGCTTGGTTTGCTCCCTTCTTTTGTGATCGCCCTTTGGGCGGGACCGCTGTTTGCTGAGTGTCCTGCACCCGCCGACACCCGCTCGGAACTGCTTGATCTTTTTGCCGATGCACAATCGGCACAGACCTTTACCGATGGTCGGCGGGCATCGCTGGCGATGTGGCAGGTTTGGCTGCGGGCCCCGGATGAAGCCGCCCAAGAGGTGCTGGATGCCGGGATGCGCAAACGTGATTCTTATGATTTTCTCGGAGCGCTGGCGGCTTTTGACCGGTTGGTCGCCTATTGCCCCGACTACGCCGAAGGGTTCAATCAGCGGGCCTATATCCATTTCCTGCGGCAGGACTACGCCAAGGCGTTGGTTGATCTCGATGCCGCGCTGGCGTTGCAGCCTTTACACGTCGCGGCGCAATCGGGCAGGGCGCTGACATTGATGAACCTGGGCCAACTTCCTGCGGCCCGCGAACAGCTGCTGGAGGCGGTCAAGAACAATCCCTGGCTGTCCGAAGCGGCGCTTTTGGCGAAGGGCGCACCACTTGGACCGCAGGGTGAGGATCTATAGGCATTTACACCGCCCGCCGCATGACTATTGTGCGCCCATCACCCGGCGCGGGCGTGATGGAATGGTAGACATACCAGACTTAAAATCTGTTGGGGCGTAGCCCCGTGTGGGTTCGAGTCCCACCGCCCGCACCACAGTTCCTTTGCGCAGCAAAGGGACCACCCCACTCGAAGTGGTGCACTGGGCGGCAGTCGCTCTGAAAGAGCGATGAGAGCTTCGACAGTTCTAGCTTCGTCCCACCGCCCCCACCAAAGCCTCTTCCAAAGGAAGATGCCGAAACGACCGGATCTGTTGAATGCGGCAGTTGCTCGGCAGGAGCAATGAGAGGATCTGCTTCGAGATTTGTCCGCGCTGCCGCACCACCGTCGCTTTCTTGCAATACCAATATCTGATGCATGGCTGTCGTTCTGCAAGAACGATAGGAGCTTTGGCGACAAACTTCACCTCACCCCGATCTGCCCGATCACCCCGCCCGTTGATTGACCCGTTTGATCAAGGCCGCGCCGGTTTCCTTGCGTTCGCTGTAGCGTTCCACCAGATAATCCGCCCGTCCGCGCGTCAGGAGTGTGAATTTCACCAACTCCTCCATGACATCCACCATCCGATCATAATTCGGCGATGGCTTCATCCGGTCATTGTCGTCGAATTCCAGAAAAGCCTTGGGCGTTGAGGATTGGTTGGGGATCGTCAACAGGCGCATCCAGCGGCCCAGGATCCGCAACTGGTTCACCGCGTTGAAGCTTTGCGAGCCGCCGTTGACTTGCATCACTGCCAGCGTTTTGCCCTGTGTCGGTCGAACGGCGCCCAGCGACAGCGGGATCCAGTCGATCTGCGCCTTCATGATCGCCGTCATCGCCCCGTGCCGTTCGGGAGAGCACCAAACCATGCCCTCGCTCCAACTGACCAGATCGCGCAATTCCTGAACTTTGGCATGGTCGGCCTCGGTCTCATCGGGCAGAGGCAAACCGCGCGGGTCAAAGGTTTTGGTCTCGGCGCCAAAACGGTTCAACACGCGGGCGGCTTCTTCGGTCATCAGCCGGCTGAAAGACCGCTTTCGCAGGGAGCCATAGAGCAACAGTATCCGCGGAGCATGGTCGGATTGATCGGTTTCGAACAACCTGCCGGTGTCGATGGCGCGAAAGTGGTCCGTTTCGATGTTGGGGGTGTCGGTCATTGTGTCGTCTTTCGGTTTCATTGGCCTCATACCGCTGTGGGCAAGGACCGATCTCAATAGGGAGGGGACTGCAGCTATGCCGCCTCGTCAGAGTTCAACAGCCACCCGAAAAACAGGGTCGCCAAAACGGCCGCAATCAGCTGCACCGCGATGAACGCGGCCACATCCACAGGGGCGATCCCGGCAAACGTGTCTGAAAATCCGCGTGCGATGGTCACCGCCGGATTGGCAAAGGAGGTGGAGGAGGTAAACCAATAGGCCGCCGTGATATAGAGGCCAACCGCCATCGGAACCGCGCTGGGTTTCGCCTTGATACAGGCCAAAATGGTGCCAACCAGACCAAAGGTGGCAACAAATTCACCCGCCCATTGGCCGGTCCCGCTGCGTATGGTGGCGGAGGGATCAATCAGCGGATGTTCAAACATCACATGTGCGGCAAGGACGCCGATGATGCCTCCAAACACCTGCGCAACCACATAAAGCGCGGCATCTCCCTTGGTGATTTCGCGGCGCATGACAAAGCTCAACGTAACCGCAGGGTTGAAATGTGCGCCGGAGATCGGGCCAAAAATGGTGATCAAAACCACCAAGATAGCCCCCGTCGGGATGGTGTTTCCCAATAGCGCAATGGCGATATTCCCGTCCGCCAACCGCTCCGCCATGATGCCCGATCCAATGACCGTCGCCAAAAGCGAAAACGTGCCCAACCATTCTGCCATCAACCGGCGTTCAAGTGTCATTCTGTGTCTCCAGTAAGGGCTGCTGCGATGGCGCCGCCGCCGAAATGTTCCGATTGCCCCATGCAAATGCACAGTGCGATATACGGCCAGGGCACTGGCCATTTGTTGCTTCTTTCTTACTCAATTCGGTAAATGCCGAAGTAACTCTGGGCTAAGTCAGGCTTTGTATCTTGTCAAGCTTCGATATTTCGGGCATTACCGAATAATGAAGCAAGACACCGCCATCGAGGCCTTTGCCGCCCTTGCGCAGCCGACGCGGCTCGAGGCATTCCGTCTTTTGGTCAGGGTTGGGCCGAAAGGCTTGCCCGCACTGGAAATCTCGCGGCAATTGGGGACAAAACCCTCCACCCTGTCGGGACATCTGGCCATTCTGAAACGGGCAGGGGTGTTGTCCGCGACCCGCCATCAGCGCGAAATCCACTATTCGGCCAATCTGGCCAGTGTGAATGCGCTTGTGCAGTTTCTGATCGCCGATTGTTGTGGCGGGAAGATCGAAAACTGCTCAGAAATTGTTGCCCTGCTTGAGTGCCACGGCACGGATTGCTAGACGGTCCGGCGGGCCAAAGCCATCTGCCAGATCAGTTCAACCGCAGCCCCGTGTCCGGCGCGAAATACGACACTTTGCCAAGGTCGAAGGCCAGCCGTTGTGCATTGCCGGGGGCGGCGTTGGTTTCGGAATGCAGACGTGCGGTGACATGTTTCCCGCCAAGTTGCATAACGGCATAGGTGTCCGCGCCCGCAGGTTCCACGATATCAATCAGGCACTCGGCCTCCTGCACATGGGCCCCCGACCGCATCGCCGCATCACCGATGTCTTCGGGGCGTACCCCCAAAATGACATCCTCGGGCAGATCGCGGTTCTTGGTGTCGGTCAGCACAATCGGATCACCGCGATCCTGGGCGATTTGGATGTCGGTGCCGTTGCCATTGGCGCGGGCTTTGGCCGGGATCAGGTTCATCGCAGGGCTGCCCATGAAATCCGCCACAAAGAGATTGGCCGGGCGATTGTAGATCTCTGCGGGGGTGCCGATCTGCTGGATCACGCCGCCTTTCATGACCACGATTTTGGTCGCCAGTGTCATCGCTTCGATCTGGTCATGGGTCACATAAACCATGGAGGCGCCAAGCCGTTGGTGCAGCTGCTTGATCTCGGTGCGCATCTCGACGCGCAGTTTGGCGTCAAGGTTCGACAGGGGTTCGTCAAACAAGAACAACTTGGGATCACGCACCAGGGCACGGCCCATGGCGACCCGCTGGCGCTGACCGCCCGACAGCTGGCCAGGCTTGCGCTTGAGCAGGTTCTCGATCTGGAGCTGCTGCGCCACATGGGCAAGCTTTTGGTCCTGCGTCGCTTGATCCACGCCGCGCACCTTCATGCCAAAGGTGATGTTCTTGGCAACTGTCATAGTGGGGTAGAGCGCATAGGACTGGAACACCATCGCGATATCGCGGTCTTTGGGGCTGACATCGGTCATGTCCTGCCCGCCAATGTGCAGTGATCCGCCAGTGATCGGCTCAAGCCCCGCAATGCAATTGAGCAAGGTGGATTTGCCGCAACCGGACGGGCCAACCAGGACAAGGAAATCGCCCTGTTCGATCTCTACGTTGATGTCTTTGAGGATCTCGACGGATCCGTAGTTTTTGAAAAGATGTTCGATTTTCAGGATGTTGGCCATGGGATTATCCTTTCACGGATCCGGCGGTCAGACCGCGGACGAAATATTTGCCGGCAACGACATAAACAAGCAGGGTCGGCAACGCGGCGATGATCGCGGCGGCCATATCGACGTTGTATTCTTTGACGCCGGTGGTGGAATTGACGATGTTGTTAAGCGCGACCGTCACAGGCTGGGTTCCGGCCTGACTGAAGGACACACCAAACAGGAAGTCATTCCAGATCTGTGTGAACTGCCAGATCACGGTCACAACGATGATTGGCAGCGACAGCGGCAGGAAGATCGACCAGAAGATGCGGAAAAATCCTGCGCCGTCCACTTTGGCAGCCTTGGTCAGATCCGCCGGGATAGACACGTAATAATTGCGGAAAAACAAGGTGGTGAAGCCCAGCCCATAGATCACATGGACAAAGATCAAACCCGGAATAGTGCCGGCAATTCCCATCATCCCCAACACCCGCGCCATTGGCAGGAGAACCACCTGAAACGGGATGAAGCAGCCAAACAACATCAGCGAAAAGATGATATTTGCGCCGCGAAACCGCCATTGCGCCACGACATAGCCGTTCATCGCGCCCAAAAGGGTTGAGATGGCCACGCCGGGAATGGCGATCAGGACAGAGTTCCAGAAATACGGCCGCACCCCTTCGCATTGGATGCCGGTGCAGGCTGTGGACCACGCGGTGCGCCATGCGTCGAATGTCACTTCGCGGGGCAGGGAAATCAGATCACCTGTCCGAATTTCATCCAGACTTTTCAGCGAGGTGGTGATCATGACGAACAGTGGCAGCAGATAGAACAGCGCAAACAGGCACAGCAGCGTATACAGCGACCAGCGCAGGGCGACTTTGCCCTTCTGGCTTTGCCCCGCGAGGGAGGCAGCGGAGACAGACAGATCAGCCATCTTTGGACCTCAATTCCGAATAAAGGTAAGGAACCACAATCGCAAACACGACCAGCATCATGATCATCGCGGAGCTGGCCGCCTGACCGATATCACCGCGCGAGAACGCCATGGCATACATATAGGTCGCGGGCAGATCGGTGGCATAGCCGGGGCCGCCGCCAGTGAGCGCGATAACCAGATCAAAGCTTTTGATCGCAAGGTGCGACAGCACGATGAACGCGGACAGGAAAATCGGGGCCATCGAAGGGATGATAATCGCGGTATAGACACGCCATGTGGGGATGCCATCGACCTGCGCAGCCTTGATGATCTCTTCGTCCACGGACCGCAGGCCCGCCAGGAACAGCGCCATCACAAAACCTGAGCTTTGCCAGATCGCGGCCAGCACAATGGTGTAGATCGCCATGTCCGGATCGACCAGCCAATCGAAGGTGAAATCTTCGAACCCCCAGCCGCGCACCATGGCTTGCAGGCCCAAACCGGGGTTCAAGATCCATTTCCACGCGGTGCCGGTGACAATCATCGAAAGCGCCATTGGGTAAAGATAGATCGTTCGGATCGCGCCTTCGGTGCGGATGTTTTGATCCAGCAGGATCGCCAGCACCAGCCCAAGGATCATCGCGATCACAATGAACAGGGTGCCAAATATGAAAAGATTGCCAAAGGCCGTGTCCCAGCGCGGCGATGCAAACAGCCGATCATACTGGATAAACCCTTCGATCTCGTACTTGGGCAACAGCCGCGAGCGCGTCATCGAAACCCATGCTGTCCAGGCGATAAAGCCGTAGACGAACACGAGAATGGCAATGAAAGAGGGCGCCAGCACCAGTTTGGGTGTGTTTTCTTCAAGCCATTTTGTCATGAACGTTATCCCCCCGGTAAATCTGCCGCCCCGGCCAATGGGCGGGGCGGCAGCGTGGTTTACATGCTGTTTGCAACAGCCTCGGCCAGCATCTGAACCGCATCCGCAGAGGACATTTCAGAGTTGAAATGTGCGGTCACAACGTCGGTGATCGCTCCGGCCTGTGCGCCGCGCAGGGCCATGCCGTGTGCATAGCTGGGCAAGAGCGACCCGTTCTCAGAGCTGGCTGCCATATCTGCCGCAGACAGGACCGCGCAGCTGTCAAACTCGTCCAGTGGCACGTCCGTGCGTGCAGGGATCGAGCCTTTGTTCAGGTTGAACACCTTTTGGAAGTTCTTGCCGACGACCAGCTCGGCCAGCAGGGCTTGACCCGCCTGTTTGTCCGCGCCGCCCACTTCGAACATCGCAAAGCTGTCGACGTTGTAGAGGAAACCGTCACCGGGGGTGGAGGCACAGAGGAAATCCTCGCCGGGCGCTTTGCCCGCTGCCATAAACTCACCCTTCGCCCAGTCGCCCATGATCTGAAACGCCGCTTCGCCGTTCATTACCATGGCTGTGGCCAGGTTCCAGTCACGGCCAGAGAAGTTCGGATCAACATAGCCGCGCATTTTGCGCATCTGGTCGAAGGTGGCGACCATCGCATCAGAGGTCAGCGTATCTTTGTCCAGCTCGACAAAGGCCTTGTGAAACCCCTCGGCGCCCAGAATGCCAAGCGCGACAGCCTCAAACACTGTCGCGTCCTGCCAGGCCTGACCGCCATGGGCCAGTGGAATGATCCCCGCCGCTTGCAGCTTGTCTGCGGCGGCGTTGAACGCGTCCCAGCTGGTTGGCATTTCGATGCCATTGGCCTCAAGCACATTTGCATTGGCCCAGATCCAATCCACGCGGTGGACGTTCACCGGTGCCGCACACCAGGTGCCCTCGCATTTCATGTGGCCCGCAATAGAGGCTGGCAAAACGGCCTCCCAATTGTTGGCCTCGGCAACGGCAGAGATATCGGCCAGCACGCCTTCTTCGTACCATTCTTGAATGGCAGGGCCTTTCAGCTGTACGGCGGTGGGCGCATTGCCCGATAGAACCCGCGCCCGCAAAGCGGTCATCGCGGCATCACCGCCGCCGCCTGCCACTGGCATGTCCGTCCAGGTGCCGCCATTCGCGGCAAACTCTTCTTGCAACACGGCAACGGACTTGGCCTCACCGCCGGATGTCCAGTAATGCAGCACCTCGGCTTGCGGTTCGGCAAAGGCCGCGCCGGATGTGCCCAGTGCGACACCGCAGGCGATACCCAAAGCATAGGATTTCATGTGTGTTTCCTCCCAGAATTATCCGCAAAAGCGGTCATGATGGCGCAAGTCTGTGGGAATGGTGGCCCGCCATGCAATCCACTTATAGCGGCACGAGGGCGCAAAACGGCATTTAAACGGCCGCCCCGTTACCAGTTGTTACAAAGCCCTCGATTTTGTTGCATTGTGTTACATGAATTGGATCACCGGCGGTCAGAACGGCCCGCCACACAGGAGAGACAAAGGTGACAATCCCCCGGATTCTTGTGGTTGATGACGATCAGGACGTGCGCCAGATGGTGACGCAATTCCTGCGCCAGAACGGTGCGATGGCCCTGCCTGCGGGGACCGAAGCGGAAGTGCGCAAACATCTCGGTGGCGGGCGGGTGGATCTGATCTTGCTTGATGTGATGCTGGGGGATGAAAACGGTCTTGAGATCTGTGCGAGGTTGCGCAGTGAACAGGACGTACCGATCGTCATTGTCTCGGCCCTGTCAGCCGATCATCAGCGCATGGAAGGCTATGAGGTTGGCGCGGATGATTACATCGCCAAACCGTTCAATCCTGATCTGCTGCTGGCGCGGGTCAAGGCCGTGCTGTCACGGGCGCGGCGGTCGTCGTCCTTGGTCCATCGGCGCAATACCAAGACTTTTGAATTTCACGGTTGGGTCTACAACGCCAAACGCGGCGAGGTTCTGTCGCCAGCGGGTATTCAGGTCACCCTGTCACGGCGCGAGCTGGCTTTGCTGCAAACACTGGTGGCCAATCCGCATATCCCCTTGACCCGCGAAGAGATCGCCGCCGCGCTGGATGTGACGGGCGAGGCGGGCCAGACAGCCGATGCCACGGGCCGCGCCATTGATGTGCTGGTGGGGCGGCTTCGGTCCAAGATTGAGAAAAACCCCAAAGACCCGCAAATCCTGCGCACTGAACGCGGGGTCGGCTATGTCTTTGTGGCGGATGTTACGGTGCAGGACCAGTGAAAGCTTTGCACAGCCTTCGCGCCATTGTCAGCGCCTTGGTGCTGGCGGCCTTTGTATCGGCAGCAATGGCTGTGGGCCTTTGGATGCAATCGACCCAAAACTGGAAATCCCATCTGGCAAAGGCGCAACTGGCGGGGACAACCCTTTATTATGCGATGCAAAACGGCACCGCCCCGCCCGAAGGCGTCCGCGTCACGCCCTTGTCAGCGGTGGATCAAACCCACGCAGAGGCCGGAGCCTTTCACCAGATCAGTGGTGCACCCAATGGAGCGCGGATCACCAATGTGCCGATCCTTGCAGATGCCCTGAACCGCACCACCAGCAAACCGCTGATGCTGGCGATCCTGTCGCCTGACTTGACCTATCGTTTGGCCGGACTGCCACACCGCGACGGGCAAACAGCGGGGGAAACCACAGGCGCGGTGCTGCGGCTCTTGGCCTCTTATTGCAGTGATCCTGTAGTGGTGGCCCAGATGGGGCAGGCGCCCTGGGTGCGGATCGAGGGTGCACCCGTCTGGGGCTGCGATGCGGCGCCTGCGGACCTGCGCCTGCCTGCGGTTCTCTTTGCCATTGTCGCTTTTGGCATTCTGATAACCATTGCCCTCAACCAATCCTCCGACTTCGCCCGCTTTGCCGCGCAGTTGCGGGATCGCCGCCGGGTGGGCGGGCCAGCGAGCTATGATCTGCCCGGTCCGCAAGAGCTTCAGGACATTGTTGCGGCGGTGAACAGCTATCTAGAAGCGGAACGGGAGCAACTGGCCAATCGGGCTGCGGTTTTGTCGGGTGTCAGTCATGACCTTGGCACACCTGCCACACGGCTGCGTCTGCGCACGGCGCTTATTGGCGATCCCGAACTGCGCGGCAAACTGGACGCGGACATCGACAGCATGACCGGCATGATCGAAAGCGTTCTGACCTACACCCGCGCCGAGATGAACGTGGAGGAGCCGCGCAAGCTGTCGCTGAATGCGCTGATCGATGCGGTGGTGACGGACTATCAAGATATGGGCCGCGCCGTCAGTTTTCGCGTCGCACAGGATGTGGTGATGCAGGGGGGCGGCTCGGTTTTCATGTCCCGTCAGGGGCAAAGCGTGATGGCAGGAGATCGCCAGATCACGGTCACAGGCCGCCCGATTGCCCTGCAACGGGCGATGGCCAATCTGATCGACAATGCATTGAAATACGGGCGGCGGGCGACGGTTTCGTTTGAGGCAGACGCAGACACCGCAACGATCATTGTCGAGGATGAAGGCTCCGACAGTTCCGCCAAGGACATCGAGGCATTGCTGGCCCCATTTCAACGGGGCGACAATACTGCCACGATTGATGGCTATGGTCTTGGCCTAACAATCGTCTCCACCATCGCCCAATTGCATGGCGGGGCATTGTCGTTTGAAGACACGGCTGTTGGCGTCTCGGCGCGGTTGATGATCAAGCGCGGGTAGAGACCTACAACACCACCTCGTCAAGCGCTTTGGAGTGGTCCGTGATCTGTTCAAACCCGTCTTCGGTGATAATAAAACTGTCACCAACCTGTGCCCTGAAATGATCGGTGTTCACCGACCCGTCCACGGCCAGAACCATGCCGGGCTGCAGGATCGTGGTATCACCCGTCACCAGTTGTGGATCTTCGAGATAGCTAAACCCCGTCGCGCGGCCACAGCGGAACGGATACTCATAGCCCGCCGTCTGTATCACCTCGGCATAGGCGGCATGCACAGTCTCTGCCGTTACGCCGGGGCGCAAGATTTTGAGTGCGGCCTTTTGGCTGGCCACGGCAACATCATAGATTGGAATCTGCCGCGCATCCGCAACCTCGCCAATCCAGAAGGTCCGGTCAAAGCCCAGCTTGAAGCGGTGAAAATTGGTCATGCCGCAAAAGCAAAGAAACACCGGCTCTCCGCGCCGCATCACGCGGGTTGAGGCGCGGTGGTGGGTTTTTGTGATCTGATCCCCAGAGGCCATGATCTGCAGGAAATGGGTGTTGGGGGACATGTCGGCGTCATCATAATGCGCGGCCAGCAGTTGCGCGGCCTTCCGCGTGCCCGCCTGTGAGGTTGCGATGGCCACCTCAAATTCTGGTACACCGTCTCCGATGGCGTCCCGCCCCGCCTGCATCATCGCATTGGCGACTTGCCCGGCATGGCGGGCCAGCTGCAATTCGGCGGGCGATTTGATCATCCGCATCTTTGACAGGATCGGCGTGGCATCCACCACCATTTGCGCCCCTGCGAGGTCATCCACAAAACGGCGGACAGCGGGCGGCATATGCGCGGTTTCAAGCGCAATCTTGTGGGCTCCTTTCAAAGCGGCGGGAAGTTCGGCCCGCCATTCTGCGCCAGCCCCATCATTCCATGGGGCGATCCTGTCCACCTGCGCCGCATTTTGCGCCGCGACATAGTCAATGGTCGGGGTGATAAGAACGCTTGACCCGTCACGCGGCACAACCAAAATCGTCGGGCGGCCAAATTCCATATGCAAATAGTCGTAATAGCCGGTCAGGTAATAGACGCTGTCCTCATCCGTGATCAGCGCCACATCCAAACCCGCCTCGGTCATCCTTGTGCGAAAGGTCTCAAGGTTGCGTTGGAACATCGGCTTTCCCTTCATGTCTGGGCGGGCAGTCGACTGCGCACAAGCTGCGCCCAAAACCCCGCGCCAATGGGCAACAGATCATCGTTGAAATCGTAATCTGATGCATGCAGCGGGCGGCCATTTGCGCCTTCAGTTCCATTGCCCAACAACAAAAAGCACCCCGGAATGGCGGCACTGAAATGGGCGAAGTCCTCGGAAAAGCTCATCGGTTCGCGGTTTCCGATCACGTCAAGCTCCAAGGCTCGCCCTGCCTCCAAAGCAGCCTCTACCGGTTCGGGTGCATTCACCGTTTCAATAAATTCCGTGTTGAACGCCACAGTCACTTCAACGCCATGTGCCATGCCGATCCCCTTGGCGATCTGGTCCATCAATGCTGCGACGGCTTTCCTGTCCTCACCGGACCGAGCACGCACATCCCCCTTCAGAACCGCAGATCCAGGCAACACGTTGCGCTGACCATTTGTCAGAAACTCTGTCACCGAAACCACCACACCAGCGCCGGGTGCCAGTTTGCGCGATACGATGGTTTGCAAGGCCAGAACAATCTCAGATCCGATAGTGATGCTGTCGCGGCCCGCTTGCGGCATCGACGCATGACCGCCCCGACCGTTGATAGTGATTTCAAACAGGCTTTCGCTCGAACAGATCAGGCCGGGACGGGTGGAGAGTTGCCCAAGCGGCGCGCCGGGCAGATTGTGAATGGCGTAGATCTCCTGAACAGGAAACCGTTCGAGCACCCCTTCATTTATCATGGCATTGGCGCCCAGCCCGTGCTCTTCGTTGGGCTGAAAAATCAGGACCACCGTGCCATCAAAACCATTATTGCCAGCCAGATCTGCCGCTGCCCCCAAAAGCATCGACATATGCCCGTCATGGCCGCAGGCATGCATTTTGCCAGGGGTCTGGGATGGGTAGTCGTGCAAACTGGTCTCTAGAATGGGCAAGGCATCCATATCGGCCCGCAAGGCAATGGCGCGATTGCCGGTGCCGCGCCTGAGGATGCCAATAATGCCCGCGCCGCGATGCACTTTGATCCCGAGATCCGTCAAAATCTCGGCCACTTTGTCCTTGGTTTGGTCTTCTTCGAAGCCGAGTTCGGGATTGCGATGAAAATGCCGCCGCAATTGGCGCAGATCTTTTGGCGTCATGGCATGGCTTTCCTGCAGTGTGCCGCGCAAGCCTAACCGCAAGCGCAGGCTGCGGGGAAGGGCAAACTAGGGGGCAGGGGTGCCCGCCATCTTGTGCAGAACCGCCCGCCGTGTGAGGCTTTCGGGGCTCCATACATCTTTGATGACGAAATATTCCTCAAAGGCAGGCGCGTCTTGCGGCAGGATCACCCACGGCTGTTTTGTTGAGGTGAAAATATGCACATCGGGCGGAAAAGCGTCAGGATTATCAAGGGTGCCAACCCGGATGAACCGCACCAATTGACCCAAACCGCCGCGCATCGCCAGATATTTGGTCCATAGTGTGACCTGACACTGTGGACACTTTGAAAACAACTGTCCGATGCCGCTTTGCGAGGGTACCAAAATATCGGCCACGTCACCCTTGGTGACCGTCACGCGGTCCGCTTCGATCAATGCATTCACCGCCAACGCGCCGCCACTTTCGCGCTGGCACCAACGGCAGTGACATCCGTGGACAATCATTGGAGTGCTGCTGATCTCATAGCGGACATGCCCGCAGGCGCATCCGCCCTGAAAGGGGCCATTTTGTGCGGTCATGATCTGATCCTTAAATGTTTCTGTCCCTCACTCTGTCAGCTCGTGAGCATGGGCCAGATCACACTAGGGCAGGAGGCCAGCCGCGCCTAGCGTCCAACAACATGCACAGAATCCACCTCGCCCAGCGATTGCAGCAGACTGCTGGTGTTGGCGACGCCGAATTTCTTGAGCAGCTTGGCACGGTAAATCTCGACCGTTCTATGAGAGATATCCAGCTTGATGGCGATCTCTTTGCTGGTCAGGCCAAGCGCAAGAAAAGAGACAATCTCGCGCTCGCGGCGGGTCAGGGGCTTGTAGGGGCGCACCTCGGACAGATCCGCGAAACTCCACACCGCGCGGCCCAAGGGCGCGTCCGGGGTGAAGGAATGGCCGCGCACCCGGCACCAGAACAGGCTGCCGTCCTTGCGTGCCATGATCCGCTCGTCCCAATAGTGGTTGGTGGTTTGCAGCTCTTTCACACCGCGGTCGCGGATATTGGCGAACTCCTCGTCCGATGGATAGAGAACCGCAAAAACTTGATCGCGCAAGTCCCTGATTTCGTATCCGAACATGCTGGCAAATGTAAGGTTGCAATCGCGGATCACACGGTTTTCCGTAACCACCAGACCCACAGGCGCATAAAGATAGGCCAGCTCTGCGAACTGCCCTTCTCGAAAGCTGTCGTCTATACGTGTTTCCACAATATTGCGCCCAATCGCACGACCTGAAACATTTCCACCTACAGAAGTAAGGGACCGATCAGACGGGCGCAATGCCCGGCTGTGCCAGGTTGCTGTAGGGAGAGAAAGAATGAAACTATTCACACGGCGGCTTGGGGCCGCCTTGTTTGGTCTGGCCATCGCGACTACTGCGCAGGCCGAAGATCCGGTCAAGATCGCGCTGGTACACGGCATTTCGGGGCACTCGTTCGAGGTGTTCTCAAAGCAGGCCCAAACCGGGTTTGAGCTGGGGATCGAATATGCAACGGGCGGCACCAATATGATCAAGGGCCACCCGATCGAGATCATTCACAAGGACACGCAGTTCAAACCGGATGTGGCCCGCGCCGTTCTGGCCGAGGCTTACGGTGACGATGAGGTCTTGCTCGCCGTTGGGGCGACATCCTCTGGCGTGACCAAGGGATTGCTGCCAATTGCCGAGGAATATGAGCGTATCTTGATCATTGAACCGGCCGTTGCCGACAGCCTGACCGGGCCGGACAGCAACCGCTATGTGTTCAAGACATCGCGCAACTCGTCGATGGACATGCAAGCGCAGGCATTGGCCTTGGCACCGGATGAAAACCTTTTTGTGGCGACCTTGGCCGAAGACTATGCTTTTGGCCGTGATGGCATTGCCGCGTTCAAGGCGGCGCTGGATGGCTCTGGTGCCACCATCGTCACCGAGGAATACACACCGCAAGGCACCACAGATTTCACCGCTGCAACGGAACGGATGTTCAACGCGCTGAAGGACAAGGAAGGCCGCAAGGTTATCCTGATCTATGTGGCGGGCGGCGGCGACCCGATGGGCAAAATTCTGGCCATGCAGCCGGAACGCCACGGCATCGAGATCTCCACTGGCGGTCACATCCTGCCGGTACTGCCGACCTACAAACGCGCGCCGGGCATGGAAGGGGCGATCTACTATTACTACGAAATGCCCAAGAATCCGGTCAACGAATGGCTTGTGAAAACCCATCAGGAACGTTTCGACGGTCCACCTGATTTCTTTACCGCCGGCGGGATGGCCGCAGCGCTGGCCGTGGTCAAGGCGCTGGAGACAGCCGAAGACTGGGAAACCGAAGCGCTGATCACCGCGATGGAAGGCATGAGCTGGGAAACGCCCAAGGGCACAATGACCTTCCGCCCCGAAGACCATCAGGCGCTGCAATCCATGTATCACTTCAAAATCCGTGTGGATGATGATGTGGCATGGGCGATCCCTGATCTGGTGCGCGAAATCACCGCCGAAGAGATGGACATCCCCATCGGGCGCAACAATTAAACCCAATGCATCCGGCCCCTTATACAGGGGCCGGACAGCCACCGGACAAAATTCATGACAATGCAACCTTCCTTGGAAACGCGCGATCTGACGATCCGCTTTGGCGGCCATGTGGCCGTGAACGCGGTCTCATGCGCCTTTCATCCCGGCGAATTGACCGTGATTGTCGGCCCAAACGGCGCGGGCAAGACGACCTATTTCAACCTGATCTCGGGGCAACTGGCGGCCACGCGAGGGCAAGTGATGAAATCCGGCACCGACCTCACGCGCATGTCCCCTTCTGCACGGGCGCAGCGCGGCATTGGCCGGGCGTTCCAACTGACCAATCTGTTCCCTCAATTGTCGGTCCTTGAAAACATCCGCCTTGCAGTGCAGGCCCGCTCCGGCGACGGCTGGCGGATCCTGCGGCAGGTGGCGGGCCTGAGACATCTCGAAGAACAAGCCGAACATTACCTCGAAGCCGCCAAGCTGAGCGGGGTCGCGCATTTGCCAGCGTCGGCCTTGCCCCATGGCGATCAGCGCAAGCTGGAGGTGGCGCTTTTGATGGCGATGGAGCCGGATATCTATATGTTTGACGAACCCACCGCGGGCATGTCATTGGACCACGCGCCGGACGTGCTGGATCTGATTGCAGGCATCAAGAATGACACCACCAAAACCGTTCTGCTGGTGGAGCATAAGATGGACGTGGTGCGCAGCCTCGCCGACCGGATCATCGTTCTGCACAATGGAGAGCTGCTTGCGGATGGGGCGCCGGATGCGGTGATGTCCAGCGATATCGTGCGCGATGTCTACCTTGGCAAATCGGCGGTGCCCGCATGAGCCTTCTGACCCTCAATGGGATGAAAACCAACATCGGCCAATATGCGGTTTTGCATGATGTGACCCTTGATGTGCCCGAAGGTGGCGTGTTTGTCCTGTTGGGCCGCAATGGCGCAGGTAAAACAACCACGCTGCGCTCGATCATGGGGCTCTGGCAACCCTCGCCAGGATCGGTGTTGTTCAAAGGCCAAGATATCACCGCGATGCACACGGCAGACATCGCCCGGTTGGATATCGCCTTTGTCCCTGAAAATATGGGTGTTTTTGGAGGCCTGACCGTTGAGGAAAATCTGATCCTTGCCACCGCCAAAGGCCGGTTTGATCCTGCCCGTCTGAAACGGATTTACGAGCTGTTCCCCGCGCTTGAGACCTTTTGGACCAAACAGGCGTGGTCGCTGTCAGGTGGGCAGAAACAAATGCTGGCCGTGGCCCGCGCCATTATCGAACCGCGTGCGCTGATCCTGATTGACGAACCGACCAAGGGGCTGGCGCCCGCGATTGTGGATGCGATGGCCGATGCCTTTCGCGAGATCGCGCAGAACACGACAATCCTGCTGGTCGAACAGAACTTTGAATTTGCCAAATCGCTGGGCCGCGACATGGCGGTGATTGACGACGGCCGGATTGCCCACAGCGGCACAATGGCCGATTTCGCCGCAGATACGGCACTGCAAGACCGGCTGTTGAGCCTGTCAGCCTGAGGAAAAATGATGCAACAGATAAACGATTTTGCAGGCCGGTTGGGCGGGGTGTACCTCTTGCCGGTTGTGGTGGCGGCGCTGGCCTTTGTGATGATCGGTGCGCCGTCGTCTTGGGTGACGCTCACCGTGGCCGGATTGGCGATGGGCATGATGATTTTCCTGATGGCCTCGGGCTTGTCACTGGTGTTTGGCCTGATGGATGTGCTCAATTTCGGCCATTCGGCTTTTGTCAGCTTTGGCGCGTTTATCGCGGCCAGCGTGCTGGCCTGGCTTTCTGGCTGGCTTGAGGCAGATGCGGTCTCGCTCAACATTGCTGCGTTGTTTCTGGCCTTTGGTGCGGCGATCCTTTTTGGGCTGGTGGCCGGATGGTTCTTTGAAACTGTAATCGTCAAACCTGTCTACAAGGATCACCTGCGCCAGATCCTGATCACCATGGGGGCGCTTATTGTGGCCGAGCAGATGATCCTTGCGATCTGGGGTGGCACGCCGGTGTCTGTGCCACGCCCTGAGTTTTTGGAAGGATCGCTGTTGATCGGGGATATCACGATCGAGATTTACCGGATCTTCGCCTTTCTTCTGGGGCTGGGGGTCTATGCCGCGCTGTATCTGACACTGAACCGGACGCGCATTGGTTTGCTCATCCGTGCCGGGGTGGAAAACCGTGAAATGGTGGAGGCGCTGGGTTTTCGCGTGGACCGGCTGTTTGTGGCGGTGTTCATGCTTGGCTCTGCCCTCGCGGCCCTGGGCGGCGCGATGTGGGCGGGCTATGAGACCTTGATCACACCTGCGCTGGGCGCCGAGATGATGATCGTCGTCTTCATCGTGGTGATCATTGGCGGGCTCGGGTCGATCCAGGGAACGTTGCTGGGCGCGATCATGGTCGGGCTGATGGCCAACTACATCGGGTATCTTGCGCCCAAGCTGGCGCTGGCGTCGAACATGATCCTGATGGTGGCGATCCTTCTGTGGCGGCCCAATGGCCTCAAACCGGCGGTGAAGTAAGATGAACGCGTTGTCTCAAACCACCACCAGCGGCACCAAGGCCGTGAAAGCCGCCGTTTTGTTGATCTTTGCCCTGCTGCTGTTTGCACCTTTCCTGTTTCAGGATGTGCGGGCGCTGGAAGTTGCGGCGCGGGTCTGTGTGTTTATCGTTCTGGTGGCAAGCTACGACCTGCTGATCGGGTATACCGGGATCGTCAGCTTTGCCCATACGATGTTTTTTGGCTTTGGCGCTTATGGCGCTGCGATCAGCCTCAAACAGATGGGGCCGGGTTGGGATGCCGTTCTTGTCGGTGCCTTGGCCGGGATGGCGGTCTCGCTGATTGTGGCGGTAGCGATTGGCCTGCTGTCCCTGCGGGTCAAGGCGATCTTCTTTGCGATGATCACCCTTGCCACGGCCAGTGTGGCGCTGGTTCTGGCCTCACAGCTGAGCGATTTTACCGGTGGCGAAGATGGCATCACCTACCGCGCACCGGCGCTGTTCAAAACCGCGACCAAGCTGATGCTGGATGAAAACGGCAAGGTGTTACGGATCTTCGGTGTCAAAATCAATGGCAAGCTGGCGGCTTATTACTTTGTGTTTTTCACCTGCCTCGCCCTGTTTGTGATGATGCTGCGCATGGTTGGATCGCCGCTTGGGACGGTGCTGAAAGCGATCCGGGAGAACGAGGCGCGGGCTGAGGCGATTGGCTACCGTGTGGTCAGTTACCGGACCTTCGTGTTTTGCATCGCGGCGCTGGTGGCCTCGCTGGCGGGTACGATCTACGCGATCTGGCTCAAATACACCGGACCGGACACCGCGCTGAGCTTTGCGATCATGATCGACATCCTGTTGATGGTAGTGATCGGCGGCATGGGCACAATGTGGGGCGCGGTGATCGGCGCGACGATGCTGGTGTTGGCGCAATATTACCTGCGCGATCTGATGGGGGCGGCGGCCAAGGCCACGGTGGATATTCCGGTCCTGCCGCATGTGCTGGACCCTGATCGCTGGCTGTTCTGGCTGGGCATCATCTTTATCCTGCTGGTCTATTTCTTCCCTAAAGGGATTGCGGGCACGGTGATGGCCAAAGGGGCCCCTCGGTGAGCCAGAGGGCACAGCCGCGCCATGCATTCTTTGCTGTGCTGGGGCATGAGGTGCATGTCACGGAATGGGGCGACCGATCCGCGCCGCCGCTGGTGATGTGGCATGGGCTGGCCCGCACGAGCCGCGATTTTGATGAACTGGCGGCAGGATTTGCCGCTGATCATTTTGTCATTTGTCCCGACACCATTGGCCGTGGGCAATCCAGCTGGTCGGAAAACCCTGAAGCGGAGTATTCAATCAAACACTACGCCCGGATCGCATTGGGCGTGATGGACCACTACGGGATGGCCAAGGCCGGATGGTTCGGCACCTCCATGGGCGGATTGATCGGGATGCGCATCGCGTCCGGCCCGATGGCGGATCGGCTTCGCTATCTGATCATCAACGATATCGGCCCGGAAGTGCCGCAACCGGCCATTGACCGGATATTGGCCTATGCCGCGGATCTTCCCAGCTTTGCCACCGTGTCAGAGGGCGAAGCATGGCTCAGGACCACCTACGCCCCCTTTGGTGCGGCGGAAGATCCGTTTTGGCAGCGCATGGCAATGGCATCTCTCAGGCGGATGGGCAACGGCAGGCTGACCCTGCACTATGACCCCAAGATCGTCGTGCAATTCACTGCCTCGGCCGAAGAGTTGCTGTCTTGGGAACGCTATGACCGGATTGGGGTGCCCATGCATGTCTTTCAGGGCGCAAACTCCGACATTCTGTCACCGCAGATCTTGCAGCGCATGTGCGCCAGCGGCCCATGCCCGACATCAACCACAATGCAAGGGTGCGGCCATGCGCCCAGCCTTTCCCTGCCCGGTGATGTAGGTTTTGTCCGCGCAGTTGTCGCGAGATTGCAGAGCCGCTGCGGCTAGGGGCGGGGCCCCTTAAACCTGCAAGACTTTTCCTGTTTCGGTCTTGATATGGATCAACGTGACCGCCCGGCAAAGCCGTTAGACCCGCATTGAACAAATGCGGCTGCGGTGCCGACGGAACAAAGGATCAATGACATGGCAAGCTGTAGACACTGGGGGAACGCGATCTTGGGTTTGATCGGCTATGCCTTGGTCTGTGTGATGCTACTTTCTGGTGCGGCGCAGAGTGAACCGATTGTCGAAAAGTTCATTGGCAAGGTACCCGTGGGTGAATTGGTGCCGGGCGCCGATGCCTACGGAAAAATGCACGCTGATCTGCCAATTTTACCCGCGCAAAAAGACGGTAAAACAATCGGTTATGTCTTCCTGACCTCGGATTTCGTGACGACGACCGGCTATTCGGGTAAGCCCATTCATGTGCTGATGGGGGTGGATCAGGACGCCAAGGTGACGGGGGTGAACCTTGTCAAACATTCCGAACCCATTGTTCTGATCGGCATTCCGAACTCCGAGATCAGGGCCGTCACCGAAAGCTATAAAGGCATGGATCTGACCGAAGAAGCCGCGAGCGGCGGCAGCGCGCATGAGCTCGATATCGTCTCGGGTGCCACGGTGACGATCATGGTTATCGACGATTCCATTGTGCGGGCAGGGATCAAAGTCGCACGGCAGCTTGGCCTTGGCGGGCTGCAACCGACTGTTCGCAACAGCGGTCCGCAAAAAACCATCAAGCGGCCCGATGCGGCAGAGGCACCTGTTTCCGATTGGCAAACTCTTGACGGGGATGGCTCCATCCGGACGCTGCGACTGGACGTAGGGCAGGTCAACCAAGCCTTCATCGACAGCGGCGATGCCCGCGCGATTGCACGGCCCGACAAGGGCGCACCTGAGGACACATTCATCGAGATGCACGTCGCTTTGGCCAGCGCACCGGAGATCGGGCGCACGCTTTTGGGCGATGATGAGTATGCCAACCTGCTAGAGTGGCTGGACGAAGGAGAAGAAGCGATCCTCGTGCTGGGCCGCGGCAAATATTCGTTCAAAGGCTCGGGCTATGTGCGGGGCGGTATTTTTGACCGGATACAACTGATCCAGCAGGACAATTCGGCACGGTTCTTTGACAGGCAGCAGCGCCGCCTTGGCCGGCTGGCCCCCGAAGATGCGCCCTCCTTTACAGAGCTGGACATCTTCAAGATACCTGCCGATGTCGAGTTTGATCCCGCAGAGCCATTTCGACTGCAACTGCTGGTGCAGAGGGCCGTGGGGGCAATTGACAAGACCTTCATCACCTTCGATCTGGGCTACCGTCTGCCAGACCGCCATCTTGAAACCGTAACCCCCGCTGCGGCGCCGACAAACGGCGGATCGATTGCGGCCTCCAGCGATCCGGATGAGTTGAGCCACTTGTGGCTGCGCATCTGGGATCAAAAAAGGGTCGAAGTGGCGCTGCTGGTCGCGGCCATCGGGGTGCTGACGGTGGTGTTCTTTTTCCAGATGCAGGTCACACGCAATGCGCGGTTTGCCTATTGGTTCCGCATCGGGTTCCTCAGCTTTACCCTGATCGTGCTGGGTTGGTATTCCAACGCGCAATTGTCGGTGGTGAACGTTCTGGCTTTTTTTGCGGCGGTCACGACAGATTTCTCATGGTCCGCATTCCTGATGGACCCGCTTGTCTTTATCCTTTGGTTCTCGGTGGCCGCGTCACTGTTGTTCTGGGGTAGGGGGGTGTTCTGTGGCTGGCTCTGCCCGTTTGGCGCATTGCAGGAACTTTCAAACAAGATCGCACGGTTCTTCAAAGTGCCGCAGATCACCGTGCCCTGGGGCCTGCACGAACGGCTTTGGCCGATCAAATATATGATCTTTCTGGGGCTCTTTGGACTGTCGCTCTATTCGCTTGAGATGGCCGAAAGGTATGCCGAGGTCGAGCCGTTCAAGACCGCGATCATCCTGAAATTCCAACGCTCATGGCCCTATGTTCTGTTTGCTGTGGCACTGCTCGGGGCTGGGCTGTTTATCGAACGGTTCTATTGTCGCTATCTGTGCCCGCTTGGCGCGGCGCTGGCGATCCCGGGCCGGTTGCGGATGTTTGATTGGCTCAAAAGGTACAAGGAATGCGGCAGCCCCTGCCAGCGCTGTGCCAAGGAATGCATGGTGCAAGCCATTCATCCTGAAGGAAATATCAATCCCAACGAATGCCATCAGTGCCTGCACTGTCAGGTTTTGTATCAAAGTGAAAAGGATTGTCCTGTCTGCATCAAGAAGGCCGTGCGCCGGGCGCGAGACAAGGCAAACCATCCAAATGCATTTGTTGTCCCAGATCAAAGACAGAAAGAATCGACCTAGGTACTCAGTCCTTAATGTTACCGAATCTCGGAAACATATTCAAGATTTAATATCTGAAAAAGGAAGAGAGATATGTCTGCTGAAGAAACCCGGAAAAAAGGCTTCTCGCGGCGCGGTGTGCTGACAGCGGGTGCCGCTGCTGCTGCCGGTGCCGGTCTGGCGTCCGGCTTCGTCCTTGGGTCTGCCAAGCCTGCTGCGGCGGCTGGTGCGTCCAAAGTGAACCTCGCCCCCGGTGAGTTGGACCCCTATTACGGTTTTTGGTCGTCCGGCCAAACCGGTGAAGTGCGCATTCTCGGCTTTCCTTCCATGCGCGAGCTGATGCGTATTCCGGTGTTCAACCGTTGCTCGGCCACCGGTTGGGGCCAGACCAACGAAAGTCTGAAAATCCTGACCGAAGGCCTGATGCCCGAAACCAAGGAATTTCTTGCCGCCAAAGGCATGAAAACCTACGACAACGGCGATTTGCACCACCCGCATATGTCCTTCACCGATGGCACCTATGATGGCCGCTATCTGTTTGCCAACGACAAGGCCAACACCCGCGTGGCGCGTATCCGTTGTGACGTGATGAAATGCGACAAGATCATCGAAATCCCGAATGCCCAAGACATCCACGGCATGCGTCCGCAGAAATACCCGCGCACCGGTTACGTCTTTGCCAACGGTGAACACGAAGTGCCGCTGGTCAATGATGGCCAGATCCTGAACGAGCCTGAAAAATACGTGAACATCTTCACCGCCATTGATGGTGACGAGATGAAAGTGGCGTGGCAGGTGATCGTCAGCGGCAACCTTGATAACACCGATTGTGACTATCAGGGCAAATACGCCTTCTCGACCAGCTACAACTCTGAAATGGGTATGACCCTTGCCGATATGACCGAAGCAGAGATGGACCACGTGGTTGTCTTCAACCTCAAAGCCATTGAAGAGGGCGTCAAGGCCGGTGACGTGCAGATGTTGAACGGTGTGCCTGTTGTCGATGGCCGCAAAGGTCAGAACAAGAAATACACCCGCTATATCCCGATCCCGAACAGCCCGCATGGCGTGAATACCGCACCGGACAAGCGCCACGTTGTGATCAACGGTAAGCTGTCTCCGACAGTGTCGATCATCGACGTTGAAAAACTGGATGCGCTGTTCGAAAGCGATATCGACCCACGGTCCTGCATCGTTGGCGAGCCAGAGCTGGGCCTTGGCCCGCTTCACACCGCTTATGACGGCAAAGGCAACGCCTTTACCACGCTGTTCCTCGACAGCCAGGTTGTGAAATGGAACATCGACAAAGCCATCCGCGCCTTTGCGGGCGAAGATGTCGATCCAATCATCTCCAAAGTGGACGTTCACTACCAGCCCGGCCACAACTCCACCTCGATGGGCGAAACCGCCGAGGCGGATGGTGAATGGCTGATCTCGATGAACAAGTTCTCCAAGGACCGGTTCATCAACGTAGGCCCATTGAAGCCTGAGAACGAACAGCTGATCGACATTGCCTCGGGCGACGAGATGTCTGTTGTGCATGACGGCCCAACATTTGCCGAGCCACACGATTCCATCATCGTTCGCGCCGACATTGTGAAGCCTGTGAATGTCTGGGATCGTGCTGATCCGGTTTTTGCAGATGCGGTCAAGCAAGCCGCAGCTGACGGTGTGGATCTGGAATCCGACGATGTGGTGATCCGCGACGGCAACAAGGTGCGGGTCTATATGACCTCTGTTGCGCCGCAGTTCGGACTTGAGGAATTCACTGTCAAGCAAGGCGATGAAGTCACCGTTTACGTGACCAACCTTGATGATGTGGATGACGTGACCCACGGCTTCTGCCTCTCCAACCACGGCATCGCGATGGAGGTTGCACCACAAGCAACCTCTTCGGTGACGTTCGTGGCCAACCGTCCGGGCGTGCACTGGTTCTATTGCCAGTGGTTCTGCCACGCGCTGCACATGGAAATGCGCGGCCGGATGTTTGTTGAGCCTCGAGCAACTTAAGGCAAGCTGACATGAAACGGATGGCCCTGACCTTTGCGAGCGTGCTTAGCCTTGCGCTGCCGGTGTCTGCCCATGCGGCAGATATCCCGGTGGCACCGGGGCAGGGCAGCTTGGCCGGGGCCATCCGAACCGCTGACGCCGGCGACCGTCTGATCTTGCAGGCTGGCACCTACGGCGGTGGCGTAACTTTGGAAAAAACACTCTCCATCATAGGACAGAACGGATCAGAGGTGATCGGCCCGGACGCAGGATCGGTGATCACCGTCGATGCGCCTGATGTGACCATTGCGGGCCTGACCATTCGTGGCTCCGGATCGGACCACCAGAATATCGACAGCGGCGTGCAGCTGACCAAAAAGGCCAAGGGCGCACAGATCACGAACAACCGGTTCGAGGGCAATCTTTACGGCGTGGATGTGCATGGCGCCAAGAACGCGCTGGTCGAGAACAATACAATCATTGGCCGCCGTGACCGCCTGATGAACCGCCGCGGCAATGGAATTTATATCTGGAATGCGCCGGGCACCAAGGTGGTCAGCAATTCCGTTCGCTATGGGCGCGACGGTATTTTTGTGAACTCCAGCCGCAAAAACGTGTTCTCGAACAACCGCTTCGAGGATCTGCGCTTTGCGGTGCATTACATGTATGCGGACAACACCGAAGTAACCGGCAACATTTCGATCGGCAATCACCTCGGCTTTGCCATCATGTTCAGCACACGGGTCAAGGTGATCGGCAACACCTCTATCCGTGACCGCGACCACGGCATCATGCTGAACTACGCCAATTCATCGGTGATCAAGGACAACATCGTGCGCGAGGGCGGCGAAAAATGCCTTTTCATGTACAATGCCAACAAGAACAAACTGCTGAACAACACCTTCGAGAAATGTCAAATCGGCATTCATTTCACTGCTGGATCGGACCGCAATACCATTGCCGGAAACGCCTTTGTCGGCAGTAAGACCCAGGTCAAATATGTCGGTACCAAAGACCATGTCTGGACCGGCAACTACTGGAGCGATCACAGCGCCTATGATGTCAACGGTGACGGCATCGCGGATCAGGCGTTCCGCCCCAACGACGCGATGGATCACATCTTGTGGACACAGCCTTCGGCCAAACTGCTGCTGGGCAGTCCTGCGATCCAGTTGATCCGCTGGGCGCAAAAAGAGTTTCCCGCGCTTTTGCCCGGCGGTGTGGTTGATGACGCCCCCCTGATGAACCCGCCGCCGCAGCCGGCAGCCCCTCTCGTACAACAGGCCTCCCTCAGATGACCTCTTTGCTCAGTATCTCTAACGTTTCCATGTGCTTTCCCCACCGCGACGTGCTGTCAGATGTCTCCTTTGATGTCGCACCGGGTGAACGGGTGGCCCTGCTTGGCCACAATGGCGCGGGCAAAACCACGCTCTTTCGCATCATTTTGGGTTTTTTGAGCCCCAGCGACGGACAGATCACCATCAATGGCGCGGCGCCCGGCACATCGGCGGCCCGCAATACGGTTTCCTACCTGCCAGAAAGCGTGTCTTTCCCCAAGCTTCTGACGGGCCGCGAAACGGTTGCCTTTTACGCCAAGCTGAAGGGCGTTGCGCCCGCTGCGGTGGATCAGGTTCTGGACGATGTGGACCTTACGGAGGCCGCTGATCAGCGCTGCGGCACCTATTCCAAAGGGATGCGCCAGCGGCTTGGCCTTGCGCAGGCGATGCTGGGCGATCCCAAACTGCTTTTGCTGGATGAACCAACCTCAGGTCTGGATCCTCTGGCGCGGCAACGGTTCTACCAACTGATCTCGAAAATGGCGGAACGCGGCACTGCGGTGCTGCTGTCCTCTCATGGTCTCAGCGAGATCGAAGCGCGCACCGACCGGGTTGCGATCCTGCGCAAAGGCAAGCTGGTGGCGGATGCCCCCCTGACCGATCTGCAACATTCGGCAAACCTGCCGCTGCGCATTCGGGTGCAGGCCGACACGGCGCATGTCGATACAGTGCACCAGCAGATGGGAGGGCACCGGATCAACGGTGCCACGGTCGAACTGGAATGCCGCTATCCCGAAAAAATGCAGCGCCTGACGGCCATCTCGGCTCTTGGTACGGTCGTACGGGATGTGGAGGTCTACCCACCCAGCCTTGATGACATTTACCGCCACTATTCGGCGGATACGGAGACAAGACAATGAGCGGCCTGATCGCCATCGCCCAGAACGAAGTGCGCATCGGTATGCGCAACAAATGGATCATGCTGGCAACGGCGATCCTGCTGGTGTTCGCGCTGTTGCTGGTTCTTCTTGGCTCTGGCCCCGCCACCTCTAGCAGCACGGACGGATTGACGATCATCTCCGCCAGCCTCGCGACACTTTCGGTCTATCTGGTGCCGTTGATCGCCTTGTTGCTGTCATTTGACGCGATTGCCGGGGAAATTGATCGCGGGACATTGCAACTGACCCTTGCCAGCCCGGTCAGCCGCGCCGCGGTGGTCATGGGAAAGTTTCTGGGTCATGTGATCGTTTTGTCCATTGCGGTATTGATCGGCTATGGCTTGGCGGGGGTCTGTGCCTTCTTCGCCATCGACAACGTGGCCTTGGCAGGTGTTCTGGATCTGGCGCGGGTGATTGGCACCAGCATTGCCCTGGGCGCCACATTCGTCGGCATCGGATATGTCGCCAGCGCCTGCGTGCGCCAGACCGGCACGGCTGCGGCCCTGGCCATTGCGATCTGGCTCTTTGCGGTGGTTCTGTATGATATGGCGCTGCTGGGCGGCTTGCTGGCCGATCCCGAAGGGATTTTTGCCACCGATCTGTTTCCTTACCTTCTTGTGGCCAATCCGGCTGATGCCTTTCGCCTGTTTAACCTGACCGCACTTGATGCTGCTGGCGCCAGCACCGGGTTTGCGGCGGGCGGTGACGTTCTGCCCTTCGCGCCTCAGTTTGCCATTGCCAGCCCGTTCATCTGGATCGTTGTGGCACTTGCACTGACTGTTGTGATGATGCGGAGGATCAAACCATGAGACAGCATTTGAAGCTGGCCGCCCTGGCGATCTGTGCCTGCGCTGCCCTTGCGGGATGCAAGGAAGAGCTAGCCGCCGAACGCCCCGTTGCCATCGCCATGACCGAAGAGGCGGTTGGCCATTATTGCAACATGACCATTCTGGAACACACCGGACCCAAGGCGCAGATCCATCTCAAGGGCATCGACCATCCGATCTGGTTCTCGCAGGTCCGCGACGCCATCGCCTTTACCCGCTTGCCCGAAGAAACGCAGGAGCCCGTGGCGATTTATGTCAATGACATGGGCCGCGCGGCAGATTGGGATTTTCCCGCAGACGACACTTGGATTGATCTCTACGAGGCGTTCTTTGTGATCGAAAGCACCCGCACCGGCAGCATGGGCGCGCCTGAAGCTGTGCCTTTCGGAACGCAGGCCGCCGCAAATGACTTTGCCCAGATCCACGGCGGCCGTGTGCTGCAACTACACCAGATCCCCGATGACTATGTGCTGGGTCCGGTTGAACTGGGTTTTCAGGATTCTTAAGAAACAAGGACGCAGGCCATGACTGTTTCACGCCGCCGATTTATCGCGATCACCGCTGGTTTTGCATTGGTCTCAGGGCAGGCCAGTGCCGCCCAAGCCACGGCGGATTGGCAAGGTGTGGCGCTGGGCGCTCGGGTGCAGTTGCGGCTTGTCGGTCTGGATCAGGACCATGCGGCACATCTGATTGAAATCACCCGCAATGAACTGTTGCGGTTGGAAAAACTCTTTAGCCTTTATCAACCCGGCAGTGCCCTGTCGCAATTAAACGCCAAGGGGCGCTTGCAAGCGCCGCCGCCTGAAATGCTGGAACTTCTGGGGCAGGTCGGGGCGATCCACCTCGCCACGGATGGCCTTTTTGATCCCACCATTCAACCGCTTTGGACCGCCTATGCCAATGCCAAGGGCGCACCGACACCGGATGCAATTGCCTCCGCCCATGCCAAGATCGGCTGGGCAAAAGTTCGCATGGACACCGGGGAAATATCCTTTGATCAAGAGGGCATGCAACTGACCCTCAACGGCATCGCGCAGGGCTATATCACCGACCGCATCACCGCGTTGTTGCGCAGCAACGGTGTGAAAGATGCCGTGGTCGATATGGGCGAGATTTCGGCGATGGGGCATGGGCCGGACCAAAAGGCGTGGCGCGTCGGGCTGGCTGAGAAAAGTGATCAACCGGCGGCGCAGTCTATCCTGCTGAGCAATAAATCGGTGGCAACATCTGCCCCGCAGGGCATGACAATCGCCGGACAGGCCAGCCATATTCTTGATCCCCGAACAGGCAACCCCGCCCCGCAATATTGGAGCCGTGTCAGCGTGATCCATCCATCCGCTGCGATAGCCGACGGGCTCTCGACCGCCGCGAGCCTGATGCAGGCAGATCAAATGCGTAGCTGTATCAAGGGCTTCGCCTGCGTTGATATTATCGCGGCAGGGCCGGAAGGGCGCCAGCTGCGGCTGCGCGTGACCTGACGATCAGATATCTTTCACCAGCCGCAGCGCATCATAAATCGCCGCATGGGTGTTGCGGGCTGACACGGCATCACCAATCCGGAAGAGTTGAAACTGGCCCTCCGGGTTGGTCAGGATCCCCTGAGACTGTCCCGCGATCAGTGCTTCATAATCCACCGCGCCGCCATTGGAGGACTGCGGTTTGAGGTCGAAATAGAGATCATCCAGTGGCAGTGTACCGTAGTTCAGAACCACCTGATCATAGTCTTTCTCATAGGTGTGATCAGAGTAGTCGGTCCCGATGGTGGCCCGCATTTTGTTTCCCGCCGGGGCCACATCCACCAAGCGGCGCGTGACGGTAAAGGTCACATCCTTGTCCTGAAGGCTGCGCATATAGGGCACTAGGTTCATGCCCATCACTTCGGGGGCAAAGCTGCGATCGGGTGTCATGATCTCAACCGATGCACCGCTTTTTGCCGCAAGTTCAGCGGCTTGCAGGGCAGGGTGGTCACCGCTTTCGTCATAGATCAGGATATGCCCGGCAGGTTTCACATCGCCCGAGATCAGATCCCAACTGGTGATCACATGCGGCGCCTCGCGCCCGGTCTCGAACAGTTCGGTGTTGGGCAGCCCGCCTGTGGCAACGATCACCACAGCGGGGTTCAGTGCAGTGACATCCGCCGCCTCGGCCCATGTGTTGAAGTGGAAAGTCACATCCCGCGCCGCACATTGCGCCATGCGCCAATCAATGATGCCGATCATCTCGCGCCGCCGTGGCGATTGCGCGGTCAGCCGGATCTGCCCGCCGGGGTCTGCGGCGGCCTCAAACACCGTCACCTGATGACCGCGCATCGCGGCCACCCGGGCGGCTTCCAATCCGGCAGGGCCAGCGCCGATAATCACCACCTTGCGCGGCTGCGGCGCTGGGGCAATCTCATGCGGCATGCTCAGCTCTCGTCCCGTGGCGGCATTGTGAATGCACAGGGCCTCGCCTGCCTGATATATCCGGTCCAAACAATAGGTTGCCCCGACACAGGGGCGAATGTCATCCTCGCGCCCTTCGGTGATTTTGCGCACGATATGTGGGTCCGCCATATGGGCGCGGGTCATGCCAACCATATCCAGAAGGCCGGATGCCACCGCATGCCGCGCCGTGGCCACATCGGGAATGCGGGCCGCGTGAAAGGTTGGCATGCCGGTTGCTGCCTTGACCGATCCGGCAAAATCCAGATGTGGGGCAGATTGCATGCCTTGAACCGGGATAATGTCGGTCATCGCCGGATCGGTATGAATGCGCCCCCGGATCACATTTAGGAAATCCACCTGACCGCTGTTTGCCAGCCGCTTGGAAATCTCAAGGCCTTCTTCGGCAGAGATCCCGCCCGCCTGCGCCTCATCAGCGGTATAGCGCAGGCCCACGATGAATTCCGACCCGACGCGTTTGCGGATCGCCTCCAGCACATCCATCGGAAACCGCATCCGGTTTTCCAGGGTATCGGCGCCATAAGGCCCGGTCAGATCATTGGTCAGAGGCGACCAAAGCTGATCCAGAAGATGGCCGTAAACCTGCAATTCAATCCCATCCATGCCGCCGTCTTTCATCCGCTCGGCGGCATCGGCAAAATCTGTGATGATCCGGTCAATATCCCAATCTTCCAACAGCTTGGGAAAGGACCGGTGCGCCGGTTCGCGGTGTTTGGAGGACGACACAGAAGGCAGCCAATCGCCCTTGTTCCAGGCCGTGCGCCGCCCCAGATGGGTCAGTTGGATCATCACCGCGCAGCCATGTTCATGCACCGCATCCGTCAGGTTTTGTATCCATGGCACCACATCGTCGCGGTAGGCCAGAATATTGTTGAACACTGGCGGGCTGTCCCGGCTTACAGTCGCGGATCCGGCGGTCATCGCCAGCGCAACACCGGCCTTGGCCCGCTCTGCATGATAGGCGGCATAGCGGTCCTTGGGCATGCCGTTTTCGGGATAGGCTGGTTCATGTGCCGTGGTCATGATCCGGTTCTTGAGCGTCAGGTGTTTGAGCTGAAAAGGCTGGAGCAGTGGATCTTTTGACATGGGCCTCACCATCGGATTGCGCGGGCCAGTATTGCGCCCGCATGGGCAAAGCTTAGCGTCCCTTTTGAACAATCGAAAAACAAAAAACGGCGCTTCCATGAGCAGGAAACGCCGCTTTTCATTGGTATTGGATTATTGGCCGGGATTTAGGCCAGATCAAACCGATCCGCGTTCATCACCTTGGTCCATGCCGCGACGAAATCCGGGATGAAGGTATCCTTGGCATCCGCTGCGCCATACACCTCTGACAAGGCGCGCAATTGCGAGTTGGAACCAAAGATCAAATCGGTTCGCGTCGCGGTCCATTTGACCTCACCACTTGCGCGGTCACGCCCTTCAAACACCTCTTCCTTGTCGTCTACAGGTTTCCATTCGGTGCCCATGTCCAGAACGTTGACAAAGAAATCGGTGGTCAGCGCACCGGGACGGTCGGTGAAGATGCCATGGGTTGAACCGCCTGCATTGGCACCAATCGCCCGCATCCCACCAACCAAAACGGTCATTTCGGGCGCGGTCAGGGTCAGCAGTTGCGCACGGTCCACCAACAGCTTTTCTGTTGGCACCGCATAATCCACCTTGAGGTAGTTGCGGAACCCGTCTGCCTGCGGTTCCAGCACGTCAAAGCTTTCGGCATCGGTCTGATCGGCAGAGGCGTCCATGCGGCCCGGTGTAAACGGCACCTCGATGTCGTGGCCTGCCGCCTTGGCCGCCTGTTCGACCCCGACAGACCCGGCCAGCACGATCAGATCGGCAAGAGAGACTTTCTTGCCGCCAGATGCAGATGCATTGAAGTCGGATTGGATCTGTTCCAGCGCATCCAGGGTTTTGGACAGCGTTGCCGGTTCGTTGACTTCCCAATCCTTCTGCGGGGCCAGACGGATACGGGCGCCATTCGCGCCGCCGCGTTTGTCAGAACCGCGGAAGGTCGCGGCAGAGGCCCAAGCGGTCTTGACCAGATCGGCGGTGGACAGGCCGGTTTCCGCGATCTTGCCCTTGAGTGCCGCGATGTCTGACGCATCCACCAACGGGTGATCGACGGCAGGGATGGGATCCTGCCAGATCAGATCTTCAGCCGGCACTTCCTTGCCCAGGTAGCGGGCTTTTGGCCCCATATCGCGGTGGGTCAGCTTGAACCAGGCCCGCGCGTAGGCATCGGCAAACTCTTCGGGGTTTTCATGGTAATGCTTTGAAATTTTGGCGTATTCCGGATCAACCTTGAGTGCCAAATCGGCGGTGGTCATCATCGGTTGATACTTTTTCTCGCCGCTGGCCGCATCCGGCACGGTGCCCGCCATTGCATCGCCCTTGGGCTTCCACTGGTTGGCGCCTGCGGGGCTTTTGGTCAGCTCCCATTCGTTGTTCAGCAGCGTGTCGAAATAGCTCATATCCCAAGTGATCGGCGTCGGGGTCCATGCGCCTTCGATGCCGGAGGTTGTGGTATGCGCCGCCAGCCCGCTTTCAAAGGTGTTGCGCCAGCCAAGACCCATCTCGTGGATCGGCGCTGCTTCCGGCTCTGCCCCCACGAGTGACGGATCGCCCGCGCCATGCGCCTTGCCAAAGGTGTGACCACCAGCAACCAATGCAACGGTTTCAGCATCATTCATCGCCATCCGCGCAAAGGTGTCGCGGATATCATGAGCTGAGGCCTGCGGATCGGGGTTGCCGTCCGGGCCTTCGGGGTTCACGTAGATCAGGCCCATCTGCACAGCCGCCAACGGGTTTTCCAGATCGCGTTCGCCGGAATACCGGCTGCCGGGTTTGTCTGACGTGGCCAGCCATTCCTCTTCGGTGCCCCAGTAAATGTCTTCCTCAGGCTCCCAGATGTCCTCGCGGCCACCGGCAAAACCAAAGCACTCGAAACCCATGGTTTCCATGGCGACATTGCCGGTCAGTACAAACAAATCGGCCCAAGAGATCGCATTGCCGTATTTCTGTTTGATCGGCCACAGCAAACGGCGGGCCTTGTCGAGGTTGCCGTTGTCAGGCCAGGAATTCAGCGGCGCAAACCGTTGCGAGCCGGAAGAGGCGCCGCCGCGACCGTCGCCAGTGCGGTAGGTGCCGGCAGAGTGCCAGGTCATGCGCACGAACATCGGGCCGTAGTGACCATAATCGGCGGGCCACCAATCCTGCGAATCTGTCATCAGATCCGCCAGATCCTTTTTCAGCGCGTCCAGATCCAGAGATTTGAACGCTTCGGCATAGTTAAAGTCCTTGGCCATCGGATCGGACAGGGGGGTATTTTGATGCAAAATTCGCAGGTTAAGCTGATTGGGCCACCAGTCCCGGTTGGACCGGACGCTTTGTGTTGTATGCTTGGCCGCGCCGTGCATCACGGGGCATTTGCCACCTGTATCCATGTCATTGCCGTCCATTGGTCTCTCCCTTTTGTGTGATTTGGAATCTTTCTAACAAGGTGGCGCGGTAAATAAAAATTGGATTTTCGGATGGCTTTGATAGTTTGAGGTTATGGTAAATCTAACACTGAAACAGCTCCGCTATTTCGAAGCCTTGGCGCAGCAGCAACATTTTGGCCGCGCCGCCGCCTTTTGCTCCATCTCGCAGCCCGCGTTGTCCGTGCAGATCAAAGAGATGGAGACCCAATTGGGCCGACCCCTGTTTGAACGTGGCGCCCGCGAGGTGCGGCTCACCGCCTTTGGGGCCGAAATCAGCGCAAAGGTGCGCGGTATCCTGAGTGCGGTGGATGATCTGGGCGATTTCGCCCGTGCGGGGCAGGACGGATTGGCCGGCACGTTCCGGTTGGGTGTCATCCCGACCATAGCGCCTTATTTGCTGCCCCGGCTAATTGGCGATCTGACGCGGCGCTATCCGCGGATGGACCTACATCTGCGCGAAACCTTGACAGCGCGGCTGGTGCAAGAGTTGCTGGAGGGCGGCCTTGATGCGGCGATCGTGGCATTGCCGGTGTCCGAGCCATCCCTGATTGAGACACCATTGTTTTCAGAAGATTTCCTTCTGGTGCGCCCGGCAACGCAAGCCGATGCGCCGGTGCCAACCCGTGAAGAATTGCGCGATATGCGGCTTCTTCTGCTCGAAGAAGGGCATTGCTTTCGCGATCAGGCTTTGTCGTTTTGTCAGGCGGATGCCAGCCCCCCTCGGAACGGTCTGGACGGCAGTTCACTTGCAACATTGGTACAGATGGTCGGCGCGGGCATCGGCGTGACAATGATCCCTGAAATGGCGCGGTCAGTTGAGACCCGTTCTGCGGCTGTGGATTGTGCGCGGTTTGCGGGCCAACAACCTTCGCGCACAATTGGAATGATCTGGCGGCGCACGACCCCGCTGGCATCACAATTGCAAGAATTGTCCGAAGTCGTGCGTTTGGCGGCGCAGGATCAACGACGCACAAACTAAGAAAAAAGCCATGGTGATTAGGCGGCGTATGGGGCAATATGTTTTGATTTCAAAGTGTTGACGCTTTCGTGCGTCATTCAACTCACTCGTCCACGTTAATCTGGTTGTAACGACTGATGTTCTAGATGCCCCAAACGGACATGGCCGTCCGTGCAGGTCGAAGGAACACCATATGTCTGAAAGCGACAGCCAGAAACCGCGGATGAACCCCATTCACTCGCTGTTCTTCAAATGCACATTCATGGTGGCAATTTGTGTGATTGTTGTCGTGGCGGTTATCGAGTTCCGAAACAACGTTTATGTCCGCGCAAAGACACAGCAAAACATCGCCGAACGCGCCGAAGAGGTGACAAACCTGCTGGCGGTTCAAATGGGTGGATCGGTGAAATTTGGCAACACAGACGCGGTTGAAGGGATCGTCAGCGGCGTTGTGACCGAGGCGCGGCGGGAGGCCGTTGGCGCGGTTGTGATTGATCTCGAAGGAAATATTGTATTTCAAGGTGAGACACCCGAGTTTGAACCCCTGCGCGAGACCGCCGAAGAACTAGCGCGGCAGTCGTTGTCCAGCGGTGAAGTTGTCTCGGCGGACAACGGGAAAATGTTCGCAATGCCCCTGCGCTTCGGCCGGGAGAACGCGGTGGTTGGTTCCGTTGTCACCGCATGGAGCGATGCCTATGCCCTGCAAGCCTTGGCGCAGGAAAATGTGATAACGCTGGCGGTCGCGCTGGCCATTCTCCTCGCTGCATTGGGGGTCGCGGCGTATTATCTGCGCACACGGATGTCTCAACCCCTCGGCGCGTTGGAAGCCGCGATGGAGCGGATTGCGGGCGCAGACTATGAAACGTCGGTCCCCTTCATCAACCGTCGCGACGAGATTGGCAAGATGGCAGGCAAGCTGGATGCGTTTCGCGGTTCTTTGAGTAAGGCACATCAGGCGCAACGCGAAAATGCTTTCAAAAGTGCGGCTTTTGCAGGGTCTTCTGCATCCTTGATGGTTGTCGACGAGAACGCCAATGTGATTTTTGCCAATCCCGCCTGCATCGCCATTATCGAAAGCCTGATGCCCGAACTGGAAGAACATTGGCCGGGCATTTCGCCTCAGAACCTTGTTGGTGCGCCGCTGACGGAACTTTACGGGATGCAATCTGCGATCACCGGCATTCTGGACGGAGACGATGCACCCGCCGCATCCGGCGAAACTGAAGTGACTTTGCGCGTCGCGGATCGGATCTTGCGGATCCGCACCAACCCGGCCTGTGATGCGGACGGCCATGTGATCGGTGGCGTGGTCGAATGGACTGACCGCACGGAAATCCAACACAATGCCGCCTTGCTGGACGCAATCAACACAGGTCAGTTGAGCGTGGAATTCTCGATCAATGGGAAAGTTCTGGATGCCAACGACAATTTCCTGAAAATGATCAATGGCACCAAGAAAGACACGGAAGTTTGCTCGCTTTTCTCGATGTTTGCGAACAATCTGGAAGGAGACACGGACGGGCGGCGCTTCGCGGCTGAAGCCTGCGCAGGAAGAATTCCCCCAGGTCGGTTCAAGGCCTACAGCATCCACGCCGACAAGGTGTTTGTTGTCGAAGGCAGCCTTGCCGTGATCAAGGATGAAAGTGGTGCACCGGAAAAAGTTATTTTCTTGGGGGCCGATGTGACCAGCCAGGATGAGGCAATGCGGGCGGCGGAGCAAAGCAATGCAAAATCTGCAGAAGAGCAAGGCAATGTCGTGGCCTTGCTTGGCGAGGCGTTGAACCGACTTGCGGATGGCGATCTGGAGGCGGAAATCTCTGATCATGTGCCGCCTGCCTACGAAAAGCTGCGCTCGGATTTCAACGGCACGGTGGACAGCCTGCGCAACGCCATCTCCACCGTGATCCACAATTCGGACTCGATCCGCAGTGAAACCAATGAGATCACCTCAGCCGCCGACGACCTGTCGCGGCGCACCGAAAAACAAGCCGCGACATTGGAAGAAACAGCCGCGGCATTGGACGAATTGACGGTGTCTGTGCGATCTGCGGCTGAGGGTGCAGATGACGCCAGCAAAATGTCGGCAGATGCCCAGAAAAATGCCGAGCAGGGCGGCGAAGTGGCGCGCCAGGCTGTCGAGGCGATGGACGGGATCAAGAATTCGTCACAGGAGATTTCAAAGATCACCAGCGTGATCGATGACATCGCGTTTCAGACCAATCTTCTGGCGCTCAATGCCGGGGTTGAGGCCGCGCGGGCGGGGGAGGCAGGCCGCGGGTTTGCCGTGGTCGCGACCGAAGTCCGGGCGCTTGCCCAACGGTCGTCTGACGCGGCGCGCGAGATCAATACCTTGATCTCTTCAAGCGGTGAACAGGTGCGCCAGGGCGTCGATCTGGTGGATCGCACCGGCAGTGCGCTGGCTTCCATCGTGACTTCTGTTTCAGAGACTTCCAACAGGGTGTCGAATATCGCAGCATCCGCAAGGGAACAATCCAGCGGACTGGCCGAGATCAACACAGCGGTCAACGAGTTGGATCACGTCACCCAACAAAACGCTGCCATGTTCGAAGAAACCACTGCGGCCAGCCATGCTTTGACCAGTGAGGCCGATGCATTGGCACAAGCGGTTGCGCGGTTCCGATTGGGCAGCAGCCATACGGCGCACCCTGCGACCATAAAAACGCCCGTCCCGGTGAGCCAAGCGAAACCACCCATGCCAGCTTTGCCCACAAGCCAAGGCAACGCCGCCCTGAATCTTTCCGCCGATGCGGATGGATGGGAGGAATTCTAGTGAAGTAACCGTTGGCCGGGAAGGTCGTCAAATGAGCCGTTTAAAAAACAGTCCGCTGGAATACAGAAGGCCGCTTGCCGGAAGTGGTTTGCACTGTAAGCCAGACGTCCCTTCAAAAAACAAATGTTGATCAATCGCGTGTTCCGGCAAAACGCTCTGCCCAGTTTTCGCGATCTTCATCGCTGATCTTTGCGAACAACACCTCGGGCACCTCGAACGCATGACCCGGCGCCATCACGGATAGCGTGGCAGGCACATCGTCCGGCCAGACCTGATCCGAAAGATGCACGGCTGACAGCATTTTGGCGGCCGCATCAGGAATGAACGGCGCCGACAGGTTGGCGTAGAATGGGATCAGATTCAAAGCCAAACGCACTTGCGCTGCGGCTTTGTCCGGATCGGTCTTGAAGGTTGTCCAGGGGGCTTGTGCCTGCAGATATTCGTTGCCCGCTGCCCAGATTGCCCGCAATTCCTGCGCGGCCTTGCGCACTTCGATCGCATCCATATGACCTTGATACCGCGCAACCCGTTCCGTCAAATCTGCGATCAATGCCGTTTCCGCATCACCAAATTCGCCGGCCTCGGGCACGATTTCACCAAACTTGGATCGGCAGAACTTGGTGATCCGGCTGACAAAATTGCCCAGAACATCGGCCAAATCCTTGTTTACCGACGTCTGGAAGTTCTCCCAGGTGAACTCCGCATCCGAAGTTTCCGGCGCATGGCTCAGAAGCCACCAGCGCCAGTAATCGGCAGGCAACAGCTCAAGCGCCTGATCCATAAACACACCGCGACCGCGCGAGGTGCTGAACTGGCCGCCATCATAGTTCAGGTAGTTGAAAGATTTGATGTAATCGACCAATTTCCATGGCTCATCCGACCCCATGATCGTTGCGGGGAAACTGAGCGTGTGGAACGGCACATTGTCCTTGCCCATAAACTGGGTATAGCGCACATCATCTGCGCCTTGATCGGTGCGCCACCAGCGCTGCCAATCCGTCCCCTTGCCCGCATCAACCCATTCCTGCGCACAGGCGATGTATTCGATCGGCGCATCAAACCAGACATAGAAAACCTTGCCTTCCATGCCCGGCCATTCCGCCTCGCCGCGCTTGACCGGCACGCCCCAGTCCAGATCTCTCGTGATGCCGCGATCTTGCAGTCCGTCACCATCATGCAGCCACTTTTTGGCAATCGACGTGGTCAACACAGGCCAATCGGCCTTGCTGTCAATCCATTGATCCAGGCGGTCCTTCATCTTGCTCTGCTTGAGAAACAGATGTTTGGTGTCGCGCATTTCAAGCTCGGTCGAGCCTGAGATGGTGCTTCGGGCGTCGATCAAATCAACAGGATCCAACTGCTTGGTGCAATTGTCACATTGATCGCCTCGGGCGCTGTCGAAGCCACAATTGGGGCAAGTTCCTTCAATATAGCGGTCAGGCAGGAAGCGCCCGTCAGCGACGGAATAAACCTGCTGTTCCACCACGTCCTCGATCAGACCTTGATCGGCCAGAACGCCCGCGAAATGCTGGGTCAGCTTGTGGTTTTGCGGGCTGGAGGACCGGCCGAAATGGTCAAAAGACAGGCCAAACCCATCCGCGATCCTGGACTGCACCGCATGCATTTCAGCGCAATATTCAGCGACCGGCTTGCCGGCCTTGGCGGCGGCCAACTCGGCGGGGGTGCCGTGTTCATCCGTGGCGCAGAGGAAAAGAACCTCATTGCCGCGCGCCCGCAGATAACGGGCATAGAGATCCGCAGGCAGTTGGCTGCCCACCAGATTGCCCAGATGTTTGATCCCGTTGATGTAGGGGATGGCCGATGTAATCAGATGTCGGGTCACGCGCGAAATGCCTTTAGCCGTTGTTTGATGCTGCTTTAGCAGGCGGCGGGATCACTTGCCAGCCTGCACAAACGGCATCCCCTATTTCTCGCGGCTGCGGCGCAAAAGGCGCCCTACCTGAAAGCTGGTGCGCGGCGCATAGACATAGCGGGTGCGATCCTTGCGGGTGGGCCGGGCGCGCATCCGGGTCAGGCCAAAGATCACCAGCACGGCGTGGCCGGCTGATATCATCAAGAACAGCGCCGATGCGCCGAAGTTCTCGATCAGGACCGACGCCAGGTAGGGCGCAAAAATCGCGCCGAGGGCAAAGAAAAACATCAGTGCGGCGGACAGTTCCACCCGTTCTTCGCTGCTGGCGAAATCATGGGCATGGGCAGCGGCGACAGAATAAATTGGAAAGGTCGTCAATCCGAACAATCCGGCGGTCAGCATGATGCCGACAGTGCCCATCCCCGACGCCATCACGGTGATGAAACAACTGGCCATGGCCGCAACCGACAACCAGATCAACACCGCGCGGCGGTCATATTTGTCCGCAAGCCAGCCAATGGGAAACTGCGCCAAAGCCCCGCCCAGAACAAAGGCCGAGAGGAACCAAGCGATCTGGCCCGCACTCAGCCCGACTTCCTGGCCGTAGATCGGACCAACCATCCGGAACGACGCGCTGGAGAGGGCGGCAACCACCACGCCCGCCGCCGCAAGAGGGGATCGCGCAACCGCCAGCATGGGCCGCAGCCGGGGGGATTCGGGTGTTTCTGGCTGCTGCACCTTGGTCAAGGTCAGCGGCAAAAGCGCAGCACAGCATCCCATCGCCAACAGGTTATAGGAAACATAGCTGGCAGGTGCCAGAATGCCGATGATCATCTGTGCGCCCAATGATCCTGTCATATCCACAACGCGGTAAATGCCCATGGCGCGGCCGCGGGTCTCATTCGTGACTTTGGATTGCAGCCATGCCTCAATCACCGTGTAACAGCCCGCCACGCACAGGCCGGAGGCCACGCGCATCACGGCCCAGGCATAGGCATCAATGATGACCATATGCGCCATGAGGCCAATCGCACCGGTCGCGGTAAAGGCGGCAAAGGCGCGGCTGTGGCCCACCGATCCCATCAGGCGCGGCGCCCACCAGCATCCAATAAAAAAGCCGAAGAAATGCGCCGAACCGAGCATCCCGATCTCTTGCCGGGAAAAGCCCAGAACAGTGCCCGACAACACGTCCAAGGGGCCAGTGCCACCAGAGGAAAGTTGCAGCAAGATGACGGAAAAAAAGAGGGCGGCAAATGAAATGAGCAGGCGCATACCTGCTGATAGGCCGAATGCACTGGCAACCCCAAGAGGTTTAACGACAAAATCCGGTCGTTTTCGAAAAGCGACAGCACTTTTTAACGTTTTTCACAGACATAGGCTTGCGGGAAAGTGGCTTGCGACGGCCGGCAGAGGGCTTAGTGTGTCGCCAAAAGGAGAGGCGGAATGAAGCGGAACAAACTCGGCCAAAGCGATATCGAAGTGTCTGATCTGTGCTTGGGGTCGATGACATGGGGCACCCAAAACTCGGCAGAAGAGGCGCATGAACAGATCGACCGCGCGCTGGACGCGGACATCAACTTTGTCGATACGGCGGAAATGTATCCGGTCAATCCGGTGAATGCAGAGACCATTGGCCGAACCGAACGCATTATCGGCCTGTGGTTCGAACGCGACAGCCGCCGCAGCGATATGGTGCTGGCCACCAAACACTCGGGCGAGGGGATGACCCATGCCCGCGATGGTGCGCCGATCTCCTCAAAAACCATTCCTGAGGCAATTGAGGGCTCCTTGCGCCGCCTCAAGACCGATTACATCGACCTTTATCAATTCCATTGGCCCAACCGCGGCAGCTATATGTTCCGCAAGAACTGGAGCTATGATCCCTCAAACCAAAACCGGGCAGAGACAGTTGCCCATATGGAAGACACGCTGGAAGCCCTGCAAAAAGAGGTCAAACGCGGCACGATCCGCGCCTTTGGTCTCAGCAACGAAAGCGCCTGGGGTCTGACCCAGTGGGTCAACGTGGCAGAGCGGGTTGGCGGCCCACGCCCGGTGTCAGTGCAAAACGAATATTCGCTGCTGTGCCGGATGGCCGATACCGATGTGTCAGAGACTTGCATCAACGAGGACATTGATATGCTGGCGTTTTCCCCCCTCGCGGCGGGGCTGTTGACCGGCAAGTACCAAGGCGGCGCCGTCCCTGACGGATCACGCATGTCGCTCAATGCGGAACTGGGCGGGCGCAAGACCGAACGTGCCTTTGACGCGGTGGATGCTTATCTGTCCTTGGCGCAGGCTTACGGCCTTGATCCGGTACAGATGGCGCTGGCCTGGTGCAGGCAGCGCCCCTTCATGGGCTCTGTCATCTTTGGCGCAACAAATATGGACCAGCTTGAGCGTGCCATCGGGGCAGGAGATTTGGATTTGCCGGATCAGGTTATCAGTGCCATTGATGACGCACATAAATCGCACCCGCTCCCGTATTGAGTGGGTCCGGTTTCGCGGCGGGTATCAGCGCCCGCCGCTTTGCTCTTGGCGCATCTTGGTGGCAGACATCCCAAATTGGGCCCGAAATGCGCGGGCAAAACTGGCCTGAGACGCAAATCCGGTTGCGAACGCAATATCCTGCAAGCTGTGGTGCGTCTGGCGGACCAGTCTTTCCGCCTCTGTCAAACGCAGTTGCAGGTAATGCGCCTGCGGACTGCGGCCCAATCGCTTTTGAAATTGCAATTGCAGCGCCCGTTGGCTGAGGCCAAGCCGCTGTGCAAGCTGCGCGACGGGCAGCGGTTCATCAAGTGCGGCCTCCATCAATTGCTGGGCTTTCGCGGTGACTGCGTTGTGGCGCGGATCGCTGCTGCGGCTTTGCGGCTTTGGCGGGGCGGGATCATAGATGAACGTCCCGGCGATCTTTTGCGCCAATGTGACCCCATGCTGTCTGCCAATCAGATCCAGCATCATCTCAATTGCCGGGGCCGCGCCGGCGCAGGTCAGACGGCTGCCGCTGATCTCGAACCGGCTGTTGACCACATCAATCAGCGGAAAACGCTCCGTAAACTTTTCCAAGTCTTCCCAATGGGTTGTCGCGCGATGCTGATCCAATAGCCCGGCCATTGCCATCACCCAAGGCCCGCCGTCAATACCGGCGATCACACTGCCTTGCCCTTCCAGGCGCCTCAAACTGGCAATCAAGGCCGGGGTCGATTGGGCCTCAAGGTCAAAACCTGCAACGATGATCAAAAGATCGGTGCGCGTGACCTTCTGCAAGGGCGCGGCGGGGATCGTCACACCACTGGTCAGGGTCACGGGGGCCGCGCCGGGCGTCGCAAATTGCCAGTCAAACAGGGTCCGGCCCGCTTGCCGGTTCGCGGCCCGCAACGGATCAACCGCCGCCGCAAAGCTCAGCGTGTTGCAATCGTCGAGAACCAGAAGAGTGGTGTGTGTGATTTTACCGGATTTCATCAAGTCATCTTCGTATTTCGCAAAGTCTGCAAGATCAAGCTGTCTCATAGTTGTCTCAACTCAGATCAAGGGAGCCTGACAATGCCGCTCAATATGAACAAAGATGTTTTTATCACCTGTGCCGTGACCGGATCGGGAGGCACCCAAGATCGCAGCCCGCATGTGCCGCGATCCCCCAAGCAGATCGCCGACAGCGCCATCGCGGCAGCCAAGGCAGGCGCGGCGATTGTGCATTGCCATGTGCGTGATCCCGAAACGGGTGCACCCAGCCGGGATTTGCGCATGTTCCGCGAAGTCACAGACCGGGTCCGCGACAGCGACACAGACGTGGTGTTGAACCTCACGGCGGGCATGGGCGGCGATCTGGTTTTCGGCGATGTGGAACATCCAATGCAATTGTCACAGCAAGGCACCGATATGGCCGGTGCCTCGGAACGGGTCGCCCATGTGGCCGAATGCCTGCCGGAGATTTGCACACTGGATTGCGGCACCATGAACTTTGCCGAAGCTGATTATGTGATGACCAACACCCCCGGTATGTTGACAGCCATGGGGCGGATGATGACCGATCTGGGGGTCAAGCCCGAGATTGAGGCCTTCGACACCGGCCATCTTTGGTATGCAAAACAATTGGTTGCCGATGGTGTTCTGGACAGCCCTGCCTTGGTGCAGCTTTGTATGGGCGTGCCATGGGGCGCGCCGGATGATCTCAACACTTTTATGGCGATGGTCAATAACGTGCCAGACGACTGGACCTTTTCTGCCTTCGGTCTCGGGCGCAACCAGATGGCCTATGTGGCCGCTGCGGTGCTGGCAGGCGGCAATGTACGGGTGGGTCTTGAGGACAATCTGTGGCTGGAAAAGGGCGTCTTGGCCGAGAATTACCAACTGGTGGAACGCGCCCAAACCATCATCGAAAACATGGGTGCGCGGGTCATTGGCCCGGCTGAGGTGCGCGAAAAACTGGGCCTGACCAAACGGGCACCCAAGTGAAACGGGCGCTGACCCTTGTGCTGATGCTGGCGGGGTGCGCGGCAGCGCCTTTGCCGGATGTCGGTATCGGCTTGCGCAACCCAACCGCGCCCATTGGCGGAACCAGCCGGTTTGACGCGGCCCGCTTTGCCGGGGATTGGCATGTGCTGCGCTGCCTTGGGGACTGCGCGGCGCGGGTGCGCTATGACCTTGGCACAGGCGGGAAGTTGCGGCGAAAGGCAGGTCCGGACCAAACTCTGTTCACCGTCACGGCCCCCGGCGTTCTGCGATCTGGAACGCCTGAACAAACGCTTGTGGTGATGTGGGTGGACGAAGGGTTCAGGACGGCCGCCGTTGGGGATGCCCATGGCAGCTGGGCCGCGATCCTTGACCGCAACGCCACATCCTCGCCTGACCGGATCAAGGCGGCCACTGAGATATTGGATTTCAACGGCTGGGACATCAGCCAACTTCGGAAAGTGAACAAATGACCAAGACAGCAGCAATTATCGGCGGCGGCGTGATCGGTGGCGGCTGGGCCGCGCGGTTTGCGCTGAACGGGTGGACCGTGCAGGTGTTCGACCCCGATCCAGAAGCCGAACGCAAGATCGGTGAGGTTATGGCCAACGCTCGCCGGTCTTTGCCCGGTTTGACGGATGTGGCTTTGCCAGATGAGGGCGAAGTCCGGTTTTGCGCCTCAATTGCCGAAGCCGTGGCAGGCGCGGATTGGATTCAAGAAAGTGTACCGGAGCGCCTTGAAATAAAACACAAAACCTTTGCCGAAATACAGGCCCATTGCACGGCGGATGCTGTGATTGGATCGTCGACCTCGGGCTTCAAACCCTCCCAATTGCAGGAGGGGGCAACCCGCCCGGGCCAGATCATGGTCGCCCATCCGTTTAACCCGGTGTACCTGCTGCCTCTGGTGGAACTGGTGCCGGGGGATGCGGGCGATCCGGCTTTGATTGAGCAGGCCAAATCATTGCTGTCCGGCATCGGCATGTATGCGCTGCACCTCAAGAAAGAGATCGACGCCCATGTCGCGGACCGCTTTCTCGAGGCGGTCTGGCGCGAGGCGCTGTGGCTGGTCAAAGACGGCATCGCAACGACGGAAGAAATCGACAATGCGATCCGCTATGGCTTTGGCATTCGCTGGGCGCAGATGGGGCTGTTTGAAACTTACCGCGTGGCGGGTGGTGAGGCGGGCATGAAACATTTCATGGCGCAGTTTGGCCCCTGTCTGAGCTGGCCATGGACCAAGCTGATGGATGTGCCTGAATTTACTGACGAACTGGTTGATCTGATCGCGGGCCAGTCGGATGCGCAATCGGGCCATATGTCTATCCGGGAATTGGAACGGACACGAGACAACAATCTTGTGACCATGATGCGAGGGCTCAAGGCGCAGGATTGGGGGGCAGGGGCGTTGCTGAACCAGCAAGAAGCCCTGATGCGGCAAGGCACCGATCTTGGGGCAAGCGCCGCCGACCTGCCAGCGGACCAGCCCGTGCCAACGGCGCGGCGCACAGTGCCGCTCGATTGGACGGACTACAACGGCCACATGACCGAGAGCCGCTATCTGCACGCCTTTGCCGATGCCACCGACCGATTCATGGAGATCATCGGCTGCGATGCAGCCTACATTTCTTCGGGGGGCAGCTATTTCACAGCCGAAACCCATATTCGCCATCTCGATGAGGTACATGCCGGTGCGGTGATCACGATCGCAACACGGGTTGTCTTGGGAGAAGGCAAGAAGATGCACCTTTTCCACGAAATGCGAGAAGGGGATCGGTTGTTGGCAACCGGGGAACATTTCCTGCTGCATGTGGACCTGAAGACCCGCAAGCCCTCGCCGCCGTCGCCCCAGATTGAGGCTAATCTTGTGCGGTTTGCCAAGGGGCATGCGCAACTGCCCGCGCCCGATGGGTTAGGCCGGGCCATTGGCGCGCCACGATGAAGCGGGCGCTGATCACAGCAGGCGCGGCCGGTATTGGCCGCGCCATGGCCGATGGTTTCGATGCGGCGGGCTATGAGGTCTGGGTGACGGATGTCGACGGCGCGGCCCTCGCGGGCTGCCCGGATCATTGGCAATGCCATCAGGTCAGTGCAGCGGATGAGCCTGCAATGGCCGCAGTGTTTGGCCAGCTTGGCAAGCTTGATGTGCTGTGCGCCAATGCGGGGATCGCCGGGCCAACGGCGTTGGTCGAAGATGTTGCTCTGCCGGATTGGCAGGCCTGTGTCAGCGTCAATCTGGAAGGGGCATTTCTGGCCGCGAAATACGCCGCCCCCCTGATGAAACGGGCAAAATCCGGCGCGATGATCCTCACATCCTCAACGGCGGGGATCTACGGATACCCCAACCGTGCGCCCTATGCGGCGGCCAAATGGGCGGTGATCGGACTGATGAAAACCCTCGCGATGGAGCTGGGCCCTTTCGGCATCCGCGCCAATGCGATTTGTCCGGGCGCGGTGGAAGGGCCACGCATGGAAGGGGTGCTGGAGCGCGAAGCGGCAGCCAAGGGCATGACCCGTGATAAGGTCTATGAAGGTTACGCCGCTGGCACCTCGATGCGCAGCTTTGTGACCGCGCAGGATATCGCAGATATGGCGGTGTTTCTGGGATCAGATCAGGCGCGGATGGTGTCAGGGCAGGTGATCGCAGTGGATGGCCATACGGAAAACCCCGACCCGAAACTTTAACGGATCAGCGCCCGCATCTCGGTCAGGAAATCGGGGAATTCGCGGGCGGTGGTGCTGGCCTCGCGGATCAGATTGTCGAAATCTTCGGTCATGGTCTCGATCCGCTGGCGGTCGCGAAAGGCCATGTAATGACCGCCCGTATACAGCACCGCCAGCAAGGGGCCAAAGACGGTAACAGGGGCGCTGTACATCTGGCGGGCGTCGAACTGGTAGATGCGCAACCGCGGGTACAATTGCCGCGACAGGGCGATCAATTGGTCGGTCTGGGCAATGCGCCGAGGGGCCGATAACCCGGAATAATATCCGACACCGCGCACAAAACACTCGATCTCCGGCAGAGGCATGGCAATCTCGTATTCCGACCCCGCACCGCGCATCCAATCCAGCCTGTCCCGAGAGGCATTGATTGCCTGCTGCGTGGTCCGGCCCAGATGCGGCCCGTATTCCCATTCCAGCATGTCCTGCGTCTTGAGCATATCCGGCAGGGTCGCGGGCACATGGCGGATTTTGTAACCTGCAGCCTCCCGATGCCAGCTGAAGATCTGTTCATCCACCAATGCGCGCGGGGCTTGGGATACTTCAAAGCTGTTGGTTACCAGATCAGCCGCCGTTTCGGGCCGGTCAGACAGACCCAAAAGCCAATCGGACGACACCCCCAGAACCTGTGCACAGGCCGCTACCACATGTGCGCCCGGCATCCGGGCGCCGCTGTCTGTCAGGGCCTGAGACAAGGTGGATCTGTCTGTCCCTATGGCACGGGCAAGGGCGCTTTGCGAAATGCTGGCATCCTTGATGGCCTGCGTCAGGCGGGCGCGAAATTGGGCGGCGCGGTCGAGTTTGCTGTCTTTACTGCTCATTTGATGACTTTTGTCACAGTCTGATCGCTTTGTTAATCATTATCTGGGTGGGCAGACGGGAAAAATCCAGTCATCACAAAACCGTTACAATTCAAAAATGAAGCGGGACTATATGCAGGCGGAACAGGTGCAGGCGACAATTTTTCCTGACCGGATGGAAACAGACCCCGTCCCGAATACCCAGAACCTGTCTTTCGAATGGCCAACGGTTTGCCTTTTGGCAATTTGCGCCGCGCTTTGGATTGTTGCGCTTGCCCTGCCTGCGGGATGGTGGCCGCTGGCCTTGCTTTTGCTGGTGCCGGCCTTGGCGCAGCATTCCTCGCTGAGCCATGAAATCCTGCATGGGCATCCCTTTCGCGCCGAATGGGCCTGCACCTTGCTCGGGCTGTTTCAGCCGGGATTGTTTGTGCCCTATCTGCGGTTCAAGGCGCTGCACCTTGCGCACCATCACGATGCGCGGCTGACGGATCCCTATGACGACCCCGAAACCAACTACCTTGATCCGGCCGTTTGGGCAAAGATGTCAGGCTGGCAAAAACAGATCCTTCTGTTCAACAACACCTTGCTGGGGCGGATGCTGATTGGTCCGGCCTTTGGCACCCTGTGTTTTGTCAAATCAGATATCAAACAGATCCGGCATGGGCATGTTGACGTGGCGATGCACTGGATTTTGCATCTGCCAGGCGTTGTCTTGACGCTTTGGCTGGTGAGCCTTTCGGCGCTGCCGCTCTGGGTCTATCTTCTGGCCTGCTATGCCGCGCTGTCGATCTTGAAAATCCGCACGTTTCTGGAACATCAGGCCCATGAACGCGCTTCGGGACGATCGGTGGTGATTGAGGATCGCGGGCCGCTGGCGTTGCTGTTCTTGAACAACAACCTGCATGTGGTGCATCACATGCACCCCACCGTTGCATGGTATCGTCTGCCGGGTCTGTACCGCGCTCAGAAGGATCGGTTCTTGCGGCGCAATCATGGCTATGTCTTTTCATCATACGCCGAGATTTTCGGAAAGTTCCTGCTGCGCAGCAAAGACCCGGTGGCGCATCCGCTCTGGAAGCCGAAGGGCGAATGAGCCTATAGGAAGGGATGAACATCCCGTTTCCTGATCTTTGGATCATCGTTTCTCTGGCTGCGGCCGCCTTTCAGACTGTCCGTTTCATGCTGCAAAAGCACCTTGCGACGGCAACCCTATCGGCGGGCGGCGCGACCTTTTCGCGGTTTCTTTATTCGATCCCTTTCATTCTGGCGCTGCTGGCAGCGTATTTGTTGATCTCTGGCAAGCCGATGCCCCAGATCGGTGCGGGGTTCTGGATCTATGGTTTGGCGGGGGCCACAGCGCAGATTTTGGCGACTGTCTGTGTGGTCCTGCTGTTCAAACAGCGCAACTTTGCTGTGGGCATCACGTTCAAGAAAACCGAAGTTATTCAAACCGTTCTGATGGGATGGATCCTGCTGGGCGAGGGGGTATCGACCCTTGGATTTGCCGCGATTGCACTTGGTATCGTTGGACTTTTGTTGCTGTCTGGCGGGCCAGAGGCCAAGGGCTGGCGACTTGGCGATTTGCGCAACCGTGCGGCGGGCCTTGGGCTGGCTTCGGGCATTTTGTTTTCGATCTCTGCGGTCAGCTATCGGGGCGCGTCTCTGACCGTGGTTGAAACCGACCCGATCCTGCGGGCGGCGGTCACGCTGGCGGCGGTGGTGACGATGCAAACGCTGATCATGGTGATCTGGCTGCGTCTGCGCGAACCCGGAGAGATCACTGCGGTCTGGTCTGCCCGCAAGGTTGCGATCTGGATCGGGCTGACCTCTATGGGGGGCTCGCTGTGTTGGTTTATCGCGTTTACCTTGCAAAACGCGGCCTACGTCAAGGCGGTAGGTCAGGCGGAGCTGATCCTGTCTGTCGCAGCCTCCACCTTGTTTTTTCAAGAGAAAATCACCCCGCGCGAATGGGCGGGTATGGCGATCCTGATGGGGTCAATCTTGATGCTGGTCCTCGTAATCTAAAGCGTATTGTCAGCCGGACGATTGCAATGCTTTCAGCACCTGCATCGCGGTCTCGCTTAATGCTTCGGGGACGAAGGCATGGTCGTGATGGAAGGCGGCGACCATGTTGCAGGCGATCCCGTTGGCGGCCAGTGCAGTGGCAACCGCCGCCGTCAGGCCAACCCCTTCCAGAGATGAATAGACGTTCAAGGTGATGCAGCGCATGGGGTGATCTACCGGCAGGCCTGCCGCCTTGGCAACTGACACGGGCAAGAGCAAGGACAGCCCTTCATCCTCACGAAACACCGAAATCGCCTGTCCGATCAGGCCGGCGGCCAACTGATCATCCACAGTGGCAAAGACAAAACTGCCCGGTCGCAACTCAGGCGACATGCCAGAGATCATATCGGCGGCGGTATGGGCGATCTTTGGCATCACTCCGCCTTTCTCAATCGGTCATCGGATGGCCGCGCAGACGCAAGAACAGGCTTTCTTCGTCGTTGTTTTTGAAAAACGGCACCGATGCGGGCGGGGCCAGATCGCGGGCGCGGGCCTGCACTTCTGCCATGACCACCTCGGTGATAAACGGCATGTCAAAGGAACGTGCCTCACTCAGCGCGACCCATTGCAAGTGTGAAAGCTCATCACAGGCGGCGCCGAAATCATCTAGATCGCTGGCGATGTCTTCGGCGTCCACAAGGAAGAACCGCGCATCAAAGCGGCGCGGGCGGCCCGGTGGTGTGAGCGCACGAAACACGAACTGCAACGGCGCGGCATGGGGCAAATGCCCGGTGGCAGCAAAGCTGGCCCAGTCGGCGGGCGGCTCGATGTCCCATGTGCCGGGTTGGCCAAGGATCAGACCGGTTTCCTCCCATAACTCCCGCACCGCGGCCACGGCAACTGCATGGGCCAGCGCCGGATCTGCGTCTTCGCGCAGGCGGGCGGCGCAAGTTTCGGGAAGGGGGGCGGCCAGCGGGATTTGTGCATCTTCTGCATCCACAGCACCGCCGGGAAACACAAATTTATTGGGCATGAACGCCGCTTTTGCGCCGCGTTGACCCATCAGGATCTTGGGATCGTCATGGCGATCACGCAAAACGATCACGGTGGCCGCATTGCGGATCTTGCTTTTGTCGATGGTCATCTGTGGTTCCCCGTCCTGCCTCGGACCGAAGGGACAGATCAGGTGCCGCTGCCGAAGCCGCCCATTTCCTTGGCCCATTGAAAGCCGATCATGGCCCCCTTCAGTCTGGGCAGAAGGTAAAGCGACAGGCCGACACATCCAACCGCAAAAATCGTGAACAGCGTCAGCGGCTCGGGGCGCCATTGCACAAACACGATATGCAGCAGCGGCGCCATCAAGTGACCCACGATCAAAATCGTCAGATAGGCAGGGCCGTCATCGGCGCGGTGATGGTGGAATTCCTGATGGCAAACAGTGCAATTGTCGCTGACCTTCAGATAGCTCTTGAGCAAGGGACCAGACCCGCAGTTGGGGCATTTGCGTCGCCACCCGCGCAGCATCGCCGCGCCGCGCGCACGTCCGCCTTCGGCATCTGTGGCGTAGGTTTGCATATCGGCCTCTGCGATCACGTTCTGGGTCATTTCAGCATCCTTTGATCGGTCCTAGATGGGGGGAACGCGGGCAAAAAGAAAGGGGGCAATTCTCGCTTGCGGCGGGATGTCGCAAATTCTCTTCAAGGATTTTATCAAAAAAACTTCGACGGAAATTCTGTTTGGCTCCGTTTGAACTGTATCGCACCTCAAAAGGGGGCGCAGAAAACAAAACCAAGGAGATCACACATGACTGTTCGAGCAACCCTTCACATCGTGTCTTTGGCCGCATTGATTGCCATCGGGGGCCAGGCCGCCGTGGCCAAGGGCGATGGCCAGGCATCCAAATTTGCCGAGATCGACAGCGACAGCAACGGACAAGTGACCGAGGCCGAAATGCGCGCCCATGTCGCCGCCCGCTTTGCTGCGGCTGACAGCAATGGTGATGGCTTTCTGACCACCGATGAGATGTTGTCGGCCCGCAAGGCACATGGCGGTAAACATGCCGAAAAGATGCTCAAGAAATTCGACAAAGACGGCAATGGATCGCTGGATGCCTCCGAACTTGAGGCCGCAGCAGAAAGCCGCCAAGGCAAACGCGGCAAACGTATGATGTCGCGTCTGGACGCCAATGACGATGGCAAGCTGGCGCTGGAGGAAATGACTGCCAGACGGGATCCGGCCAAGATGATCAAAACCTTGGACAAGGACGGCAACGGCACGTTGAGCGCCGATGAATTTGCCGAAATGCGCAAACATGGCAAGAAACGCCATGGCAATTACGGCTCTGACTGAGATCGGGCAGGGGGCGCTTGTCATGATCGCCCCCACAGCCTAGCACTGATGAATATGCACGCGGGCCATACCGAACCGGACACTGAGGCGGAGCTTCTGACGCGCTACGCGGCGGGTGATCCTGCGGCGGCCCGACTGTTGGCTGCACAGGTGACGCCGCGCATATTTGCCCATGCGCTTCGGGTTTTGGGAGATCAGGCCGACGCCGAGGACGTCACGCAAGATGCGATGATGCGGCTCTGGCGCATTGCGCCGGAGTGGCGGGCAGGCGAGGCAAAGGTCAGCACATGGCTGTACCGCGTGGTGGCCAATCTGTGCATTGACCGCCTGCGCAAACGCGGCGGTGTCCCGCTTGACGATGTCGCCGAACCGGCCGATCCGGCACCTTCGGCTGTGCAGGGCATGCAGCAGGCAAAACGGCTTGATGCCTTGCAAACCGCGCTCGATACCTTGCCGGACCGGCAGAGACAGGCGGTTGTGCTCCGCCATATTGACGGACTTAGCAACATGCAGATCGCCGCCATTCTGGAGATCGGCGTGGAAGCCGTGGAAAGTTTGACAGCGCGGGGCAAACGGGCGCTGAAATCCGCACTTGAGGGGCAAAGGGACGCATTGGGGTTTGAAGATGACAGCATTTGACAAGAACACATCCGAAACAGATATCGAAACTTTGTTCGCCACGGCGCGATCCGCCGCGCCGCGCGTGCCGGATGCCCTGATGATGCGGGTCTTGGCCGATGCACAGCAAATGCAGCCGGTCCAGCCGGTGCAAGGCGGCGTGATGTCGTGGCTGCGGGCCTTGGGCGGGGGGCCGGGTGTCGGCGGGCTGGTGTTCGCCACCTGTGTCGGGTTCTGGATCGGCGTCGCACCGCCTTCCAATCTACCAGATCTGGCCGGGCAACTGTTGAACCTGCAATCCAACGCGGACATTGACGACAGCGATCTGACCAGCTTTGGCTGGGATATCGAAGAGGGATAGATCTATGGACCATCAGACACCCACATCCAAAGCCAGCCGCAAGATCCGCTGGGCCTTGGGCCTGTCGCTGGCAGTGAACTTGTTGTTTGTCGGTGCAATTGGCGGCGCGATTTATCGCAACGCGGGCGGGCCGGGGCTGGACCGGTATCACGCCCCCGACCTGCGCAGCTATGGCACCCCTTACGTTCGCGCCTTGCCCCGCAAGGACCGACGTGACCTGCACGCGTATCTGAAGAAGAACAATGGCGCTGGGCGGCCCTCACGGGCAGAGCGGCGCGCCCAGTATGACAACATGCTGTCCGTGCTTCGGGCCGAGCCGTTCGAGGTTGACGCCGTGCAGGACATTCTCAAGGCGCAGGGCGCTGCTGCCCACGGGATGCAAACGGCTGCGCATCGCGCATGGCTTGACCGGATCAGCGCCATGTCTGCAGAAGAACGGCAATCCTACGCAGACCGGCTTGAGCGGGAACTGAAAAAGCCCAAACGTAAATTGCGCAAGCCGCTGCGAGACTAGCAACTGTATTTCTCAGACCGCCGTTGGATCCCAATTTTGTCGTGATTTGACGAGAGCGTTGGCGATTGTGGTGAGCTTTCGAGCAACTGCTGTGATGACGACTTTATGTGGTTTTCCAG